>ERZ772977.27-NODE-27-length-137586-cov-62.180294_pt1 | contig 137586 bp, 103 predicted proteins | sample MGYA00511131_ERZ772977 | MGnify/ENA primary metagenome ERZ772977 (study PRJEB29015, sample SAMEA2737935) | human oral metagenome | biome: human oral; feature: human-associated habitat; material: dental | place: China | collected 2151 ...
TAGCGACACCGGAGGAGGTGCCGTTGTCGTAGTAGTCGCCCCAGATCATGTAGTGGAAGGTGCCTTCGCGGGCGGGGTTGAACTTACCTTCGGTCGCCTTGATGCGGTGGAGCGCCTTAAATTCGCTGTCGAGTTCCTGGTAGCTGATTTCGTTGCCGCCGCCGAGGTTGTACTTGGCGCTGCGGGCGTCACCAGCGTCCAGGTGGATGTTCACGCCGTGGGTGCCGTCGGGGTTGCGCAGGGGCAGGTAGGCGTAAATCTTGGTGATGCGGTCCAGTTCGTCTTCGCTGGGCAGCAGGCCTGCCATGTAGTCCATCTCTACGAAGATGTCCTTGTGCTTGGGGTCTGCACCCATTGCGGGGAAGTCGACGTCGATTTTGCCGTCGCCGTCAGCGTCGTAGCCCTTCATCTCCCAGGTGTTGGGGATGCCGTCGCCGTCAATATCGGGGCTGTAGGCGTTTGCTGCGGGGGCTGCGATAGTGCCCAGGCAGAGCACTGCGAGGGAGGCAAGCGTGACGCGTGCGCTCTTCATAAATGCCATGTTGTGTTCCTTGTGCGTGGTGGATGGTGTTGCGGTAGAGCTTTCCGGGAGGACGTTCTCCACGGTTTCCATGATGCTCCCGTTTCACGCGCTAGGTGAGCCGGGTGCCGCAATGTTCATACATTGAAGTAAAAGTTGAGATAATTTTGAAGATGAGCTGAATTACATTAGAGTATCAGTAATTCAACTCACACGCATCACCGCATTCTTCACAACAAGAGAGACCCCATGACTTCTTCCTCGAACACCACTAACGGTCTGAACCGCCGCGCCCTCATCAAGGGTGCCGCATGGAGCACCCCCGTCATCGCAACCGCAGCGGCGGTACCCGCCTACGCGGCGTCCACCGATGCGCTGGAAACCCCGACCCTGAAGTTCGGTGTCTTCACCCAGGCATTCAACTCGAACCCCGCCAACGACTTTGATACCCGCTACGGTCTGGACTCCTACACCGTGCAGGTACCCAACATCACCGCGACCTCCACCACCCCGAAGAGCGCCGGCGGCGGCACTTTCACCCCCGGTGGTAGCGTCGGCGCAGGCCTGTACGGTGGTGCGGGTCTGTGGATTTCCGCGCCCATCAACTCCAAGGGCGAGTTCCAGGGCAGCACCTGGCTGTACCCTCTGGCGCACCTGCAGGTGACCTTCGAGTTCACCTTCCCCACCGCCGAGGACGTCACCGCCCCGCTGCTGTGGGACGTCGATAACGACGTTGAAATCCCGGCACTCGCTAAGAGCGAGGGCGGCGCAAAGACCAACAACCCCGCCGTGGCTGCGTTCAACGGCATCGCATACACCGCGAAGTTCTACGAGCCGGTCATCGAGGACAACGTCTGGACCGGCGTGCTGGATATCCGCACCTCTGACTACCTGGAGGCCACCGCGAAGGACGGCGTGAGCTACGCGCAGGTGCTGGCTTCGCTGGTTCCGGTGTACTTCACCAAGGTACCCTCCAGCTACACCCTGACCACCACCGCTCAGATCACCAGCGGTAGCGTCGCAATGCAGCTGACCGAGGGTGGCAAGTACACCTTCCAGGACCTGGCTGGTTTGAGCGCTTCGGCAACCATTAGCCGCTAAGGTACTGAGCCACTAAAGGCACAAACATAAACATTGAGGGGCCCAGCATCCGTTATGGATGCCGGGCCCCTGTGCTCTTGAGGAGGCTTAGCCTATCGGTCACCGCCGGTAGCCTCTAGAGGCTAGTCCTTCGCGGGAACCATGCCCTTGGAGCGAGCCAGGTCAGCAGTCATCTCATTGTGATCAATCTCAGCCGAGAGGTGCTTCTCGGAACGGTACACGCCACCCTGCGCCTCGGTTCCCTCAGCCTGCAGCTTCAGGGTCTCCATATCGTTCGGGGCGGTCAGTTCGGTCAGCTGACCATCACCGTTCAGGTCAACCGACACCGGCTCGTCATCAATCTTGCCGTTGCCGTTGAAGTCGATACCCTCCCAGGCGGGCTTACGGAAGTACAGCCAGCCGTAGGCGTTGCGACCAAAGCCGGCACGCTCGTCCAGCTTGTTCTCGTCCAGGGTCTTGTAGGCGCGGGTCGAGTAGCTGAACTTCAGCTCACCGCTGGCACGGCGCACACCGTAAATCTGGTACATGTAGTTCATGACGCTCAGGTAGTTCGGCTTGTCGTTCACGTCATCGGTGCCGCCGTGACCCAGGCCGAGGTTGTGGCCCAGCTCGTGGATGAAGGTGCCCACGCGCACGTCGGAGGTTGCGGACTTGCCCCAGAAGCGCGGGCCGACAGTCACGACGAAGCCGCGGCCACCCACGTAGCCCAGGCCGGAGGAGCCGTACTCGTCGTAGGCGTCACCCCAGATCATGTAGTGGAAGACGCTTTCACGGTTGGGGTCCATGTTCTTGGAGCGGATTTCAGCCCACTTGGTCATGGTGTTGTCGAGCTGTTCGTGCGCCACCTCGTTACCGCCGCCGAGGTTGTACTTGGCGCTGCGGGCGCTACCGGCATCCAGGTGAATGTTGATGCCGGTGGTGCCGTTGGGGTTGCGCACGGGAAGCTGCGCGAAGGATTCGGTGATGCGGTCGAGCTCATCCTCGCTGGCGAGCAGGTCCGGCATGTAGTCCATCTCCACGAAGATGTCCTTCTTCAGCGGGTTAGCGCCCATGCCGGGGTAGTCCACGTCTACCTTGCCGTCGCCATCGGCGTCGTACCCCTTCATCTCCCAGGTATTGGGGATGCCGTCGCCGTCAATGTCGGGGTTGTAGGCGTTAGCGGCAGGGGCGGCTACAGTACCGAGTACCAGCAGGGCTGCCGAGGCGAGTGCGGTACGCACTACGCGAGTTGAGGTCATAAAAGACATGGGAGCTCTCTTCGTGTCTTGACCGCGCGTTAGGTTGTTCCATCTGACGTTGCGTACAGTGCATCTTCGGTGAGTAGAAGTATCAGACGGTAGCCAAGCCACGCGGTGCGGTGGTCATGTGTGGCGCTGTCTCCGGTGTGCAGCCGGTGCGCCGCAAGTGAGCACGGCGTTTAAAAGACAGCGGGTCACTGCCGAACCCTCCGGTGGAGGCAAAGGAACCGTTCGTGGTTCCCTTCTGTTCGACTGTGACCTGCTTCATCATACACAGAGTGCATATAGCTTGTCCCGGTATTTGCACCATATCTCAGGTTTAAGCACCGAATATGGTGTTCACCCGATTCGGCCCGCCGTCTAGTTGGTGCTTTCTGCTTCAGCGTTCTGTGCGGTGCCCTTCGCCTCGGAGGTCTTCTTGGAGGCGTAGAACAGGCACACGACCGCGCCCACCGCTGCTGCAGCCAGGGGCAGCATCATGGAATCAGCCATTGCCGCCGCGTAGGGTTCACGCAGAATCTGCGGAAGTACGCCGCCTCCAGCACCGCCGTGAGAGCTACCGCCCGCTGCAGCGGCAGGACCCAACGCGGACAGGTGCGAGGTAATCGCAGAAGCCATAATCGTGGTAATCGCAGCCGACCCGAGCACCGACGCCATCTGGCGGGTCTCGTTGTACACGCCCGAACCGGCACCGGCACGCTGCGGCGGTAGGTTGCGGGTCGCAGACACCGACAGCGGACCCCAAATGCAGGCGTTCGCCGCACCCAGAATAATCATCGGGCCGACCATCAGCCACAGGTTGCCGTCAGCCACCATCGTCGGGCGGAGCAGAGCAAAACCAATAACCATCAACGTAAAGCCAGTCACCGCAATCCACTTGGGGTCATAGCGGTTCAGGCGCGCACCCACCACCGGCGCCAACGCACCCGAGGACAGAGCCAGCGGCGCAGTCATCAGCGCCGCCTCGGTCGGGTTCAGACCCTCCACCTGCTGCAGGTACAGGGTGAGCGGGAACGCCATGCTGATAGCGACCACGCCCATCGCGGCGATAGCCACATTCGACACGGAGAAGTTACGGTCACTGAACAGGGTCAGCGGAACCAGCGGCTCGCGGCGGTTCATCGCCTGCCAACCAATGAACAGTGCCAGCACCATAATGCCGGCAGTAATCAGACCCCACACGCTCACCGCAATACCGGTGCCCATGAACGAATCAGTGATGGTGCCCCAATCGTAGGTAGCGCCTTCCTGGATACCGAAAACCAGCAGGAACAGGCCGACCGCCGAAAGCACCACGCCCAACCAGTCGAAGCTGTGCTTCTTCTGCTCGAACACCGGCACATTACGCCACGCCAGGAACAAACCAATCAGGCCGACCGGAATGTTGATGAAGAAGATCCAGCCCCAGCTGAGGGCATCCACCAGCACGCCCCCCAGAATTGGGCCGACCAGCGCGGCAATACCCGCGGTCGCACCCCAAATGCTCATGGCGACACCGCGCGCATTCGGCGGGAACATCAGCGTAATCAGAGACATGGTCTGCGGGGTCATCAGCGACGCGCCCAGGCCCTGCACCACGCGGGCGGCGATGAGCGATTGAACGTCCGCCGCCAGACCACACCACAGGGAAGCGAGCGTAAAAATGCCCATACCGATCATGTATAGGTTCTTCTGACCGAAGCGGTCACCCATACGACCGGTAATGAGCAGCGGCACAGCGTACGCCAGCAGGTAGGCGCTCGTCACCCACATGCCCTCCGAGAGGGATGCCTCCAAATCCCGCAGCATATGCGGCAGGGCGATGGTGACAATATTGCCGTCCACCAGGATCATGAAGAAGCCAACAACCAGGGACCAGAGAGCAGGCCAGGGCTTGTACGGTGCCTTCGCCGGGTTACCGACGAGAGGCGCTTTCTTGGGGCGGGAACTCATGATCCTCCAGTGGATGAGCGTTGCGGGTACAGTCTGCGCGTTCAGCGTTGCCGCTAATAAATATCACCCCATCTTACTCCCCTTGTGGGCACGGCTTCGGTTGCTCTACCCTAATTCAGCTGTTCACGACGCGTGCGCGAGGCAACCAGGCAACAGGCGCCCTGATGCCACCCCGAAGCACTCTGAACCCACTAGACTGAAGCTATAAAGCTAATCCGGGCGCCGCAACCGGCGCTCACCCCCATCAAACCACCCTCAACGAGACGACCACGGGAGGACCCATGGGTTTCTTTGATTTCTTCACCGACCGCACCCCGGCAGAACCCGCCGAAATCCGCCTCGTCGCTTTCGTCAGCGGCAAAGTGCAGGGCGTGGGCTTCCGCTGGTGGTGCGCCGGAACCGCCAAGCCCATGGGGCTGACCGGCTACGCCGAAAACCTCGACGACGGGCGCGTGAAAGTCGTTGCGGAAGGTACCGCCGTCTCCTGCGCTCGCCTGGTAGATATTCTGCGCGGCGGCGACACCGCGGGCCGCGTGGATGAGGTGCTCGTCGAGTGGGAGGAGCCGTCCGGCTCGTTCCGCGGCTTCGGCATCAGGTAGCGCGGACTAAAGTAGCGCGGTTTAGCTAGCCCAGAGCTAGTCAGACCAGAGCTCCGCGAACTGGGCGCGGGTCATATCGGCGCGGCGCACCCGATGCTGCACCGGGTGGCCGTTCTCGTCGGGGCGGCCGGAGCTCGGGTCAATATCGTCGTAGATGCCGGTGAAACCCGCCTTAACCGCCACCCGTTCCGAGGGCTCGTTACCCGCCAGGGCGGTCCAGCGCACACTCTCAAGACCCAAGCCAAGCGGGTCGAAAGCGTAGCCGAGGACGGCACGCAGCGCCTCGGTCATGTAGCCCTTGCCGCGCACTTTCGGGGCGGCATAATAGCCCAGTTCGGCGCGGGTTCCGGGGCTTTCAGGGGTGCCCTCGGGCAGGCGCAGTTCAATGGTCCCGGCAAACACGCCGGAGGCGTCAATCGCCCAGCGTTGAATCTGCCCGGCGGCAATCTGGCGGGCGGTGGTGAGCAGGTAGTCTTCGGCGTCGGCGCGCGTGTAGTTCAACGGGAGGCGGGTGTAGCGGAGGATTTCTTCGTCGCGGCAGGATTCCACGATGTCGGGGATATCCGCCTCGCGCAGGTGGCGCAGGGTGAGGCGTTCGGTAATGAGTTCAGGCTGGCTGGGCTCTACGTGTTCGCTGTGTTCTAAGAAGCCACTGTATTCGGGGGTCATGATTCGAGCTTAACCCCTGGGGTTTGTAGGTGAGGATTTGCGCGCGGGGATTTGCGTATAGAAATGTGCACGTTGAGATGTGCACGTTGAAAAGCTTTTTGAACACCTCGGAATATTCGGTGACGCAAATCATAGTTAAACTTTCAGGTTTTAACCCAACATCACTTGATTATTATGAATTATTCATAATAAAATAGTCATCGAGCCCGCCCATTGGGCACCACTTAGAACAAGCGCCGCGCAACGAATCAGCGCGGCACGAAATAGAAAGAAGAACACCATGGCAGTTCTGACCATCGGCGACCAGTTCCCCGCATACGAGCTCACCGGCGTTGTCCCCGGTAAGCTGGCTGACATCGAAGCAACCAAGCCCGAAGACTACTTCACCACCGTCTCCTCCGAGGGTCTGGACGAAGGCACCTGGCGCGTCGTCTTCTTCTGGCCGAAGGACTTCACCTTCGTTTGCCCCACCGAGATTGCAGCATTCGGCAAGCTCGCTGACGAGTTCGAGGCGCGCGACACCCAGGTGATCGGTGTTTCCGTTGACAACGAGTACACCCACTACGCATGGCGCCGCTCCCACGAAGAGCTCCTGGACCTGCCCATCGTCATGGCATCCGACCTCAAGCGTGAGCTGACCAGCGCACTGGGCATCCTGAACAAGGACGGCGTTGCAGACCGCGCAACCTTCATCATCGACCCCCACAACACCATCCAGTCGGTCTCCATTACCGCTGACTCCGTCGGCCGTAACACCGACGAGGTGCTCCGCCAGCTGGACGCACTGCAGTCCGACGAGCTGTGCGCATGCAACTGGAAGAAGGGTGCAGCAACCATCGACGCATTCAAGGAGATGAAGTAATCCATGAGCATCGATAACCTGCGTTCGGCTCTGCCTTCCTACGCGAAGGACATGAACCTCAACCTGTCCTCCCTGCCCCGCATCACCTCCCTGACCGAGCAGCAGCTCTGGGGCGCAATCCTCGCAACCGCAGCAGCAACCAAGGTTGACTCTGTTGTTGTTGAGATTGCTGCAGAGGCTAAGGAGCACCTGAGCGACACCGCTTACGAGGCTGCTCTGGGCGCTGCAACCATCATGGGCATGAACAACATCTTCTACCGCACCCGTGGCTTCCTGAACGGTGCATACGATGACCAGCGCGCAAACCTGCGCATGCAGATCATCGGCAAGAACGGTGGCATTGAGAAGCTGGACTTCGAGATGTTCGCACTGGCAGTGTCCGCAGTCAACGGCTGCTCCCACTGCGTTGAGGCTCACGAGCACACCCTGCGCGAAGAGGGCGCAACCAAGGAGCAGGTCAACGACCTGATCCGCATTGCTGCAACCCTCGGTGGCGTGGCACAGGGCATTCAGCTGGCTGAGGCACTGGGCTAAACCCACTCAGCATTAGAGCACACACAGAAGCGGCGCATCCACCCCTTTACGGGTCGGATGCGCCGCTTCCTTTATGCACAGATTATGCCCCGCAGTAGCTAAAAACGCGTTGGACGGCTTTCCTAGCTCCCTCGATTTGGCGCTATACAATGCCTGTATGCGGTACTGTATTTTGGACTCCACCAGCCCTCTTCCCAGCGTAGAAGAACTTACTGAGCTTTACGATTCTGTGGGCTGGAGTGCCTATACCAAAACACCCGAACGTCTCATCCCGATGCTGGAAGGCTCACGGTATCTCTACACAGCACGAGAGGTGACACCACAAGGAACAGGGCGACTCATCGGGCTAGTACGCGCAGTCGGGGACGGACAATCTATCGCCTACATTCAGGACCTTTTGGTACATCCGCACGCCCAGCGTCAGGGCGTTGGCTCTGCGCTTCTAAAGCGTGTCATTGATGACTTTGACCGAGAAGACGTTCGACAGCGACTCATTACTACCGACGTCGCTAGTGAACACGCCGTTGCGCTCTACAAACGCTACGGTTACGCCCCCGTAGAGGCCGCAGGATGCATCACCCTTGCAAGCTATCGATAAGGCAATATCTCGCATGCGACTCAACTCGTTCAAACTGGCTGAGGCACTGGGCTAAACCCACTCAGCATTAGAGCACACACAGAAGCGGCGCATCCACCCCTTTACGGGTCGGATGCGCCGCTTTGTTTTAGCTGCTTTTGTTTCAGCTGGTCGACGAGTCCGCTCGCAGGGCGGCGTCCCAGCCGTTCGCCAGGCGCGTCGCCGCGGCCACCAGAGCCGCCAAATCCTCGGCATACACCGGGGTCGAGCGCACGCCCGCACACCAGTCAATCGTGCCCAAACCCAGCCAGGGCTTACCGGGGAAGAACTCGCGCCGCAGCGCCACGCGGCGCTTACCCAGGGCGCGACGACCCGGCACGTACCCGCCGCGGCTGACGAACAGCGTCTCGCGGCCCTCGGACTCCACCAGCGCCTCCAGGGCCCTCAGCGCAGGAACCCAGCTCGGCTCCCCCACGCTCGCCAGGTCGGCCAGTTCGGGATACTCGCTCTCGTGCTCCGCCACGCTCACGCCCAGGATGTACTGGTAGCGCACCTGCCCGAGCTCCTGCGGCAGGCCGCGGTCGGCGGTCTGAATCGTACCGCACAGGTGCCGAACGACCGGCTCACCCTTGACGTTCACGCCGGCCAGAGGCTCGCCGTCCCGGTAGATTGCGGGGCCGTCCAGATAGAGCCCCACCGCGCCGGTCCCCGTAATATTGGGACGCACCGACCAGCCTGGAAGCGCCTCCTCCAGGCGGGGCACCACGCCCCGCAGGATTTCGAAAACTTCGTCACGCGATACCGTCACGGCGGCTCCTTTCACCTTACGCAGATAACGATTTGCGATGTGGCCCGGTCTATCAAACGACCGGGCCACATGCCTCAAGTATTCGTCTAGACCCAGCTTAGCGAGCGCTCCGCTTACGGGAGGGTAGCCACACCATGAACGCCGACAGCGCCGCACCGGCAAACATCATGATTGCCATAGACTCCACCACATTCAGGGGGCTCAACGCCAACAGCAGCGAAGAAATGATGCCGCTACCGTACTGGAAGGACCCAGCGCAAAAACAATCATGACAGAGCATTGGGGGTGGAGATTCACTCATTCTACGCCCATCTTTTAGCGCGCCCACAAGCTTCTCTTTCTGTCTCAGAGCTCGTCATGAGCACCTTTCAACTAGGAGCAGGAGCGGCGGCGGGTCTACAATAAATCGGTGCCATTTCAGGTACGCGCACAGGCAGACAGAGCCGGATGCGGTGATGACGTCGTCACCCGACCCGCCCACCGTGCGCGCCCTTCCCTATCGGCACCCACCCAGACATGCATCACGTACGCAGGAGAACGCCCATGCACGAGCTCTTTGACCCGGACCAGGTATTCCGCATCGTCGACATTGCCGCCGTTGTCGCTAACGGCCTGCTCGGCGGTGCCGTGGCGCGCGCCTTCCGGTTCGATATTGTGGGCTTCTTGCTGCTCGCGGTCGCCTGCGGCATGGGTGGCGGTATGATCCGTGACATTCTGCTCAACTCGGGCCTGCCCGTGGCACTCACTGACGGCGGCTACTGGGTTGGTGCTATCGGCTCTTCAATTCTGGCGTACAGCCTCGATTTGAGTGCCCGCTGGGCAACCCGAACCATGCTCATTATTGACTTTGTCGGCATGGGTGCGTGGGCGGCAACCGGCACCATTAAGTCCCTGAACCTGGGTCTGCACTGGCTGCCCGCTATTGCACTGGGCGTGACCACCGCGGTTGGCGGCGGCGTTATTCGTGACATTATGGTCAACCGCATTCCGGCGATTTTTGGCGGTAACTCCCTGTACGCAACAGTCGCGTTTGTGGGTGCCTCTGAGACCGCCCTGGTAACCGGTTTGTTTCACCGCCCCAACCTGGCGATGGCACTATCGATTCTCCTGTGCCTGGTGTTTGGCCTGCTCTCCCACGCGAAGAATTGGCAGTTGCCGACCACCCCGGCTGAGCTGCGTGTGCCTCGCCCGCGTTTTCTCACTCTGTTCAGGCGTGAGGATCATACGGTGGCTAATGAGGGCTGGTCGCCCGGTGAGCCGCTCACCGACCAGCTACAGGTGATCAGTCCTGAGCAGCTGGAGGAGTACCGCCGCTCTAAGGGTCTTTCAGAGTAAAACCAATATATGCTGAATATAGAATATGGGCTGGTTTCTGCTCGTCAGATGATTATCTGACTGGCAGAAACCAGCCCATATTTACTATGTGCAATATGCCTAAATCTTGTACTCGGTGCTGTCGTACACCGTCAAGAACTTACGGATACGCTCATCATCTGACGCGAAGAAACCGGTCGGCTCACCGTTATAACGCAGGGTACCGTTCTCCAGGAACACGATACGGTCCGCGACCTTCTTCGCAAACGCCATATTGTGCGTCACGATGACCAGGGAGCGGCCCTCCTTCGCCAGCTGCATGAGCACGCGAATCACCTCCGCCTCCAGCTCGGGATCTAGCGCACTCGTCGGCTCATCAAAGAGCAGGTAGGAGGGTTCCAGCGCCAGGGCGCGGGCAATCGCCACACGCTGCTGCTGGCCACCAGAGAGAGCATCCGGGTAGGAATCCACCTTATCGGCAAGACCCACCTTCGCCAGCAGCTCGCGGGCACGCTCCTGCGCCTGCCGAGCACTCAGAGTGCCGTTGAGGGTCGGGGCGAGCGCCACGTTCTTCAACGCCGTGTAGTTCGGGAACAGGTTGAACTGCTGGAACACCATCGCCGAACGCGAGCGAATATCACGCACCTGCGCGTCGGTGAGTTTCTGGCTGTAATCCACCTGCGCGTCGTCAATGGTGAGCGTGCCGGACTGCGGGGTTTCCAGCAGGTTCAGGCAACGCAGCAGAGTGGACTTACCGCTACCGGAGGGGCCCAGAATCACCGTGGTCTCACCGTCGGGGATATCCAGGCTAATGTTCTTAAGCACCTGCGTCTCACCGAAGCTCTTCGACAGGGATTCAACGCTAAGCATTGTTGCTCCTCACGTAACGGTTGCTGTACTTCTCCAGCGCAGACTGCGCGGCGGTCAGCAGAGTGAAAATCACCAGGTAAATGACGGCGACCTCGGAGTACATTGCCAGCGGCTCGAAAGTACGCGACGCAATCTGCTTACCGGTCTGGAACAGGTCAACCATCGAAATGACCGACACCAGCGAGGTGCCCTTAATCAGGTCGATAAAGTTGTTGCCCAGGTTCGGCAGAGCAATACGCACCGCCTGCGGAATGACCACGTGGCGCAGGGTCTGCATGCGGGTAAAGTTCAGGGTTGCCGCCGCCTCAAACTGGCCACGCGGAATAGCCGCCACCGCGGAACGGAACGTTTCCGCCACGTACGCGCCCGTGTGCAGGCTCATCGTGATGATCGCGGCACTCCACACGTCCAGGGCAATACCGACCTTCGGCAGGCCGTAAAAGACGATGAACAGCTGAACCAGCAGCGGGGTGCCACGGAAAACCCAAATGTACACCCACGCCAGCCAATTCACCGGTGCGAAGCGGCTCGTGCGCGCGCCAGCAGACACAATGCCCACCAGCAGCGCCACCGCGAAAGAAATCAACGACAGCGGGATAGTCACTGCCAGGGTCGAGCCCAGCAGCTGAGGCAGGGACTCAGCCCAAAGATTCAGGTAGCGTTCCATGAACGGAACTCAGCTCCTTTAGAAAGTATTAGTTCTTCGGTGAGAGGTCTTCGCCCACGTACTTCTCGTAAATCGCCTTGATGTCACCGTTGCCCAGGTGCTTCTTCAGCGACTCGTCGATAGCGTTACGCAGGGCGTCCTGACCCTTAGCCACCAGGATGGAGGAGTTGCTGCCGGTGCCCAGGTCACCGGAGAGCAGGCGCAGGTTAGCGTCCGGGTGCTCCTTGAAGTACTCAGCGAAGGACACGGAGTCGTTCGCGGTCATCTCTGCACGGCCCGAGAGGACCTGTTCGATAGCCTCATCGAAACCGGAAACAACCACGATCGAGGCGCCCTTCGCCTCCACCATCTTGCGGAAGTTCGAGGTCTCAGACTGCGCCGAGGAGTGACCGAAAATCTCGCTCACGTTCTGCAGGGAAGAATCCTTCTTCACGGCAACCTTCGGCTCGGAGTACAGGTAGGGTACGGAGAAGTCGTACTTCTGCTTACGCTCGTCGGTTGCAGAAACGTTGTTGATGACGATGTCGTAGCGGTCAGCGTCCACACCGGCGATCAGGGAATCCCAGGGGGTTTCGGTGAACTCTGCGGTGACGCCCAGGTCCTTAGCGACCAGGTCGATGATTTCCTTCTCGAAACCGACCAGGGTGCCGTTCGAGTCGTGGAAGGAGAAGGGGCGGTAGGTGCCCTCCAGGCCCACACGGATCTTGCCGGCAGACTTGATAGCCTCCAGCTTGTTGGTGCTGGATGGGGTGCTGCTGCTGGACGAGCCGCACGCTGCGAGCAGCGCAGCCAGGCCGGTGAATGCGGAGCCTGCGAGGACGGTGCGGCGGTTAATCATTGCGGACATGTTGTTCTTCTTTCGTGTGCTGGTCGATGCTCTTCTAGTTGCGGGTTGTCACCCTGCGGTAACCCGGGAGCATCATGCGGTGTGCCTCTCTCTGCGGGTGCAACGCAGGCTATCGTACAGCTATTCCCAACCCGAGAGAATTCAACGTAATATTCCGTCATATTCTCTCATCGGTGCAGGATAAGCCGCGGAGACATCAACCACGACGCAATTTCAGAAGTCCTGGCGGGTGAGCCCTTTCCGGGCCCCTTCCGAGCCTTTCACGAAAGCTTAGGAGGCGGGGCTCAAGTCCTCGCTCACATGCTTCTCGAAAATTGCTTTGAAGTCGCCGTTGCCCAGGTGCTTCTTGATGGAGGCGTCAATCGCATCCTTCAGCGCGGTCTGGTTCTTGGGCAGCAGAACGGCGACGTTGGTGCCGGGGCCGACCTCACCCTCCAGCAGGCGCAGGTTGGCGTCCGGGTGCTCCTTGAAGTACTCGGCGAAGGACACAGAGTCGTTGGCGGTCAGCTCGGCGCGACCGGTGAGCACCTGCTCGATGGCCTCGTCGAAGCCGGTGACTTCGATGATGGTGGCGCCGCGTTCCTCCACGAGCTTGCGGTAGTTGCTGGTGGCGCTCTGGGCGGCGCTATGGCCGGAGATTTCGGAGGCGTTCTTCAGGCTCGAGTCCTTCTTCACGCCCACGCGAGCACGGGAGTGCGCGTAGGGCACGGAGAAATCGTACTTCTTCTTACGTTCCTCGGTGGGTGCCACGTTATTGAGCACGATGTCGTAGCGGCCCGCGTCCACGCCAGCAATCAGCGAGTCCCAGGGGGTTTCGATGTACTCGGCGGTCACGCCCAGGTCCTTGGCGAGGGTCTCGGCGATGTCGTACTCGAAGCCGGCGAGCTTACCGGAGGCGTCGTGGTAGGTGTAGGGGCGGTAGGTACCCTCCACGCCGATGCGGATTTTGCCTGCGGACTTGATGGACTCCAGCAGGTTGGAGGAGCTCTGTGCGGAGCCTGCGCTGGAGCCGTTACCGCCGGAGCAGGCGGCGAGCAGGCCGGTGGTTCCGGCGAGGGTCGCGCCCAGTAGCAGGGAGCGTCGGTTCAGCACGGCGGAGGTGTTGAGAATGGTCATTCTTGGTTCCTTAATCTACGTTGATGTGTGGTGTGAAAGTTGAAATCTGCGGTATGGACCGGCGGCGTTCGCCGGAGGTACAGGTCTAGCCGGAGAAGGCTGCCTTCAGGCCAATCTCCAGAGCCGCGATGAGGTCCTGAATATCCTCGATGCCGATCGCCAGGCGCACGAGTCGGTCGTCCACGCCGAACTCGTCGCGGTGCTCCTGGGCGTAGGCGCCGTGCGTGGTGTGCGCGGGCAGGCTCACGAGCGATTCGATACCGCCCAGGCTCACGGCGTTCACGAAAATGGGCAGGGCGCGGGCGAAGGCCTGTGCATCCCCTCCCTCCGCAAATAGCAGCGAGAATACGGAACCAATACCACGGGCTTGGCGTGACTGAATCTCGGCCTGCTCCTCGGAAGAGCTACCGGGGTAGAAAATCTGCTCAACCTCGGGGCGGGCGGACAGAAAATCGATGAGCTCGCGGGCGTTCTGCTGCTGGCGTTCCAGGCGCAGAGCCAGGGTCTTCACGTCCTGCAGCAGACGGTAGGAGTCAATCGGGGGCAGTAGGGCTCCGCTGACAAGCTGGCCGCGGTGTAGCTGAACCGCAAGATTGGCATCGTTCGTGGCGGCCACACCGGCGAGTAGATCCGCATGACCGGCAAGGAACTTAGTGGCCGACTGCACGGTGATGTCCGCGCCAAGCTCCAGGGGGCGCTGCAGGTACGGAGTCATAAAGGTGTTATCTACAATGAGCAACGCCCCGTGGCGGTGCGCCAGCTCCGCAATGGCTGCAATGTCAGTAACCTGCAGGGTCGGGTTCGTGGGGGTCTCAAGGAAGACGACCTTCACGTCCGGGGTGAAGTCCTCATCGCTCAGGGTCGTGAAGTCGCTGATGAAGCGGGTCTTCACAGCGCGTTTAGTCAGCTCGGTGGTCGCGAAGCGGTAGGTTCCGCCGTAGGTCGGCATGCCCAGCAGCAGGGTGTCGCCCGCCTCCAGGATGCCGAGGGCCGCCGCGGTGGCCGCCATGCCGGAGGGGTACGCGTAGGCGTGCTCGGCCCCCTCAATCGCGGCGAGGGTCGCCTGCAGGTCGTCACGTGTGGGGTTGGCGCCACGCTGGTACATATAGGTGGTGTCCTCACCGGCGGTACCGAAGGTGCTAGCCAGGTAGACCGGCGGCACGGAGGCATCGTAGCGGGCATCGTGCACGGCGTGGATGGTGCGGGTCGTGAAACCGGTCGGTTCGAGCTGGTTCTGCTGGCTCATGGTGGTTCTCTTCCGTTCGGGCTACCCCAAACGCGGGCGTAGCTGGTATTCGTCGTGTATCCGAGATTTACCCTACCCGCATTTTTTATGCCGTTCTAACCCCGCGTCACGGGGGTTAATATGTTCACGCAACGTCATATAAAAATGCGGTGAGGGTGCACAAAATACCCGAATCAAAAACATTCTTTTACATTGAAAGAAATACGTTAATCCGGGTATTTTGAGTAATTATTATGGGTGACATTACACCGCGTATTTAGGGCACCTCGAATCACGCGATACGGTCGTGCGGTGCCTCATGTTCAGGGACTATGCCTGATGCGCCAGGGCTGCGGTCAGGCCGCGCTCCAAATCCTCGATAATGTCCTCAATCTCCTCGATGCCGATGGCCAGGCGGATGAGGTTGTCGCTCACGCCGTATTCGTCGCGGTGCGCCTGCGTGTAGGCGGCCTGCACCATGAGCGCGGGACGAACCACCAGCGACTCGATACCGCCCAGGCTCACCGCGTGGGTGAAAATCTTCAGGGCTTCGAGGAAGGCGGGCAGGTCTGCGCCGTCCACCAGCTCCATGGAGATGAGCGCGCCCAGGCCGTTCGCCTGGCGGGCGTGCACCTGCGCCTCATACTCGCTGTGCGAACCCGCGTAGAGCACGCGCTTCACGGCGGGGTGCGCCTCCAGGTAGTTGATGACCTCGATGGTGTTTTTCTGCTGCTGGGTCAGGCGCAGCTTGAGGGTCTTGACCTCCTGCAGCAGGCGGTAGGAGTCGGTGGGCGAAAGCATTGCGCCGGTAATCATCTGCAGGTGCCAGAGGCGCTCGGCGAGCGCGTCATCGTTGGTTGCGGCGACGCCTCCGAGTAGGTCGGCGTGGCCGCCCAGGTACTTGGTGGCGGACTGCACGCTGATGTCTGCGCCCAGGTCGAGGGGCTTCTGCAGCAGCGGAGTCATAAAGGTGTTGTCGACAACCACGATTGCGCCGTTGCGGTGCGCGATTTCGGCGATGGCGGCGATGTCACTCACGCGCAGTAGCGGGTTGGAGGGGCTTTCCAGGAAAACCATGGTCACGTTGTCGGCGAAGTCCTCGTCGGTGAGGGCCGTGAAGTCGCCGATCAAGCGGGTCTTGACGCCGCGGGCGGGCAGCTCAATGGTTGCGAAGCGGTAGGTGCCGCCGTAGGAGGGCATGCCCAGCAGCAGGGTCTCACCTTCCTTGAGGATTCCGAGGGCGGCTGCGGTGGCGCCCATTCCGGAAGGGTAGGCGAAGGCGTGCTTGGCGCCTTCGAGGGTTGCGAGCGTGGTTTCGAGGGCCGCGCGGGTGGGGTTGCCGCCGCGCTGGTAGTCGTAGGGGCCTTCGGTGCCGTCACAGGGCTGGGCGTAGGTAGTGGTCGTGTAAATCGGAGGCAGGATGGAGCCGTACGGGTTGTCGCGGTCCGTAGTGTGAATTGCCTTCGTCGTGAATCCGGTCATGCTGTCCTCGGCTAAGGTTGGGCATAAAATGCGGGGATAAATACACTGCTAGCTTAGGGCTCTTTTGGGGTACTGACTAGTTTTTTCTTTTCTGTGACCGAGTGACTTTTTATGACCGAAAAACGGCGTTATATTTCGACATTTTAGACATATATTTCGTCATATTTCGCGTGAAAAGGCCCGGCGGTCGGTACGCGTGTGTGCTGAGTACCGGCCGCCGGGCTCCACACTAGGATACCGGCTCAGCACTCCAGAACATAGAGGTAAGGTTTACCTCAAAGCTGAACTGCCCTCCACAAGGGGCGATGCTACGCTCTCAGCCTTACCCAAAACGCACCGGATGCTCTGCTGGGCACTACACCGGACGCTACATTAGGCGCTATATCGGGCATAGATAGAAGGAGGGGCGCACCCAGGAATCACCCCGGGTACGCCCCCTCGTTCAAACGCTCACAAGCGCCTAATTTTTGTAATTACAAGCTACAGCCGCTTATACAGCACAGGCTGCTTACTTCGACAGCACCTGACGCTTCGAAGAAATCACACCCGTGTTGAAACCAGCCAGGTGCAGGCCACCGTGGAAACGCGCGTGCTCAATCTTCACGCACTTATCCATCACCACGTTCAGACCGGCAGCCTCACCAATCGTGGCAGCCTCCTCGTTCCAGGAGCCCAGCTGCATCCACACGGTCTTCGCGCCCAGATCCACAGCCTCCTGAACCACGCCCGGCAGGTCCTCATTACGGCGGAAAATCTCCACCAGATCCGGAACCTCCGGCAGGTCCTGCAACGACGGGTACACCGGCTGACCCAGCACAAGCTTGCCCTTCGCAGCCAGAATCGGGTTCACAAAGTACAGCTTGTACGGCGACGCCGACTGCAGGTACGTCGCCACAAAGTACGAAGCACGCGAAATCTTATCGCTCATACCCACAATCGCGATGGTGCGGGTGTTGCGCAGAATGTTCAGACGCTCAGGGGCGGAAGGACCCACCCAGGTACGCTTCTCAGTCATTACTTTTCCTCCTGAGTGGTAGTAGGCAGGGAGCAGGATGCGCCAGCAGCAGTCTCAGCGGCGGCAGCGTCCTCGGCGGCCTTAGCGGCGGCAACCGCCTCCTCAGCCTCCACAATCTTGTCTGCGCTGGACTCGCCCACACGCTCACCGGCGTGGTTCAGACCGGTCGCGTAGGTCAGCGCCTGGTCCAGGTCCCAAATGATGTCTTCAACGTCTTCCAGACCCACCGAAATACGAATCAGGTCCTCGCCAACACCACCAGCGGCCAGCTGCTCAGCAGTCAGCTGCTGGTGCGTGGTCGAACCCGGGTGCAGCACCAGGGTACGAGAGTCACCAATGTTCGCCAGGTGGCTTGCCAGCTGCAGCGCGCCGATGAACTCGCCACCGACCAGGCGGCCGGAAGCCTTCTCGGTGCCCTTGACACCGAAGGAGAACACGGAACCGACACCCAGCGGCAGCAGCTTCTTCGCGCGCTCGTGGTGCGGGTGGTCTTCCAGGCCAGCGTAGTTCACATAGGCGATACGCTGATCCTCAACCAGCCAGTTCACAACCTGCTTAGCGTTCGCCAGGTGTGCGTCCATACGCTGCGGCAGGGTCTCAACACCCTGCAGCAGGTTGAACGCAGCCTGCGGGCTCAGCGACGGGCCGAAGTCACGCAGCTGCTCAGAACGCAGCTTGGTCAGAAAGCCGTACTCACCGAAGTTACCCCACCAGGACACGCCGTTGTAGGAGGGAACCGGCTCGGTCATGGACGGGAAGTTGCCGTTACCCCAGTTGAAACGACCGGACTCGACGACGATACCGCCGAGGGTGGTGCCGTGACCGCCCAGGAACTTGGTGACCGAGTGGATGACGATGTCCGCGCCATGCTCGATGGGGCGAATCAGGTAGGGGGTGGACAGGGTTGCGTCCACGACCAGGGGGATACCCGCCTCGTGGGCGACCTCTGCGAGGCCTTCCAGGTCGGCAACCTCACCGGAGGGGTTCGCCACAATCTCGGTGTAAATCGCCTTGGTGTTCTCGGTCAGCGCCGCCTTGTAGTCGGCGGGGTCGGTGCCGGGCACGAAGGTGGTCTCAATGCCGAAGCGGCGCAGGGACACGTCCAGCTGGGTGACGGTGCCGCCGTACAGCTGCGAAGAAGCAACAATGTGGTCGCCCTGCTGGCACAGAGCCGCGAAGGTGATGAACTCGGCGGCCATGCCGGAGGCGGTCGCTACCGCACCGATGCCGCCTTCGAGGGAGGCGATGCGCTCCTCCAGGGCGGCGACGGTGGGGTTGGACAGGCGCGAATAGATGTTGCCGTACTTCTGCAGGGAGAAGAGGTTCGCGGCGTCGTCAGCGTCTTTGAAGACGAAGGAGGTGGTCTGGTAGATGGGGACCGCGCGGGCACCGTGCTCAGCGTCGGGGGTGCCACCCGCGTGTAGTGCGCGGGTGCGGAAGCCGAAAATGTGTTCAGCCATTGGTTTGCTCCTGGTGTATCTGCCCGCCTGCGTGCGGGGAGTCGATAGTGGCTCGACTTTATACTGTGCCACCAGCGGCGGGGTGCACCAAGTGCGGGTACCTATATGTCGTTTGTTGCGGATTATGACGGGCTGGATGTTGGTGGGGCTGAAGCTTGTAACCTCAGCCCCACCTATCCCTACACTGCACTATTCTGCAGACTCCGACCTCTGTTCCGGTTCCTGTTTTTCTATCACGTATCCTGCATCGTCCAGAGGGGGAAGATGTTTCTCAAATTTATAATTTTTATTGAGTAGACCACTTTGTATAGCTTCAGGCTTACCACCAAGCCGTGTTCCAACCCATGAAACAATAATAATCCTCAGCAAATCAATTGACTCGAAGATATTGTCATAATTAATCTCTTCGTCACCATAATGTTTTACCGAGTTGTAGGAATTATTGATTTTATCAGCCCAATCAGGAAGGCTATTAACAACTTTCCCATTACGTGAATTTTCAAATTTTTTCACATAGGGCAAAATACCCTTTGGTATCTGATTAATAATATTTTGCAATGCATTGTGTAGATAAATTTTACCATTCTTACCTCCACCAAGTGATTCATCAGGACTCTCCTGATATATATATCGCCCGAGTGCTTCAACACCCGAACAGAGATTAAAGAGTTCATTTTCAACTGTCCCATTGTCCCACCTAATAGTAGCGAGAATCGGATTTAGTGCACGAGGATATTTTTCAGAAATTTCAAGCCACTTTCTAACCCCATCAGGTTCAATGTCATTATATGTGAATATAAATTCTTTATTATCAACATCAATATTTTTAGTCGTCTCCCACCGCTCTGAAATAACATTCCTCCACGCAATAGCATTAAAGTCACCTCTATCATTGTCGCGAGAGACTACAATCGAGACAAACTTATGAACACTCCATGAAGAAATCATCAGCAAGTCTCTAATAGCATCATGCTCTTTCATACCTTTAATAAACGGAATAGTTTCATCACGATACGACTCTAGAACATCGTGAGATTCATACACAACTTTAGTTGAAGAGCTATTAGGAACAACTGTAAAGTCGGATTTAAATTTCAGTCCCCTCGACTCATCAATTAAAATCTCACCAGCAGATGAAGCTTTTGTCTCAACCGACTTCACACGATACGCACCATCCACTTCCTCGCATACAGGTCGCGTTTTTATAGTATTCATCTGAAACCACTGCGAGAGGTTTTCAATTTCCGTCCGATATCCATTAAAAGAATTCGTATTATACGCACGGGAAGAAAAAACTGCCGCCTCCACCGAAATCTTCTGCAGAATCCCACCAAGACTCTGAAAGACTGAAATGAATTTCTTTTTGAACCCAGAATCCCTACATCCAATTAGGAGAACCATGCCATGATTATCAATAAAATACATATTTCCAGGAACTTCATACTGATATTCTGTTCGCTCTGGGTCATCATCAAAGGCGATCCCTTCAGTCCCCCAACGAGCTGCAGGATTTGAAGAGCGCCAGCCTTCCACTGGAATAAGCGCCTGGACTCGATGTCCCTCGCGCACTAGAGTAGCCGGAATCCCCGCCCCCTCTTTTACCTCACCGGGGTATAGCCACCCCACTCGAACCTGACCTATCTCAAGAGTATTATCAGACATTTACAACCTCCCTTTCCTAAAGAGGATTAATCACTAACAAAATAATAGATAGAATTTTTATGCAAGAATTATCCATTCCGACCTGAATCATATCAGCCGTCATAACAACTGTCATAACAGAAGTTGTTATGACGGTTGTTATGATGCGCGGTCAATGAGACCGATATCAATACCCGGTTTTGACCTGTAATTCCGGGGTTTATAAGGTTCAAGGTGCGAGGAAAATACCGCATCATAACAACATCATCGCAGGATCATAACAACATCATGACAACTCTTGTCATGATGTTGTTATGACGTCGTGAAGAATAAATTCACAACATTCCTGCATAAAGTTGTACCGCTAATTCTTAGCCGCAAGCCCACTCAAAGACGACCTGCGAGAAATCGCGGGCGGCAAGCGCCTCCGGGGTAATCAGCCAGTTCGCCGAACCGGCATCACCCCACATGATCTCAATCTCCTCGTCTTCGTTCTCCTCATTCTCCGATTCAGAGACGATAGTCAGCAGGTTCACCGTGTGGCCGCGCAGCTCCTTGAACTCTTCACGCGGGTCATTCTGCACGAAGAACGGGTATCCGCCCACATGGGAGTACTCTTCCTCCGACTCAAAAGGCTCCGTCAGCTCGTAGAGGGCTTCGCGGCGTGCCTGGTTCTTATACGGGTTCTCGTGCGCTTCGGGCAACTTCTCGTCCGGGTAGATTTCATCCCACTTCGCACCAAAAACATCGTAGTAGTCGTAGCCGGAGGCGGTCACCCCCTGCTCACGCACCTCAAAGGTCATGCCGTACTCAATCTCAAGCGGACCACTCTCACAGTCGAAACCGCCAATAGGCCAGCCGCCCTCGTCCCAGTCCACGTTGGGGAACGGAGCATCCGGGTTCGGCTCACCCAGAGTCTCGTAGTAGATAACACGGAAGTTCTTCTGCGAGGTCGGGTTCTCATAATCAAAACCCCACAAGCATTCTTCGTCGTTCGGATCCATCCAGAACTGCAACAGACCGGTCGCCGGGTAGAAATCGTTCTCGGGCAGCTCAACACAGTTAATCTGCGCAATCATACCCAGAGGCTCACCCTTCTCATTGGTCGGCGCAGACTCACCGGCAGGCAGGTAGGGGCGACCACCAAACTTGGAAGCAGTCTGCGGCAGCGGTTCGGCGGGCACGAAAGGCTTCAGCGCGATAGCCTTCTTGCGGGCGCCCTCCTGGTTGAGCAGGTCGATAACGTGCTTCACCTGCTTCTCAATGTCCTTGAACGGCTTGTTGTCGAGCATCTTAGAATCTCCTCATTGATGATGTGAAAGTAGTACGGTCTCTAGCCGCAAGCCCACTCAAAGACGACCTGCGAGAAGTCGCGGGCGGCAAGCGCCTCCGGGGTAATCAGCCAGTTCGCCGCACCGGCATCACCCCACATCACGTACACGTCCTCCTCAGCGTCCTCGCCCCACTCCGACTCGATGGTCAGCAGGTTCACCGTGTGGTCGCGTAGCTCCTCGAACTCGTCGCGCGGGTCATCCTGCACAAACGAAGGGTAGCCGCCAATATGCGAGTAATCCCTCTCCTCCGATTCGAAGGGCTCCAGCAGGTTGTAGGAGGCGTTATCGCGTGCGTTCGGCTCCTCGGGAAGCTTCTGGTCCGGGTACATTTCATCCCAGGCGTCAGCGAACTGGTCGTAGATTTCGAAGCCGCCGTCCAGGAAGCCCTGCTCCCAGGTCTCGAAGGCGAGGGCGTACTCGGTGGTCGCCTCGGAAACGTCCTCGCCCTCGGGGCCCAGAGGCCAGCCGTAATCACCCCAGTCAACGGTCGGGAGGGGAGTCGAGAACGGCGCATCCGGATTCGGCTCACTCAGAGTCTCGTAGTACACCACACGGTGGTTCTTCTGCGAGAGCGGGTTCTCGTAGTCGTAACCCCACAAGCATTCTTCGTCGTTGGGGTTGATCCAGAACTGCAGCAGACCGGTCGCCGGGTAAATGTCATTCTCGGGCAGGTCGGCACAGTTAATCTGCGCGATCATGCCCAGCGGCTCGCCCTTCTCATTGGTCGGCGCAGACTCCCCGGCGGGCAGGTAGGGGCGGCCACCAAACTTGGAGGCGGTCTGCGGCAGCGGCGCGTCGGGGAGGGTCACCTTCAGACGGATTGCCTGCTTGCGGGCGCCACGCTCGTTGAGTGCGTCGATAACGCGGCGTGCCTGTGCCAGGGTCTCTTCGGAGGGCTTGTTCTTCGGCATTGTGTGCTCGTTTCGTCGGTGAATTAATCGGTGTGAAAGGTTCAGTGTGTCAGGCGCGGGCAACGGTACCGCTGCGCCTTCTACCCCCATTAGACCCTATTTCTGGCGGGCGCGCACCAATTCTGGTCACGAGCGCATCCGGCGGCGACAATCAGGTGCGAAAGCAGGTGCCAAGCGTGCAGAAAGCCCCGCCTCCTCACCCTCATGCGCGGGCATGAGAGGTAAGAATGCGGGGCTTCAGTGATTCTTAGTGGAACTCAGCGGTTCTCTACAAATCTCTACGAGAGACTAGAACCTTTAGAGCGCCTTTTCGATGGTCTCCAGAACGCCAAGCGCGGCAGCCGGGCCAGCGTTCAGGAAGAACATATCGGCATCCACGCTGTGCGCGTGCTTCTCGGTCACAGCCTTGAGGGTGCTCCACAGGGCCTCGCCGGTCAGCTTGGACTCGTCGCCACCCTGCACACCGTAGAACAGGTAGTCGGCGTCAGCCTGGTCCAGCTGCTCGGAGCTCAAGTCGATGGAGGTCTTCTCAACCTGCGCAGCTGCGGGACGTGCCAGGGACGCATCCGCGCAGATGGAGCCCACGAACGAGGACTTCGCGAAAATGCGGGTGCGGTCAGCGGAAGCGTACAGGAAGGAGAAGGTCTTCTCGCTACCAGCCTTCTGACCGACCGACTTCGCCTTGGTGTTGTACTCCTCCATGAGCTTCTCAGCCTTCTCGGTGGTGCCCAGCGCGGCGGCAATCAGCAGGAAGTCCTGCTTCCAGTTGATGCCGGTGCCCTCGGTGACCACGGTCGGCGCGATCTTGGCGAGGGACTCGTACAGCTCGTCCTTCTTGTTGGTGTTGTTGATGAGGATCAGGTCGGGCTTGAGGTTTGCGATGGCCTCAACGTCCGGGTCGGTGCGCTTGCCGACCTTGGCAATCTTGTCGAGCTCTGCGGACTTATTGGAGAACTTGGTCTTCAGGTAGGCGGGGACCAGGTCGGCGTCACCGGCGGTTGCTGCGCCGACGGGCACGATGCCCAGGGAGAGTACGCCGTCGAGCTGACCGGTGGAGAGAATCACGACCTTGGAGGGGGCGGATTTGATGGTGGTTTCACCGCGGAAGTGCTTGACGGTGCGGGGGAATTCGCCGTCAACGGTGGTGGTGCCCATGCCGGAGGGCAGGGCGGAGGGTGCAACCTTCTTACCGGTCGCCGAAGCGGACGCGGAGGAGGAAGAGCCGGAAGTGTTGGAGGAGCCGCAAGCCGCCAGGGCGAGGGCGCCGAAAGAACCGAGTGCGAGTGCGCCGAAAGAGCGGCGGGTGATCTTGTTCGTCATATTTGCCATTTTATTAGGATAACCTCATATATGCATATGCGATACTTAATCATCATCTATTGATACGTTAAGCATCCTCCGTCCGCACGGGAGCGCACCGCTCCCCCACCACCTCCAAGGCATATGACCCAACAGACCACCACCCCTTCCGGACCCGCCGTCAGCGAAGGCTCCACCGTCAGCGCTGCCTCCCTGGCGAAAATTCGTGCCCTCTCCGCTTCTTCGGACGCCGTATCTGGCGCCTCCTCGGGCGGTCAGGGAGGCAAGTCCATCTCGCGCCTGGCGGTTGCGCTCATAATTGGCGGCGTTCTGCTGATGCTGCTCTGCGCCCTGTCGTTTGCGGTGGGTTCGCGCATGTTCACCCTGGACCGCTCGATTGACGGTTTCCTCCACCCGGAGGCGAACACCATCGAGTCGAAGCTGATTTGGGCGAAGCGTGCCCCGCGTACCGCCGCAGCGTTGCTGGTCGGTGCCGCGTTGGCGGTGTCGGGTGTGCTCATGCAGGCGTTGAGCCGTAACCCGCTGGCTGAGCCGGGCCTGCTGGGTGTGAACTCGGGTGCTGCCGCCTCCGTGGTGGTGGGTGTGGGCGTTTTTGGGGTGTCGTCCCCGTTCGTTCAGCTGTGGCTGGCGCTACTGGGTTCGGGTCTGGCGGCGGCGCTGGTGTTCGTCATGGGTCTGGTGGATTCTAAGCCGAACCTGGATTCGACGGCGCGTCTGGTGCTCACGGGTGTGGCGGTGAATGCCTGCCTGGGCACGATTACCGGCATTATCACGATGTTTAATTCGAGGGCTTTTGACTCGCACCGTTTCTGGGTGGTGGGTTCGCTCGAGAACCGCACTTTTGAACAGGTGCTCTCGGCGCTGCCCTTTGTGGCGTTGGGTTTGGTGCTGTCGTTCATGCTGATCGGTCCCCTGCGCGCCCTGGCGCTCGGTGAAGATGCGGCAGCCGGCCTGGGGGTGCCGGTGACGCTGGTGCGTGGCGCGACGATTATTGCGATTATGGCGCTGTGTGGTGCGGCGACCGCTATTGCGGGCCCGATTGGTTTTGTGGGCCTGGTTGTACCGCACGTGGTGCGTCTGCTGGTGGGTTCCGATATTGCGCGCGTTCTGCCGCTATCGCTGGTATACGGCCCGGTGTTGGTGCTTGCCGCCGATATTTTGGGTCGCGTTCTGGTCATGCCCAGTGAGCTTGAGGTGGGTATTGTGACCGCCTTTATTGGTGCCCCGGTGTTGATGGTTCTGGTGCTGCGTTTGAGCACCGGCGCGCGCGGCGCGAAGAAGAGCCGCATGGGTAAGAAGGCGCAGGCGCACGAGGAGGCGGGTCCGGCTCACGTGTCGGAGCACGGTCCGCATCGTGCTCATCACCCTGTTGTGCATGGTTCGACTGGTTCATCTGGTTCGAGTTCGCATGGTTCAACTGGCGTATCTGGTTCGTAGGTCCCGGTTTCTGAGAGGTTTTATTGTGAGCGTTGTGTCTCGTTCTGTAGCCGGTTCTGTGCGTATTCCGGGGCGTTACCGCACCCCTATTCCGCGTACCCTGCTGGTGGCGGCGGTGCTTGTGGTGGCGGCGGCCGCCTCCCTGGTGTTTGGTAGTTATCAGATGAGCCCTGATCAGGTGTTTCGCCTGATTTTTCAGGGTGAGGGCACGGAGATTGAGCGTCAGCTGGTGTTGAATCAGCGTCTGCCGCGTATGCTTGCCGCTGTGGTGGTGGGTGCAGCTTTGGGCTTGTCGGGCGCTATTTTTCAGTCGGTTTCGCGTAATGCTTTGGGTTCGCCGGATATTATCGGTTTCACGGTGGGTTCGGCGACCGGTGCCCTGTCGGTGGTGCTGATTGGGTCGTTGAGTTCTACCGGTGTGGGTATGGGCATGGGCGCTATTATTGGCGGTTTTGCGACGGCGGCTGTGGTGATGCTTCTGGCAGGTGCGCGCGGTGGCGCGACGATGGGTCAGAAGATGGTGCTGATTGGTATTGCGGTCAGTGCAATGCTCAGTTCCGTGAATGATTACCTGATTACGCGCGGCGATTTGGAGAAGGCGGAGGCGGCGAAGACCTGGCAGCACGGTTCGCTGAATGCTCTGTCGTGGAACCAGATGTCGGTTCAGGCAGTGCTGCTGCTGGTGGCTATTCCGCTGGTTCTGTTGTTGACTCGCCGACTGCGCACGCTGGAGCTCGGTGACGATTTGGCGGCGGGTTTGGGTCTGCCGGTGAAGAGGACCGTGAACCTGCTGGTGGCAGCTGCCGTGCTTCTGGTGGCTGTGGCGATTTCTGTCGCGGGTCCGATTGGTTTCTTGGCGCTGGTTGCCCCGCAGATCGCGCGCCGCCTGTGGAACACTCCGGGTACGGCGATGTGGCATTCGGCGCTGTTGGGTTCGGGGATTTTGGTGCTGGCTGATTTTGTGTCGGCTCGTGCGTTGGCGCCATTCCAGATTCCGGTGGGCCTGGTGACGGGCGCGCTGGGTGGCGCGTACATGCTGTGGCTGCTGTACCGTCAGCGCTAGTTGCGCCGCTTGAATCGGTATAAGTGACCGGGTGTTCCCCACTGTGGGGGCACCCGGTTTTCTGTATTTCACGGGGTTTTACGGGGTTTCAGGGGTGGTTTCAGAGGCAGTTTCAGATTTTTCAGAATTTTCCCAGTTTTACCCCGGGGTAGATTAAAAACTGCTTATCGTGTCAGGGGTCGCTCATAGAGTGTAGGTGTTGGAAGGGACGATCCTTCCGACCGGGCACGCCGTCTCCTGCGGTGTTGCCGCTAGGTTGATTCAGCATCTACGGAAGGAACGGTCATGGAAAACACCACTCACGAGAGCCAGTACGCAAACGCAGAGATTTCCTGCACCGCAGATGAGCAGCTGTGCCGTGATGCAGAGTTCAACCTGCTGATGCAGGCGGGCACCATCGTCCGTATGGAGCGTTTCAACGTGGAGGAGCTCCGCGGCGTTCTGGAGCAGCTGGTGGCTGACGGTTCGTGCTTCCGCACCGCGCCGGCGTCTTCGACGATGGGCCGCGTGATGCGTCACCTGGCTCAGGGCGCTTCCGGTTACGAGGCGAACCTGGCTGAGCTGCGTGCGGCGGCACAGAACGCTCTGCTCTTCGTGTTCCCCCTGGAGAAGGACCTGGAGATGTGCCTGCGTTTTGAGCGTGTGCAGGGTACCGGTCTGGCGTTGACTCGCCTGGGCGTGAGCCCGGTCAATGGTGACCTGTGGACTCAGCACTGGGCGATGCGCGCGCTGGAGTGCACCGGCGGCGTGTTTGCGGTGGAGTCCGCTCCGGGTGCCTGCAATTTTGAGCTGCGCCGCGAGATGTTCTACGCGATGCTGTCGCTAGTTGAGCTGTCGACTTTGGGTCTGTCGGCTGAGCCGGAGGACTTCTACATGTTTGCCGATTCGGAGGCTGTGTGTAAGAAGTTCAAGCGTGAGCGTCGTGATTGCCGCCGCGCAATGCGTGCCCAGTACGACCGCGCCGCATAAGGTATATCGTGTATGCCTTATGCGGCATACGCGCATATCAGAGCCATTTGTTCTTCTTGAAGAACCAGTAGAGGAGCAGACAGGAACCCACCATGAGTAGCAGCGCGGCGGGGTAGCCGAACTCCCATTTGAGTTCGGGCATGACTTCAAAGTTCATACCGTACACGGAGCCAACGATGGTGGGCACCATGAGCAGCGCCGCGTAGGCGGAGATTTTCTTGGTGTCGTCGTTCTGCTGCTGACCGAGCAGGGTGTCGTGCACTCGCAGGGCGTTTTCTAGGGAGCTGCGAAGGTCCTCGAGGCGTTCTTTTGTGTGCACCACGTGGTCAAGCACGTTGCGGAATTGCCGGGCGAGCTCGACCGCTTCTTCGTTCTTTTCTTCTTCGGATACGCCCGGGTAGGGTGAGGGGTCGAGTGCGCCGGTGCGTATGCCTTCGATGATTCGGCCGATCATGGATTCGAGGGGTCGGCAGGCACGCTGGAAGTCGATGACCTGATTGAGCAGTTCGTAGATGCGCTGGGCGAGGGAGTTGGCGTCTCGCCGCTCGCTGGGGGAGAAGAGGATGTCTTCGATTTCGTCGCTGTCGTTTTCGAGGCCGTCGAGCACGGGTGCGTACCCGTCGACGGTGCTGTCGAGGATGCGGTGTAGCAGTCGGGCGGGGGATGCATCGGGGGTGGCGTAGAGCAGGTTGAACTGGTCGTTGATGCGCTGGTTGCTGCGCTGTTCGTCGCGGACGAGTGCGAGGGTGTAGCGGGGGCCGGTGAAGAGGTGCAGTTCGCTCAGGCGCACTTCTTCTTCTTTGTCGAGGTAGATGGCGGGGCGGATGACGGTGAAGAGGGAGTCGCCGTATCGTTCTAGTTTGGCGCGCTGGTGGCCTCGTCCGGCGTCTTCGATGGCGAGTTCGTGCAGGTTGAAGGTTTCTTGTAGCCTGTGCAGTTCGTGGATGTCGGGGTTGGCGTATCCGAGGGCTACGGCGGTGTTGGGCTGCTGGTAGGCGTTGAGGGTTTCTTCTTCGGGTGCGCCTACGCGGATGCGGTCGCCGCTGGGGTAGATGGCTCCGGTGATATAAGTCATCGTTGTGCTCCTCTGAACGCTTTGGCGCCACGTGTGCAAGGCGCTCTTTCCAGCATACGGCACGCGCCCCGCCCGGTCACATGCACGCGCCACCGCGCGTGCACCCGACATACGAAAAGCCCCCGGCGGGCACCTGTAGGGTACCCTCCGGGGGCTTTCACATATTTAGCTATTGAGCTTAGTCTTCGTTGATGAGGTCGCGAACCACAATAGTCTGGTCACGATCCGGGCCCACACCAATCGCGGAGATACGGCAGCCAGAAATCTCTTCCAGCTTCAGCACGTACTTGCGGGCGTTCTCGGGCAGCTCATCCAGGCTCTTCGCATCCGAAATGTTCTCGGTCCAGCCGTCGTAGTACTCGAAAATCGGCTTAGCGTGGTGGAACTCAGTCTGAGTCATCGGCATCTCGTCGTGACGCACACCGTCAACGTCGTAAGCCACGCAGACCGGAATCTTATCCAGGCCGGTCAGAACGTCCAGCTTAGTGATGAACAGGTCAGTGAAACCGTTGATGCGCACAGCCTGACGCGCCAGCACGGCGTCGTACCAGCCGCAACGACGCGGACGGCCAGTGTTCACACCGAACTCGCCGCCGGTGGTGCGCAGGAACTCACCCATCTCATCGAACAGCTCGGTCGGGAAGGGGCCAGCACCCACGCGGGTGGTGTACGCCTTCTGAATACCAATCACGCGGGAGATGCGGGTCGGGCCCACACCCGAACCGACGCATGCGCCGCCGGAGGTCGGGTTGGAGGAAGTCACGAACGGGTAGGTGCCGTGGTCAACGTCCAGGAAGGTTGCCTGGCCACCCTCCATCAGCAGGGTCTTACCCTCGTCCAGTGCCTTGTTCAGCAGCTGGGTGGTGTCCACAATCATCGGCTTCAGACGCTCAGCGTAAGACATGAAGTACTCGACGATCTCGTCGACCTCAACGTGGCGGCGGTTGTAGACCTTCACCAGCAGTTCGTTCTTCTGGCGCAGTGCGCCTTCAACCTTCTGACGCAGGATCGACTCGTCCAGGATGTCCTGAACACGCACGCCGAGGCGGCCAACCTTATCCATGTAGGCGGGGCCGATACCGCGGCCGGTGGTGCCGATAGCGCGCTTGCCGAGGAAGCGCTCAGTCACCTTGTCCATGGTCTGGTGGTAGGGTGCGACCAGGTGTGCGTTAGCGGAAATCTTCAGGCGGGAGGTGTCAGCGCCGCGGGCCTCAAGGCCGTCAATCTCAGCGAACAGAGCCTCAGGGTTAACAACCACGCCGTTACCAATCACGGGGACGGCGTTCTCGCTCAGAATACCCGCGGGCAGCAGCTTCAGCTCAAACTTCTGGCCGTTCACCACCACGGTGTGACCGGCGTTGTTACCGCCGTTGGGCTTGACCACGTAGTCTACGCGGGGGCCGAGCAGGTCGGTTGCCTTACCCTTACCCTCATCGCCCCACTGGGCGCCCACAATCACGACAGCTGACATTTTTGTGCTCCTTGAAAGCCTTGAAGATACGCACCGGATTTCACGGCGCGGCGGCGACCTACCGCCTCATGATCCTGGTAGGCACACCTCTTCTAATGATACCGTGCCCGCCCCTTTAAGTCCCGTGTGACGGGACATCAGGCGTGCCGGGTACGGTGCCGGTGAGCCTCACCGGGCACGGCGACGCCCCCATCCGATATTCGGACGGGGGCGCTACCGGTATGAGCTTACGAAGACTACTTGATGATCTCGATGAAGGTCATCGGGTAGGTGTACTGCTCACCGCGGTTTGCAGCCATAGCAGCCAGGCTGTGGAAGATAACCATCAAGATAGCCACAACCAGCGGGACAACCCACAGGATGATACCCAGGATGCCGAAAGACACTACCATCAGCAGCCAGGAAGCCATGCTGACGAGCCACAGGGAGAAGTTGAAATTGAACGCGCGGCGGGATGCTTCCTTAGTGAAAGCGTAACCGGGCTTGTCCTTGTAGATGAACCACATGACCAGCGGCGCGAGAATACTTGCGGATGCGAAGGACAGCAGAGACAGAATCGCAGAAGCCAGGTGCGCGAGCATCGCCATGTTCTGGTCGTCCTTGGAGGAGACAACGTAACCGTTGGGCTGACCCGGCGCCTGCGAGTAGGAGGGTGCCTGCTGGGAGTACTGGTTGTACTGTTCAGGGTTCGGGTTCTGGGACATCGTTCTTTTCCTAATCTATCGATGAGTGGATACAGCTAATCGTTGAGGTGCGGCAGCAGGCTAACTCACCGTTTTCGGCGGGTGCCCGCCTCGCTCTGCTTGGTCGCAACGCTCGTGATGGTTTCACCCTATCAAGGCAAGGTAAATAGAATATTAACCCTCGCCGGACAGCAGGCGAAGAAACCCGAATATGACAAGAAAAAGACGCCTCTGCCCCTCCACGCGGTCATATGTGCGTGGAGGGGCAGGAGCGTTATACGGTGTAGGTTGGCCGAGGTTAGTCCTGTTTCTCTACACCGGGTGAGCCAGGATGCGCGGCGGGCTTATGTAGTGCGGCAGGCTCGCGCTGTGCTGCAGGCTCACGCTGTGCTGCAGGCTCGCGTAGCTTTGCGCGTTCCTGCTTTTTCAGCGCCTCATATTTATCAAAGAAATCCTGTTTCTTCGTGTAGCCGTTGATGCCGGTGTAGTCATCCGGCAGGCGGTTGTACACCAGGTAGTACCAGAACTCGGCATGCGTCGTCTTTGTTTTCTGGATGAGTTCCTGTTTATTAGATGAGTTTAGTAGAAGGTAAGAGTGAGGGGAAGTAGGGAGAGAAGAGGAGGAGGAGAGAAAAAAGAAGATGTATGCGGCTATGGGGTGGTTTAGGGGAGTGATAGGTGCGCGGATTTGGCCGCGGCCACTTACCAAGTCGTGTTGGTATGCTGGCTTGCGTCCACCTCTCGCGGAAGGCCGCCCGGACTCACTTTTCTTTGGATATTTCCGTGAGTGGCTAACTGACAGAGAGGAGGATACGGCCTATGGGCAAGGCAAAGCATGAAAAAGACCCCAACCGGGCAGCGAAGTTGATTTGCTCGATCGCTGTTTTGGTTGGGGCCATTGCGAAGCTCTTGGACTCACTCAAGGATTATTTGCCTTGGTAGTCGCCTGTTAGCAAGGGGTCACTGGTTGGTAGTTGGCGCTACTAGCCGGTGGCCCCGCTTCGTTTGCTGGTTTCTTTGGATATTGGTTCTAGTCTAGCAAGGGTTGGGGGACGCGAACCAGGTTGTTCTTAATCTTTATGCTTACTAGTTCGGTTCTGCTAGGTATTATCTTTACTGTTTTTATAGTAAACAGCTGCTCCTATTAGACCGAACCCAATTGGGGTAATCCATGTTCCAGGGTTTATGAAACTCTCTACTGAGGTTCCTAAATTCATTGTAAACCCAAATAGAAACCTTGTAGAGATTGTTCCCCAAAGGAAGCACAAAAATGCTATTTTTAGTTCTTTCTTCATGATTACAGATGATGAGTGCAACCATGAGCTGCTATAGCAAGGTTGACAGCTATGCCCCATGGGCCGCCTAGAGACTTTACAACAGCTGGCCCAACAAGCCGGGCTACAGTTGCTGCTGCAAGCCCCCAGTTCCAGGCGCGAATCGCAAGCTGTGCTGATTTAATTAGACCCGGGGCACCGGCGAGAATATTTCCGCCAAGTCCATTGAACAGAACGCACCCAGCGAACTCGCCTACTCCTTGTGTAGTGTTGAAAGCCCCTAGGGAAGATGTCTTAGCTACGTTGGCTTCAGGCGGAGTAGCCATGTTGAAGGCACTTGCCAAAGCTTCAAAGTCCTTCAAACCTGCTTGCAGACCATCAGCTTTGATGTTCTCATAAAAGACATTGAATTTCCCAGAAGAATCCATTACAACGTAACGAGTAAATAGAGTTTCTAGGTCGTTCTCAAGTTTCTTCATTTCATCTGCGCTGAAAAAGTTTTGAGAGTAACCTACAGGCTTTTCTACTCCAAGATTTGAGCTCTGGGCAAGTGCATGACCTGGAGTTGCCGATAGTAGCAAAGCACCAACTGTTAGTGCAGCAGTTGCTGGGACCGTGAACTTCTTGAGGAGTGCCATGAGCTTACCTCCATTGCCTAAATTAATGTGTGGACAATCTCAATGTAACTCATATCTCACGAGTGAGTCAAGCCACATAAGGTAACAGTTTTGTAACGATTCAGCCCTAGACTCCCCAGAGTCCACCCTAAGAACCTAAACTCAAGCTTGCTCCAGTCCCCTTTGAACGCCCCTTTACCCCTTCTTCTGACCTCAGCTTCCCTCGCTCTTTGAGCAAGCTCCAGCTTTCCCTCATCCTCCCCCACTTCCTCTTACCTCCCAAAGCCCCAATGGCTCTAACTCAGTGAGCACCTCACCTCGCTAAGCCCAAACCCAAACCTCTACCAGGTTTCGCGCCAATGATCCCACACCGATAGTGATGAAGAAGAACAGCATCGACATGCCGGCGCTACTATCGAACATGCTCACCAAAGGAACCAGCACAAACGGGTTCAGTATCAGTAGGACAATAAGCACGGCTTTCCAGAATGTTCGCTGGCTCTCGATCTCTTCAATGTTGAAACCAGCAAACGGATTATTGATGGGGACGTAGCCGACCGGCTGCGGCTTAGCCGCCCGCGAGGTGGGGTTCTCCTCATTCTTGATCGGGTTCAGGTGAGCAGCGCACGCCTGCATGGGTGCGGACTCGTCGTGGGAGCGGTCCAGTAGGCGCATTTCGATAAGTTCCGAGTCGGGGATGCCGAAGAACGGCTCCGGGATGACCGGCAGAATAGCGCCCGGTTGCAGACCGAGGTGTTCCAGCCGAATGTACTCGCCGTAGGCGTGCGTTACCTGAGTCTGCATTGCCTGGGCCTGCTCTTGCTGAGCCTGTTCAGTGGAGGCGAGCGCTACCGGGTGGTTCGCCTCGTCGTCCTTGCGAGATTCGTGAGTGTCTTCCGGGGTGTCTTCTGAGGTGGCTTCCGGCTCTTCGATGTCGTCGGTGTCGTGGGAGTCTTCGGGTTCGCCCTCTCCATGCTCAGCGTCTTCATCTTCTAAGTCTTCTAAGTTCTTCCGAGCGGAGTCGTAGCGTTTAGGGGCGCCCGGGTAGACGTATTCATAATCGGGGTCGGGGTGTTCTAGCTCTTCGTCGTCGGATTCTTCATATAGCTCAGCGTCTTCCGTTGTCGACGGCTGCTGGTCCATGAGTAGCGCCATGTATTCCGGGACGGACTGGTCGGTGTCCCAGAGGGGCTGGTACGCCTCTTCCTTCTCTGCAGTTTCCCTCTTTGCGGCTTCATTCTTTGCGGCTTCTATCTTTTCAGTGGGGTGCTCTGCCATGGTTGTCTCCTTCGCTCACCAGACATACTCCTAGTGGCACCACCGTACCAGCGAGCACTGGGCGCTCCCTTGAAACCTACCTGATAAAAGCTGAGAAAAACCCCGGACAAGCGCTAACACTGAAGTGTTAACACTGCCGGGGGTCAGCACTACGGGAGCTGGGGTATTCAGAGGAATCTTTTATGATGCGCCGCCCATATGTGAGTTCGGCGGCGCAGGCGCGGGAGTAGAATCCCCGACAGAGCGGGCACCGCAGAATCGGATGCAAATGAACCGCCTGAAAGACAGTACTGACGAATACGCCCACAATTTGATGCATTTAGAAGTAATAAACGCTTCACAAGCCATTTTGAGGTGTATCCTAGTTCACATCTAGTGTGTTCAAGTTCATCTAGAACCCACCAGAAAAAACACACCAGCCTCCCCCAACACTGTGGGAGCCAAGCAAAGGAGCACCGTGGAACACACCGCCTCCCCAAACCCCCGCGGCCGGTCGCACCGACGCCGAATCGGCAGCGGGCTACTCACCCTCAGCATGGCGCTGAGCCCCCTCGCAGCACTGGGCACCACCGCCCACGCCGCAGAAGACCCCGACGCAGTCAAGCAGGTACTCAGCGAAAGCATGAAGAACGCCAGCGGCACCGTCACCGCCTTCGTCCGCTTCAAGGGTAAGGGCGCATTCGAGCAGACCCAGCCCGCAGGCGTACTCGCTGGCACGCAGGCACCCGTCAACCAAAGTGCGCAGGTGCAGGCCATCGCCGCCCAGGTGCAAAGCCAGGCACAGCAGGTCAGCAGCCAGTCCGGCGCGCAGGTCCTCTACACCACCCACAACGCGGTACGCGGCGTGGCAGTACGCGGTGACGCCGAGTCCATCAAGGCACTCGCCAACCGCTCCGACGTAGAGAAAATCTCGCCCATCCTGCCCAAGTACCGCCAGAACGCGGGCGCCGCCATTGACGCAGGCTCCCTCGCCACCTGGACCGGTACCACCAACCCCGCCGGCGCGGGCGGATACACCGGTAAGGGCGTGAAGATCGCCGTTATCGACTCCGGTATCGACTACACCCACACCGACTTCGGCGGTAGCGGCAAGCTCGAAGACTACGAGAAGGCGTCCAAGCTCACCGAGCTGCCCTCCGCAGACTCCGGCCTGATTAACCGCACCAAGGTTGCTGGCGGCTACGACCTCGTTGGTGATGCCTACGACGGCACCAACACCGCAACCCCCGACGGCAACCCGCTCGACTGCACCACCGGCGGCCACGGCACCCACGTGGCGGGCACCGCGGCAGGCTACGGCGTGAACGCCGACGGCAGCACCTTCACCGGCGACTACAGCAAGCTCACCGCAGAGCAGCTCAAGACCATGAAGATCGGCCCCGGCGTCGCCCCCGAGGCTGAAATCTACGCCTTCCGCGTCTTCGGCTGCAGCGGCAGCACCAACGTCGTTATCGAGGCGCTCGACCGTGCCCTCGACCCCAACGGTGACGGCGACTTCTCCGACCGCGCGAACGTGGTCAACATGTCCCTCGGCGGCGAATTCTCCCCGCAGGACGACCCCGAAGCCTACGCCGTTGACGCGCTCACCCGCGCCGGCGTGCTCTCCGTGATCTCCGCGGGTAACGCCAACGACTACAGCCTGCGCGGCGACACCTACTCCAACTCCGGTCACCCCGCCACCGCATCCAGCGCAATCACCGTGGCTAACGCCTACGGCTCCACCCGCGCCGTCGATGCTGCAGAGCTGACCGACCCCGCCACCGGCACCACCCGCAAGGTACGCGGCGACTACAGCGTCTCCTACCCCTGGGCACAGGCAGGTAGCAAGGAATTCACCGGTGAACTCACCGCAATCTCCGAGAACAACCGCTACGCCTGCAACGCCCTCAGCGCCACCGAAGCGGCAGCTGTAAAGGGCAAGTGGGTGCTCATCGACTGGGCTGAAGCTAACGGTGACCTCGTCTGCGGCTCCAAGGTGCGCTTCGACAACCTGCAGGCAGCAGGCGCCAAGGGCGTACTGCTTGCAGGCCATGACGAAGAGCCCGGTCTGGGTATTGCCGGTAACGACACCCTGCCCGGTTTCCGCCTGGCAGCATCCGCCGCTAAGGACCTGCGTGCACAGATCACCGCAGCAGAAGCGGCAGGTAAGCCCCTCACCGTTCGCCTCGGCAACGACCTGAAGTCCTCCCTGCGCGTGGACACCGACAAGCTGAATCAGCTGAACCCCATGAGTGCCCGCGGCTTCCACGGCAGCTACGGCTACACCAAGCCCGACATTGCGGCACCCGGCTCGTACATCACCTCCGCGGCGGTAGCGACCGGTAACAACTCCGTGACTTTCAGCGGCACCTCCATGGCGGCACCCTACGTAACCGGCTCCGCCGCCCTGGTCATGCAGAGCCACCCGACCTACACCCCCGCACAGGTCAAGTCCGCCCTCATGAACACCGCCACCCACGATGTGCGCACCGAATCCGGTGCCGCATACGCGGTGGATCGCGTGGGTGCTGGACGAGTCGACACTCTCGCTGCCGTGCAGTCGAAGTCCCTCGTCTACAACGCTGACAAGAGCGGTACCGTGTCCCTGAGCTTCGGCGTGCTCGAGTACGCACCGGATGCTGGCGTTCAGACCCTCACCCGCGAGGTGACCGTCGAGAACACCGATTCCGTGGCGCATACCTACGCCCTGTCCTACGCTGAAAGCACTAATATTCCCGGCGTGGAATATTCCTTCCCTTCCTCGGTCACCCTCGCACCCGGTGAAACTAAGAAGTTCGAAGTCACCGTGCGCATCGACCCGTCCAAGCTGGAGAAGACCCGCGACGCGGCAATGGACGCAACCCAGAACGCAACTGACTACTACACCGGCAACGAAACCGTTCCCGCACAGTACCGTCAGTACATTGCGAGCGCATCCGGCCGACTCGTCCTCACTGAAGACGGCACCAAGGCACTGCGCCTGCCCATCCACGTGGCACCCAAGCCCGTGAGCACCATGCACGCTGCCGAAGACACTGTCACCTTCACCCAGAAGCCCTCTAGCGACGAGGCACAGAAGGCAGACACCGGCTGGACCAAGTCCCAGATTTCGCTGCGCGGCACTGAGGTCAACCAGGGCGGCTACCGCTCCCTGCTTGGTGCTTTCGAGTACGGTGCGAGCGTGGACCGTGTGGCTCCCACCTCGCTGTCGCTGAACAGCAACGTTAAGGCGAACCTGCAGTACGTGGGTGCTTCCTCAGATGCGCCCGCGCTGAAGGCAGCCGGAGGCAACGCCGATGACGGCACCCTGCGCTTCGGTATCTCCACCTGGGCGAACTGGGATGTTGTCTCCTACGAGAACACCTTCACCGTAGAAATCGACACCGACGGCAACAACCGCGCCGACTACAAGCTGGTCACCGACCGCGCTAAGGGCCTGGACTACCCGCTGGTTCGCCTCTACGGCTACAAGAACGGCAACCTCGTTGAGCTCGCCTACTACCCGCTCAACGGCGCCTGGGGTGATGTGGACACCAACATGATGGACACCAACACCCTAATCATGGGTGCACCCCTCAAGGACCTGGGCCTGACCAGCGCAAACAACCCGGACATCCAGTACCGAGTTAGCGCAACCACCCAGTACGAGTGGGGTAACGTCAGCGAAACCGGCTGGATCAAGTACCGCCCCTTCAGCCCCAAGCTGTGGTTCAGCGGCGACTCCTCCGCCGTGGCTGGCCTTCACCCGGATGCCTCCACCACCACCCTGATGGCGCACCGCTCCGCTGACGCGATCCCCGCACTCGGCGAATCCGGCGCACCCGCTAAGGCGCTGCTGCTGCACCTGCACAACAGCACCGGCGACCTCTCCGGCACCAACGGCGCTAAGGGCAACCGCGCCGAGGTGCTGAACATCAAGGAGCAGCAGAGCGAGTACATCACTCCCTCCCGCTTCACCGATGTGAAGAACACCGACCAGTTCTACACCGAGATCTCTTGGTTGGCTCAGCGCGGCATCACCACCGGCTACCCGGACGGCACCTACCGCCCGCTGGAGTCCGTGGAACGTGGCGCGATGGCGGCGTTCTTCTACCGCATGCAGGGTTCCCCGCAGTTCACCGCCCCCTCCACTCCGAGCTTCAAGGATGTGCCCACCACGCACCCCTTCTACAAGGAGATTGAGTGGATGAAGGCTCAGGGCATCACCACCGGCTACTCGGACGGCACGTTCCGCCCCTCCGCACCGGTGAACCGTGACGCCATGGCTGCGTTCTTCTACCGTGCAGCGGGTTCCCCGCGCGTGGATCTGCCCGCGACCAGCCACTTCAGTGACGTGTCTACCGATAACCAGTTCTACCGTGAAATCACGTGGCTGGCTTCGAAGGGCATCAGCACCGGCTGGCCGGACGGCACCTACCGCCCGGTAACCCCCATTGCCCGCGACGCAATGGCGGCGTTCATCTACCGCTACACCGAGAAGGTTGCTAACCAGACCGGCCGCTAGACGGTAGTGAACCGTTAGCGAACAGTTCGGGTCCCCTCCTGCCCCCTGCATGGGGTGGGAGGGGCGCCCGGAACCGGCAGGCTCTGGGGCTTAAAGTCCCGGGACCTCTCAAGTTTTGGTGGCGGTTTCACCGGCGGATGTACTCACTCGTCGTCTGCCGGTGGGGCCGCCTCCGCACATCACCGATATACAACCACAGAGCACACAGCATTACCGAAAAACAGATAATCCGAAGGAGGATTCCATGACAACGCCTCATGCGCCACGCCGCAGAATGAAGGCTGTCGGTGCGACCGGTTTGAGTGCGGCTCTTGCCCTGACTCTCGGCGTTCCCGCCACTTTCTCTGCAGCTCACGCTCAGAGCCCCCAGCAGGTCGAAGGAAATACTGCGAGCGCATCCGGTAACGCTGCTTCGCGTATCAGCCCGGGTCTGCAGAAGGCTGAAGGCCAGATCACCGTGTACGTGCAGTTCAAGGGCAAGGGCGCGTATGAGCAGACCCAGTCCGCGGCTGTTCTGGCACGTAAGGAGGCGCCGGCGAACCGTCAGGCGCAGGTGCAGGCTATTGCAGCCCAGGTGCAGTCGCAGGCTCAGTCTGTGGCAGCCGCTTCTGGTTCTAAGCTGATGTACACCACGCATAATGCGATGCGTGGTGCGGCGATTACTGGTGATGCTGCGCAGATTCGTGCGTTGGCGGAGCGCCCGGATGTGGAGCGTATTTCGCCGATTATCGCGAAGGAGCGCATGAACTCCGGTAGCGAGATTGATACGAAGACTCTTGCTACGTGGACTCGTGAGAATACGGGGTACACGGGTAAGGGCGTGAAGATTGCGATTGTTGACTCCGGTGTTGACTATACGCACGCTGATTTTGGTGGCCCCGGTACGGTGGATTCGTACCTGAAGGCTAAGGCAATGACGGAGCTTCCGTCCGCTGATTCGGGTCTGATTGATCGTAATAAGTTCATTGGCGGCATTGACCTGGTCGGTGATGACTACAATGCGTCGGTGGCTGAGAAGTCGACTCCGCAGCCGGATAATAACCCGCTGGACTGCCGCCCGGATGGTTTCGGTTCTGGCGGTCACGGCACCCACGTGGCGGGTACTGCCGCCGGTTATGGTGTGACGGCGAACGGTACGACTTACCGTGGCGATTACAAGAACCTGACGGAGGAGCAGCTGAAGGGCATGTCCATTGGCCCCGGTACTGCTCCTGATGCTCAGATTTTGGCGATTCGCGTGTTCGGTTGCTACGGCAATTCGAGTGTTGTGATGAAGGCGCTTGATACCGTGATGGACCCGAATGGTGACGGTGATTTCTCTGACCGCGCCGACATTGTGAACCTGTCGCTCGGTGGCGAATTCGCCCCGGCTGACGACCCTGAGTCGTACATGATTAATACGATGGCGCGCCAGGGTGTGTTCACTGTGGCTGCTGCCGGTAACGCCAATAACTACAACGGTGTGGGTGACACCTACTCTGATTCGGGTAGCCCCGCGAATGCGGCTGCCGCACTGTCGGTGGCGAACGCCTACGGCTCCACTCAGCCGATTGACCGTGTCCGCGTGACCACGAAGACTGGTTTGGAGTGGTTGCAGGGTGATTATTCGGTGAACTTCGATTATTCGAAGGCTACCGCTGATCAGCTGCGCGGCGAGGTTGTTGCCGCGCCGAAGCGTAACCGTTACGCTTGCGAGGCTTTCACCGCTGAAGAGGCGAAGGCTTTGAAGGGTAAGTGGGTTTACTTCGAGTGGGATCAGGACGATTTGACGTTCCCGTGCGGTTCGAAGACGCGTTTCGATAACGTTCAGGCTGCCGGCGGTGTTGGCGTGGTGATGGCAGGTAAGGCTGAGCGCTACACCATCGGCATTGGCGGTAATGCGACCATTCCGGGTCTGCGTCTGACTGCTTCTTCGACGAAGGACCTGGAGAAGGCTCTGGCAGCCGGTCCGGTGACCGTTGAGATGAACCTGGACTACAAGGCTTCGGGTCGTAGCTCCCACTCGCACGCTTTTGATCTGAATTCTTCGAGTGCTCGCGGTCAGCACGGTTCTGACGGCTTCATTAAGCCTGACCTTGCGGCACCGGGTACTGAGATTGTGTCTGCCGCTGTGGGTATGGGTAATAAGGGTGTTTCCTTCACCGGTACCTCCATGGCGACCCCGCATGTTGCCGGTATTGCCGCTCTGGTGATGCAGGCGCATCAGGATTACAACCCGCAGATGATTAAGGCTGCGCTGATGAACGGCGCGTCCACCCCGATCAAGAATGAGCAGGGTGCGCAGTACGCGGTGGATCGTGTGGGTACGGGCATGGTGAATGCTCGCGCCGCCGTGGACACCAAGGTTATCGCGTACGATGCGAAGACCCCCGAGCGTGTTTCAACCGCGTTTGGTGTGCTGGAGTACACCCCCGATTCGGGTATTCAGACTGTTCAGCGTGAAATCGTTCTGGACAACACCGATTCGCAGGCTCACACCTACACTCTGAGCTACGAGGCAAGCACGACCATCCCTGGTGTGGAGTACTCCTACCCCCAGCAGGTGAGCGTGGGTGCCGGTGAGCGTAAGAACGTGACCGTGACCGTGCGCATTGACCCGTCCAAGCTGGAGAAGACCATGGACCCGGCGATGAGCGCCGACCACGTCGCTCAGGACTGGACGACCGGTCAGACTCTGATTGCCGGTAAGCGCCAGTACATTGCGAGCGCTTCTGGTCGCCTGATTTTCTCTGAGAATGGCCGCGAGGCGATCCGCCAGTCGATTCACGTGGCGCCGAAGCCTGTCTCGAAGATGCGTGTTGATGCGTCCCGTATTGATTACAAAGGCATTGCCGATAAGGAGTCCACGGTGACTCTGCGCGGTACGACCCTGAACCAGGGCGGTTACCGTTCGCTGCTGGGTGCGTTTGAGCTGGGTGCGGTCAGCGACCGTATTCCGCCCGGTCAGCTGAAGCTGCCGTCGAACCAGTCCGTTGACCTGCAGTATGTGGGTGCCGCCTCGGACGCTCCGGCGTTGAAGGCTGCGGGCAAGAACCCGAACGATGGTTCTCTGTTCTTCGGTATTTCGACCTGGGGCACTTGGGATAGCATGCACTGGGGCCGTCAGGTACAGGTTCAGATTGATACGAACAACGACTCCGCCGCAGATTACGTTCTGGAGGTGACCCGCGAGAAGGGTCTGGACTACCCGCTGGTGAAGGTCTGGTCCATCTCCGGTAACGCATCCACCGTGGTGGCTCGCTACCCGCTGAACAGCGCCTGGGGCGACACCGACACCAACATCATGGACACCAACACCATGATTCTGGGTGTGCCGCTGAAGGACCTGGGCCTGACCGCTGAGAAGGCTCAGACCATCAAGTACACGGTGCAGACCGACACCTGGTACAACGATGGCAACCCCTACGTGGACACCACCTCGGCTATCGAGTACTCCCCGTTCAACCCCGGTGTTTGGTTTACCGGTGAGGAGTCGGGCGTGCCCGGCCTGTTCGTGGACCGTGACGGCGGTCAGCTGACCGTTCACCGCAAGAACAACAACAAGGAGCGTCAGGCTCTGTTCCTGCACATGCACAACGCAACCGGTGACCTGAGCGGCCGTAAGACCGCTAACGGTGTTGCCGCTGGCGACCGTGCGCAGGTCGTGAAGGTGGCTCGCACCATCCACGATGCACGCTTCACCGACGTTCCGGCAGATAACCAGTTCTACCGTGAAATCACGTGGATTGCTGCCCGTCAGATTGACCGCGGCTACCAGGACGGCACCTTCCGCCCGCTGAACAACATGGACCGCGCAACCATGGCTGCGTACTTCTACCGTATGAGCGGCTCGCCGCAGTACACCGCACCGTCCACCCCGAGCTTCTCGGATGTTCCGCTCAACCACCCCTACTACAAGGAGATTGAGTGGATGAAGGCTCAGGGCATCACGACCGGCTGGCCCGATGGTACGTACCGCCCGGAGGGTTCAGTGAACCGTGACGCGATGGCGGCGTTCTTCTACCGTTACGCGGGTTCGCCCGAGTACACTGCCCCCGCGCAGGCTCGTTTCACGGACGTTCCGACCGACAAGCAGTTCTACCGCGAGATTTCGTGGCTGGCTGAGCAGGGCGTGACCACCGGTTGGCCCGATGGTTCGTTCCGTCCCGTGGAGCCGGTGCACCGCGACGCTATGGCGGCGTTCGTGTACCGCTACAGCACGGGTGTGCTGAAGGAAAGCCCTGAAATCTAAGGTTTCGTAAGGTTCTACCGCTGTAGGTGCTTACCTCAAGGTTCTACCGAGGGAGCCGTGCCGTTGCAGGTTATCTGCGGCGGTGCGGCCCCCTTTTTTTGTGGCCGAGTGCTTTCTATTGACGCGTAATGTTCCGTAGTACGAGTCTGACTAGGTTATATAAAGAATCGTTGAGACAATGAATGAAGGTTTCTTCACCAGGCGGCATGAACCTTGACGTTCGCGCCGCATGGACACGCCATACGGACACGCCGGAGGCGCAGCGCAGACACGCTGTAGACATACTGCAGACGCAGCGCAGACGCAGCGAAGCACTCTCGGTGCAGAACCCTTGCCGTACAGCTCTCCGAGTAGAACTCTCGGCGTAGCACTCTCGGTGCAGAAACCGCTAAGAAACGCACCATCACTAAAAAGGAGCATTCAGTGGCAACCTTCCCTGAAGCTACCCCCGCGCGAGCCACCCGGCACACACAGCCGGGCCGCCTCAAGCAGCTGGCACGCAGCTGCGGCGCACTCACCCTGGGGCTCACCCTCGGGCTGACCGCCCTGCCGTTCGGTACCGCCGCCTACGCGGCACCGGGCGTAGTACGCGGCGCAGACCGGGACGCACCCCACCATGACACCGGCACCGGCGAGAACAACAACGACGTTCTCTCCCCCAGCCTGGACGGCGCCACCGGCGAACGCGCCGTGTTCGTCCGCTTTAAGGGCCAGGGCGCGTACGCCCAGACTCAGCCGGACGCGGTCCGCTCCCGCGCGCAGGCACCCGTCAACGCGCAAGCACAGGTGCAGGCGATTCGCGCCAGCGTGCAGCAGCAGGGCGCCTCCGCGGCGAAGGAATCCGGCGCGCAGGTCCTGTACACCACCCACAACACGATGCGCGGCGTGGCGCTCTACGGTAACGTCGAGCAGATTCGTGCGCTCGCAAACCGTGACGATGTGGAACGCATCAGCATCATTGAGGACATGGCACCGCAGAACAGCGGCACCCTCCTCGATACGGACACGCTCTCCGTGTGGGCGAAGAGCCCGGCGAACCCCGCCTCCACCGGTTACACCGGCAAGGGCGTGAAGATTGTCGTGCTCGATACCGGTATCGACTACACTCACGCCGATTTGGGTGGCCCCGGCACGCAGGAGGCCTTCGAGAAGGCGAAGGCATCCGACACGATTCCCGAGGGCAGCTACGATCCGAAGAAGTTCCTCGGCGGCTACGACCTGGTCGGTGACGACTACAACTCCGCTAAGAAGGAGACCTCCACCCCGCGCCCGGATGCTAACCCGCTCGACTGCGGCGGCCACGGCAGCCACGTGGCGGGCACCGCGGCAGGCTACGGCGTGAACGCGGACGGCTCGACCTTCCACGGCGACTACTCCAAGCTCACCGAAGAGCAGCTCAAGGACATGAAAATCGGCCCCGGCTCCGCACCGGATGCCCAGCTGATTGGCCTGCGCATCTTCGGTTGTAAGGGCACCACCGCGTTCGTCCCCAAGGGCCTAGACCGCGTGCTTGACCCCAACGATGACGGCGACTTCTCGGACCGCGCCGACATCGCGAACCTGTCGCTCGGCAACGAGTTCGGCGTGTTCGATGAGACCGTGAACTACGCGGTCGGCTCCCTCTACCGCGAGGGCATCCTCTCCGTGGTTGCGGCGGGTAACGCCAACAACTACAACGCCGTGGGCGACACCTACTCCAACTCGGGCGGCCCCGGCACCAGCGCCTACGGCCTGACCGTGGCGAACTCCATCGGTTCGACCCAGCTGGTGGACCGCGTGAAGATTCTCGCCCCCGCAAACGAGGCGGACACCTACGGCGACTACTCGGTGAACTTCGACTACTCGAAGGCGACCGAGGAACAGCTGCGCGGCACCGTGGTGCGTGCCGCCTCCCGCAACCGCTACGGCTGTGAAGCATTCACCGAAGAGGAAGCCGCCGCTCTGAAGGGCAAGTGGGCTCTCATCGACTGGGCGGACGCTGACGGCACCGCACCCTGCGGTTCGAAGGTGCGCTTCGACAACCTGCAGGCGGCGGGTGCAACCGGCGTGGTGCTCACCTCGAACACTGAGGTCGGTGACACCGCTATCGGCGGTAACTCCTCCATTCCGGGCGTGCGCCTGGCAAAGAGCCAGGTGGACCGCCTTTCCGCGCAGATTGATTCGGGTGAGCTGACCCTGCAGCTCGGCGAGAACCTGCGCGACTCGATTCGCGTGCCCAACGGCAAGCTGGATCAGGCGAACACCTCCACCGCGCGTGGTCTGCACGGTTCGCACGGCATCACCAAGCCGGACGTTGCGGCACCGGGCACGAACATTTCCTCCATCGAGGTTGGTAGCGGTACCGGTTCGAGCGTGAAGACCGGTACGTCCATGTCCACGCCCTTTGTTGCCGGTGTTGCGGCGCTGATTATGCAGGCGCACCCGGAGTACGGTCCGCGCATGCTTAAGACCGTCATCATGAACACCGCCGACCACCACATGCAGGACGCCTGGGGCAACCCCTACGCGGTGGATCGTGTGGGTACCGGCCGCATTAACACGCGTGCGGCGGTGGCTGACCGCGTCATGCTGTTCAACGCGGCACGCCCCGAACAGGTTTCGGACACTTTCGGCGTGCTCGAGTACACCCCGAACGCCGGCGTGCAGACCCTGCAGCACCGCGTGAGCGTCGAGAACACCGACTCGGTGGCGCACACCTACACCCTGAACTATGAGGGCAGCACGAGCATCCCGGGTGTGGAGTTCTCCTACCCGCAGTCGGTGTCTGTGGGTGCCGGTCAGAAGGCAACGTTCACCGTGACGGTGCGCATTGACCCGTCGAAGCTGGAGAAGACCCGCGACCCGTCCATGTACCCGACCCAGGATTCGGTGAACTACTCGACCGGTACGGTGACCATTTCGGGTGCCCGCCAGTACATTGCGAGCGCTTCGGGCCGCCTGATCCTGACCGATGCTGACTCTTCGGCTGCGGTGAAGACCCTGCGCATGCCTCTGCATGTGGCACCGAAGCCTGCCTCCGCGATGCGTGTGGCTGGCTCCGATATTGCCTTCGATGCGGAGGGCTCAGGCGCAACCGAGCAGACCCTGACCCTGCAGGGAACCGCAGTGGATCAGGGCGGTTACCGCTCCCTGCTGGGTGCCTTTGAGCTGGGCGCTTCGAGCCCTCGCATCCCCACCGCGAAGCTGGGTGTGGGTTCGGATTCCCGCATGGACCTGCAGTACGTGGGTGCCGCCTCGAACGTGGCGGAGTTGAAGGCAGCCGGTGCGGACACCTCCGACGCGCGCCTGTCCTTCGGTATTTCCACCTGGGGTAACTGGCAGGAAGTGACCCCGCGCGGCTCCTACTACGTGTTCGTTGATACCAACAAGGACGGCACGAGCGACTACCGCCTGCAGACGGTGCGTGAGAAGGGCCTGGATTACCCGCTGGTGAAGGTTTCTAAGCGCAGCAACGGTAAGTGGCAGGCCATTGAGAACGGCCTGTACCCGCTGAACGGCACCTGGGGTGATACGGACACCAACATCATGGATTCGAACACCCTGGTGATGACTGTTCCGCTGAGCGTTCTGGGTCTGGACCCGAACGCCGAGTCCACCGAGATTTCGTACTCGGTGACCACTTCGAGCGCATTCTCTGCTACGACCGTGGTTGATACGACTGATTCGGTGGTGTTCAACTATGCGGCACCGAAGCTGTGGTTCAGCGGCGAGTCTGCGGGCGTTCCGAACCTGTTCGTGGATGCGCCCTCCACTCAGCTGGTGGCGCACCGTAACGGCGACGCGAAGAACGTTTCTGCGCTGTTCCTGCACATGCACAATGCGACCGGCGACCTGTCCGGCGTGAACGGTGCGGCGGGTGAGCGTGCGCAGGTTCTGCGTGTCTCGTCGAACTCTGAGGCTACCGCCTCGAGCGCACACTTCAAGGATGTTCCGGCGGATTACCCGTTCGTGAATGACATTAACTGGCTGGCTCAGCGTCGTATTACGACCGGCTACCCGGACGGCACGTTCCGCCCGAACGGTTCGGTGGAGCGCGGCGCGATGGCGGCGTTCTTCTACCGTATGGCGGGTTCGCCGCAGTTCACTGCACCGAGCACTCCGAGCTTTAAGGATGTGCCGCGTGACCACCCGTTCTATAAGGAGATTGAGTGGATGCGCGCCCGCGGTATTACGACCGGCTGGTCGGATGGTACGTTCCGTCCGAATGCTGCGGTGAATCGTGATGCTATGGCGGCGTTCTTCTACCGTTTTGCGGGTTCGCCGGCGTATTCGGCTCCTGCGGTGTCGCCGTTTAGTGACGTGTCGGCCGGTAGCCAGTTCTATCGTGAGATTTCGTGGCTGGCTGAGCAGCGTATTACGACTGGTTGGGCTGATGGTTCGTTCCGTCCGGTTCAGCCGATTGAGCGTGGCGCGATGGCGGCGTTCTTGCACCGCTATAACGTGCGTGTGCTGAATAACCGCTAGTCGGAACGTTATATCTGAGCGCTAAATACCCCCGGTGGATGCTGTACGCATCTGCCGGGGGTATTTGCTTGCCTCGCCCTGCCCGAGGCGGGCTAGTTAGCGCTGGCGGGCTTCTCTACGGTTGAGCTTCTCAATGGCGGCTTCCACCTTGGACTTGCGGTGATTGAGCTTCCAGAGGCTGAAAGACTGCGTCAAGGTACTCTTACCAATCTCCACGAGGGAAGGCAGTCCCTGCCGGATGAGTGCCTCATTGATTTCTTCCTGGGTGGCGCCCTGCTCCTTCATCTGCTCGACGATGATGTTCGCCTCCGCTATTTTCCCCGAGGTGAGCGGGTGGTTTTCGAGGCTGGTTTCGATGTCTACGAGCTCGTCGTAGAGTTCAGTTTTTGTTTTTGCCATGGTGCTGTCTTCACCGTCCTTGGTTGACGTGTTCTGTGGTGTAGCGGGTGTGTGGGTGTTTTCCCTCATCACCGGCTATTTTGAACGGTATTTGAACCGTATGTTCATGCTAACAGCCGCACGGGTTGTCACACAGGGTTTTTACCGGTGAGTATGCTGTGTATTTTCAGGGCTGAAACGATACTGAACCCGCCGCGTACGCCGCGCTGAACGCACCGTGTGGAACACTACCTCGCCTCCCTCGGCGGTTCACCGCACGGGCTATAAGGTGGAGCGTACACTTAAGTCATGCGTGAATTACAGGCACAGATCATCCGTGAAATGGGCGTCAAGCCCAACATGACCGAAGAGCAGGCACGCGAAGAAGTGGAGCGCCGCATCCAGTTCATCTGCGACTACCTGGAAGCCACCGGAAGCCGCGGCCTGGTACTGGGCATCAGCGGCGGCATCGACTCCACCCTGGCGGGTCGCCTCTGCCAGCTGGCGGTGGACCGCCTCAACGAGCGTGGCCGCACCACCGAGTTCGTGGCGGTGCGCCTGCCCTACCGTGTGCAGCACGACGAAGAGGACGCGCAGGAGGCGCTACGTTTCATCCAGCCCACCCGCTCCCTGACCTTCAACATTGCCGAAGCCGTCGACGGTTTCGACACCGCCTACACTGCCGCGACCGGCGAGCAGATCAGCGACTTCAACAAGGGTAATGTGAAGGCGCGCGCCCGCATGATTGCCCAGTACGCGATTGCTGGCGACCCCGGCTACCTGGTGGTCGGCACCGACCACGCGGCGGAGTCCATTACCGGCTTCTTCACGAAGTTCGGTGATGGCGGCGCGGACCTGCTGCCGCTGTACGGCCTGAATAAGCGCCAGAACCAGCTGTTGCTGCGTGTTTTGGGTGCGTCTGAGCGTCTGTGGGCTAAGCCGCCGACTGCTGACCTGTTGGACGGCGTGCCCGGCCGCACCGATGAGGATGAGCTGGGTCTGACGTACCCGCAGATTGACGACTACCTGGAGGGTAAGGAAATCGACGAGGCGGCGACGCAGAAGCTGGAGCAGATTTACCTGCGTAGCCGCCATAAGCGCACTACCCCGGTGACGATTTTTGATTCCTGGTGGAAAAACTAGGCGGAAGAACTAGCGCTTTAACCGCCTTAGAACTAACGTAGAAGCCCCAGATCCCTTGGTGGGAGTCCGGGGCTTTTACTATGCTTTCGCAGACCGAGGACTACGCCTTCTGCTCGGGCTGTGCGCCAGAAACCTGGGTAGCCTGAACGCCCGAATCCTCAGAACCTTCAGCTTCTACCTCAGGCTCAGCCGGGGGCACCTTTGAGCCGCCCGTGGCGAGGAACAGCACCAAACCCAGCGCGCAGGCGAGCACCTGGGTGAAGGGGAACGCCCAGGTCAGGCCCTTAAAGCCGAACCACATGTTGCCGAAGTACACGGCGGGGAAGAACAGCAGCGCAATGCCGAGGGTCATCAGCATCGCCGGGCCGCCCTTACCGGCCGCCTGGAACCAGGACACAAACACGATGCTGACCGCGTTGAACACGGCGGCGAGCATCAGCGCGACCAGGACCTCTTCACCGGTGGAAACCAGGCGCTCATCACCAACCACGGCGAGCAGTTCGCGGCGGAAAATCAGCACCGGAATGGTGATGGCCGCGGAGGTAATAACCGACAGGATCGTTGCGGTGCGCAGCGCCTGCTTCACGCGGGCGCCGTTGCGGGCACCGTACGCGTAGGCGTACAGCGGGATACCGCCCATGCACAGGCCCATACACAGCATTTCGGGCACCATGTTCAGGCGCATTGCCAGGCCGAACGCCGCCACGGTGTCATCGCCGTAGGAGGCTGCGAGGTTGTTCAGCAGCAAGGCGGCGAAGATCAGATTCAGGCTCTGAATGAGCTCAGCGGCACCGACTGCAACCACGGGCTTAATGATGGCCGGGTCGAGGGAGAAGTCGCGGATGTTTGCGGAGAAGTTCTCGCTCTGACGCATCAGGAACAGCAGGTAGTACAGCATGGACGCACCGTTGGCCAGTAGCATCGCCCAGCCGGAACCGGCAATGCCCATGCCCATGATGGCGATGAACAGCACGTCGAAGATGCAGGTGACGACGGTGCCGACAATAATGCCGTACATGGACTGCTTGGCGTAGCCTTCGGATCGGACCAGCTGTTCGAGGGTGAACATGCCAATGGCGAGGGGCGCTCCGAGGAACATGAGGTGCACGTAGATGCGGGTCGGCTCGTAGGAGCCGCCGGAGGCGCCCATGATGCCGGTAATCGGGTCGGCGAGGATGAAACCGATAATGGCGGCGATAGAGCCTACACCGAGTGCCGAGTAGAGTGCGAAGGAGGTGACGCGGTGGATTTCGTGGGCGGGCTGGCCCTCACCGAGCTTGCGGGAGGCGAGGGTGGAGGCACCCAGACCGAACAGACCCGCGATTGCCATGATGACGCCGAAGACGGGCACACCGTAGCCGGTGGCGGCGAGCTCTTCAACGCTACCGTAGTGGCCGACGAAGTAGGAGTTCACCACGTTGTAGATGCTGGTGATGGCGAGGCCGAGCGCCATGGGCACGCCGAGGGAGAGGAGCGCCTTGAGGATGGGGGCGTCTTTGAGCAGGTAGATGTTCTGCGGGTCTTCGCTTGCGCCATGCGGACCGTGGGGACCCTGAGGGCCGTGTCCTGCGGCGGGTGCACCGTTGTTGGGTGCGGTGTTTTCAGAGGCACCGTTTTCGGGTGCGGTGTTTTCAGTCTGCTGAGGTGTCATAGATTCCTGTGGTTCTGGTCTGTGTTGTGCCCGGTGCGCGGTGAATGACGCGGCAAAAAGCACGATCCGCGCGAAAAACGGGCTAGTGTATTGTACCGTCTCCAGGTAGTGGTGGGTCTAGAGGTTTAGACATAAAAGGTAACGAGGCACCCTTCCCCCGCTGTCCGGGGTGGGACGCCTCGCCTCATACATATTGCGCATATCGCACGTAAGAGCGTGAACTATTCGAGCTCAATCGGGCCGAGCACGCGCATCACCTCAATGTCCAGGCGTTCCTGGATCTGGTGCAGTACGTTCGTGTCGATTCTGCCTTCGTCGCGCAGACGCTTGAGAACGTCGCGCTGAACTTCGAGCACGCCCAGGCGCAGTTCCTTTTCCTTTTCGTTCGCTTCGATCACCTTCAGCACGTTCTCGGGGGTGTCCTCGCCGTGCATGTGCAGGGTGTGCAGGTTGCGGTACATACTCATGTGGAACATGTACTCTTCAGCGATGCGGTCGATGACTTCCTGGGGGGCGTTGATGCGTCCACCAATCTCCTGGATGGAGTCGAAGGACTCAGCAATCATGGTGCGGATTGCTTCGTTCATTTCTTCTTCTTCGCTGTTGTCGACCGGCAGGTTCGCCCAGCGGATCACGGCGGGCAGCAGCATGCCCTGCACGACCATGGAGCACAGCACCACGCCGGACACCACGAAGATCACGAAGTCGCGGTATTCAACACTTGCCGGGATGGACAGCGCCACCGCCAGGGACACGCCGCCGCGCAGACCCGCCATGGTGGATACGACGCGGCCGCGGTGGGTGTCGCGCATGGTGCGCTGCTTTTTGCGGCGGTCCAGAAGATGAACCATGAAAATGTAGATCTGCAGGAATACGTAACGAATGGCAACGCAGGCAATCCAGGCGACCAGCACAACGAGCAGGCCGTAGCTCCAGGTGGTGCCGTAGAGGTTAATGGTGACGCCCATACGTTCCACGGCGGTGGGCAGCTGCACACCGACCATGACGAACAGCACGGCGTTCATGACGAAGGTGACGAACGCCCAGGTGGGCAGACCGTAGGTGCGGTTCTGCGGGCGGATAGTTTCCGGGCTGTAGTAGGTAAGGAAGAACGCCGCAACCACGACAGCAACCACGCCGGAGCCCTTCATATCGGGGAAAGGCTCGATCTTCTCCGCGAGCAGGAACGCGATGAAGGGAACGGTCAGCATGAAGCAGGTGAACCACATCGGGTTGTCGATATGGGCACGAATCTTGTTGGCTACCCAGCCGACCGCCAGACCGACCAGAATGCCGATGAGGAAGGAGAAGAAGAACATGCCGCTGGAGTGGCCGAGGGAGAGTCCCTGCCCGGCGGCTACCTGCAGCGCGAGGGTCAGCAGCACGAGGGTCGTGCCGTCGTTGATGAGTGCCTCCGCCTTGAGGGTGGTGATAGCAGACTTGGGCAGCTTACCGTTGAGGGTTGCGACGGCGACCGCGTCGGTGGGTGCGAGCGCCACACCGATGAGCAGTGCCGCACCCCAGGCGCTCACGCCGATGAGCTCGTGCAGAATCCCGGCGACACCGAAGGCGGTCACGATGACCAGCAGGGTTCCGGTGAGGATAACACCACCGATGCGGTTGCGCGCTTCACGCCATGAGGTGTTGCGGGCTTCCCAGAAGAGCATGATGGGCAGGAAGATTTCGAGGATGACGTGCGAGGGCAGGCCAATACTCTGAACTTCGTGCAGTTCGTGGGCGGGCATAATTCCGATAGCCAGGCCAATGAAAATCAGCACAATGGCGGGGGTGATCCGCGTTTTGTGTGCGATTGCGCTGCCTACGAGGACAGCGAGGGATAGTGCGATAACGACTTCGAGCATGCTGTTCCTTTGCTTGGGCGCAGGGGTACTAGACGTTCGGGCACCGATGGGTGCCCCGGCGCAGTTCCTGATGCGCTACACGGTCTGTGAAATGTGTGGTGCCCTGCAAGCTCTTGTGCGAGGTGGCGTTCTTCGGGGTGGCGTTTACGACGTGGCGAGCGCCTACCCGCGGTGCCCGTGTGCAGGGTTCTACTGGGTTAAAGAGTATACCCGCGATTTTATTTCCTGCGCTCGCGGGCGGGGCTGTCTAATCCGTGGGTGCGGATACGTTTCTTTACGTTTTGTGTCATTCTGACGTGAACTTCGGGTCGTACTGTGTCAGAGAGCAGAAATTCCGCCTCCGTGAGTGCGCGCGAACACTCAGAACGTGAGAAGATAAGGTCATGACTGATAACAACACCGTAACCGGCAGCCCGCTTGTTAAGCGCGGCCTGGCCGACATGCTCAAGGGCGGCGTCATCATGGACGTCGTCACCCCCGAACAGGCTAAGATCGCTGAAGATGCTGGCGCTGTTGCCGTCATGGCTCTCGAGCGCGTTCCCGCGGATATTCGTGCGCAGGGCGGCGTGGCTCGTATGTCTGACCCGGACATGATTGAGGGCATCATTGATGCTGTTTCGATCCCGGTCATGGCGAAGGCACGCATCGGCCACTTCGTTGAGGCTCAGATTCTGGAGACCCTGAAGGTCGACTACATTGACGAGTCTGAGGTTCTTTCCCCCGCTGACTACGTGAACCACATTGATAAGCACCAGTTCAAGGTTCCTTTCGTGTGTGGTGCTACCAACCTGGGTGAGGCGCTGCGCCGCATCACCGAGGGTGCCGCTATGATTCGCTCGAAGGGCGAGGCTGGCACCGGTGACGTCTCTGAGGCGACCAAGCACATCCGCACCATTAAGCGTCAGATTGCTGAGCTGCAGGGCCTGTACAACACCATGCCCGATGAGCTGTACGTGAAGGCTAAGGAACTGGCTGCACCGTACGAGCTGGTTCGTGAGGTTGCTCAGACCGGCAAGCTGCCCGTGGTCATGTTCACCGCTGGTGGTGTGGCTACCCCCGCTGACGCTGCAATGATGATGCAGCTGGGTGCTGACGGCGTGTTCGTTGGTTCCGGTATCTTCAAGTCGGGCGACCCGGTTGCTCGTGCGAAGGCTATTGTGAAGGCTACCGCTTTCTACAATGATCCGGAGAAGGTTGCTGAGGCTTCTCGCGGCCTGGGTGAGGCTATGGTCGGCATTAACGTTGCTGACATTCCGGCACCGCACCGCCTGGCGGAGCGCGGCTGGTAATTCGTGCGCGCACCCCGCGTTTGGGGTGAGTGTTTGATGAGGGGGTGGGGTTCGCTGAGGCGGGTCCCACCCTCCTTGTGTTTGTTGATTTGTGAAGGGAGCGGTGATGGTTGAGAAGGTTCAGCCTGCCGGTGTTTTGCCGGGTGAGGGTTTGACGGTTGGTGTTTTGGCGCTGCAGGGCGGTGTGCGTGAGCACGCGTTGATGCTGGAGTCCCTGGGTGCGCAGGTGCGTTGGGTGCGTACCGGTGAGCAGCTTGAGGGTCTGGATGCGCTGGTTCTGCCGGGTGGTGAGTCGTCGACGATTGACCGTTTGACCCGTATTTTTGGTGTGCGTGAGCCGCTGATTGAGGCGATTTCTTCGGGCATGCCGACTCTGGGTACGTGCGCTGGTCTGATTATGCTGTCGAAGCGTATTGATGATCCGGCGCCGGGTCAGCAGTCGCTGGGTGTTTTGGATGTTTCGGTGGGTCGTAACGCTTTTGGTTCGCAGGTTGATTCTGCGGAGGTGCGTCTGCCGTGGCTGACTCCTGCCGGTGATGAGGTGGTTATTGATACGGCGTTTATTCGTGCGCCGATTGTGACCGGCACTGGTGAGGGTGTGCAGGTGACGGCTCGTCATGAGGGGAAGATTGTGGGTGTGCGTTCGGGCAACCTGATTGGTATTTCTTTCCACCCGGAGGTTACGGGCGATACGACCGTGCATGAGGAGCTGCTGGCTCTGGCACGCGAGGTGAAGGGCAACTAGCCCCCCCCCCCCCCCCCCAAAAAAAATAAGCCCGTTGAGGACCGTTTAAAGAGTTGTGGCGGTGACCGTTGTTCGGTCACCGCCACAACTATTTTTGAGTGGGCTTATGCGCGGGAGCTACTGGGGGTTTGGGGCTGGGCCTTCCACTGCTGGTAGGCGCTCGTGGCGAGGAATCGTGCACGGTTGCCGTCGCTGAGCGTCTTGATGTCTGCGGGGGCTGCAGCTCGACGGCCCAAAGCTTCTACAGGAGATAGTAGATAAGTCCCCTAACGTATTCCCAGAGCAGTACCGAGATGACGCACTGCGCAACGAATGCGGCTATAGCTGCGAGGGTTGGCACCCAGTAGCTACGCTTAGAACATGCAATAAAAACTGCTATAAAAATAATGCATGAGACAATATCGGGACCCAAGAGAATGAATACTTGCAAATCATATGGCCATAATATTCCATGCATATATTCTGTAGGGACTTTACATGAACTTAAGATATTGCCTTTTAAAATTTCATAAGTCCCATACATTTTAAAAACTAAATATAGAGATGCGATCCAAAAAATACCTATACGAAGCTTTACACCCAGCCATATACTAAAGATCTGCCACAAGCTAGCTAATACAACTCCCACCACAAAGAAGGGTATATAGTCGAAATATGCACTTTGCCACCTATCACATGGCGAGACAAATCTATAGAAATCTATATACAGGCTAGTTGGGAAAATATAGAAAAATTGCAATACAATGAGAAACAAGATATACAAAATTATTTTCTCATTTACGGCGAACATCTTATAAGTAGAATTCATGATGTCATTTCCTTTCAAGAGCATAAAACGCTAGTAGTACAACACCGAACGCATAGCCTCAATGTTGTTTTTCTTATCCACTAAGCCCCAAAGCCTAAGCTAAGACAAGTAAGTGACCCGCAAAATCTCCACACTCTTACCCTATCTACCTCATATTTAAGCAGGTCAGAGCTTTAAGACTACTGGGTAGCACACCTTGCGTCTAGAGTGTTGGTTTTAAACTAAGATGATATTTTCCATTGACCACATATCAAATATTGGGGTACGTTTAGACGCAATATATCGTTCCATCCCTCTTGTGAGGTGGTATCATGACCCACACCCCTTTTTTTCTTTCGTTTCGTTCCAGCGGTCTACGACGCAGTGCCGCGCTGGTGATTCTTCCCCTATTTCTTGCCTCATGCGGCAGCTCCACCAGCACGGCATCAAGCACTCCCGCGCCCTCGAGCACGACCACGACTTCCTCCCCGTCAGCTTCAAGCGCCACCGGGTCCGCCTCCTCCTCCGCGGCGAAGAAGACGTCCACCCCCTGCCTTGAACCTGACGAAGCCGCGAAAGCTGAAACCCTCAAACAGCAGGAAGCCATCAGCGCCGACCGCGGAACAGCACTCCCCTCCTACGTCTCTGCGCGGCATGTTGTGCGCAACCAGGCGAACTTCCCCACCCGCGCCGAAGCTGAATCAGCAGGAGCCGAGTGCCTGGCACTGTACGAGAAGAACAAGGCCGATCACACCTACGCCGCAGCGTGGGTGCGCGCTATCGATGACAATAACGTGGCAAGCGGAAAGGTAGCCTCCGGCCCGCGCGCTGACCTCCAGAGCACAGACCCCTATAAGGCAAGCAACTACGTCGATATTCGAGAGGGTAAGGAGTACTTCCCGACCCGCCAGGAGCTGCTCGCGGCAAACTACCCCGAGAACTACATTGTTGCTTTTGAGTTGTGGGCGCAGCAGGCGCCAGCCGATGTGAAGCAGAAGAGCGACGCGAACCGTGCGGCCGCTAAGGATACTCGCTGGTCTGAGGTGGTAACCCTCCCCAGCCCCGACAACCCTGTCTAATCTAAGCCTGTTTCATCTTAAAAATAGTTGTGGCGGTGGCCGTTGTTCGGTCACCGCCACAACTGTTATAGGGTGCAGGTTAGGGCAGGAGCGCCAACCCAAACTCAATAACAATCAGCGCGACAGCACACGCGAAGAGTACCCCACGCGGCACATTGAACTTCTGCCAGAGATCATACAGCTGGCTGGGAACCAACCAAATAACGCCCGCCCGAAAGGCAATCGTCATCAGGGGGCCACCCCACTGAATAATCATCAGGGCAAGAGCAAAACTCAGGCTGAGCACATCCAGGATGCGCCGGTGCTTTAGCACCTGCTCCCTCTCCTTCTGATAGCCAGGGTTGTTTAGCAACCTTGGTGGTGCTTTTTTCAGCTGACCCACAATGACCAAAACCGCCAGCGGAATCAGAGAAATATCGAAGAACATGGGAACCGCCTTTCATGTTGGGGTTCGTGCGCTACACCGGTGACGAGCTGATGGTGCACCATCATTGGTGAAAAATTCTCAAAAACAAGTAGTGTGCAACACGTGTATAACGTATTGTGGGTTACTTTACAGCACACATAGACCCTATTCAAGAGGTAAACAGCTCCCCCTCCCCCAAAAAATTTTGAAAAATTTTTAAAAAATAAGGGCGCCGGGAACCTTACGTTCCCGGCGCCCATTCCCCAGCTGTTCATAGCTCAGCGGGATTCAATTTAGAGGCGGAAGAAGCCTTCCACCGCGCGGGTCATGTACGCCATATCGTCCACATGGCACATCTCGCGCATCGAATGCATCGACAGCAGACCAATACCCACATCAACGGTGCGCATACCCAGGCGAGTCGCCGTAATCGGGCCAATCGTCGAACCACACGGCATATTGTTATTCGACACAAACTCCTGATACGGCACACCAGCCTTCGCGCACGCCGCCGCAAACACGCCAGCACCCACCGAATCCGTTGCGTAACGCTGGTTCGCGTTAATCTTCAGCAGCGGACCACCACCGGGCAGCGGCTGCACGGTCGGGTCGTGGTGACCCTGATAGTTCGGGTGCACCAGGTGACCGGCATCAGCCGACAGGCAGAACGACGCCGCCACCGAACGGCGGTACTCCTCCGTGCTCTCACCGCGCGCAGCGGACAGGCGCACCAGAATATCCTCCAGGAACGGGCCAGCCGCGCCACTACGCGACTCAGAGCCAAGCTCCTCGTGGTCGAAAGCCGCAAGCATCACAGTCTCGGTGGCGTGCTCATCCGCATTATCGGCAACGTAACGCTCCAGGGCGGTCAAACCCGCATGCACCGAAGACAGGTTATCCAAGCGGCCGGAAGCGAACAGCTCCTGATCCGCACCGAAGCGGCGCGGCGACTGCGAATCAGCGAACAGCAGGTCGTAACCCACAATGCTTTCCGGGTCGACCGGCTCACCGTCAATCACGTGCTTCGCCATGTAGCCGAGCACGTCGTTCTCCGCGGGGTCCACACCCCACACGGGGTACATGTTGAACTGCTTGTCCAGCACCAGTTCGTTGCGCTTGTGGTCCAGGTGCGGTGCCAGCTGCGGGATGCGCGCAATCGGGCCGGTGCGCACCAGGCGGTCTTTCAGCTCCCCACCCTCAAGAATGGTGAGGCGGCCCGCCACGCACAGTTCGCGGTCCAGGAAAGAGTTCAGCAGTGCACCGCCGTAGTTCTCAACAGCGATCTGGTGCCAGCCCTTCGTGGTGATGGAGGAGGAGGGCTTGACCTTCAGGGAGGGCGAGTCGGTGTGTGCACCCAGCACGCGGTAGCCGCTTGCCTTCTGTGCCTTTGCACCGCCAGCCCAGGCGATAATCGCGCCGTCGCGAACGACGAAGTGGCGGCCGGTTGCGACCTGCGGGCCCCATGCTTCGGTCTCTACGAGCTCGGTGAAACCTGCTGCTTGCAGGCGGCGCGCTACCGTGCGCGCGGCGAGGTAAGAGACCGGCGAATCCGCCACGAATGCGGCGAGGTCTTCAATATTCTTTACAGCATCAACAGTCATGGTTTAACCCTACCTTTTCTTGGGTGTTGACGGGGTGACCCGGGCCGATAATCCACGCGGTGTGGAGTATGAGCCCTGGTGAGGCTCGCATGGGGCGGGGCGGGCGGGTTGGGGTAGCCGAGCTAGAGCATTCCGCCGCACCCTTTAGTTATCAACCTTGAGCGGTTGTGTTTCACGTGAAACCACGCCGCGGCGAGCGCGTGCGTTGAAGATCAGGCAGACGAGCACCACGTACAGGCCTTCCAGCGCGATACCCTGCAGCGCATCCACGGGGGTCACGCCCTCGGAGGCGAAGGGATCCATGCCAGCCACCATGGACAGCAGCATCAGGATCACGTTATTTGCCACGTGCAGGCTGATCGAGGCTTCCAGGCCGCCGGTGTACCAGCAGAGGAAGCCCGCATAAATACCCATCGCAAGAATCGTGCTCTGACCCCAGGGGTCGTAGGCGTGGGAAAGCATGAACAGCACTGCGGGCAGCACAATCGGCAGCCAGGGGGTGCGGACCCAGCGGCCAAGCATCTGCATCATGAACCCGCGGTAGGCGAGCTCTTCGGCGTAGCACTGCACGGGCACGAGGAGCAGCATCATCGCCACATAAACCCAAAATTCAACCTGTGGAGGTTGAAAATAGCGGTATTCGGGCAGGCTCGCACCGCTCACCGCCAACGCCACGGCGTAGTAGATGCCGTAAACCGCAAAGCTCAAACCCAGATACGGAATCAGCAGTGAGCGGCGCAGGCGGCCCGCCACCGAATGGATCAGACCCCAGGGCTTAGGGCCCACAACCAGGCGCGCAATAAAGAGCGAAGGCACGATGGCGATGAGGGAGAGGAAGGTCAGCGCGAACAGCGCCGGGTGTTCCATGATGACGGCGCGGTTCGTCGCTACATCCTGGAGGGAAAGTCCCGAACCCATAATCGTCGCAGCCAGGGCGACTGAAATCATCAGGTTGAGGCCAATAAATACGGCGACGCCGAGCAGACCTTCCAGCAGGGGTGAGAACCAGCGGGATTTCGGGTCGGCGTGGGAGAGACGGTGGTAGGCAAGACCGGCAGGCGCAGTAGCGGCGGGGGTTCCGGCGGCTACCTGCGGGGGCGCGGGAGGAGGTGTCGTGTTCATTCTTTAATCCTAGCCTCAGCCTTTAATCCTAGTCTCAGCGGGTTCAGTGGTGACCGGACATGCGGAAACCTTCAAGTACTGATTGATACGGAATGTTTCAAAACCATTGAAAAAGCCGTGAATAAGGCCAAAAACCCACCATTCGCGGGGTTCATTTTCTGAACCTATGCAATAATTTGTAGCGATAATACGCTCATATACATAGTCGCTGATGACCGCTCTTCCGGGGTGTTTTTTCAGCACCAGAAAGGCTGCTTTCTTATGGCACTCGTCTTCAATCCGCCGCCCAACTGGCCCGCTCCTCCTGCCGGATGGGCCCCCACTCCCACGTGGCGTCCTGACCCCGCGTGGGGTCCCGTTCCTGAAGGTTGGCAGCTGTGGGTCGAAGAGCCCGAGCCCGAACCCATTCAGGTTGAAGAGGCCACTATTGAGCCGCTGATTCCCGAGGAGCCCGCTGCTGAGGTGGCTCCCGCTGAACAGGTTGCTGAGCAGGTTGTTGAGGCACCCGCAGCTGAGTCTGTTGAGCCCGCTGTTGAGGCTGAGCAGCCCGCCGAGGTTGCCGCACCGCTGACCGTTGAGGACGTTGACCTGGAGCAGCTCGCCGCTGAGCTCGAAGGTGAGCAGATCGTCGAGGTCCCGGAGGTGGCAGCACCCCAGGCTGAGGCATCCCCCATTGAGGCATCCCACGCTGAGGCGCAGCAGGTAGAGGCACCCGCGGCGGAGTCCGCTGAGGAATCCTCCAAGCCCAAGCCGATGCGTCACCTGACTCAGGTTCCGCTGACCGGCACCACTCTGCCCGAGCAGGTTCTCGCATCCCAGTCTTCCGCAGAAGAGCCTGTAGTTGCAGAGCCCGCCGCTGAGGCTGTTGAAGCTCCCGTAGCGCCGGTTGTCGAGCCTGTTGTTGCTGAGCAGGCTGCTTCCGAGCAGCCCGTTGAGGCGCACGTTGTTGAGGCTCCGGTTGCTGAGCCCGCACTCTCTGAGCCTGTTGTTGCTGAACCCGTTGTTGAGCCCGTCGCTGAGGTTGCTCCCGAGGCACCGGCGGCAGCTGAACCGGTCGCTGAGGCTCCCGTTGCTGAAGCTCCCGCAGCTGAGGTTCCCGCCTCCACCGAAGGGGCTCCGCACACCATCGAGAGCTCCCCGTTCGTTGAGTTCCACACTCCGGAAACCGAGCGCACCGTCAACCTGTCCGAGCGCACTGTGAACCTGTCTGAACAGCCCGGCCAGAACGTGCAGGGCGGCCAGAACGCGGCGTTCATCCCGGCGGGTCAGGCACCGAACGGCTTCCAGCCGAACCAGGCTGATGGTTTCCAGGGCCAGGGCTTCCAGGGTGGCCAGTACCAGGGTCAGAATTTCCAGGGTCAGGGCTTCCAGGGCGATCAGAACGCGCAGGGCGGCCAGAACGTCCAGGGCGGTCAGTACCAGAACAACCCCTACCAGGGTCAGCCGTACAACGCTCAGCAGCCCTACGCGGGTCAGGTGTCCGATCAGGACCAGGCAACCGTGGCGCTGAGCAACCCCTACGTCACCGAGCCCGCAGATCAGGGCGAGGACGGCTCCGAGAAGAAGGGTCTGTTCTCCGGCACCAAGATTTGGGGTGTTATCGGTGGTGCGCTGGCTCTGCTGATTGTTCTCATCCTGGCGATTGTCATGCTGATTCCGCGTGGCGGCTCGACCTCCGCCTCCGATGCTTCCAAGTCTGCGAGCGCGGCGGCTACTTCCGCTGAGGCGTCCTCCGCGGCGGCATCCTCTGAGGCTTCTTCCGCAGCACCCGCATCTGAGAGCGCGGCAGCGGCTTCGGCTTCTTCCGCGGCACCGGTCGCTGCTGCTGAAGCGAAGATGCCCGAGGGCGAGTTCAAGGAGTACAAGAAGACCGTCACCGACAACAAGGACACCATCGAGATTGAGAAGATCAAGGGCGATGTGTCCGCAGGCCTGCTCTACTACGAGTTCAAGCCCGCAGAGGGTGTGGTGAACGCCTTCATCTCCAGCCGTGATGAGAAGGGCAACAGCAGCGCAGGTGTGAGCGTTATCGACTCGACCCGCGACGGCAAGGAGCTCAAGGGCACCGCATGGATCGACGCGAGCGGCCACTCCACCCCCACCCGCAAGCTGGACTTGACCGGTAAGGGCGAATGGACCATCCGCGTCTACGATGCAGACTCCGCACCCAACTACAAGAAGGGTGAGAAGTTCCAGAGCACCATGAACCACTACGCTTTCACCTACGAAGGCACCGAGGCGACCATGGAGTTCCAGACCAGCGGCCCGACCACCCGCGGCTTCAGCGTTCTGAACGCGACTAAGAACGACCCGTTCTTCTCCTCGACCCTGTCGCCGGTGAAGAGCAGCATTCAGTGGGTTCAGAGCAACAAGAGCTACCTGCAGGTTCGTACCGACTCCAACGTTACCTGGAGCATCGGCACTAACTAGCGGCTTGGCTGACTAGGCCAGCAGGCTGGGTATAAAAGTATCCCCCGCATCCGTCATGGGTGCGGGGGATACTTTTATGCCGGAATATTTTTATGCCCGGATATTTTTATGTCGGTAGGCTATGCTTCTGGGGTTCTGCCCGGCGGGCTGACGCCCCTGTTGGATGCGCCCGCCGCCCTGAACAGGTAGCAACCTTGAGCGAGCAACCGCCGTGAGCGGGCGGCCTCTTTAGCGGGAGTACTTCGCCTCCGCCAGTTCAGCGCCCGCGGCACGTGCCGCACGCCCCACCAACTGACGATTCGCCAGGTACACGAAGAACGTCACCAAAATAAACAGGTACATCAGCTGGTACGGCATGGTGCCCGCCATCAGGCCCAGGGAGCCTTCGGGCACCATCAGAATCTGATCCGAGCTGAAGTGCGGGGAGAACGCCAGCACAATCCAGAACGGCGAAATGCACATGCCCACCAGCGCCGCGGTCACCAAGACAACAGCCAGTGTGAAAACAAAGGAGCTGACCCGCTGGTACATGAGCGGGAAGATCTCCATAACCACGGCGGCGAGCATCAGCGGGTACCAGGTGTTGTGGTGCGACCAGCTAATCGGCGAAATCTGCAGCATCATGAACGCGGTCAGCGCCAGCTGCGCCATGAGCGCGCGGGCCCGGATCAGCGGAACCAGCAGAACCGCGGTGACCAGCACAATCAGCAGGGTCAACGCCACCTGCACCACGGACAGGGCGGTCGCCGTCAGGTGATGCTGCAGGCCCGCGTGGGTCAGCGTACCCATAATCGACACGTTATCGAAGTAGCTGAACCAACCCACACGCGAAGTGTCACGCACCGCGTGGAACCAGAACGTCAGCGACTCCTCACGAATCACCAGGAAGCCGATACCCACGGTCGCGGCGAAGCTCGCACCCAGGGTCGCAATGCCCTTCCAGTCCTTACGCATGAGCAGCAGCAGACCGAACGCGAGCGGGGTCAGCTTAATACCCGCCGCAATACCCAGCAGCACGCCGCGCGGAACGCGGGTTGCCGGGCGCATAAAATCGGCAAGAATTAGCGCCAAAATGATGGCATTAATCTGCCCAAAATGCGTGGTCAAACGCCACGGGCCGCACATCCAAATCAGCGCCGCAATCAGCGACACCATACCCCAATGGCCCAGGTGCTTCTGCAACGGCAGACGCCACGAGCGGCTCCGCGCGTAGGAGTACAGCAGGTACGCGCACCAATAGCTGAGCGCGCAAATAATGGCGGTAATCAGCAGCATGCTCTGCGGTTCGGTGAGGAACGCGAGCGGGTAGAAGAGCAGCGCCGCAAACGGCGGATACGTGAACGGCAGGCCGCGCGTGCGGAAGGTGTACAGCTGGTAGCCGTCCGGGCCATCCGCGAGGGAGACAGCACCCAGGCGGTACACGTAAATATCGTCAGCCGCCGCGTGCGTCACGTAGTCAAAGGCGTAGAGGGCAACCAGGATGAACAGCAGGTGCGCCCAGAGAGCGCCGCTGCGCATGCTGGGGATGCGGTCAAAGAAGCTGCGACGCGCAGGTTTTGTGGGCTCTGCGGCAGGCTCCGCGCTTTCTACAGCGCTTTCAGCAGCCGGTTCCGCAACCGGTGCAGGTTCAGCAGTAGAGCCAGCCGAAGCCCACGGGATTATAGGCGCTACCGCCTCGGTATTCTCCACGGTCGTAGCTAAGTTCTTGTCAGTATTCTTCACAGGGGTCTTTTCTAGCTCCTTGTCGCGGCTCACGCGGTTGCCTCACGAGAATCAGCGGCACGCACAGACTCGGCACTCTCGGTCACCAGGGCACTCTGGGTCACCAGTGCACGGGCGCCCCACCAGCCCAGCGGCGCATCGCTTTCGGCTGATTCAACCGGAGCGGTACGCACCGGCGTACTCAGCGCGGCTACCGCCCAGAACATGACCGTAGCCCACAGGGCAAAGGAGGGAAAGCCACCAATAGCTACGCCGGGCGCCCATAGGAATTCCAAGCCATTCATATCTAGCTGGGTGATACCGCCAATAATACGCGGCGAAATATACAGGCCCACACCGGCCACCCACGCCAGCACGCACGCAATTTTTCGTGCCGCAGAGGGAAGATACACCATAAAGGTGGGGAATGCGTCCAGGATAAGGGCTACCAGCAGTAGCGGCAGAAGAACATTGTGGTGCGACCAGCTAATCGGTGAAAGTGCCACCATAAGAGTGCCGGTCACAGCCACCTGTGCAAGGGTTTTGCCGCGGCGTTCAAGCTGGTAGAGCAACACAGCAACCAGGGCAATGCTGAGCGCGGCCAGGGCGTAGAAGCCGAGCTTGAGGGCTGTGCCCTTCAGACCGAAGTGCATGAGCCAACCCTGGATGGAAATATTATCCACGAAGTTAATGTCGCCCACGCGGGATGGGTCAGAGATAGCGGAGAACCAGAATTGGGGAGCCTCATTCGGCAAAAGGATAAAACCGACCGCAATTGTGGCCAGGAAGGTGGCGCCCAGGGCCGCGATGCCCTTCCAGTCGCGGCGCACCAGCAGGATAAGGCCGAAGACCAGCGGAGTAAGCTTTAAGCCACCCGCAATACCGACGAGCACACCGCGCGGCACACGGGTCGCCGGACGCACAAAATCGGCAAGAATCAGCGCCATAATGAGCGGATTAATCTGCATGAGGTGAAAAGTACGTCGCCACGGGCCGCACAGCATCACCACGATGGTCAAGACAGCGATAGTTCCGGTACGGCCGAGGCGACCCTGCAGGGGTAACACACGACCGGAAGTCTGGGCATAGTTATAGATAGTGGCCGAAAGCCACCAAGCGGCGGCCGTGGTTCCCAGCACCATAATGGCTTTGCCTACCTCAAGAGGCAGGAACGCAAAGGGCAGGAAGACGAGAGCCGCAAACGGCGGATAGGTAAAGGGGAGCTTCAACACCCCAATTTCAATAAATACTGGCGCGTATAGATCCTCGGTAAACCCTTCATTGTCGAAGATGGTCATGGCACCCATGCGATAGATGGAAAAGTCCAGGCCGCCGAAGGGGACAATAAGGATTTCAAAGAGGTAACCGCACACCACCATGAGGATGAGTGCCACAATAGCGATTTTTCCCCAGATGGGGGTGGTGGAGTCAGTTCTTGTCACGAGGTGCTTGTCCTTACCTTGGTGCTGGCGGATGCGCGCGTAGGGTGGGCGGGCATCTGATTTTGGAATCCTAATAGTTTATCGCGCGCACCTGTGAAGGGTGCATCGGGGAGAAGAATCAGGGGAGAAGATTTACAGGGGCAGAATCGCTCGAATGAGCAAGCGCAACTATCACGATATGAGCCGCCTTCATATGCACGTCATGTCTTCAAAATTGGTACTACCGGGGCAATATAATGGGCTTATTGGCACTCCGCCTATCCTAGCGCAGGGCCCACCCCAACGCAGGGGCAGGCGATGCCAACCCGCACACCGACGTCCACGAACAACCAGCAGTGAAAGCAGTGATCACGTGAGTGAACATCTCGGCACCCCACCCGAAGGCGAGAACACGAACGGCAAGCCCGCAAGCCTCTCCGGAGGCGGCTCCTCCGGCCTGAGTATTGGCCCGCGTCCGACCGATGCGCCCGGTGCGAACCTCACCCCCGAAGAGGTTGCACGCCGCGCATCCGGTCGCGGTACGTGGCATCGTCGCGCCTCCAAGCCCGTCTCTTACTGGATGTTTGCCCTTGTCGGTGCGCTTCTGCTGCATAAGTTCATTCCCAATAGCGGCTGGCTGCTGGTGCACATTGTCACCCTCGGCCTGATTACGAACTCGATTCTGATTTGGTCGCAGCACTTCACCGAAGCGCTCATGAAGATCAAAATCCCTGACGAAGCGCGTGGCACTCAGGTGCGCCGCATCTTCATCCTGAACGCCGGTATTCTCGTGCTCATGATCGGCATGATCGGTCAGCTGAGCGTGCCCGGCCTCTACGCCGCCACGGTGGTTGGTGCGCTCATTGTGGGCACCATGGTCGCTTGGCATGCCCTGTACCTGCTCAAGCAGGTGCGTCAGGCTCTGCCGTCGCGGTTCGGTGTGACGATTCGCTTCTACATTATGGCGGCGCTCATGCTGCCCCTCGGTGCGGCGTTTGGCGCGATGATTGCCTACCCGAACCTGAAGGGCACCCTACATTCGCAGTTCCTGCTCGCGCACGAGGTCGTGAACGTGCTCGGCTTCGTCGGTATTACCGTGGTGGGTACGCTGGTGACCTTCTGGCCGACCATGCTGCGCACGAAGATGGTTGATAAGGCGCTCACTCACAGCCTGCGCGCCCTGTACCTGATGTGCGGCGGCTTGGCGTTGACCCTTGCAGGCTCCATGTTCGGGATGCGTCCGCTCGCTGCCGCCGGCCTGATCGTCTACCTGATCGCTCTGCTCATTGTCGCCTGGGTGATGGTGCGTACCCTGCGCACCAAGCGCCCGACCGAGTACCCGCCGATGAGCGTCGGTATGGGCTTCCTCTGGCTGATTGTTGGCGTGGCGACCACCGCCTACATGGTGGCAACCACCCCGTTCGCCGTCATGGATATTCGTGCGGTCACCCCCATCTTCGTGGTGGGCTTCCTGCTGCAGGTGCTGCTGGGTGCGATGAGCTACCTGCTGCCTCAGCTGATGGGTGGCGGCCCGGCGGTGGTGCGCGCCTCCAATAAGGAGTTCAGCCGTTTTGCTGCCGGTCGCGTGACCGCCGTGAACCTGGCGCTCATTATTTTCATGCTGCCCAGCTCCATGGTCGGTCAGTCCATTAAGATGGCGGTCACTATTGTGGGCGCGCTGGCGTTGGCGGCGTTTATTCCGCTGATGGTGCGTGGCGTGAAGGTTTCGGTGAGCACCCGGAAGGCAATCTTCGAAGCGCGCGCCCGCGGCGAGAAGCCCGTCTTCGACCAGGAGGCGCTGACCCCCGCACCCATCCCGCACGCCAAGCAGAGCTTCCAGGCGGCACTCGCGGTTGCTATGGCGTTCCTGCTGGGCTTCGCCGTGAACCCGTCCGCGTTGAACCTGCCGTCGTTCTCCTCGGCGGGTTCCGTGGCTGCGACCGGTCAGACCACCACCGTTCAGGTGAAGGCGACCAGCAACTACCGTTTCACCCCCGCCGAGGTGGAGGTGCCCGCCGGTAACCGCCTGGTCGTTGAAGTCACCAACGACGATCAGGGCATGACCCACGACCTGACCTTCGACAACGGCGCGACCACCGGCGTTATCAACCCCGGCGAAACGAAAACCGTTGATGCGGGCATCATTACCGCCGACCAGGAAGGCTACTGCTCCGTGGCGGGCCACCGCTCCCTGGGCATGGTGTTCAAGGTGAAGGCGACCGGCGCCTCCGCAAACCAGGTGGCGCAGGGTGGCCACAACCACGGTTCTGCGGGCGGCCACAACCATGCTGCATCGGGTAGCACGCCGACCCTTATGACCGTTGCGAACAGCAGGATTGACATGTCTGCAGCGCCCGGTAGCGGCTACAAGTACCGCGACCCGAATATCCCGGCGCCGAACACCGCCAAGCAGGTGAACGGTAAGACCGTCCGCAAGGTCACCCTGGAAGTTGAGGAAGTTGACCGCGAAGTCGCGCCCGGCGTGACCGTTCACATGTGGACGTTCAACGGGCAGAACATGGCACCGATTCTGCGTGGCAAGGTCGGCGACATTTTTGAAATTACACTCGTCAATAACGGCACGATGGGCCACTCGCTGGACTTCCACGCGGGCATGGTGTCCCCCGATAACACGATGAAGACTATCGCCCCCGGTGAGCGTCTCGTCTACCGTTTTGAGGCGAAGGCCGCCGGTATCTGGCTGTACCACTGCGGTACTGCCCCGCTGAGCCTGCACATGACCCAGGGCATGTACGGCGCGGTCATCATTGACCCGGCGGACCTTGACCCGGTTGATCACGAGTACGTGATGGTCCAGGGCGAGGCGTACCTGCACGACACCGGAAAGACCGCCTCCGACGGCAACAAGCTGGCGGAGAACTCGCCGGAGCTGATTGCGGCGGGCACCCCCACGCTGACCATGTTCAACGGCCACGCAACCCAGTACAAGGCGAAGCCGCTGCAGGTGAAGAAGGGTGAGCGTATTCGTGTTTGGGTGATGGCTGCGGGCCCGAACCACGGCACGAGCTTCCACGTGGTCGGTTCGCAGTTCGACACGGTCTACAAGGAGGGCGGCTACCTGATGCGCCGCGGTGTGGATGCGTTCGGTAGCCGTGACGGCCACAGCCAGGCGCTGAATCTGGCGCCCGCTCAGGGTGGCTTCGTGGAGATGCAGTTCCTGGAGTCTGGCACCTACATGTTCGTGAATCACTCCTTCTCGGAGATGGAGCGCGGTGCCGCCGGCAAGATCGTGGTGACTGATCGCTAAACACTCACGCTGGGCGCTTCTAGCGCCCCGTGAGATGTTGACCCCGCCCGGTGCATCCTGTGAATGGATGCGCCGGGCGGGGTCTCTTTCTACACCGTCTTTCTGCGCCCACACAAGCCCCCTACAGAGCCCGCCCGGAGCCCCGCACACACCCCGGTAAGCACCCCGGCAGAAGCCTGCACGCGCATCGGCGAACTATGCTTTTAGCCTCATGGGCGAACTTTTCTTAGCCAGGAGCGGGCATGGTGCGCTAGTCTATAGGAATGGCAGATAGCACTTCGAGCGCCTCTTCCGAGCGCAGCGCTACGGGCGCCACCAACCACACCTCCGCTTCGGCGGACGAACAGACTTCTCCTCGGCAGCGTAAAGCTTTCCCGCTTCGCTTTCTCGCCGGGGCACTTGCACATTGGCAGATTATTGCCTCCGCGGTTCTTTTGGGTGGCGGTGTTGCTGGCCTGGCAGCCACCTATGACGACTATTGCGGCATGACGGAGCTTTCGTATGTTCCGGCGGCTCTCCGACCCGATTTTGAGGAGGGCTCTAAGGTCGCGGGTTTCCGTCCCGGCGTGCTGGCGGCGCAGATTCAGACTGAGAGCCACTGGCGTGTGGGCGTTGTGTCCCACCAGGGCGCTAAGGGTATTGCACAGTTCACTGATGATGCGTGGAGCGGCGGGCATTACAGCTTCGGTAATGGCGGTAATGTTCTGAACCCGCACGATGCGATTGCGGCGCAGGCACGCTACCTGGGTAAGTTGCGTACTCGCTTGGCGAAGTACGCCTCCAATGAGGATGAGCTGCAGGATGTGGTTCTCGCCGGTTATAACGCGGGTCCGGGTTCTGTGGAGAAGTACGGCGGTGTTCCCCCGTACGAGGAGACTCAGAATTATGTGAAGACGATTCGCGAGCTGGCGAATTCGAAGTACAAGCTGACTTGCTCCCCCGAGTACCAGTTCAAGCAGGCGAAGTTGAGCTTCGTGAATGGTGTGACTCCGGCGATGGCTGGTGTTCATGCGGATGGTACGGCTCTGTCCCTGGAGGAGTCGGCATCGGCTGCCGCTGAGGTATCTGCTTCGGCTTCTGCGAGTGCTTCGGCTCGTGCGTCTGCGAGCGGTTCTGCGGGTTCTTCGGTGAAGCCTTCGGCGACGAGTTCCGGCCGTTAGATTCAGCTTTTTGGATAGTTCACTAGGCCATATAGCCGTCTGGGAATATTCCGTTTTATCTATAGTGAGCGGCTGATACCGGCCACCACTACCCTACTATTCACTCTTATATTTACTCTTAACAGCGCGAGGCGCCGACCCCCATTCTCGGGGTTCGGCGCCTCGCGCTTTGTAGGGCTGGAGCGTGCCTAGTTGAAGATGGCGCGCACGACCGAGTAGCCGGAGACCGGGTACACGGCGTTCACGGTTGCGGGCTTCTCGCTCTCGTCCGCGATCTCGATGGACTCGGTGCCGCGCAGCAGTTCCTCAAGCAGGATGCGCAACTCCAGGCGTGCTAGGGGCGCGCCGGGGCAGACGTGGATGCCGTCACCGTACACGAGGTTGCGGGACTGGTCGCGGTGCGGGTTGTAGGTGAGGGCGTCTTCGAAGGCGTCCTCGTCGCGGTTGGCACTTGCCCAGTTGATGGTCACGCGGGAGCCAGCGGGCAGGGTGCGGCCGCCGAGTTCGGTGTCCTGCGTGGTGATGCGGCGGTTGGTGACGAGGGTGTCTTCGAGTCTCATGATTTCTTCGACGGCGAGGGCGATTTCGCTGCGGTCGTCGAGTGCGTTGCCGTCGGCGAGGGAGGCGCGCAGGCGGTCCTGCTCGGCGCGGTTGCGTGCCAGGAAGTTAACGAATACGCCCACGGTTGCGGAGACGGTGGACAGCTCGCCCACGGTCCAGTTGCGGATGAGGCTGACGATTTCTTCGTCGGTCATGGTGCGGGGCTCTTCGCCGGGCAGCTGCACGGTGTCGGTGAGCAGTTCGGCGGTGACATCCTTGGGGTTGCCGGCTGCGGCGTCCTCGCGGCGTTCGTCGAGCAGCTGGCGGATGTAACCGTCGAATTCAAGGGCGACCTTAGCGATTTCTTCGCGGTCGCGGCGCAGGGTGGCGACGCGGTTCTTTTCGATCCATTCGGTGAGGGGCTGCTCGAGGCATGCGGGCCAGCCCATGAAGGCGTTCTGCACGCGCATTGCGTATGCCTGGCCGAAGCCCTGCATGACGTCTACTTCTTCGCCGCGGGGCAGTTCTGCGATGAGGGCCTTCACGGCGTCACGGATGACGGGTGTGAACTTTTCGAGGCGTTCGGGGGTGAAGTACTTATCGTTGACGGCGCGGAAGGTAGTGTGTTCGGGTGCGTCCATGCCGTTGGGGACGGCGATGTGGCGGGTGGAGACGACGTTGGAGTAGATTTCGGGGTGGTCGAGTACGTGCTGTACGTCGGCGTTTTTGAAGACGGAGTAGCCCATGAATTCGTCGTGGGCAACGGGGCAGCGGCGGCGCATTGCATCGTAGGCGGCTACCTGGTCTTTCTGCACTTCTTCGCTTCGGAGGTCCCAGTCGTTGTGTACGTTCTCAGTCATTGTTCACCCGTGTTCGTTATAGAAGTTGTGGCGTGCTGGATGCGGGCGTCCGGACGATGCGTATGGGGCAGGGTCGGGCGTGCATTTCAGCACGTGAAGCCATTAGTTATTATTTGACCGTATCACTTATGGGGTGGTGGCGCAGGGTAGGGGTTCCTTGCTTCTCATTCACCGAACGACTTCGGGTGTTTGCGTGCGAAGGGGTAGGCGCTACCGTCCATCACGCAGCGTTCACTCTACAGGCCGCGATAGACTTCTCGCCGATGACCAACTCGGAAGACCTCAACAACAACCGCCCCGTTATCAATGGTGTACAGAATGCGGTAATTCCCTACTCGTGCCCTGTACCCTTCTTCGCCCTGCGGCCCCTTGAATAGAACCTACACAGGAACTATCCTCGGAGCTAACGGACAAACCCCAGAAAGGAACCAGTCATGACTGTCACCACTCACCGGACTCGTTCCAATGTCACGACTCTTAAAGAACTCCGCGACAACCTCGGAACCAAAGTCAATGAAGCCGTGTTCTCCGGCGAACGTCCCCTCATCAGCCGCAATGGTAAGACTGTTGCCGCGCTCATCTCCTACGAAGATTTGAAGCTGCTGGAAGAGTACGAAGAGCTCCTCGACATTGAGGCTCTTCGCAAGGCACGCGCCGAAGATGACGGCTACCGCATCGGCCTCGAGGAGTTCCTCGCAGAGAACCCTGCAGACTAGTCTTTCAACGCATATTGCGAGGCGGGCGGCGCCTCCACCGGGGAGGTGCCGCCCGCCTTGCGTTCATACCTAAAAACCGCCGGGTTTAGCGCCCGCGTGCGGAGGGGTAGATGCTACCGTCCATCACACCGCGCTCCACCTGCTCCAGGCTCACGCCGCGAGTCTCCGGCAGGTTGCGGAACATCAGCAGCGCAATAATCACGTTCACCACGGCAAAGCCGATGAAGGAGCCGGTCAGACCGACCGCACCCAGAATCACTGGGAACGCCAGCGACAGCACACCGTTCATCATCCAGCCGCTAAACGCCGAAATACCCATACCCGCCGCACGCACACGCAGCGGGAACAGCTCGCTCATAATCACCCACGTCGACACGTTCAGGCAGGTCTGCATCGCGCCCACAAAACAGACGATGAGCACCAGCAGAATCCAGGGGCGCGCCGCGTTATCGGCGGGCAGCAGCATGGATGCACCCGCAATCAGCACGTGGAAAAACGCGGTCGAACCATAGCCGGTAATGACCATGACGCGGCGCGGCACACGCTCCATCAGACGCAGCGACAGGATGGAGCCGAGCACCGCAATCGTGCCCGGTGCAATGTTCGCAATGAGCGCCGCGGATTCGCTGAAACCGGCTTCCTTGAGCACCTTAATGCCGTAGTACATGATTGAGTTGATGCCGGTCAGCTGCTGACCTGCGCCAACCAAAATACCGACGAGCAGGATGCGCACGAACCAGCCGCGCACGCCCACGCTTTCCTGACCTGCCGCATCGTTCTGGGAGGTTGCCGCCTCCGCCTGCAGGGTGCGCTCAATATCGGCAATCTCAGCTTCGGCACGCTCGGTGGAGCGGATGCGCTTCATAACCTCCAGCGCCTGCTCACGCTTGCCGACGCGCAGCAGCCAGCGCGGCGATTCGGGCACTCGCAGCATGCCGACGAACAGGCCGATGGCGGGCAGGGTGCAGATGGCGAACATCCAACGCCACACGCCGTCGTGCTCGCCCCACAGGTTGCCGATGAGGGCGTTCACGATGAACGCGGCAAGCTGACCGCCCACGACCATGAGTTCGTTGCGGCCGGAGAGGGAGCCGCGAATTTCGTAGGGTGCGAGCTCTGCGAGGAATACGGGTACCACGGCGGAGGCGCCACCGACCGCCAGGCCGAGCAGGGTTCGTCCGGTGATGAGCACGGCGACGTTGGGTGCGAAGACGCACGCCAGGGCACCAATGAAGAAGATGGTGGACAGTCCAATGATGGTGGTTCGGCGGCCGTACCGGTCGGAGATACGACCGCATGTGAGCGCGCCAATAGCCGCCGCGAAGGCGAGCGATCCGGTGACCCAGCCTTGGGCGGTGGAGTCCATGCCGAGTTCGCGGCTCATGGGTTCGAGCGCGCCGTTAATCACTCCGGTGTCGTAGCCGAAGAGCAGACCGCCGAAGGTGGCGATGAGTGCAATGATGCCGAGGTATTGGCTGTGCTTCCCGGTGCCCAGCGGGGGCAGGGTGGAGGCGGTGCTCTGTGCGCTCATGGTGTCCTTTGATGCCGAGGGGGTAGGTGAGATTACACCGACATTGGTGGTTTTTCAGCCCTGTCAGTGGGGTAGGTGAGGTGCGTCAGGTTAGACGCACCTCACCTAATCCTAGCGAAAACATTCGGCGGGTGATATTTATTTCTCACCGCGGACATTTTTCAGCGTATTTTACAGCCGCCAGTTACGACCGGTTGAGTGCCCCTTTGAGAGGGAGCCCGAGTTTAGAACAGCGCGATCTTCTCGGGTGCCGGGAAGATAGCGTCCAGGGCGGCGAGGTCCTCAGCGTCGAAGCGCAGGCAGGCAGCCTGTGCATTGGCGCGCACCTGTTCGGCGCTGGTCGCACCGGCAATGACGGAGGTGACTGGCGACTGCTGTGCGAGCCAGGAGAACGCCGCCTGCACCTCGGTGATGCCGCGCTCGGTGCAGAAGCTGTGGAAGGCTTCGAGTTGGTCCCAGTTGGCGGCGTCGAGCACGTTCTTCTTGGAGTGGGACAGGCGCGAACCGGCGGGAATGTTGTCGCGGCGGTACTTGCCGGTCAGCAGGCCGTTAGCGAGCGGGAAGTACGGCAGCACACCCATGCCGAAGTGCTGTGCGGCGGGCAGGATTTCGAGTTCTGCGCGGCGGTCGAGCAGGTTGTAGTGGTTTTCAGCGACGATGAACCGTTCGGTGCCGAGTTCACGGGCGCAGTGTTCGGCGTGGGCGAGCTGCCAGCCGGAGAAGTTGGAGTGGCCCAGGTAGCGGACCTTACCGTCGCGTACGAGCTGGTCAAGGGCGCTGAGGGTTTCTTCGATGGGGGTGTTCGGGTCGGGGCTGTGGTAGAAGTACAGGTCGATGTAGTCGGTGCCGAGGCGGCGGAGGGACCCTTCGACGGCGCGCATGATGTAGCGGCGGGATCCGCGGGCGTTGCGGTCGTTGCCGTTGAGGTCACCGACGGGCAGACCGAATTTGGTGACGATGGTTAGTTCGTCGCGGTCGAGGCCGAGCTGGGTGAGGGCGGTGCCGAACATGGTTTCTGAGAGGCCGGGTTCGGCGCCGTAGAGGTCGGCGATGTCGAAGAAGCTGATGCCGGCGTCAACTGCGGCGGCGATGACTTCGTTGGTGCCTTCTTGGGTGCGGGTGGGGGTGCCGGGGCGGCCGAGGTTGTTGCAGCCGATGCCGACGCTGGGTACGACGAGGCCGGAGTTGCCGAGCCTGCGGTAGACGGGAGATTCAATACGTTCCATGCTTTTAACTCTACGTTGTGCGGGTATGTTGCGTGGTTATTTCCCTTCCAGTTGGGAGGCGAAGAGCTTCCTGAAGCGTGATGTGGGGTCGGCCGTTAGGTCCCGGTAGGTTCCTTGCTCCACAACACACCCACCATCCAACACCACCACAGAATCAACACCACGCAACGTCCACGCACGATGAGACACCAACACCACCAAACGCCCAACAGCAGCCACCTTCAACCGAGCAAAAATCTCCTCCTCAGTCTCAGCATCCACAGCACTGGTCGGCTCATCCAAAACCCACACCGGCGCATCCCGAAGAACCACACGCGCCAACGCCAAACGCTGCCACTGACCACCCGAAAGACCAACACCACCAAACGACTCACCCAACTGAGCATCCAAACCACCCTCAAGACCACGCACAAAATCATCAGCACAAGCCACCGACAAAGCCAACCACAAATCAGCATCACCAAGACGCTCAACAGCCTCCTGCGACAAACCCAGAAGAAGATTTTCACGCACAGTCAGTTCATAACGGCCGTAGTCTTGACTCACCAAACCAACATTCGCCAATAAGTCATCAGGTGATATGTCCTGTACCGACTTACTTCCAATGAGGATGTCTCCACTGGAGGGCTTAAGCATACCCATGAGTGCATTTACTAGGGTTGTCTTTCCTGATCCGCTGGGCCCGACAATACCAATCATCTGCCCGGGGCCAAAAGTGAGATTGATATTTTTAAGAGCTAAAGAATCAGCTTTTGGATACTGGATAGCAAGATTCCTGATGGAAACGCTGGAGATTTCAGGGTAGGTATCGGCAATCGGATTTTTCTGCTTGGGCTGTGCGCTAGAAATAAACTTTCGATATATATCAATTGCGTTTGACCCCGCTGCCATCGAGCTGAGGTCGCTTCCCATCGAGCCAAGCGAGACTATAGCCGAGGTAATACCTATAACAGCTCCAGCAAGAACACCGGGAGTCGGCGACGAGGTGGCTAGAAGAATAAGGGCTAAAGCTAGCAATGCAGCGCTTATAAAACCAACAATTGTATATATTCTGAGGATGTAATGAGCTAGGCCAATTTCCTCCTCACCGGATTTTTTCCGTTCTTGATTAGCGCGATGCGCAAAGAATGAACGAGCGTTAAGAATTGCAAGCTCACGAGCAGTAGTTATTTGTGCAATCTGGTTAGTGCTATGCCATGCGTTGTAGCTATATGAATATATTTTTTCCATTGCCTCAGCATTTTTACTCGAATAGAGATGTGACATCAAGGCAACAGGAATCATGCCTGCAAGCATGCAGAGTGAAGCATATACATTGATCTTTCCTACGGAATAACTAAGGGCTCCCGTCGAAAAAATGATGAATATCAGAGCACCCATAGTAGAAACTTGAGACCCTAGGCTCCCCCCTGTCACAGCATCATGAGCTGCCCTTGATGAGCGAGCATAATCACCACTCGCGATTTCCTGAGAAGAACAAGTCGCCAAACGAGAAGATACATTCTGAATACCTGTACTTGACATTCGAGAATTTAGAATCATACGCAGAGAATCTGATGCTTGCCCCAGGGCAATGTATCCTGCCAGCACAAAACTAACCCCCAGGGCTAGTGGGAGCACCTCATCCTGGCTCTGACCCAAATGCTCAACAAGCCTAGTGACAGCCTCCATCTGCAAAGCGGGGAATAGCGATAGGCACACAACAGACGCTAGATAGGAGACGGTCCATACGGGGTGATTTCTGAAAGCATAAACCACGGACCAAACAGTATTAGCCATAATCTTATGCATCTTTATAGCCCCTTTCAGTAGAAGTTTTGCGCCCTGCAGAATCTTCAGAGATTTGATTTTTGAAAATTTCCATAAACTTTCCCTCTGCCTTCAGTAGCTCCCGGTAGGTTCCCTGCTCCACCACACACCCACCATCCAACACCACCACAGAATCAACACCACGCAACGTCCACGCACGATGAGACACCAACACCACCAAACGCCCAACAGCAGCCACCTTCAACCGAGCAAAAATCTCCTCCTCAGTCTCAGCATCCACAGCACTGGTCGGCTCATCCAAAACCCACACCGGCGCATCCCGAAGAACCACACGCGCCAACGCCAAACGCTGCCACTGACCACCCGAAAGACCAACACCACCAAACGACTCACCCAACTGAGCATCCAAACCACCCTCAAGACCACGCACAAAATCATCAGCACAAGCCACCGACAAAGCCAACCACAAATCAGCATCACCAAGACGCTCAACAGCCTCCTGCGACAAACCCAGAAGAAGATTTTCACGCACAGTCAGTTCATAACGGCCGTAGTCTTGACTCACCAAACCAACATTTGCCAACATGTTGTATTTACTCTCAGAAGAAGCACCCTTATACGTTATGCTCCCCTGGGCAATTGGTGTAATTCCAAGAATTGCATTTATTAGCGTTGTTTTTCCCGCGCCCGAGGCACCAACTACTGCAATCATTTGATTATTCATCAGCTCAAGATTAATATCTTTAAGCGCAAAAGACGATGCGCCCTCATACTGAACGGATACATCTTTGCATATAATTTTTGAAATATTTTCACGGTTAGGGTTAGAAGTTTTTATCTCAGAAGCATGGTCGTAAGTATCAGAGTCGCATACCCTTCGGAATTGCTGAACAGATAATGCTCCATTAATAATCTGACCAAATGAATATCCCACCTCTTGGGTCGCGGCAACACAGGCAATGATTCCAATCAGCGATCCGGCCACATACGATATATCGGCTCCTGAATCCACAAGGAAGTACAGGGACGCAAAAAGTAAGACAGAGCAGAGTAGCCCTGCAACTATGGAGATGATTCCTCTAACACTTTCAAGGCTCAATTCCCTACCGGCTGCCCGGCGTCGCCAGGACGCTACGCGTTGCGAGAAAAATCGGGAGGCTCTCATGAGGTGAAGTTCTTGGGCTCGGCTCTGGGCCATCAGATTGTCTAGATAGTAGTTCTCTACCCGATAGTCCTCGTACATTAGGGTGTATATTGCGTAATCACGTTTAGCGAGGATTACCATTGCAATAGATAGGGGTAGTGAACACAGTGCCGCAAAAATTGCTGCCACAATACTGACGTTCGCAATATTAAAACAGAGGAGAAAAACCATCGCAAAGGAACTCACCAGTGTCATAACTGACATGGTGTGAACCTGCAATTCCTGTTTCGATATTGCCTCTCTTGCAGCACGTATATCTTCCTGTGATTTTGTGCTACCTATATCAGACAACGGAAATATAGATAACCTGGTATTTAACATGCAGTGAACCCGATAGTTCATCTTTGATTTGAGGATAAGCATGTTACTTCTTACCCAGCGTTGAGCAATGATATTAATTCCGACAACAAGAGCAAGAGCAATAATATAAATCCAGGCCGCGCCACCATTTGAACCGCTCAAGGCTGATACTGTATTACCGATCAGCAGGGACTGGCTCACAGGAATGCAGGCGATGACGGCTAGCGATAGGGCGGTGCTCACCAGGGTCGCGGGACAGGTTTTCCAGGCTAGGCGGAAGGACCAGAGTATAGAGGAAAATAGATTTTTCATTCTCACCACGCTCACAAAGTCGTATTGAACTCATCTTTGAGCCCTGAAACTTCTCGATGAGCGGACATCGAAACACTACCGGTGCCTCATTAGTTATTAGTTACCCTACCTCTCACTAAAAGATAAAACACACATATTCGTGCGTGTCCAAGAATATTAAGCAGACATATCTGTGATAGTGCCGGACACCCAAGAGCCAGCCGACGCCTCTACCCGCAATACCCCCAACCCCCTTCGTCATAGTCGGTCATATTAAGTTCATATTTCGCTCCAATGTCATGTCCAGAAATATTAGGACATCAACCGCCGCACACCTTGCACACCCTCGGATGCGGTGGGTAGAGTGAAGGCGTTATCTATCAAGAGCGACCGAGAGATCTGGCTCGTCGACGTCGCAGCAACCTCGCCAGTATCCCCACCGTCACGGTGCAGGGTACGGACAAGGTGCTCCCGCCAGGACCGATAGAGAAGAATACCCTTCGGCACCCCACGATGAGCCGTACCAGCAAACCGGTACAGCGCATCCCGCAGAAGAATTCACGCACCCCGCCGGTGCGTATCTATCGGGTGAACACGAAGGATGGTTATGACGACAGTTCACCCGGCTCTTTCTTTTGAGCTGTTCCCTCCGCGCTCACACGCGAGTTGTGAGTCGCTACTGCACACGATTGCGGAGCTTGAGGGCACCAACCCCGACTACGTGTCGGTCACCTACGCCGGTGACGCGAAGCGCCGCCAGAAGACCCTGGCGCTGCTCGACCACCTGGTGCATGAAACCTCCCTCACCCCGCTGGCTCACCTGATTTGTGCGGGCCATTCGGTGCACGAGCTGGAGCGTGCAGTCCGCCTGATTCTGGGTCTGGGCGTGCGCGGCTTCCTGGCTCTTCGCGGTGACATTCAGGAGGGTCAGGTTTCTGAGCTTCCTTTCGCCCGCTACCTGGTGGAGCTGATTCGCCGCGTTGAGCGTGAAGATTTCGCCCACCTGGCGGCTGGCAAGGTGTCGATTGGTGTGGCGGCGTACCCGCAGAAGCACCCCGAGTCCGCATCCCTGCTGCAGGACATTGAGATTCTGCTGTCCAAGCAGCTTGCCGGCGCGGATTTCGCAATCACTCAGGTGTTCTTTGAGGATGAGCGCTACAGCACCCTGGTCGACTCGGCACGCCTGGCGGGCGTGGACATTCCGATTATTCCAGGCATCATGCCGGTGACCTCGCTGAAGCGCCTGCAGAACCTCTGCCAGATGGCGGGCATGGCGGTCCCGGCGGATCTTGCGTACCGCCTTGAGACGGCAACCAGTGACGCTGAGCTGCACCGCATCGGTGTTGAGTATGCGTTGAACCAGTGCCGCACCGTGATGGATGCGGGCGCACCGGGTCTTCACTTCTTCACTTTCAACGAGCATGCGGCGGTTCTGGACGTTCTGGATCAGCTGGATTTGCCGCGGTACAGCAACCGTTTCTCTCAGCCGCTGAGCGAACTGGAATACGCCTAACCCACCCCTAACGCTCCTTGTCGGATGCGTTTCCATAATCTCCCCCACAAATATTCCGGGAGTTACGACCCCCGTTTCACCACCCACCGCTGGGTGGCGAAACACCGGAACTGACTCTCACATCTATCCCCAGTAAAGGAAAAATTACTATGTCGAACACCGCATTCCCCGCCGCAACCATTGTTGGTTACCCCCGCGTGGGCCGCTTCCGCGAACTGAAGAAGGCTCAGGAAGCTTTCTGGAAGGGCAAGGCAACCCTGCAGGAGCTGCAGGACACCGCCGCTGACGTGCAGCGCACCTACTTCGAGCGCGTGACCGCCGCCGGCCTGAAGGCTGATAACTACTCGATTCCTGCAACCTTCTCCTACTACGACCAGGTGCTCGACGTGGTTCGCCTGTTCACCCTGGTTCCCGAGCGTCTGGCTGAGGCTAAGGACGGCCGCGGCCTGCTGGATCTGCCCGGCTACTTCGCACTGGCGCGCGGTACCGAGACCCTGCCTCCGCTGGAGATGACTAAGTGGTTCGACACCAACTACCACTACCTGGTGCCCGAGATCGGTGCCGGCACCGAGATTAAGCTGAACCTTGAGGCTATTGACGAGCAGCTCGAGGTCGCAAAGCAGGCTGGCGTGAAGGTCCGCCCGCAGATTGTTGGCCCGCTGACCCTGCTGCTGGGCGCTAAGGCTGAGCAGGGTTCCGCTGAGGACTTCTCCCCCGTCGACCGTCTGGACGAGTTCGTTGCCGCATACGCTCAGGTGCTGGAGCAGCTGGCTGAGCGCGGTGTTGAGTGGGTTCAGCTGGATGAGCCGGGCCTGACCGTGGACCGTGCCGACAACGCGAAGGTCGCTGAACTTGCCGAGCGCACCTACCGTGCCCTGGCTGCTGGCGAGAAGCGCCCGCAGATTCTGGTAACCAGCCCCTACGGTTCCCTGCGTGAGAACCTGCCGGCGCTGCTGGGTACCGGTATTGAGGCGCTGCACCTTGATCTGGTGCACGGCGTGTACTCGAAGGCTGAGCTGGAGTCTGTTTCTGCCGCTGGTGTGCACCTGGTTGCCGGTGTTGTGAACGGCCGTAACGTGTGGCGTGCCGATGTTCGCGCGGCTCTGAAGACTCTGGAGGCGCTGCCCGGCGCATCCGAGGGTGCCGTGTCGGTGTCCTCCTCGACCTCCCTGCAGCACGTGCCGCACGACCTGGAGCTGGAAGACCCGGCTGAGGTTCCCGTGGACGGCCTGGCATTCGCTGACCAGAAGGTCGCTGAGATTGCTCTGCTGGCTCGTGGCCTGGCTGAGGGCGAGGCCGCTGTTGAGCCGGAGCTGAAGGCTGCTGATGAGGCGCTGGCTCGCTTCGCCGCTGACCCGCGCAAGCACAACGACGAGATTCGTGCCCGCGCCGCAGCTGTGGCTCCCGAGGACTTCGACCGCCCGACCATTGATGTTCGCCGCGCGGCTCAGGCTGACCTGGACCTGCCGAAGCTGCCGACCACCACCATCGGTTCCTTCCCGCAGACCGCTGAGATTCGCCGCCACCGTGCGGAGGCTCGTGCGGGCAAGATTTCCGCTGAAGAGCTGAACGGCTTCCTGCGTGACGAGATCGCCTCGGTCATCAAGCTGCAGGAGGAGCTGGGCCTGGACGTGCTGGTTCACGGTGAGGCTGAGCGTAACGACATGGTTCAGTACTTCGCTGAGAACTTCGACGGCTTCGCAACCACCCGCCACGGCTGGGTTCAGTCCTACGGTTCGCGTTGCACCCGCCCCTCGATCCTGTTCGGTGACGTGAAGCGTCACGGTGAGGGTCTGCGCGGTGAGGCGTTCACCGTTCCGTGGAGCTCCCACGCACAGTCGCTGAGCGAGAAGCCGGTCAAGGGCATGCTCACCGGCCCGGTGACGATTCTGGCGTGGTCCTTCGTGCGTGACGACCAGCCGCGCCGCGAGACCGCTAACCAGGTGGCTCTGGCTCTTGCCGACGAGATTGCCGACCTGGAAGAGGCAGGTATCCGCATCATTCAGGTGGACGAGCCGGCTCTGCGTGAGCTGCTGCCCCTGCGCCGCGATGAGCAGCCGCAGTACCTGGACTGGTCGGTGAACTCCTTCCGCCTGGCAACCAGCGGTGTTAAGGATTCCACTCAGATTCACACCCACCTGTGCTACTCGGAGTTCAACGAGATTATCGACTCGATTAACGCTCTGAACGCTGACGTGACCAGCATTGAGGCGGCTCGTTCGCACATGGAGCTGCTGGCTGACATTCCGGAGAGCTTCGTTTCCGGTCTGGGTCCGGGCGTGTGGGACATCCACTCCCCGCGTGTTCCTTCTCAGGAGGAGATTGAGTCCCTGCTGAAGGCTGCGATTGGTTACGGCACCATTGCTGACCTGTGGGTGAACCCGGACTGTGGTCTGAAGACTCGTGATTACGAGGAGACCAAGCAGTCTCTGCGTCACCTGGTGGATGCCACCAAGGCGATCCGCGCGTCCCTCTAGGAGGCGCCTATTGGTTCCGCTGCCTGCTGCGGGTTGACCGGATGATGGTTTGCTCGCGGTAACCTGCGGCAGGTGGCGGTTGTTCGGCTTCGTGCCGGTATGCGTACCGACTGTATGCCGAGCTTTTGGGGATAGATAACGGGCCCGCCCGCACGGATTCTTCTGCACCGTGCGGGCGGGTTTTTCTGTGCAGTTTTTGGGTTGAGCGGGTGGATGCCTGCGGGTGTTTGTGGAGTCCTGATTTAGTGGTGTTTAAGTGGTTTTCTTTTTGAACTTAGGGTATAAATTACTCTAAATTTAGTTGTGGTCTGACCAAAACATGCATTTGCTCAACACGGAAAGCATTTATATTCGTTGCGCTATGCACGGCAATGTTGCCCAGTAGACAGATGTGCATCACATGGATTGCATGCTTCCCCGTAATTCCGGGGTAAAACAAGTATTTATAGAATAATCACTCTGAATATTCGTTCACCCTCGTGAACAATTCAATGAAAACATGCCCAGCAAATTAGCATTTTTATAAGGCCCCACTTATAGAATGCCAAATATGACTACTACCACTTCATCAAAGAAGAAGAAGGGTTCTGTACCCCGCTGGCTCGCCATTCCGGCACCCAAGCCTCAGCTCAGCGAAGCAGAAGTTAATGCGAAGTACCCGCGCATGCGCCTACAGGTCTTCATGGGTATTTTCATCGGTTACGCAACCTTCTACCTGATTCGTAACAACGTCCCGCTGGTCACCCCGATTCTGACCAAGGAACTTGGCTTCAGCAACGCCGCAATTGGTGCACTGTCCACGGCACTGCTGCTGGCTTACGGCTTCAGCAAGTTCTTCACCGCAATGATTTCTGACCGCTCGAACGCGCGTTTGTTCCTGCCCATCGGTCTGGTGCTCTCGGGTGTTGCAAACATCCTGCTGGCAATGACCGGTTACATGGGTGAAGGCGCGGGTGCGGCAGGCTACGGTGCCGCTATCGCCTCCATCATGGCGACCATCATGGTCTTCAACGGCATCTTCCAGGGCATGGGCTGGCCCCCCTCGGGTCGTGTGCTCGTGAACTGGTTCTCCACCAGCGAGCGCGGCACGAAGGTTTCCTGGTGGAACACCGCTCACAACGTTGGTGGTGCACTGTCCGGTCTGCTGGTTGCGTGGGGCTTCTCCATGTTCGGCAAGACCTGGGAAGTTGCCTTCTGGTTCCCGGCTGTTATCAGCTTCGTTCTGGCGTTCGTGGCGTGGCTGCTGATTCGTGACAACCCCGAGGCTGAGGGTCTGCCCACCGTTGACGTGTACCGCAACGACCCGCACAAGGTTGAGTCCACCGCTGAGGATCGTGCAGAGTCCACGTGGACCACCATCCGTAAGCACGTGCTGACCAACTCGACCATGGTGTACCTGGCTCTGGCGAACGTGTTCGTGTACACCCTGCGTTACGGCGTGCTGGTGTGGGCACCGAAGTACCTGCACGATGTGCGTCATGCTTCCCTTGAGGGCGGCATTGCGGGCTTCTCGATTCTGGAACTTGCCGGTATTGGCGGCACCGTCCTGTGCGGATACGTTTCTGACCGTATGTTCAAGGGGCGCCGCTCCCCCGCGGGTATCCTGTTCCTGATTGCGACCGTCGGCGCGATTCTGCTGTACTGGCTGCCCTCTTCGGATGCGCCGCTGTGGGTTGCATACGTTGCGTTGGCTCTGATTGGTGGCCTGATTTACGGCCCGGTTATGCTGATTGGTCTGCAGGCTATTGACCTGTCCCCTTCGCATGTTGCGGGTACCGCTGCGGGCTTCACCGGTCTGTTCGGTTACGCGCTGGGTGCAACCCTGGCTTCTGCTGGTATCGGCATTATTGTTGACCACTGGGGCTGGAGCACCGCGTTTGTCTTCATGATTGTGTGCTCGGGTCTGGCGGTTCTGTTCCTCTGGCTGGTTAATGGTGCTGAGAAGCGTCTGATGGCTGAGCGTGCAGAGAAGCTGGCGGCTCAGGCATAATTGCCCGGTCTTTCGTGTAGGGAAGCCATACGTTTGCTGGTGAGTCACCATATGGTGGCTTGTCGGTAATCGTGTGGCTTCTTAGGTTAAGAACCTAGAATGGAACCATGACTATTAACTCTGGAATCACTAAAGAATGGGTGGATGAAACCGTCAAGCCGGGCGACGATTTCTTCCGCCACGTCAACGGTAAGTGGCTGGCTACCCACGAAATCCCGGCGGACCGCCCCAAGGACGGCGGCCTGTACACCCTCCGCGATAACGCAGAGAAGCACGTGCGTGAGCTGGTGGAGAAGATTGCGAAGGAGCAGCCGGAGTCCCGTATTGGCGCGCTGTACAACTCCTTCATGGATGTTGAGAAGATTGAGGCGGACGGTCTGGAGCCGCTGCTGAAGGAAATCGCCCCGATCCTGAACTCGGCAACCCCCTCCCACCTGGCTGTGACCCTGGCGTTGCTGTCTCGTGCGGGTCTGCCGCAGCTGTTCGCCTGGTACACCAGCAACGACCCGAAGGACCCGAAGAATTACACGTTCTTCCTGTACCAGTCGGGTCTGGGTCTGCCGGATGAGTCCTACTACCGTGAAGAGAAGCACGAGCAGGCGTGCGCGGCGTATGTTGAGCATATTGCCCGCATGTTTGAGCTGACCGGTCTGGTTGAGGGCTTCGGCCTGACCCCGGAGCAGGCGGCTCAGCTGGTGTTCACTCACGAGTCTGAGCTGGCTCGCCTGCACTGGAACGTCGTGGAGAACCGCGACGCTGAGGCGACCTACAACCCGTACCAAGCGACCGAGCTGGACGAGAAGTTCCCCGGCTTCCCGTTCTCCCAGTGGCTGCTGGCTCTCGGCGCTGACCCGGAGACCCTGGGCCAGGTTATTGTGGCTCAGCCGTCCTTCTTTGAGGGTGCGGCTAAGCTGTTCACCTCCATCCCGCTGATGAGCTGGAAGCTGTGGGCTGTGTGGACTGTTCTGCGTTCGCGTGCGCCATTCATGTACGACGAGCTGGTTCAGGAGAGCTTCAACTTCTACGGCAAGACCCTCTCCGGTACTCAGCAGATTCGTGAGCGCTGGAAGCGCGGCGTTGGCGCTGTCGAGAAGGCTCTGGGTGAGGAGATTGGCCAGGAGTACGTGGCTGTGCACTTCCCGCCCTCGCACAAGGAGAAGATGCTGGTTCTGGTCGGCAACCTCCTGGAGGCGTACCGCGAGTCTATTGAGTCGCTGGACTGGATGACCGAGGCAACCCGTCAGAAGGCGCTGGAGAAGCTGTCGAAGTTCGTCACCAAGATCGGTTACCCCGATAAGTGGCGTGACTTCTCCGCACTGGAGCTCGTGCCCGGTGACCTGTTTGAGAACCTGCGCCGTACCGGTGCGTTTGATGCTGATTGGCTGATTGCCCGCAAGGGTCAGCCGGTGGATAAGGCGGAGTGGCTGATGACTCCGCAGACCGTGAACGCGTACTACATGCCGCCGGCGAATGAGATTGTGTTCCCGGCAGCGATTCTGCAGCCGCCGTACTTCAACCCGGATGCTGACGATGCTGCGAACTACGGCAATATCGGCATGATTATTGGCCACGAGATTGGTCACGGTTTTGACGATCAGGGTTCCCGCTACGACGGCGACGGCAAGCTGGAGAGCTGGTGGACTGAGGAGGATTACGCAAAGTTCAAGGAGCGTACCGCAGCGCTGGTGGAGCAGTACAACGCGTACGTTCCGGTGGGTCTGGACCCGAAGTTCCACGTGAACGGTGAGCTGACTCTGGGTGAGAACATTGGCGACTTGGCTGGCATGTCGATTGCGTTGAAGGCGTACCGCCTGGCTTTGAAGAAGCAGGGCATTGAGTCGCTGGATGACGCACCGGTGATTGACGGCATGACCGGTATTCAGCGTTTCTTCTTCTCGAATGCTCGCGGCTGGTGCACGAAGTCCCGCCCGCAGCATGCTGAGGTGATGATTTCGGTTGATCCGCATTCGCCGGATGAGTTCCGCGTGAACGGTGTGGTACGCAATATTGATGAGTTCTATGAGGCATTTGATGTCTCTGAGGGCGATGCACTGTACCTGGCTCCGGAGGAGCGCGTGCGCATCTGGTAGCATCCCGATAAGGGTATATGCTTTATTGCGTATATAAGTGAGGCGCCCGCCTCGTGGTTTCTAGCCACGGGGCGGGCGCCTTTTACTTGTAGAAGCTATACGCTTCTAGGCTGAAGCTTTTAGGAAGCAGAAGCCGATGCTGAAGCTACTGCAGAAGCCGAGGACGAAGAGGACGAAGCACGCATACCGGTCAGCTTCCACGCGCCGTTCTCGTACACGCCGTGCAGGGTGCGCTCCACCTCGTCCTTACGATCCGATTCAGAGGGAGCTTCCTGCACACGGTCCTTGCTTGCAATGAACTCACCGGGATCCATGGTCAGGCGGATACCCCAGTTGTAGGTGTCACCGTCACGTTCGGGCTGCGCGGAAAGCATGGTGATGGTGACGGTCGCGTCGTGCATCCAGGCTTCACCCTTAATCAGCTTCTCGCCAAGAGTGCCACTTGCCGGCTCAATCATGCTCTTCAGCTCAGACTTGTCGAGTGCACATTCACGCAGCGGCTCGGTCTTACCGGTGCGCATGTAGTATTCCATGGCTGCGCCGAAGAACGCGATGGACTGGTACAGACCCTCCACGCTGTTCTCGTTAGCGACGGCGGGCTTGACCGGCACGGGGGCGTTCTTGGAGGGTTCAGTGCGGGTTGCGGGCTGGTAGTCGGAAGGCTTGGAGGTGTAACCATCCAGGACTGCAACGCCGGAGTAGTCGCTACGTGCGGTCTTAGATGCAGTTGCGGAAGCGGATGCGCTACCGGATGCAGTTGCAGAGCCGCTGGCTGCCTGGGGCTGAGCGCCGCATGCTGCCAGGAGGGTCGCGCCGCCGGTTGCTGCGAGCAGGCCGAGGGCGGATCGGCGGGTTACGTTCTTCATTGGGTTCTCTCTATCTGTGGTGTATTTTCCGCACCGCGGTGCGGGTGATGCCTGGGGCATCTAACGGGAAGACGGCACTACACGGGATGTAGTGCCGTCTTCCAGTATATGTTTTTACAGCTGTATTTCTTTAGCCGCCGTAATAGTAGTAGTGGCTGTAGGAGCTGCCGTAGTAGTCGCTGATGACGACGCGGCCGCGGCGTCCGTAACGGTTGGAGTAGTAGCCGTTGTGGGGGGTGCGGCGCACGGTCGGGCGGTAGGTGGTTGCCTGCGCGGGGGTGAGCAGTGCGCCGAGGGCGGTTGCTGCGCCTGCGCCTGCTGCGGCGAGTGCTGCGCGGCGGGTGAGGCGTGCGGGCTTCTTGGTGGCCATGATGTGCCTTTCGGGGTCGGTGTTTCTGTGAAGTGACATGGTGCGTGCACGGCGTGCGGCTGTGCATTAACCATTTCTTATTGTATGCCTCAACGTTAATGTTTTTACGTGCAGAGCACACCTTCTAGTTGAGGCTTAAACAATGCGGGCTAGTCAACGTTTTTCCAGTGTTTTTTCGACACAATTTTTGTTAAAATATTGGGCTCTCAGCACCCTGCCGGCGGGCTACATCAAACTAAATAAGCACAAAAGTTCGACTTGTAGCACCCACATAGAGAAAGCCCCCGCGGCCGAGAGTCATCCTCTCAGCCGCGGGGGCTTCGTCGTATCAGCGCATCCTCACGCAGCGAACGCTAGGAGGCGCGGCGGCGCGAACGCAGCACCATCACAGTGCCGGCACCAAGTACCAGAGCGCCACCCACAGCCACAGACACTGCACCAAAACCAGTGCGGGCGAGGCCGCCCTGCTGGGAGCTAGCGCCACCCGACGCAGCAGACACACCGGACTGACCCAAAGAGCCGCCACCGGTACCGCCACCAGAAATACCACCCGGGTACACGCCGCCAGCAGAACCATCAGCCGAACCGTCAGCCGAACCCTGCGCGTTCACATCACCGGCAGCACCAGAAGCACCAGCCTGACCGGAGCCACCCTGCGCGGCACCAGACTGTGCGGAGCCGGGCTGGTTAGCACCAGCGGTACCGCCCGGAGTTGCCGAATCCACACGGCGCACACCACTAAAGTCGTCCGATGCAGCGTTCGGGTCCTTCGGCACGGCAGTCTCAAACGAGCACGCATCCGACGCCTTCTTACCCACAGCAACCGCAAGCTGCTGCACCGGGCTGCTCACCTCAGTACCATCAGCCAAGGTCGCAGAATAGTGCACATCAAACATGTACTGACCGGGCTCAGAGAACACCCAGTTCGCGTGCGCGTGCGTCGCGTAATCAATATCGATCGTGGTCTTGCCGGTCGTCGAATCCAGCAGCACATCCGCACCGTTCAGCGACTCGGTGAACATGCCGAAGCGTGCACCCTCAGGCATGACCTTCGGAACCACGTGCAGGCGCACGGGGCCGCGCAGCTGCGAGTAGTCGATGTCCTGCGTGTTGTAGCCGGGCCAGGGCAGGCCGCTCTGCTGGGTCTGCGGCAGACCGTAGAAGGCGGTGCCGACCGGGCCCATGAAGTTCAGCTTCTCGTCAGCCATACGTTCGGTGCGTACGCGGCGGGCGTTCTCGCTGACGGTCCACACGACCGAATCGAGCGGGCGCACGGTCGAATCGGCGTCAATGATGCCGCTGTCGTCACGCAGACCCACGGACAGCTGGCGGTCCTTCAGGGTCGCCTGGATGTCCAGGTGGCCGTGCGAGATCTTGGTGCGGCCGTCAATCTTGCCGGGTACGCACTGGTTGCCGGGGGTTCCCGGGGTGGACGGCTCAGCGGAGGGTGCCGGGCTAGTCGGAGCAGGGGCGCTCGGGGTCGGGGTGACCGGTGCGGGGCTAGATGGTGCCGGAGTAGAAGGCGCCGGGGCAGGTGCACTTGGCTCTGCGGAGGCGGTCGGCACCGCAGGCACGGTCGGCACCTCGCTGGGGGATACTGACGGAGCGTTGCTCGGCTCAGCGGTCGGCTCTGCGCTGGGTGCCTCACTGGGAGCCGCGGAGGGAGCTTCAGTCGGCGCGACGGTAGGCTCAGCGCTCGGCGACGGATCCGCCGGAGCAGGCTTCGGTGCATCCCCAATGGGTGCGCTGTCCGGTGCCAGCGCGCCGTGTGCGGTGTACTTGGTGCCCGGCTCGTACTTCGCCGCGACCTCGGTGGTGGAGGCGGAAGCGTTCATATCCGGGTGGGTCAGCATCTTCACGCGCAGAGCGGTGCCCTTGTAGAAGGACTCGTCACGGAAGGTAAAGCGCGCCACGCCGTCCTCGATGGAGCCTTCCAAATCGAGGTAGGGGTAGACCGGGTCATCCTGGGCGTAGAAGCCGCCGCGCAGGAAGCCGCGCACCTTCGGGTCCTTGAAGCGGACCTCAACGGTACTGAAACCGTTGCCGTTCGGGGTGACGGTCACGTCGTAGTCCATGCTGGTCGGCGTGTACTGCTCGGTGCTGAGCACGGTGTTCGCTGCGTCCGGGATTTCTTCGGGCCAGGTGCCGTTACCGTCGTCGCTGTAGACGCTCTCAGCCTTGCCGGGCTCGTAGGTGAGCTTGTGCGAGATCCAGCGGGACGCCTCCGCACTGTTCGCGTCGGAGGTGTCGGGAGTGAAGACAGCCTGCAGCTGGGAGCCTTCGCTACCGAGCATTTCAGACCAGGTAGCGGTACCGTTCACGACCGGCAGGTCGGTCAGGAAGTAGCCGTTGTTGTACAGGGTCAGGGTGCCCTTGAGGTTCTTGTTTGCGGCGGTGAAGGTGATGTCGCTGAGCTTGTCGTCAGCGTCCTTGTTCTTTGCCGGGTCGGCATCCAGGCGGTGCGGTGCCACGGAGAGTGCGTACTTCGCAGTGTCCAGGTCACCGACGGGTGCCTCGTTGTAGCGGTCAACGGTGGGCACGGCGGTGGGGGTGCCGTCACCGAGCACGGGCTGCATGCCGCCAACCTGCCAGACCAGCTTCGACGGCTTGGAGCTGATGATGCGGCCGTCGGTGGAGCGCGCCACGGTGCGGTAGGTGACCACGTAGCGGCCGGGGCGGGTGAAGGTCGTGGTGTTGTGGGTGTGGCTACCCTTGTCGAGCAGCCAGGAGTGCCAGCCGGTGGAGCTGCTGGAGAGCATGCGGTACACGTCGGCGGGGGCGTCATCCGGGTTGTAGCGGAAGAGCTCCATACGGCCGGGGCCCTCAACGGAGAGGATGTCGGTAGCGAACACGCCGTCACGGAAACGCTCGGTGGGCACCTTCGTGGAGGCGCCCAGACCAGCCCAGATGGGGTCCTGGTTGCCGTAGGTCAGGTGCGGTGCCATGTAGAGGGTCTGGCCGGGTTCGCCGAGGAACGCCAGGGAGGGCGAGTCGCCCAGGGTCATGGTGTACTGCGACTTGCCGTCCCTGGTGCTGTAGCCCTTGCCGACCCAGTTGACGGTCTTGTCCAGTTCGTAGGTGTCTGCGCCGGTCTTGTAGGGGTTCGCCTCGTTCATGAGGACGAAGGTGCCGTTCTGCTCGTCCCAGTATGCCTTGGGTGCGTCGACGTGACCCTTGGTGGTGACGATTTTACCGTCGTCGGGGCCTGCTGCGGCGGGCAGGGAGGGGGCAGCGCCGGCGAGCGCGAGCAGTGCCGCGGCGGAGAGGAACGCGGCTGCGCGGCGGAGGGCGGGCTTGCCGCCGGGGATGAAGAGTGCGGGGGTGTGTGTGGTGACCCGTCGTTGGGTCTGCTTCTGAGAGCTCATGACAACCTTTCTCATTTTTCTATTTCTTAGGGTAGCTCTTTTGCAAATAATTGTCATTTATAACCTAAGTGAGTATAGTGATTCTCAGAAACACGTGTGCGCCGAGGCGCGCCCAAAAACGCACACCACGCACATCCACAAAGAGAAAAACACGGCAGAGCGCACCCCGAACCCAAGAGGGAAACCGGCAACAGGTCGCCGGATCTAACACCGGACCCAGTACCGGACCCGGCACCGGGCAAACCCCGAAAGCATCGGGCAGTGTGCCAGCCAACGAGCAGTCATCCAAGGAGCCACCATGCAAGGACGCACCAAACCCCTGAGCCTACTCAGCGCAACCACCCTCGGATGCACCCTCGCACTCGGGGCCCCCCTCGCCCTGCCCCAGGTAGGCACCTTCACCGCCGCACAGGCACAGGAAAACCAGGCACAGGAAAACCAGACCGGCACCCAGGCAGGCACCGAGTCGCGCGGTTACGTCAACTACGAAGGTGACTACGTCATCGCGGGCGTACACACCGAAATGCTCAACGCCTTCCTCGACGGCAACCAGTTCACCCTCGGCACCCTCGCAGACACCGCCCCCGGCCAGCAGGGACGATTCAACCCCGCCCGCACCGTCTTCCACCTGCCCGACGTCGAGGACGCACACACCAAAGTCGTAGCAGGCTACGACTACATTGCCCCCGAAGGCACCGACATCTTCTACATTCCCTCCACCCGCACCCGCGGCCTGCTCTACCCCGGCCTCGGTGCGGAAGGAATCCGCCCCGGCACACTCAAGGACAACACCATCAACCTTGAACTCGTGCGCAGCAGCGTACCCGAAGGCGGCCGCGCCGAAGTCTTCACCGAATCCGGCCGCGACAACCCCCGCGTCTTCAGCACCAACGACAAGCTCGCACCGCACACCATTACCTCTGGCGGTCACGAGCACCTCAGCTGGGCATTCACCCGCAAGGGTATCTACCAGCTGACCTTCCGCGCCACCGCAACCCTTGCCGACGGCACCCCGGTCAGCTCCGAGGCGACCTACACCATCGCCGTGGGCACTAACGCTGAGGAGGGCTTCAAGCTCCTGAACGCGCAGAACGCCGCAAAGGAAGCGACCAAGGACGCCACGAGCAAGACAACCACTACCCCCGAGGCGACCTCCACCGCAACCGAGAGTGCCACCGGCACCCCCGGCGCATCTGCTTCTGCATCTACCTCCGCAAGTGCTGATGCGAGTGCATCGGCGGAGGCGAGCGCATCCACCGGTATTCGCCGCGTGGATGGATCCGTGAACGGTCAGAACGCCGCGCAGGTGACCGACCCGAACGGCGCGAAGGCGGCGGCGAATGGTGAGCAGGCGTCCCAGGGCGGATCCGGTGTTACCGCTATCAGCGGCACCGACAACACCAATAACGGCTCTGACAAGGGTGAAAACAAGGGCGGCAATGCCACCAGTGCGAAGGGATCCAGTGTGAAGGGCTCCAACGCCCAGAACGTCAGCGCACCCGGCAACAACAGCGGCGGCGGCATCCTCTCCTCCGGTCTGCCCGGCAGCCTGAACCAGCAGTGCATCGCCACCGAGGTTCCCGCCGAAGATGCCAAGGACTCCAAGGACGCTCAGAAGGACAGCAAGCAGAGCAACCAGGCAGCCCAGGCACCGACCAGCATCCCCACCCTCGCCGTGGTTAACACCGCCGAGCACAGCGGCCGTGAAGAAGTCACCCACGGCCACTTCGATGTAGGCCCGATCCTCAACGGCGGCAACCTCACCAGCAGCGTGAAGGACGACCGCACCAGCCCCGCCCGCCACGTCTCCCCAGGAGCCCTCGAGTTCGTACTCAACGACGCCGCGAAGATCAACCTGCCCGCAGGCATGGAAGACATCGCCCCGGCAGGCACCCCCGTGCACATGATCGGTGCAACCCAGCAGCAGGGCGTGCCCTGGCTCGGCTGGAGCACCCAGGACCCCGAACTGCTCAAGCAACTCGACGGCCCCGTCACCATGAGCCTCAACGGTTTTGAGGGCCCCGGCACCATGTCCACCTTCCTCTCCGGCAACTTCGGTTCCGCCGGTCAGAAGGTCTTCGATTCGCGTAGCGGCGGCTCCTTCCAGGTGCCCGCGAACACCCACCAGCACAGCAACTGGGTGTTCACCGCTGAGGGTCGCTACACCGTAACTATCGGCTGGACGGCACGCCTGAAGAACGGCCAGCAGGTCAGCAGCGAATCGGTTCTGCACTTCACCGTCGGCAACCCCGATAACGCCCCGGCAGGCAACAACGCGCAGGGTGCGACAGGCACCAAGCAGGACGGCGGCAATGCTAACGGCGCCAACAGCGCTACCGGCGGCGAGAAGAGCACCGCAAAGAACCCCGTCAACGGCACCGTAGATGAAGCCACCGGCATCGTCACCAAGCCCGACGGATCCAAGGTGCGCATCGTCGGTAAGACCGCCTCCGGTGAGGATTGCGCCCTGACCAGCCAGGAACTCGCGAAAGCCCAGAAGGCAGCCGCCGCAGGTAAGCTGCCGAACACCGGTGTGGTCATCGACCCGTTCATGGTCAGCACCTCCATTCTGGCGCTGGCGCTCGGTGCCATGATTCTGCGTTCGGCACGTCGAAAGGGCCGCAGCGGTGACACCGCATAGCGGGCATACCGGCAACCGCGCACAAGCATATAGTCGGCGCGCCGCCCTCACCCTCGCCTCCCGTATCGCGGTGGGTGCGGGGGTGGGGGCTGGCGCCTTTGCACTGAGCGGATGCGCCAGCACCGTGAACGCCTCCTCCGACCGGATGCGCGTGGTCGCCACGACCCCAATTCTGGCGGACTTGGCGCAGCAGATTGCCGGGGAGCGCGCCAGTGTGCACTCCCTGGTGCCCGCCGGCGCTGACCCGCACTCGTATGAGCCGAGCCTGCGCGATATCCGCGATGTCGCCTACGCCCGCTGCGCCCTGACGAACGGTCTGCTGCTGGAGCAGCGTAAGCTCAGCAAAATGGTTGAGGCGAACCTACCCACCGGGGTGGTGTCCGTGGCGGTTGCGGAGAAGATTGAGCAGTACGGCGGCAAGCTGGAAGCCATTGTTGAGGATGCCTCCCTGGACTCTATCTGGCTGGGTTTGCGTGTTGAAGAGGGCGGGCAGAACGAGTCTGCCCCCGTTGACTCTTCGGATGCAGGCATGCGCTTTGAGGTGCAGAGCGTGCGGGCGCGCACCTCTACGGATTCGTCGAATGCGCAGTTGGCGGCGTTCATTACGCAGACCTTCGGCGCGGTGGAGATGCTGTGCGATTCGCATGCGCGCGGCGTGAACCTCACCCGTGAGGGGGACACCGCGATCCGTACCGGCGATATGGGTTCGCTGGAGCTTCCGTTGCAGGCGCATACGCACCTGTCGTGGGCGTTTAGTGATGCCGGCGAGTACGCGATTGAGCTGAGCGCCACCGCGGTCAATGCGCCGGATTCGGTGCGTTCTTCGCGTGGCACCCTGTACTGCGCGGTCGGTCGTGACCCACAGGAGCTGGTGGACCGCCTGGCGAAGGAACAGAACGTTTCCGCCTCGGACATCAAGGTTCTTTCGGCAGGTCACGCCGACATTACGGCACGCACCGGCGACGGCAGGCTCGTACTCCGCGCGGATTCATCCCAGGGTGCCGTAGAGTACGAACTGAACCGCACCGTGGTCGCGGTCCCCTCCCGCACTCTGCAGGAGGTGCCCGCCGGCGGTAGCTACCGTTTCCTGCGTTCGGGTGCTTCGGAGCATCGCGGTCAGGTGTACCTGCTGGCGCAGGCTGTTCTGGGCAAGCACGTGCACGGCGAAATCGACCCGCACATTTGGCATTCGGTGCCGAACGCGAAGGCGAGCGTGCAGGTCATTCGTGACGCGCTCACCTCCGCCGATCCGGCGGGTGCGAGCGAGTACGCGACCCGCACCGAGCAGGTGATGAAGGAGCTTGATGCCCTGGACGCTCAGCTGCATCAGGTGTACGGAGCCCTGCCGGAGTCGGCACGCAACCTGGTCACCACGCACGACGGCTACCGCTACCTGGCGAGCACCTACGGGTTGCACATTGCCGGTTTTGTGAGTGCCAGCGCCAGCGGTGAGCCGAGCATTCAGCAGCGTCAGCGTTTGCGTCGCACGGTCGAGGATTTGAAGGTTCCAGCGATTTATCTGGATAAGTCCACGGCGATGCGTTCACCGGTTCTGACGGAGCTGGCTCGGGAGGCGCGGGTGCGTACCGGGGTGCTCTATTCGGACACCCTGGATGCGCAGGCCCCCCACTACGCGCAGATGATGTTGGCGAATGCTCACACGATTGCGCTGTGCTCTGGCAATGGCTCTGGTTCTAACTCCAGCACTGAATCTTCGGGCGCCAGCTGCTCGGAGGCAAGCGCCTCATAACCCGGTTTTAAGCTCCCCACAAGCTCATATAGCCGTATCAGCATCTAGACAATCTTTCACACACCGTTTCGGTCATGATCCAAGGAAGTCCTCATGATGAACTCAACCACCCCCTCCCGCTCCTCGCGTAGCCGCGCCCTGCCCGCCCTGGCTCTGGGCGCCAGCCTCATGCTCGCACCCCTGGGTGTCGCACACGCGGAGACCACCCCGGCAACCGCTGAGGCAACCACCGAGAGCGCCTCGGCTCAGCCGAGCGACAGCAACCTGAGCCGCGGCGAGCGCGCCCTCACCCAGACCCTGTCGGCGGAGCAGCCGGTCGCATCCGGCCGCACCGAAATTTCTGCCGGTCACGTGGATATGGGTCCTCGTTTCAACAACGGTAAGTTTGAGCTCATGCTCCACGACGACCACGGTGAAACCCCGGTCTGGCGCAGCCTGGACGAGGTCATCTACCGCGGTAGCGACCAGGCGATCCTTGAGGTGCCGAACGACCCGCGCTACTCCTTCGTGGGTGCGCCCGCCGGCTCTAAGGTGTACGTAATTCCGCAGACCGAAACTAAGGGCGTTATCTGGCCGGGTTGGAACACTCAGGATCCGCAGCTGGTGTCCAAGCTGAACCGCGGCGTGAACCTGACCCTGGAGCAGGTGAGCGGCCCCGGCACGTTCAGCCTGTACCTGGAGAACGGTAACTTCTCGGCACCGCAGGTGCTGTGGTCCTCGACCAAGAGTGAGCCGCAGAAGCTGTGGGTGGAGAAGAACACTCACACCCACGCGAACTGGGTGTTCACCGCCCCCGGCGAGTACCTGCTGAAGGTTACCGCGAGCGCTGAGCTGTCTGACGGTTCGACCGTGTCCGATACCCGCTACCTGAAGTTTGCGGTGGGTGACTCCGCGAGCGCTGATGCCCTGTACGCGATGGAGGCGCAGGCGCGCGGTTCCTCGGGTTCTGCGTCCTCGGGGTCGGCTTCTTCTGCTTCTCAGGCATCCGGTACTCAGGCATCCGGTTCTTCGTCTGCCGCCGCAGCGAGCGACCAGAGCGGTTACAAGGCAGAGTTCACTATCCCCTGGGGTGCTATTGCCGCAGGCGTGGCAGCTGTGATTGCCGTGGGTGCGTTCCTTTCGTTCCGTCGCCGCTCCTCCGCGCAGCGTGAGGCGCTGGATGAAGTGCGCGGTGACCGTTCGTGAGCGCGTCGGTAACAGCAGGCGCTACGTCAACAGTGAGCTCCGAGCCCGTTCTAGAGATTTCGAACCTATACGCCGGCTACGCGCGCCGTTCCATCCTCAAGGATCTGTCCCTAACCCTGGAGCGCGGCGAGTTTACGGGTCTGATTGGTGCTAATGGTGCCGGTAAGACCACGCTGCTACGCACTATTTTGGGTCTAATTCGCCCGGCGTCCGGTCAGGTTCGTGTGTTGGGTGAGTCGCCGCGTGTGGCGCGTGCGCATATTGGTTATGTGCCGCAGAAGCACCAGTTCCAGTGGGATTTTCCGCTGACCGTCAAGGATACGGTGATGACCGGTCGCGTGCGTGAAATTGGGTTCTTCCGCCGCCCGGCGAAGAAGGACTGGGTTCAGGTTTTTTCGGCGATGGAACGCACCGATGTTCTGCACCTGCAGGACGCTTCCATTGCGGAGCTTTCCGGTGGTCAGCGTCAGAGGGTTCTTTTAGCGCGCGCTTTGGCGGCGAACCCCTCCCTGCTGCTGTTGGATGAGCCGTTTACGGGCGTGGATGCGCCAACTCAGACCACTCTGACTCGCCTGTACCGTGAGTTGGCGTCGGAGGGCATCACGATTCTGATGTCTACGCATGACATGTTGGCGGCGCGTGAGTCCTGCTCGCGTCTGTGCGGCGTGCGCGGCAATATTCACCTGGATGGTCCGGCGGACTCCTTTAGCTTGGAGCAGCTGCATACGTGGTTGCACGGTCACGATATTGAGGAGGCGCAGGGCCACGCCCGCACGGGCTTCACCTGTGCCGGTGGTGCATTGGATGAGTACGGCCACGAACTGTCGGATTCTTGCGCTTCTGATTCTGCCCCCGCTGATACTTCTACTTCCACCGGGGGTGCCCGTTGATTACTCCTATCGATTTTCTTGCCGACCTGTTCAACCCGTCTCTGGCGTTCCTTCCGCGCGCCCTGGCGGCTGTGCTGCTCGCGTCGGTGGTTACCGGTGTGGTGGGCTGCCACGTGCTGATGCGCGGCATGGTCTTCATTGGCGATGCGGTGGCGCACTCGGTGTTCCCGGGTCTTGCGGTGGCGTTCGTGCTGGGCGGCAACCTGGTGATGGGCGGTCTGACCGCGGGCGTGGTGACGGCTATTCTGGTGGCTATTTTTAGCCAGAATCAGCGGCTGCGCGAGGATTCCGTGATCGGTATTTTCTTCGCGGCGTCCTTTGCGTTGGGTATTGTGATTATTTCGTTGGCGCCGGGCTATTCGGGGTCGGTGCAGGATTTCTTGTTCGGCTCGATTGTGGGTGTTTCGAATGAGGACATTACCCAGGCGGCGATCATGGGTGCCGTTATTCTGCTGGTGTTGTGGCTGTTCCACCGCCAGATTGTGACGGTCAGCCTGGACCGTGAGAGTGCCCGCGCGATGGGTCTGCCGGTGCTTGCCCTGGATATTGTGCTGTACGTTCTGGTGACCATTTCTGTGGTGCTTGGCCTGCAGACCCTCGGTAACGTGCTGGTGTTGGCGCTTCTGGTGATTCCGGCGTCGGCTGCCCGGTTGGCGTGCCGCCGACTGGGGTCGATGATGGTGTTCTCGCCGGTGTTTGGCGGTATCTGCTCGATTGTTGGCCTGTACCTGTCGTGGGCGTTTAACCTGCCGACCGGTGGCACGATTGTGCTGTCGATGGTGGCGGCTTTTGTGCTGGTGTGGGCGGTGACGGCGGTTCGTTCGCGAGCGCGTGCCCAGCTGAAGAGCTAAATCCAGTTGAAGAGCTAAGCTGCTGAGCTCCGAACTCACCCCAGCTCAACCCAACTTTTCTCGACTAAACGCACGAGTAAACGCACGAGGCGCATCCCTGTTTGGGGGGTGCGCCTCGTGCGTTTTTTACAAGTCTTAAGCACCCAAAGTGAACCATGTTCATGTTTAAAGAACCAAAAGATACACTCCGCGTAATAAAAGCGCTTAATTCAACACGTCGGGTTTAATGAAAATACAACCTATCAAATATTTCTTATGGGTTGATACATGTAGTGATAAAGCAGTCACTGCACCCTCATCAGAGCTTCAATGAAGGAGTCACCATGAAGGCATATGTGTACCACGGTCCCGACCAGAAGGGCGCCTGGGAGGAAGTCCCGAACCCCACCATTCTTGAGCCCACGGACGTTATCGCCCGCGTCGACACCACCACCATTTGCGGTACTGACCTGCACATCCTGAAGGGCGACTGCCCCGAGGTGGACCACGGACGCATCCTCGGCCACGAGGCTGTCGGTACCATTACCGAGGTTGGCTCCGCGGTGACTGACCTGAAGGTCGGCGACCGCATCATCATCCCCGCCGTGACCAGCTGCGGTAAGTGCTCCTACTGTAAGGCAAACCAGCCCTCGCACTGCCAGACCGTTGGTGGTGTCGGCTGGATTTTCGGTTACATGATTGACGGCACCCAGGCAGAGTACGTGCGTGTTCCCTACGCAGAGACCTCGGTTCACCTGGTTCCGGAGGGCCTGACCGATGAGGACGTCCTCTTCCTCACCGACGCACTGCCCACCGGCTTCGAAATCGGTATTCTGAACGGTAACACCAAGCCCGGCGACACCGTCGCTGTCGTGGGTGCAGGCCCCGTGGGTCTGGGCGCGATTATGACCGCTAACCTCTGCGGTGCCGGCCGCGTCATCACCGTCGACTTCGACGAGAACCGCATGAACAAGGCACTGGAGCTGGGCGCAACCGATAAGGTCAACGCGGGCGACCCGGACTTCATCGAGAAGATTAAGGCTCTCTCCCCCGACGGCCTGGGCGTGGACGTGGCCATCGAGGCTGTGGGTGTTCCGCAGACCTTCGAGACCTGCACCAAGATTGTTCGCCCCTACGGCAACATCGCTAACGCCGGCGTGCACGGCAAGCCCGTTGAGCTGCCCCTGAACACCATGTGGATCTCTAACGTTCGCATCAACATGGGTCTGGTCAACTGCAACACCGTCGGTAACCTGCTGAACATGGTCCGCTCGGGTCGCCTGAACGCTAAGGCTATGGCAACCCACCGTTTCACCTTCGACCAGTTCGAGGAAGCATACGACCTGTTCACCCACGCTGCTGAGCACAACGTGGTGAAGGTTGTTATCTCCCGCAACCCCGAGGTTGCGGCATAGACTGCGGTAGGCTCATATACCGCTCATACTGAAACCCCGAACGTTCGTTAGGGATTTCGGTGGGATGTCTTCATGACACTGCGAACATCCCCACGATTCGCCTCCGGGTGGGAGAGGGTAGGTCCCACCCGGAGCGCGAATCACTCCCCCCCCCCCACACACCCAGGGGCCAAGCTTCTAAGGCGTGATGCCTCCTCTGCCGGGCGCTCTGCCGACCCGCTATAGCGGGTTCTTCTGCCAGGCAACCTCTACTGGCGGAGGGGCGCATCATTTGACTCTTCTTGGTCGGGCGGTACCTCCGATTCTGCTCCTCCTTGAAGGGAAAGGAAAAGGGTCGCACGCTTACGATTCAATGGCGATTCGTAGGCTGCGACCCTCTTCTCATGCCCGGATTTTTGGCGCCCCGGGCGGGCTATTTAGTTGTTGGGTTTCTCGCCGGCGGCTTTATCATCGCCGCTCTTCTCATAACTAGCGGCATCATGGGGGATGGGGTTGAACACCTCCGTGGGGTCGTCCGCATCGGATGCGGCAGATACCCCAGATACGGCAGAAGATTCGGCGGCGCTTCCAGTGACAGGCTCAGTGGGTGCATCAGCTAGATCCCCGGCAAGCACGTCAGTAGGATGATCGGCGGGTGCTTCAACGGGCACCTCCGCAACGATGGGTTCTTCCGAGACAGATTCTTCCGAAACGGGCACCTCTGATGCGGGTACTTCCGGGGCCTTCTGCGCCTCCTTGTCCTGAACGTCCACAGGCTGCTTAGGAGCTACACCGTGCGCGGAGTCCTTCTGCTCATCCCTGTGCGCGTCCTTATGTTCGAGCGTGTAGATAATGCGCGGTTCCAGACGCTCAAAACCGATCTTGGAGCGCACCCAGTTCACGGCACGGTCGATGCGGTCCTCACCCTCGGTGGTTTCCACCACCCGGTAGTTACGCGGTAGCATCCCCGCGTCGCTGAGCACGCGCGGGTACTCGTCAATCTCCTGGATACCCGCCATGTACATGTTCTGCCGGAACTGGTGCGCAAACTCCTGCTGACCCAGGAACAGCTGGTCGGCGTAGGTTTTAGCCGCCAGGCGCTCGCTGTAGGCGTGCTTCGAATCGCGGGCGCCCTTCTTGGAGCCGTAAATGTCCCAGAAGTAGAAGTACACGTTGTTCGCGATAATCGCGGAGATAATGCGGTTCTGCAGGTACACGAGGGCAGCCACCGCACCGGCGCCCACCAGCAGCAGAACCACTGCGATGGGCGGCAGGCTGTAGCTGGTCCAGTCCACCGGCTGGCCGGTGAAGATGCGCACCAGGTAGGCGATGGTTGCCACAATAATCGGCACACCCATGAACACCACGGCGAGGGGCGTCCAAATGTACAGCAGGCCGCGCAGAATCAGGCGGTAGTAGCGGATTGAGTCGCCAATGGGGATGGGCGTGGGCTTGACCGAGGAGTGGGCGCGCTTCATGAGCAGGCTGAACACGCGGTTGCTGTCGATGCCGACCTTACGCAGCTTCGATTCGAGGGAGGCGCGCTTGAGGAAGACCCGGTAATTCTCCAGGACGACGCGCTGGTCGGAGGTGAGGCTCTCCGGGTCGGGTAGCGCGCTGACGTCCATGCCGGCTTCGGTGAGGAGCTTGCTCCACAGCTCCAGGCGTGCCAGTTCGGAGGGTTTTGCCGCCGCCTGCGCCTGGTAGTTCTTATAGGAGATGAAGATGGTGCTGGCACCGATGAGTAGCGTAATAAAGGGTGCTACCCAGTCTTTGAGTCCCATGGTGGCGTTCCTCCTTGAGTGCGTGTAACCGCTGGTTCCTCGGCCTTTTTTCGGGCGTGAGCCTACTGTTTTTACGGTACCACCGGCACCTGTGCTGAACCTTTATACGCGCAGGTGGGTGCGTAAGAATAAGCCCCGCCTCCCGATGCTACGGTAGCGTCAGGAGGCGGGGCTTACGTACCCGAATTAGTGCGGCAGGTTAGTGTGCTGGGTTATTAGTGCACTGGGTTAGTGTTCTGCGGGCTTCATTTCGCGCGGTGCCTTGCGGATCATGAGGTAGCTGATAACAGCCATAACGCCCATGAGCACGGCGCTGAACGCGGAGCTAACCACCACGCCGGAGTCAAAGGCGGCGAATGCGGAGGAGAGCAGCTGGTTTGCCTGCTCGCCACCCACATGGTGTGCGACCGTCACGGCACCGCCGAGGGTTTCGCGGGCGTGGTCGGCGAGAGTCTCATCCAGACCGGCGGGCATGACGACGTTTGCGCGGTAGATGGCGGTGAGCATGCCGCCAATGATGACGGTGCCAAGCACCGCACCCGTCTCGTAGGAGGTCTCAGAAATCGCGGATGCCGCACCCGCCTTACGCGGCGGCACGCTGGAAAGCATCAGGTCGTTCGAAATGGTCTGCGCAATACCGATACCGGTACCGAGCACGATGAAGATCAGGATGATCACCACGTCATTATGCGCACCCAGGAAGGCGAGCACCGCGAACGCGGCAGCGTTGAGTGCCAGACCGAAGGACACCACCTGCGCCGGGTGGAAGTGCACCGCCACGCGCGCAATCACCAGACCGGCGATAATGGTCGCCAGGGTACCGGGAATCAGCAGCATACCGGCGTACATGGGCGGCAGACCGGAGACCAGCTGCAGGTGCTGAGAGGCGAAGTAGATGAAGCCAACATCCACCATCATGGAGATGAGGTTTGCAGTAATCGCACCGGTGAACACGGTGTTGCGGAAGAGGCGCACATCCAGCATAGGCTGAATATCGTTCTTCTCGCGGTTGAGCTGACGCAGCACGAACAGGACGATGAGGCACAGGCCGGCAAGGATGGTGCTAATAGCCACCGCATCGAAACCGGTTTCGGAGGTGTGAGTCAGACCGAAGGTAATGCCGGTCATGCCGGTCATAATCAGCAGGATGCTCAGCGGATCCACCGGGCTGGGGTTCGGGTCCTTCGACTCGGGCACCATGATCGGGGCAAGAATCAGTAGCGGAATCAGAATCGGCACAGCAAGCAGGAACACCGAACCCCACTCGAAGTGCTCCAGCAGGAAACCACCCACAATCGGACCCAGCGCCGCACCGGCGGAGAAGCCCGAAGCCCACACGGCAATAGCGATGCGGCGCTCGGTCGCATCCACAAAGATATTGCGAATAATCGACAGGGTTGCCGGCATGAGCATGGCACCAAAAATACCGAGCAGGGCACGGGCAACCACGAGCATCAGCGCGGAGGGCGCGAATGCCGCGAGCGCAGAAATCGCCGCGAAGCCGGTCGAACCGATGAGCAGCAGCTTGCGGCGGCCAATACGGTCACCGATAGCGCCCATGGGCACGAGCAGGGCGGAGAGCACCAGCGGGTAGGAGTCAACGATCCACAGCTGCTCCGCGGAGGAGGGGCTCAGCGCCTTAGCGATTGCGGGCACTGCGAAGGCGAGCACCGTGTTGTCGATGGAGACCAGGAGCACCGGGAGCATGAGCACGCCGAGTGCCGCCCAGCGCTTGGTCTTCTGATCGGGGGCGTGAATGGGCAGAGCCGTGGTGTGCGGATTGTGATTCGTCATGGGTTGTTTTCGTGCGTCTATGGGGTTTCGGCTGATACAGCGGACGTGGCAGCATCAGCTCGGCCTATCTTTTGGACTGGGGCTTTTAGTGTGGTTTCGGGGCTTGCCCGGAGGTTTTAGGGGTTCGGGTGGGTCCACAAACGAAGATTAACTATACCAACTGGACGGTATAGTTTCAAGCGGTTAGACTGGTAACCATGACCACCCCCAACCACCGAAAACAGCGCGCCAACAACTCCCGCGAACACATCCTCGACACCTACGTCGACCTGCTGATTCGCTCGGGAGAACGCGCCGCAACCCTCGACGCCGTCGCCACCGCCGCCAAGGTTTCCAAGGGCGGGCTACTCTACCACTTCTCCTCCAAGAAGGCACTACTTGAGGCGCTCGCAGAACGCACCCTCGCCCTGGCTGAAGAGGACTTCGCGGCAATGGAGCAGGCACCCGAGGGGGCAAGCGCCTACTACATCAATTCCTCCACGCCCGATAATTCGCCATTCGACCGCTCCCTGATCGCCCTGAGTCGCCTGGCACAGAGCAATAACGAACTTGCCCAGCAGACCATGGCACGCGTGCAGGACGGCTGGCACGCGCTCGTCCTCGCGGAGATTGGTGACGAGCAGATTGCCCGCGCCGTACTGCTTCTAGGTGACGGCATGTACTACAACGCGGCGTTCGGAGGCGACTCCGCCAACCCGCAGAGGGCAGCTGCCATCACGGCAGACCGTGCAGCGCTGGAACGCGCCCTGCAGGTTCTCAAAGCGGCGGCTCATTAAAACCGCACAAGCCACCCGACACAGCGGTTAAAGCCACAAGCTAAAACTGCCGCCTCACACCGTATTCTCCCGCACCGGCAAGCCCCCAGACCTTAAACTGGGAGGGTACGTATCTACCCTTCCGTCAAGGAGTTCCAATGATTTTCATTGCTGTAAAGTTCCCCGTCAAGCCCGAATACGCTGACCAGTGGATCGAGAAGACCCGCGCTTTCACCGAGGCAACCCGCGCCGAGGAAGGCAACAAGTTCTTCGAGTGGTCCCGCAGCGTTGAGGACCCGAACGAGTTCGTTCTGCTCGAGGCTTTCAACGACGACGCAGCTGGCCCGCACGTGAACTCTGACCACTTCCAGCAGGCGATGAAGGACATGCGTCCGCTGCTGACCGCAACCCCGAAGATTATTTCTCGCCTGATTGACGGCGATGACTGGGACGCAATGGGCGAGCTGCAGATTGACTAGTCTGCACCCCCGACATGCACCCTAAAATTGCATAGTTAGACGTTGCATAAGTAGACGCTGGAGCGCCCCTCCCCTCTGCCTTTTGAGCAGTGCGGAGGGGTGCTTTGCGTGTCCGGTACCTGAACTTTTTCCCCTTGACACGACGCGGAGGGTACCGGTTTTCGGGTCGGCGGGTGCCTTGCGTGCATTTTTACCCTATTAACCCCTTAAAATGGGTAGGGTATGCACACCTATCGATACCCATTCGCACAGGAGGCCTGAATGAGCATCGCATCCCAGCCTCTTCCCGGCGCAGTTGCCGTTGAAGAGCACCACGACGTGGACCACACCTCTGTATCCCTCGCTGTATCGACCGTTATTCTGGCCCTGCGCCCCAAGGAAAACGAAACCCACCCGACCCTGTGGCTGCCGCTGGTTCGCCGCCTCCGCGAGCCCTATAAGGGCCAGTGGGCACTTCCTGGCGGCCCGCTCAACCCGAATCTTTCCCTCGAAGAGGCTGCGGCTTCGACGCTGAAGCGCGCAACCAACCTGCAGCCCGGCTACCTGGAGCAGCTCTACGCATTCGGTGACGTTCTGCGCACCCCCGAGGCGCGTGCCGCCCGCGTTGTTGGCGAGCCCGACCCGGTACCCGGTGCTGATCACGAGCGCGTGGTTTCCGTGGTGTACTGGGCGTCGATTCCCGCCACCGAGGTTGCGAACACTCGCGTGCACGAGAACATCCGCTGGTTCCCGGTGGATGAGCTGCCCGAGCTGGCATTCGACCACAACGAAATCATTGAGTACGCGCTCTACCGCCTGCAGAACAAGGTCGAGTACTCGCGTATTGCGCACTCTTTCCTGGGTGAGGAGTTCACCCTGGCGCAGCTGCGTGAGGTGTACGAGGCGATTCTGGGTCGCACCCTGGATCCGGCGAACTTCCGCCGCCAGATTGCGGCGTCGAAGTCGATTATTGACACCGGCCGCCGCGTGGAGGGCACCCGCCACCGCCCGCCGCGCCTGTACCGTTACAACGACGCTCAGGCGTACGCGGATGCGGGCCCGCTGGGCATGTACCGTGAGCGCCACGAGGCGTAATAGCTTTTATTTTCAGGCATGAGCCGCGTTTTACGCGCGCAGATTTAATGCCTAAAGGAGGGGCGGCACCGAATGGTGTCGCCTCTCCTTTTGTGTTCTCTAGTGCTCTCTAGGGAGTATCTGTGCTTATCAGAAGGTTTTATAGGAGGGTACTTGACCCGCCGCTCACATAGTTCCTATGCTGGATTCATCAGCTCTCTATCCGTGTTGCCCCGCCGCGGGGGTAACCTACAGAGCTGATCGCATTGTTGAACCGAAGCCACCCAAGGCGCGACCGGGGTGTACTTCGGAATCTAGGAGGCATCAAAGAAATGACCCACCGAGCATAAGCCCGGATTCAACAACACCAGGTCAATGCGCTTTTATGCGCCCAACCCACTACCCGGGCTTACGTGTACCTACAGACCGTGCTCGGGTTTTTTCATATTCTCATGCCTAACGTGCACTACGATGGCAGGAATCCGAGCACCTACTCGAAGGAACTCGGCCCATGTCACGTCACATTACACTCGACCATATTTCGTATGCACATCCGGGTGAGCCCCCACTTTTCACAGACCTTTCCGCGGTATTTTCTGCGCCACTCACCGGGCTTATCGGCGATAACGGCGCCGGAAAAACTACCCTCTTCAGACTTATTCTTGGCGACATAAACCCTAGTCAAGGCATAATCAGCACCCCACCGCACATAGCGTACCTACCGCAAGATTTAGGATTAAGTGGGCATCAGCATCTTGCCGATATTTTTGGAATTACAAAAATACTGCAGGCGCTTGATGCGCTGGAATCGGGCGAATATTCCCCCAGCCTTTACGACACCATAGGCGACGCCTGGGATATTGAAGAACGCACCCTCGTAGCCCTTGCCGAACATGGTTTTGGTCCTGCCCTCACTACGACCGATACACAGGCCCGTCGCAACCTTCTGATGCGTCCCCTTGGCACCTTTTCAGGTGGTCAGACGGTCACAGCCGCACTCACCGCGCTTCTGTATTCAGACCCAGAGTTCATTCTGCTCGACGAACCGACGAACAACCTGGACTCCGCAGCGAAAGCCCAGCTCTTCACGACACTGGAGGCGCTGCCCTGCCCGGCGCTAATTATTAGCCACGACCGTGACCTACTGGAGCGCATGCACGTGATTGCGGAGCTTCACGCCGACCACCAGGGGCTGGGACATCTACGCCTCTTCGAAGGTGACTACAGCACATACCGGCAAGCACTGGAGACCGAGCAGCAGGCAGCTCAGCGTCGCGTGACCGAGGCGAAGAATGAGGCGCGTAAGGCTGTGCGTGAGCGCGCCGAGAACCAGATTAAGCTCGATCGCAACGCCCGCCGAGGCCGCGAATTTGAACGGTCAAAGCGGAAACCTGGCATGGCTATGGGCCTGGATAAAAACAGTTCAGAGCGCTCTGCCGGGAAACTTCACACAGCCCACGAAAGCATGGTGGCGGATGCACGTGCAGCAGTTGGAGAAGCCCAAAAGAGCCTGCGCGTGCAGGAGAAAATCTATGCCGAACTGAGCCAGCAACCCCTACCTGCGGGACGCAAGGTGCTGGAGTTGCACAGGGCTGACTCTCACCGGGTTTCACGTGAAATATCTACGGTTCAGCAACCGACCGGGGTTGATTCTCCACATTTGCCGCCCAATACTACGGGCGGTAAATCTCAGAGGGAAACCCCGACCGAGCACCCCGAACATCTGATTCTCAGCGGGCCCGAACACCTGCGCATCACCGGTGCAAACGGCAGCGGCAAGACCACCCTCCTTAAAGCCATTGCCCACTCCGGCGACCCGGACTACCTCTCCCCCGTGCAGCCCACCTACCGTGTTGAGTACTGCATCGAGGGAGCGTACGTTCCTCAGCGCATTAGTCTCGACCCGCGACTAACTCTCCTGCAGTGCGTACAACAGGCAAACCGGCGCGTGAGCCAGCAACGCCTGCGCGATCAGCTGGCACGTTTACTTTTCCGTCGCGAGAGCGTGCACCGCAAGACCGGCGACCTTTCCGGCGGTGAGCGCTTCCGCGCCGCAGTGGCGCAGGTGCTTCTGGCTGATCCGGTGCCACAGCTGCTCATGCTGGATGAGCCGACGAATAACCTCGATATTTCGTCGGTGGATTGGCTAGTGCAGGCGCTCAATGCGTATACCGGCGCGCTCATCGTCGTGAGCCACGACGAGGATTTTTGCCACCGCATCCGCATTGACTGCACACTCAACCTTTCAACAAAAACTCTCGGGAAGGAACCATTCGGGGAATCAGCACGCTGAATCTTCTCCTACATGGGAAGGTATTTGACTCAGCATCCAGTCAGTTCCTATGCTGGAGTCCTCAGCTCTCTTCCGACGCTGCCCCATCGTGGGGGTAGTTACGGAGCTGAACGTATCGTTTGACCGAAGCCACCCAAGGCGCGACCGGGGTGCCCTTCGGAATCTAGGAGGCATCAAAGAAATGACCCACCGAGCATAAGCCCGGACCTCACATAATTTTTTCGCGCGCTCACGCAGCAGCTTTATAGGCACAGCTCTATAGTCACTTTATCCTGCCTATTTCTGCCAGCACGCACGCACCCGGGCACAGGTACATCCACCGTTACGCTCGGGTTTTTTCATGCCTTCACACCTCATGTGCACTGGCCGGAATCCGAGCACCTACTCGAAGGAACTCGGCCCATGTCACGCCACATTACACTCGACCATATTTCGTACGCGCACCCGACCCAACCTCCGCTTTTTGCGGATCTTTCGGCAGTATTTTCGGCACCTCTGACCGGACTCATTGGCGACAATGGTTGCGGAAAAACAACCCTCATGAGGTTGATTTTGGGTTATTTAACCCCGGATTCTGGCTCTTTGGCGGTCCCGGAGCAGATGGCGTATCTACCCCAGGATTTGGGCCTGGGTCGGGAGCAGACCCTCGCCGAGCTCTGTGGGATTGCCGAGACTCTACAGGCCCTGCAGGCGGTGGAATCCGGCGAGTACTCCCCCGAACTCTACGAGGTCATCGGGGATAATTGGGACGTTGAGGAGCGTACCCTAGCTACTTTGGCAACCTACGGGTTTACCCCGGCAACCCTGGTTAATCGTGATAATCCGGAGGCTATCCGAGCTCTCTTTACTCGCGATATGCGCAGCTTCTCCGGTGGCGAGGCGGTCATTGCGGCACTTGCCTCGCTCATGGTTTCTGACCCCGAGTTCATTCTGTTGGATGAGCCAACAAATAACCTGGACTCCGTGGCGAAGGCTCAGCTCTTCACCGCGCTGGAGGCACTGCCCTGCCCGGCGCTGATTATTAGTCACGACCGCGACCTGCTGGAGCGTGTGAACGTGATTGCGGAGCTTCACGCGGACCGTCAGGGACTGGCTCATCTGCGCCTCTTCGAGGGCAACTACAGCACCTACCGGCAGGCACTGGACACCGAACAGCAGGCCGCTCAGCGGCGCGTGACCGAGGCGAAGAATGAGGTGCGCTCGGCGCATCGTGAGTGGGTGCAGGCTCAGGAGATTATCTCGAAGAACATGTCCCGCGTGTGGAAGGATGATCAGCCGGACACAATTCTTGCCCTCGCCAAGGATGCCTCACGGCAGGCGGCGGCGAAGCTTCGAGTTCTGCGCGTGGGCAAGCAGGAGCAGGCTCAAGAGGCGTATCAGAACGCTCAGAATCAGGTGCGCATCCAGGAGAAAATCTATGCCGAGCTGAGCCAGCAAGCCCTACCCGCGGGACGTAAGGTGCTGGAGCTGAGCAGGGTTGATTCCAGCCAGGTTTCACGTGAAACATTTACCGTTCAGCAACCTGCCAAGGTTGATTCTCTGCATTTTTCACCCGCTGAGGCGAATAACGAGAGCCAGCAGGGAACACAGGCGGAGCGCCCTGAACACCTAATTCTCAGCGGCCCCGAGCATCTGCGTATTACCGGCGCGAACGGTAGCGGCAAGACCACCCTTTTGAACGCTATCGCCCACGCCGGCGATGCGGACTACCTCTCCCCCGTGCAGCCCGCCTACCGCGTCGACTATTGCATCGAGGGGGCGTATATTCCGCAGCGCATTAGCTTGGATCCGGAGCTGACTCTTCTGCAGAGCGTGCAGCGGGCTAACCCCGGCGTGAGTGAACAGCATCTTCGTGATCAGCTGGCGCGGCTACTTTTCCGTCGCGAGAGCGTGCATCATAAGACCGGTGAGCTCTCCGGCGGTGAGCGTTTTCGTGCAGCGGTGGCGCAGGTTCTTTTGGCGGATCCGGTACCGCAGCTGCTCATGCTAGATGAGCCGACGAACAACCTCGATATTTCCTCAGTGGATTGGTTGGTGCAGGCGCTCGAAGCCTATACCGGCGCACTTATCGTGGTGAGCCATGATGAGGATTTCTGCCGCCGCATCCGTATTGACCGCACGCTGGCACTCTAGGGCTCCCCGCTGTGCATCTAAGGCAGGGAATAAACGTCCAGCACCGGCTAGGACGAAGTTACACAGCAATCATGTATGTGCTCCGGTGTGAACTTTACATTTGAGTGACAAAATCCGCTGAAGAGTTACATTTTGTCACTCGAAATCTCTATATGTGTAAATTTCACATCCCAGTTGTTACATCATCACGCTTAAAACTACGGGTATACCCCGATTAAGCCGTTAAACGAACGGGTGCCCGGCACCTCCGAATATGGAGGCGCCGGGCACCCGTTTTGGTTATCTCACTGCGGCCACTTCACCGCGCTGACGAAACCTGAGATTAGAGGACCAGGCCCTTGGTCTGGGACACTGCGCGCTCGAAGCGAGCCTGAACATCAGCCCAGTTCACAATGTTCCAGAATGCCTTGACATAGTCGCCCTTGACGTTCTGGTAGTCCAGGTAGAATGCGTGCTCCCACATATCCAGCTGCAGAACGGGAATCAGTGCAACGGAGATGTTGCCCTGCTGATCGTAAAGCTGCTCGATGATGAGGCGCTTGCCAACGGTGTCCCATGCGAGGATTGCCCAGCCGGAGCCCTGAATGGTCAGTGCAACGTTGGTGAAGTGCTCGCGGAATTTGTCGAAGGAGCCGAAGAACTCGTCGATTGCTGCTGCCAGCTCGCCGGTGGGCTTGTCGCCGCCCTCGGGGGACAGGTTGTTCCAGAAGATGGAGTGGTTGGTGTGGCCACCCAGGTTGAATGCCAAATCCTTGGAGAGCTTGGAGACGTTGCCGTATGCACCGTTCTCGCGTGCCTCTTCGAGCTGCTCGAGAGCTGCGTTAGCGCCTGCAACGTATGCTGCGTGGTGCTTGTCGTGGTGCAGCTCCATGATCTTTGCGGAGATGTGGGGCTCGAGCGCCGCGTAGTCGTAGGGGAGCTCGGGGAGGGTGTACTTTTCAGCCATGATGATGCCTTTCATTAGAATGCTTGGCCTGTATTAAAGATTACCAGCGTAGCGTTTACTTTACTTTTCATGAATTGGGGAGCGTCACATGTGTGCGCCAACCCGCGCGAGCCTGTGGATTTTAGGTGGGAACTTTTCCCTACATCTGTGGATAACCCTGTGTATCAACAGGCTTTTCGGGCTCGATGCCCTATTCTGCCCTGAAATAACAGGGTATGCACTCATGTGAATAACAGTGTTGTAAGTTCTCCACACTGTGGATAACTGCTGTGGATAACAGCCGATTTTGGGGATGTGCGGGGGATAAACTGCAGAATTTTCGCTCTCATTCGAGGCATTTTTCCTTCTACTAGCCAAAATTTTGGACGCCAACAGGGGTGTCGAGCGGTCTTACACACCTCTTTACGCCGGAGGCGGTGGATTAAGTGCACAGGGTTATCCACAGGTGTGGAAACTTTGGGGTTCCGGGGATTTAAAGGTGAAAAGCTCTTCTGTTTAAGAACTGACCCTCGGTTTTAACGACTGTGAAAGCCTGTAATTACAAGAATTTTTCTGTAGAGCCCTTAAATTGCGTTCGTGGCGAGCCTCGGCTCCGCTCCACCAAATCACATGCGTGTAAGTTCTCCACACTGTGGATAACCCCTGTGGATAACGCTCCCGGCACGATACGGCGCAACAATACCGCAGGCGCACAGCGCGGCCACACAACACGACCACACTGTGTAACCTCGCCGTGCAGCCACGACGTACAACCGCACTGTGCAGTCTCGCCATGCAACCCCGCCACATAGCTGCACCGTGTAATCACACAGCGCAGGTGTTTGCGCCTCCTCGTACGCCTCCCCCGGGCTCATACGCTTCCCTCGGCTCATACAGGGCTCGCCGGCGCCGATACGAGGGCAAAGAAAAAGAGCACCCGATCATTGGATGCTCCTAGAGTGAGTTGATAGAAATTTGAGTTAAAAAGATACGGTACGGAATGCAGCCCAACCACGAACTGCACCCGCACCGCACATCCGTCGGTAGAAATACGAGTTACTCGTACACCGACGACAATCACCGATAAATAGAGAGTCGAACCTATCGAAGCGAGCTTCCGGTCTCGCCTCGGAGGCTTCCTTCGACCCCGTTATGTAATTAGTGTACACGGTTTCATTACGGTTGCAAAGCCAAAACCGAGATTTTTTAAAATTTTTGTTATCGTTTCGTTATTTTTCACTCCTGGCAACCTTTGTGCACCCCTCAGAATTTTCATCCACACCCCTAAAAACCTTGATATTCCGCGGAAGTTAGCATTATGCACGGAGGTGCTTCTTGGTACGGTCTCGTCTATACTTGTACCAGAAATCTTTTTAAATATGTCACATGTCACTTGCATACCCCCGGTATTTGCAGTCACTGCGTGCAAAAAGATACCCCTAGCACCCTCCAAAAAATTAGCACCAAAGTGTCAACCATTACTTGACCGTACCAATTTCGGGTTACCTAGTAAGACCTTTCGCTACAATGGGTGCCAACACACCGCATCTCCCCTTAAAAAGGGAGCTCCATATCTGATAAAAGAGGAACCAATCCCGTGTCCATACCAACCACGCCTGCGCAGCGGTCTGACAATACCGCACACAGCGAATCCATCCAGTGGCTTTCCCCGCAGGAGCGAGAAGGCTGGCTCTTTATCAGCTCCATCATTTTCAGCCTCACCCGCAAGCTGGAAAACCAGCTGCAGACCGAAGCCGGCATTAGCTTCGTTGAATACATGGTGCTCGCAATGCTCTCCGAATCTAAGGATCATTCCCTCACCATGACCGAGCTGGCAATTACCACCAACACCCTACCTGCGCGTCTCTCCCGCGTCGTGGCACGCCTTGAGAAGGGCGGATACGTCCGCCGTTCCCTCAGCGCCGAAGACCGCCGAGTCAGCATCTGCCACCTGCTCCCCGCAGGCGAGCAGAAGGTGCAGGAGGTCGCACCCGGCCACGTGAGCGAAGTACGCCGCCAGATTTTCGACCACCTCACGACCGAGCAGGTTGAGCACCTCGCAGAAATCGGCGAGGCAGTCCTGGGCAACACCCCCTCAAACGTCATCTCCATTGATGCACTCCAGCGCGGGGACTACCCCGCACAATAACCTCCTCCACCTCGGGTGAGAGTTGAGAGAATCAGAGATAAGGCACATTCCCCACCGGGAACGTGCCTTATCTCTTTAATAGACTTTCTTTAAACAGCCTCTTGCGGCCGCGAGCGCTACGGCACGTGTGAACCCCAAAACTGCCTCAAGTACCCCCAGCCACCGCCACATACGAAGAATTTTAAAAAAATTTTTACAGCTCGAGGACCACTCAGGAACGCCGGATGAACGGCTGTCGAGCACATGCCGCCTCGTGTAAGTGTGTGGGAGGTTGAGGTATCCAGTGCCTCCCTCAACCGCGAAATCTCAAGGAAACACACACAATACCACCCATCCCAAAGGTTGTATTCAGGTCACCCACACTAAGGGTAGTGGTGACAATATGTCAGGGATGCCTCATCTGCCTCACCGATTAGCCTTTTCTCTCTGTACATGACGCACCCCACCCCTTACGATAAATATCAACAGGTTGCACCGCGCCATCCGGCACCCAAAAGCAACCACCATATAAGGAGAAACCATATGTCTAAGTCTTTCTACGACCTTCTGAACGAGCAGATCGGCCACGAGTTCGCTGCATCCCACCAGTACCTGTCCATGGCTATCTGGCTCGACGGTGAGGACCTGCCCCAGCTGGCTAAGTTCTTCTACCGCCAGTCCCTCGAAGAGCGCGAGCACGCACTCATGATGGTTCAGTACAAGCTGGACCGCGGCCACAAGGTTGAGATTCCCTCCGTTCCCGCCGTCAAGAACGACTTCGAGAACGTTCAGGAAATCGTTGACATGTCCCTGGCTCAGGAGAAGGCCGTCACCGGTCAGATTGAGGCGCTGTTCTCCGCAGCACGCGCTGAGAACTACGCACTGGGCGAGCAGTTCATCCTCTGGTTCCTGAAGGAGCAGGTTGAGGAAGTCGCCACCATGGAAACCCTCGTGACCGTCGTAAAGCGCGCAAACGGCAACCTCTTCGACCTGGAGAACTACGTTGCACGCGAGCTGGCACACGACCACGGCCAGGAGTCCGGCGCACCCGCTATCGCAGGCGCATAATCTCCCATTCGCGCGACTAGAGCACTAGTCGACCACGCAGAATACCTGCAGAAATATTAAACGTTCCGCCCTTCCCACACACCGTGGGGAGGGCGGAACGTTTATGCATATACGCCATGAAAACACACCTCGGTGCACCGTCCACGCGCTAAAAGCCGCCAGAAGCTACTCGAATACTCATACAGTGCGGAGTAAACTTAAGAGCCTTAGATGCTGCATAATATCGCGGCAGAAAGAGGAGAGAATGACTCACACCAATCCAGATACCCTCAGCCGCGGCTCATATAGCAACTCACGCCGCGTAGCCGATATTCTGCGTGCAGAATCCGTCGGCGGTACCGTGCTGTTAATTGCGACGGTGCTGGCAGTAGTACTCGCCAACACCCCCGCATCCACCCTCTACTTTGGTCTGCGAGACACCGTTGTTGGCCCGGTTATCCCCGGCTTCAACCACCTGCAGATGAGCATCGGTACCTGGGCGGCAGACGGTCTGCTCGTAGTCTTCTTCTTCCTCACCGGTCTGGAGCTGAAGAAGGAATTCGTGATCGGTGACCTCAAGTCGCCGTCCACCGCGATTGTGCCGATTGCGGCTGCTTTCGGTGGCGTTGCGGTGCCCGCAATTATCTACACGGCGCTGAACTTCACCAGCCCCACCGCTCTGCACGGTTGGGCTATCCCCACCGCAACCGATATTGCGTTTGCGGTGTCTGTTCTCGCCGCTGTGGGCACTTTCCTCCCCTCGGCGATGCGTGTCTTCCTGCTGACCCTGGCTGTGGTCGACGACCTGATTGCAATCTGCATTATCGCGATTTTCTACACCAATAACTTCCACGGCGAGTACCTGCTCTTCGCGCTGATTCCTCTCGCCCTTTTCGCGTTCATCGCCTACCGCGGTGAGACCATGCTGCACCTGAAGCCTCTCGCCGCATGGATTCTGCTGCTGCCCCTGGGCATTATCACCTGGGCGCTCTTCCTTGAGTCCGGTATTCACGCGACCATTTCTGGTGTGGTTCTGGGCTTCCTGGTGCCCGTGAAGATGTCCGCTCGCTCTGAGGCGGCGCAGGCTGAACACGGTCTTGCGGAGGTGCTGGAGCACCGCTTCCGCCCCCTCTCTACCGGCATCTGCGTGCCGATTTTCGCGTTCTTCAGCGCGGGTGTGGCTGTGGGCGGTTTTGAAGGCCTCGGACGCGCCCTCACCGACTCCGTGGCAGTCGGCATTATGGTTGCACTAGTTGCCGGTAAGACCATCGGTATTTTTGGTACCACCTGGCTCGTCACCCGCTTCAAGAACGCTAACCTCGACCCGGACGTCGCCTGGGTTGACGTGGTCGGTCTGGCTGCAACCAGTGGTATCGGTTTCACCGTGTCCCTGCTGGTGGCTGAGCTGTCCTTCCCGCACGGCTCGGCACACACCGAGGACGCAAAGATTGCGATTCTCGTCGGCTCTGTTCTAGCCGCCATTGTAGGTGCGGCTATCCTGTCTCGCCGAAACAAGCACTACCGTGCCCTGGCTGAGAAGGAAAGCGTGGACGCTGACGACAACGGCATCCCCGACGTCTTCGAAGGCACCTACCGTGACCCGAAGGCTGAAGCCTAGCCAGATTCTTTAGGCCCAATACCTTCTCTACACCCCGATTTCTCGCTAATAATGATGTCTCACCGCACTACCTCACGTCGCCGTACAGAACGAGCAGGGCAGGCGCCTGCGCCTCCTTCTAGGTATGCAGAGACATCAGCACGCGTGGTCATCGGGGTGTATTCTTTTGCCGCGCTACTGACCACGTTTGCGTGGATCATCTCTCCTCTGCGGCACGGCCGCGGCTTCACCTGGTGGGAAGTCATTGCGGACCTGCTGAATATTCCCTCCACGCATACTCTGCCCAGTGCTATTACGTTGATTGTGATGGTGTCCGGGCTGATTGTGCGTAAGCGTGCCGCCCTTATTGCGGCCATCGTTTTTCAGGTGCTGGGCGCGCTGATTGCGACCCATAGCGCCTTCACGCTGGCGTTCCCCGCGGGGATCATGCCGAAGGACCGTATTTTCTCCTCAACGGTCGATACGCTCTCCATCGTGTTTGCGTGTGCGCTGGTGCCTTTCCTTTTCTCGATTCGTTCGGCGTTCCCGGCACGCATTGGTCGCCTCTCGTGGGTGGGTGCGGCTGCTACGGCAGCTGGCGGTATTCTGCTGACCACTGTGGTGCTCTGGTACCTCTGCCGTATTGGTGTGTGGGAGCCGCTGCGTTCCATCACCCCGTGGGAGCTGCTCATGCACGGCATGGGTATTGAGCGTACGCATCCCGGTGTTTGGGCTGCTGATGTGGTGGCTTTCTTGGCTTCGTTTGGTTACGGTGCCTCGCTGGTTGCGGCGCTGTACCTGTTGGCGCGCGGTTACCGTGCCCCGGATGCGTGGACCGGTGAGAAGGAGCTGAAGATTCGCGCCCTGCTGCAGCAGTACGGTGCCAATGATTCGCTCTCCTATTTTGCGACGCGCCGCGATAAGCAGGTTATTTTCTCTCCCGACCAGAGGGCGGCGATTACGTACCGCTCGGTGGGTTCGGTGTGTTTGGCGTCGAGCGACCCGGTGGGTGACCCTGATTCGTGGGATGCCGCGATTGAGCAGTGGATGCTGCAGGCGCGTAGTTACGGTTGGGTTCCTGCGGCTCTGAGCGTGAGTGAGGCGGGTGCTCGCGCCTATAACCGTGCGGGCTTGTCGATTATTCAGATGGGTGAGGAGGCGGTTCTTGAGGCGGACCGTTTCACGCTCAATGACACGTCGATGCTGCCGGCGCGTCAGGCGGTTCAGCGTGTGCGCCGCGGCGGGTACACGGTGCAGATGCGCCGTTTTTCAGAGCTGGATGAGCAGCAGCGTCAGCAGGTTGCGGAGAATATTTCTGCGTGGCGTCATGGGCGTGTGGAGCGCGGTTTTTCGATGGCTCTGAATCGTGTGAATGATCCGGCAGATTCTTCCTCGCTGCTGGTTTCGACTCATGATGAGTCAGGCCGGATGGTGGCTCTGCTGTCGTTCGTCCCGTGGGGTCCTACCGGCCTGTCGTTGGATGTTATGCGCCGCTCCCCCGATGCGCCTAATGGTGTGGTGGAGTTTATGGTGGCGTCGCTGATGGAGCAGGCGGCGTCTTTGGGTGTGCGTCGGGTGTCGCTGAATTTTGCGATGTTCGGCCATATTTTTGAGGCTGCCGATCAGGTGGGTGCGTCGGCGTGGAACCGTTTTGCTTCCCGCTCTTTGGGTGTACTGGATCGTTTTCTGCAATTGCGCCGTCTGTATCGTTTCAATCTGAAGTTTGCCCCGCTGTGGGTTCCTCGTTTTTTGGCGACGGAGCCGACCTTGGCGATGGTGAATGTTGTGTTTGCTGCGGGTATGGCGGAGGGTTTCTTGCCGAACCTGTCGGCGCGCCGTTTGCAGGATCAGGAGCAGCTTCTTTCTGCTGATGAGTTGGCGGCTCTTCACCGGCTGCAACTTGCTACTGCAGAAGAGCTTCCTGAGGTGTCGCGTAGCAATCAGACTCAGCATCGTCTGCGCCATCTGGAGGCGTTGCGTGCAGCGGGTATGGAGCCGTATCCGCTGGGTGGTGAGAAGGGCAGTCATGGCGCCTCTGTGCTGGGTGTCAAGGATGCTCTGCGTATATTCTCTTCTGAAAATATTCCAGATTCGGAATTCATGGTTTCGGGGCATATTCGCGCGCTTCGCAAGCACGGTGGAGTCCTTTTTGTAACCCTTATTGAAGGTGGTAAAACCCTGCAGGTCGTCATGGAGCGCAACCTGGTGGGCGAGCGCCTGCTGAGCCTCGCCTCCCGCATCCTGGATACTGGCGACATCATCACCGTACAGGGCACCTACGGGGCGAGCCGCAACGGCACCCCATCGCTGATTGCCTCCACCTGGCACATGGCATCGAAGAGTCTGCACCCCATCCCCTTCGACTCCTTTACCGACCCGGAGGCGCGTCTGCGTCGCCGTTCCACGGACCTGTTGGTGCATCCGGATCAGATGCAGAATCTGCGTCTGCGCACCGCGGTCATTAAGGCGTTGCGGGCCCGACTGGATGCGGAGGGTTTCCTTGAGGTGGAGACCCCGATTCTGCATACGGTGCACGGTGGCGCGAGCGCGCGTCCGTTCCGCACGTATATCAACGCCTATGGTGAGGATTTGACGCTGCGTATTGCGCCGGAGCTGTACCTGAAGCGTCTGGTGGTGGGCGGTAGCGGTCCGGTGTATGAGCTGGGTCGTGATTTCCGTAATGAGGGCGCTGATGCGACCCATAATCCGGAGTTTACGGTGCTTGAGGCGTATCGTCCGTATGCGGATTATGTGCAGATGCGGCAGTTGACGGAGCGTCTGATTAAGGATGCCGCGCACGCGGTGTTTGGTTCGGTGTCTTTGCCGCTGGGTCATAAGGCGTCGAGTGAGCGCACGGTGTCTGATGTGTCGGATCCGTGGCGTGTGGTGTCGGTGTGTGATGCTCTGTCGGAGGCGCTGGGTCGCCGCGTGGATGTGCAGACGGATTTTGAGGAGCTGCTGGCTCTGGCGCAGCAGCACGGTGTGCGTGTTCATGAGGGTATGGGCCCGGGGGCCATCGTTGAGGAGCTGTACGGTGAGCTGGTTGAGGCGCATACGGTGGAGCCGACGTTCTATACGGATTTCCCGGCGGAGACGAGCCCGCTTGCGGCGCCGCATCGTAGCGTTCCGGGTTTGGCGGAGCGTTGGGATTTGGTGATCAATGGCATGGAGATGGGCTGTGCGTATTCCGAGTTGGCGGATCCGCTGGTGCAGCGTGAGCGTCTGACGGAGCAGTCGTTGAAGGCGGCTTCGGGTGATCTGGAGGCGATGGAGGTGGATGAGGATTTCCTGTACGCCTTGGAGACGGGTATGCCGCCGACGGGTGGTTTGGGTCTGGGTGTGGACCGTTTGGTGATGCTGTTGGCTCAGACGCAGATTCGTGGGGTGTTGTCGTTCCCGTTTGTGAAGCCTGAGCGTTCATAGCCCCGGCTTGAACCCTCATTTATTTGCTAAGCCCGGTGCAAGATTTTGTACCTTGTACCGGGCTTTTCGCGCCCGCCCCGCTAGTGTTGGTAGACCCCGTACGGAGCCTATATTTACTCTGCGCATATATTAAGTATTCGTTACATTTTGCGTTGCGCCCCTTTTTAAGTTGCCTAGCGGGGGTTACACCCGACACAATGGGGTGACTAATTATACGGAGCATACACCCCTCCGTTACGCGGCATGAGTCCGCATCACCCAGCAATGTAGCCCCCACCTCGTCCGTCTTCCGGGTTTGAGTGTGCGGGCTTTTTGCTTTCAAGATTGGAGTACCGAGTGGATTTTCTTTTGAATATCATCGGGGACATTAATACGCATACTGCAGGGCTGACTTCCTCCGTGGATGCCGTGCAGAACTGGATGTGGAGTAATTTCCTCTACTACGCTCTGATTGCGGCTGGTCTGTACATTACGATTCGTACTCGCGGCGTGCAGTGGCGTTCCATTAAGGAAATGATTCGTGTCCTGGGTGACCCGGTTGCTCGTGAGGCTGACGGTAAGAAGAGTATTTCTTCGTTCCGTGCGTTTACTGTTTCGGCGGCTTCTCGTGTGGGTACCGGTACTGTTGCGGGTGTTGCTTTGGCTATTGCTATGGGCGGCCCGGGTGCTGTGTTCTGGATGTGGGTTATTGCTGCTGTTGGTGCGGCTTCTGCTTTCGCGGAGTCCCTTCTGGGTCAGCTGTACAAGGAGCGCGGTAAGGATTCTTACATTGGTGGTCCGGCGTACTACATGAAGCGCGGTCTGAATGCTCCGTGGATGGGTTACATCTTCGTGGCGTTCATTGTGATCACTTATGCGTTTGTGTTTGTGGCGGTTCAGACGAATGCTGTGGTGGATGCTGCGGCGAACTCGTTCAACATTGATGTTTCGGGTACTAACTCGATGGGCTTCCGCATCACTATTGGTCTGATTATGGTGGCGCTGACTGCGGCTATTATTTTCGGTGGTATTCGCGCGATTTCTTCGGTGACTGAGTGGCTGGTGCCGATTATGGCGGTGCTGTATCTGCTGCTGGGTCTGCTGGTTGTTCTGTTGAACATCTCTGAGGTTCCGAATATGCTGCTGATGATTTTCCAGGGTGCTTTCGGTATTAAGGAGTTCGTGACCGGTGGCGCGATGGGTGCCGTGATCTGGGGTATGAAGCGTGGCCTGCTGACTAACGAGGCGGGTATGGGTACTGCTCCGAATGCTGGCGCGACCGCTACTATTTCTCACCCGGCTAAGCAGGGTTACGTGCAGACTCTGGGTGTTTACTTTGACACGATGATGGCGTGTACTGTGACCGCGTTTATTGTTCTGCTGTCGAACCCGACTTATGGTGATCGTTCGCGCGGTGCGTCGCTGACTCAGTCGGCGCTGGCTATGCAGCTGGGTGACTGGGCGGTTCACTTCCTGACTATCGCTATTTTCATGTTTGCGTTCTCGACTGTGATTGGTAACTACTACTACGGCGAGTCAAACATGCGTTTCGTGACTGAGCGTAAATTGCCGATGAATATTTTCCGTGCACTGGTTCTGGTGTTCGTGTTCTTCGGCGCGATTTCTTCGCTGGACCTGGTGTGGACTACCGCGGATATGTTGAATGCCGGCATGGTGATTGTGAACTTGACGGCGGTTCTGTTGATGACTCCGCAGGTTGTTGCGGTGTTGAAGAACTATGAGGCTCAGCGTAAGGCTGGTTTGGAGCCGATTTTCAAGGCTTCGGATATGCCTGAGTTGAAGAATCTTGCGGCGTGGGATGGCACCGATGAGGTGACTACTCGTGAGTTCTGGGCTGAGTATGATGCGAAGACTGCTGAGCGTCGTGCTGCGAAGAAGGCTAAGAAGGTTAGCCGCTAGTTTCTAAGCCTTGTATAGGCTTTTGTGGAGGGGTCCGTCCTGCTGTGTGCGGGGCGGGCCCTTTTACGTACCGGGGGTGCCTGTGAGGGGGTTCCTGCAGTCTGTATGTTCTTGCGGGGTCTGTATGCTTAGGAAGGATGTTAGGAGGGCTCATGGATTGGAATGCTGTACTGGAGCTGGTGGTCACGGTTGTGTTTCTGGCTGGTATTGCGTTGGCGTTACTGTGCTTGGTGACGATTCATCGGAATCCGTATTTTTCTGAGGTACAGAAGTTGAAGTGGCTTCTGCTGGTGTTGTGCCTGCCGTATGTGGGTCCGGTGACGTGGTTGTTGCGTGCGCGTTTAGAACGTATTGACCGGGAACGGGCTGAACACGAGCGTACGGCGCGGGGTTCCGCGGCTCGGTCCGGTGCGATTGCTTCCGATGCGGCGGCTTCCGGTGGAGTGTCCGATAGCGCTTCATAGTGTCTCGGAGGCTCTTTCTAAACCCTCCACCACCTCCAAGTAACAAAGCAAACAACAAGGCAAGTAACGAAGGTCACACCTTCTCGATTGGACAGCACCGCATGCAGTCCGTATAGTTTTATGTGTTGCCTGCGGTGATACACCGTAAGACACATGCGCGAGTGGCGGAATAGGCAGACGCGCACGGTTCAGGTCCGTGTGCCCGTGAGGGCGTGGGGGTTCAACTCCCCCCTCGCGCACCAACGATCCCCGGTTCGAAAGAACCGGGGATTTTTTCATATCCATAACCATTTCCCCGCTAAATGACGGGGTTCCAGAGCGATGGCGAGTGCATCACCTAAAATAGAATCGGGTGTGTTCATTCACAGGACACACAGCTAACGCACAGACACGCTCGTTAAACTGAGCCTTTCGGATAAAGACCGTTTGCGCGGTCTGTTGCTCGGAATGGTCGTTGAGAAGGAGGCGGCATGAAGTTTTTCGACAAGCTGGGCAAGCTGGAGCAAGGCATCGGTCGCACTGTCGGCCTTTCCAAGGGCTTCGGCACCTTTGCGAAGGCGGATGTCGCTAACCGCGTCCGCATCATGATGGATGACGAGTCCTATGTGGACGGCAGCGGCCGCACTATGGCTCCCAATGTCTATACTCTCCGTTTCGCACCGGTTGATTTCCCTCGCGTACGCGAGTGGGGCAACCCGTTCGCTGTTGAGCTGTGCGATTTGGCGATTTCGCACGCCCGCGCGCAGGGTTACACCCTGATCGGTGCGGTTCGCGTGACGTTCAACGTTCTTGATTCTCTCTCTGAGGGTGAGTTTGAGGTTGTTGCGACCTTCGAGCCGTTCTCTGTGCCGGAGGCTCCGGCGTCCCCGTCGTCTCTGCGCGGTGCCACTAACTATGCACCGGTGCGTCCGCCGCGTGAGTCTTCTTTGCCGACCCGCATTACGAAGCCTGCAGCTCAGCCGGCTCCGCCTGTTCAGCCTGCGCCTCAGCAGGCTCCGGCACCTCGCCTGAACATGCCGGTACCGTCCCCTGCGGCGGGTGCTCCCCGTTTCTTCTTGGAGATTGAGGGTCGCATGCACCCGGTGAATCGTCTGCCGTTTGTGTTGGGCCGCGGTTCTGATGCTGATTTTCGTCTGGATGATAAGGGCGTTTCTCGCCGTCACCTGCAGCTTTCGATGCAGGGTGGTGCGGTGGTCGCCTCCGATATGGGTTCTACTAATGGCACGCTGATTAATGGGGTGCCTTTGCGTGCGCCCGTGGTGCTGGCGAACGGTTCGTTGCTTCGCATGGGTAATACCCGCATCATTTTCCATAGTTCGACCGGAGGTGCCCGTTAATGGCGTCCGAACTGACTGTTACTATCCTTCGTTACGCTTTTCTGGCGCTCATCTGGTTCTTTGTTTTCCTGGTGGTTTCGGCTGCTCGCCGTGACCTTGGTTTGGGTAAGAACTATCGTGCGGCGCCGGTCGATGCTGTTCCGGAGGCTACCCATATTGCGCCTCCGCCGACTCGTCCTTCGCAGCTTGTGATTACTGCGGGTGCGCAGGCTGGCGCGATGATGCAGCTGGGTGATCACCCGATTACTATTGGTCGTGCTAATGATATTGAGGTGTCCCTGCAGGATGATTACGCCTCGGGCCGTCATGCGCGCCTGTTCCCTCAGGGTTCCCGCTGGTTCCTGGAGGATTTGAATTCTACTAATGGTACGTTCGTCAATGGCGAGCGTCTGACTCGTGCGACCCCGATTGAGCCCGGTGATGATTTCCGCGTTGGCGGTACCACCATGCAGTTGAGGGGCTAGTGTATGAAGATTGCTTTTCGTTTTGAGGCCCGCTCTGATACGGGCCTGAAACGCTCGAAGAATGATGACTCCGGCTACGGTGGTCGTTTCCTTGCTGTCGTTGCTGACGGCATGGGCGGTCACGTGGGCGGCGATGTCGCGTCGGCTACGACGGTTTTGAATTTGACTCCGCTTGACCACCCCGACTTTGAGGATGGTACCGGTAGCGTTTATCTGGCTGATGAGATTCAGAGCGCGAACCTGATTATTAATGAGCTGGCGGCGAATGATCCGCAGTTGGCGGGTATGGGTACGACCTGCACTGCCCTGCTGATTGATGGTGATTGCATTGAGTTCGCCCATATTGGCGACTCGCGTGCGTATCGTCTGCGCCCAGGCGCTGATGGCGAGTTTGAGCAGATTTCTACTGACCACACGTTTGTGCAGCGTCTGCTTAATGAGGGTCGTATTACCCCGCAGGAGGCAGAGAACCACCCGCATAAGAACGTGATTATGCGCGTTCTGGGTGATGTTGACGCGTCCCCTGAACTGGAGTTGAAGACTCTGGACGCTGTTCCCGGCGAGCGCTGGGTGCTCTCTTCGGACGGTTTGGATGCTGTGGTGTCCCTGGCGGAGATTGAGCAGGTGATGCGTTCTACCGATGACCTGTCTGAAATTGCTGACACTCTGATTGCGATGACGTTGGAGCGTGGCGCGCCGGATAACGTGACGGTTGTGTCCCTACAGGTGATTGACCGTGAGGTTCTGCCGGTGGATGAGCCGGTGGGTCCTTCGAGCCTGCCTGAGTCTGCTCTGCCTGATTCGATTGTGGCGGAGCAGGAGGTCAGCACGAATACTCAGAAGCTTCCCGAGGTTGCTGCCACGGCTGAGGCTGCTGAGGCTCTTTTGGGTGCGCACCATGATGAGGACTCTGAGGAGTCTCGTCGGTCGTTGCGCCGTTTCCGTCGTGCTCGTGACTTCTCTGGAACCCTGTTGCATAGCGGTTCTGGGGCGGTGCGTCACCATATCGGTACGTACGATAACGCCGTGGATGCGGCTCTTACGAACGCTGCGATTTTGCGTAGTGAGTTGGGTTCCCGCCCGCATCAGCTGGTTGGTGCCGCTTCGGTGGCTACTGAGACCGGCATGATTCCGGCGGTGACTTCGCGTACCCTGGAGCACCGTGCGACGGTGGCTCAGCGTGTGCCGTTGAAGGTTGAGTCTGATGAGGCGGCTCTGCCGGCTGAGTTGGAGGAGCTGATTGCTGAGGATGCTGCGGAGCGTTCGCGCCCGTGGTCTTGGTCGATCCGCCTGTTCGTTACTTTGCTGATTGCCGCTGTTTTGACGCTGGTTGCGTGGACCGGTCTGCGCTATGTGGAGCGTAGCTACTATGTGGGTGAGAGCGACGGCACGGTTGCGGTGTACAACGGTATTCCGCATGCGTTGGGCCCGATTCGTCTTTCTCACGTGGTGGAGAATACCGATATTCCTACGAGTGATTTGAGCGATCATACTCGTTCTTTGCTACGTAATGCGATTACGGCGAAGGACCTGGATGATGCGCACCAGATTGTGACTCGTTTGAAGACTCAGGCGGATCAGACGCGTGAGAAGGCTGAGCAGGCTGCTGCTTCTGCTTCAGCTTCCGCCTCTGCGTCTGTATCGCCGTCTGCTTCTGCGGTTCCGAGCACCGATCCGGCTTCCGCGACTCCTGTAGCGCCTGAGCAGGCTGCTGAAGGTGGTGCGTCTAATGGCTAAGCTCTCGTTCCGCCGTGAGTCGGATGCGCCTCGTGCACGCCGTTTTACGGAGCTTTTCCTGCTGGTTTTGGCGGTGGGTATCAGCTCTTTCGGCATGTACCTGATTGATCCGGAGCACGCTTTTGATACGTCGAAGAGCCAGTGGTTGCCGTGCACGGTGGTGCTGGGTGCCGGTGCTCTTCTGATTCACTTGGTCATGCAGTTCCGTGCCCGTTACGCTGATCCGTTTATTCTGCCGCTGGTGGTGGCGCTGAACGGTATTGGTTTGACCATGATTTATCGTCTGGATCCGCAGATTGCGGCTCCGGTGGGTGATGGTCAGCTGATGTGGACCGGCGTGTCTATGGTGCTGTGCGCGATTATCGTGTTTGTGCTCAGGGATTACCGTCTGCTGCGTAAGGTCACGTACACCTCCCTGGTGCTGTCGATGATTCTGCTCATCATGCCGCTGGTTCCGGGTCTGGGTATGGAGCTCAATGGTGCTCGTATTTGGATTCATATCGGTAACCGCACGTTCCAGCCGGGTGAGGTCGCGAAGATTACTTTGGCGATTTTCTTCGCCGGCTATTTGGCGACGCACCGTGACTTGATTCTGGTGGCTGGCCGCCGCATCGGTCCTATCAATCTGCCGCGTCTGCGTGATTTGGCGCCGGTGTTTTTGGCGTGGATTGTGAGCCTGGGTGTTCTGGTGTTCCAGAAGGACCTTGGTTCCGCAATCATGTTCTTTGGTCTGTTCATGGCGATGCTGTACCTTTCGACCGGCAGGGTTTCTTGGCTGGTGGTTGCGGGTGTCGGCATAGCTGTGGGTGGCTATTTTGCGTACCACTATGTCTCGCACGTGCACGCCCGTATTTATGCGTGGGTGCATGCTTTTGAACCGGAGGTGTACCAGGCGTCTCCTGGTGGTTCGGGTCAGATTCTGCAGGGCGTTTTCGGCCTGGCTTACGGCGGTCTTTTTGGCCGCGGTTGGGGTCAGGGCCGCGCGAACCTCGTCCCGTACGCTAACTCGGATATGATCATTTCCTCCTTGGGTGAGGAGCTGGGCCTGGTGGGTCTGGGTGCCATCCTGATGATGTTCATGCTCCTGGTTTCGCGCGGTTACCGTGCGGCGTTGGGTACTCGTGATGGTTTCGGCAAGCTGCTGGCTGCCGGCCTGTCTACAGTGATGGTTCTGCAACTGTTCGTGGTGATTGGCGGCGTGACTCGCCTGATTCCGCTGACTGGTCTGACGACTCCTTTCATGTCTGCCGGTGGCTCCTCGTTGGTGGCTAACTGGATTATTGTGGCGCTGTGGTTATCTATTTCTCATAGTGCCCGCGCACCTCACCTGGTGGCTGGTTATGATGCTCCGCAGGGTATTGACCATGCGGACACTAGCTACGAGCCGGAGGGTGCTACTAGCGTTCTGGCGCGCATTACGGCTAAGGATTCTGGAGGTGAGAAGAATGGATAGGGCTATTCGCCGCATGTGGATGTCTGCCGCGTGCGTGTTTGTCCTGCTGATGGGTACCCTCAGCTATATTCAGTTCTTCGATTCGAAGACGCTGATGAATAATCAGTGGAATTCTCGAGCGCTCTACGACAATTACGGTTCGGCACGTGGTTCGATTGTGGTTGACGGTACGGAGATTGCTTCGTCGGTGAAGTCCGATGATGAGTACAACTACCAGCGTGTGTATAACCACCCGCTCAAGTATGCGGCTCTGACGGGTTACTTCTCCACGATTTATGGCGCGACCGGCTTGGAAGCTGCTATGGATAAGGAGCTTGCCGGCACGAGTGATAGCCAGTTCTACGATCGTGTGGCGCAGCTGTTCAGTGGTTCTTCCGCGCAGGGCGCTAGCGTGGAGCTGACGATTAATTCGAAGCTTCAGGATATTGCCTACAACGCGCTACAGGGCCGTAAGGGTGCTGTGGTGGCGATGAACCCGAAGACCGGTGAGATTCTGGCGATGGCTTCTTCGCCGTCCTATGACCCGAATCTTCTGTCGGCTCATACGAGCTCTTCGGTTTTGGCGAATTACCAGGCGCTGACTTCTGATGAGGACAGCCCCCTGTTTAACCGTGCGATTGCCGGTAATACTTATTCGCCGGGTTCGACCTTCAAAATTATTGATGCAGTGGCGGCGCTGGAGTCCGGCAAGTACAACGCATCTTCGGTCATTCCGAACCCCGCTCAGCTGCCGCTGCCGGGCACGAACATTAGCCTGCCGAACTACACGGGCGGTCAGTGTGGAACCCGCACTCAGGCGACGATTGAGTGGGCTTTGGCGCAGTCCTGCAATACGCCTTTTGCGCAGATTGCGATGGATTTGGGTCAGGAGCGTATCGCGAAGACCGCTGAGAATTTTGGTTACGGCCAGGATTTGAAGATTCCGTTGACGGTTTCTAAGTCTTCTTTCCCGTCGAATCTGACGCAGAGCCAGTTGGCTCAGTCGGCGATTGGTCAGTATGACGTGAAGACCACTCCGCTGCAGGTGGCTATGACGTCTGCGGCGATTGCGAATGGCGGTGTGCAGATGAAGCCGAACCTGATTCGTTCGGTGAAGACCAGCAACCTGAGCACTTTGCAGGAGTTCTCTCCTGAGAAGCTGCGTACGTCCACTAGTCCTGAAATTGCTAACCAGGTCAAGCAGTGGATGGTCAATTCGGTTGATAATGGTATTGCACGCAATGCTGGTGTCCCCGGTGTGAAGGTGGCGGGTAAGACCGGTACCGCGGAGACCACGGCAGGTTTGAATAATTCTTGGTTTACCGGTTTCGCGCCGGCTGATGATCCTCAGATTGCGATTGCTGTGGTTTATGAGGATATTGATGTGGCGACCGGTGCCCAGTTGGCAACCAGTACTAGTAAGCAACTCTTTGAGGCGGTGTTGAACAAGTGAGGCCTGCGGCTGATATCACTTTGGGCGGGCGCTACACCCTGACCGAACGTATCGCGATTGGCGGTATGGGCGAGGTGTGGAAAGCTCGCGACAAGGTGCTTGGGCGCATCGTTGCGGTCAAGATTCTCAAGGAGGAGTACACCGGTGACCCGGGCTTCTTGGAGCGTTTCCGCGCTGAAGCCCGTAATACGGCGCTGTTGAACCACCCCGGCGTAGCGAATGTTTTCGACTACGGCGAGGAGGACAACTCCGCGTACCTGGTCATGGAGCTGGTGCCGGGCAATCCGCTCTCTAGCATCATTGAGCACGAGACTACCCTGCCTCCGGACCGTGTTCTGAACTTCATTGCTCAGACTGCTCGCGCGTTGGCTGCGGCTCATTCGCAGGGTCTGGTGCATCGTGACGTGAAGCCGGGTAACCTTATCATCACCCCGGATGATCGCGTGAAGGTGACTGATTTCGGTATTGCTCGTTTGGCTAATCAGGTGCCGTTGACGGCTACCGGCCAGGTGATGGGTACCGCCCAGTATTTGGCGCCGGAGCAGGCAACCGGTCAGGCGGCTACCGCGTCTTCGGATATGTACTCGTTGGGCATCATTGGTTATGAGTGCCTGGTGGGTCGTCGTCCGTTTACGGGTGAGTCGCAGATTGCGATTGCTTTGGCTCAGGTGAATGATCCGCCGCCGCCGCTTCCGGAAACTATTCCGGCTGCTACTCGCGCGCTGATTATGTGCTTGTTGGCTAAGGACCCGGCTCAGCGTCCTAAGGATGCGACCGCCCTGGCTTCTGCGGTGGATGCGATTCGTCGCCGCGATCTGAAGGCAGCGGTGAAGGCTGTTCCTTCGCTGGCGCAGTTCTTGGCGGAGGAGAATGCTGACGATGCTACTGTCGCTATGACTGCGATGGATGTGGCGGCGGAGCCGATTAGCGCTTCTACTACTCCGCGTTTTGGTTCTGGTGGTCGTTTTTCGCCGGAGCCGACGACGGCGCCTATTCCTCGTACGGGTGCGCAGACCATGCGTCCGGCTTCGGGTCGTGTGAAGGCTGCTCCTGCTCCTGCGGCGAAGCGTGGCCCGAACGTGTGGATGTGGGTTGCGTTGCTGTTGGCGATTGTGCTGATTGCTGGCGGTATTTGGACGGTTCTTTCCTCTAATAGTGGAGGCGCAACTGATCCGGTTCCGAGCACTTCGGCTTCTGCTGTTCCGACGAATACGGGCACTGTTTCTACGGTGGAGCCGACTGAATCTGCTTCTGCCCGTGCCGCAAAGCAGAAGGTGACCGTCAACGCGATTAACTATGAGGGTCGCGAGTTGCAGGATGCAGTGAACGAGCTGAAGAACCTTGGCCTGTCCCCCAAGACTGAGGGTGTTGAGTCTACTCAGCCGGAGAACACGGTGATTTCGGTTTCTCCGACGGGTACTTTGGAGCAGGGTAATAGCGTGACTGTTCGCTATTCGACCGGTCCGAAGTCGGTGACTTTGCCGTCGAACCTTGAGGGTAAGAACGTTGATGAGGCGTCGAAGGCTGTTGCCGCTCTGGGTGTGAATGTTTCTCTGCATTATGAGAATTCGGACACTGCGGCCCCCGGTACGGTGCTTCGTACTACTCCCTCATCTGGCACCAAGGTCACGGTTGGTAGTAATGTAGACATGTATGTGGCCTCTTCCAGTTCGGGTAGGGGTTCGAGTGCGAGCGCTTCTGCTGCACCGTCTGCGTCGGCTTCTGCTTCCGCTTCTGCGTCGGCGCGTTAGCCCCTACATTTTGATTTAGTTTTAGTCTTAGTGATCCAGGAGAACTTATGGACCTGTCGGTTCCCGACACGGTTGATAACCGTTACAAGGTACTCGAGGTAATCGGTACCGGTGCAATGGCAACCGTTTATGCTGCTGAGGATACTCGCCTCGGCCGCAAGGTTGCGCTTAAGATTCTGCGCCCGGAGCAGGCCCAGGACGATACGTTCCGCGCACGCTTTAAGCGTGAGGCGGAGGCTGTTGCGTCTCTGAACAATCCTGCGATTGTTGCTGTCTATGACACCGGTTCGTATAACCCCTCGCAGGATGGTGAGGAGTCTTCTTCGGAAGATAGCACCGCTATTCCTTATATTGTGATGGAGTACGTGGAGGGTCATACTCTGCGTTCCATTCTGTCTCGTGGCGGCCACCTGCCGGTCCGTGATGCTTTGGGTTATTCCGAGCAGCTTCTGGGCGCTTTGCAGTACAGCCACTCCATGGGCATTATTCACCGCGACATTAAGCCGGCGAATATTATGGTGCTGGAGCGCACCAGCGAGGACATCGCTAAGGGTCAGCCCGGCCAGATTAAGGTCATGGATTTCGGTATTTCCCGTGCCATTGAGGAAGCCGGCGAGGCACTGACCAAGGCTAACGTGGTGATGGGTAGCGCACGCTACATGTCCCCGGAGCAGGTCAGCGGCAAGGATGTTGACGCCCGTAGCGACCTGTACTCTGCTGCTTGCGTGATTTATGAGATGATTGCTGGTCGTTCTCCGTTCGATGCTGAGTCGAATGTTGATTTGGCGGCTAAGCACCTCTCTGACACTCCTGAGCCTCCGAGTAAGTTCACCCCGCTTGAGGTTCCTGCCGGTCTGGACGAGGTCATTTTGAAGGGCCTGGCGAAGAACCCGGATGAGCGTTATCAGAGTGCTGCTGAGTTCGCTCAGGCTCTGGTGTCGGTTGCCCGCCCGGGTGAAGAGACCGTGGTGCAGGATGCAGCGATGACTACTGCATTTGTGCCTTCGGCGACTACCGCTTCTTTGGGCGATGACTACGCTCCGTACACCACCTCGATTAGTGAGGCTTCGGTGGAAGACGGCGGCCTCAATGGCTTCTTTGAGTATGAAGACGATGAGGAGCTGTACGAGGATGAGGAGTACGCGGAGTACGATGAGTCTTCGCCGAGTAAGCGTGCGTGGGTTCGCTTCCTCGTGGGCACTTTGATTGCTGCTCTGCTGGTTTTCAGTGTCGGCTCGGTGCTGTACTACCAGAACAAGCTCAATGAGGTTCCGCAGGTTCCGGTTCCGGCTGTGGTGAATGTTTCCCGTGATGATGCCGAGAACCAGTTGCGTAACCTGGGCTTCGTGCTGGAGTACCGCACGGCTTACTCTGACAACATCAAGAAGGGCGACGTGATTAGCGTCGAGCCGGGTGTCGGTTCAAAGGTTAACAAGGGTTCGACTGTGACCGTGACTGTTTCTAGCGGTCCGGAGAAGGTCAAGCTGCCGGATAACCTGCAGGGTCAGAGTGAGGCGTATGTCCGTAACGCTCTGAAGGACCTGGGTCTGGTGGATGGCCGCGTCTCCACTGTGGAGAGCGCTTCCGTTCCTGCAGGTATGGTTGTGGAGCTGTCCCCGGAGAAGGGCTCGACCGATGATAAGGGGGCTCAGACCGTTGAGGCTGGTAGCACCGTGAACATCGTCCTGTCCTCCGGTAAGGTGAAGGTCCCCTCGCTGGTGGGTCTGACCAAGGATCAGGCGATTGCTGCTCTGACTGCTCAGGATGTTCTGCTGAACACCAACATTGAGACCGTTCAGACTAACGAGCGTCCTGCGGGTACCGTGCTTTCGCAGAGCTCTGCGGCGGGTACTCTGGTGGCTCAGAACAGCACTGTGACTATTCGCGTGGCGGCTACTCCGACTCAGACGACCGCGCCGACTACTGCGACTACTCAGCCTGCGGCGTCGACCGGTAACCAGAATTCTGCTGCGACCACTAACCAGCAGCGTTCTACCGCTACCCAGCCGACTACTGCGGCTACTCAGCCTGCGGCAGCGAATAACCAGCAGCGTTCTACCGCTACGGCTACTCCGGCACCGGCTGCGTCCACTGCTGCGGGTACCCGTACGCTTCAGGGTACTAACGCGAACGCCAATGCGAACAACGCTAATAACGCTAATAACGCTAACGCTGACGCCCGCTAAGGGGTTCTAGCGGCTAGCAAAAGGGGCGGCGCTCCACACCAAACGGTGTGGGGTGCCGCCCCTTTTTGTGTACTTGTGTTTTGTGTATCTGGGTTCGGGTTAGGAAGTGTGCGGGGGTAGAGTTATCGCCTCCAGTTTCCCTGTAGCGTGTCTGCTACGGGGCTTCTGGAGGCGATATAAGCCGTTGAGGGCGTCTAAGGCTAAGGTAACTAAGCCATGAGGGGTGAGAGGCTCTTAGCGCGCTCTGCGGCTCCCTGCAGGCCGGTTTCTTCGAGCCAGTTGCCGAGCATAAGGTATCCGCTTTCGGTCAGGACCGATTCGGGGTGGAACTGCACGCCGTGCATGGGGGCTTCGCGGTGGCGCAGACCCATAATGATGCCGTTGTCGGTGGTGGAGGTGGTTTCCAGGACCTCGGGCATGGTGTCGGGTACGACTGCCAGGGAGTGGTAGCGGGTCGCGGTGAAGGGGCAGGGCACGTCCTTGAACACGGAGACGTTCTCGTGCACGAGGCGGGAGGTCTTGCCGTGCATGAGTTCAGGGGCATGGGTAACGGTGCCGCCGAATGCCTCCGCGATGGCCTGGTGGCCGAGGCATACGCCCAGTAGAGGCTTCTTCGCTTCGGCTGCCCAGCGGATGGTGTCGATGATGACGCCTGCTTCTGCGGGGGCGCCGGGGCCCGGGGAGACGAGCACGCCGTCGTGTTCTTCGGCGAGCTTGATGACGGTTTCGAGGTCGTATTCATCGTTACGGATGACGGTGGTTTCAGCACCGAGCTGCTGGATGTAGCCGACGAGAGTGAAGACGAAGCTGTCGTAGTTGTCGATGACAAGGATGCGGGTCATGGCACGTCCTTAGCGCTAATGGTTGATGGTGACGTTCAGGTTGAAGGGGCCGTACTCTGCGAAGTGGGGGAAGACGAATTCCATGAGCAGGTAGACTACGGCGAGTATCAGCACGATGGCGATGATGATGCGAACCCACAGGGGGCCGGGGAGGTGGCGGAAAATCCATGCGTACATCTGCTTTTCCTCTCTGATTTAGGATCCTGCGACGGAGGCGGCAATTTCTGCGGGCGCTCCGGCTGCGGCGGGCCGCCAGGATTCGAGGCGGGCGTGGACAATGTATCGTTCGGTGTCGCCGTAGCGCGGGTGGCAGGTGGTGAGCGTCAGGAGGCGCTCGGTGGGTGCTACGCCGGGCTGTCCGGGGACGGGTTCGATGACTTCTACCTGGTCGGGCTGCACGATTTCGTGGCTGTAGACGGTGTAGGTGTAGTAGCCGTCTTTGGTGCGCACGTAGATGTGGTCGCCTTCGGTGAGCAGGTCGATGTCGTTGAGGACTTTACCGCGGGTTTGGCGGTGGCCTGCGAGGGAGAAGTTGCCGACCTGTCCGGGCATGGCACTTCCTTCGTAGTGGCCGAGTCCGAGGGAGTCGAGCACGTCGGAGCTGGTGCCTTGGGTGGCGGGGCGCTGGTAGTCGGATCCGAACTTGGGGATGTAGACGACGCCGAAGACTTCACCGTGGCCGGGTTCACTCAGACCGGCGGGCGGGGTGTTGGGGTCCCAGTCGGGGAGGGGTTCGGCGGGGGTGGAGTCGAATTCCTGGACGAGGGTGCTGACGGCTTGGGATTGGGTACGGTCGGCGTCGATGTTGGTCCACCAGAGCTGCCATGCGACGAAGAGCAGTAGCAGCAGGCCGATGGTGATAAGGAGTTCGCCTGTAATCTGGATAATCCAGTGCAGCACGGTGCGGGGCCGGCGCTCTGCGGTGGGTGCCGTTCCTTGACTCATGCGTTCTCCTTTGTCCTTTGGGTTGTGTATGTTCTTGGGCGCCGGGTGGCGTTCCTTATCTTTCAACGCATGGAGAAGGTGAAATCATCCCGTAAGTCTGCAAAGATAGGTGTGAACATATATTTTTAGGTTACCCATACAACAATAAGCGGAGGAAGTATGTCGACCAACTCGGCTAAGGCATCGTCCAAGAAGAAGTCTCAGAAGTCTGCTAAGTCTGAGGTGGAGGATGCGAGCGAGCTGCGTCTGGGTGAGATTGCTCGTGAGATGGAGAGCGGCACGCAGCTGAAGGAGCAGACTCCGTTGTGGTACCGCGTGATTATGTTCTCGCTGTTGGCGGTGGGCATTCTGTGGATTATTGTTTTCTACATTACGCAGGGCCTGTTCCCGATTCCTGATTTGGGTATGTGGAATGTGAGTGTTGGTGTGGGCGCCATGATGGTGAGCATGCTGATGATGACTCGCTGGCGTTAGAGTTTAGGCGTTAAGACTTAGGCGTTAGAGCTTATAGAGAGGCGGCCGTCCCGTGTGGGGCGGCCGCCTCTGTATGCGTGGTGGGGTATTGAGAGGTTTTATTACCCAGTTCTTATATTCTTATATAAACATATAGTCTAGTCAGACTTATATTTTTAACATTCGAGTTAAGCTCAGCATCATAAACCAAGGAACCCTTTAGTAGATCAGGTCCCCTCGTGCCGCTTCGTGGACGCGGCGGGTTACGGTCTCCATGACGGGCGAGTTGATGTTCCAGCGTTGCCAGTAGAGGGGAAATTCTACGGGGGTTGCGGCGAGCTTCACGAGGCGCCCGCTTTCAAGTTCTTCGGCGCATTGCGCCTCGGGAATGAGCCCCCAGGCAATACCGGAGCTGACGGCACGCGCATAGTCCGGGGATGAGGGAATGTAGATGGTGGGGCTTTGGATGAAGGTTTCTTCAGCCTCCAGACCTACCTCTTTTTCAATGAGGGCTCGCGCTATATCCTGCACAAAGTCTTTACGGTCATATTCGACGGCAGGGGCACGATTGAGCTCTTCGTGGCTCATGGTTTTGGGCCAGCCGGGCAGGTATCGCTGCACGTAGTCGGGTGTGGCAACGCACCAGTAGCGTGCCACGCCAAGGGTTTCGACAGAACAGCCGGGGATTTTTTCCGGTTTGGAGGTGATGACTGCCATGACTTCTCCGGATCGGAGCATGGCGGAGGAGTGGAATTCGCCCTCTCGTCGCAGGTCGCAGAAGATGCTGTCTTCGCGGCTGAGGGTTCCTACGGCGTCGAGGAACCAGGTGGCGAGTGAGTCGGCATTGACGGCAACGGAGACGCTCTGGAAGCCGCCGGCGCCCATGAGTTCGCGTTCCATTTCTTGTTGCAGGAATTCGCTCTGTCGGGCGATGCGCAGTACGCTTTGTCCGGCATCGGTGGGGGTGACGGGGTTGCTTCGGCGTAGCAGGACCTTTCCGGCGATCTGCTCCATGGCTTTGATGCGCTGGGAGATGGCGGAGGGGCTCACCCGCAGAATATCTGCTGCCGCGTCGAAGGTGCCGTATTCGATGACGGTGGCGAAGGTGGTGAGCTGGTCGGTACTGAAACGTGTCATAAGAATATCTTACGCAGTGTGAAAATATTTAGATAGATTTAGGGTCCCTTTTCCCGTATTCTCGTCTCTGGCGCTTCACACTTCAGCTAACGCAGGCTTTATCCCTGCGTCGTATGCTTTTGCCTGGCAAGCTGGTATTAGAAGGAGCCACCACCCGTAATATCCGCAAAGCCCGTACCCCGTGTGGTCCACATAGAAAGTTTCACGATGTCCACCTCCCTGTCCCTGCTGTTTCTGGGCGCTACCACCACGATTTCTTTGGTGGCGGCTATTGGTGCCCAGGGAACTTTTGTGCTGCGTCAGGGTATTTTGGGTCGGCATATTACCCCGATTATTATTTTCTGCATTCTGTCGGATGCTCTGATGATTGGCTTGGGTGTTGTGGGTCTGGGCGCCCTGTTGGATGCGGCGCCGTGGTTTATTGAGGTGTTCCGCTATGTGGGTGCGGCGTTTTTGGCGTGGTTTGGTTTTGAGGCTGGCCGCCGCGTGTTTACTCCGCACTCCATCGTGGTTGATGATGCGGAGGGCGATTCTCAGTCGTTGAAGGCGGCTCTGTTGACCACGGCGGCGGTGACTTATTTGAATCCGCTGGCGTGGTTGGATACGACTATCCTTTTGGGTTCGCTGGCGAATGCTCAGGGCGATCCTGGCCGTTGGTGGTACTACCTGGGTTGCTGCTGCGGTAGCCTGATCTGGTTTTTGATGCTGGGGTATGGTTCACGTCTGTTGCGTCCGCTTTTTGCGCGCCCTTCAGCGTGGCGTGTTTTGGATGGTGCGACGGCTCTTCTGATGGCGTACCTGGTGTTCAACCTGCTGACGATGAACCTGTCTACCCATTAGCTTTTACCCCCTGACGCTTTTACCGCCCTGACCCGACTCTTTATGCTTTGTCAGTCTCTTTTTCAGTGCTCGTATCCTCTTCGAGGGGTATGAGCACTTCATTTTTGGGCATGGTGAGTAGGCCCAGGTAGATATCGCGAATGATCAGGATGTGCTTGATTCGCTCGATCATGGGCTTGAGGAAGCTTCGGGCATACTTTTCGTCGCTACTGGTGGTTGCGACGAAGCTGAGCCCGGAGAACACGGCAACGATCATGGACACCTTGATGACGACGGCGTTGATATTGGTGTCTACGCCGAGGATTTTGAGGTGTTCGGGCTTGACGGTCATCCAGGATTCGATGGTGGTGTCGCTAATGGCGATGGATGAGAATCCCATGAAGAATCCGAAGACGAGCAGCATGAAGAAGGTCGCCTGAATAATCTGCCCAATCATGGGGATGATGATGAGGTTGCTCCAGGGCGCGACTTTGAGGGGCCGGTGTTCGAGGATTTTCTTCTCTTCGACCCAGTCTTGGGCGGTGTTCCAGATTCCGCCTTCGAGGGCTGCGGCGTGCTCGTAGTCGTTCTCGGTAAAGCGTGCGATGTCATCGCCCCTGTAGCGCCCCAGCAGGCGCGCTGTGCGCTCCAGGGAGGTTGTGACGACCACGAACACCGCGAGTAAGCCCCATGAGGCCCAGAACCGCCCAGGTGCGTGGGAAGCTGAGTCCGTTGGCGAGCTTCCAGAGGTCTGCGTTCACGAAGATGAAGAGCACGGACACCATGAGTATGGGCAGTACTTTCGCAATCATAGGCGGTAGAGAGGCAAGCTGGTGGATGGCGTGCTTGAGGGACCACCCGAGTACGGTATCTACGCCCAGGAAGATGGCGAGGTAGATTCCGATAACGATGAGCGGGAAGGCTTTGCCACCGTCGTAGACGAAGTCGAGGCCGTCGAGGCTGCTGGTTTCGAAGACACCGGCGGTGAAGAGCACGCTGGCAAAAAGTACGGTGAGAATACCCGTGGTGATTTGAACCCACTGCGGGGTGCGAACCATGAGTTTGTGGGTTAGAGCGATGAGCACCCCGGAGATTATCGGCAGCACGAGGAAGATGCCACCGAGAACGAGCAAGGGTAGCACTTCATCGCTGAGTGCACTGTTAGTGGTGAGGGCTTTGACGTAGTCCGGGAGGGAGCCTTTCGCGTCATCAACTATGAAAATAAGGAGATCACGCAGGAAGATGTAGCAGATGTGCATGATGCCCGCCCACAGGATCCATGGCACGGAGCGTGGGAACGCATCGAGAGCACGTTGACGTGCAGGAATGATGAGGGGCGCACCCTGTTTACGGAACCAGATATTGCTCTGCTTCAGCATGTCAGCTCTAGTGTAGTGCTGAGATTGCACTGCTTCTGCAGTTGCTTTAGCGCGTAGCCGCGCCCAGCGAGGGCGTGCAGGGCTCTGCTGCGGGGTGTTCTGGTCTGGTGTGCTCATGACATACCACTCTACAGGGTTGAGAATCTTCTTTTATCCGTGAGTACCTATAGTTCTTCTCGCTGGAGTTCAGCTCCAATAAAGCGGCTGTAGGCACCCATGAGTAGCGCAGCAGCCTCTTCCTGTTCCTCGTAGATGCCTAGCTCTTCGTCCTCACGACCCGTGTAGGTGCCGCTACTGATTTCGAGCAGGGATAACGGTCCTTCTGCGGTCTCCGGGGTGAGAGCGTCCAGGATGAAGCTCAGGCTTTCTTCTGATTCTTCAGCTACGCCCAGGAGGCGTCCCAGGTGTGTACCCGGGTAGGGTGCGATGGTGAGGACGTCTTCGTTCTCGCATTGGATAATGCGTGCCACAGGAATAATGTCCTCATCCGCAGTCTCTTCGAGCAGTAGCTCTGTGGAGAGGTCGATATGGCTCTCCTCGCTCTGTAGGAGCTGCCTGGGCCACCAGAGGTGAATATATTCGGTCAGCGCTGCCCATGCTTCGTGAGGCTCCAGTGTGCTCTCCACGTAGAGGGCTGCCGTTCGTTCTTCACCGTTGTGTTGGTGCTGCTGATTGACTGGCTCTGGTGCGTGGGAAAACATGGGGTAGTGCATGGTTCTACTCTATCCCAGTGTGTCTGGGGAGAGCATTCTTCCTTGTATGCAAAGCTCTAGACCAGGGTCTGAGGGCACAAAAAAAGGGGCAGACCCGCATGGGTCTGCCCCCTTTTTAGCTTTAGCCGTTAAAGCAAAAGAGCCCGCGTAAGCGGGCTCTTTTTATTGCCTATTGGATTGTTATCCAAAAACCATACAGTGAACGCAAACACACAAAACAACATCTTGAAAAGTA
>ERZ772977.30-NODE-30-length-127197-cov-9.145963_pt1 | contig 127197 bp, 111 predicted proteins | sample MGYA00511131_ERZ772977 | MGnify/ENA primary metagenome ERZ772977 (study PRJEB29015, sample SAMEA2737935) | human oral metagenome | biome: human oral; feature: human-associated habitat; material: dental | place: China | collected 2151 ...
CGCTTGAAGCTCAGCAGCACACGAGCCAGCCGGGCGGGTCTGAAGGAAATGATGATGCAGATGAAGAATGAGGGGTCTAACGAGCAATACAATGAGACGACTATGTGTGTTCCTCTGTACCACCTACTCCTAACTGCTGGTATAATTATACTGAGCTTAAATAATCAGGAGTAAAAACTATGTCAGGACACAGCAAATGGGAGACAACCAAAAGACAGAAAGCAGTAGTCGACGCCAAACGAGGCGCTGTCTTCACCAAACTGGGCAACATGATCGCCATCGCCGCCCGCAAAGGAACAGACCCCGACATGAACCCCGCCCTAGCCCTAGCCATCGACAAAGCCAAGCACGCCAACATGCCCGCTTCTAACATCCAGCGAGCCATTGACCGAGTCAGCGACAAAAACGCCTCGGCTCTGGAGGAGATAGTCTACGAGGCTTACGGTCCCGGCGGTATCGGGATTATCATTGAGACAGCGACCGATAACCGCAACCGCACCTTACCCGAGGTGCGCACCACCCTGACTAAGAACGGTGGCACCATCGCCGACCCGGGCTCGGTGGCTTTTCAGTTTGACCATAAAGGCGTCATCCATGTCGAGGCAACCGGCGACGAAGCACTGATGACTATCCTGGATGCCGGAGCGGAAGATGCCACTGACGATGGCAAGGAAATTACCGCTATTACCGATATGCGAGACCTTCATCAAGTACGCCAAGCCATCGTCGACGCCGGGTTAACGGTAGCTGATGCCGGACTGGAATATGTCGGTAAGACTCAAGTCGAAATCAGCGATCCGGACAAAGCCGCCCGAGCGATGCGCCTGCTAAACGCCCTTGATGACCTGGATGATGTGACCGGCGTCCACACTAACGCTGACATCACGGCGGAAGTCTGATATAATTCAGACTGTAGCTAAGTTTTGCGCCGAAAGACATGGGTAGTTAGTCGGGGTGTGGCGCAGTTGGTAGCGCGCCGCGTTTGGGACGCGGAGGTCGTCCGTTCGAGTCGGATCACCCCGACCAATAATTATTTTAAGGATCAAGGTGGATAAGCTAAAAAATAAAGCCAGAATAGCCAAGCTAAAAATGACCGGGTTGTCCGGTTGGTTGCGGCGCCACCTTATCCTGAGTATTATCCTCGGCATCATTCTGATCTTCTGCCTAGGCTCGGTCGCCTTCGCTCTGACTTTCTACCGGGACAAGGCGGCTCCCGGCGTCACTATCGCTAACGTCAAGGTTGGCGGGCGCACTAAAGAGCAGATCACTGCTATCATCCATAATCTGACTAAGAATATTCGCCTCAGCCTCAAGTACGACGGTAAGTCTGCCACCGCTAGTGCCAAAGACCTGGGAGTCGATATCAAGACCGAACAGCTCGCCGAGAGAGCCGCCCGGACCGGACGAGACAATCCGCTAGGCATCTTATTTAACAATCAGCATTTCGACCTGGCCGGCTCGTACGACAAAACGAAGGTTAAGCACTTCGTCGACGCTAACTTCCCCGAGTTAACCACTGACCCTAAGGATGCTCAGCTAGCCTACAATAGAGACCAGAACCGCTATCAGGTTCAGCCCGGTACTGTCGGCAAGTCAGTCCGGCTACTTGACCTATATCGTCAAGTCGAAAAGCTCCTCGAGTCACCCCAGATCACCAGTTATCAGATTACTACCATCAATGACCACCCCACTATCAGCGATAAATCAGCCGAGGAGACCGCTAATAAGATCAATCAGTCGCTCAGCCAATCAATCCAGATCTTTAACGGTGATCGAACTCTCTGGACGATTGACCCCTGGACGATCGCTGACTGGACGTCATTTCAGCCTAACCATACGACATCAAGCTATGACATCGCCTTTGATAAAGATAAGATTGCCAAGTTCATCACCGAGACGGTTGCCGGTGAGCTGAGTGATAAACCGGTCAACCAGCTAGCTATCACCGATGGCAACAAGCAGGTGCTGCAGGTAATCCGCCCGGGGCGTAACGGTCAGACAGCCAGCAATGTCGACGATATCGCTAACCAAGTCATCGCCGGCCTCAAGGATGGCTCCGGTAAACGAATTGAGATGACCACCAAGGATTCACCCTTCCAGACCGACGCCTACATAGCAGCAGACGGTCACTGGATTGAATACAATCGATCGACCTATGAAGTGCGCCTATGGGCCGGCAATGGCATAGTCTGGTCGACTAATCAGACTTCTCAGGGTAAGCCCTCTACTCCGACCATCACCGGCTTGTTCAGAGTCTGGTACAAGGTATATCGGCAATGTATGCCCAATCCACCGGCCAAAGAGCCTCTCTGTAACATTCATTACATCACTTTCTGGCAATCGTCCGGCTACGCTTTCCACGAAGCCTGGTGGATGAACTACGCCAACGGCAACGTCCGCCAAGGCATCTCACACGGCTGCGTCAACATGTTTATCGGTGACGCCAAACGAGTCTACGACTGGGCATCAATCGGCACGCCTGTCTGGGTGCACAACTAGACGTCGGCTTACTGTGGTCTGGTCAAGGCGATCTGACGGGCTCGCTCTGACAGTCGCTCCAGACGAGCCAGCTCCTTCTCGGCATGACCGTCAGCCGGCTCAAGCTTCGCCTCACCGTAGCGCCGGTAGCTCGCTCTAGCCAGCAGCCAATCAGCCAGGTGAGGGCTCTTGGCCAGTACCGGACCATGCAGATATGTACCCACCGCCGCCTGCTTGATCGCCCCCTCAAGCTTACCGGCACCATCGTTACCCCAGCCTTTGATCACTAGCCCTAGCGGAGCCTGCTCCTTACCAAGATCGGTTCGACCGCTGTGATTTTCATAACCTACCAGTACACCCAACTCATCGCCGGCGTCGACTACCGCGTTACCGATCAATCGCTTCCGCCCTGCTACCGTAATGGCATCAAAGATACCCAGCCCCGTCAGCCGATCGCCATCGCCAGTCTGGAAATAATGACCCATCAGTTGATACAGCCCACAGATAACCAGCATAGGCACACCGGCCTCTATCATACCCGGTAGCTCAGACTTTAACTTCACCAGGTCGCTCAGGATTGCCCTCTGCCCCGAGTCCTGCCCGCCGCCACCCAAGATTAGGTCAGCTTTCACCAGATTAGCCATATCCGGTGCCGAATTATAGCTAATCAACTTTACCCGATAACCATACAGCTCAGCTCGCCGACAGATGATCTGGGCGTTGCCGTAGTCACCGTAGAGATTCATCTGCTCGGGGTATAGCTGGACGATGTTAAGCTGGCGTCGTTTCATTGTTTTTCCTCCCGACTCTGCCTAGCTAGGAGTAACTGTCTGATCTTTAACATCGCCGTATAAGTAGCAAAGATCTGTCCATCGCCCTCCAGCTGATCAAGAAAAGATCGAGTCGCCACGACAATATCCGGCTCGACCAACCTGGGCGCTACCTGATCATACTCCAGCCGGAGTGCCATATCGTACGCCCGGATGCCTGTCACACTCACTTCATCTTGCCTTAGTGAGTCAATCTTTACGTCCCATAGCCAGGAGACGTCTCTGCCATCAGCGTACCGGTCGTTAATAGCGATCAAAGTCGGCTGCGCCTCAGCTGAATTGAGGCTCAATTGAAAGCCACTCGGGTTTTTAACTAGGATTAATCGGACAGTCCCCTCAGCTAGACTAAGCTCTTCGCCTCGTCCAAACGCCGGTTTAATCTTAGCTAATGTCTCGACTGCTCGCTGTGGATCAAATCGGTCCTGCTCGACCGCTCGCACCAAGCTCAAGGCGGCTCCACAGTTAAGAGCATTATAGATACCGAAGAGTCGCAATTCGGTCGTATACCGTTTGCCATCGATCAGGTACTGCGCCCGACGATCGGTTAGTCTATCCAGAGTTAATACGTTCTCAGCAGCAGCTTTAGGGCGTTTGGCTCGCTGACTAGTATGCAGCTCTTCATCTGTGCGGTACAATTGACTCGCCTCGCCACCTGCACCAAACCACGCCAGCCGAGCCGTCAGCCGATCACTCTGACCTAGCTGACTCAGCCGTGGGTCATCAGCATTTAGCACCACTACATCGGTCGTCTGTTCGGCTACATATGAGAGTAGCCGAGCCGTCTGATCAATCTCACCGAAGCGGTCAAGCTGATCTCTCAGTACATTGAGCAGCAGACTGTAGCGTGGTTTAACCTGCGCTACGAAATGGGTCGCATGAGCTTCGTCCAGCTCCAGCACTGCGATGTCGGCCCCCAGTCGCCCACGACGCATGACCGGCAAAGCCGCCGAGATGACCCCTCGAGCAAAGTTGCTCCCGCTGGGATTCGTAAATACTCGGTAACCGTCTGCTCGCAGGAGGTCGGCAACGATTTTGGTGGTGGTAGTTTTGCCGTTAGTCCCACTAACCAGCACTACACCATCCGGCAGCTTAGCGAGTAATCGCCCGAGAAAGTGGGGCGACAGCTTCTCGATCACTAACCCCGGTAAAGCCGAGCCATGACCGCCACCCAGGCGCCGAGATAGAAAGACCAAACACTTGCCAATCAGGCTCACTAACCACATCATATCTAACTCGCCTCATTCTATCACATTATCACCGTAGAAATTGTGCTTAGTCAAGCGTTTTAGTACTAAAATGACGGCAACTATTGCCAGATAATATACACCCGCTATCTTCAGATCCGGTCGATACTCCAGCCCCGCTCCGGGGAGGGTAGAGCCCCAGCCGGCCACTGCTTTCACCCAATCCAGCAGAGCGTTAGCCGGTAGGGCAATAACGTTAGCTCCGGCCAGCGGCAAAAGAAAAGTACTTAACCCGGCAACGAAAGTAGCCAGCATAGCCAAAGGCAACATCGGCAATACCAGCAAATTAGTCACCAGACCAACAAGCGAAACCTTACCCATCGCCACAGCTATAATCGGCCAAGTAACTAGCTGGGCGCTGACCGTCTCCAGTAGGATCTGCACCAAGCTCCACTTGACCTTGATCAGGTCATGAAGTAATGGCGCCAAGATGATCACCCCGGCGAATGAACCGAAAGATAGATACCAGCTGACATCACCCCACAGCTGGCTAGGGTCAAGCATGATCGTCACAGTTGCCACGATGGCCAACAAAGTCACCGGGTGGGACTTGCGACCGACATACCAGAGGAGCAAGCTATATATCGACACCAGTACCGCTCGATCCATACTGGCTGACGGGCCGGTCAGCTGGGTGAATAGCAGCACCAGAGTGACCGATAGAATGACCGCTACTAAGCGAGACCTCTTCGCTAGCAGACGCCGAGCGAAGCGAACCAACACCGTCAGATTGTAGCCGCTAGCTACCAGTACGTGAGTCAGTGACGCCAGCATAAAGGCGTTTTTGATTCGCTCGTTTAGGTTGGCTTTCTGACCGGTCAAGATGCCCATACCCAGATCTGCATTCTCCCGGCTCATGACCTTCCTAAGACCATTAGCGAAGTGCTCCCGCACCCGCCCCATCGGATCAGCTCCAGCTGGACGAGCCACCTCAACCAGCCTCGCCCTAGGCAAGGTCGCCGCATAAGACCCAAAGCCACTGTCTAACGTACCGCTTAGCTTGACCCGATCGTAGCGAAGTAACTTAGCCGGCTGACCGTCCTTGATTGATGCCCAGATTCGCCCGCCCAAGTCATACCGGCGTCTACCTAAAGTTAATATCGGCTGATCAAGATTGATCGTCATCAACCCTCTACTCATCGCCGGGTCATCAGCTACCGTACCCTGCACCACCACTTCATCACCGACTAGGTTGCTATAGCGATCAATGCTGGCTAGCAACCCACTTGACCTGACTATTCCCAAGACTAAACCGCCCAATACCGCCATAGCTACCATTAGTCGCCAGCGACTAATCAGCGAGGCTAAGCTAAGCACTGCACCCAAGCCGAGCAGCCACGAGCCATATTTGTCTATTCTCGGAAACCACCGCACTACCGCTACGCCGGTCAAGAAACCCAGGCAGATCGCCGTGATCACCCATGAGACATGCGTCTTCTCTTTCAAGTAGCCCACTAAACATATTATGTCACAATGAGCTTAGGGCGGTCAGAGTCATAATGATGACTCACGGAAGCTATAGTTAGATCAGTCAGTCGCATCCGGCTAAAAATATAAATCGCCCTCCTAAAAGAGCGGTTGATTGGCTTGTTCTGATGTGGTGGGTCGAGTGGGGCTCGAACCCACGACACCAGGCTTAAAAGGCCCGTGCTCTGCCAACTGAGCTATCGACCCGTGATTAACTAGCAATAATATACCATAATTCCCGCTAGCCACCCAAATTATGAGCAGAGTGCTATTATGTTAATAGTAAGTAATATGAGAAGGGTGGCAAATGGCACAAACAGCAATCAAAGCAACTATCGTCGGAGCAGGCTTAGTCGGGAGCACCATCGCCTACACCATGGTGGCACAGGGAGTCGCCAGTGAGATCGTCTTAGTCGATGTCGATAATGATCGAGCCGAAGGTGAAGCGATGGATATTGAGCACGGCTCACCCTTCTTTAAGGAGTCGCTCATTCACGCCGGCGATTACCAAACATCGGCTGATTCCGATATCGTCATCATTACCGCCGGTACCAACCAGCGCCCCGGCGAGACCAGGATGGATTTGATCGGTCGCAACGCCGCCATCGTCACCGGCGTCGCCAAGCAGGTTAAGCAGGTCTCCCCCAAAGCTGTCGTTTTAGTAGTATCGAACCCCGTCGACGTAATGACCCGAGTGGTTCAGGAAGTAACCGGCTTCCCTGCCGAGCGAGTAATCGGTTCCGGCACCAACCTGGACTCCGCTCGCCTGCGCTATTTACTCAGCAAGAAGTTTGGCATTGATAGTCGCAATATCCACGCCTATGTCTTAGGCGAACACGGCGACAGCGAGTTTGTCGCCTGGAGCAACGTCAATATCGCCGGCATGAATATCAACGAAGCATCCGACGCCTTCGGTGGGTTAATGGGCGACTACGACTACATCAATCTGGCTAACGACACTCGTAACGCCGCCTACGAGATCATCAATCGTAAAAAAGCTACCTACTACGGCATCGCTGCCAGTGCCGGCAGAATAGCCGAGGCTATTCTGCGAGATGAAAAGTCGATCATGCCCTTGTCGGTCAAGCTAACCGGTCAGTATGGACTGAAAGACGTCTACCTGTCTCTACCCGCCGTCATCGGTCAGCACGGCATCGTCAAGATCATCGCCCCCTATATCTCAGAGGAAGAAGAAGGCAAGCTTCACCATAGCGCCAAGCTCCTGGCTGAAGCATACGACAGCCTGCATTCTGCCAAATAGTCTTTAAGGTAAGCTCACCCTACTTAGCCAACATCTTCTTCAGGTACTGTCCGGTGAAGCTGGCTTGGTTCTTCGCTACCTCTTCAGGCGTGCCGCTGGCTACCACCCGGCCGCCGTCCAAGCCGCCATTTGGCCCCATATCGATGATGTAATCGGCAGATTTGATCACATCTAGATTGTGCTCGATGACCACCATAGTATTGCCGGTATCAACCAGCCGTTGCATCACCCCTAGTAAGCAACGCACATCCGCCGAGTGCAGGCCGGTAGTCGGCTCATCCAAGATATAGAATGTTCGACCGGTGGCACGACGACTTAGTTCGGTCGCCAGTTTGACCCGTTGCGCTTCACCGCCTGACAGTGTAGTAGCGGGCTGTCCAATCTTAATATAGCCCAAGCCCACCTCCTGTAATGTCTTCAGCTTGTTTGCTATCTTCGGGATGGAGTCAAAGAATTGCACCGCTTCATCGACAGTCATCCGGAGTACTTGGCTAATATTCTTGTCATGCCATTTAATCTCCAACGCCTCCTGATTATACCTGGCACCATGGCATTCATCGCAGGTAACATAAACATCGGGCAGAAAATGCATCTCCACCTTGATCACACCATCGCCCTGACAGTGCTCGCAGCGTCCACCCTTAACATTGAAGCTAAACCGCCCCGCTTTGTAGCCTCTGATGTTTGCCTCAGGCGTTGCCGCAAATAAGTCTCGGATATGAGTAAAGACACCGGTATAAGTAGCGGCGTTTGACCTTGGTGTCCGACCGATCGGACTCTGGTCGATCACGATCACCTTGTCTAGCTGATCTATGCCATCGATTCGCTGATGCGCCCCTGACACTGCCTGAGCTCGGTTTAGCCTAGCCAGCAGTTCTTGACCTAAAATATCGTTAATCAAGGTCGATTTGCCCGAGCCCGACACCCCTGACACCACCGTCAGAAGCCCCAGCGGAAAAGACACATCGATATTCTTTAGATTATGCTCTCTAGCTCCCACTACTGTCAGCAGACGGCTCTTATCGACCGGTCGACGCTTAGCCGGCACGGCAATCTTTTCCTCGCCACAGAGAAAACGACCGGTAAGTGAGTCGGGGGTGGCCGCCACCTCGGCAGGCGTGCCGGCCGCTACAATCTCACCACCATGCACCCCGGCACCCGGCCCAACGTCTATCAGATAGTCGGCTGAGCGAATCGTATCTTCATCGTGCTCCACCACTACCACTGTATTGCCGAGATCACGTAGGTGCTTCAGAGTGGCAATCAATCGGTCATTATCTCGTTGGTGCAAGCCGATACTAGGCTCATCCAAGACATAGAGCACGCCTCTCAGTCCGCTACCGATCTGCGTTGCCAGGCGGATTCGCTGCGCTTCACCACCCGATAGCGTATTAGCCGAGCGTCCCAACTCCAGGTAATTCAGTCCGACATCTCTTAAGAAGTCCAGACGAGAGTTGATCTCCTTAAAAATCTGCTTACCGATCAGCTTCTCTCGCTCCGTCCAGTCAATCTTACTGAAGATATCACGGGCGTCGTCAATCGACAGGTTACAGATATCGACGATTGATAAGTCGTGTACTGTGATCGCCTGCACTACAGGCTTGAGCCGAGCACCGTGGCAGTCCATGCACTCTCGCTCTCGCATAAATCGCTCGATATTCCGCCGCATGAAATCACTATCAGTCTCTCGCCAGCGGCGTTCCAGATTAGGGATCACTCCCTCGTAAGTCGTCTGAATCGTCCGTCTACCTAGTCTAACTGGATAGACTTGGTCGCCTGTACCATACAGCAGGAGTCGACGAGTCTGAGCATCCAGTTCACCGACCGGAGTACGCAGACTAAAACCATGTACCTTCGCCACGCTGGCCAGCTTCTTCATCCACCAGGCTTCGACGTTAATCCGGTTGAACGGTCGGATGGCGCCCTCCATGATAGTCAGGTGATCGTTCAGCACTAATTCCGGATCAACCACCATTCGGCTACCCAGTCCCGAGCAAGTTGGACAAGCCCCAAAAGGCGAGTTAAAGGAGAAGAGCCTTGGCTCCAGCTCGGGGATTGGCTCGTCAGGGTGATCAGGACAGGCATAGCGTTCTGAGTAGGTCATTAGCTCGTTACTATCGGCATCGATCACCTCGACTACTCCACCACCGATAGTCAGGGCCTGCTCGACACTACCGGATATCCTGGATAGATCTTGCTCGGTGATGACCAGACGATCAACTACCAGCTCAATATCGTGCTTGAACCTCTTGTCGATATCCGGCCACTCGTCTAGAGCATAGACGATACCATCTACTCGAGCCCGAGCATAGCCTCGGGCCATATACTGCTCCGGCACATGAGCGAACTCACCCTTCTTCTGCTTGGCGATCGGTGCACAGATGTAGACCCGTCGATCCTTCAGCTGCATGATCTCGTTAATGATCGCTTGAGGAGTCCGCTTGTGCACCTCCTTACCGCAGATCGGACAATGCGGGGTGCCCAGTCGGGCAAAGAGCAAGCGCAGGTAATCGTATATCTCGGTCACGGTTGCCACTGTCGAACGAGGGTTACGGCTGGTCGATTTCTGATCAATCGAGATCGCCGGACTGAGCCCGTCAATCTTATCTACATCAGGTTTCTCCATCTGACCCAGAAACATCCGGGCGTAAGACGACAGCGACTCGACATAACGCCGCTGCCCCTCGGCGTAGAGGGTATCGAAGGCTAGCGAGGATTTACCCGAGCCCGACAGCCCGGTGATCACCACTAGCCGATCACGAGGAATATCCACACTGACGTCCTTCAGGTTGTGGACTCTAGCACCCTGGATACGTATCACCTCTGTCATTATCTCGGGTATCCTAGCATATTTTACCTGATTTGTCACTAGTCGTGGGCTGTCGCCATTAACCAATAAATGAGGTCACTCAAAACGTGATTTTGGCGAGTCGGATGAAAGCAATACACTAAAAGGAAAATGCCCCTTGCTCGGAAGCAAGGGGCGAGGAGGAGATCAAGAAAAGGAGAAAGAGAATCATCCAGAAACGCCGGCAGGCGTCACCAGAGCCTTATCCTCCTTTACCGGCGACGAAATGTCGTCAGCCGTAACAAGTTGGCTCACCCAAACAGGGCGGCCACTCTGTTCTTTGCCAACCTCCATGACCGTGAAGGCCACGAGACCAGAGTGCCTCCTAACTCTCGGCTCGCTCCAGTACGGAGAAAACCGATCCAACACTCCGGCCAACAGGCCCGAATGTCTGTAGAGTGTTTCCAGGAAGGTCTTCAGTATCTTGCCCGCCTCTGGCAGTCCGTGTAATACCGCAACACGGAATTCGGGGCGAAGATTGTTACTTCCAACTTTCACCCCGAACCCAAAGGCCTCCTTCTGGACGAGTTTGTCGACTAGGCCGACAAACTCACGGTCGGCAACAGCCCTTTCGAGCTGCGGCTGATCTTCTTCCGAGTAGTACGTAAAGTCTACTCGGCGCTCAAACCGATACAAGGGTATTTCCACCCTCACCCGGTCGGACTCCTCATCGTACCTTGCCAGAAGAATTGGCTTGATGCTGGTCGTCATGATTTTACTCACGATCATCCCTCCTCAGGGATCGCAGGCCATGTGAGCTGGTCTCACATGCAACCTGATGGTGTCCACTGTAACACCCCCCCGCATTTGTCAAGCATTAGCGTAATGGGCTAGCTCATTCGTCAAGGTAAGCAGGTCGGAGATACCGTTATGAATATATAGCTATATATAGCGATTACCACCCCTATCAACCCGAATCGTTTTACACTATATCAGGCAAAACACGGAGTCAAACTCAGGAAAAATCCGGAGTTACAGTAGTGACTATGGGTAACGCTCGTGGTACAATAAGGTAAGCAAGATATGAAAGACAGCGACTATATCCCCCGACTAATGGATGATGTGCTCAGAGAAAACTTGGAGCTTTACGGTGCTGTATCGCTGGAGGGGTGTAAATGGTGTGGCAAGTCAACTACTGCTCGTCAGCTAGCTAACAGCTCCATCGAGATGCAGAATCCCACCACCGCCGAGAATAATAAGGCGATCGCCAAGTCAGATCCAAGCATTCTGCTCAGTGGCGAGAAGCCCCGCTTGATTGATGAATGGCAAGATACGCCTACTATCTGGGATGCCGTTCGCTATGATGTCGACAAGACCGGACTGACCGGACAATACATCTTGACCGGATCGTCTACGCCCAAGGTCAGTAAGCCGGCTCATTCCGGTGCCGGACGCATAGTCCGACTGATCATGCGTCCCATGAGCCTCTACGAGTCCGGCGAGTCTAACGGTGGCGTCTCACTAAAACAGCTCTTCTATACCAATGGAGATATCACCGGAGAAGCCGGATTGACACCTGAGGATATTGCCCGACTCTGCACCCGTGGTGGCTGGCCGGCTAGCGTCAAGCGTAATCCGACCAACGCCGGCAAATTAGCTCGTGACTACTTGGAGATCATCCTAACTAACGAATCGATGACCGACTTAGACAACGACATCTCCTTCTCCACTCCCAAGATGAGAGCCGTCATACGAAGCCTAGCTCGCAACATCGCCTCACCGGTAACCGGTCAGACGATCATGAATGACGTTATCGGCTCGGGTGAAACGATCAGCGACAAGACACTATCGTCATATCTGGAGACACTGAACCGTTTACATATCCTTGACGACGTTGAACCCTGGTCGCCACAGTTAAGGAGTAAGACTGCTATCAGATCAGGCTGGAAACGAAACTTTACCGACCCGTCACTCGTTGTAGCAGCACTACTTGCTTCGGAGAATGACCTGCGCCTGGACTATCGGACATTTGGGCTGGTCTTTGAGTCTATGGCGTTACGTGACCTGAAGATTTATGCCGAAAGCCTAGATGGTCGTCTATATTATTATCGAGATAAAGCCGGTCGAGAGTGCGATGCTATCATTCATCTACCGGATGGCAAATGGGGAGCCATTGAGATTAAGCTCGGGTCAGACGAGACCTCCATCAGTGAAGGCTCGAGATCACTGCGGCGATTCGTCGATAGCGTTGACACTGAAGTCATGCGCCAGCCGTCATTCCTAATGATTTTGACAGCTACCACCAACTACGCCTACCGTCAAGACGACGGCATCTATATCGTCCCGATTGGCTGTCTAAAGAATTAGCTCATAGTCCAAGATTCCTAGTACCCGGCAAAACACGGAGTCAAACTCAGGAAAAATCCGGAGTTACCCTGAAAGGAAAAACCCCTTGCTCGGAAGCAAGGGGCGGGGAAGGGCGATATGTATGTCAAATCTTGACATACGTACGCCCGACGAACACGGGCGTGTCGTCAATCTCCTTCCCTAACTGGAGGACGTCATGCATCTTCCAGCGTGAACCATCGCCCTTTCTAGGGGCGATGATGATTTCTGTGCCCCGGAGGATAACTTTCCCTCCCGAGCCCAGAGCTTGCCGGATCTCTCCGGCAAGCTTTTCATCCCTGAGGATGAGGTCAAAATCAACCTCACCCCTGTTGTAATTTACAGGACGGAAGAGAAACTTGCTTGAAAGTTCCATCCTAATCCCTCCTTAGGGATCGCAGGCCATGTGAGCTGGTCTCACATGCAACCTGATGGTGTCCACTGTAACACCCCCCGCATTTGTCAAGCATTAGCGCGATAAACTAGTTCCTTCGTCAAGGTGAGTTAATTATGTTCCCAGGCAAAATCGACTATCGGCAGATATCACCCGGCCTAGGACTTAGCCGGGCTCGTCTCTACTTCTTCAGCTAGAGCATACTTATTCTTATCGACTCGCTTAAACTGCGGTCGGCTCTGTAGATTGAGCAGGATAGTAGTCTCTCGGACTTGACGAGCCTTGAGCACCTCCCGGACGATATCGTCTCGGTACATCGGACCGTGCTGACGAAGAACCTCAGTAATCACATCAGTGATCGAGCCCTTCTTATAGCCATACTCAGCCAGAGCGTAAATACCCCGCCCCACCAGTACGAAACGATCATCCTTGATCAGTTCGTTGTGAATTGCCGGGTCGGTGGAGTTGTTGCGATTAAGCCCTCGGTCTCGGATCAGCTGGGCAATCTCACTATAATGCATCGGCTTCTTACTATCTTTAAGGACAATATATACTTTATCTCTAATGGTCCGCGGATTGACTGACGCCCATTTGGCTAGGCCCCATTTATCGTCCAGGTTAGCCACCTGCTTACTCAGCCGAGCGATCGCTCCGATTTCCTTAGGATGCTCGTAACCACTGCCAATTAACTTAAATAGTTCGTCCAGAGTAGCCGGCTCTTTCTTATCCTTGAGTACTTTGATAATCTCATCAATCCTCGCCTTAACGCTGCGATCATCCTTGTCGCTTGTCAATACCACCCCGGCGTGGTATTTATCATTCTCCGTAGTCGGTAGCATCTTGCCGCTAAGCTCGGCTAAGAACATGACATAGGCTCGACTTTGTCTCTCGGAGTCACCCATCACCGCCTCAGCTAAGTCACCGACTTTGGCGGCTCGCCCCATCTCGTGCAGCGACTTGACGATATCCATCTCCGCCACATTAAATGCCTGACAAGACCCTTTCTCCAGCCACAGCTTGATCCGGATCATGGTCGCCTTCTCGATCTGACGCACCCGCTCTCTGGTGATATGCATCGTCTCACCGACTTGCTCTAGCGTTTCTTGCTCACCCTTGATCCCATAACGCCGCGTGACAATATCCGCCTCTCGAGGCCGCTCTATAAATGACACGATCGACTGGACAGCCTCAGTCAATTCTGCCCTGGTATCAAGCGATTTGACCACCAATCTCTCCTTTCCGCATCAGCTGAGTAATTTATTTCACCTGTTTTTCACCTTATTTCAGTTGCAATTATACGACAAACTTTATCTATCCGCAAGAATGAAGCCTGGGACTTTAAGCACTAGCATATTGTGTCGTGATAATTACCCCTAACGAATAGCCACACAATCAGCGCCGAAGATCGACCCGACCGCTGATTCCAGCTCAGCACAAGCCGAAGTGCGCACCGGCATACGCACAGCGTTCTTCTTAGATTCACCCAGCACTAAGATAACCTGATCTTCGCCTTGGTACTGATCAACCTTTTCCCTCATCGCCACCAGTTTCTTGCCATCAGTAGGATCTTTGATGTGGATGTACATCACTTTCGGTTTGTCTGCCTCAACGATATCATAGAGCGACATATCAGTAGCAGGCGAACTAGCTCTAGTCGCTACCGAATGATATTTTCGCCCACTCTCTGCCACCTGCTTCGCCTGATACTGGCGACTGTTACCACGCCTTGACCTAGCCGGAGCGGCCTTGACTTCACTCATCGGCACACCGGTCGGCTGATAGGCACTCAGCACATCATCAGTGACGATTTGAATCGAATCAGCTACCAAGGATGGGTCGGGCAGGCGGTTGCCCTCTTTATCTTTACCGCTGATCCTGCCTTTAATCAAGACCACATCGCTGGGGTTGATCGTCGCCGGCATATTAGCCTCAAAAGTCTTAGGAAAGACCACCACCTCTATCTCACCGAACTTATCCTCGATAGTTAGAAATGCCATCTTCAAGCCGGCCTTGGTCACTAGAGTCCGATTCTTACTGACCAGCCCGCCAACCGTCGCCAGGCTACCATCTTGGTCAGAGCTAAGCGAGTTAGTCGGATTCGTCTTTTCGTTCAGAAAGTCATCGTAGGCGTCCAGCGGGTGAGCTGACAGGTACAGACCAAGCAGTTCCCGCTCCCAATTAAGCTGCTCCTTGGCGTCAGTTTGCTTAGGCGCCGCACTCAATTCCAAGCTGGATACTACACCCTTAGTATCACCCTCCAGCATGCTGATCAGGTTACCCTGACCTGAGTCGGCTTCTTTCTGCGACTTCTGAGCAAAAGCAATGATGCTATCTAGATTAAAGAGTAGATCGGCTCGTGAGCCGGAGTAAGTACCGGCCGGAGCGCTCTTATCAATAAAACAGTCGAAAGCTCCTGCTTTGATCAGCGACTCGTAGACCTTGCGATTGCAGACCCGGCTATTGACTCGCCGAGCAAAGTCCTCCACTGAGGCGAACAGCCCATCTTTCTTGCGCTGCTTGATGATGTCATCGATCGCCGTCGAGCCGACGCTCTTGATCCCAGCTAGACCGAAACGAATATTCCTCGTCCCCTTAACGACAGCAAACTCTTGGAATGACTCATTGATATCAGGCCTTAATACGTCTATCCCCATCCGATTACACTCGGAGATCTCGATGGTTAGCCGCTCAGTATCACCCGAATCGGAGGTCATCAGAGCCGCCATAAAGGCGTCCTGATAATGTGACTTGAGGTAGGCTGTCCAGTAGGCAATCAGGGCATAACAGGCAGCATGACTCTTGTTAAAGCAGTAGTTGGCGAAGTCTTCCAGCTGCGACCAGAACTTCTCCATCAGCTCTCGCTCCACACCGACAGTCTTGACCGCCCCATCGATAAACTTAGGCTTGATCTTCGCCATCAGGTCGGCTTTCTTCTTAGCCACAGCCTTACGCAGAGTATCCGCCTCACCGCCGGTAAAGCCACAGACCGCCTTAGAGATGTTCATGAACTGCTCCTGATAGACCAATACACCATAGGTCTCTTTCAGCTGATCCTCCATGGTTGGGTGTGGATAGGTAATCGGCTCTCTGCCGTTCTTACGAGCGATGAACGAGTCGATGAACTGCATCGGACCGGGACGATATAGCGCCACCATAGCAATAATATCGTCAAAACAGGTCGGCTTCAGCTCCTTAAGGTAGCGCTTCATGCCGGCAGACTCCAGCTGGAAGACCCCCGTCGTTTCGCCTCGTTGCAAAAGCTTGTAGGCTTCCTCGTCATCCAGCTGGAGGTTATCGAGGTCAATCTTGTCACCATAGACCTTGCGAACGATCCGCAGACAGTTATCAATGATAGTCAGGTTGGACAACCCCAAAAAGTCCATCTTCAGCAGTCCCATATCCTCGACCTCAGGAGCCGAGAACTGAGTAGTGATCACACCCTTTTGCGCCATCTCCAGCGGAATAATATCAATCAGCGGCTCGGGGGCAATCACAGTACCGCAAGCATGAACGCCGTGACTTCTGATCGTGCCCTCCAGCTGGGCGGCAAAGTCATAAACTCTCTTGGCCGTGGGATTAGTCTCATACTCGTGCTTGATATCCGGGTCAGTCTGCAAGATCTCTCGCAAGGTACCGATATGAGCTGACTGTGGCCCGGTCGGTACCAGCTTTGACAGGCGGTCGCTCTCAGCATATGGTACTTCCAGCACCCGAGCCACATCACGCACCGCCGAGCGACTAGCCATCGTGCCGAAGGTGACGATATTGCAGACATGATCTCGCCCGTATTTATCAGCACAGTAGTCGATCACATCATCCCGACAAGTGTCCTGCATATCGACATCGATATCCGGCATCGAGATGCGGTCAGGGTTAAGGAAGCGCTCAAACAGTAGACTGTACTTCAGCGGGTCCAGGTCAGTGATCCGGACGGCGTACGAGACGATCGACCCCGCTGCCGACCCCCGCCCCGGGCCAAAGACATAGCCTTGCGACTTACCCCAGTTAATGAAGTCCTGAACGATCAAGAAATAGCCCTCATAGCCCATCGAACCGATCACACTTAGCTCCAGCTCGGCTCGCTGACGCACTTCGTCTGACAGCATCGGCTTAATCTGCTCAACCGACAGCCGCTCCGCTTCCGCCTGTGGCACACCGTTATAACGCACCAGCAGACCCTGATAAACCAACTTATGAAAGAACGAGTGCTCACTATCACCTTTCGGGAGAGAGGGATACTTCGGGATCAGCACTTGCCCCAGCTCAATATCGACATTACATCGCTCGGCAACCAGCCTGGTGTTAAGGATAGCCTCCGGACATTCGTCGCCCCAGTGGTCAATGATATCTCTCGGGTCAGTCAAATGCAGCTCAAAATCAGCCAGACTCATGCGATTCTTGTCGCTTAAGAAAGAGCCCGTACCGATGCAAAGTAGGATCTCGTGTGCCTGCTGACAATCGTGGGTCAGGTAGTGCCCGTCACAGGTAATTACCAGAGGAATGCCCAGCTCCTGATTCATCCGCTTCAGCCCTTCGTTGATCCGGTTCTGGATCTCCCAGTGAGTATTGCTCTTCGGGTGACCATGATCCTGCATCTCTAAGTAAAAACGGTCACCAAAGACCCCTCGATACCACTTCGCCAACTCGACCGCCCTGTCATAATCACCGGTCTTTAGAGCACAGCTAATCTCACTGCTGGCACAGCCCGATAGAACGATTAGTCCTTCGTTGTATTTCTCTAAGATCTCGTGGTCAATCCGCGGCTTATAATACATTCCTTCCAGGTTAGCCAGACTGGAAAGCCGCATCATATTGTGCCAGCCGGCCTTATTCATAGCCAGAATAGTCAGATGGAAACGCTGTTTGTCCTTTGCCGGATCACGATCTTTGCGCCCTCGGGTCGCCATGTACACTTCGATGCCGAGAACCGGCTTGACACCCGCCGCCTTCGCCTTTTTATAAAAAGTTAGATCGCCGCCCATGGTGCCGTGGTCGGTCACTGCCACGGCCTCCATACCAAACTCTTTGACTTTACCGATGAGGTCATCTACCTTGGTCAATCCATCCAGCACGCTGTAAGTGGTATGGTTGTGCAAATGGACGAAGTCACTCGGGGTAAACTTGTGCTTGCGTGCTTCCTCACGGCTAATGCAGATCGGCGGTACATCAGTCCGATCATCCTGCTTTTTCGTCTTTACTCCCTCCTGACTCATCGCTAATTATTATAGCAAAATAATGCTTAATTTGTGGTGCTGCCGGCCCTCCGGGGGCAACAAGAATAGACCCCTCTCCGGGGTCTATCTAAGCTTAGCCGGTGGCTACTAGTCGTCTAGCTTACTATCGATCTTATCGTCCAGCTCTTCTTTCTTCTGACCGAAGAACTTCTTAGCATCCCGCACTTTTTCACCGGCGAAAGCCTTAGCCTCACCGGCTTTGTCACCGGCTGCCTTCTTGACTTCTCGGGCTTTACGAGCGACATCCTGCCGAGTCTCTTTACCTGACTTTGGTGCCGTCAAGATACCGGCCACTACGCCCACGGCCGTACCGATAGCTGCCCCCAGGGCAAACTTGCCTGCGCCTGATGATTTCTTGTCACTGCTCATCTTTTTTCCTCCTTTTACCGCTAAGATGGTTACGGATATATTTTACTACAATCTTGGCAATTATCGCCGGATTAGCCAACCGATTAAGCGTAGCGAAGAATGAACGCAGACTATCACTGGCGTCCTCGACGTTATCGGTGATACGCTTAATCTGGATAGAGATCCGAATCGACAAGACTAAGAAAATGATGCCTAGCACCAGGAATATCGCCAGAAACACCGACAGGATCAGAACTAGTATTTGAAAGGCATCCATACATCTAATTTAGCATAAGCAGTTAACTAGTCAATGCAAGGACGGCGTGAAACCCGGCATACCCCCATATGTCTTAGCTCGTTAATAACTCCGGTATTCGGGGCAGCCAGTCGATACTTCAATCCGGTCGAGCCGGTACCGCCGGTTGATTTCCTGGCGGCAGGTTTTCTGGTAGTATTATCAGCTCTTTTATCGCCGGACTTGTCTTTATCCTTGTTGTCATTTTTATCACCGGTCTGATCATTGTCACCGCCCTTATCCTTGTCTTTATCGTCATCAGGATTAATAGGATCAGTGTAAGTGAATAGCTGAGACAACTTAGTCTCGTGATCTTCATCCTCACTTAAAGCAACTTCGACGGCGCCGGAGTGATCACTAGCCGGCGTTAAAAGCTTGATCGAATCATCACCCACTTCGTAATCCGCCACCTCTTTATCACCGAAACGAATCGCCGTGATGTTGGGTACTTTAGCAATTAGACGATTGCTAATTAGCTTTGGCTGGTTAGTGTTAGCCAGGACGTTAATACCGGGCAAGCCCTTCGCCGAGCCGCCCCAGGCATAGACGTTACCCTCAGAATCAAGCGCATATGAGTAGCTCGCTATCTGACTGCCACCGGCACCGGCTGCCAGTACCTGCTGGATGGTCACCTTATCCTCAGTTCCGTCGGGTCGGTTCGGTTTCGTCGGTAGCGTAAACCGGTCAGTGATCTCGCTAATCTGATTCCGACTAATATTTGACCCATCACCCAACTGACCATAGTAATTAGACCCCCAGCTAAAGACTCTACCGTATTGTGACAGAGCCAATACCTGAGAATTACCGATACTAATCCGGCTAATCCGATCATCCTTCTCTAAGAGCTCCTTAAACCGCTTGGTTAACTCGATCGGCACACTAGAGAGCTTGTCACCGCTGCTGTGGTCGGCCGGATTAGCTTTGTCATTGCCAATCCCCAGCATACCGGTCTGATGGTTACCCCAGATAAACAGCCTGTCATTCTTAGTCAAGATTGCCATGACGCCATTACCGGCCGCAACCTGGATCACCGTATCATCACCAAGTGACGGGATACTACCCGTACCCGGCGAACTGATGTAGTAGGCCGACATCGCCGGATCAAGCTTATTCGGTTCACCCCGCCTTGATCGCCCCAGCTCACCGTGATTATTACGCCCCCAGGTCTGTAGATTGCCAACATTATCCAGACTAATCGCTGACCGGTTACCCGCTGCCAACAGCTTGATATTATCTCCCAGCCAAGCCGCCTCGACCGGAGCGGTCTTGTCGGCGTACTTTCGATTAGTGTCACCATCAATATAATCTTGTACCTCGCCCCAGACGTAGATATAGCCTTGGTCGGTCAGAGCATAAGCCGTATTAGCGCCGGCAGTAATAAACCTAATGAAATCACCTTGACGCAGAGTGAATTTGTCGGTGATCTCGACAGGTTGATTCCGATCTTGACGACTCTCGCCGCCTTGCCCTAGCTGACCCCTATCATTGTGACCCCAGGCAAAAACCCGATGCTTCTGACTAATAGCGTACGAACTATAGTCGCCGGCCGCAATCGTTTCGACCCGATCGCTCGCCTCTAAGTTTAGCTTAGCTGTCACATCGACGGGCTGAACTGTATAGCCAATTACTTTCCTGCTGCCCAACTGACCGTACGTATTACTACCGACTGCCCAGATATGACCACTCTGCGACAAGAGTAAAGCGTGCTCAACACCCGCCGCCACATCAACGAACTTCTCGTTCTCTTCTCTAATGAAGCCCTTACCCTTGATCACTACCGGCGTGCCACCGCTAGTCGAGCCACTGGTTGGTGTCATCGTCTCTACCGAGAATGCTCTTGCCGGGATCGACAGAAAGCATAAAACCCCCACCAGCACAAAAGTGAGCTGACGAGCTAAGTGGTGGATGCGGTGGATGATCATGTACTTACCTAATAAATTAACACAAGCATATCGGAGCTGGCAAGTAGCTGAACGGTGACTAGTAGTCAACCGGCGCAATCGACTCCACCCACAGCTGAAGCTCTTCTAAGATAAACTGATCCGCCGCCGGACTATTCGCCAGCTTGCTCAGCTCTGACAGATAAGCCGGTAGTTCCCGCTCCAGTTTGGCTCGGCGAAACTTCCGCCAACGCTCTTCCTCCGACTCTGATAAACTAGCCGGGTATTGACGAGCCTTATAGCGAAAGAGCAGTTCGTCCAACCGTTCGTCGGTAAAGTTGGGGTGTAAATCAGCCAGACCGGTTGAATCAGCTGCGGCGACTAGGCGTATCTTTGCCTGATCACTCTTAGGCGTGAAGCTGTCATACAGCTTGCCTTCGACATCACTAGCCGGCGGAAAGGCAGGGCGCTTACACCAAGCCCTAGTCAGTCGTTTGATTAAGCCGGCTTGACTATTCAGCTGATGATAATGCTTCATTGCCTCAGCCTGGCTTAGACTAATCCGGACTTCCGAAGCTGAGTCCAGCACCCCCAGAGGCGCTACTGCGGGACACTTGTTGATGCTCAGCTCCTTGATCGGTATAGGGACGAAATCATCCTGTCGCCTAGTCGCCCGATCTGCCGTCAGATTACCGAGTATCTCTGCCTCACTAAGTGAGGTGAAGTCAACTGGATCATAACGCAGATCCCAAACTAGATAGCTATTCGGAGTACGCCCTTCGGCAATTACCGTCGCCACCGTCGTCTTCTGATAGCTCGACGAATAGCGACCACTGGCATAGACAAACGGCTTAGGCTGGCTGGGGGCAATGATGCTAAGTACCGAGTGTTTGTCGTGGTGGTCTAGCAGGTAGCGCCACATCGTCGGCTGGCTCTGGCGTAGTAGCCTTGCTAGACTAATCAGCGCCTTGACATCAGCCAGGGCATCATGAGCATTGTCGTTCTCAAAGCCGTTACATTTCGCCATATCTACCAGATTGACCGTAGTAATCAGCTGATCCGTCTCCGCTACCCGCTTAGTTGGCCAGTTAATTCCCTCCGGACGCAATGCTCGTACCAGCCGAGTCACATCCAGCAGATCCCAGCGGTCACGACCTTCTACCCATGCCCACTGATAAGGATCATGAAAATTACGCCACAAGGTGTGACGGATAAACTCATCGTCAAACCTCGTACTGTTATATCCCAGGATGGTTGTATCCGGTGTTGCAACCTGCTCTAGAAAGTAACGGCAAAAGTCTGCCTCGCTGATACCGTCAGCCACAGTCATTTGCGGCGTAATATGAGTAGTTAAGACCGCCCCCGGCGCAGGCAAGATATCATCGGTCAGCTTGACCAGTAGGTTAACCGGCTGACCAATTGGCTTGAGCTCATCGTTGGTCCGCTGACCGGCAAACTGCATGATCCGGTCGTACCTGGCACTAAATCCGGACGTCTCCAGATCATAAAAGAAGAACGTCCGCATGAACCCCTAGTGAATAAACTTGTAGCCCGCTAGATTATGGATGGTTCTGGTTGATCGGACATTCCAACCGGCGTAGTTCATCTCACTGACGAAGACACTACCATCGGGATTAACTCGCTCGACGATACCGACGTGACCATAGTAGCCGGACTTGGTCTGGAAAATAGCCCCAACCGACGGAATGTGGTCGACCAGAAGCCCCGAAGCCCTAGCTCCACTATCCCAGGTATTGGCATTACCCCAACCGCCACTGACCGGTAGCCCCAGCTGAACTCGGCGATTATAGGCATACCAGGTACAGTAGCCATAGGCATAGCGGTTGCCGCTGACGATCGGCACATAGAAACCTAGAGTAGTGCTAACACCCGACGAATCGTTATTATAACCATACGAGTACGAACTCCGCCCATAACGTCGTCTAGCTTGAGGTGCAACATACTCCGGGCGCTCTTCCTCAGGCAAGACTCCATCCGGCAAAAGAATAGCCGTACCCGTCGCCACCTTGTCGCTATTGAGGTTATTGATGTTGGTGATCGACTCAGTAGACGACTTGTATTTATCAGCCAGTGCCTTCAGGTCATCGCCTTCTTTAACGGTATAGACTACACCATCGACAGCCGGGATAGTGATAGTCGAGCCAACCGCCATAGCATCAGTCTTGAGACCATTGGCCCAGCGGATAGTCTGGGCTGAGACGCCATGCGCTTTAGCGATCGTCTCCGCCGAGTCACCTTCTTTCACTACATAAGTCGCCAAAGCCTTCGACTCAGTCGTCGGTGCCACAATCTGCTGTTTGCTAACGCTGGTAGCATCAGCCTGTGCCATCTCAGCACTTACGTTAACTGACTCTGCATTACTGGAGACGCTATTTGATGACGACAGATTAGTCACTGACGCCACCGCCGAAGCAATATTAGCCGACTTGACATCATCAGCCGTAGTCGAGCCTGTCGTTACCGCTCCGCCCGCCAGCTGACCGCCGGTATTGTCAGCCAAGCTGGTAGCGACAGCATTAGACTGGTTAACCTGGCCAACCTTCTGACCTTGCAGGATATTAACGTCAATAGAATTGCTAGTCGACACACCCGGCAGGCTAACCTGGGTGATAGAGTCAGCATGAGTGTAACTCGTAGCGACTAACGTCAGTACCAGTATGAAGACGGTGATGTAAGAAGCCCGCTGTAGGAACTTCTTGCTCCGTCCACTTGCCTTTGATTTGATTCTCTCGCTGGAAGAATTAATTAAATTACGATCAGTCATAGCTCGTGATTTAGATTAAATCGCTATTGATTATAGCAAGCCGGAGGTAGTTGTGTCAATGCTCTTTAGGGGTGGAGTAAGCTATCGACAGTAGTAGTAAAAGCTACTTGCACAGCTTGCCACAGTGGTCAGCCACAGCCTGATTGTGCTGGTCAGCCGTCTCCGAGAAATATGTCTTGCCATCTTCGCCGGCCACAAAGTAATAGTAGCCACTTGCCGGAGGCTCCGCCACCGCCAGCATAGCACTCAGACTAGGATTGGCGATTGGTCCGGGCGGTAGCCCCGGATTATTGCGGGTGTTATAAGCCGAGGTACAGTCAGGCGAGTTGGTATTGCACATCCCCATCTTGTAGGCGTACTGAAACGTCACGTCCGAGCCTAGATTCATCCCCGCCTCTAAACGATTGTAAAAGACGCTGGCTACCAGCTTCTGGTCGGCTTGGTTCTTAACCTCCTTGGTCACGATTGAGGCTAGTGTAATACCTTGATAAAAGCTTAGCCCCCGACCGGCAAATTTAACCTTGAGATTGTTACGACTACTGACCAGCGCCAGTTGGTTAAGTGCTTTCTTGATCACCTTATCCAGCCCATCACCGGCCAGTACCCGGTAAGTATCGGGGTAGAGGTAGCCTTCCAGGCCGGCATTATCAGGTTTGTCGGCTAAGATCGGGCTATCGTAATGAGCTGATAACGCCTTCTCTATCTCAGCATCGGTATAGTCATAGCCCTTAAAGACCTCTTTTAGCTCGTTAAGAGTCAGCCCGGGCGGTATCTGAATATCAACCTCATCACTATCAGCGGTGGCCAACTTATCAACAATCTTGGTCATACCGTAGCTCGGACTAAGCATATGTGTGCCCGCCTGAATATCCCCGCCATGAAGACGCTTATAGATTCGAAAAGCCAGAGTATTGCGAATAAAGCCCGCCTTCTGGAGAGCATTAGCCACTTCTTCAGTGGTAGCGCCCTTATCGATAACGAACTGTCGGACGCTCTTATCTGCTGCATTGACCGGCTCGGACGAGCTACACCACCAAACAAAGACAGTTGCAACGGCAATAACAATGAAGATCGCTGCGATGACTGCACTGTTACGCAAGATGCTATGTCTGCCCCGCCGAGCTTGACGCTTTTGCTGACGGCGCCGACGCCTCAGCTCACCTCGACTCAGCGTTGCCTCAGTCTCCGCTTCGATAATTGGCTTAAAGTTAAGCTCCATGAAATCGTTCGCTATCTCAAATGACGGTCGTCGCTTAACCTGGCTGACATTCACCTGTTTATGACCCGGCTTAAGCTTGCCCACCTCTATCTTCATACCTTATTTCACCCCACCTAGATAATCAGTCAAGATGACCGCCGCTGCTTGACTATCCAGCGTGCCGTCTCGTAACATTTGCTCCTTAAAGTGCTTCTTGTCTCGACGAAGCATCGCCTCTGCCTGAACGGATGTCAAACTCTCATCCTGAAAAACCACCTCAACACCCCGGATAGAACTAACCGACATAGCATCCCCCAGATCATCTGCAAACTGACGACAGTACTCACTCTGCTTAGTCTCCAGCCCCTCGGCATTGCGAGGCAGGCCAACCACCACTGTCTTGATCCGGTGGTTTACGACCAAACGACAGATCTCAGCCAGAGCCTGCCCGTCATTCTCAACCGCTTTAGCCGGCGAGGCTAGTTTAACTTCATTGTCACCAAAAGCAACACCAATTCGTCGAGCCCCGACATCCAGCGCCATCAATCGTTCCAGCTGCTTCATTGATCGACCGTATAAACAACCTTTATCTTATTCACAGCCGGTACCCGACTAACCCAGAAGGGCGACAGCGCTACGTTAACATCGCTAACACCCTCGGTCTGCTTGAGCAGCGACTTAACCTCCTCTGATTTACGACCGGTCGCCTGGCGTTTGGCGCTAGCCTCGTCTACTTGCGGCCCTAGTTTGCCGGTAGTCTTAATAGCAACTACATAGCCATTCTGAGCCGGAGCGAAGCCGCTAAACGCTATTTCTTTAACGCCATCACTATAAATCTTCTGGTCAGGGCGTTTTTTGCTATTCAGCTGGTGAGACAACATCCCCTTTAGATCACCCCAACTAACCCCCATCAGGGTGTAGGTAATTTCCATACTGGCGGTCGCTTGACCGGACGATTGCTCGCCCACCGCCGGCGATACTTTCACCTCGCTCTGTCCGACGCTAAAGCTGTTACCGATGGTTACTACCGAACCGGACATTTGACTGGCCAGGTCTTTCTTAGCGGCATTACTATCGCCTTTTTTCTTTAACGCTGCCACCGCTGTATCGACATCAGCTTGCGACACCACCTTAACCGTCTGCTTATTACCGCCACTGAAGGTCACTTTAGCTAAGGCTGTCACTTTGCTGGAAGAGTAGCCTGAGACAGACAGAGCAGTATTCTTCTCGATATTGCCTTCGGGGCCGATGTTCACCGCTGTCGCTTTGACGCTATGATAAGTCTTGCACTCTCCCGAAGCATCTTTGCCGCCGATAACCGTCACATCACCGTCAGTCGTAAACTGCATGCCGCTAGCGTATAATCTGGTACCCGCTTCAATGGTAATACTATTCTTCTTAGGCGTATCGCTATAGGAGTCATTAGGGGTAGCGTTATAGCAAAAAGCCACTGTACCGGTTGCCTTAGTACCGACCTCTTTAGTACCGGTAGCGTTGAACTGCACTATCTCGTTAGCTTTCTTTTGCTTGATGACCGGAGGCAAGATACCCTGCTCGTCATTACGCTCACCGGACGGCACTAAGTTAAGTGTCCGCTCAATATCAACGGCAGTTGTTTTCGCCTTGATAGTAATAATCGCCTGAGGAGCAATAACGAGCGCCCAGACGATCAGTCCAATCAGCAGTATCAAGCCTCCACCGATTAGTAAAATCTTCTTTCTCAGATCGCCGATATCAGGGATCTTGATCCGCTTACCGGTCGGCCGCTTCGTCGCCCCGGGAGTTTCATCGTCAGCCACGCCGTCACCGTCAGCGTCGTTCTTGATATGATCGTCCGTCTCAATCGCCGCCACAGCCACGGATATATCATCATCCGTCCGCTCTCCCGCTGACTCTCTGGCAACGTCATCCAGCCTGCCAATCGCTTCATTACGCCCGTCAATGATGTCATCATCGTCATCATCGACGTTATCAACTTCAATCAATCTCGCTTGGGCATTGATGTTCTTAGCCACCGGAATGGCTAGACCGGAGGCCAGATTAGTCAGCGCCTTATCTAAGGTAACGATACTGAGACGCTTATGCGCCAGCTTAGCTGCTCGTTGTAATAGCTTCAGGTTAACCGCACTCTGCAACACTCCGATCCGCTTAGGTGGCACCAGTGCCACCACTGTCTCTTTGGCAGCCTTAATCTTGCCTACGATAGAAGTCACGTCATCATCGGTATCAATGTAGATCAGACCCCGGCCCTGCAAACCGGAACTCGGCGTATCATCTCGCCCTCGCTTCGCTACTCTGACCTTGACTCTCTGACTATCAAGCTTCGTCATCTTATATCCTTAGTACTCTATCTATTTTATCTCGGAACGTCTCCTTCGTCCCGGTGACTGACTCCATTGTATCATAGCCCACCCGCAAAAGCCCTAGGGCAGTGATCAGAGTGTGGTCAGTGATCTCACCGGTCTCATCCTCTATACCCGATACATCGCTGGGGCGAACGTGCTTGATGATCGGTCGTCTCGAAAAGGGCAAGTCCTTATACCAGTTTGAGGTCTCCAGCCGATCAACCAAAGCACCCAGTGACGAACCGCCACCACAGAGTAAGAACTTATTCGGCAGATGGTCAATAGCATCAAACTCGCTCAGCGCCAGCTGCACACCGCTGATCCAGACATCCAGAGTATTGTCGATCGATTCATTGACCGTCCGGAGTACGTTAGGCTTGATCTTGCCTCCGTCAATATTAAGCTTGAGCTTCTCGGCAGCCTCATAGCCAATACTTAGGTCGCCACTGATCGTCTTAGTGAAGGATCGACCGGCCACGCCAAAACACTTGGTACCTTCCACTCCGCCGTCATTGACTACGGCGATATCGGTACTACCACCGCCGACATCGCACAATATCGCTGTATAGTTGGGACTCTCATCTGTCCCCAGTACTGCCCGAGCTACCGCAAAGGGCTCGGCTGCCACTGCCACCAGCTCTAAGTTTAGCTCAGTTGCCGTCCGCTCCAGTGCCCCGATATGGACCATCGGTGCAAATGCAGTGTAGATCTGGATTGCCACGTCTTTACCCTGGAAGCCAATCGGGTTACTAACCTTGTAGCCGTCGATATGAATACTGACGATAGCAGCATTAACCAGCTTGACCTCGACATCAGGATTGCCCGTCTCAAAAGCAATCTGTTTCTGCGCCTTAGTAGCAGCCCTCTCTTGCACCTTGTCAATGATCAGCTGCATCTCCGCTTCACTCAGCTGATGATCCGGGTTGGGACGTTTATAACGAATGGTTGAAGTAATCCCCTTAACGAACTCACCGGCAATGCCAATCACCACCTTCTTAGCCTGGACACCAGCCTGGTCCTCTGCTTTGGCTAACGCTACCTCACAGTTCTTGACTACGCCGGTGATATCGGCGATAGCCCCACCAAACATGTTGCCTGTCTCTTGGCGAGCCCGACCGACCCCGACTACCCTCAGCTTATCATCAATCAGTTTAGCGATCAGAGCCTTAGTGTAGACCGTCCCGATATCTAAGGCGACGATATACTGATCGGTCTCCTCGACCCGTGAAAAAAGCTTCATACGCTAACTATTATACAACATAATCGGTTATGCCTATTAACCTTCGTACCAACTCACTACATTCATTTATGCTTGTTCCGGTAATATTTCTGGAGCTGAGACTTTGGTTTTTCGGGTATAGTACGCACTAGTTTGTTGTTTCTTACAAGCGGAACGATGTATTTCCTAGACACATAACTCCTAGTCATACCCAAGAAATTAGCAATTTCCTTCAAACTACGAGGCTTGTTGCAATAGTCAAGGATAACACTCACTTGGTCACTCACTTGGTCACTCACTTGGTCACTCACTTGGTCACTCACTTGGTCAGGTTCGCTATCATGGCTATTGTTGTAAAAGACTACCTTAAACAAGCCCCTCCCCTCAATAAACTTTGGTTCCGGTAAACCGTATTTAGCCATCTCCCGCCTCATGGTAGGAATACCGGTATGTCTATTTTCCAGTGCCCTCATGAGGTCACCGTCAATTGCCGGGTACTTCTCCTCTAACAATCTAATAATATTCGGATTACGAGCTTCCATTATCGTATCAGTACCCAACCTATCAATCCGATTTGGACCATATAGAGTGCCCGGATTAATTATCTCTATCCTATCGCTGTAGACATATACCTGTATATAAGCTCTCTCAGTGTACTTACTATAATCACGGTGAACCAAGGCATTCGTCACAGCTTCACGCAGAGCTCTAATAGGGTATTCCGGTATGTCGGTACGTTTACCGCTAGGATCAATAATTACCTTGGTCTTCATATTTCGCTGCAGAAAACCAAGCGCCCCTGACAGCATTTGCTCTATAGTACCCTCGACTCGTTGATTGTCATTAAATCGCTGTCCATCTCCTCCTAATTCGCCCAGTTCTTTGCCGGGCATAGACGAACAAGCAATAAACAGCTGTGGGTAATATGCCTGTGGATAGTCACCAAAAACCATCATACCCGCCATCGTTGGCTTATTATCATTACAGATACCGCTCAGCTTCATAATTTTCTCATCGTCGTTCTTAGCAAAATTAGGCTTTTCAGACTTTACTTTCTTAATGTATCTGATGATCTCTTCACCGTTTAAGTCATCAATGCCGGCTCGTTCAATCGGTCGCAGATCGTCAGGAACTCCTTCTTTGTAGCTTTGTTGAGCATATATCTCGTACGGCGTCATTTGTTCATCGCTCTCTCCAACCCTAGTATAAGCACCTCTATGAATACCACCTTTAGTGTAATAACATGGTTTTTCGCTTAGAGGTAGTTCATAAACTTTAGCAGCGACCAGCGTCTTTCCCTCAAATTCGACCGGGCTAATATCCAGGTGAACCGGCGGGCTCATAGAGTTCTTGCCCAACTCGGTTAATTTTTTCTGCAGATCCTCCACATCATAAACTCCTTCCACCTGGAAACTGTCACTAAGTCCAAAGATAATAATGCCGCCATACTTATTTGAGAAGCTGGAGATAGTATCATAGCATTTCGGAAAGCCACCTTTGGCTGATTTAGCTTCAATTGAATACGTCTCTGTGCCATATTCCCTAAGTGTCGCAATGGCCTCCACTATTTCTTGTCGATCCACAGCCTATGGTTTCTCCATCTCTCACTAGTAGTATGATGCTTTACTGCACTAGAACTTCTTCCCTGCGGCTTGGCTGAGTTGGCGCTGGCGACTCATCAGCTCATTGTAGTCCGCCCGCCAGGTCTCGGCAATCTTGAGTTGGCGTTTAGTCGCCTCCTCCACTGATAGTTCAATTGGGAAGCCATAAGTATCGTATAGCTTGAACACCTCACTGCCCGTTAACCCATCAGCTGACATCTTATCAAACTCTCTTAGACCTTTCGCCAGGGTGCGACGAAAAGCCTTCTCTTCCTTAACCAGTACCGCTACCACTTCATCGTGACCCGCCTCAACCTCAGGAAAGTCTGCTCGGTAAATCCCAGCCACTACCGGCACGATCTCCTCCATAAAGTTCTGCTCCACCCCCAGCTCCAGAGCGAAGCGGATGGCTCGCCTGATTAGCCGACGCATGACATAGCCCTGCTGCTTGTTGCTCGGCTTGACTCCATCAACTGCTAAGAAGGTGGCTGCCCTCAGATGGTCAGCGATCACCCGCATCGCCTGTTTTTCTTCATCATATTTACGTCCGCTTAGCTGCTCCAGCTTAGTAATGATCGGCATGAATAAAGAAGTGCGGAAAACATCCGGCGAGTCGATCGCCGCTGCCGCAATCCGCTCCAGCCCGCCACCGAAGTCAACATTCTGCTTCGGTAGCTTCTTAAACCCCTCCGGAGTACGAACGTACTGAGTAAAGACTTGATTACCAATCTCCATGTAGTGACCACAATCGCAGTTAGGGTGACATTTATCACCATAAGCCGGATCATGGTCAACATGCTCAAAGGCATAAAAGACCTCACTATCCGGACCACAGGGATCACCCATCGGCGTAGTCGACGGACCACCATTACGGCTCCACCAGTTCTTGCTACCATCATAGAAGAAGATCCGCTCACCCGACTTGATGCCTCGCTGACCACCTTGTGCCTCACTACCAATGTCAGCCAGCTTAGCCTCGATCCCTTTGCTCTGAAATAGTTCTTGCCAGATCTGAGCTGCCTCATCGTCCCGGGGAATACCATTCTCCGGATCACCAGCAAAGCAAGTCACATATAGCCGGTGTGGATCTAGACCAACTTCGTCGACCAGGAAGTTAAAAAACCAGGTGATCTGGTCTCTCTTAAAGTAGTCCCCTAGACTCCAATTACCCAGCATCTCAAAGAAGGTGGTGTGGCGATTATCTCCTACTTCATCAATGTCTTGCGCCCGAACACAAGTCTGACTGTCAGCCAGCCTAGTCCCCAGAGGATGAGGCTCGCCCAGTAGATATTTGAGCAAGGGCTGCATGCCCGAGCCGGTAAATAGGGTGGTCTTATCATCCTCCGGCACCAGCTTGGCACGAGGAATCACCGTGTGCCCATGTTCTTTGGCGCACTCCAAGAATCGTCGCCTGATTTCGTCAGCATTCATAGCTGATATTCTATCATACTCAGCTATTCGACCTTGACAATCTCGCCATCTTTTAGGTGTAGTAAACGCTGATTACGAGAGCCTCGAAACTTAAGTGATAGATCCCGCTCCGCCAGGATGAATGGTCCATCAATCAGCATATCGATCGACTTGACCAGCTCCCACATCTCGGGAGTCGACCAGTCTCGCCCCGCTTTGATGTCGTCATACAGGTAGCCGGTGAAAGACAGTACATTCCAGCCCATCTCTCGGTGCGCCCAGTCGGCCAGTTCTTTACAAGCCTTAGCCTGAAGCATCGGCTCACCGCCACTCAGCGTTAGTCCGGTCTGCCCCTCCATCTGGCGCAACTTTTGCTTGACCCAATCAATCTTAACCACCGTACCGGCCTGGACATCCCAAGTCTCAGGGTTGTGGCAGCCGGGGCAGGCTCGGTAACAGCCCTGACACCAAACCACCGCCCTGAGCCCCGGTCCATCAACGATACTATCGCCCGCTACCGGCGAGGCTAACCTAATTTCATCGTCCGCCAGCTGCATCTCAGACCTTAGCCATCATCTTGACTTGATTAGCTTTCTGGAGCTCTCGCTCGGCTTTTTGCTCGGTAGTATAGACACCATTTTTATTGACCGTCACTCCATGTTTGACCCTGGCCTTTTCCTCGGCCTGCTTTGCATCGTTCCAGCGATCCAGCGAGCCAACCAGGTAGCCGGTGATCCGACGCAAGCGCTCAAAGCTAGGTCCGTCCGCTTCGTGTCGACCACAGCTGGGACAAACATCGTCATAAATGATGCCGGTGAAGCCACAAACCGGATCACGATCAACCGGATGGTTGACTGAGCCATAGCCGATCCCCGCCTCTTTCATATGGCGAATCACCGTCTCGAAAGCCTCAATATTCTGGCTAGGATCGCCATCCAGCTCAATGTAGGTGATATGCCCGGCACTGCACAGCTCGTGATAAGGCGCTTCTTTATCAATCTTATTAAAGGCTCCTATCTGATAGTAAACCGGTACATGGAAGGAATTAGTATAGAACTCCCGGTCGGTCACGCCTTTGATCTTGCCGAAATGCTGACGGTCTATCCGAGTGAAACGACCCGACAATCCCTCAGCCGGCGTACCCAAGATGCCATAGTTCAGATGATACTTCTCCTCCTTATAATAGTCAGCTCGCTGACGCATGTGACCGATGATTTCCAGCCCTTTAGCCTGCATCTCGTCTGACTCGCCATGATGATGACCGGTCATCGCCACCAGTGTCTCAGCCAACCCGATAAAACCGATCGAGAGAGTGCCGTGCTTAGTGACCGCCTCCAGCCGATCATCCGGACCAAGCTTCTCACTACCAAGCCAGTTGCCCTGCCCCATCAGGAAGGGGAAATTGCGCACCAGCATATTAGACTGAAACTTATAGCGCTGATATAGCTGGTCGGCTACCAGATCCATCAGGTCGTCCAATTCTTTATAAAATCCCTTCCAGTCCGGCTTACTGCGCTTACCTAGACAGATACCATGCTTGATACCCAGCCGCGGTAGATTGATACTGGTAAAGGATAAGTTGCCTCGCCCGATCGTAGTACCGTTCGACTCGGGGAAGATCGACTCATAGACCCTGGTGCGACAACCCATGGTAGCGATCTCAGATTTATAATCACCCGGCTTGTAATACTTTAGGTTAAATGGCGCATCAATGAAGACGAAGTTGGGGAAGAGTCGCTTGCTCGAGACCCGCATCGCCAGTTTGAATAGATCGTAGTTAGGATCCTCCGGGTTGTAATTCACGCCTTCCTTCACCTTGAAGATGCTGATCGGGAAGATCGGCGTCTCACCGTGCCCCAACCCCGCTTCGGTCGCCAGTAAGAATTGCTCACTGGCCAAATGCCCCTCGGGCGAAGTATCAGTACCGAAGTTCAGGCTGGTGAAGGGCACCTGAGCGCCTGCTCGAGAATGCATCGTATTCAGATTATGCACCAAGCCTTCCATCGCCTGATAAGTCTGGCGCTTGGTCTCCTTGATAGCAAAGTCAAAGATCTTAGCCGGGATACCTTTGATCCGCTCGGTATAGGTCAGCTTCTCCAGCTTAGCCGGGTCAAGCTTGATTTTTTTACCGGTAAAGTCATTGTAATGCTCGACATTTGACTGAACGGCTTTACGATAAGTCTTATTAACGCCCGGCGCCATCGCCCAGTCGAAGTTGGGGATAGCTTGCCCGCCGTGTTGCTCATTCTGATTTGACTGCAGGATGATCGCTGTCAAAGCAGCATAACTACCGATGCTATTAGGCGTCCTTAAGAAGCCATGCCCCGTCGAGAAGCCGCCATTAGCAAACAATTTCAGCGGGTCGGTCTGACAGCAAGTCAGCGTTCCGGTGGCATAGAAGTCAAGGTCATGGATATGGATATCGCCATCGTCGTGAGCTCGGACATGCTCCGGTCGGAGCAGAAAAGTCTTAGCATACTCTTTCGACCCTTCCTCACCATACTGAAGCATCTTACCCATAGCAGTATCACCATTGACGTTAGCATTAGAACGCTTGAGGTCGCTGGAGTCCTTTGCTAGTGAGCCGGTAATGATATCAAATTGCGACATCAGCCGAGACTTTGAACCGCGCACTTTAGACCGTTCGTCCCGATAGACAATGTACGCCTTAGCCGTCGTCTTGTAGCTGGAGTTCATCAGGATATCCTCCACTTCATCCTGAATCTGCTCTACCGTCGGGATCGTCCCGTCGTATTCCTGACTTAGTTTATCCGTCACCCTACCCGCCAGCTTAGCTGCTTCCTTACTACTAAACTCTTTGGTAGCTGCCCCCGCCTTGGCGATAGCCGTAGCGATATTTGCTTGATTAAAACTGACGATCCGGCCATCCCTCTTCTGCACCGACTTCAGCATCCTGCCCTCCTTATGACTTTGTTTGTTGCATACGCTATATGTTGCGTGTATGATAGATTGTACTCACCAAGATATGGTGTAGTCAATAAGTAACCACACAATTAGCGTTATGCTTTTTGCAACAGACGCTATAGATAGCGACAGTAATCCGGACTGTGGAAAAGCACCAAATTACCTGGGGTAAAATGAGAGGGAGTATGAGAAAAGGGTTAGAGATAAAACATTTAACCGTAGCCACCAAAGACGGTAAGCAGATAATTAAAGATATATCCCTGCACTTTAGTGACCGGACCAACTACGCCCTGCTCGGTCATAACGGCTGCGGCAAGACTACCCTGGTCAGCGCCATCATGGGCTCGCCGGAGTACCGGGTGATCTCAGGGCAAATCCGGCTGGACGAGACGGATATCACCGATCTGCCGCCCAACGAACGAGCTAAGCTAGGCATCTTCTTAGCTATGCAGTCACCGATCGAAATCCCCATCAGCTATAGCAATTTTCTCCGCTCCGTACTGGCTAATATTGATACCGGTGAACGCAATTTCTTTGACGTACTGGACGAGCTCAAGCAAGATGCCAGCCGGCTCGGCTTTGATGACTTCGACCCGCAGCGTCAGCTCAATGCCGGCTTCAGTGGCGGTGAAAAGAAGAAATCTGAGATCCTTCAGATGTTAGCTATTCGTCCCCGCTTTGCCCTTCTCGATGAGCCGGACTCGGGGTTGGACCGAGATAGCGTTAGTCGACTAGCCGAACGCTTACTTGCTATCGACTACCCGACCAGTCTGATCGTCATCTCCCACCACGACCACCTATTAAATGAACTCAAGCCCACCGTCACTTATAACCTGGAGGAGCTCTAGCTTTGTCTACGGTCGGTCTATCTGAGGCAACTATCCGACATATCTCGGCTATGAAGCACGAGCCGAGCTGGATGCTAGATATTCGCCTGGAGGCTTATCACGAGTTCGTCCGCCGGCCAATGCCTAACTTCGGTCCGGATCTGAGCAGCCTGGACTTCAGCACGATTGATTACTATCATCCGGTCGGAGAGCAGGTAGCGGATAACTGGGATCAAATCCCCGATGAAATCAAACAAACTTACCAAGAGATTGGGCTACCTGAGGCGGAGCAGCGCTACTTAGCCGGCAGCCAAGCCCAGACTGATTCCACCGCTATTTATAACCGTCTCAAAGAAGAATGGCAGAGCCAGGGGGTGATCTTTACCGATACCGACACCGCCCTGAGACAACACCCCGATCTCTTCCGGGAGTATTTCGGTACTGTTGTCTCCAGTAGAGATAACAAATTCGCCGCCCTTAATACTGCCGTCTGGAGTGGCGGTAGCTTCATCTATGTCCCGCCCGACGTACATCTGGCCATCCCCCTGCAGGCTTATTTCCTGATCGACGTCAGTAATGTCGGGCAGTTTGAACGAAGTCTGATCATCGCCGATCGAGGCTCAACCGTACAATATGTCGAAGGTTGCTCTGCGCCAGTCTTTAGCCGGAATACTCTACACGCCGCCGTAGTCGAGGTAATCGTCAAACCACATGCTCGAGCCCGCTACACCACTATCCAGAACTGGTCGACTAATGTGATCAACCTGACCACCCAGCGGATGCTGGTCAAGGAAGAAGGTATCGGCGAATGGATCGACGGTAATATCGGCTCACAACTGACCATGAAGTACCCTTGTCTCGTACTGGCTGAACGAGGCGCCAGGGGTAATATCCTCTCCTTAGCCACCGCCAAGTCAGGACAAAAGCAAGATAACGGCGGCAAGGCAATCCACCTCGCACCGGATACTTCATCAACCGTCGTTGCCAAGTCGATTTGCTCAGGCGACGGCTCCAGTACTTACCGAGGCGAGATCGTCATTGATGACCAAGCCGCCAACGCTCGCTCTGCCACCAAATGCGACACGCTTCTGCTAAGTGGTGACAGTCTCTCTAATACTTACCCTACCAGCGTCATCAAGCGGTCTGACGCTAATCTCAGTCACGAGGCAACGACCGGACGGATCAACGAGTGGCAGCTTTTTTATTTGATGAGTCGAGGCTTAGACGAGAATGAAGCCACTAGCCTGATCATCCAAGGTTTTATCGAGCCCATCATCAGCAACTTACCGATGGAATATGCCGTCGAGCTCAATCGTCTGATCGAGCTATCTATGGAAGGGTCAGTCGGATGAGACAATATATCGTAGGCGATATCAAACAAAGGTATCTGCTCCAGACTAACCGGCGGCGGACAATCAAGCTCCATTTCGTCCACCGAGAGCCTCGCACCGGGTCAAATATCTCTATCTGTATCGTGGCAGGTAGGCAGGCTAAGGTTAAGTTGCAGGCTACTACCACTATCAAGTCATCTGCCGTCGATAGCCACGCCTGGCTCGAGATCATCGTCATCACCAGTGACCGGGCGACTGTCCAGGCTGCCCCCAACCTCGAGATAGATAACAACCAATGCCAAGCAGGACACGCCCTGACCACTAAGCATATCGGCAAGAATGAGCTCTTTTACCTGATGAGCCGAGGCCTCACTAAAGACCAGGCTTGGCAACTAATCGTCTCGGAGATAACCGCCCAGTACCATAATGGAGTAAGATTATAAGATGATTAAAGTACGATCACTCTTCCCTATCCTAACTAGCCACCCTGAGCTAGTCTACCTGGATAGCGCTAATACCACCCTGAAATCTGACTTACTGCTGAAAGCTCTGGCTAAGTATTATCACCATCACCTGACGAACGTCGGGCGCAGTGGCACCGATTGGTCGACTTGGGTCACCAGGCAATATCAGCTGGCTCACCAAGACGCCGGAGAACTAATCGGAGTAAAGAGCGATAACATCGTCTTTACCTACTCCAGCACCTACGCCATCAATATGGTGAGGCATGGCATCCAGCACACCATCCATCCCGGCGATATTATCTTGCTGACACTCCACGAGCATAATTCTAACCTGCTGCCTTGGCTAGCATTAGCGAAGCAGACCGGTGCCCAGGTGAAATATATGGAGGAGCTACCCCTATCAGACCTCTCTAGGGTCAAGCTATTTAGCTACAGCCTGGTCTCTAATCTAACAGGTGAGGTCTATGACTATCACAATTTGACTACTCAGATCAGGAAGCAAGGCGGCCTCGTCCTAGTTGATGCCACCCAGGCTGTACCGCACCTAGACGTCAATATTGACCAGCTCAACTGCGACTTTCTAGTCTATTCGGCTCACAAAGTATACGGCATGACCGGACTGGGGGTGCTATACATCGCCAATGACCAACTTCAGAGCCTAGTACCGATGGTCTATGGCAGTCAGACCTTTAGCCACATCGACCGATCCGACTATGAGCTACTGTTGTCTGCCGAACGGTTTGAGCCGGGCACTCCTAATATCGAGGGGGCATTGGGGCTAAGGGTGGGTCTTCAGCTACTTAAGGCATTTCGCCGCCAGGAAGAGGCTCTAGGCGAGTACTTCCTGGATCAGCTCCGGCAACACCAGCTTGACCGGTTCCTCATCGGCCCTGACGACCCGGACACCCGGCATGTCCCCATCTTTTCTCTAGCCCACCCGACCGTTCACCCCCACGATATCGCCATGCTTCTAGAGTCACAGCAGATCATCGTCCGAGCCGGCAAATCCTGCGCCGATATTCCAGCGCAGCACCTCGGCGAAGCCCGGGGCGTCATCCGAGCTTCACTCGGTATTTATAACGCCCAGCAAGATATCGACCGCTTCATCACCGGCTACAAGCAAGCCATTAATCGGCTAGGCGGCTAGAACATGGGTGATCAAGACCTACTAGACGACATCATTTTTACCCATCGTCACCCCCGGTACCAAGGAAAGATCGCTCACATACCTCCTCTGACCGATGGCAACCCTAGCTGTGGCGACCAGATCAAACTATATCTAGACATCAAGGACGGTATCATTATCAGAGCTAGCTACGCCGGTCAGCTCTGTAGTGTCGCTACCTATGGTGCCGAGAAGCTAATTGGTGCAATCACCGGCAAGCCTCTAGCTGACGCCTTAGCCATATCAGCTAGCGACTTACTACCCCACGATTGCCCCCTTCTGTCTAATCCCACCAGGCTAACTTGCTTCACTACCGCACTGAGAGCATTGCAGAGCCTAACTGAAATCACCTCTCCGAAGAGAGGTGACAATAAGATTGGTGAGTCAGGTGGGACTCGAACCCACGACACCAGGCTTAAGAGGCCCGTGCTCTAACCAACTGAGCTACTGACCCTCAGGGAGGTAGTAGCTAGATAATACCATATAATAGCTGATTGGTGAAATAGCGGAGAGCAAACCAATTAGCGCACCTTCAGGCTATCGTCAACATGTGTCATCAGTGGATCAAGGAAGAACTCGATTATCCGCCTTTTTCCCGTGGTAATCTCCGCCGACACGCTCATACCGGGTAGCAGCTTTAGCCGGTTCTTTTTCGAGCTATTAGCACCGGATAGCTTAACTTTAGCCTTGTAGACCAGTCCCTTCTTCCCATCCTGGACGGCGTCAGGACTGATGTTTTCAACCATCCCTTCTAAGTAGCCATAGCGTTGAAAAGGATAGGTCGCCACCTTGATCACCACTCTCTGCCCCACTCTGACAAAGCCCACGTCTTGATTGTCCAAAGTTACATCGACATAGAGTAAGTCATTATCGGGGACGATCTGAGCGATCCGCTCTGCTACATTGACCACTCCACCGATCGTCCGAGTATTTAGCGCTAATATCGTACCGTCAACCGGCGCAGTGATAGTGGTCTGCTCCAATGCTCGCTTGGCTTTAGCTAGATTATTCTCCAGCTCAGCAATCCGTTGCTCCTGAGTAATGACTTGTCCACCAATCGAGCTATTAGTTTCAGCTAAGCTGACCTGTGATTGGCTCTGCGCCTGAGCCAGCATTAACTGAGATTGCAACACCTGCTGTCCTTGACTAGTAGCGGCACTATTGGCAGTCGTAATACGCTGTTCTAGAGTATCTAATTCATTTTGCAGACGAATCCGCTCAATGGCATTTGCCGACTCTAATTTCTGTTTGACCTTAGCCCGACGATCTTTCAGCTTCTGCGCCTCACTCTCCAGCTGAGCTTTAGTTTGCTGGTTGAATTGCAACTGCCTCTGATGACTAGCAATACTACCCTTTAGCGCCTGCTCTTTAGCACCCACTAACGCTAGCTGCGAAGCGGTAAACTCTCTGAGAACTGCCTTAGCCTCATCTGATACACCCGCACTATTGATAATGTCGTCAGCGCCACTCCCCATAGCCAGTCGCCGCAAGATATCACGCTCCGCCCGAGCAATATTCAGACTCTGAGCGGCAGTCGCCAGCTCTTTCTCAGCAGTAGTCTTGTCCAGTTCGACCAGCACATCGCCCTTATGAACCCGCTGACCTTCCTGTGCTGTAATTCTTTTCACTACACCATAGCTTGCTGATTGCACAACCTTGACGCTACCCTCAGTAGATACTCTGCCATTACCTACCGCAACGATATCAATTTGCCCCAAATACGCCCAGGCTAACGCTAAGACCAGTAGGATCGTAGTCAGCCAGATCACCACTGCCCCAAACGGGGCGGCCGGTGTCTCAACGATCTCTTCTGCAGCCGGCAGAAACTCATATTGTAGTCGTCGGTCTCGCTTCGGTATGCTCATGCCTCATCTCCATTCTGCTGACGATACAAGTAGGCATATAGGCCATTGCGCTTAAGTAAACTAGCCGGCGTACCATATTCAATAAGCTGACCCTTGTCGATTGCCATGATCTTATCTACTGTCTTAAGAGTAGAGAGACGATGTGCGATGATAATCACTGTCCGACCGGCAGTGATCTGTTGTAAATTGCGCTGGATAATATTCTCAGACTCATAGTCTAACGCTGAGGTCGCCTCGTCGAAAACAAGTATCTTAGGGTCGTGCAGCAAAGCTCTAGCTATGGCGATACGTTGTTTTTGTCCGCCGCTCAAGCCCTCGCCCTGCTCGCCGACGATCGTATCATAGCCACTCGGCAACTCGGTGATAAACTCGTGTGCACCGGCTATCTTAGCTACTCGCACGATATCGTCCATGCTGCTACCCGGTACATGCACGGCAATATTGTCTCGGATGCTGGCGTTAAACAGAAAGTTCTCCTGCAATACCACGCCAATTTGACGACGTAACCAGCTCGGATCAGTAGTGGCGATATCAACCCCGTCGATCAAGATTTTACCCGACTCCGGCACATATAGTCGTTGTAGCAGCTTTGATATGGTACTCTTACCCGATCCGCTCCGACCAACCACGCCTACGACTGTACCTGGACGAATACCAAACGATACATCACGAATGACTTCCGGGGCATCCGGGGCATAGCGAAACCGCACATGTTCGAAACGAATATCACCTATGATCCGAGGTAAGCGTGACTTATTTGGGTCGAGAGTCGGCTCCGGCTTAGTATTAAAGATATCACCCAGACGCTTCATCGAGATGCCCGTCTGCTGGAAATCCTGCCATGATTGAACCAATCTTAGTACCGGTCCACTAACTCGACCACTTAGCATACGAAAAGCGATCAGCCCGCCAATCGTTAGACTACCCGCCATCACCATATGTGCCCCTACCCACAAGATGATGATGTCAAAGACTTTCTGGATTAGCTGTCCTAGTGCGCTGGCATTACCTGCTAGCAGGTTAGTCCGATAGCTAGCTCTGACATAGTTAGCTAATCTCCCCTCCCAATTCTTCTGTAGCTGAGGCTCAAGAGCGAACGACTTGATAGTCTGCGCCCCGCTGATTGACTCGACTAGATACGACTGTGATTCAGCGCCGGTGTCGAATCTCTCATCTAGACGTTGACGTAATAGCGGCGTAATAACACCAGACAAGATGGCAAAAGCCGGCAGGCTGCCAATCACCACCCAAGTTAAGGTTGAGCTATAGAAGAGCATTACCACGATATATACAAACATAAAGCAGATATCTATCAGGGCGGTCATCGGCGTGCCAGTCAGGAAAGTGCGAATGCGCTCCAGCTCAAATACCCTCGCCGTAGTATCACCAACTCGCCGTGTCTCAAAATAGCGTAGCGGTAGTGCAAACAGATGGCGAAACAGACGAGAGCTAAGAATGACATCTATCCGTGATGTAGTGTGAGTGAAGATATAGTTGCGAGCTACGCCAGGCGCCCCCTCGAATAGAGCGATCGTTATCAGCCCGCCGACTATCACATCAAGAGTGGAGACACTATGATGAGCCAGTGCTTTATCAATCACTACCTGCATTAGGATCGGCGTAAAGATGCCGATCACCTGCACCACCAGGGCAGCCAGCAGCACCTGAAGTAGTGGTTTTTTATACTTAATGATCGTCGGGATGAACCACTTTAGGTTAAACTTCCGATCCGCTTCTTTCCAGAAACGCTGAGTGAAGAGCAATACCCGCCCTGTCCATTTACGACAGAAATCACCCTCCGACATAATTTGCGGTGGCGTACCGTCTGGCATCAAGATCAGCACCTTACTGCCGCCATCTTCATCATTAGCGATCTGCGCCAATACGGCAAACCTCTCCTCTTTCATGCCCACGACCACAGGCATGGGTAGCTTCTTAAGCTGTTTGTATTTGACATCGGCTGCTTTAGATTTTAGCTTCATCAGCCTAGCTATCCGAAGCATGTCCATTTCGGTCATACCGACCTTTGGATTGATCGCTAATGTGTGAATTATCTGGTCAGGGTCGGCCGGGATACCATGAAACTGAGCGATCGTCATGAAGCAATATAGCCCTGGGTCAGTGCCGGCGTCCGGACTGTTAACAAAACCCACTCTATGACGATGCACTATTGTGTCTGCGTCAATATTGACACCATCGTTCGCCGGTATTATCCCTGGGTCATTCTGCTTGCTCTTCCCTCTCATCTACTGCCTCTGACCTAAAATATATCAGAGGCAGTAGACCCAACCAAGCTTAAGCGCTGGGGATAGTCCAGTAATCCTGAAGAACGGTCTGCACTTTCGACGGCTGGCTTTTTAGTGCTTGCTCCCAACTCATGCCGGTATCGTGCTGGAAGGTTGCCATCGCCTGGATTAGTTTATCCACTTGGGTGTTGGTAATCATACTACCATTAGCCGTCCGGACGTTTTCGATCTGGTATGACTTACCATATTGCCATGAGTTAACGGTAACAGAATCTGTCGAACCGTGTTGACTAATCTGTAGGTTATTATTTACATACTTAAATATCAGGTCGGCTGGTTTAATGCCGGCGCCGAAGCGGATGGTATCCAGGTTACCTTTGGTTGAGTCCTCGTCATAGATGGTATCTTTACCATCACCCTTAGAAAAGATGTAGGTATCGTTACCATAGCCACCTCGTAGGTAGTCATTACCCTTGCCGCCGATGAGGGTATCGTTGCCGTCATCTGCTAAGCCATAGATATGGTCGTCCTTGGCAGTACCATGGCGGATGCGAGCCTGGGCAATGATGTCCTTAGCGGTCAGGACAGCCTTGCTGTCAGTGAACTCAATCCGCTCAATAGCGTAGCTGTTGGGTTGGTCAATGCCACGGTAGTTAGAGAAGTAATTCTTGACGGTGATCTGGTCATCGGGGCTGTTCTTAAAGCGGATGATCAGGTCGTTCTCATCGACATAGCTCGGGTCATCATAGCCGACGTTCGGTGGGCAGACGGGATGGATGAATATCAGGTCGGCTGGTTTAATGCCGGCGCCGAAGCGGATGGTATCCAGGTTACCTTTGGTTGAGTCCTCGTCATAGATGGTATCTTTACCATCACCCTTAGAAAAGATGTAGGTATCGTTACCATAGCCACCTCGTAGGTAGTCATTACCCTTGCCGCCGATGAGGGTATCGTTGTTACTGCCACCGTATAGGCTATCATTGCCGGCTTCACCGTAGAGGATATTCGCCCCGTCTGACCCATAGATGGTATCATCACCGTAGTTGCCGGCAATAATGTTATCCCTATCCACCGCACCGCTCATCACATCATCCTTAGCTGTACCCCTGGCAGTCGTAAACGGCGTAGTGTCAATGATCTTCTGGTAGTAAGCAGACTTCCTGGCATAGTAGTCTCGCAGACCACTGAACTCTTTCTCTGTCACCAAGCCACGGTTCTTAAGGATGCGAGTCACCTCGCCCAGCAGTCTCTCACCCTCTTGCCTATTCTGCTTCAGCTGACCATCCAGATACGCCTTGACGCTAGCTATATCTAGCTTGATCGGATTACCATTAGAAGATAAGTCTATATGGTAGGTAAACTTACGGAGTATGCCATCCATCGTGCCGTCCTGTAGCGATAGCATATTGTAGATACTCTCCGCCAGATTGCCATAAGCCTGCTCTAGGATGGGTGCTTCCTGGCTAGCCGGGGAACTGGTCGGCGAATTACGGTAATTCGTACCGGTAACTATCTCGAGAGCAGCCAGTCTCCTGGCATCGATTAGCCCACCCCGGCTGGCCGGGTCGACTTCAGCTACACCCGTCCAAGTAAAGAGAATATCCTCCAGGATGGCTCGGCGCTTAGCGACATTCTTCTCGCTGGTGAAGCTCAGCACCAGCTGTTTGAGCTTGCCGGATTTATCTCTAGCCATCGCTTGGCGCAATGAATAAGTATTACCTATGGGGCGAATCTCAGGCAGCTCCATGATATCTTCGGGGATCTTGATAGAGTTCACCATCTTCACGTCCGAGGTACTCCGAGCCAGCAAGTACTCTTTCATCTCGGCTACCTTGCCATTAGTACGGGTGAATGAGCCGACCCGAGCGATAGTGTTACCGTTAGCATCCAGCTGGTTTAGTTCCTTGTGCTTGAGGCTAAGCGACTTGATACCTGCTTGAGCCAAAGTGATTAGCTCACCTTTATCCGAGACACCATCACCGTCCCTGTCTATCCAGATCCGCAGCTGGGAGAATAGCTTGTCTTTCGCATCTATCACACCATCATGATTCGAATCTAGAGTAGCTAATGCCTCAAAGCCGCTAGAGGCGGTCTTGCCATCAGCCAGGATGGTCCGGTCGCCAAAGAGCTCGTTGCCTGTCTCGATCTTGCCATCACCATTTTTGTCCAGCACCAAGATGCCCGACTTAGCATCGACCCAGCCGGTCTTCTCTAGGAAGCCGTTATTATCCATGTCGTAGTAGACGCCATCAGCGACGGACTTGGTGGTAATACCAAGACCGCTCAAGTCTAGGACTATCGGGTCTATCCGGACAGGGATAGTGCTAGCTTGATTTAATAGAGACCAGATAAAATCACCGATTGATTGACCTATTGATAATCCTATATCGCATAAAGCACGACTCATAATAGTAGCCCCGTCATATGCTGAGCGCCAGACATACTTGGCTGTCTTGACAGTGACATCAATCGTAGTTTTTCCGACTGATATTCCCACAGATATAATTTCGCTAATAGCTTCTCCCACTGCTACCGGTATCTCAACAAACACGAAATAGAGCCCGTCATTGATAACCTTATGAACTTTAAAGACAGTCTGTATACCCTTACCCAACGCCATCGTCATAGGATTACCATTAGGAACACTCTGAGCAAGCTTACCGGTACTCATATCGATGAGGCTACTCGGTCGGTGTGGATCAAAAAGAGCGTCTTCAATGGAGTTCTGCGTTGCCCGTCCCGCCTCTTTGATGGCAAAGTCAGCCATCCAGCCCATAGTACTTGGCAGATCACCCTTACTAGACGCCTCGACAATGGACCTGGTGGCGCACTGCTGAGCGATAGTAATCTCTCTATTTCGCTTCTGAGATTCGGTACTACCGACATCTTTAATATAGACGGTACGACCAAGTTGCTCGCCGTAGAGTCCTATAATGTCATTTTCATTCACGTAGTCTGTTATTGAGTTATCATAGTCTCTGGGGTTTACACCGGGCAGTACTTGCCCTATGCCGACTGCGTCAAAGGTTGTCGTCTGGTGTCGCCCCTTTGTCTTATACGCCACATATTGTGCCAGACCACCACCGAGAGAGTGACCGGTGATAGTTATCTTACCAGGGTCGGTAATTTTGGTTTTATTCTTGATATCTATGTAGAAATTAAAGGCATCCTGAAATTGGTTTAATCCATGTTCAACTACCTTATTGCCACTTGAGGCAATCGCCAGATCTGTCTCATAGTCCTTTATCGCCTCTTTGATATTGCGCTCAATTCCATGAGTACCCCGATAAGCGATAACAATCTCTTTCGTATCGGGATTTTGAAAAGCAACCGCACCCATACCGGAGATGGTATTCTTTTCATAACCAATCAAGACCCAGTTCTGAATCTGAGATAGTACACCAAGCTCGGGTATCAGCTTATCATTATCATCTTTATTTATGTTATCTAGAAACTTGTCGATTGATTGACCTTTGTAACCAGATTTGAGATTATCGTAATCAAACACGCTCAACGCCAAATACTGTTCTAATGTTAGTGGCATATTATTCCCTCCCATAGTCATTAATAAAGCAATTTTTACTGACACCTACATTTAGTTTCTCGTATTTCCCTTCTAGCTGACAATGACGATTCATATTTCTACTAATTGAATTAATAGTATACCTCACAGCATAGTCACTGTAGTTCCTAGAGCGAGCATACTCCAGTAGTTTCTCAATGTTCTTTATGTCATTGTCATTCGGCGATTCGCCATTTGTCACGACATTGATGCTATATATTATCTCATTACCATAATTCTGTAATACTTGATCAATTGGTGGAAGTTTCATTAGTTTATCTTTCAAGTTGCCCTTTATACTCATGCTAGAGTAATATTTCACAACGTTCATATTGCTTTTCTTAATGAAGTCTCCGAGCAGCGCTTCCTCCTGATTGTTATAATATGCAGTAATAAATGTATCGTGATAGCGACCATTATTGCCCTCCACTTCAAAGGTGAGGCTAGCGTCGTTCACTTCATGTGCATCAGCAGCAAAGAACTTTTTCATCCACATCCCAGCCATGTTAATATGACAGTTCTTAGTCACATACTTTTTCCCATATTTATTTTCTAGATATTTGACCATTTTTGCCTGTTCTCCGCCGCAATGTATATCTTTGTAAAATACAGCATAGAGGAACCTGCCTATCAGGAGGCATAGTATTATGACTACGATCCAGCGTCCCCAATGTCTTCGTTTCTTCGGCTCAATGGTACTCATGATTCAGTCCTTACATATTAAATGATAGCATAAGCTAGATGATCTTTTGCGGAATGTACTACATTTCACTACACGCTAAGCTATGCGCTAGACTAGCACAAGCTAGTACACACTCATAACTCATCGTGTATAATGTCTGTAAATTAGCTAGGTATCAAGGGTATCATGACATCAAAGGAAACAAAATCACTGGCAGACATAGAGGATAAATCATCGGGGGTCTCGAACGATATATTGATCGAGTCGCTCAGATATCAGCTTGCCCAGCTGAACCCAGAGGAACGCATGAAATTCGGCGGGCAGGAGATGTTTGATTTCATTATGCGACCAGTTTACAACTCCAAAGATAAAAAGATGTCTATCGAGCTACTATTATATATCTCTAGTCTAATAGCAGGGTGTGCCTGCCAGATGGCAGCTATGGCAGATGATCCAGGGACAATTCTCACCTTGCGAGTTAAAGGTGGTGAGACATACTATGCCGGCGATGCAATCCTACAGAAACTATTTGGCGAACAGTACTCGCCATGGGCTATCGTTGGCGGAGGTATGAAGCAGATCGGACAAGAACAAGTCTTTCGTGATTTCGATATCAAGGATTGTATCAAATACAGTATGGAGACCATGGGTAGCGATAAATTCGGTGTCATCAGGATGCCTGATCAATATCGCCCGGAGGTGCTATCAAAAGAATCAATCACCGAGCTATGGAATAGTTACACAGACCACCTCAGGCGAATTATCCCATCTGTATCTGAATGGCCCGGCTGTTATGGTGTAATGTTGCAAAAAGCCATTGTCTCGGCTGGAGATATCATCAAGCCGGACGCTGCTCTGACAATAATCGCCGAGAGTATGCTCTATGCATCTAAGCTAGAATTGCGACAACACGCCCACGAAGAGGAAGCACCTAGAGAAGTGTGCACTGTCCCGTACTACTCCTCTCACATGATCGGCACTACGACTACTGCAGAGAAGCCGGAGAAGTTTCCTTTCAACAACTCTGTACCTAAGCGCTACGTTAGATGTATCGCCCTTTTAATGGCGGTTGCGATAGGTATACCTGCCACTATCGGTGTGTGGTCGTTCCTTTGGCGACAACACTCCGTATCATGCATTACGGGACTTCTTACCGCCCTTATCACTTGGGGGATATACGGATTAATTACTAGAAGTTATCCTGCAGTCCTTGATCAAGTTATACTCGGCATCATTGCCGTTGTCGGTACCATAGTTGGTTTCGCCTATTGCATTAATAATCTGTTGCCCATACATACAATGAATAACTTTCTGGTCGTTTTACAGTCCATGACATCACCACCGTTTTGGAGTGCATTGTGGAACTCTAATCATGAGGTCGTCTCGGCGTTTGTAATATCATTATTTTCTGCCGCCGGCTTCATACCTTACATCCGCCATCGTATATCTAAAGATTAGGAGATTCTGCTGATTTAAGCTAAATACTAATGAAATCTGTCCTAATATAAATCCTGATCCTGCGATTCACCTACCTTCCATTCGCTGAATAGGTTAATTTTATCCTGTCTGTTGCTTAGTTTACGAAGGTTATCAAGTGGCACCGCCAGACCATACTCTCTCTTCTCGCTTGTTTCAGATATATATGTGACGGCAGTGTCCGTTTTATCCGGCAGTGACGCCGATAGTTCAATCAGTTTATTTACGATGTCTTCCTTTTCATCATCTGACAGATTCTTCTTTAATCTTTTGATCGCTAAGCCGTAGGGGATTTGTTTGCCGTAAATCTTGGCTATGTCGTCGAGAGCGATTATTTTACCATCGAAGTTTACCTGCGCATTTTGAAGTTCCAATGCTGACTTTATCTCGACGGTGTAGTCAGTGTCACTGCCAAATAGGCGGTATATCTCCGGCTTTAGCCTCTTTGATTCTTCGTCAGACCAGACAGCTCCGGCGTATCCATCATATCTGGCTGACGACGAGTGTATTACTCTGAACTTTATTTTACTGTTATTGGCAGGATAGGCTATGGCAACTAAATAACCCTCAATAGCAAACGTTACTCCCTCTCGCACTGGCTTCCCGACTACGAACTCTTGACCACCGTACTTATCTTTCAAATATATAGCCATCTCCACCCGTTCATTGGTGTAGTCCCTCCAGATGAAGGTGCGGGCAAGCACAACTATAATAAGGATAACTATTGGTACGATCACGAATACCTTGTGTTCCTTTATCTGTTTTCCTAACTTTGCTATACCCATATTGCTCTGACTCTTTATACTATAGATGATAGCATAGGTTAGATAGTAGCTGGATGATACGTGGCGGCTCCGTCCGTCGACGGCGTGGTCTTATAGCTTCAGTAGCTAAGCAGCCAGTTAATGGCGTTAATCTGCCTCACGCCGCGCCGGGAAACTTCTTCCGGATCAAGAGTGATAAGAACTTTGGGATTGTGGTCAGGGATCTTGTCTAATAATGTAGCAGCAAAAATGCGAAAACTTGGTAAAAACGAGAAGTTTTCGCATTTTTATCCGGCTAATTAGTCATACCTCCAAGTTAAATCTTCACATTTTTACTTATATATGATGGGTTTGGATAATAAGGTGCGACTGAATGACAGCCGTGAGTAATCTTGCTATACTGTCCTCATGAAGCGTAAGGATAAAACTCCCATAGTATATGCATTCATCAACAGTCAGAATCTAAATCTTGGCATTAGATCTCAGGGTTGGGCGCTTGATTTTAAGAAGTTTCGACTCTACCTCAAAAATAAATATCATGTAGAGAAAGCTTATCTATTTATTGGAATGGTACCCGGAAATGAACAGCTTTACACACATCTGTCGGAGATGGGCTATTCATTAGTCTTTAAGCCAACGGTAAAGTATAAGGTTGACGATAAGTACACCTATAAGGGCAATGTTGACGCTGAATTAGTGCTTTACGCCTCAGCTAGGTGTTTCAAGGAATACGATAAAGCTATTATCGTATCCGGCGACGGCGATTTTAGTTGCTTGGCAGATTATTTAATTGAAAAAGGCAAAATGATGCGCCTCTTATGCCCCAATAGACGGTATTCTAGTTTACTCGGTAGGTATAGGGACTATATTAGCGTAATTGGCAATAATAGAAAAACGCTAAAATTATAATGACCAGCATCGGCGGTCGGTCAAAACCTTAGGCCTGTCTGGTCATGGTGATTAGCTTAATTGTAGCAAAATAACACTCCATGTCAAGTCCTAGCAGGATACAACGGCTATTCCCTATCTAAAACAAATCAATAAGTCATTACGCCTTCTCGGTAAACAGATTTTGTTTGGTATCAGCTGTACAAGCCCCGCATTATCTCATAAATAATGTTACCCATTTACCAGTCGTTAGCCCATAAATTGGGTTACCCACCGGAAGAAGTAGCTAAAATCAATATAACAAGCATATGTAGTTACTCGCACTAACAGTAGTGGAGTATATTCCTATTGACAATTTCGGTGGCAAGTCACCTAAATTGTCAATAAGAATGTCACCTCTCGCTCAATCTCGCTTGAGCATCACCGTGAAGGCGTCGGCGGGGATGTCAACCTTGCCGAAGCGCTTCATCCGCTTCTTGCCTCGCCGTTGCTTGTCAAGCAGCTTGGCTCGCCGGTCGGGATCTCCAGTGTGAATCTTAACCGTGACATCCTTGCGATAAGATGACAAATCTTCTCGGGCGATAAACTTACCGCCAATACCCGCCTGCAAGCTGACGGCGAACTGTTGTCTGGGAATCACCTCCTTTAATTTGCGAACTACCTCTCGCCCCAGCTTAGCCGACTCGGAGCGATGACACATCAGACTGAGTGCCGACACCAATTCACCGGCCACGTAGAAATCAACCCGCACCAGGTCACCTTCTCGGTAGCCAATCAGGTCGTAATTGTATGTCCCATAGCCCGAGGTCAAGCTCTTGAGCTGGTCGTAAAAATCAGTCAACAGGTTCGCCATCGGTGCTTCGAGATCAATTACCGCCCGTTCACCGATATAGCTAATGTTCTTCTGTAACCCCCGCTTCTTGACAATCAGTTGGATGACCGAACCAACGTAATCAACCGGCACTACTATCTCACCACCGATCCACGGCTCAGCGATGCTAGCTACCTTACTCCGATCAGGTAGTTCATCAGCCGATTCGATAGTCAGCGTCGTGCCGTCGGTTAGCTTGACCTGATAGCTCGTTGAGGGGTTGGTGACTATGAGCTCCAGTCCATACTCCCGTTCCAGCCTCTCCCGCACGATGTCCATATGAAGTAACCCTAGGAAACCAAGCCTCAGACCGAAACCAAGCACCGGTGAATTCTCGGGCGTGTAGTGTAAAACACTATCGCTCAGGCTCAGCTTCTCGACCGCCTCTTTCAGGGCATCATAGTATTCATTAGAGGTAGGGAAAAAGCCGGCATAGACGAACGGCTTGACCTCCCGATAGCCCGGTAGAGGCTTGACCTTAGCCGAGTCCGGTTCGCCCGACCCGACCGTTACCGTATCACCAACCCGAGCTTCCCGAGTCGTCTTAAGGTTAGTCACGATATAGCCAATCTGGCCGGTTGCCAGAGCCGAATCAGCCATCATGCCCGGCGCCAGATGCCCTACTTCCAGTGCTAATGCCTTTGCCCCGGTCGCCATCATCCGAATAGAAGCACCTTTAGCCAGCTGCCCGTCAACCAGTCGCACATATAGCACGACACCCCGATAATCGTCGTAGTAGCTGTCAAAGATTAGCGCTCTGGTCGGCGCCGCTTGGTCGCCCTGTGGTGCCGGAATACGCTTGATGATCGCCTCCAGCACCCGGTCAACATTCTGCCCTGTCTTAGCGCTGACTTTGATAATATCCGCCTCTTCACAGCCCAGCAGACTAATGAGCTGAGCGCTGACTTTGGCCGTATCCGAAGCCGGCAAATCAATCTTATTAAGCACCGGGATGATGGTCAAGTTAGCCTCCATCGCTAAGTAGACATTTGTCAGAGTCTGAGCCTGGATGCCCTGAGTAGCATCAACCACCAGCACTGCTCCTTCGCAAGCCTCCAACGAGCGTGACACCTCATAAGAGAAATCAACATGCCCCGGCGTATCAATCAGATTAAGGTCATAGCCTCGGTAGCGCATCCTAACCGGCGATAGCTTAATGGTGATACCCTTCTCCCGCTCCAGCTCCATCGAGTCAAGCAACTGTTGCTTCATGGCTCGCTTCTCTACTGTACCGGTTAACTCCATCATCCGGTCAGCCAGAGTCGATTTACCATGGTCAATATGAGCAATGATGCAAAAGTTGCGCAAGTTCGCTAGACTAGTCATTTATCTTTACCCAGCATAAAACGCCCGCTCACTATCCGACCAAGCTTAGTAATGATCGGTTCCGCCTCTTCAATCCTCAGCAGCCGAGATGCACCGAGGTAAACCAGGATGCTGACCGTCCCGATGACAGCTAGCGGGATTAATACCATGATCATATTCTGATTCTCAAACTTCAGATTGATCCGCTGTACCATCAAGTAAGTAACGACCGACATCACGCCACAGGCAATCAGCATCCGACTGATCTTGTGCCAGAACTCACTATCAAATAGGTTCGGCACCCGACGCAAGATTAGTACCGTTAGGCTGGTCAGCTCCAAAAGCGCCCAGATTACTTGCGCCCAAGCTATACCTCCCGCCCCCATATGCCAGCCGAAGACCAGCCAAATCTCCAGCCCGACCGAGACAGCCAAGGTCACCAGTGATACTAATAAGGGTGTCTTAGTATCTTGGAAAGCATAGAAGCTCCGCGACATAATGTGAAAGACTGATCTGAGGAAGATAGCTAGACAAAAGATGCCTAAGAGCATAGCGATAGTTCCGTTACCACCACGGTCAATGATAGAGACAATATAGCCCCGGCAGAAGAACATCAGCATGGCAATCGGTAGACTAAACCAGATGATCATCCGCATCGCCGAACGAAGCTCCTTGGCAAATAAGTCCCGACGTCCCTCGCCGATTCGCTCAGTTAGCTGAGGAAAAGCAGCTGTAGCAATCGCCACCCCCACCAAATTAATCGGCATATTATATAGAGTACTTGCCTGCTGATAAGCCCGGATCGTCCCGTCCGCCATCCGGCTAGCCAGGTTAGTGTCAATGATCGAACTGACATAGTCAAGCCCCTGATCAGCCGAGCGAGCCGGCAGCAGGGTCAAGATCTTGCGAAAGCCTCGATTGCGCCAGTAAATCTTAAACCGATAGTCGAAGCCCAGTCCAAGCAACCCCAGACTGGATACGATTAGCTGAAGTACCGCCCCCAGCACTACTCCCAGCGCCACACCCATGATTCCGCCACTAAAGATCTGATGACCGAATAGATTGATCCCGCCGGTAAACCAGATCGCCCCGATAATAATGCCTAAGTTATACATAGTTGGAGCTAGAGCATTAAAGACGAACCGCCCAACCGCCTGCTGCACCGAAGAAATAACCGTCGCTACAGCGAACAGGAAGGGGTTAATAGCGATCACCCGCATCATACTGATAGCCAGCTCTTGACCCGACTCCGACAGTCCCGGTCCGACGACATATTTAACTAAGATCGGAGCGAAGATCATGATCAGCACCGAGGTCACCATAGTGACCAACGCTAAGAAGTTGATCAGGCTGGTGCTCATCTGCCAGGCACTCTCCCGATTATTCTTAGCCAGACGAGAGTTAAAGACCGGGATAAAGGTCACTGCCAACGCCCCGCTTACTAAGAGTAGGTACATGAAGTCGGGAATGGTAAAGGCTACTGTATAGGCATCTATCCCCACCTTGTAGGTGTCAAGATACATCGAATTAAGCAAACGATCCCGGTAGATTCCCAGTAGGGCCGAGACCAAAGTCGAGCTGGACAAGATGACTGCCGCCAGGCGAACGCTCATCTTCTGGTTAGCTCGAGCGATAGCCACCAGCGCCCGATTGCGTCGACGTTGACGCTGGATTTTATTACGATCGGCGACCAGCTTATCTCCGCTCAGAAATAACATGTCGCCCCTCTTAGTATAGTTTCGCCGTTTCCGGTAAGACCATACCGTCTAAGATTGCCGCTACTTCATCAGCATCAAGTGTCTCATGCTCTAAGAGAGCATCTTTGAGTTTCTCTAGCAGAGCTCGATTCGTCTTGATGATATCCCGGGCTCGTCTGGTCGCTTCCTCTATCAGGTCACGAATCTCTTGATCAATCTCCTCGGCGGTTTTATCCGAGTAGGGCTTCTCCCTGGTAATCCGATCCATCATGAGTCCGCCCTCATCTTCGTGGAAAGATTGGTCGCTCAGTCGCTTACCCATGCCCTGTTCGATCACCATATCCCGGGCAATCGCCGTAGCATGGCGCAAGTCTGAGCTGGCACCACTCGTAACATGGTCTCGACCGTAGATAACCTCCTCGGCGATCCGACCACCCATCGCCCGTGCCAACTCGTCTTTATACTCTGACATGCTGGTATAGGGTCGATCATGCTCAGGAATCGTCCAAGTGACACCGCCGGTAGCACCCCTAGGAATAATAGTCACCTTATGGACGTTGTCGCTATCCGGTAGTACCTGCGCTACTAGAGCGTGCCCACCTTCATGATAGGCCGTCATGATCTTATCTTTCTCACGCATGATATTACTGCGCCTCTCCGGACCGATCGCTACTTTCTCCAATGCTTCAGTGACATCAGAATTATCTATCTCTTTCTTGTCCAGGCGAGCTGCCCGAATAGCCGCTTCGTTAGCGATATTAGCTAGGTCTGCTCCCGACATACCGGCCGTCTTAGCTGCTAGGGCGTTCAAGTCGACATCAGCGTTAGTCGGCTTCTCTCTAAAGTGCACTTTCAGGATAGCCAAGCGATCTTGACGCTCCGGCAAGGTGATATTTACCCGTCGGTCAAACCGACCCGGGCGTAGTAAAGCCGGGTCCAGTACGTCAGCTCGGTTAGTTGCCGCTAGGACGATTACATTTTGATCTTTCTCAAAGCCGTCCATCTCCACCAATATTTGATTCAGGGTCTGCTCCCGCTCGTCATGACCACCACCCATGCCGCTACCACGACGACGACCTACAGCATCAATCTCGTCGATAAAGATGATACACGGCGCATTCTTCTTCGCCTTGTCGAAGAGATCACGCACCCGACTTGCCCCGACACCGACGAACATCTCGACAAACTCTGAGCCAGAGATGCTAAAGAAGGGCACGCCCGCTTCGCCGGCCACCGCTCGAGCCATCATCGTCTTACCCGTCCCCGGTGGGCCAACCAATAAGACTCCCTTAGGAATCTTGGCGCCGAGACCGAGGAACTTCCTGGGGTGGCGCAAGAAGTCAACCACCTCGGCTAAGTCTTGCTTAGCGTTGTCATTACCGGCGATCTCGGAGAACTTAGTCTTAGTACGATCCATACCGTAGAGCTTCGCCTTACTTTTACCAAAGCTAAGCGATTGATTATTCTGCGCCCCAGCCTGACGCATCATCCAGGCAAACAGTAGGAGCATCAGTAGGACAGGTACGACTATCGAGGCGATATTCCAGATAATATCACTGGTGTTATCCGGCGGGACGACCACATACTTGGTTTTACTGAGCTTTAACCCCTGCTCAGAGGCACTTGCTCCCGATGGGATTCGAGACACCTTAGAGGGTGACTGTTCTGCCTGACCCTGACTATTCTTCATGTAGACCGACAGATTCGACCCTGATTCGACGATCTTAGCGACCTTACCCTGATTAACTTGATTCACCAACTCAGAGAAAGATATCTCAGCTGACTGCCCCTCTCGCTTGATCAGGCCAAAGATTGCCACAGCAAAGATAATCAAAACAGCGTAGAAAACCAAGTTCTTCGGGCTATGACCCGACTTGTTGCGATTCGACGAGGCAGGGCGCCTCGGCGGAGTATTGTTATCTGGTTTCATGCTGTATATTCTAGCATATTACGAGGCAGGCTACTCTTCTCGCATATCACGGATCGGGCTACGGCGGACATTACGGATCAGGGGCAAGACGGCACTAAGGAGACCGGTAGCTAGGCAGATGATAGCGATCAACCCTAGCTGATGCCAATCGTAACCGACCAGACTGATCCGTTTGGCCGAGCTCAGCTCATTAAAGCCATATTGCGCCTGGGCAGTTAAACCGGGCGATAGCTGTCCGTCCAGCAGATGCGCCCCGATGATACCCAGCCCGAAGGCACAAAGAGTGATAAAGAGTGACAAAAGGATGGTATAGACGATGTAGATGCCGGCGATATCTATCCGCTTAAAGCCGATCGCTCGGAAGATCGCCGTTTCGTGACGACCGTCGACTATCGTCCGACCGACTGTGATCCACATGATAACGACCGCCAGCACGATCACCGCCAACATAGCGTAATGGAGCCATATCCGAACTTGCTTCTGAATATCGTCGATCGCCGAACTATTACTAAAGACGAGATCCGCCATATATAGTCTCCCGCTCGGCTTGCAAGTGCCGTCATATTGCGTCCTACAGCTCTGCTCATCGATAAACTTCTGAGCATCTTTCGCCGTAGCGAACTCAACGAAGTACAGCACATTGTCTTCATTACCGAATGTGTAAGTTGGCGTGTAGCTAAATATACCGGCATAGGCATACTTATTCGGGAGCCGGTCATAGAGTGATTGGGGTATGACCTGCCCGATACTATCCACCCGCAGTAGATCATTAACTATATCCTTAAAGCTCCGTGAATGCTCTTTCTTGCCGGGCTGACTGAGATCCGTCACGCTATCGTTCGTCGCCGGAGACACACCGACCACCTTAAAGGTCACCATAGCACTGATCGGCTCGGTATTTTTGCCGAATCTAACATCAAATATCTTCTGATTAGCATCCTGTTTCTTCTCCTCAGCCGTCCGAGTATCTCGGATAGTGATGGCGTTCTGGCACTTAGTTGCATCAGGTAAAGCGTAGACCAGAGAAGGCATTTGATAGTCCTTCTTGCCTTTATTAGCATTGATCTCCCGTCGCTGCCGGATAGCTTGTTGAATCTGTGCCTGCGATACGTCATTACGGTAACACATCTGAAAAGTTAGGTCTTTTGCCTTATCATAGATGAGATGTAGCCGATCCAAGCGCTCCTTGGTCGAGGCGTTATCCGGTAGCTTGCCCAAGCCCAGTAAATACTCGACCATATCGCGGGATAATATGATCGGTAAGCTCTGGCCGTTCGGCTGCCAGCCGGCATTATGTGGCAAGATAAACGAGCTGACCAGGCTGTCCGGAGCTGTTATCAGACGACCATCACCAAGTGGCGACCTGATGTCATTTGCGTTTTTCACCGCATCTTTGGAAGTATCGTAAAAAGCTTCTCTACCGTCTTTCAGGGGTAATAAAGATGACCCTGTCACCGGTGTGTAGTACAGCTCTTTATATATGCCGATGCTATGATATTTGCCGGCACTCTTCCTAAGTGTTGTCTCGTCGATAACCGGCTGACCGCTAAATTTCTCCTTGAGAAGCCGGTAAATGATGCCGTTAGAATCGCTCGGTCTGAGCATCTCACTGTTATCATCAAGGCGTAAATACGGCGGATCGTCACTTTCCTGTAAGTAGTCTATACCCAGTCGCTTCGCTTCCACTGTCTTAGCTTTGACCAGTTGTTGATACCGCTTCTTCGCCTCGGCTATCAGGGCAGGGTCTTTAGAAATTGTAGCGCCGGCATTACTATCAAACGCTTTAGTAACACTAACGATATAGCGTCCGGTCAGCCCGTTCCGCTTAAAGCTATCTACTCCTCGAAATACACCGTTAGTCACCAAAGACCCCATAACCAAAACACCGAACAGCATGCTGGTAAGCAGTATCGTAATAATCGTCCTGATCTTCCGAGTATGAAGCTTGGTCAGAGAGAGCAGCGCAATGTCGCTAAGCTTGATCATACGATAGCTCCGTCTTTTACCGTGACTACCCGATCCGCTATCATCGCTACCTCTCGGCTATGCGTCACTACCACCACAGTCGTACCCCACTCATCACATATCTGTCGAAATAGGGCAATGATGCCTCGACTATTCTGTGAGTCGAGATTACCGGTCGGCTCATCAGCCAGCAAGATCGGTGGCTTATTGAATAGTGCTCGGGCGATCGCCACTCGTTGGATCTGTCCACCTGATAGCTGGCGAGGATAATAGTCCAGCCGATCAGCCAATCCGACTTGCTCAGCCAGCTGATCAGTCCGAGCTCGCCTAATGTCCCGCTTCATCCGACCGGGCATCGCCGCCACCTCAATGTTTCGGCGCAGAGTCAAGAACGGTTGGAGATAAAAAGACTGAAAGACAAAACCGATCGTCTGGCTACGAAACTTAGACAACTTACCATCACTCAGATTGGTAATATCCACTCCGCCAATGGTTACCGAGCCACCGGTTGGTTTGTCTAGCCCGCCTAGCAACTGCAACAGTGTGCTTTTGCCGCTACCGCTTTCGCCTATTATCGCCACGAATTCACCCTGATTTATGGTGATTGAGACATTGTCCGTCGCTAGTAAATCATGACCACCCACTCGATAACGCTTAGTCAGTGACTCGGTAGTAATTAAAGCTACCTTTTCACCAGCCGACGTGTCCATTATTTTTCATTCCCATCCCTTATGCTTATTATCAGGATAACTCATCATTTATATATTGCCAAATCACTTAGCCGACAGTAGAGTAGCTTGGTATCCAGCCGCACTCCAACTCGCTTCCAGCGCATTTGTTTACCAGGCCTGCCGACCTTAGCAAAGAGTAAGAGTCGCCGTAGCTGAGGTGAAGTCAGGTACCCGCCAGTTACATAGCGAAGTAGCTCTATCGCCACTCGGCTAGGCAGCATGATCAGATCATAACGGCGTAGCACTAGCTGACCTTGCTCATCTCTGATAATATGCCGAGCACAGTAATGCTCTAACTCTCGCTCAATCTGCCGGCGCAAATGCTTCTGCCTCTCATATAGCCGGATTAGTTCCGCTTTGTCGGCCGGTGACCGGCTAGCCAGTAAAGCCCGGAGACGATTACGCAGATACCTCGGGCTGTCATTAGTCTGATCTTCTCGCCAGGTGAGACCATGCTCTATAGCATAGCTAACCAACTCTGCTTTAGCTATATCAAGGAGTGGCCGGAGTACTTGCGGCTGATTCATCGGTACTAATCCTCGCCAGCCCGTCCCTCGCACTATGTTAAGAGCGATGGTCTCGAGTAAATCATCCCGGTGATGCGCTGTTACTAAGTAAACCGGATCATCTCTCGCTATCGTCTCCGCCACCCGCCGGAAGAAATCATAACGATACTGACGAGCTACTGCCTCACCGGTAGCAGCAGTCAACTTACCGTAACCGCACTGCACTGCCACCCCGTAGTTACGGCACTGCCGCCGAACAAACTCGGCATCCTCGGCAGATACTTTTCCCCTGATACCATGGTCATAATGCACTACTATGAAGTCCGCCGGAAATTGCGCTCCGCTAAAATATTTCTCTCGGAAGCTATGGCAGTCTGTCGCCACCATATCCAACAGCATCATTGAGTCTACTCCACCCGACACAGCCAGGAGATACTTAGTCATAGCTGTATTTTACTATATTGCATTATCGGTACTACATGGTCTAGTACTTGACAATATAGCTTATGTTTGCTATTATCTTGACAGTTGCAACAAATAAACAATCTAATAAAAGGACATCCGATGAAGAAAATAAATCAACCAAGCACTCCCGACCAAACAGGGAGTTATAGCTGGAATCGACAACGCAGTAGCGCCGAGCTAACCAGCTTTATTCAGAAGAAGTTAGCTCAGCTCGCCACTGTCGAGCTGATAGACTGATATCATAGACAGCAAGTAAAATAGAAGCCCTCCGCTAGGAGGGCTAAATTATTCCTTGGTGGCGGGGGTTGGATTTGAACCAACGACCTCTTGGTTATGAGCCAAGCGAGCTGACCAGACTGCTCCACCCCGCGATCAATTGTATAGTCCACTTGGTAGCACCGACTGGGCTCGAACCAGTGACCTCGGGCTTATGAGTCCCACGCTCTGACCAGCTGAGCTACGGTGCCGGACAAATACGTTAAGTAGTATATCAGATATCTGTAATATGGCAAATGCAGGGTGCTAGCTCACTACACTCTAGGCTGTAGAGCTCCGCTTGGCAAGCCACTCCTCTTTAGTGATGGCGTTCACGCACTCAGTTCGCTTCTCATGCATCAGCGGAACATCAGCTTCCTTATTACTCCACTGGTACTTGAATCCGGCTTTCTCCTGAAGACGTTTTGATCTATCGTTACCTTCGTAGTAACAAGCCCATATCTTATTCATACCAATATCTTCAAAGGCATGTCGCATCACTTCCTCTAAGGCTTCTGACATTAAGCCTTGACCCCAAAAAGGTTTGCCAATCCAACAACCGACTTCGCATTCGTCATCTCCCTTGACTATATCACTATGTTTTAGCTTCAGTTTAATATCCCCAATGGCTTTGTCGTCTTCCTGTAGGCAGACCACATACGACTCCTTCCCAATTAGCACATTCTTAATAATGTTAAGGCTCTCCGCAATATCCCGATGTGGTGGCCATCCACAACTCGGTCCTACATCGGGGTCACTAGCATATTTATATAGATCATCCGCATCACTTTCTTTCCAGTTACGCAAGATTAACCTGTCTGTTCTTAGCACCATAGTAAACCCTCCTCTTACTCTAACTACTTGTTAATATAGTACTCCAGTATTCTAATATCTCTCAAGACCATAAACTTCGCCCTGTAGACAGAATCGTATTGTGAAGCTTCGCTCTATCTATATACTCCTTATAGCACTCATTACACAAAAATGCATTTTTGCAATAATGTGTAACGAGGAGACCACTGCTCTACTTAGCGTACTCGATCGCCCTGGTCTCTCGGATAACGTTAACCTTGATCGTACCCGGATACTGCATAGTTGATTCGATCTTATTAGCGATATCTCGGGCTAACTTGACCGACGACAGATCATCAATCTTCTCAGGGCTGACCATCACCCTGATCTCCCGCCCGGCTGAAATGGCGTAGGCTTTATCGATACCATCAAATGATGTAGCGATATTCTCCAGATCTTTCATCCGCTCGGCAAAGTTCTCTGAGCTGACATTACGAGCCCCCGGCCTGGCACCCGACATAGCATCGCAGACCCGAACGATGATTGCCTCCGGCGTAGTCGCCTCGATATCGTCGTGGTGCGCCTCTATAGCATGAGCGATCCGCTCGTCCATACCATATTTACGAGCCAGTGCTGCCCCGATATGGTGGTGCTTACCCTCTATCCGGTGGGTTACCGCCTTACCCACATCGTGAAGCAAAGCAGCCGTCTTACTGATGCGCACATCGGCGCCGATCTCTTCGGCGATCATCCCGGCTAGCTGAGCCATCTCGATAGAATGCTTGAGAACATTCTGCCCATAGCTGGTACGAAACTTCAGCTCGCCCAGTAAATGCACCATCTCTGTCGGGATGCCAACTACACCGGCTTCCCGAGCGGCATCCTCGCCGGCTCGCTGAACTTCTTTATCAATCTGACGCTCCGCCTTGGCTACCACCTCCTCAATCCGAGCCGGGTGAATCCGACCGTCTTTCATCAGCATCTCTAGCGACAAGCGAGCGATCTGGCGCCGCACCGGGTCAAATGAACTGAGTACCACCATGCCCGGCGTATCGTCAACCAAGATATCCACTCCGGTAGCTCGTTGTAGAGCCTGAATATTGCGCCCCTCTTTACCAATGATGCGCCCCTTCATCTCATCGTCAGGCAGCTCAATCGCCGTGATAGTCCGCTCAGCTGTCACATCAGAGGCGAGGCGCTCCATCGCCGTCACGATGATCATCTCGGCCCGCTGTTCGGCATCGCTCTCAGCATCTCGTTGTAGCTTATCGACCAGCTCGACTAGGTCACCTTTAGTCTCTTTCTCAGTCGCCTTCATCAGTTTCTCGGCCGCCTGCTTCTTGGTCAGCCCGGCGATCTTTTCCAGCTTGGAATGAGCCTGCTCCTTGATCTGGATGATCTCACCCTTCAGGTCCTCTATCTCCTGCTCACTCTGACGTAGCTTCTCTGACCTGGTGTCCAGCTCACTAATCTTATTGATCAATGAATGTTCTCGCTCTGCCACCTTGTCTTCAGCCTTCTTCACCTCACGACGAATATCGTCAGCTTCTTTCTTGGCTGAACGACTGGCATTGAGGATGATTTCACTAGCCTTATTCTTAGCATCGGCGATCATTTGATCAACAGTCGTCTCCGCCTTAGCGTTACGAGACTTAGCGACAGCTAGAGCTACTCCGCCACCAATAGCAAACGCCACTAGGGCGATCAGTACATATATCATATTGCTTCCTTTCTGGTTCTAGCCGAGGCTAGAAATGTATATCAGATTTAATCACTTAGTTCATACGGTAAAAACAGTCTACCTACGTTAATTGTAGCATACATGGTCCGGCAGACCGGGTTCTTTAGCTGCCTAAATCAAATTAGTCAACGAATATTTTAGCTAAGGTAGACTGCGCCATTTATTTCTTCGCAGAGGTGATGTGCGGTCTTGCTCCATAAGTCGGCAGGACGATTTTGTCGTTATCACCTTCTCGTAAGCGTCTAACCCCACCAGCTCGCCATTCATCCCCGGTAGTACCTACTATGTTAATCTGCTGGGCATAGGCGATGGCGTTAGCTACAGCAGCTCCGATCCGTAGCCCAGTAAAAGATCCCGGCCCCTTAAATACAATTATTCCTTTTAGTTCCTCATATTTACCACCGAGCAAAGCGTCTATCTCACCCGGCAGACCCCGGGCCAGCTCCCGATCAGCCAGCCAGATCTTTTGCTTCGCTACTTCACCATCACTGGTCAGTAGATACAACTCTACTTCGGCTTGGTCAGTCTTTAGCGCCAGATACATGGTCATATTCTACCACGAGGTCATGCTATAATTTAGTTAATTACTAGAGGAGGATAGATGGCGAAGAAGGAAAGTAAGACGATGGCAAAGAAATCAGCCGACGATAGCGGTAGGAAGGAAGCGCTGGATCTAGCCGTTAGTCAGATCAGCAAGCAATTCGGCGATGGCTCAATCATGAAGCTGGGTGACGCCTACAAGATCAATGTCGAGACCTCGCCATCAGGTACTCTGTCGCTAGACTTAGCCCTAGGTGGTGGCTACCCCAGAGGGCGCATTATCGAGATATATGGCCCTGAGTCATCCGGTAAAACAACCCTAGCCCTGCATGCCGTAGCTGAGATTCAGAAAGCCGGTGGTACCGCCGCTTTCATCGACGCCGAGCATGCTCTTGACCCACAATACGCCGGTCGCCTGGGTGTCAATATTAATGACCTACTAGTCAGCCAACCCGACAATGGCGAACAAGCTCTAGAGATAGTCGAGACCTTAGTTCGCTCTAACGCCGTCGACGTGATAGTGCTGGATAGTGTCGCCGCTCTAGTACCTCAGGCAGAGATTGATGGTGATATGGGCGACAGCCTGCCCGGACTCCAGGCTCGGTTAATGTCCCAAGCCCTCCGCAAGCTAACCGGCATCATCAATAAGAGCAAGGCAACTGTCATCTTCATCAACCAGATTCGGATGAAGATCGGTGTCATGTTTGGCAACCCCGAGACAACCACCGGTGGTAACGCCCTCAAGTTCTACGCCTCACAACGCCTCGATATCCGTCGGATCGGTCAGATCAAGCAGGGCGACGACGTGATCGGCAACCGAGTCAGGGTTAAGATCGTCAAAAATAAGATTGCCCCGCCATTTCGCCAGGCAGAGTTTGACATCATGTATAACGAAGGCATTTCTACCACCGGTGATGTTTTAGACCTGGCAGTCATGCACGACATCGTTCAGAAATCGGGTGCTTTTTATAAATATAATGACGAGACGATTGGGCAAGGTCGTGAGGCAGCCAAAAAATACCTCAAAGACAACCCTGATAAGTTAGCCGAGATTGACAGCAAAGTTCGCCAGTCAGTCGCCGACAAAGAGAGTCTCTAAGCTAAGCTTGCCTAGCCTATGCGCATCACCAAGGTCGCCCCAGCCACCAGGACTGCCGGTCGCTACAATATCTTCGTCGACGGAGAATATAGCTTTAGCCTGGATGAGTTTCAGTTGGTCCAACATAGCCTCCATAGCGGACAAGAGATCAACGAGACTAAGCTGGCTGAGCTCCAAGCTGAGTCAGATTTTGGTAAGAATTACATCAGGACGGTCGATCTGATCAGTCGACGACTCCGCTCTGAGCGTGAGATCCGAGATTATGCCGGGCGCAAGCAGTGGGGCCGGGATAATACTGAGCGGGTCATCGCTCGTCTGTATGATAGAGGCTACCTGAACGATCTAGTCTTCGCTCAAGCTTTTGTTCGGTCTCGTCAGTCTGCTCAGAAATATTCCCGTCGCCGAATCGAGCGAGATCTGGTCAATAAAGGTATCAGTCACCGGATTATTCAGCAAGTCTTAGATGAGAAAGCCGGCATGGCTGATGATGATGCCCTGACTAATCTAGTCGCCAAGAAGTATCATCGCTATGATGATATCAACAAGCTCAAAGCTTACCTAGCCAGAGCCGGCTTCAGATATGACGACATCAACAGAGCAATTAAACAGTACCACGAACAAGGTTCACAAGTAAGTAAGTGAGCAGGATATAATATTATCTTCACCGGATTATATTATTAGTATTATCCCTGAATCATAGTAAGAGGTCTTCGACAAGGAAATCATATCGCCGTAGATACCTAGTTATGCGACCGACTTACCTATCTAATACACTTTTATCATCACAATAAATGACGACCTTAGCACTATCATCTTCTGCCACAATATGACAGTAGCCACCGACCGGATAAGTGAACTTTGGGTCGGTATGGCCAAAGTCGAGACCGGCAATTATCGGAATGCTTGGGTTAATGTTCTTAGAGAGAATAATATCACCGATCACATCTTCCGTCGCTTGAGACTTACCCTGGAAACGACCGATCAAGATTGCTCTGACTTGGTGAAAATACGGCTGCTGCATCAGAGATTGAACATTTCGTTCAAATGTTTCAGGGATCGAGTCATAACTATCATCTTCTATACATAAGATGATATTACCTTTAATTTTCGGGAAATACTCTGTACCATTTAGCAAATTCAAACTACAAAGATTGCCCCCTATCATTGTTCCTTCCGCAGACCCACCCTGTATAATGTTTAGCCCTTTATTCTTTATTTGACTATGATTCCAAGAAAAATCACACCAATATTTTGTTGGCTGAACTTCATAAGAATCAGGGTAGTCTGTCAGTAAGCACCGCTGGAAATATTTCAATGAATAGTCAGACTCCAGCGGCAGACCAAAACAATAGAAATTTGGCATTGCATAGGTTATTAATCCGGTTTTTGCCAGAATCGCATGATTTAAGATAGTAATATCAGAGAACCCACCAAAGATCTTTGGGTTATCCTTAATAATTTGCCAGTTGATTTTATTGAGCAACTGATTTGAATTAAATCCACCAATAGCTGCTAAGATACACTTTACGTTACTATCAGTAAATGCCTCTTCTAAGTCTTTGACTTTTTCTTCGTCCGTCGGGCAACCCCGCTGATTTTGCGAGAAAGCATTGTCGCTAAATGTAACTTTTAGTCCAATTGACTCTAGTGTTGACTGAGCTCGCCGTAGAGTCACCTTACTAATATCACTCGCTGAGCGTGCGGGTGCAACTATCCTTACTTCGTCGCCTGGTTTTAATTTATCCGGTATCATACACATTTCCTTCCTTGAATCTCATCAATCAAAAAGCCTCCCGCAGGAGGCAAAATAACAACAATAAACTCCTGCTTAATTATGGGAGTGGTGATGATGCTGCAGGAATAATCTCGTCATATAGCTATTATATCAGACCCATTATAGTTAGATGGGAGTAGAGAGCGACCTCGCTTGACATAACCACATTGGGTTAGATGGTAAAACACCTCATAACTCTTATGCTAAAATATATCCAGTATGTTAGTAGGGATTAATCATCTGATTGGGGCGCCGGTGATGAGTCTGCAGACCGGGCAGCCCCTAGCCCGTCTCGATAGCCCGATCATCAACCCCCGCAATCTACGGATCGTTGCCTTCTACGTCAGTGGTCCGAAAGTAGATTTCAAGCCGGCCGTAGTCTTCACCGACGATATCCGAGAGTTTGGCGAGATCGGCGCCATCGTTGATTCGTCGGACAATATCCTGTCGCCCGAGGGGATGGTGCGCCTGCTGGAAGTGATCAATTATAATTTTCTCCTCACAGGACTGCCCGTATCAGACGATCATCATCAGAAGATAGGCAAAGTAGATAGCTTTACCGTCGATCCGGTTAATTTTACGATTCGTCAGCTCTACGTCAAGCCGACCCTGCTACAAAGGTTCTTAGTGGCTAATGTGGTGATTAACCGCCAGCAAATAATCAAGATTGAGCCAAAGCGAATTATCGTCAAGGCTCCCACAGTCCAGCAGAAACAAGCTTCGCCCGGTAGCGAGGGTTCACACTTCCTCGACCCCAAACTGGACAATCCCTTCCGCAAGAAACCGACTCCCAGTCCGAGCCAAGTCAGGTCGGATGACAACTAGCTAATCTCTGCTACAATATAGCCATGGATGAGATGATCGCTCATTATGTGCATAGCTTGATCAAGTGGTTTAATGATCTGAACTCGGTTCAGATTCTAGTGACGATCGTCGTCGCTTATCTGCTATGTAAAGCAACTAAACCTCTGGCTCACACTATCATCAACCGCTTCGTCAAGGCGCAGCGATATGAGACAAATCTAAATAAGATCGAGCGACAAAAACGAGCCAAGACTCTAGCCGATCTCTTCTCTTTTATCATCAAGCTAATGATCATTCTGACGGCTATCTACACCGTCTTAACTGATATGGGGATTAACCTGGCGCCGGTCATCGCTTCAGCCGGAGTGATCGGCGTGGCACTCGGCTTTGGTGCTCAGGCGGTCGTCAAAGATATGCTGGCCGGATTCCTGATCGTACTGGAAAATCAGTACCGAGTTGACGATGTAGTGCGCCTGTCCGGAGTCGGCTTCCCCAGCATCCCGGTTGAGGGGACGGTTCGCTCTATCACCTTACGTAAAACTACTCTAAGGGATCGGGACGGCAATGTTCACATCGTCCCCAACGGCTCTATCACCGAGGTCATTAACCGCACTTTAGGCTATTCTAAGTTCCGTTTCACCTTTGCCGTCGATGTCGGCACTAATGTTGACGATATTATCAAAGTGGTTAATCAGACGGGGGAGGACATGGCTCGTGATCGCACCTGGAGTAAAGCCATCGTCGACGCCCCGCATTACGACGAGTTCGGTACGATTGGTAAAGAAGGTATCAATGTGACCGTCAGCGGCACCACCATGCCCGGCTACCAATGGAAGGTTAGTGCCGAGTTTCGCAAGCGCCTAGTCTCTAATCTGCAGAAGTCCGATATCTCGATCGCCGACCTTGAGGGATGATGAATATCGACCCCTCCTTAGAGCCCGACAATTACATCATCACTAGGAAGCGTAAACTGTATAAGTTCGCCTCTTTTGCGAGACTGGCTAATTGTTATAGTGAGACTGAGTGGCAGGAAGTCAAGCAGTCTATCCTGCACAACTCGCTACCGGTCACCCTGGAGGTTGGTGCCGGTGATGGACTGTTTCTGACTAAGCTTGCCGAAGCCCATCCCGATCGACAATTCATTGCCCTAGACCGCAAGAGTGATCGGCTTTACCGGGGCGCTAAGCTAGCCAACGAGCTCAAACTAACTAACATCCTTTATCTCTGGTCAAATGCCGATAATCTCCGGCGCCTCCTGCCCGATCAGCTGGTCCAAACAATCTGGCTAACCTTCCCTGACCCCTGGCCACAAGAATCAAATATCAAGCATCGCCTGACTAACCAACAATATCTCCTCAGCTACCATCAACTACTAACACCTAACGGTCAGCTCAAGCTAAAGACCGATAACGACAGCTTATTTGACTGGTCAATTCAGCAGTTTACTACGGAAAAGTGGCAGATTGACCGGCTGAGTCACGATCTATACGGCGATAAAATAGCCGGTGACGCTACCATCAAGACCACCTACGAAGAACGCTATCTGGCCGAAGGTAAAAAGATTAACTACCTAGCTGCCGGTAAAATCTAACGGCTACCGGCAGTAGCCGAGCCGGCACCATAAACGATGACAAAGTCTGACTTGGTATGATAACCGGCTAGCCCGCCCTGAACTGGCTCAACATTATATTTATGCTTGAGTGCTTCGGCTGTCTTGACCATGACACCATTCAGCTGATAAATCGTCACCGCCGGTGTAGCTAGAGTCGGGGCATTAGAGATTACCCCGACAGTATAGCCATCAGTCTTTAACCCGGCTGCCTTACCGGCTGCTAGGCCTTCTTGTCCCGAGCCGTTCAGCACATCTATCACCGCCCCCTCCCGTACTACCGGATTCTTGCTGAGATTCTTAGCGATATAGGCTTGGATCACCGAGTAGTCGAATACACCAGCCACCGGCACCTCGCCAACATAGGCCCCACCACTAGAATAAGATTGAATTAGATCCTCACCACCATCCTGCCGTCCAACGAAGGGTAGCTGTTTGATCTCAGCCAGCTTAAGCTTCGAGGCGACGCCGATAAGTGTCTGGACATGACTGGTGTCAAAGCTGGAGATCAGATTGTCGCCCATACTATTAATCAAGCCATTCACTGAGGTGGGATTAAGGATCGTCCCCACCGCCAGAGCCTTCTGCTGTAAGGCGGCTAGGATCTTTTGTTGATTCTTTTCTCGATCATAGTTACTACCGGCCAAGCCATAGTCACCCGGATTATGATTGCGGGCTCGAGCCAGAGCCAGAGCCTTTTCACCGTCTAGATGAGCAATCTCACCATTAGCAAAACGTAGTTTCGTCCCCGAGTCATAGATACCTCGTCGGTCAGTGCTCTCAATCTTGACATCTACTCCGCCAACCGCATTAACTGACTGAACTAACGCCGTCCAGTCGGCATGCATATAGTAATGGACGTTTAGTCCTAAGATCTCACTGGTCTTGCTCATCAGTGCCTGCGCCCCGGCTTTCTCATCCTTATTCTTAGTATAAGCACAGTAAAAGACCTCGTTTAGCTTGCCTGAGGTACGACCGAGAGCCGGGCACTTATACTTGACGTATAGGTCTCGAGGTAGGCTGATCATATAGGCATTATTCTTGTCTTGATCGATGGATACCAGCATGATCGAATCAGTTAGCATGGCTCCGTCCCAAGCGTTCTCGCTCATCGAGTAACCCGAGGTGCCGAAGATTAGAATGTTGGTTCGACCGTTTTTATCTTCGGCTAAGCGAGCTTTATTAGTAAAGATGGCTAGGGGATTGCCCTTAAAGATCTTACCGCTGGCCAATAGTGCTTTCACCCCTAAGTAACCGGCTATCCCCAAGAGGACAACGATGATAATGATGACGATCCTCTTGATTATCTTACCCTTGGATAAGTGGCGCTTCGGCTTAAGCTTGGGCTGATCCGGCATTTGACGCTGACGACGTCTGGTCTGATGTGCCGGCATCTCGTCAGCAAGGTCCAAGTCGCCAATTTGCGACAGAGAGTCCTCAATATCGCTCAGCAACTTATCTTCCGGTGTCATCACCGGGCGACGATTAGGCACCCGACGAGGGGTAGCAACACCAGTAGTAGAAGCCTTAGAAATCGGCTTCTTGACCGGTTGACTAACCGGTCGAGGTCGTACCACGAACCCATCAATAGACTTAACTCGCTTTACCATACTTAACTCTAGCATTTTAGCAAACTAGTCACCACTAGTGCAACGCTATATGTGGTATGATGTATAGGTATGAGAGGCAGATCGTCATTTGTCTTCACTATCTTACTTATGATCGGCGATGCCTTAGCTGTAGTCAGCGCCTACAGTATCGCTTTTATCCTCCGAGTTAAGATCAGTGGCACACCCATTCACAACTCCATTCCCGCTAACACTTATCTCCAATCTCTCCTTCTATTAGTTCCCTTTATCATCATAATTTTCAGTGTGATCGGTCTCTATCAGACTAGTCAACGTCGTACCGCCAGCTCAACCGTTGGACGCCTACTACTGGGGGCATTCCTAGCTATGATCTTCATGGTCTTCATCGACTATTTTTATGCTGAGCATGTCTTCCCGGCTAAGAAAGTCCCTCTCTATGGCTTAGCGATATCCATCGTCCTCTTGGGGCTGGTACGAGGATTGCTCTATCTAGGACGCTATCTACGCAACCGAAGCAACATTGGGCTACCTAATGTCTTAATCGTTGGCGATAATGAAACAGCTAAATTACTAGTGAGAGATATTAAGCGACCGGGTAGCAGCTATCACCTGCAAGGCGTCGTCGGTGATGGACGATTAAAATGGACTAATTACAAGACTTTCGATGAGGCGGTGGCCAACTTCCTGCCTAATATCATCATCCAGGTCACTACCACTGAGAAACCTAAGGTTGACAGCAAGATTCTGGCTTTTGCTCAGAAGCATTACATCGACTTTATGTTTGTCCCCAGTGATGTCAACGATTTATCAGACCACCTGGAGACTGAGTTATTCATGGGTGATATCCCGGTCATGATCGTCGAGCCTACTCGTCTGATCGGTTGGGGGCGTATCATCAAGCGGCTATTTGATATCGTCGCCAGCTTCTTCGCCATTATCATCTTGTCGCCAGTCTTTCTCTTAGTCTTCATCGCCGAGAAGCTAACTGACCGCAAGGTTAGTGCTATTTTTCACCAGGTGAGGTTAACTAGAGGCGACCAGCTTTTCACTCTCTACAAGTTCCGGACTCAGTACGCCAAGTATGACGGCACCACCCCCGAGCAGGCTTTCAAGCGAATGGGGAAACCCGAGCTAATCGAGAAATATCGGGCTAATGGTGACTTCCTCGATGACGACCCCAGAGTTACCCCGATCGGTCGTTACCTGCGTCGTTTTTCCCTAGACGAATTGCCGCAGCTCTTCAACGTGCTGAAGGGCGATATATCGCTAGTCGGACCCCGAGCATTGATCCCTCAAGAGCTAAACAGATACGAGCAGAAGCACAAGATCCTCAATGTAAAGTCCGGCATCACCGGATTAGCTCAGATATCCGGTCGACGAGATTTACCTTGGGAGCAACGACGGAAGCTGGATATTTATTACGTGCAGAATTGGAGCTTCGGACTGGATATTCATATCTTATTTAAGACCGCCTGGCAAGTTTTTACTAGCCGAGGCGCCGTCTAGTAGCTTAGCGCTTAGCAGCGCTAGCACTAGATAAATATGCAGGGCATTAGGCAACCCGCTAAAGAAGCACCACTGCACCAGGTAAGCAACCAAGATAACTAGTGCTAAATGATCTCGTCGCCGAGAGCATAATCTCCCATACAGTACCACTAGTCCACCCAATAAGACTAGACCGATCAACCCTCGCTCTAGCAGGACTTCGACAAATTCATTTTGGACTATCTCCTTTTGGTACCGACTCCCCGTCTGCCGAGCTAAGACTATCCCGGCTGAACCCAGTCCGGTGCCAAAAAGCTGCTGACCGAGCTGGTTAGACCGCCAAGCAGCCAGGGCAGTCTTCGTCAGGCTTAGTCGCACGTTAGTCGACTCAGCAACGTAGCCATGATAAGCCGGCTGTTTATCGTGATCTTGAGAAATCGACGGCAGGGGAGTCGGCGATTTCCGCTGATAGGGAAGTCGGACGATTCCCATTGATAGATGATTCAGACTAGTCGATACCGCCTGAGTAAAGCTACTGTCGATCCGTGGATTAGCACTAGCTAGAGTACCTTGACAGACCAGGCAGACCACTAGAGATAAGGCGACCAGCCCTACTACTGCCAGCTGACGACGCCACTTTCTGACTAACAAGATCATCACTACCAGGCTAGCCAGATAAGCATAGATTGCCCCTCGGGATAATGTTAACCATAAAGTGGTCAGCATCAGTACTAGCAGTAATGGTTGTTTAGTATAGCTATGCTTCCCCTGTAAGGTTAGATAAGTAATATAGAGAAGTGGCGCCAACAGCAAGCTGCCTAAGAACTGCGGCTCGATCGCCAGTAGATTTGGCCTGATGAAGCCAAACTGTCCCGCCACACAGCCGGCACACAACCCGAGACTATGACGATTAGTGATGACAAATGTCCCTAAGACCATCTGGGCAATCGCCAAGAGGCAGGCCGAAATCGTCGCCCAGATAGCTACTCTCACTAGCTTTGGTAATAGCTGGCACAGCAGACGACGCTCAGCCACTAACGCCAAGAAGACCAAATACAGCACGACATACACAGCAAAAGTCAGTAGACCTCTAGTGCGATTATCTGACCAGATTACGCATAAACCTGACCAGCCAACAAAGGCGCTAGCCAGCCGGACTAGCCCCGACTGCCTCAGCTCCGACCGATAGCGCCAAACTCTCGGCAACCCGACAATTGCTAATATCACAACATAGATCAGAGTCAGCGACAGCTCGTAGTTCATCGTACCATCTTCCGCCAAACTGATTCGTGGTAAATAAGAAAACCAAATCATAATTGGCGCCATGAGCCAGAGCCGTTCCAGTAGTGACAGTCGCCAAAACGTCTTTAATTTAGTTAGAACTAGCTTTGATTTACCGATCATTGCTCTATTATCTGCTTAATATTCTTCCGAAAGTGCTCCGTAGAAAAGCGTTCAGCTGATTTAATCACTTGCGCTTTCTTAAATTGTGCGACGTTAAATCTTTTTATCCCTTCCGCCAAGCTATCAACCGTTTGTTCTGGAAAAAATAACCCGTTTATCCCATCCCTGATGATATCAGCTGATCCACCACGCCGGAATGCCAGTACCGGTAACCCGCTTGCTAATGCTTCGACCGGTACGATACCGAAAGGCTCTAGGCTAGGAAAAATTAGTCCCTTAGCTGACCGATAATATTTAACTATCTCTCCCACCCCATCATACTTAGGTAGGAACTTGATCTGTGAGCTACCACCCGCCAGCTTCACCAGTGAATTATGCTCCGGTCCGCTACCGATCACCAGTAAGTTCTCTCCAGTTTTCAGGCAAGCTTGGATAGCTAAGTCAAATCTCTTCCAGTTCACCTGCCGACCGGCTACGACATAAAAGTCTCTCCCCTTAAATAGCTCCTGGCGGATCTGACGAATATCCTTCGCTTTTACTTGTTGACTGACTAACTTAATCTGATCTACTTGAGCTAAGGGAAATAACACTTGACTGGATCTACCATAGTAACGCTTGATCTCATCTGCCACGTAGTGCGAATTAGCCAGTAAAGCATCGGGGCGCTGAGCCGCTCGCCAGTCCGAGCGACGCATCGGCTTGACTAATAACTTCAGTCCAAGACGAGCTAGCCAATTCAGCTTACCGAAGCCGGGATTAGCAATATATTGATCATACATACCCCAGTAATACTGGGTAGGCGGACCCTGCAGATAGGCAATATGACGAGTACCGCTCGCCACCTTGATACCTTTACATTCAGCGTTACAGACTGAGATAACGATATCATAGCCAGTCAGACGTAAGTGACTAAAGTAGTGCGCCCGCAAAGGAGCGATGAATTTACGTAGAGCTCTAGGTAGGATATTTAACCAGCCCGTAATCACTCGTTTACCTTGAAACTTAGTAGCCGAACGAGGACGATACTGTGAAGTATAGATCGGTGCCTCAGGAAAAATCTTGGTTAATTCTAAGAGTACCTGTTCTGCCCCGCCAATCTCCGTCAACCAATCGCAGACCAGGGCTATACGGGGATTATTATCAGTCTCACTAGACATTACCTGTTTTTAGTTAAGTACTCTAAGTAGTCAGCCTGACCTGCCACCTGATTACTTAGTTTCAGCATATCTATATGCTGACGATATCGTTTACTTAACTTGAACCAAATCCGCTTTAGTAGATTTTTAGTTTGCTCTCTTAGTTTTAGCATTGGCAAGATTTTGAGTGTTCGCCAAACAGCTCGTTGAATCCCCGGGTCAGCCTGCTGAAAATCATCATAATTTTGGTCAATAAACTCCCGCACTGACAACTGAGTCTCTAGCTTACCTTTACGAGTCTGATTGTCGTGGGCATAGCTATAGTCCTGGATCAGGCGGAGCCAGAAGAAATCAACATACTGACTATACATACCCTGTTCCTTGAGGTAGCGAAATATCGACTCAGTAATCTTGAGGTAGTCCGCACTCGACTTATGCTTGCGAAATGATGTCGACATGATACTACTGGGACGCCGAATGTAATTGTATAATTTATCTTTACTAAAGAAGATAGTCTGGCACCTCAGCATGTAACAGTTGCAAAAGTAAGCATCCTCAAAGAGTAGACCATCGGGAAACTTGATGTCATAACGATCAATGATATCTTTACGAAAAATCTTATTCCACAGCGAAACATCCGTATTAACGATTAGCTGCCAGTTGATGAGCTGAGAATCATTATATTTCTGCTCCAGATAAGACTTAGTGTCACGTCTCAGCTTACGCTCCAGATGATTTAATATGACATTTTGACTACAGATAGCCAAGTCAACCCGACGCCGCTCCATGATATTAAACATCTTGAGACACATATTGGGAGTGTAGGTATCATCACTATCACACCACATAACATACTTGCCACTAGCCCCTCGCAACCCTTCATTACGAGCTGTCGCTACCCCGGCATTCTTCTGATGATAAACTTTGATACGCTTATCCCGCTTAGCATATTTCTTTAATAGTGCTAACGATCCGTCGGTTGAGCCGTCATCAATGCAAATTATCTCGATATTCGCCAGAGTCTGATGGATTAAGCTATCGATAGTTTCTGCCAGATATTGCTCAGCATTATAGACAGGGATGATGACAGAGATAAAGGGCTGACTAGTCACGGACAGCTCAGCGTATTTCGTCGGCTGATCAACCACTTCCCCTTGATAATGACTAATACTGTCGTCATTAAGTTTGATTGAACCGGCTAGCTTATAGATAACTTCTTGTCGTTTGATATATGACCTACTTAGGTGCGATAGTGCTTGACTTATCCGACGACAGATCTTACCGATAGCTTGACGGATCGCCCGACGTCGTAAATATTGGCTAGGTGATTTCATGATCCTCTTTAAGTCTTCTCTGTGTTGATCATCAAAATCAGCTGGATCAAAATAACCCTCCGACTGATCCTGCTTGAATTCTTCTGCCATCCGCTCAGTAAAATCACGTAGATTTTGACCATCCAATCTACTCTGGTTCCAATGGTAGATATCATACTTACGCCAAGTATAAACTGACTTCAGCTGATCCATTCGACCATTATCAACCAGATATTGTTTGATACTGTCAAACTCGTCACAGACGCAGAAAACTTTGGCCCGACTTTTAACCGACGAGGTCTCGTTATCAATCCGATAGTGTAAATAAGCCTTGGTAGTATAGACAGCCCGGTCAGCCATCGTCCAGACTTTGAAATTAAAACCAGTGTCCTGATAAGATGCTCCCGGTGTAGGTAAAAAAGTAATCTTGTTGTCTACCAGAAATTGCTTCAGGTATAGACCCGACCAGATTGACGCCATACAGTTAAAGATGTAAGGTGTCTGACGAGGTACAACTATCGTACCAACTTCGCTAGAGTCCATCAGATTACACTTGGTATTACTGCCACCACTGCGACTAACATAGAAATAGAAGTTGCTTTTTACCGCCTGCGCTTGGTTATCCTCAGCTAGTTTAGTAAGCTCGGCAAACATAGTTGGTTCCGCCCAGTCGTCCGACTCGACAATCCCAATATACTTACCCTTGGCTTTCCGTAGTCCCTGATTCATACTGTCGCCATAACCGGAGTTAGCTTTATCTAGTAGCTTAAACCTCTTATCTCGTTTCATGTACGACTGGATGATCGCCAAACAACCATCAGTCGATCCGTCGTTGATGCAGATAAACTCGGCATCTTTAATGGTCTGGGCTGCCAGACTGGCTAGACACTGGTCTAAGTACTTCTCTACGTTATATATCGGTATTAAAACCGACACCAACGGTTGCCCACCATCACGTAACGGCTTCTTCTTCATAGAGTCTATTATAGCATCTAGCGATAAGACTCGTACGCTTGACCATGCTTCCAGGTGATAGAGCCACCCTCAAAGTCTTGTCTAACACCACCGCCGACTATATATTCATCACTAGTCGGATAACCTAGCCTTCCCCACTCATAGCCGAGCTGCATCCACTTCGCTTTGATGCCGCCGAATAATATATGTACTCCGGCCTTGGGACTGTAGTAGATTGAGCCGTTAGCACCCTGCATCGCCTGGTAGCAACCGCCTCTAATTAGACCGCACACCTGATCCATTATCGGATAGCCCAGAATAGTCTTACTGCGACCAATCTCCCGATACTTCTGAGCAATCTGACCGTAGTTGGCATAAGTAAAATATCCGTTATACCAGTAGATTGATCCCCGCTCGAAATCACGATAGCAGTTAAGTCCATCATAGCAGTGTTCCCCACCAGTCGGATAACCTAACGGACTATTCTCGAAGCCTAGCCGGAACCACTTGTCCCTAATCGCTCCATAGATTACCATACCCTTATACTTTGGTATCCAGTAGATTGACCCTCCTTGATAATGCTGATAGCAACCCTGCTCAACTAAGCCACAGCCCTCCTTAGACACCGGGTAGCCAAGCATGCCATTCTCAAACTTCATCTGCCTATATGTTTCTCTGATACCACCATAGTTCTCATGAGCACCGGTCTGTGGATGATAGAGGATAGCCCCACCCTCAAAGTTCTGATAGCTACCGCCGCCCTTAATTCCGTCAACTTGATTTCCTACAGGGTAGCCGAGTACGCTATACTCTAACCCCAGCTCAAGCCAACGTTGGTGAATCTTGCCTTTTCTGACAGCGTGACCACCTAAAGCTTTAGTCCAATAGACAACACCTCTATCAAATACCTGATAGCAACCCTGGTTTTTCAGCCCACATGATTCATTCATCGTCGGGTTACCAAGTACCCTTGCTCCACCGGCTGAGTTATAGCCATCAAGGATGCCACCATAGACCTCATACCCTCTGGTGCTACCAAACCAATTAGTGAACATATTATAGAAGTTACGATTGCCATAGGCACTACAAGCATCACCGTAGCCCCAATTAGCCCGGAGCGCTGCCTGATTAGGTACATAAGGAGTATAGCGATAAAGAGCGGAAGTAGCCCGGTTAGCTACGTAAACTCGCTTCGAGCCACAACTACGATTCGGATGATATAGGATATTACTCGTCTCGTAAGCCGGGTAGTTGCTCCAACCACCATCAAGCACCTCACGGAAGAAAGCTGCCGCTGAGCGAACTTGATTAATGAAGCCGGCGTGTTCCGGTCGACAACCCTTACCGTCGTCCGGACAATTAAAGCCTGTAGCGTGATTGTACTCAAGATTACTAGGGAAGGTATCACTGACTAGCCGCTGTTCTTTCTCTAGTACAACCAGCAGAACTTGAGGATTGATGTGATAATCCTGAGCCGCTTGCCAGATGATATGCGAAGTCGTCTGACCGCTAAACATTTCATCTGCCATACAGACGAAGTGACCGTCCCTAATATTGTAGTGGTATCCCTTGACCGCCTTAGCTAGGTTACGGTCATTACATGGGTTCTTACTATGGAGAAAGTCCCAGATATTCCGCTCACTCATGGTGGTAGTATTACTCATGACGAAGTCGGTCATAATATTACTATCGTCATAACCGGCTAGGTAAGCTTTAGCCTGTTTACCGGAATGAAGTAGCGTATATATCATCAGACTACAGCAAAGTATACTCACCAGTAGTACCACGGCTATCGTCAGCCGTGACTTATGGGCGGTTATCTTCAGTCCACCATCTTTCATAGATCTACCTCGTCAGTAATGGTGCCGGTCTTGCCACCACCGCTAGCTACCACTTTGACGACCCAATGACCTTTAACCTGTCCCAGCTTGCTAACCGGAATGTCCCAACCATAACAGCTGGAAGTCTGCGGGTTAGCAATTAGTTTAGCCCGATCAGTATAAGTCCGTCCATTAGAGTGAGTTAGAGTTAGTTCACATTTTCCATTAGGATCATCAATCCACTGGTTAATGGTAACTCGCACTCTCATCGTCTCGTTCACCGGAGTGGCAATGCTAACTGAACCAGTCAGAGAGGGCTGACTCTGAGTGCTACCACCCTCATAGCGGGCCGGTGCTTTCCCTGTGCCTTGATTAGTCGAGTGTGGTTGATTAGTCCTGCCGTTCTCGGTAGTTACGGTCTTATCAGTATGATTATCGCTCGTCTTAATAGTCTTCTTGTGACTATCCTGTTTAGCTTCTTTGGCTTGGTCTCTTTTAGCTGTCCGGTTGTGGGTAACTGCCACATAAGTGATGCCACCCGCTATAAGTGCCAGCACTACTAATGTGATGATGATTATTTTTCTGTTGGAGTGTTTACGTATCTTCATAATTATTCCTCTTTTTACTTATGTTTATATTAGCACGTTTATTGTTCTGGCGTAAACTAAGCCATCAGCTGATCGGCTAATTGCAAAGCACTGGCAAAAGATTTATCCATATCATAGTAAGCATATTCACCTAATCGACCGCCGAAGTAAATCTGTTTTGATTTATCGGCTTGCGCCAAATCCTGATATTTAGCCAGTTTAGCCTTATCTTTAGTGGTGTTAATGGGATAATACGGCTCATCACCTTGTTGCCAAGCCTTAGAGTATTCTCGGACTATTACTGTTTTATTATAATCCGGTGCATAACCGGGCCATTTAGCTACGTCATCCGCCCGTTCGGGATGAAAGTGTTTGAATTCGTGGATTCTGGTGAACTTTGGTTCAAGGTCGTTATAATTCATGACCGGGCAACCCTGAAAATCATGAACATTTACTACCTCTTTATCCAGTTTCAAACTTCGCCACGATAGCTCACCAAACTGATAGTCATAAAACTGATCAATCGGACCGGTGTAAATAGTCGTCACCCCGTCATCTCGTAATCGTTTAATATTGGTATCCTTAAAATAATCTGTCTTTAGCTTGACAGTAACCGAGCCTCTCGATTTGTTGCCGGCCTCTACCATTCGTTGAAACCAAGCTTCATAGCCATCCTGTGGTAGTCCCTCGTAGGTATCCTTAAAATAGCGGTTATTATAGGTGTATCGAACCGGTAAACGTTTGATGATTTCCGGCGAAAGCTCTTCGGCCGGTGTCTGCCATTGTTTAGCTGTGTAGTTTTTAATAAAAGCATTAAATAGCGGCTCACCGATCAGCGATATTCCCTGCTCAGCCAGGTTGGCCGGCTGACGATTCTCTTTAGCCGCCGGATTGTTCTTGGCTTGTTCAGCTATTAACTCTCTGGCTTCATCCGGTGTGCAGTTAGACCGGAAGAATTGGTTGATCGTCCCTAAATTAACCGGCATCGGAAAGACCTCCGGACGCTCCGCACCTTTTCTTTGATGCATAGCATAGACGTGATGTACATAGCTAGTGAACTTGGTAAACTGATTAACATATTGCCAAACAGTTTCATCAGAAGTATGGAATAAGTGTGCCCCATACTTATGGCATTCAATCCCCGTCTCGGTATCGAACTCGGAGTAGGCATTACCACCGATATGATCACGTTTATCGACGACTAAGACTCGTTTACCTTGCTGAGTAGCCAGCCGTTCAGCTACTGTTAAGCCGAATATACCGGCTCCCACTACTAATACATCCGGTTGATCCATCTCTACCTCCCCATCGTTACTACATCACAAGTCTGAGCCCCAAAATAATACGGGGTATCCCTCCGGCTGACTGTGCAATAATGATCATCCTGCGGTAGGTTAACTAGCATAATATCATCTGGTAAATGATAGTATTTCTTAAACGCTTTAGTCACCCATTTATCTTGTACATTATTAAAGGCAATATCCTGCGCCTCGCTATTCTGAAGTAAAACCGGCAGCGGCATAACCCGGATAGCACTGCCAGTACGATTAGCTTGTTGCTGTAGATTAATCTCTCTAGTGATATAGGCATCGTGGCGTAATACTACCGCCCGGATGATTGGCTTGTAGACTCGATATGAGGTGACGACCACCCCGATTAACGCCAAAATCATCGTTATGTCTAAGAGATAGGTACTATTCGCACTACATTTTCTCAGTAACACCGCTAGGATTACAGTTACTCCGATCAAAATGATCCCGGCCGGTACTATATATGCCCGAAGTGGTATACAACCACCCAGCGAATAGCCCATGATTAGATAAAAGACATAACTAATAGCCAGTAGATAGAGGACAATACTAGCTACCACACTGATGGTCTGTCGTAATCTCAGTCTGGGCAAGACTGTAGCTAGTGTCACTCCACCACCTATCACCAAGAGAACACGCTCCCAAGTCATTAAATAGCCCAACTTAGCTATCTGAAAGAGAGGCTCTATGAATACTTTTTGCCAGTCAAATATAGAATGTAATGTCTGACGTCGTTTGATTGACCCAGGTGAGAAATAAATAATCAGCAGACAGCCTGCTGTAATGATCATACCAATTACCAATACTCTAATATTATGCTTAGTCGTTTTCTTCAGCTTAAAGAACTTAAATCGTTTGATCAGTCCATATACTATTAGTGAGAAACCAAAGCTACCGACCAGATAGATAGTAGTTATTTCACAGCAGAATGCAGTGAACATCAGACTAACTATATAAACCAGCCAATCAAGCCAAGTAATTGCCGGCTTGGTGAATAGTCGAGTAGTAAGAGTGATAACTACTATAGCACAGATGATACTGGTGATATAAATAGTACTGGAAGTCAGCCAGAGGTAGCTATCATAGATAGAGTAAGCTGATAGCATAATCAAGCTTGTCATTAGTAGTCCTAGTGCCAAAGCTTGACTGCGTGGTAAGTCACGAGTTTTAACTTGCTTAAAGAATACCTTAATGAACCAAACCGAAACGACTACTAAGCTAACTAGCAGAAACATTGCCATAATGGCCGGTGTTTTACTACCCCAGAAATGGTAAAAGATAGAGACCAAAAAATTAGGGCTTAGCCTACCCGTCCAATGAAGATAAGAGTATGCCATAGTAACAAAAGGATTACCGGGATGTTTCTGTGAGAAAAAGGCGTAATCATCAGCAATTGGTTGGTTAAATATCGCCATCACTAGAAATGGTGCTAAGATAACCAAACAAATAGTAATAATGATGAGATAACGACGATTCTCGAGAGTCTTAGCGAGTTTATCTTTCCAGCTACCAGCCATAGACCTCTCCGATATGCTTTTGATAAATCGCTCGATCGTGTTCGTGTAATATTTTCTGGTTAAATTTCTTGCGTTCATCAGGCGAAAGCAGCTGATCAGACTGGTCATAGAACTTTAGAATAGCCTCTAAGTAAGCCTCAGCATTACCATTGTCATCAACCAAGAAGCCATTCTTACCGTCCTCAATTACCTCAGGCAGAGAACCGCATTTCCCTACGATCACGAATAGGTTAGACTCAAGCGCTTCCAACACTATATTGGGCAACCCTTCAAACTGAGTCGGTAAAATTAGCATATCTACTTGATCAATCGGTAGTTCTCTAAACCCATTGAACGTCCCCATATAATGAGCATTATTAATTTGCTCTACAAGCTTCATATCCTTACCATCGTACAGCTTATCATCCTGGTCGGGAGATCCATAGATATCTAGTTGAATTCCTCGTTCCGCTAACTCACGGTGTGAGGCGAGAATCAAGTCAAGCCGTTTCTGGGCACTAAAGCGACCCGCATACATGATATGGTGCTTAATGGTATAGTCTTGTTTTATCTCTACCGGTGCAATCGGCAGAGCGATTGGCTTGATCTTTTGACCGTCCCAACCATTAATTTCCATTAGCTGCTTCTTATAGCCTCCACCATCAGTGATTAGGTAATCAATATAACGATATACTTTACTTAGAATAGTTGTCTCAAAAGTTAGACCACAGTCATTTATTCCATAACACCAGTCATGAATAATAATTCGAGTATGACGTTTAATTTCGTCATACCATTCATTAATCAAGTTATAGCCAACACCCGAATTCATCACCGTTAGACGTTCCAGTTTTGGCCAATTCTGAATCATCCTCAGCAGCATGATCTCCAGATCTTTATCGCTAATCTGATCAAGCGGAAAATATTCGTCTCTTTCTAAGAAGGCTACTCCGGGAAGTTCATTCAGTCGGTCTCGCCAAAGATTCTTGTCGCCGGCATTCGTCCCGATCACTAATACTCGCCGATCATGCTCAGATAAGGCTTGGCAAAGCTCAACCATTGCCTTGTCCGCTCCACCCCTTGTTAAGTGAGGAATTAAAAGTAAGTCAGTAGTTTGCTCAATGTCAGGTAAACTACATAGACGATAGTAGACATCATTTAGTTCACTCGGTTGAATCGCCGTATAGACCGGCATAGCATTGATAAAGCCGGCTGTATCGTAAGTCGCTAGCGGTTCAATCTTATTTAACTTCTTTATGTCATCAAACATTTCTTGATTAAAGCCGGCCTTACTTAATCGTTCTAAATTAAGCTTCTTAAGTTCTCTGACGCTTAATTTGCGAGTTGTACCTTTCTGACATCTTATTAACCGACCGGCTTGTTTAACCGACCGAGCTGTCTCGATGAGTAGTCGTTTGCCGTAGAGTAAGATATTTCTAGCCGGTGAGCAGTGAACTTTAATATATTGTTCAGCACTATCCTTTGATTGATTATTCGTGATTACCGGTTCGTCTAATTTAGCTGATAATTCTCGCATTTCCTTAGCATTACGGTGGTTAAAGCTGTGAAAGACTGATGGGGTAAAGAATCGACTAGGTGCTAAACATAACCGACAATTTGAGCTAGAATTAGCTAAAAGTGAGCCGGTTAATTTGCGACGATAAAGTATCATTGTACTGGGAGCCACTGAGATATCATAACCGCTAGCGATCATCTCTGTTAGGATGTGGTAATCTTCATAGCGATATCGTTTATCACCAGGAACGTATTTAATTTTATTAAAGATACTACTACTAACAAAGATCTGCGACTGATATAAGTTATTTGCATACATATTAGTGGCTAATTGATGTGGATCGTTAGAAGCAAGAAGCTTTCTAATAGCACCTGTACGACATAACCCGCTCCACTCATCCATATCCAGTATAAACTCCGGCTCGATCACCACAGGTTTATTAGCCTTAAGCGCTAACTGATACATCCTGAGTAGATATTTAACTGAGAACAAATCGTCACCATCATATACCTGGATATACTCCACTTTACTAGCCAGAGCTTTATCAATTAGATAATTACGACTTTGTGATAGGTCGGCAAAGTCAACTGTGTAATACCGTAGCTCGTCTACGACCTCCGCCAAAAAGTGCTTTGACTTAGCGAAGAATTGCTTAGTATAGTCATCCGGACAGTCTAACGATATATTAGCCTGGACTTTCAGCCTCGGATATTCTTCTTTCAGGGCCTTAACGTTCAGAGCAACTGATTGAAAAGTTTTATAGAGTAAATCTCCTTCATGATGAAGAGTAATATTGAGTGCTATATCCATCTTAGTCATTACTATCATATTATCATGTGTGCTAGGATAATACATAATGAAATCTCGTCTACTGTGGTGTGATATCCTTCGAGTTATTGCGACTATTATGGTAATCAGTATCCACACCATATCTGTTTATCAATATAATTATATTAAGCCGTTGCAACCTATACCCTACTCCATCTTTGGTATATTTGATTCATTAAATCGGATGGCAGTCCCCGTCTTTTTTATGCTCACCGGAGCACTAACACTTAGGCAGACTAGAAAAACAATCACCCGAGAATCTTATACTGGTTTTATAAAGAATATTATTTACCGACTCGTTATACCATTTATCATATTCTCTCTAGCTATTTATCTACTAACCAATCAGCAGCCTTGGTCGATCACTAGATTCTTAGCTCTATTCTTAAATTACCCTGGCGTACAAAAGCACATGTGGTTTATGTATGTCATCATAATGATCTATTTCTTTATCCCGTTTTTAAGAAGATTTGTCCAATCTTTAAGTAGGCATGAGCTAAAACTACTGATTTGCTTAATATTCATATTCAGTAACGTACTATCTGAACTATTTATATTATCTAAGCATTATCACAAAATGATGTTTGATGAAATCGCTCTACCATATATCATTGCTTATACTAATCTAGTGTTACTGGGATTCTACTTCATGAAATACAACATCTCTCCCGGTAAACGTAAGTTAATCTATATACTGGGTATAATTAGTTTAATACTCCTACCTATTATTCAAGCACTAACTAATAATGTTGATGTAGCTCAAGATCTAATAACCGGTCGCTCAGTATTACCGGTATTTATCAGTTCGGCAGGATTTATATTCATAAAATACCGTTTCAGCAAGATTAAGTTATCCTCATGTGTCACTAAGGCTATTACGAGGTTGTCGGAGATATCCTTTTATACCTACCTCATCCATGTGACTATCATTGATGTTTTCTATACTTATCTGTTGAATCACAATCGTCTTAATACATGGACAGACCGGCTGATATGGGCGCCAATTCAAATCATCGTGGTCTTTATTGTTTCCAGTATCATTGCTTACCTCTTTGACAAATCTTACCGTTACCTAACCAAGAAATCATCAACACTAATTACGAGACACCAACCAGCCAAGCAACTAGGTAATTCGAGCTAACGCTTACTTAACATTAGTCTTTTTAGCTTATCGTAACTATGTTTCTTCATTTTATATTCTTGTTTTGATCGTTTTTGTCAGATTATTAGCGAAAGAGCCCACTATACTCATCCGCTACCTCGCTGGGGTTGCCTTCAACTTTGATCAGTCCATTATCAATCAGGATCGCTCTATTACAGAATTCTCGCACTGCGCCCATATCGTGCGTCACTAGGACAATCGTCTTACCTCTTCGCTTCGCCTCCTGGAAGTAGTCGTGACATTTCTTCTGGAATGCTTCATCGCCGACTGCCAGTACTTCATCCAGGACTAAGATGTCACCCTTGGCTTTAATCGCTACTGAGAAGGCTAGGCGAACTTGCATACCGGAGGAATAGTTCTTCAGCTTCTGGTCCATAAAATCATGTAGCTCGGCGAAATCAACGATATCGCCATACATAGCGCTAACCTGCTTCCGACTAAAGCCAAGCATCGCTCCATTAAGATAGACATTTTCCCGACCGGTCAGCTCAGGATTAAAGCCAACTCCCAGCTCGATGAACGACACCAGCGAGCCGTTAACTTTAATTTGCCCCTGGTCGGGCGGATAAATGCCGGAGATTAGTTTTAGTAGAGTTGATTTACCCGACCCATTACGACCAACAATACCGAAGAAATCGCCCTTCTTAACCTCAAACGAGATATCTTTCAGTACCTCCTGGCGTCGATAGCCTTTAATTCCTTTTGTCCAATTCACGAAGACTTGCTTTATTTCGTTGGAATGTTCAGTCGGCAACTTAAATGATTTACTGACATGACTCACCTTTAGTGCGACTTTATCCTTATTCATCACCTACAGCTCCTCCGCAAAGTATGGCGACCGGCGCCGAAATACCGTCACACCGACCAATAGTACTATTGCTATAATCAGCAAAGGAATTAGCTTAAAGAGCCAGCACTGCTGACCAACCAGTCCCCAGATCGTTTCCGTCTGAGTCGTCACTACTAAGTAGCGGGCATCTTGAATGATCTGGGCGATCGGGTTTAACATCAGAACTAACTTAGCGACAGATAGCCAGCCAACATTAATTAGCTGCGTTAGTGGATAAATGATGGGTGTAGCATAAAACCACGCCTGCATGATCACATCCCAGATGTGACCGATATCTCGAAACCTAACAAACATAGTACTAAGTAGAAAGGCAATTCCTAGAGCAAAAATGTACAGTTCAACCACGACTAAAGGAAACAGTAAAATAGTCGGACGAAACTCCACTCCGTTAACGATCATGAAGATCAGCACCACGAAGAGACTAATCACCAGATTTATCAAAGCCGAGACTGTTGATGATACCACTACGATATACTTAGGGAACTTTAGCTTGCGTAGTAAATCGCCCCTCCCGACGATGGCTTGCATCCCCTGTGAAGTTGCCTCCTGAAAGAATGCCCACAGAGTTTGCGCCAGTAATAGCGAGACGGCAAAGTGCGGGATACCCGCCCCGAAGCGAAGGAAGCGGACAAACACTACATACATCACCGCAAAGAGCATCAGAGGCTTGAGGACCGACCAAGCCATCCCCAGCATCGATCCTTGATAGCGAAGCTTAAAGTCAGTCTTGACTAGCTCACGCAGTAATATCCAAGAGTAGCGGTATTTACTGATTAGTTTACCTGTCGTCCGTATCATTTACCGCCCTATTATAACATCTAATCAGTTAGTAAAAGCGAGTTACAAGATTATTTCGCCGGTTAATTTACCTTGGCGAGTCTTAGTCGACAGGTTAACGGTGACTGACCACTTACCGGTCTGCTTATCACGATCCCGTTCAACATCATTAATCAGTACATCAAAGCCGTTACAGATAGAGGTAGTGGATGAATTAGCGATAATCTGCGTAGTATTATTATACTTCTGCTCACGTGGACCGACTAGAGCCAGTTCACAAGTGCCATCATTGATTACTTCATTGATAGTCACTCTTACTTGGAGCGACCCGTTAACGAGGCTAGTATTATCTATCTTACCCTTGATTGGTTTAGGAGTCTTTTTCCTCTTTTTAGCTTCGGTGTTATTAGGGTCTTTCTGCTCGCCTGGCTTATTCGAGGCATCTTTATCATCAGTTTCTTCTTCGTCATCTGATTCCTTCTTTGGTTTAGGCTTCTTCGCCTGCTTGGCGACGGGAGTCTTCTTTACCTTATAATCATCACCCTTCTGAGCACTAATCACAATCACTGTGATCAAAGTCGCCAGCAATACCACAAATATAAATATCGTCACCCCGATGATCGCCTTAAATGATTTCTTCTTTTTATACGTTACTTCAACCATTACTATCCCTCTATCTAGTCATTACTCTTATCGTGATTATACTATAGTTTGTTATCATATAGCTATGACTAGACCCGAGCTATCCATTATTATCCCTGCTTATAATTGTGCGGATGACATTCTTAGAATGATTGATAGTATCAAGGCGCAGGACTACTCTGATTATGAGCTGATCATCGTTAATGACCATTCGACTGATGATACCACTAAGGTGCTGAGCCGGTTAAGCCGGTCCGACCGGCGCATCGTGGCTATTAACCAACCGGCTAATGGTGGCGCCAGTGTCGCTCGCAATACCGGCATATCTCGAGCTAAGGGTAAATACCTGATGTTTCTCGATGCTGATGACACTCTGAAGAAGAGAGCTTTAGCTAAGTTCATTAGTGCCATCAAGAGTAATCAAGCTCAATTGGCAGTGAGCGGCTTTACTATCATTACTCGGAGAAACAAGCATGAGCTATCTAAAGTAGATGTCTGTAGTGAGCCGTTGCCTAGTCGTCAGACTAATGAGCCTTGGAAAATATATATCCTTCGCTTACTTGGTATTGACGGGAGGCTCTATCAAGTCTGGAATAAGATATATCTCACTTCCCTCATCAAGGAGCATCACCTCACCTTTCAGTCGGGCGTTAATTTCGGCGAGGACCTCCTCTTTAATCTCGACTATCTTAGCCTGATTAGCCATATCTCATTCATCCCCGCTCCGCTTTACAATTATTACCAGAGCTTAGACGGTGGTACTTTCAGTAAATCATCTCTGGTTTATCAAAATAGACTGGATAATTTTACCGCACTGAAGAAATTCTTAGCCGATACCCCTTCCGGTGAGCCACGAGATAGTTTACTACGCTGGATTAAATATAGCTGGATCTACTCTCATCTGCTGGCTACCTATTCAGCTGATTTACCTAAGAGCACTAAGCTAGGTATGATCCGTCAGATTCATCAAGTCGATGGTCAAGCGCCGCTCAGTCACCCATCAGTCATCGGTCGCCGTAAAGTGCGACTGGAGCGCACTATCAGGTATCTTATCAAGCACCCCCGTCTCGCCCTATTTTCTATCAGTTTATCTAATATCGCTAAGTACCATCACCTTACTACCGGTCTATGGCATAAGCTTAAGAGAAAACTATAGCTTTATGTTACGATATTAGTTAATGAGTAAGCTAATCACTATCATCATCCCCGCCTACAACGAAGAGGAGACTCTGCCGGATATCATTAGTCGTCTGGCTAAATTAGCCAAAAGGATTGATAATTATGACTTTGAGTTCCTCTTCATTAACGATGGCTCACGTGACCATACCGGCGACTTACTAAGTAACTTCGCTAAGCAAGACCCGAGGGTATCGTACATTAATTTATCTCGTAATTTTGGTAAGGAGATTGCCGTAGCCGCCGGTATAGATTATGCCCAAGGCGATGCCGCCGTCATCATGGATGCCGATGGTCAAGAGCCACCGGAGGTCATCCCTAAGATGATCAAATGGTGGGAACAGGGTTATGACGATGTCTACGCCAAGCGTAATAGAAAGAAAGATTCAGCAGTACGTCGTTTCACCTCTCACACTTATTACCGCACTCTACAAAAGGCCACCCGAGTACCTATCCAGATTGATACCGGTGATTTTCGTTTGCTTAATCGTCGTTGCTTCGAGGCACTGCGCCAATTTCGTGAATCATCACGCCAGAATAAAGCTCTCTTTTCTTGGATTGGCTATCGCAAGAAGGAAATTACCTTCGATCATGCTAGCCGTACCGCCGGTCAGACCAAGTGGAAGTTCGGTCTCCTCTCCCCGGGCAATTCTTTAATCAACCTGGCCATTGACGGTTTCACCAGCTTTACCACTATCCCCTTGCGCCTGATCACTGTCGCCGGCATGGTCATTAGCTTACTGACCTTTATTTACATTATCGTCATCTTGTTTCAAGCGCTGCTAGGTGTACCTCGGATCGGCGGGTTTAATACTCTATTGATCGCCGTCCTTTTCCTGGGTGGTATCCAGATGTTATCGCTAGGTATCATCGGTGAATATATCGGACGGATCTTCATCGAGACAAAGGGGCGTCCGCTCTATCTGATCCAAGATCAGCATCAGTCTAAGCATCATCGCTCATGAAGGATACTAAGCACCGGCCACTTCGCTTCATCGTAGTCGGCGTCTCTAATACCGTCCTTGACTTCACCCTGATGAATCTACTTAGCTTAGCCGGTCTTAATCTTATCATAGCTAATACTATCTCGACCGGTATCGCCATGATCTACAGTTTCTTGATGAATAAGAAATGGACCTTTCGTAATGCCGGGCAAGACTATTTACGTCAGGTTATTCTCTTCTTTATCTTCACCGCTATCGGTATCTGGGTAATCCAGAATGGGCTGATAATCCTAGCTCAGCATTACCTACCTCATTTTGGTTTACCCGATCAATCCTTTAATAACTTAGCTAAGCTAGGCGCCTCAGTCTTTAGTCTGACTTGGAATTATCTGACTTATAATCGCTTCGTCTTCACTGACAAGCATTAAGCGCCGGACTTACTCTCGGAAGTAGCAATCTTGCGGATTACCACATGTCTTTCAGCACCTTCACCCTCGCTCTCGGTCGATAATTGCGTATAATCACTAAGTACTTTATGAACTACTCGTCGCTCTGCCGGATTCATTGGCTTTAGCGGCATCGGCTCACCGGTCGTCATGACCGACTTTGCCCATTTCTCAGCTTTGTCGGCCAGCTGTTCATTATGACGTTTTTTATAGTCAGCGATATCCAGATTCACTCGATATAACAATGCTTTCTGCTGGATCAAGGTGACTCTGATGAGGGTCTGGATACTACGCAAAGTATCACCTCGGTTACCGATCAATAGATTAGATAGATACGAGCTCGGTACCGACAGCTCTATGACATCTTCCTCTGCCGTAGCATAGACATCGACATTGAGACCAAAGAACGACATTAGGTCCTCGGCATACTTCTTGGCATACATGATTGATTCTTCTCTATCCATACTTTCTCCTTACTTCGCCTTAATCCGTCGCACCACCGTCTTACCGCCACTAGCTTTACTATCTTTCTTACTAGTCGCTTTCTTACGGATGATTACCGCCTCTTGGGCCTGCCTGGATCGCTGAGCATTATGGCTACTAGCCATCTTTTCCAGCTCTTCTTCGCTACGACTTAAGACACGCTGCTGTTGACCGATCGCCACCAGCGAAGTAGTGGCATAGTATAACACTACCGCTCCGGGTAAAGCTAACATTACCATTAGAGTCATGATCGGCGTAAAGTACAGCATATTACGATTCATAGCTGAGACCATATCCGACTGGTCAACCTCCTGCCCCTTCGACGCCTGCTTGAATAAGTCTTTCAGCTTCTTGTGTTCACCGGCACTGGGCATGATTTGCTTAGTCTGGTAAAACTGAAAGACGGTAGCTAAGATGGCGATCATCAGCCCTGGTAAGTAACCGGCGACTACCTTAGTCAGATCAACCACCCCCAGTAACATCAAGTGATTGCCACTCATCATCTCTGATGCCTTATGAAAGCCACTCATAAAGGGGTATAGGTAGTCAGCCGGGTTGATACCGTTAAGATGATTAAAGTTACCGCCCGAAGCAATCCTAATTCCCCGGTAAATAGCAATCATGATCGGTATCTGGATGAGCAAGACCAGCATCGAGCTAAATGGTTTGATATTCTTCTCTCGATAAAGCTCCATCAGCATGGTGGACTCCAGCATCCGGTTGCCGTTGGCTTTCTGTTTAATCTTCTTCAGCTCCGGCTGTATCTGACGCATCATCTTTGTCTGGTGAAGCTGTTTCTTGACCAGTGGCCACATCAGTAGCCTGATCAGGATAGTCACGATGATGATCGAGACACCAAAGTCACCGATAAAATTATAGATAAACGCCAGCAGATTAAAAATGGGCTGAGTTAGCAGACGGTCAAATAGATTCATATGTTGTATTTTATCATCTAGCTACTATCTTGACTACTTTTAGAAGGATTAAGAAATAACGTCAAGCTTAACGAGCAGTTTATCCAGCTGCTCACCTAGCTGACTCGGCGATAATTGATCGATCGGCTGATAGACGATCACCACCAGGTCAACTACCTGCCGAAACTTATCCAGTCTCAACCGTAGCCGCTCGTAGATCCGACGACGAGTCCGATTGCGGTCTACGGCATGCTTGAGTACTTTCTTACTTACCACCACCGCTATTCGAGATGTCCGGCGTCGCTGATTGCTGACACACTTCAGCGACAGCTCCTTGCTTCGAGCCTGCTTACCCTTATTTAAGACATATCGGACACTAGCATGACCATGAAAACGATATTGCTGACTAATCATAAATCACCATCAGTATACCAAATAACAATAAAGAGGCTCTCCGGGTAGCCTCATGAATCAGTCGGAAGATTGACTAGATAGCTATCTTAGCTCGCTTTTTATTACGACGACGCTTCAAAACTAATCGACCGGCTCGGCTGGACATTCGTGCCCGAAAACCGTGAACTTTCGCTCGACTTCGCTTGTGCGGTTGGTATGTTCTCTTTGGCATATCTATAAGATGTTATCACATCAGGCTCATATTTAGCAAATATCGACGGTTTTCCACATATATTAGTGCCATATTCATACTTGTGGAAAACATAAGTTATCCACACATTGACAAATTAGACAAAATGTGAATCACTTTTTGCTTGTGGAAAACTAGCTATTTTGTTAGACTAAAGGCTGATGAAGGGGCTAAATGAGGGGGACGATATAGTGCAGAGTGACATCTCAGCTAGCGAGATGAAATCTCTCTGGGAGACAGTCTTAAACGACGCCGATTTATCCGGTCGTTTTGGCACTATGTTTGACACCTTCTGGAAGCCGACCAAGCTGATCAATGTAAGCAACAATGTTTACACGGTCGAAGTTAAAAATATCTTTGCCAAAAGCCAGTTCGAAAAGAAGTACGAGGACGATGTCCGAGAGCTGCTCAAGAAGAATGGCGCCAGTTCCCCCAGGGTGGATTTTGTAACCAGCTCGAAAAATCTCAAACGTCGTGAAGATAGCGTGGTGGTGATCGATGATCAGCCTAAGACCGACACTACTACCGCCTTTGACAGCCACCTAAATAAAAAATATTCTTTTGCTAATTTCATCGTCGGTTCGTGTAACGAGCTAGCCTATGCCGCCGCCCAAGCCGCCGCTAAGAAGCCCGGCGAGAAATATAACCCCATCTTTATCTACGGCGGTGCCGGTCTGGGTAAGACTCACCTGATTCAGGCCATCGGTAATGCCATCCTGGAGCACTTTAGTGACAAACGAGTACTTTACGTTACCACCGAGGAATTCACTAATGACTATATCTACCACATTACTAACAAGTCGTCGCAGGAGTTTACCGATAAGTATCGTAACCTTGATGTCCTCATTATTGATGATATTCAATTTATCAGCGGCAAAGACAAGACTCAGGAAGCCTTCTTTAACACATTTAACGCTCTCTACCAAGCTAACAGGCAGATCATCATCAGTTCCGATCGTCCACCGGCTATCATTCCTACTCTGACCGACCGGCTAAAGAGTCGCTTCCAGATGGGGATGAATATTGACGTTAGCTTGCCCGACTACGAGACCAGAGTCGCTATTATCAAGACTAAAGCTTTGTTAAACTCGGCGATTGAGTTGCCGGCCGGCACAGCCGAATATATCGCTCGGACGGTCAAGACTAATATCCGTGAGCTGGAGGGAGTGCTTAATCAAGTAATGGCTTACGCCGAGATGCGTAATGTCATCCCGACGGTCGATTTCGCCACCGAAGTACTGGCCAGTGCCCGTCCCAGCCAGACCCGTCATATTACCGCCCGCCAGATCATTGAGAAGACAGCCAAGTATTTCGAGATCAAGACCAGCGAGATCAAATCAGCTTCCCGTAGTCAATATATCATCGTACCGCGCCAGATCGCTATGTATCTACTGCGGAGCGAACTCCACATGAGCTATCCTCAGATTACCCGAGAGCTGGGTCGTAAAGATCACACTACCGCCATGCATTCAATTAACAAGATCGAAAAGCAGCTCAAGTTTGACGCTATGATCAGAGAAAAAGTTAACGATATTAAGGATAGGCTTTATGCTTAGCCAGGCTGTGGATATACTGCGGCTAAGCTGTGTTTTTACAGTATCACAACCTGATGATGGTTTGTCACATTATTCGACGCTCAGTCATATTTTAGGTCTGATGTGTAAAAACACCCCCACTTTTCCTGCTTTCTACACTATCTATCCCCCATTTTATCCACTATCGCCTAGCGGCTATCGACCAGGTATAGCGGAGCTGTTTTCCACTTTATCCACATACCTATATGATGATGAGTAAGATATATTTAATTAAGGAGGGACCATGAAACTAACTATCAAACAAGACAACCTCGCCAGAGCACTAAATGCCGTTGGTCGAGTTGCCACAGCTAAGGCTGGTATGCCAATCTTGGCTAATATCCTGCTGCGAACTGATCAAAATAAGCTAACTATCGCCGCTACCAATCTCGAAGTGGCGATTATCTCCGTCATCGGAGCGCAAGTAAAAGAACAGGGGGCGATCACCGTACCGGCTCGTCTACTAACTGATTTCATCAGTAATCTACCGCACACTAATATTACCCTAGAGACGGACGAATCGAAGCTAAAGGTCAGTACTGAAGGGTTCAAGTCAACCATTAACTCAATCTTAGCTGATGATTACCCGGCTTTACCTGAGTCGGATGAGAAAGATAAGCTGAAAGTCTCTGCCGAAGAGCTGAAGAAATCGATTAGTCGGACGGCGCTGGTGTCAAGTAACGATACCACTAGACCAATCTTGACCGGTGTCTATCTGTACTCACAAGATGGTCAGCTTTACATGGTGGCAACTGATGGTTATCGCTTGGCTGAGTCGCAGTTGACTGAATCTAAGCAAGATGTCTCGGCGATCATCCCCAGCAGTACTTTAGCTGAAGTGGTGCGCTTATTAGGTGATCTGACTGAGGTGGAGGTGAAGTACAAGGACGATCAGATTACTTTCCTGCTTGATAATGTCTCGGTTACTTCACGCTTGATTGATGGCAAGTTTATCGACTATCGACAGCTTATCCCGACGGAGACGAATTATCAGATAACGGTGGAGCGAGTAGAGTTCATTAAGATAGTTAAGGTGGCTGAGCTATTTGCTCGAGAGAGTGCCGGGTCGATCATTATTGAGGGTAATCCTACTGATAAACTCTTAAGTGTTCGCTCTATCACTTCTCAGCTCGGTGATAATACTTCATCGATTGAAGCGGATATCGTAGTAAAAGGAACTGAGCCGTGCATGGTTAGCCTTAACTCTAAATTCTTGTTGGATGCTCTGAATTGCCTGGAGGGAGATAAAGTCCGGATCATGTTTAACGGTAAGCTAGCACCGGTACTTTTACTGGGAGAGAAGTCGGATTATCGTCATATCATAATGCCCGTTAAGTCATAGATGTCTCACTTTCTACGCCTGCAGAACTTCCGTTGTCATCAAGACTATCAAGTCGAGCTACCGAGTGAATTAACGATCATTACCGGACCGAACGGTAGTGGCAAAACTTCGCTCATCGAGGCGATATATCTGGCTTATCAAGGGAAGAGTTGGCGGTCAAACTTCGATCAGATTCGTCGTCAGGCTAACCATCAATCCTCCGACTGGTGGCGAGTTGATTTAACCGATCAGACTAAAGAAACTACCAGAACGATCAAATATCAGTCGGGTCAGAAGTCCTTTACAGTCAATGATCGGACGTATTGTAGGTTGCCGCTCGCGATGAAAGTACCGGTGATATTATTCGAGCCGGGTGACATGCAGCTACTCTACGGCTCTCCTACCAGGCGTCGTCAATTTATTGATCGTTTTATTGCTCAGCTTGAACCTACCCATCAGCGAGAGCTTAATAAGTTTAACCGAGTACTGAAGCAACGGAATATTCTACTGAAACAAGAGGACTATTCTGCCGAAGAACTAATGATCTGGGATATTCAATTTAGCGATCTTAGTAGTACTATCTCTCAGCGACGTCGTCAATATTTACAAGTCATTAGCGAGATGTTGTCAGTAGAATATCAGCAAATCGCCGGGTCGAATCAGATGGTTCAGCTAAGATTTAGTCCGGGAGCGCCAATGACTAGTCAGGCGATTATGCACCGGTTGACCGGTTCTCACGATCGTTTAACTACTATCGGTGCTCAGAAAGACGACTATAAGTTTATTTTTGGCGGTAGCGAGGCAAAATCAGTAGCGAGTCGAGGCGAGAATCGGACGATTATCTTTGCTCTGCTTAGTATCATTACCAAGCTGGCTCGTCAACAGTATGGTGATCGGGTGGTGGTCCTACTTGATGACATCGATAGCGAGCTCGACTATAGCCACCGGATCAATCTCTATGATTTACCTAGCTTTCAGAGTCATACTATAGCTACGACTCTTGATTACCGGGGTGATCACCACTCTATTCGGTTAAGTTAGTTGGTTAAGGGCAGATATGATGTCTTGTTTGGATGCTTTATAAGCTGGGTAAACACCGGCGATTAGACCGGTCACTGTCGGTACGACTAGCCCGAGTATGATGGCTAGCGGGCTAAAGCTGATCATCATCGAGTGAGTGAGTAGGTAGATAGAGGCGACGATATAGGCTAGTAGTAGTCCGACTAGCCCACCTCTCAGAGAGATGATTAGAGCCTCAGCCAAGAATTGACTGACGATATCTTTGGTATTAGCCCCGACGGCTTTGCGGATGCCGATTTCTCGTTGACGTTCGATTACCCCGACCAGCATGATATTAGCTAGACTAATGCTGCTGATCAGGAGGATCAGACTGGTAATACCGAGTGATGACACGACCAGTAGTCGAACCAGATCATTCATCTTAGCTGAGATGTCTTCACCGCTGGTAATTGAATAGTCGCTACTGTCGGCATGTTGGTGAGTTAAGATTTGGCTCAGCTTGGTCTTGGTCTGATCTATTTTGCTAATTTTAGTGACGATGATCTGACTGACGTTATCGCTCCGAATCAGGCGCTGACCGTTGTCTAGGGAAATGTAGGCAGAATAATCGGTATTGTAGCCTCGGATAGACAAGGTTTGGTTAGTCTGGCGAATTATCCCGATGACCGTGAAGCGTTGTCCTTTGATAGTAATGACCTGACTGCGAGCCTGATTAGTGCCGAGCAACTGGTTTGCTAAGCCTTCACCCAGGATAACCAGGTTCTTGTCTTTCTCGTCTTCAAACCAACTACCATTGAGCATGTGAAGTTCTAGATTAGCCGGATTAGTCACCGAAGTAGCAACGATTTGGCTAGTGACTTTAGTCTTACCGAATTGGATACCACCGGAAGTAATCAGTGTGCTATGAATGGCGGAGTCTTTAGGTAAAATCTTACTAATTTGCTTGATATCGGTATTACGTAAGGTGTCTCTAGGGGTGCTAAAAGGCAGATTGATCAGTCCGTTATCCCTAGCTCCGCTGATGATAATTGATCTCTTATCTATCTGCTCAAGCTGATGGTAAAAGCTAAGTTTGATACTATCACTAATGATGATGACTAGTGAAATGATGAAGACACTGATGATAATGCCAATCATTGATAGTCTCACTCGTAAACGGTGGTGACGTAGGCTATCTTTAGCTAGGTGAAGAGCTAAGTTCATTTGCGTCGCCTCACTCTGGTTAGGTGTTTCTGTCTCTTTAGTGAATTAGTCGCTTTTTTCTGCCGGTTAGAGATAGTCCGCTTGGTTACCTTAAAGGCTTTAGTCTCAGTCAGCTCTTCATCTCGTTCGATCTGGCCATCTCTCATGTAGATCACCCTGGAAGCAAACTTTAGGAGTTCGGGATTATGAGTCACCATCAGGATGGTATTGCCTTTCTTGTGGAGTTCAGTTAGTAAGTCCATGATGACCCGGCTATTATTACTATCCAGATTACCGGTCGGCTCGTCGGCTAAGATGATTGAGGGGTGACTGATTAAGGCCCTAGCGATGGCTACCCGTTGCATCTGACCACCGGAAAGTTGGTTAGGTTTGAAATATTCCCGATTCTTCAGTCCGATAGCATCTAGTAGCTGGCTGGCCTTCTCTAGGTTTTTGTAGTTCCAGCCATGCCGGTAAGTTAGCGGCAAGACGACGTTATCTAACACGGTCATATTAGTCACTAGATTAAAGTTCTGAAAGATAAAACCGATCTCTCGATTACGAATTCTGGCTTTACGACTGCTACTAAACTTACCGACATCTCTACCGTTAAATAAGTAGCGACCGATGGTGGGCTGATCAAGTAGCCCCAGGATATTCAGCAGAGTTGTCTTGCCGCAGCCACTCGGACCCATGATGGCGACGAACTCGCCTCGCTGGATCTCCAGATTGATACTGACAATGGCGTCGGTGGCTGAGTCGTCGAAGCCGAATGTCTTGGTAGCTCGCCGTAATGAAATAACCGGCGTCTGGCTATCACTGGCTGAAACACGAGCAAAAAACACCCGCTCGGGGTGGTTGTCATTACTCACTTCATGTCTCATTACCACTATCTAATATAATACATGTCAAATCGCTTGATAGCAAATCCTGACCCCTTAAAAATGCTTATGTTTGATATATCGCTGTGCTATAATAATGCTCATGGCAGAACATAAAGTTCCGCAGGACGTTGAGGCCGAGGATAAGCTGATCGGTCCATTTAGCTTTCGTCAATTTATGTTCCTATTAGTCGCTCTAGGGGCTGGTTTCGTCGCTTTTTTCTTGGGTAGGATCTCGATTCCGTTAGCTCTGATACCGGCTCCGATCAGCCTCTTTTTCCTAGTGATCGCTCTTCCCCTGCGTAAAGACCAGCCGACTGAGGTCTATGTGGCGGCATTAGTCCGCTATGCTTTTGCTCCCCGGTTAAAGGTCTGGCAGGCAGATGGTGAGAAATCAACTGTCGAGATCAGTGCGCCGATCGTTGATACTAGTCCGAAGACTAAGGATCTGGCCGGTGAAGAAGTATCACAGCGGCTGTCCTTCCTGGCTAAACTATCCGATACACAGGGTTGGTCAACCAGGGGTATGGGTGTACCGGTCAATAATACTAACCTCAACGACGATATCGCCTCCAGTGTCAGTAATACTCCTGACATACTAGAGGAAGGTAATATGTCGGAGTCGCTGGAGCGGAAGCTCGATCAATCGGAGGTCGAGGCTCGTAACCGGGCGATCAATCGGATGAAACAAGTAGCGACCAATCAAGTGCTAGCTAAGCAGGCTGCTTCTAAACTACAACAAACTGCTACCATGCCGGTGATGCCGGCTCCCCCTGCTCGACCAACCACTCAGCAGCCGATTCCTCAGTTGATCAATCACCCTATTCGCCAGACTACCCCACCTGCTCAGCCGGTCGCTAATGCTACCTATCAGCTACCTGCTAATCCGGTTACGGCGACACCGACTCCTAATCCCGGCCAAGCTCAGTACCAGATACCACAGCAGCCTATGGTGCTGGTTCAGCAGCCGGTGCCAATGGCGCCTCAGCAGCCTCAGCCGGTCTCACTTCCGGTGCAGCCGCAGCCCCCACTACCTCAGCCGGTTCAGCCACCGGTAGACCCGGTCGCAACCGGTCCGCAGTTCCGCCCGATCGTTCCTCGGGTACGTCAAGTTCAGCCGAATAATCCGGCACCGGAAGCAGCTACGGCATCTAGCCCAATCCCGGCTAAGCCTGCTATAATGGATCAAAGGATATCACCATCATCTCCACCGCCGGCAGCTAAGCCTAATCCGCCCGCCGAGAAACCGAAGCCGGGGACGATCGATATCAGATTACACTAGAGTGGGAGTATATGCAGCCAAACACGAATCAACCGATACCGAATCAGCCTCAGCCCAGTGCTAGAGGTGGGGTTAGTATGCCTCAGACGGTTAAGCCCAAGCATCCTAATTCCACCCAGAACGCCTTGAGGTTTAGTGAACTGAGGGATGACATGGTGATCATGAGCGATGGATCCTTTCGGGCGGTGGTGGCAGCTCATTCCATTAACTTTGACCTGGTTAGCGCTAAGGAGCGTGAGAGTATTGAGTATGCCTACCAAGACTTCATTAATGCTCTTAATTTCCCGATTCAGATCTATATTCGTTCGGAGCGGGTTGATATCGGTCCATATCTAAATAAGCTCTCTCAGGTACGTCAACGCCAAGACAACATGCTTCTCGGCGTCTTAATGGATGATTACATCCGGTTTATTAATGCTATTTCTAAGGAAGCGAATATCATGGATAAGAGTTTCTTTGTGATCATCCCTTATGACACTAGTGAGGGTAAGCAGCGGATCGGTGACTCATCCAGTAATAAGGGGCTCATCGCTAAGATGTTCAGCAGTAATGATACCCATATCTATGTCAAGATTCCGGCTGATCAATATGCCAAGGCGAAGAGTGAGCTTAATAACCGAGTGACGGCAGTGATCGGTGGGTTACGCCAGACCGGCGTCAAGTCAGTCCGACTAAATACTAAGGAACTGGGTGAGCTTTATTATAATGTCTATAACCCCGACACCGCTCTACGTCAGCCGATCGGTGACTTTCGACAGTATCTGGGCGACGTAGTTCAGAAAGGTCAGGGCGAAGCTAAACTTAATCTAGTAGGTACGATGTACGATGAGCAAAGACCGGAATAAGAAGAAAGCCCAGCAGCAACAGGCTAGCCTGTTAGCTCAGCAGCAGGCTCGAGAAGCATCCGAAGTAGAAAGTGTCCTACAAAAAGGCATCACTACCCTACGTGACTTAGTAGCTCCGGCTAGCCTGGAGTTCAAGTCAAATTACTTTAACCTAGGTACCCGTTTCTGCCGGACTCTCTATGTCTACGGATATCCCCGGTCTATTTATACCGGCTGGCTGTCATCGATCATTAATCTCGACGAAGTCCTGGATATCTCGATGTTTATCTATCCGGTTGACTCCCGGGTAGTCATGGAGAATCTGCAGCGCAAAGTGACTCAGCTTGAGGCGTCGATGCAGATCAATGCCGAGAAAGGCATGGTGCGTGATCCGGCCATGCAGGCATCATACCAAGATGCGGAAGAGCTGCGAGACAAGCTTCAGGTAGGGTCAGAGAAGTTCTTCCGTTTCGGCTTATACTTGACGCTGTCATGTAAGAGTGAGAGTGAGCTTGCCTTCGTCACTCATAAGATTGAGACTTTACTGGGCCAGCAGATGGTACTGACCAAGGTGGCTAGTGCTCAGCAGGAGCAAGGTCTTAACTCGACCGTGCCGCAGTTTACTGATGATTTGCAGATCCGTCACAACATGGATACCGGTGCTCTATCGACCACCTTCCCCTTCACTTCAGCCGATTTGACTCAGGATAATGGTATCTTTTACGGGGTTAATCTTCATAACAACGGTCTGATCATCTTTGATCGGTTCAGCTTAGAGAATTACAACATGGTCGTCTTCGCTAAATCAGGTTCGGGCAAGTCATTCACTGTCAAGCTGGAGGCGCTCCGGTCGATGATGATGGGGGTAGATATCATCATTATCGACCCGGAGAACGAGTATCAAAAGCTCTGTGAGGCGGTTGGCGGCTCGTATATCCGCTTGTCACTTAGCAGTGAGACCAGGGTTAACCCCTTTGACCTACCTCGAGTGATTGATCAAGATGACGTTAATGCCGGTGACGAAGTCGATGCTCTCCGGGCTAACCTAATCACCCTACATGGCTTGCTGCGTCAGATGCTGGGCTCAAGCCAGGTAGCTTCAGATGGTACGGTAGTTAACATCTTAACTCCTAGGGAAGAGGCTGATCTTGACCAGGCTCTGATCGATACTTATGCTCGAGCCGGTATTACTTCCGACCCGCTGACCCAGAACTCTACCCCGCCTATCATGTCTGACTTGATGGACACTCTGCTCCATATGGGTGGTACCGGTCCGGAGCTGGCTCAACGTCTGCGTCAATATACGACAGGGACATTTGCCGGTATCTTTTCACAGCAGAGTAACGTGGCAATCAATAACCATATGGTAGTCTTTAATATCCGTGATCTTGAGGATGAGCTTAGGCCGGTGGCGATGTATATCGTGCTGAACCATATCTGGGGTAAAGTGCGTTCAGACCAGCGTAAACGCTTCCTGATCGTTGATGAGGCATGGCAGCTGATGAAATACCCCGATAGTGCTAATTTCATGTTCTCACTGGCTAAGCGAGCTCGTAAGTACAACCTTGGCTTGACTACAGTGACTCAGGATGTGGGTGACTTCATCACTTCACCGATGGGCCAGGCGATTGTCGCTAACTCATCGATCCAGATCTTACTGAAGCAATCACCGACAGCCATTGACGTCTTAGGACGAGTCTTTAAGCTAACGGAAGAGGAGTTGAAGCGGCTATCGAACTTCTCGGTCGGGCAAGGTCTCTTCTTTGCCGGGCAGAACCATGTGATGATTCAGATCTTACCTTCAGAGACAGAAACCCGTCTAATCTCGACTACTCCCAATCAATAAGCTATGGATGATATCAAACGTATCGTCGTCGTCTTTTCCCATCACTCGACCAAGGCGAAACGATATCAGCAGGTACGTGATCGACTGGTCGCTACCGGTCAAGAGCTTGGCTGGGGGCTGCGGGAAGTCTGTCTGGACAATATCCCCTACCACCAAGTGATAGAGCGGTTATCTCCGGAGCTGCTGGATGGTGACCTGGTTATTGCGGCGGGAGGCGACGGCATCGCCCAGGTGACTTTTCAGGCGGTTTATCAGGCTAACCGGACAATCGTTTACGGTACTATTCCCCTAGGTAATGGTAATGACATTTCTCGGGCTTTCAATGGTCGTCACCGTTCGGCTCGGGCAATCCTTAATCAGTCGGTAGTTGATTACCATCCGCTGAATATCGTAGTGGACGGAAGGCTCACCTTCTCACTAGCTTCTTATGTCACTTTCGGAGCGACGACCGTTCTGGTTGATTGTCTTAATCAGACTCCGATCAGACGAGCTCGTCGGACACTTCGACGTTTATCACCGGCTGCTTCCCTGCCGCTTAATCAGTTAGGAAAAATCTCCCGTCAGATTGACCGGCTGGAGTTCCCCGATTTTTACCGAGACGGGCGACTAATGCGGGACGATTCGATCGGCTTTTTCACCATTTCGGCCGCCCATAATGTTTTACGCCTACCCAAAGATATCAGGCTGGCTCGTTCGGAGTTCTTTTTTCATCACGCTATGACTAAGGGAAAGAACCTGGGCCAAAAGATCTTGATGGCCGGTCTCTGGACAGCTAAGTTGCCGGGTGTCCTGACTGACCTGGAGGAGTTGAAGTTCATTGAGAACCAAGTAGATATCACCGCTAATATCTCCGGTGACAATATCAACCTCGGTCCGGTCAAAGAGATAGTGGCGATTCGCTCGTCTCGTCCGGTACGAGTCTTATTTAACTAACTCCTGCTTAAACTTCTCTACCAGTGCTACCGGGGTCGGGTCAACACCGTTAAGGAAGGCTAGGTAGATACTGGTCATATCACCTAAGATGGCGCCATTAAGTACCTGCTCGATATAGCTCTGACCTGCTAGAGTAAGGTTGTGTGCCTGGGGGCGGAAGCCGGATAAGAGGCGGTCAGTTAGGTCAAGCCGCCGGTTGATTCTGGGGTTATCGAGATTACTTCTCAGATTGATCACACAAAAAGGTTTATCGATCGGGTGGGAAGTCCAGCCGATGAACTCATTATGATTAAACTCAGGAAACTCATTACACCAGATAATATTCTTAGCGTTTTCGTTAAAGCTGGTCTTCCACTTGTAAGCTAAGGGACTAAAGAGGTGGCTGGTATAGACTAAGGGGGTTTTGCCGGCGCAATCAAGAGCTAGCTTCTTAGCCGGGTTATGCTCAGTAGCTACCTCGGGGGTCAGTGACTGAGCGAACTGTCGGACACCCTCAGCTAAACTTACTAGTTGAGCGACCGGCTGATGGTCTATCACCTGATAAGCCTCTAAGATGCCGGTGATAGCTAGTAAGTGCATCGGTACGCCATAACGAGGCTGACTGATCTTATCTAGCCGGATATATGGTAGATGCTGCGCTATAGCGAGCTCCAGTAACTTACCACCGCTAGTGATAACGGTCGTCATCGCTCCTTTATTCTGAGCGTCAATCAATGAACTAATCGTCTCTTCGGTATTACCGCTGACACTGACACAGATAACCAAGGAGTGACTGTCGGTGTAAGCAGGTAGCTGATAGTCTCGACTTACCTCCAGCGGCACACTAAGCTGATAATCATGATCCAGCCAGGTCTGACAGATTAGCCCGGCTAAGCACGAGCCGCCCATGCCGCTGATGATGATATTCCTGACTTCACCGTGTTCCCCTATCTCGTGGTGCAGCTCAGGTTGAAAACTGAGCTGATCGGCCGAATTACTGATGACGGTCAGAGCTTGCTCCGGGTCGGCTTGCTTGATCTGATCGATACTGTCTAGGTTCATATACCTCTTTTCTTGTTTGTTATAACTCTTATGCTATAATTATACTACTTTTATAACTAAAAACAGGTGGGAGTATGCAGAATCAATCGGGTGTTAATGATGAAGAGCTAAATAAGATGATCGCCAGCTTGCGGCAGGAGCAGCAGGCTAGCGCACCGGCCAATCAAGCGGTGAACCAGCCGGCGGCTCAACCGGCTAAGCCAGCTCCGGCTGCTCCGGCTAAACCGACCGGTAAATCCGGTCCGGCTCAACCAGCTGACCCTATCTTGACCGATGTCTTAGCTCAGCCCGCTAAGCCGACTAAGGCGAAGTCGGAGCCTACTCCTGCTACTCCACCGAATGTTAATCTGCTGGGTCGTAATGTCGATAGTGGAGCGCTTGGTGATATTCGTCTGCAAGTTATCTCAGAGTTACGACCGCTGGTAAACAGGCTGGATTTCTTGGCACCGGCTGATAAGTTTGATACTCTCCTACTGCTGATTCGGACGATTGACGATAGTTCGCTTATCCCGATGGCACATCAGACTGCTATGGCAATCCCTGATGAAGTGAAGAGAGCCCAGGCACTCCTGGATATCTTAAAAGAGATCGATTTCTTCACTCAGAAGAAAGGTTAGTTCTACCCTCCTGAGACTTAGCTTGACTAGCTTAATATAGCCCGAGTGTAACTCGGGCTATATAGCTTAGAGAGTGCACTAGCTAGTTTAACTAGTAGCCCATTCCCATACCGGGATTACCGGCTGCTTCGGCGGCTGGCTTCTCGGGGATATCTACCACCAGCGCTCCCATAGTCATGGCGGTACTGGCGATCGAAACGGCGTTCCGGATCGCTTGGTAGGTAACCATCGCCGGGTCGACCACTCCGGCTTTCTTTAGGTCGATCAGCTTGCCTCGGTAGTTCGCTACGTCGACACCATAGCCGGGCTTAGCCTCTTGTACCTGAGCTAAGAGTGCTTCGGCGTTTAGGCCGGCGTTAGTAGCCAGCTGCTTAAAAGGCATCAGCAGAGCATTGCGCATGATCTCCGCTCCGGCACTATCGCCGGTAATCTTGCCGGCTAAGTTGATCGGGGTTACTCCACCGCCCGGCACTATTCCTTCCAGCAAGGCTGCCTTGACGGCTGCCACGGCATCATCTACCCGATATTTCTTCTCGTCGATTTCGGTCTCGGTCGCCCCACCGACCTTAATCACGGCGACTTTACCGCTGAGGGCAGCGGCTCGCTTGTCCAGCTGCTCTCGATCATAATCTGAGGTAGCGACGCCAGCTTGAGCCTTGATCTGGTCGATGCGTTGGCTAATGGTAGTCTTGTCACCGGCTCCTTCGATGATCGTAGTATTATCCTTAGCGACAATCACCTTGCGGGCTGAGCCGACTACTTCCAGTCCGACGTTATCAAAGGTCATACCTTGATCAGAAGTAATGACGCTAGCTCCGGTTAATGTGGCGATATCTTGCAAGACTTCCTTGCGCCGATCACCAAAGGATGGTGCCTTAACGGCGACGGTATTGAGAGCACCCTTGAGGCGGTTAAGGATAAGGATACCCAGTGCTTCACCCTCAACATCTTCGGCGATCAGCACGATATCTTTCTTGCCGGAGGCAACCAGTTTCTCCATCAGAGGAAGCATTTCTTGAGCCGAGCTAATCTTCTTGTCAGTGATAATAATAGCCGGTTTGTCATAGACGGCTTCCATCCTATTGGTATCAGTCGCCATATAGGCAGAGACATAGCCTCGGTCAAAGGTGAAACCTTCGGTGATTTCCGACTCCATAGCTAGACCTTGGCCGGCCTCGACACTGACCACCCCATCTTTACCGATACGAGAGATAACACTAGCGATCAGCTTGCCGATCTCAGTGTCACCGGCGCTAATACTGGCCACCTCAGTGATGAGGTCGTTCTTACCATCGACCGGCTCGGCGATCTTATTAAGCTCACTTAGTACCTGAGCACCGGCCTTTTCGACACCCTTGCGCAGCTCCATCGGATTGTGTCCGGCGGCGATCAGTCGATTAGCCTCTTTTAAGATCTCATAGGTCAGGACGGTCACAGTGGTAGTACCATCACCGGCTGCTTTGTTCATCTTCTTGGCTGCCTGTTTGATCAGCTCGGCACCAACCTTCTCACCCAGATTATCCTCATTTTCCGACAGGTCGATCGCCTCAGCGACGGTGACACCGTCATGGGTGACATTCGGTCCGCCGTAGGACTTACTGATGACTACATTGCGCCCTTTCGGCCCCATAGTAGTCTTGACTGCGTCGGCTAAGGTCTTAGCACCGGCGAGGACTTTCTCTCTCGCTTCATCACCATAGAATACTTGCTTTGCCATTTATTTCTCCTTTACTATTGCTAGGACATCTTCTTCTTTGACGATCAGGTACTCGACTCCATCTACCTTGATATCACTGGTCGAGTACTCTCGCACTACGATTCGCTCCCCTGTCTTAATTTCCTTGACATTCTGACCGACTGCTACTACCTTAGCGATCTGTGATTTCTCCTTGGTATCAGCTGGCAGGTATAGTCCGGTAGCTGTCTTAGTGGCGGCTTCTTCCCGCATAGCGACTAAGCGATCAGCTAAGGGGCGAAGTGGAACATTACTCATTTACTCCTCCTTATCATATTGACCGATACAGCTAATATAGCGCAGATAGTTAGCACTTGCAAGCCTAGAGTGCCAGAAAGAGTTTATGATTATCCGGTAGCTAGCTAGTAGCCTCGCTGCTCGCTCTTGATCCGGTCGTTGCAGTTAAAGTCGCCATAGATTAGCTGTGACTTATCGAGGCAAAGGATCAGCGTAGTATAGTCGTATAGTCCCGAAGTCTCGGCGGGCAAGGGTGAGTAGCTGTCTTTTACCTGATAAGACTGCTTGACCTTAGGCAAGTCGATGATGAAGTCCGTCTGGTAGATCAGCTTATCGGCGTTAGTCATAGTCTGACGATAGCTATTCTTACGAATGACGATATCGCCATGATCGCCTGACACCTTATTAAGCCTGAGAGTATAGCCGATCTGACGCTGGATATTTAGTATTTCTTCCCTGGGTAGATTCTGAGCGACTTGGTCAAGCTTCTTGACCGGGTAGTCTTCGGGGGTGATCTCATTGCTATTACTGCTACGGCTACCTGAGGTGCTGGAGCTGGATCCGGAATGAGAGCCGGAGCGAGATGAACTGGAGGAACTACCGCCGGTACCGTCGCCCGTACCGGTAATTTTAGTACCACGGATAGTGTTAGTGCTACCACCTCTGATATTCGCTTGGTCTCGTTTATTACCGCCCAGCACTGTGGCTATGATGATGATAACCATGATCACCACCATCGCCACTGCGGCTATCAGGTATAGCTTACGCTTGTCGGGCATGTCTAGGGTACCCTACTATCCCAGCTAGCTATCACCACCGGTGCTGCAGGAGCACCGGTTCCGGTAGGTGCACTGGCACTGGCGATAGCCCTTAGTCTACTTTGGTCTATAGCGTCTAACTTGCCGAAATCAGAATGCCGCATCATCTTATTTGCATGTAGGATAGCCAGGGTAGATGAACCACCACCGGAATTGTAGTCGTGATATATGTTAGGTATCTTGTGAGTGTTAGCGAGTTTTTCTCCGGCCGTACTACGCACCATAGTATTATCATTTAAGGCGGTGGCAGTCGGGGCAGACATCTTCCTAGCCAGTTTAGGATCACTTAGGGCGATGTTGGATTGTCTCGCCATACTACTTAGTCCGGCATCTGCCTGAGCGATATTACCGCCATTAACCCCCGCATTCTGAAGCGTTGTACGCATCTGGATTAGATCGGCGGCATCCATACCGGCAGCATCCTGAGCTGTCAGCTGGGTAGAGGAATAGTCTGCTACAGCATCAGCGTAATTCGCCTCAAATTGGCTAGTATTCCAGCCGCCACTGGAGGCGAAGTTTCTTAGCGATTTTCCGCTCATAATAGAGTTACCGTTAGCGCTAGCGGTATTAGCGAAGGTCTGAACCAGTCTATCAGCATCAGCTGCTCGACCATTCTTTCTTAGCTTATCTGCCTCTGTATTGACAGCTTGCATTGACTGCTTAACCTCGGCTGCACTAGCGTTAGGTAGCTCTTTTTCGATAGCCGCCCTCATCAGGTACGGATCAAGTGTCTTACCGCCTATCTGACCTGTGGTAAAGGCAGTCTTTAGATCCTTATCGCTATATTTATCTACTTTCTTTCGGGCAGAATCCATTGCTTGACTATCAAGCTGACTGGCGATGTTACCGGTGCTAGCTCCCCCTCTCATATTCTGAACAGCACCCGCTGCTCTACCGGCGGCCGCCCCGGCTGCTCCACCGATCGCCCCGCCAATTGCTCCTGCTGCCCTGCCTCTCAGTCCAGGACTATTTGGATCACCGGGCTTACCCGTAAACTTTGATCCTGCCCAACCGGCGAACTTGTTAGCTGCCCGGTTGTTCTGAGCAGCGATGGTAGCCTTACCCATGATATCACCTGACATTTTAAAGAGGGGCAGGATTGACATTGCAGGAGCTACCAGACAAATCACTTCCATTAGTAAGCTGAATATAGCTAGTGCAGCATCGGGGCTATCAGGATTTAGACTAGATACTACTCTTGATCCGGCCCAGACCAGCATAAAGAGAGGGTAAACTAATAGCAACTTGATGTAGTTGTCCCGCCACATAGTGAAGCCCTTACTGAGCCCTTGACTATTGAATAGATAAGAGGCGATAGCGACCGGCGAGATGATCACCAGTATCATCAGAGCCATACCACGGACGACTAGAGCAAAGAGGATGGTTAGTAAGGCTATGATTATCGGTGGTCCTACTAAGAATATTAGGATGGCTACTATAGCTACGGTAGTTATAACCCCCACCTCAGGTGATATTACATCAGCAGTCGCCTTGGCGGTTTTCATTAGCTGAGGGGCATCGCCAGTCTTACCGCCCAGGAATAGCCCGAATATACCATGACCCAGAATATTTGACAGATCTACTAGTGCCATGCAGATGTAGTAAGATAAGTTAATCGCCATAGCGAAGATGATGATCCTGGGTAGTAGCTTCTTAATATCGTAGTTTGATAGTCCACCAGTCGAGGTAGCCGTCGAGTAGATTACCACCAGGAAAGCGATGATCAGTATAGCATTAGCGACATTTAGAAGGTTACCCCATTGTTTACGAACTGCATCCTCTTTAGTTAACTCCGCTTGAGACTCCAGTATCTTTGCTACTGTATTGAACAAGACCTGAGTGATGGTGACAAATAAGTTCTGCCCCGAACAGATTATTGATCCAAAGCCATTCAGCTCGGCGGCACATTCATCTTTATTCTCTTCTGGCGCAGTTGCGTCGGTGTTGTTCTTGTCGGGATTATTCTGTGCTTCTTTATTGAGTGCTTCAGCGTAAGCCCCGGCTAGATTACTATATTTCTGGACAGCTTCTTCACAGTTCATATCTGCCTGACCATTATTGTTTTTATAACTAGCCCAGACAGAGATATCTTGTTTCTTTTTGGAGTTAAAATTAAAGTCACCTTTTTTCACTTCATACTTACCACCATCACCCTTGACTACATACTGATAAGCTCCACTACCACTCTCGACAAATCCACCTCCCTCTGAACAGTACTTATCCACAGCGTCTTTATATAATTGAGCTTCGGCTGCAGGACTTAACTTTGGTACGGGGAAATCGCTAACCGCTTGTTTAAGGAACTTACATTGTGCTTTCAGCCCCCGAAGGTTATTGGCATTAAGTCTCTCCCTAACTTTATCTGGACTACTAACGATGCCGGTATCGGGAACATTAGAGATCATAAGCTGATTACTGTCGGAAATGCGATCATCACTATTAAGCTGAGCATGTTCTGAAAAATATTTGGCAAAGTAATCAGATTTACCAGCCACACCGGAAAGCCATATAACGTCACACTGAATACGTTTTCTTCCGTCGGGTAATCCACCGCGCACCCCTTCGTCAAATGGGTTGTACATATCTGTTACAAATCCACCCACACCCGTACTGATTGGCATCTTACCCATGTCATTGAGAGCCTTCTCGTTAAGATAACAATCAGTATTACTACTATCATAAATCGCATCCTTACAAGCTGTTACTTTCTGTGCCTGCTTGAAGCTCTCAACCTCTTTTTTGATATCTTCTGCTACGTCAGCACTAGCAATATTACCGGCAATAAGGGAATAAATAGTAATAATAGCGAATAAGCTTAATACGACAGCTATGCGATTAGTCGGTCTATGCGAGTGTACACGACAACTAGCTGAGCTATGTTTATCTTCTTTAATATTCGCACTCTTTTTCTTCCGCCACCGCATTATCTTCATGCTAATAATCTATATAAAAATGTAGACAAAGTCAATTTTCACTTTGTCTACATGGCTTGTGGGTATATTAACTTCTGTTGTATATAGTAATGAAACCGTCGTCGATGCTATTATTTTCGTTATTACGGGTGTCTTTTCTCTCTTTCTTGATTATCTCTATTATTTGCTTAACCGTCGGGAGTGAGTCGGATTCGTAAATATCAACATAGCCTGATCCTGTATAGTACTTAGACGCAGCTCCTATAGACCATTGGAATCGCTGTCCAAAGTGTGCGGTGTATTGTGCAGAGCTATTCACTATCTTATATAGTACTTTACATCTTCTATAGTCTCTAATATCAGGAAGATACTTACTTAAGTCGTAGTCTATCATTACGTATGCTGCATCATCAAACGAGTCGGCAGATGGCTCTGAGTAAACATCTTTACCGTTGTTAGCTCTGTAGCTATCTCGATATTTCTTATTGAGGCTATCGCCGTATTCACCTAGCAATCCTTTTAGGGCATCTCGGACGACCCTATGGTTACTTTCGAGGACGGAGTCCAATGATCCATCAGCGTTTATCTTACCTGTTGCCTTATCTAGTAAATCATTCCCTGTGATTTCTTTTCGTGCGTCTAGTGAGTCATTATCATCATACTGAGTACTGACTTCACCTTCGTGGTCTAATACATATTGACCACTACTACTATTAGGCGGAAAGTACATCTTGTACACCTTGTAGCTGATCTTACCGTCATGCTCGCTATCGGCGGTCTCGACGTTCATATTCGGGTCAGTATCTTTGATTTCTGCTGCTTGGTCTGACTCGGCTGAAGAATTATTAGACGTAGCAGTGGGTGGTGTCTGATTGTAGCTACTGCTATTAGTCTTATTTAATACAGCGTTACCTAGGCTCATAGCCAGGGCTAGTGAGGCTACCGCCCCGCCCATGATGGCTAATGCTTTACGTCGATTCGGGTTAGCTAGCTTATCTTTCGCTGTAGCGGTGAACTCGCCTGCCTTATCAGCGACATAGCCTATACCGGACTCAATATTACCGGCTATCTGGTCGGTATCGATATTCCTGACTGCATCAGCTACTCGAGAGCCCATATTTATATTACTGCCGCTACCATAGCCGGCATCTGATGTAGCATAGGAGAGTTGAGGACCGACCGGAGCTGGGCTGAAAGAAGCAGGGGTGTAGCCAGGGTTATAAGCGAAGTTACCGGCCTGGCTATAGCTCTGCTGAGGTATCTGAGGGCTATTTAAGTTGGCCTGATCATATGAGATAGTAAAAGGCACAGCGTTAGCGCCATCCATATCAGTCGGAGCTGAGCTATAGTTAGTACTGTTAGCGCTGTGGGTAGGCCTGTAATTACCTTCCATTACTTAGAGTGTCCTCTCTTTCTACTCTCTACTAGAGTAAAAAACAACTAGCAGGTTACCCTACTAGCTGTGATAATACTGATCTTCTTCGGAGATTATTCAATCTCCTAACCACCTCTATTCCAATAATGGCTAAGCTTACTATACAGCGTATCCGGCTAGTTAGCAAGCTTGAGCGAGATGATATGTTTAGAGATACCCCCTCCTACATTTGACTTTATTGATGCTTATTATATGATAATTACCAGTATGATAGGTAAAAGAGAAAAAAATAGTCATAGAGCAAAAAGGATATCGGTCGGGTTGCATCGACTAGTACCTTGTTATTTAGTCCTCCATACAATGTTTCTGGTTGTATTAGCTGTAGCTATTGTAGCTACAGTAGTTGGTAATATTAGTTATGCAAAAACGGATTCAGGTGGTGGGGCTGGTAAAAAGGATGAGTTTCCAATAGGGCAATATTGCAAGGAGCAAGAGGCGCTTGGTAAGAATCCAATTATATGTAAAAGTCCAGAAGAACAAGGGAAGGCTAAGATAAATGATCCTACAGGCTATCAAAAGGCCATGGAAGAATACGAAAAGGTTAAAGCAGCACATATTAAGGGAAAAAATCAAGGCAATAATCAGAATAATAACAATCAGAATCAGGGTAGTAACAATAATCAGAACCAAAATCAGAACCAGAGTCAAGGTGGCAATAACCAGAACCAAAATCAAAATGGCGGTAACAGTAACGGTAGTAGCAATGGCGGAGGCGGTGGCTCCGGTGGGGGTAGCACTTGCGGCTCAGCCCATACCTTCTTTGACTGGGGTTGCAACGGTGTTGACGACAAGGACTCCATCTTAACGGTGCTGGTCACTATCTCTAACTGGCTGGCGGCCGGCGTGGTGATAGCGGTGATCGGAGGCATCATCTATGGGGCGATCATGTATGCCACCTCAGCCGGCGATGCGGGGAAGGCAAAGAGCGCCACAGAGATCATCAGGAACGCTTTCATCGCTCTGATCCTATACTTCCTGATGTGGGCATTCTTACAGTACATTGTACCGGGAGGGCTATTTAACTAATGCTCAGGAGATTATGTAAGAGTATCATCGTCTTAGCGCTGGTAGTCACCAGTGTAAGTGTAGCTCTGCCTGCCCGTGAGGCTCATGCTAGTTGTGATGATGCGGTGATGGGCTTCCCCACCTGGTACCGGGGGCTGGACTGTAACGACGGTCATGTCAACTTAGACGGTAAGAAACTGGGTGAAGTGGCGATGATCATCGGGCTAAATGTGATAGATGTGGGGCTGAGGATCATCGGTATAATAGCCACGGTGATGATCGTCTATAGCGGCTACCTCTTCATGCTGTCGACCGGCGAAGGTGTGGCTGAGAAGACGAAGAAGGCTCGCACTGCTCTGACCTCGGCGATTATCGGGCTGGTCTTAGCAGTATCGGCTGCCTTTGTGATATCTTTTATAGTAAGCAGGATGAAGTAAATGGCGAAAGATATACTGATAGCAGCCGCAGTTAAGAATGTACCTAATGGTCAGATAGACCTACCACAGCTCGAGCCGGACAAGGTTGTCTCGGGTGGCTTTAATGTCGCTTTCTTTGTGGCGGGGGCGCTGGCGGTGATCATGATCATAGTCTCAGGCATCATGTATATGACGGCCGGCGGTGACACTAAGAAGGCTACTCTAGCTACGAAGGCTCTCACGGTTACCGTCATCGGGCTCATCGTCATCGTGCTGGCTGCCGCTCTGGTTAATTTCATACTGGGGAATATCGGCTGATGAATCGGGGTTTTGCCATCAGGCTCAAGTCTTTCTTCGTCGCCGGGGTGTTACTCTTAGCGGTGCTACCACTGGTCACCAGTCAGCTGGCTTTTGCTGACTGTATCTCGGATCCGACTAGTGCCGGCTGCCCCTGTGCTCTCAATAGCTCCAGTGCTGCTTGTAAAGATTTGAGCAAGCCGGATGGTCTATCTAATATACTAAAGAATGCCACCAATATCGTACTCTTCATTGCCGGGGCGCTAGCGGTGATCATGATCATCTATGGTTCAATCCGTTTTATGACGGCACATGGTAATGAGAAGCAGGTCGAGAGTGCTCGCTTGATCGTTACCTATTCAGTCATCGGACTGATCATCGCTATCCTGGCCTATGCTCTAGTTAATTTCGTGCTGAGTAATCTGTAAGGATAAGGAGGAAGATGAAACAGATAAGCAAAGCTAAAGTACTAATGGCGCTGATGTGCCTAGCCATGGTTCTTACCGCAGTATCACCGGTCAGCCTGCCGGTATATGCTGGCTCTAGAGAAGAGGCGCAGAATGGTGCTAAGCTGGTTGACGGTGGCGGCTCTGCTAAGCAAGATTTACCGGATATCATCACCACCATCATCAATGTGATGCTCTTTATCGCTGCAGCTCTAGCGGTGATCATGATCATCTATGGTGGTATCCGCTATATTACCGCTCATGGCGATGAGAAGCAGGTCAAAGTTGCTAAAGATACCATCGTCTACTCGGTAGCAGGCTTGATCATCGCTATCCTCGCCTATGCTCTGGTCACCTTTATCTTTGACAGGTTTAAGTAGTGGCGGTGATTGTAATTACTGACTGACTGTTCTATAATGATGGAAATAAAATGAAAAAATAGGAGGAAGGAAGATAATGAAGAATATGTTTAAGAAGGTTATGGCGGGCTTCGTCGTAGTAGCGAGCATGGCACTGGTGATGACCGGGTTGGGTGTCGTATCCAGCTTGCCTGCTCATGCAGCTTGTAAAGTTGATGATGGGATTGGCGGTGCCTTACAGGATGACTGTAGCCGAGGCAAGGGTCAAGCCAAGGAATTAGATGGCAATCAGGGTGTTATTACTACTATCATTAATACCATGCTCTTTATCGTCGGTTTACTGGCGGTGATTATGATCATCTATGCCGGTATCAGGTTTGTGACCGCCCATGGTGATGAGAAGCAGGTTGAGAGTGCTCGTCAGACTATCCTCTACTCAGTCGTAGGTTTGATCGTTGCTATCCTAGCCTACGCTCTGGTCAACTGGGTCTTCACTCAGTTTAAGACAACAAATTAAGTTTAAGAGAGTGAGGAATTAAACTATGTCGAGAAGCCTACCATCCAAGCCTGCTGCCGGGTTAGCTTTGGCCGGCGTACTGTCGATGGTGGGCTCTCTGACGGCGTCGGCACTTTCTCTGACAGATGTCTTCTCCGGACCGTACCGGGGCGAGGGTCAGCCATCGAACCTATTTAACGGTCAGTCAGCCATCATACCGAGGATCATCAATCTGATGCTCTTCATCGTCGGTATCTTGTCTATCTTTATGATCATCTATGGTGGCATCCGCTATGTCTTGTCGGGTGGTGATAATGCGAAGGTGAAAGATGCCATGCATACTATCATGTACTCGATCGTCGGCTTGGTAGTAGCTATCCTCGGTTATGCGGTAGTCGGTTGGGTGGTCTCGGTAGTTGGGGCCGGTGGGGCTGCTAATGGCTCCTCAGCTACAGTGACGATGCTGATTACTTCCCTGCTGGCTTAGGGATTGCCGTCTGAGGATTGTGTCCACTAAGTACCGGAACTAAAGGGTGATAAAGACATTAAAAAGCGGTGATCATCTCACCGCTTTATTTCGTGTAGCTATGCTTAAAAGCTACTGGATCTGGATCTTACGAGCCTGCTCTTGCTTGACCTTATTAAAGGCGATGGTTAGCACGCCGTCCTTCAGCACAGCCTTGACCTCGTCCTCTTTGACTGCTACAGGCAGAACTAACGTTCGGCTGAACTCTCCCCAGTAGCACTCTTGGACATGCCAGTGAGTGGCATCGCTGTCATCACCACTGCTCAGTGTACCGCTAATGGTCAGTACACCGTCAGCGATACTGACGTCCAGGTCGTTCTTATTGACACCGGCCGTCCGAGCCTTAACTATCAGCTGCTCCGGCGTCTCATACACATCGACTGCCAGCTGACCCGGTACCGAGTCGTATTCACCGTCTCGGCTATTGCTCGCCACAGTCTGATTACCGTTACTAGAATTATCGGCGGGATCATCAGTGCTGAATAGTGCCTTAGCTAAATCGCCATCCAAGCCATCAATCAGCAGATCATCGCCTTGTTGTCCTCTCGCCATTCTCCTCCTTACATTCGCTTACATAATGTCAGCGTTTATGGCATAATTATAGCTAAGTTACCACTGATTGACAACTACCGGAGTGCTGTTAGAAGTGTAAAAAAGACAATGCTACTACTGTTAGATGATTTGCTTGGGCTACTTTCACCCCATATTTGCAAGCGTTGCGGTGTTGTAGGTAGTACTTATTGTAAGCGTTGTATTTATGACGTAGCTGAGCAGCCGTACTCTGTTTGCTTGAACTGCCGTGGTAGATGCTCACTAGATAACCTCTGTCCTAATTGTCATAAAGCACTATCTTGTTTCACTAGGTTGATCTCTATCGCTCCTAGGCAGGGATCGCTAAAACGCCTGGTTGACGGCTATAAGTTTCATAGCGAAGTGGCCTCGGCGCAGGTCTTAGCTGGGCTGATCGATCTGCGGCTGGGTGACTTGCCGGCAGGGACGGTAATCGTCCCTATTCCTACAGTAGCTAGCCATATTAGAGAGCGAGGCTTTGATCATATGCTCCTGGTGGCGAAGCAATTAGCTAGGAGGCGTCAGCTGGCGGTAGCTGACCGTATTCTCATGAGGACAGACAACCTATCTCAGCACCGGCTGAGTGCTCCAGAGCGGCGTCGTCTGATCAGTAAGTCGCTAGTTCTCTCCCCCGCCTATGATCAGCCGGTGAATGATGATATCCCGAAGAATGTTCTACTGCTCGACGATATTTGGACGACCGGCTCAACCATGATCAGAGCCGCTAGGCTCCTTAAAAAAGCCGGTGTTAGGCATGTTACTGCTGTAGCCATCTTAACTCAGCCTCGATAGCCACTAGAATCATTCGGGGGTATAATGAATAATATCTATAGCTTGGCGGAAGAGGAGGGATTCGAACCCTCGAAGACCTTGCGGTCTTATCGCTTTTCGAGAGCGACCAGATCAACCACTCCTGCACCCTTCCCCGACTGCTAGTATAGCATGCTTACAGTTTGAGGTAGCGGATAAGCTTATCGATGCCCCGCTCAGGTACTTCCTCCATCGGCAGGAAGTTGGCTAGCATATCGACGATTCTTTCACCATCAGTCTCACTAATATATGGCGTGACTTCCATGCCGAATTGGCGGTTGGGTATTAAGACCAGTTGCCACAGCTTGTCACTCCGGCGGACGCCGAAAGAGTGAAACTCGCTATATGGGTGTAGCTTGTCGTTGATGTCTATTCCCTTACCGGAGACAGTATACTTGACTACCCTACTTGGTAGCTTAGCCGAGCTGACCAGGGCGATGTACATCACTATCAGTAGGACGGCGATGGTAATCGCAGAGACCAGCTCCATCCTCTTGATGGCGACCATGACTATGACAAAGACGAGTGCCAGGCTGAATATTGCAGCGGCGATCTGATACCATTTTTTACTCCGCTGAGGCGATATCGAGCTACTGGCCGTCCAGGTGATCGGCGGTAAATCCGGTACTCGGTCGGTAACTGACGATGCTTGACCGCTCGTCGGAGTGCTACTTGTCGGTTGAGTCGTATTACCCTGCCCCATCGGTGGCAGAGGTGTTTGTTTGTCTTGGCCTTCTATAGGCGAAAGAGGCGTGTTGCCTGATCCACTATCTTGCATAGACTCATTATAGCATAAGCTAGTTAAATAATTACTTGGCGGAGGAGGGGAGATTCGAACTCCCGCGCCAGATTTCTCCAACCTAACGGTTTAGCGAACCGTCCCCTTCAGCCACTTGGGTACTCCTCCAGCTAGTAGTTATTCTAGCAGAGATCAGCTTAAATTGACAGCGCCCGGATGAAGGCGGTGAATAGCGGATGTGGCCGCATAGGGCGAGAGCGAAACTCAGGGTGAGCCTGAGTAGCGATGAAGAAGCGATGCCGGGGTGCTTCGACGAACTCAACCAGACGACCATCCGGTGATGTACCAGAGACGATCAGTCCGCCGTCATTAACATAACTAAGGAAAGCTTGGTTGACTTCATAGCGATGGCGATGACGCTCGGTCACTGTAGTCGTACCGTAGATCTGAGCTACTTGGCTACCAGCAATCAGTTTAGCCGGGTAATTACCCAGGCGCATCGTGCCGCCGGTTGATTCCTTACCCTTCTGGTCATTCATGATGTAGATGACATCATCTTTTGACTCGGGGTCAATCTCAGCGCTGGTTGCTTTTTCCAGTCCGCCTCGCCTAGCAGCGGCGATGGCTGCCATCTGGAGACCTAGGCATAATCCAAGGTAGGGTTTGTCGTGAGCCAGGGCATAACTAGCTGCTTTAATCTTACCTTCCAGCCCTCGTGTGCCGAAGCCGCCCGGTACCAAGATGCCATCAACTGAGGCTAACTCTTCGTCAGTCACCGTCTCAGCATTGAGCCACTTGAGCTCTAAGTTAACTTGGTTAGCATACGAAGCAGCTTTGAGTGCCTCGGTCACCGAGATATAGGTATCGGTATTATCGGTATACTTAGCTACCAGCCCGACGGTTACCGTCCGGTCATAGCGTTGACTGCTAATCAGGCGGAGCTTCTCCCAAGCCGACATATCGGGCCGGTTGTCTATATTGACAAACTGGTTTAATACTTCTGCGATATCGCTCTTAAGCAGGTTAAAGGGTACGTCGTAGACTGACTTGATGTCGGGTAAGATTACCACTGCTTGCTTAGGAATGTTAGCGAAGCGGGCGATCTTATCGGCGATGGCTCGGGGCGCCATCTTCTCGGTGCGGGCTAAGACGATATCGGGGATGATACCAAAGCCTCTGAGGTCTTGCAGAGCATTCTGAGCCGGTTTAGTCTTAAACTCCTGGCTGATTTTGAGCCACGGTACATAGACGACCGAGACATAGAGACAATTCTGCTGCCCGACGAGGCTAGAGAAAGTACGGATGGCCTCGACGAAAGCTAGCCCCTCGTAATCGCCGATCGTGCCACCGATCTCGACCAGGTGAACATCGCTTCCTTGGCTAGCTCTGAGAATTGACTGGTGGATAGTGTCTGTCAGATGAGGAACCAGCTGGACGGTCTTGCCGTGAAAGCCGCCCGAGCGCTCCTTTCTGATCAGCTCCTGATAGAGCTTGCCGGATAGAGTGATGGAATCTCTGGTCGTTTCTTCGTCGAGAAACCGCTCGTAATGACCTAGGTCAAGGTCGGTCTCTGCACCATCTTTTGTTACGAAGCATTCGCCGTGTTCAGCCGGGTTAAGTAGCCCGGCGTCAACGTTGAGATAGGGGTCGCACTTCTGGATGCTGACCTTGAGCCCTTTACCTTTAAGGATCGCCCCCATGCTGGCGGCAGCTATCCCCTTACCTACTCCGGAGATCACTCCTCCCGTGACAAAGATATATTTGGTATTTGTTTTTTCCATAAGTCCCTCACTTAGCTTACAGGGATATGATAACACAAAAATATCCCGCTCGGGGATATTTTCGCTAGCCGTCGGATAAAGAGCCGGCGTGATTTACTTTGATCGCTCTGATTGATCAACTTTCTGCAGACGAGATTCGATAGGCTTTCGTTCTCGGACTGCCGTGGTAGCCGGCTTCGCTAAGGCAGCAAAGTTAGCCGGGATACCCCGACCGTCACGGTCGTCGTTATCTTGGTCGACCTGGTCATGATCTTCCAGGTATGGATCAGGTAAACCCGCTTGGTCAAACTTCTCGCCTACATAGTACTTGATATCTTCCGGCTTCGTATTGCTATCAAAGTCAGTATCCCGGAAAGCTTTACGTTTTTGATCTATCATTTTTGGTTTTCCTTTCGTTAAACTAGCCATACTATATCATGAAAGTGCTTATGAGTCAAGGTTAGCCCTACATTAACGGTTCAGTCAACTAATCTAGAAATAACAAATTTAAATAATAATTAGATACGATACAACTAAAAAAGAACAGTTTCTTATCTAAAATAAGTTGGCGACAAAAATAACCCTTCTGAATCAGAAGGGTTATTCCAACCAGGCGACGTATTTACAATACGCTTAATCAATTCGATCGCTTATGGCTGCGCAACAGTACTTACGTCTGTAACACTATACTACCATGCTAAGCACAATGGCGTAAGTGTTATGTAGAAAAAAGTTTCGCTCCAGATTTTTATAAATTAGACTTTTAGTACCATTTCTAAATCATGACGAAGAAAACCGCTTTTCTCGTAGACATTGACGGCGTGAATGTTATCGGATAGAACTAGCAATCTAATACTGGTACATTCTTCAGATTTGAAGTACTCTTTCATTTTATCTAGCAGCTCTCGACCGACACCGCTACCTCTGAATTCCGGCTTCACAAATAATAGACCAATCCAGCCATCCTTTGACGGCTTATGTGATAAATCATAGATTTCGTCACCGCCTTTTCTGTGCTCAATTATTACGCCTTGGATGAAACCGACAACTTGACCGTCTTCTTCCGAAACGAAAACCTTACCGTTCATATTTTTGACGTCATCTAGCATTTTCTGCATATAACGATGGGCGTCATCCATATCTTTATACGGCAGTGATTCATGCGTTCGATCGATTTCTGAAAAATATTTCTGAAGTTCGAACTGCATCCTATCTATGTCTTCCCGATCTTTGATGTCCATTTCTCTTACCATTTTTCTCCTTTCATTTTAAATTAACTTATCGCTAGTTATGATCCTACATTAACACCTTAACTGCAAAGGATGAGTTCAATAAAGACACGTTTCAAGTTCCTACATTAACGTACTGGCACTTCGTCAAGTGGGCAAATTAATCCCCTTTTCATAGATACAACAGATGGAACTAATCTATTGTTTAACGTATAGTGTCGCTTTGTAATGGTGTTCACCGGTGATCGGGTCGGGAATGGAGATGGTCTTAGTGGCCCGCCAACCAGTCATCTGACTTAGTGGAGCGATAGTGGCTTGGTCGGTACTGTAACCGGCTAGCCAGACTTGTTGTTCAGTCGCTAAGAACCGTTGTAGATTAGTAATCCCCTTGCCCAGTCGGTTGTCTTTGAGCATCTGGAGCGAGTTAACCTCAGGGTCTCTGACTTCATTCCAGACATAGTAGACAGGGTGTGACTTCTGCTCGTAGACGGCTGCTTCGTAGTAGTTGTAAGCTCCGGTCAGGACAATCGGAGTATTATCCTTAGTGGTATTAATCTGCTCTACTACCTCACCGGTCATGGTATTCTTAGCGGAACCGTTAAAGTAGCGATTGTAATTACCGAGACGGTAAACGTTGTGAACGCCACAAGTGGAGGCAACTACCACTAAGATGAGTAGTAGACTAGCGAGCTGTCGATTGGGTGACTGGACGATGATTACCGCTAGCCAGATCACGGTGAAGATTGCTGCTACCATCAGGTAGCGATCAACGAAAACTGACTTAAAGGGATAGAAAGATAGCAGCATGAGCCATAGTATGGGAGCGACCGCCACTGCTAAGGTCAAGAGTAGCGAGGGTCGGCTAGCCTGCTTAGACTTGCAGTATACCTGCCGGCTTACTGCGACCGTCAGGGTAAGGATTGCCCAAACCAGTACTGCCCACCAGCCGTCCGTGCCGGAAGCTTCGCTATAGAGAGTGAGGCTCGACCAGTAATCGCCCAGGGTATTGACAGTCACAGCCGGGATCCAGTAGCCGCTAGACATGCCCCGGAGCTGATGTAACACATAAGGTATCCATGGTAGAAAGGCGACAATGGCGACGGCATGAGCTATCAGCCAGTCAGCGCTAAAGAAACTGCGTAGCAGCTTTCTGCCCTTGCAGCCTTGTCGGCGAAGCCTCAGATAGCGATAGACCCAAACACTCAGCCAGACGGTAATCATCAGGTAGTGTGTCCACATACCCAGGGCTATGATAAAGCCATAGAGCAGATACCAACGTCGTTTACCGCTTGTCTCAGTTCGCAGGTAGGCCATTATCCCTAAGAGTCCGATGACCGCTACCAGCATATACATCCTAGCCTCAATGCCGTAGCGGACGAATAGAGGCGAGATAGCTAGAAGGACTGCTGTTAGCGAGGCGACTCGCCAGCCAAAGAGCCGCTTGGCCAGCCGGCAGGCTAAGATAATGGCTATGACTCCTAAGATGACGCTAAGTAGCCGGATAGTTACCGGAGTATTACCAAAGAGATTGGTCCACAGCTTGAGGCAGTAATAATAAAATGGCGGGTGAACATCCAGGGCGGTGTAATGAGTAATACCCGCCCAGTCAAAGCGCATCAGGTAAGAGCTGAATGACTCGTCAAACCAGATCGATGAACTAGTCAACCTAGTCAGAGTTAGTCCCAGGAAGCTACCAATGGCAATGATCAGAGCTACTACCCCACCCCGTCTAGAAGAGAAGAATGTGTTTAGCTTACCAGATGATTTCTGCATAGTGTAATTATAGCTTGTTTAGATAGCTACGTGTAATATGGGTACAGTATCGTAAAGGATTACTAGTTCGAACTCGACTTAAGATTAGTTATGTGCGATATAATGGCTGTGCGAGAAAATCTCGCATGTGGTAACCGCCATCGTACGTTAGGAGAGAATATGCCTTGGGAAATATCCCAGGCATCCGATAAATAGGTAAAGATGAATTATGCGGAATAATATATTTATTGAAAAGCTGGTTGCGCAACGCTGGGGTGAGTCAGATGACGCTGAGCGCAACGCTCTGATAGATTTGATGGTTGCTTTTGAATCACCTAGCTGGTCACAATATGTTTATCAAGCTGAACGAAATGCTCTACCTGGGTCAGGACTAATTTTAGGTCGTCAAAGAGAAATAATAGATAGCTCAGTCGGAGGTGTTGCTGACCATGACAATACGATTGCAGTTAGTTTTGACGTCAAGTATTATCAGCGACAGGTTGGTGCATTGGCAAATTATTTACAGATGATCACTAAATTATAGGCTGATATGCTAGAATACAAGTGCTGGAGGGGTGTCCGAGTGGTTGAAGGAGCACGCTTGGAAAGCGTGTATAGGCAGTGATGTTTATCTGGGGTTCGAATCCCCATCCCTCCGCCAGAAGTTGTCGGGGTGTAGCGCAGTTGGTAGCGCACACGGCTGGGGGCCGTGAGGTCGCAAGTTCAAGTCTTGTCACCCCGACCAAATTAGTCATTATTATTGGTGAAATATTATTAAGTCAGTAGGGGTTAAGAACTTGCGACTTTGCGCCGGCAAAGAAGCCTTCAAGTCTTGTCACCCCGACCAAGAGCTTATTTCGTAAATGATGTTTCCCGGCCGAGTGCGTCCGGTAGCGGATAGTCCATCACCCAAGCCAACGGCCGATGAGGGCAAGTTCAAGTCTTGTCACCCCGACTAGGTTGGAATTATTGCTAACAGTAAACATTATTAGATAAGTAAGATTACTGAACTTACGACTTTGCGCCGGCAAAGAAGCCTTCAAGTCTTGTCACCCCAACTTGAAAACTTATTTTCGTATCATTTTCATCAACTGCGTGGCACCAATAACGAATTATTGACTATATTCGGTTCTGTAACAAGTGCCACCGAAATAGTGTTTTAAGGGCTACAATGTGTATACACTGTTGATCCGATTGCACTACTGGAGCAACTTAGACCGGTACGAACAGGGCTCTGTATTTGGTAATCGACTTTTTGTATGACAGTACTTTTTTGCGATTCAAGCCAGGCTGTATATTTATCGACCTCCTGTTGTCTCTTTGCCTGATAATCTGCAATATAATCTTCACTATCACTTGTTTTATATGTACGATAGCAACTGATAACACCATCGAAATATGATGTAGTTATGCTTGTTGCACCATCTGCGTATGATACGCTACCATCACCATCCTTATCTGCATCATTCCACGCCTTCATGTATTTTGCGTGGGCATCATCCAAGCACCTGGCTTGATTTATATGTAATTGCTCTATATTACTTGAGTTAGCCTGTAGAGTATTTATAACGAAACCAACAATGAAAGGAGCCGACAACACTATTATGATAATTAATACTCCAATTATTTGATAACGGAGAGTAGACTTATTCTTTTTATTTTTCTGACTAGTATCATGCTCTACATCACGCCAGAAGCCTAATTCATCTCTAGTGATATTACCATGTTCCTTTGTATATTTCTTAAATGCAACCGCCTCGTCTCTGAGGTTTAATAGCTGTTTCTCTATTTTATTTTTAGTTGATTTACGAGCTCCGGTAACGAAAGCTATGGCGATAGTTACGATAAAGAACACAAAAGACATTACTTCGGTCACTATGGCTACTATGTTGCTGCCCTCTGCATTTGAATTTTGCATGCCAAAAGATATTGACAAGCAGAGTGCGCACATAAAAAATGCACCACCAACAATAGACACTTGATGCCGATCAATAAATTTGTCGTATAGCTCAAGTTGTTTCTTTTTTAGATTATATTCATTTTTAATTTTTAATAATGTGTTCCTAGCTTCTACTGTACTCATACATTTCATGTTACTCAACGCCGGCACAAATGCAATAGCATAAGCATCGTGTTACTCTGTGGAAGCGTTCTCCGGTAAAAAAGCCACTCTATAATTCGGCAGTCTTAAATGTATGGTAGCCCTCGTAGAAGTAGCTATGGTCGATGCCCTTCATGAAGACTTCCTGACTATCGGTCTGATCGGTTAGCGCCCTACTTAAAAGCACCTTGATCTCGGTGTCTTTGATCGGGCTACGTTCCATAGCGAGTAGATAATCCTCCTTGTCTACCCTAGTCCAATCAACGATCTTGCCCAGTTCATTCTTAAGGATGTGATCCAGCCAGATGCGCATACTGCGTCCGTTTCCCTCCCGGAAAGGATGAGCGACATTCATCTCGACATACTTCTCGATAATCTCGTCAAAAGTAGACTGAGGCATCCGATCAATATTTTCAAGGGCGGCATCAAGGTAGGCTATCGGCGCAAAGCGAAAGCTACCTTTAGCTAGGTTAACGGTACGTTTCTGACCGGCGAAATCATAAATATCGCCAAAGAGTGTCCGATGGATGAACCGGAGCGTAGTGAACCTACCCGGCTCTAATTCACCTAATAAGTTTTGCTCAAAGAGCTCCTTGGCCTTCTTCTTACTAATCCGCTCTTCCTCACGAGCCAGGTCGGTAGCGGAAGTAAGCCCGAGCTTATTGGGCATACAGTTAATGGGGCTAGTATCTATCTCCTCCGCCATTACTACCTACTCACACCGACTACACCTTTGACAGCCATCATTGTCTCCTGCCAATTCTTAACGGTGATGGTCTCTATCCCCATCTGTACTACCGGATAATCATTACCGCCCGGCTGAGTCATGTCACCGAAGTAAAGAATGTCTTGTCGCTCGACGCTGAGTTCCTCCATCAGCTTACTCATACCGAAAGTCTTATTCATGCCGGGTAGGAATACATTGATGCTGGTCGTACCGGCGATCTCATATTCAAACTCCGGGGCTAGTTGTCTGGCTCGCTGAACGATAGATTGGCGCTTTTGGTGATTCGGATCCCAGGGGTATTTTACCTCCGGTGCTGCTTGTTGGCCGAGGGCGCTGTAGGTGACTTGACTACTGCGATTCTCGATGATGTCGCCGGCAGTATTCTCACACCAATAGCCCAGTTCTCGAGCAGCCTGAGTGATAATCGCCGTGATCTTAGCGGTCTGAGCGTCAGACATGGGAAAGGAATAGACCTGTCGCCAATTATTCATATCCACCGCCATACCGCCGTCAGGTCCACTGTAAGTGTAGTATTGCGTCCCCTGTGCTACCATCAGGTGGAGATTGCGTAGCCGCCGACCGGTGGCGAGGAGACCCATCGGTGCCAAGATCTGGATCATGAACTGGCTTAGCTTCTGCCCGGATATGACACAGACCGGATAGATATCTAATAGGTCGGCCATCACCCCTGCCATCTCGCTGGTCATGGGTGTCTTAGCTACATTGAGCGTGTCGTCGATATCAAAGGCGATGACTTTCTTCACGCTCGCCCCTTCTTTTTTCGACGCTTAGCGATCGCCTGTTCGGCTACTTGGCGTTCATTCCAAGGAATATACTCGCCGTTCGCCCGAGCCATGGCCTTTTCATGACCCATGCCTAGGAGCAAGACCACATCATTCTTACATGCTTTCATGATAGCCGTCTCAATCGCCTCAACCCGGTCGTCGATAAAGAGCAGATCCTTCCCCTCAGTCTTACCCGCTTGGCGAGCCCCTTTAGCTACTAACTCTGACTGAGGACGCACCGGACCTCGAGCATCCTCCTCTGTCAGGATGATGAGGTCACTATACTTGCCGGCGATCTTACCCATAGTCGGGAACTTCGTCTTATCCCGCTCACCGGCTGCCCCGCTGATGACGATGACTTTACCTTTGGTATTTGCCTTGACGTCCGGCAAGAGCTTCTGATAGGCATCAGGAGTGTGGGCGAAGTCAATGATCACATCAAAGCCCAGCCCGGTGGGAATAACGTTCATCCGTCCATCCACTCCGGCCAGATTCTTTAGTCCATTCTCAATTTGCTGACGGCTCATCCCTAATGCATGACAGGCAGCTACAGCCGCTAAGGAGTTATAAATGTAGAACTCACCCGGGATATTGATCTTGATGTGGTATGTCTCACCATCTACCTTTACTTCATAGCTTGAGCCACTGTTTTGACGTTTGATCCGGGTGGCTTTTAGCTTACCTTGCTTGATGCCGTAGGTGACTGGCTTGGGTACGAGCCGAGCGAAAGCTTTGGCTGATTTATCATCAGCGTTGATAATCCCGACACCTTGCCCGCCCTGCTTGGCATTAGCGGCAGCCAGCTTAAACAAGCGACACTTTGCCTGGAGATACCGCTGGAAAGTCCGATGGTAATCAAGGTGTTCTGAGGCGACGTTAGTCATCACTACGATGTCGAAAGGTATGCCAAAGACTCTCCCCTGTGCCAGAGCGTGGCTGGATACTTCAATGACCAGGTACTGCACTCCGGCACTACGCATCTCAGCCAGTCGTTTATTAAGGGTGCGGGCATCAGAAGTAGTCATATGATCAGGCGACTCTTCAAACTTGCCGTCGATCGAATTGCCGATGGTAGTCATCAAGCCGACTTTCAGCCCGGCCTCCAGCAATATGTTGTGTATCATAAAGCAGGTTGACGTCTTGCCATTAGTGCCTGTCACACCAATCACCGTCATACCGCTGGCCGGATAATCGTAATGGTTGGCTGCCATGAATCCCCTGACCCGGTGATAAGGTACAGCGAGAGAGTTTTTCAGATTTTTCATCGTCTGGTTCATGAGGGTAATTATAGCATCAGCCCAGTTGTGATAAAATGCCATTAGTGAGAGTACTGGGAATAGAGAGTTCGTGTGATGAAACTGCCGCCGCCGTGGTTGAGGATGGCCGACGGATTATCAGTAATGTGGTTCATTCTCAGATCGATATCCATCGAGTCTATGGCGGAGTTGTTCCTGAGGTAGCGGCTCGGTCTCACTTAGAGGTGGTTATCCCGGTGATTGACCGGGCGGTTAAAGAGGCCGGTGGCTGGGAGCAAGTCGATGCTATCGCTAATACCGTGATGCCCGGGCTGATTGGCTCGCTGCTGATCGGCTCACTGACGGCTCGGATGCTGGCCCTGATGAAGAAGAAGCCATACTACCCCATTCACCACGTCGAAGCACATGTCTATGCCGGCTTTTTGACCGAGCAGACCCCCGAGTTTCCTTTGTTGGCGCTGATTATCAGTGGCGGTCACTCACAGATCGTATTGTTTCACGACCATGGTGACTATGAGCTAATCGGACAGACGGTTGACGATGCTGTCGGTGAAGCATTTGACAAGGTAGCTAAGATCATCGGGCTGGATTACCCCGGCGGTCCGGCCGTCGCTCGGGCGGCACTCAAGGGTGATCCGACTAGATTTAAGTTCCCCAAGGCACGTCTCAAGGGGGATTATGACTTCTCTTTCTCGGGACTTAAGACGGCTGTGTTACGTCAGGTTCAAGCGACGGCCGGAGTTGACCATACTTACCCATCAACCGGGCTCGCTCCCCTGCTTGATGAGCAGACCCGCTGTGACTTCGCTGCCAGCTTCCAGAATATCGCTTGTCAGACTCTGGTTGATAAGTTGGTCAAGGCAGCCAAGTTCTATACGCCTCGTACGGTAGTGGTGGCCGGCGGCGTAGCGGCAAATCAGGAGTTACGTCGTCAGCTAGCCGAGCGACTCTCCTCCCCCATCATCTTTCCGCCGATTAATCTGTGCACCGACAATGCGGCGATGGTGGCGGGGCTAGGTTGCTTCCAGGCTGAACGGATCAAGCCGACAGATCCTCGGCGACTTGAAGTCACTCCGTCGATTTCGATGAGCCGGACTGTCTGGAATAAAAAATAGTTGCACTGCCCGGAAAACTGCTGCCTACATCCGCATCCTTCATATATTTCAGTCTTTCATTCTTCGTTTAATTAACCTGCAACTCAAAGTAAAGTCTGTAATTCCCCTCCACACATAGCTTGAGTTGGTACGAGTAGTACAGGTAGTCTCCTCTTCCCCGGATTACTCGTTACTACAGCCCTCACTCTTCGTCTCGTCATCATTTCCTTCAGACCCGCCTGGCTGGCTCGTGCA
>ERZ772977.31-NODE-31-length-123414-cov-17.760285_pt1 | contig 123414 bp, 101 predicted proteins | sample MGYA00511131_ERZ772977 | MGnify/ENA primary metagenome ERZ772977 (study PRJEB29015, sample SAMEA2737935) | human oral metagenome | biome: human oral; feature: human-associated habitat; material: dental | place: China | collected 2151 ...
CGTTTTTGTACCCCTTCGGAGGACCTCCTCCGAAGGGGGGGGGGAGTAGTCTCCTTCGCCGTAGGGCGGAGATAATCCTACTCGCATAGACGCTTTTAGCCCTCCTCCCAGTAAAAAACCGTACCTTTGCGCATAAAGGAATGACGACGCTATGACCCAAGCAGAAGACGCAGAGCTCCAGCGCCTAGAAGTCAATATCCAACGCCTCGTTGGGATTGTCGCAGAGCAGAACGAGAAGATCGCTCAGCTCAAGGAGCTCCTCCTGCAGCGGGACGAAGCCCTTCGTGCGATGCAGGAAGAGCTTCAGTCAGTGCGACGACACGAAGCTACCGTAGCCCTTGCCTCAGCTCTCACCGCTCCTCGTGCCGAGGACGGTCGCCGACAGGAGGCTCGGAAGCTCCTCGATGGGATCATCAGTCAGTTGGATCGCTGTATCAGCCAGCTCGCTACTGAGCCGGAGACGATACACGAGTCTGAGTCCGAGATCAAGTAAGAGACCGCATAGCTAGGGACTCTATGAGCCCTGCTCCCGATATATGGAACCCGATACCAGCCTAGAGGCTCAGCAGCGCATCACGCTCGCTGTCGAGCACGCCCGCCTCTCGCTCCGTGTGCCTCGCTCCGACGAGCGCCTGTACCGAGAGGCCGGGGAAGAGCTTGCCGATACGCTGCGTATCTACCGCCGGAAGTATCCCAATCGCTCCGAGGTGCCTACCGAAGGCTACCTGGCGATGGCTGCTATCGATATCGCTACACGCTACAAGCAGGTGCACGCCTCTCTGGAGGCGCACACCCGAGAGTTGACGCCCAAGCTCCAGGAGCTTAACGGCCAACTCGAGCAACTGATCCGCCAGGCTTGCGAGCTCATTGACGCTCCCCTCGCTTCGCCCTGATCGCCACAGCGTCCCCTTCCTCTAGCACTACTTTTTTTATTATCGACAAGGAATGGGAACAATCACCATCATCATCATGTGCATCGCTGCGCTCCTGCTCGGCGCTGCCCTCTCGTGGCTTCTGACGGAGCGTGTGCTCGGTCAGAAGACCCGATCAATATTAGCCGAAGCGCAGCGCGAAGCCGAGGTCCTCAAGCAGAAGAAGCTTCTCGAGGTAAAGGAGAAGTTCCTCCAGCTCAAGGGCGACCTAGAGCAACAGGTAGCTCAGCGCAATAATAAACTCAAGCAAATAGAGGGGCGCCTCAAAGCTCGAGAACAGGAGCTCTCCCAGCGTCAGAGCGACGTGGAGAAGCGCAACCAAGAGATCGACGTCCTCAAGGAGAAGCTTGCCCTACAGAGCGAAGGCATCGAGCTCAAGAAGGAAGAGTATGAGGTGAAGAAGGCCGAATTCGAGGAGAAGAAGGCTGAGCTAGAACTACTCCGTCAGAGCGAACAGAAGCGTCTCGAGGCTCTCGGAGAGCTGTCGGCCGACGAAGCTCGTGAGCGTCTCATCGAGAGCCTTCGTGCCGAGGCTAAGGACCAGGCTCAGGGCTATATCAATGAGATCGTCGAGGAGGCGAAGATGACCGCCAACAAGGAGGCGAAGAAGATCGTCATCCAGTCGATCCAGCGTGTTGCCACCGAGACGGCGATCGAAAACTCCGTCACCGTCTTCCACATCGAGAGTGATGAGATCAAGGGCCGTATCATCGGTCGTGAGGGGCGCAACATCCGTGCTCTGGAGGCCGCTACCGGCATCGAGATCATCGTCGACGATACGCCCGAGGCCATCGTCCTCTCTAGCTTCGACCCCGTGCGCCGTGAGGTAGCACGTCTAGCCCTTCACCAGCTCGTGCAGGATGGTCGTATCCACCCCGCCCGCATCGAAGAAGTGGTGTCTAAGGTGCGTAAGCAGATAGAGGAAGAGATCATCGAGACGGGGAAGCGTACCGTCATCGACCTAGGGATCCACGGCATGCACCCCGAGCTGATCCGCCTCATCGGTAAGATGAAGTATCGCTCCTCCTACGGGCAGAACCTCCTACAGCACTCCCGTGAGACCGCCAACCTATGTGCCGTCATGGCTAGCGAACTAGGCCTTAACCCCAAGCATGCTAAGCGTGCAGGTCTTCTCCATGACATAGGTAAGGTGCCCGACGACGAGCCCGAGCTCCCACACGCCCTCCTTGGGATGAAGCTCTGTGAGAAGTACAAGGAGAAAGCCAACATCTGCAATGCCGTCGGCGCTCACCACGACGAGATCGAGATGGAGAGCCTCATCGCTCCTATCGTTCAGGTCTGTGATGCCATCAGTGGTGCTCGTCCCGGTGCTCGCCGTGAGATCGTAGAGGCCTACATCAAGCGACTCAACGATCTGGAGCAGCTCGCTCTCTCGTACCCTGGTGTCGTGAAGACTTACGCTATCCAGGCTGGGCGTGAGCTACGTGTCATCGTCGGAGCAGAGAACACCGATGACAACAGTATCTCTACCCTCTCGGCCGAGATCGCTAAGCGTATCCAGGACGAGATGACCTACCCTGGACAGGTCAAGATCACCGTCATCCGCGAGACTCGTAGCGTCAGCTACGCCAAGTAGTCGTAGGGGCTTCTGGGGGCGAAGATCCGTCCCTTAGCCCCGAAAGGATGAGGTGTGGCAACTAAATTCCCTTACCCCGTGTTTACAGAGCAAGAGGAATAACCATCCATATTCATTGCATGCAATATAACGATCAGATCATCGACGAGGTCACCTCGAGCGATTATAAATATGGCTTCACGACGGACATCGATACCGAGACCATAGGCAAGGGACTCAGCGAAGAGACCGTACGCCTGATCTCGGCGAAGAAGGAAGAGCCTGAGTGGCTCCTCGAATTCCGTCTAGAGGCTTTCCGTCACTGGCAGACTCTGGAGCAACCCGACTGGGCCCTGCTGAAGATCCCGCCCATCGACTACCAAGACATCATCTACTACGCTGCTCCTAAGAAGAAGCAGGGTCCGAAGAGCCTCGATGAGGTAGACCCCGAGCTCCTGCGTACCTTCGAGAAGCTGGGTATCCCCCTAGAGGAGCAGAAGATCCTCAGTGGGATCGCCGTAGATGCCGTGATGGACTCCGTCTCCGTCAAGACGACCTTCCGGGAGACACTTGCCGAGAAGGGCATCATCTTCTGCTCATTCAGCGAAGCCGTCCGTGAGTATCCCGACCTAGTCAAGAAGTACCTAGGTGCCGTCGTACCCTATACGGACAATTACTTCGCAGCACTGAACTCCGCCGTCTTCAGCGATGGCTCCTTCGTCTACATCCCCAAGGGGACACGCTGTCCGATGGAGCTCTCCACCTATTTCCGTATCAATGCGATCAACACGGGGCAGTTTGAGCGTACGCTCATCGTCGCCGACGAAGGTGCTTACGTCTCCTACCTGGAGGGCTGTACCGCTCCCCAGCGTGACGAGAACCAGCTTCACGCCGCTATCGTCGAGATCATCGTCGAGCAGGATGCTGAGGTGAAGTACTCGACCGTGCAGAACTGGTACCCTGGGGATAAGGAGGGTAAGGGCGGTGTCTACAACTTCGTCACCAAGCGTGGTCACTGCCGTGGCGCTCGTGCTAAGCTCTCTTGGACTCAGGTAGAGACAGGCTCGGCGATCACCTGGAAGTATCCTAGCTGTGTACTCGAGGGGGATGACTCCGTAGCAGAATTCTACTCCGTGGCGGTGACGAATAACTTCCAGCAGGCCGACACGGGGACGAAGATGATCCACCTCGGTAAGAATACCCGTAGCCGTATCGTCTCCAAGGGGATCAGCGCAGGGCAGAGCCAGAATAGCTACCGAGGTCTCGTCTATGCCGGACCCGGGGCAGAGAACGCTCGCAACCATTCGCAGTGCGATAGCCTTCTGCTCTCTGACCGCTGTGGCGCTCATACCTTCCCCTACGTCCATGTAGACAATGACACTGCCATCGTCGAGCACGAAGCCACCACGAGCAAGATCAGCGAAGATCAGATCTTCTACTGCCAGCAGCGTGGTATCGGAGTCGAGGAGGCAGTCGGCCTCATCGTCAATGGCTACGCTAAGGAAGTCATGAATAAGCTCCCGATGGAGTTCGCTGTCGAAGCGCAGAAGCTTCTCTCCATCTCTCTGGAAGGCTCCGTAGGTTAGTCCTTCTAGGCAAGCACCCCACACCATCCTTATTACTTACCCATATCCTATAGATATATGCTTAAGATAGAGAACCTCCATGCATCCATTGGAGATAAAGAGATACTAAAGGGGATCAACCTCACCGTCGGCAAGGGGGAGATCCATGCCATCATGGGACCTAACGGCTCGGGGAAGAGTACCCTCTCCTCGGTCCTCGTAGGACATCCCACCTTCGAAGTCACCGAAGGGTCTGTCACCTTCGAAGGGCAGGATCTACTCGAGCTCGAGCCCGAAGAGCGTGCTCATCTAGGGCTCTTCCTCAGCTTCCAGTATCCTGTGGAGATCCCAGGGGTGAGCATGGTCAACTTCATGCGTGCAGCGCTCAACGAGCGTCGTAAGGCTGCAGGCCTCGACCCACTACCTGCGGCAGAGTTCCTCAAGCTGATGAAGCAGAAGAGAGAGCTCGTCGAGCTGGATAGCAAGCTCGCTAGCCGGTCGGTCAACGAGGGCTTCTCCGGTGGTGAGAAGAAGCGCAATGAGATCTTCCAGATGGCAATGCTAGAGCCCAAGCTTGCGATCCTCGACGAGACGGATAGTGGGCTCGATATCGATGCTCTGCGTATCGTCGCTAAGGGGGTTAATGAGCTTCGTAGCCCTGAGACTTCGACCATCGTCATCACGCACTACCAGCGTCTACTGGACTACATCCGCCCCGACTACGTCCATGTCCTCTACAAGGGACGTATCGTACGTAGCGGTGGGCCTGAGCTAGCCCTCGAGCTCGAGAAGCGTGGCTACGACTGGATCAAGGACGAGGTAGGAGAATAAGCGACTATGGAAGCGATCACCAAGCAGTACCTCGAGCTCTTCGCTGAGCACAGCCAAGAGCTACGAGAGTGCCCCCAGCTCCTCGGTCACTACCGTGAGGGGGCTTATGATACCTTTGCTCGCCTAGGACTCCCTCGCTTCAAGAGCGAAGATTACCAGCGCACGGATCTAGCGAAGCTCTTCGCTGGGGACTGGAAGCTTCTTCTCTCCGAAGGGTCACCCTACTGGGCTTCGCAGGCCTTCCCTCAGGGGATCTTCATCGGCTCTCTCTCCGACTTTGTACGCCTCTACCCAGAGGTAGCCAAGGAGCACTACGGACGGATCGCCTCGGTGGAGACGGATGCTCTAGTAGCGCTCAATACGCTCTTCGCCGCTGATGGCTTCGTCGTCTACGTGCCTCGGGGTGCGAAGATGCCCGGCCATATCGAGCTCCGCTCCATTCTACCCAGTCGAGCAGGACATATCTCTGTAGAGCGAGCGCTCATCATCGTCGAGGATGACGCTGAGGCTACGCTGTACTTCGAGGATTGTCCCGAAGAGGCTGGTCGAGCCATGGCGCTACGTACCCTAGAGGTCTATGTAGGGCGTCGGGCACGCTTCACTCTCATCGACCGAGAGGAATCCAGTGCTGAGCGTATCCGTATCACTTCGACCTACGTCCGCCAGATTAAGCAGAGCGCTGTCGACCTCAGTGCCCTGACGCTTGCCAATGGCACGACACGCAATAACTTCTTCATCACCCTTGCTGAAGAGGAGGCCGATCTCAAGGTCTCTGGCTTCTCCCTGACGGCAGGAGGGGCGCACACGGATAACTTCTCCTTCATCGAGCACGCTGTACCGCACTGTACCTCCGATGAGCTCTTCAAGTACATCCTCCGTGATGAGAGCCGAGGGGTCTTCACGGGTCGTATCCTCGTAGCACAAGATGCACAGAAGACCCAGGCCTATCAGAATAACCGCAACCTGCTCCTCTCTCCTTCTGCTCGCATGCAGTCGAAGCCCCAGCTGGAGATCTATGCCGACGATGTGAAGTGCTCCCACGGGATGACCACGGGTCAGCTCAGTGAGGAAGCCCTCTTCTACATGCGTCAGCGTGGTATCTCGCTTGAGGAAGCTCGCCTGATGCTCAGCAATGCTTTTGCTGAAGATGTCCTAGCTCGTATCCCTGTCGAAGAGCTAGCCGAGATCCTTCGCTCCTGTGTAGAGGAGCGCCTGCGCCGATAGCTTCGGCTCCATCCTCCCCCTTCTCTAGAGACCAGCCCTCTGAGCGGTGTCGCTACGATGCGCCAGAGGGTTGGTTTTTATCTAGGTTTACTAGCCTGTCCCGTCCCTTGCGATCCTCCGAGAGGAGCTTATCCTAGGGAGGGAAGGCTCCCTTTCACTTGATCCATCTATTTACTCCCCTATGAATAGGAAAGACTACGAGATCATGGCTCCCGTAGGGTCGTATGAATCACTCATGGCGGCCATCAATGCGGGTGCTGACTCGATCTACTTCGGTATCGAAGGCCTCAACATGCGCTCTAAGAGTGCGAATAACTTCACGACGGAAGACCTTCATAAGATCGCATCGATCTGCCGTGACCACGACGTCAAGAGTTACCTCACTGTCAATACCATCATCTACGACGAGGACCTAGAGCTCATGCGTGAGATCATCGATGCGGCGAAGGCTGCCCAGGTGTCGGCCATCATCGCTGCCGACGTAGCTCCTATGCTCTATGCCCGTAGCATCGGGGTCGAAGTCCACCTCTCCACCCAGCTCAATATCACGAATGTCGAAGCCCTACGCTTCTATGCTCAGTTCGCCGATGTCGTCGTGCTGGCTCGTGAGCTGAATATGGACCAAGTGGCAGCGATCCACCGGGCGATCCTCGAGGAGCCCATCGTCGGCCCTGCTGGCGAACCTATCCGTATCGAGATGTTCGCCCACGGTGCTCTCTGCATGGCTGTCTCCGGTAAGTGCTACCTGAGCCTCCATGAGCAGGGCAAGAGCGCTAACCGAGGCTCCTGCTCGCAGATCTGTCGTCGCTCCTACGAAGTCAAGGATAAGGAGACTGGGATCGAACTGGAGATCGACAACCAGTACATCATGTCGCCCAAGGATCTCAAGACGATCCATTTCCTCAATAAGATGCTGGATGCCGGCGTGCGTGTCCTCAAGATCGAAGGCCGTGCCCGTGGTCCCGAGTACGTCGATACCGTCGTGCGTGCCTACCGTGAGGCAGTAGACACCTACTGCGCTGGGGACTTCACTTCGGCTCAGGTCGAGAAGTGGGACAATCACCTCGGGCAGGTATTCAACCGTGGCTTCTGGGACGGCTATTACCTGGGGCAGCGCCTTGGGGAATGGACGTCGAACTATGGCTCTTCGGCCACGAAGCAGAAGATCTACGTGGCCAAGACCAACAAGTACTTCTCCAAGATCGGTGTCGGGGAGTTCGCCGTCGAGAGCGGTGAGATCAAGGTCGGCGATGAGATCATCATCACGGGGCCCACCACAGGGCTTGTGCGCCTCACCATCGAAGAGATCCGTGTGGAGATGGAGTCCGTCGAGAAGGCCGTCAAGGGTCAAGTCTGCTCCATCGCTGTGCCTGAGAAGGTGCGTCCTGGAGACCGGGTCTATCTCTTCACCGACCGCAAGGTGATGCAGTAGCCTTCGCTACCCCCATTTAGGGATCCACGGTAGGTCGTCGAGGAGACCTACCGTGGGTCGTCCTTGCGACCTACGGTAGGTTTTTTCGACGACCTACCGTAGGTCGTTTTTTACCCCTTCTATGCCCTCCCTCGAGAATGCCCCCTTCCTACTCGTAGATTCTCCCCGTTTTTCGGGGGCGCAGACAACCCCCGAAAAAGCCCTCGAGAGGCAGTGCTTAGATCTAGGAAGTTGTGGATAATTTCCCTTCGGATGTTTGGTGGATCAATAATTTGTTTTACCTTTGCACTCGCAACTGAAGACCATTGTGTCGCTCGGTTGAATATTTGGGAGGCCCATTCGTCTATCGGTTAGGACGCAAGATTTTCATTCTTGAAAGGGGGGTTCGATTCCCCCATGGGCTACGATAACAACAAAAAAGAAGATACAAAATGGCAAATCATAAGTCATCCATTAAGAGAATTCGTCAGACAAATGCACGTCGCTTGCACAATCGCTACTACGCCAAGACGGCTCGTAATGCTGTGCGTCGCTTCCGTGCGCTGACGGATGCTGCAGAAGCTCGCGCAGCTCTGCCTCAGCTGAGCTCTATGCTTGACCGCCTTGCTGGGAAGAACATCATCCACAAGAACAAGGCTGCTAACCTCAAGAGCAAGCTCGCTAAGCAGATCGCTCGTCTGGGCTAACCCGCCACGACTCATCCGCTGTCGCCTCCGCCCCAGGGTGAAGGACGATAGCTCTAGGCGGCCCATTCGTCTATCGGTTAGGACGCAAGATTTTCATTCTTGAAAGGGGGGTTCGATTCCCCCATGGGCTACCACAGCAGAAGCACTGATGCACTCCTCTCACAGAGGGTAGGCGTCAGTGCTTTCTCTTTTTAGTTCCCCTTACCTTACCCAAGCCTTATCCCATGTCTTACTTCCGTACTCTTCTCGTCGGCCTCTCGGCCCTCTTCCTCCTTTCGCTCCCTGCCTGTCAGGGTGGGGGTCGCCAAACGAGCCAGACCGACAGCATCAGTCAGCAGAGCTCCGAAGACTTTGCCTACGCCGTCACCTTCACCCATGCCAAGGGCATCCGAGTGGAGAATCATCCCGACTACAAGCGTCTCATCCTCATCCATCCCGACGAAGGGCACGAGCTGGCCACCTACATCCTCTATCCTCGGGGAAAGGAGCACCCTAAGCTCTCGGCCGAACCGACGGAGTACGTCCCCGTGCCCGTTCAGTCGCTGGCCTGTCTGGCTACCCCGCAGGTGGGAGCTCTCCCACTGCTCGACGCCGTTGACCTCCTCGTGGGAGTCGGCGATCCCAACTATGTCTCCGAGGAACCTCTGCGCCGTCGTATCGAAGCGGGCAAGGTGGAGACGATCGCCAAGGGGATGGCTAAGGATATCGAGCGCATTGCCCTGCTTCGCCCCGAAGTCCTCCTGCAGGACCTGATGGGCGAGCAGGATCAGGACAAGGAGCTCCGTGGGGCGGGGATCCACGTCCTGCAGGACAATGAATGGAAGGAGCGTACCCTGCTGGGGCGTGCCGAGTGGCTGAAGTTCATCGGTCTCCTCGTGGGGAAGAATAAGCTCGCCTCTGAGCGCTTCGCCGAGATTGAGCGGGATTATCTTGCAGCGAAGGCCTTGCTCCCCTCCGCCGAAGAGGCGCTACCCACCCTCTACGGGCAGGACTATCAGGGGGCGTGGTATCTCCCTGGGGCGTACAGCTACGTGGCAGATATGCTCCAGGATGCGGGGCTACGTGCCGAGGTGACGCCCGACGTCGTGACGGGCAAGCCTGTCAGCCTGGAGTACATCTTCGCTCATCACCGAGGGGACAAGATCTGGATCGCCCAGCCTATGTCTCAGATCCGCACCCTTCAGGACTTCCTCGCACTGAACGCTCACTACAAGGACTTCGAAGCTGCCCGATCGGGGAAGATCCTCGTTCCTAATAAGCGGGTCAGTGCCCTTGGGGGGAATGACTTCTGGCAGACGGGCGTCTACCGACCTGACCTCATCCTCAAGGACCTCATTCGTCTGACCCGTCCCGACCTGCTCCCCGACTACGAGCCCGTCTACTGGATGGAGCTCACTCGCTAGGCGCCTTTCGGCAGGCGCTTGGGGCAGGTGAAAAAACGATCCACGGTAGGTCGTCGAAAAAACCTACTGTAGGTCGCCTGACCGACCTACCGTGGGTCGCAGAGGCGATCTACCGTGGGTCGTTTTTGCCCCCTCTCGGAAGGCTTATTCTAAGCGGGCTGTAGCGGGGTGGGGAAGTTCGTCCTTCGGCGCCTCAAAATAGATGCTGGGCGATGCCCCTTCTTCACCCACCGCTCTTCTTGCCTCTTCTCCTGCGAATGAAAGCTGATTCGCTTGTGTGTCTTCTTCCCTCGCTCCGTGCCGAGGAGGTGAGCGCATGGGCTTAGCTCAGAGGGAAATTCCGTATCTTTGTATAACCTCCGTCTCGTACAGACGGCAGGGATCCTAGGCCTCACTCCCATAGGAGAGGAGCCTTCATGTTTAATCGACAGACATATGAAATCAAGACGAATATTGTACATCTCACAGGAGATCTTCCCTTACCTCCCCGAGTCGGACATCTCGATGACGGCTCGCAAGCTGTCACAGGGGATTCAAGAGCTAGGAAATGATATCCGTATCTTCATGCCCCGCTTCGGTCTGATCAATGAGCGACGCAATCAGCTGCATGAAGTCATTCGTCTCTCGGGGATCAATATGATCATCAACAACAACGATCATCCGCTGATCATCAAGGTGGCCTCCCTCCCCGCAGCACGTATGCAGGTGTACTTTATCGACAACGATGATTTCTTCAAGCGTAAGAGTCTCTTCGATGCAGACCCCAAGGCGCAGACCAACGATAACGACGAGCGATCGATCTTCTTCGTTCGTGGTGCTCTTGAGGCGATCAAGAAGCTCCGTTGGATCCCAGATATCATCCATTGCCATGGGACGTTCACGGCGCTGGGTATGCTGTACCTCAAGAAATTCTACCACGACGACCCTTGCCTGAAGAAGGCTAAGATCGTCTACTCGATCTACGATGAGCCAGCACCGGTAGAGATCCCAGAGGGTCTCTTCGAGTGCCTGAAGTTCGATAAGTTCAAGCCCTCTGCTCTCTCCATCCTCGACGGTAAGACAGACTACGAGGCACTGAACCGCCTAGCCATCCACTACGCCCATGGTGTCGTGCAGGGTAGCCCAGAGCTCTCACCCACACTGCGCCAGCATATCGAGGAGAGTGGTGCGCACTTTCTGCCCTATACGGCACTAGAGGAGAGTGCAGCGGCGCACAATGAATTCTACAAAAAGATCCTCCCATGAAGCAGCTACTTCGTCCCCTCCTCTTCGCCTCCTTCGCCCTAGCCGGCACGCTGGCCTTCACCTCATGTGGCGACGACACCCTCTCACGCATCGGAGAGAGCATCCAGCCTGGACACGACAAGATCGAAGGGGAAGCTACGACCCTGGAGTTCGATGCCAAGACGATCGCTACTCCTACGCTCTATACCGACGGGACGCGCTCGCTCCTAGGGGCGCTGATCGATCATACGGGCTCGACAGTCACGGGAGAGTTCATCAAGCAGATCCGTACTGCTAGCCCCACGACCTTCGAGGAGTCGGGCAATGCACAGCTCACCATCGACTCCGTAGACTTCCGTATCTACTACGACCGAGTCGAGGGAGAGAAGACCTCCGAGATCAAGGTCAACGTCTACCAGCTCGCTGAGCCTGTCTCGGCTCGAGGCACGACGTATCAGACCCTCGGAGCCTATCGCAAGGGGGCTACCCTCCTAGGCTCTGCGACGCTACAGCCCTCCAAGGGGACGCCCGTGCAGAAGGGCTCCTCGCTCAACTACCTCTCCATCCCGCTGACGCTCGACCTAGGGAAGAAGCTCTACGAAGCCTCTATCTCTCCGACGCTCAAGGATGCCTTCTCTACGCAGGCACGCTTCGATAAGGAGATCTTCCCCGGCTTCTATGTGACGCCAGCCACCGGTAAGGGCTTCCTCCTGGAGATCGCCGAGGTAGCGCTCCTGATTCACTACAGCGTACCCAAGAAGGACAAGCCTACTGAGCGTACCCGCTACGTCAAGAGCTTCGTCGACACCAAGCTTACAGCTCGCCTCAATGCCCTCAGTAGTGGCGATGTGTCGAGCCTCACAGCGAGCTCTGCCGAATACACCTACGTCAAGGGCCCTGCTGGTGTGACTACCCAGTACATCCTCTCGGTAGATCAGCTCCAGAAGCTCCTCAAGACCACGCCCAAGCCCACGACACTCCCCGTCCCCTCGGGCTTCATTGGTCGCTCCTGGATGCTGGCAGATGCTAACTTCTCCATCCAAGTCAAGAGTCCCGAAGGTCAGCTGACTAACCTCCCCGAGTACCTGCTCCTACTGCCTGCCGATCAGGTGAAGGAATACTTCTCGGCTCAGGTACAGACGCTCCAGGCGGGTAAGTCCTATCTGTCGAAGAAGTACGAGGCGAAGAACAACGCCTACCAGTTCAACAACATCGCCCGTATCGTCACAGAGCACCTCGCCAAGTACGCTACCTATACCGAAGCGGCAGGGTGGACGATCACGACTCCCCTTACCCTGAGTATCGTACCCGTATCGGTCACGCTACAGCAGAATACCATCACGGGCATCTCCGAACTCATCCGTCCGAGCTTCGTCCGCCTCTCCAAGGCTTCGAAGGACCTCCGAGTGAGCTTCGTGAGCGTACAGCTCCAGCAGAAGTAATTCCTATCCAAGGCGCCCACAGAGATTAGGCCAGCGTTCTTCCTCTGAAGAAGAGTCTCCTGCTCTCTGTGGGCGTCGTCGTCTCCCTTATACCACTAGCTCTACACTACACACATGCAGACCTCCATCAAGCTACGCCTGACGGTGATGAACTTCCTCCAGTTCGCTATCTGGGGGGCTTACCTAACCTCTATGGGGCGCTATCTCGGCGCTGCAGGCTTCGGCTCCGAGATCGGTAACTTCTATGCCATGCAAGGCTTCGTGTCGCTCTTTATGCCTGCCCTCATGGGTATCGTCGCTGACCGCTGGATCCCAGCTCAGCGTCTCCTAGGGCTCTGCCACATGATCGCTGGGGCGCTGATGATGGGCGTCTTCCTCTACACGCAGACTGATGCGCCCTCTTATCCCACCCTCTTTACACTCTACTCGCTGAGTGTCGCCTTCTATATGCCGACGCTGGCGCTGAGCAACTCCGTCGCCTACACTTCTCTGGAGCAGGCGGGTCTGGATCTAGTGAAGAGCTTCCCACCGATCCGTGTCTTCGGGACGGTAGGCTTCATCTGCACGATGATCACGGTGAGTCTGGTCGGTGTCGAAGCTACCAGCGGTCAGTTCGCCGTCTCGGGCATTATCGGTCTGGTCTTAGCCGTCTATTCGCAGACGCTACCCAACTGCCCTACGGCGCCCAAGGGACAGAGCAAGAGTCTGGTGGAAGCCCTCGGCCTACGTGCCTTTGTCCTCTTCAAGGAGCGGAAGATGGCGCTCTTCTTCATCTTCTCGATGCTCCTCGGGGTGAGCCTGCAGATCACCAATGGCTTTGCTAATCCCTTCATCAGCACCTTCGGCGAGATACCTGCCTATGCGGATACCTTCGGGGTCAAGCATGCCAACATCCTTATCTCCCTATCCCAGCTCTCTGAGACGCTCTGTATCCTGCTCATCCCCTTTGCCCTGCGTCGCTTCGGTATCCGTCGGGTGATGCTCATCGCTATGACGGCTTGGGTGCTACGCTTTGCCCTCCTCGGCCTCGGTGACCCTGGTAGTGGTGTCTGGCTCTTCCTGCTGAGTATGATCGTCTACGGGGTAGCCTTCGACTTCTTCAATGTCTCGGGTTCGCTCTTCGTGGACAAGGAGACCGACCCCTCCATTCGCTCCAGTGCCCAAGGGCTCTTCATGATCATGACCAATGGGATTGGGGCTACACTCGGTTCGCTGGGAGCACAGGCGGTGATCAATTACTTTGTCAACTCCGAGACGGACACGACGGCTATCCTCGCTGGCTGGAGTATGAGCTGGTATGTCTTCGCTACCTATGCTGCGGTGGTGACGGTGCTCTTCGCCCTCCTCTTCCGCTACAAGACGGAGACCGAAGCCTAACGCCCTCCCTCTCCCCCACGAATCCCCCTTCATCTCCCTCCTGTCGATGAATATCGCCTTTGATGCCAAGCGTATCACGCACAACGCTACGGGACTCGGGAACTATAGTCGCTTCGTGCTGGACATGCTCACGGAGTACCGCCCCGAGAATCGCTACCTGCTCTTCTCTCCCTCCACGGGCAATCCAGCGCTCTACAAGTCCCTCCTCTCCCATCGCTCGGTACGGCTCATCACCCCGCATCGGGCCCTGGCCTTCGCTGGGGGGAACATCTGGCGCAACTTCTCCGTCCCTCGCCAATGTCGTACCCATCAGGTCGACCTCTTCCACGGGCTCACGAACGAGCTCCCCGTGGGCCTCTATCGGGCGCAACGTGTCGGCACGGTCGTCACCATCCATGATCTGGCGTTCATCCGCTACCCGCAGTTCTACAAGCCCATCGATCGCCTCCTCTACCGCAAGAAGTATGGGGCTTCGGCTCGCCATGCGGACCATGTGATCACGGTGAGCGATCAGACTCGTCGGGATGTCATCGATATCTTCGGGGTGGATGAAGATCGTGTGACCACTGTCTATCAGGGGTGTTCCGAGGCCTTCGCCCGTGTGACTCCCGAGGACGAACGACTCGCACGTCAGGCCCTCAACCTCCCTGAGCGCTACATCCTCTTCGTCGGTAGTATCGAGGAGCGGAAGAACTTAGCCCTCATCGTCGAAGCCCTTGCCCAACTCCAAGACAAGGACATTCATCTCGTAGCCATCGGACGCAAGACGCCCTACGTGCAGACCGTCATCGACCGAGCTCGTCGCCTCGGGGTGCTCTCCCGTGTCCATCTACTGCATGGGGTGGGAAGTCTCCTTCTGCCTGGGGTCTATGCTGGGGCGAAGGTCTTCGTCTACCCTTCCCGCTTCGAAGGCTTTGGCATCCCACTGATCGAAGCGCTGAACGCAGGTATTCCCGTCATCGGCGCCACGGGCTCCTGTCTTGAGGAGGCAGGTGGGCCCAGCAGTCTCTACACCGATCCCAACGATGCCACGATGCTCTCCGCCCTCATCGATCGGGTACTGATCGACATCTCCCTCCGCCGTAAGATGATCGAAGAGGGGCGCACCTATGTCGAGCGTTTCTCCCCAAAGCGTCTGGCGAAGGATCTCTCCTCGGTCTACGAGAATGTCCTCTTGACCTACGAATAGTTCGCCTCCCCTCCCTCACCAAAGGGTCGGCCCTTCCCCTCAGGAAGGTGCCGACCCTTTGTCGTTCCCTCCCTCGCCCCTCCCTCCTGCCCCCGCTCTGCCTTTCCTTCCCGCACCCTCCCCACCACCCCTCAAGAAAGCCCCCCATTCATAGCCCCCTCCGACGACCCATTCATGGGTCGCCTCGGTGACCCATGAATGGGTCGCACGAGGACCCCATTCATGGGTCGCACGAGTACCCCATTCATGGGTCCCTTTTGTGCCCCATGCTACCGCCTCCACACGCCCCTACTGAGTTACCTCCCGCCCCATACCTAGACTCCCCCCTGAAATCACTAACTTTATCCCACACAATAACATCTAGCTTAGTACATTCCCATACTAATAGCCCCCATACCGATGACACCCGCCCCTACTTCGAATAAGATCGTAAAGAAAGCTAGCCCCCTAGCTAAACCCTTAACCTATATCCAAAGGCAGAGATCTCTCTTACCCATTGTTGCTCGATGGATGCGTTTGATGCTGACAAAAGATAATCTACGGGCTTATCTTCGGAGACACTGGCGACTTTTGGCTTTGCTCATCCTTTATATCTTCTTTCGCCCCACTTTCGAGGAGAAGCTAGCTTCACTTCTACAATTTTTTGATCCTAGTTGGGGTAGTTTTATTGTCTGGCTAGGTATTGTAGGGATCCTTATAGCCCTAGTTTGTACTCATAGCCTTGGATATGAGTGGTACCTCTTTAGCCAAAAGTATTCAAAGTCGTTTGTGGCGATCTTGTTTGGACTATGGGCTTATTATCATTGGGGTAAGGTTGAGAACTATGAGACGACCCCGACTCCGATCCCCGGCGTCTACTACATGGATATTTTCTTAGTCCTATGTGCTTGCCTGCTAATTGTTAGAGTGAGATCTTATCGAGAGGAACGATGTAGACAGCGTGCACTAAGAGCAAGAATGAGGCAAGCGACTCTCGATGGTATCAAGGAGGGCTACCAAATAGATCAACCCACTATATCTAAAGATGAAGATTTATTAGGGAGGCGAGCAGAGGCTGAGTCCCTTGCTGAGAAAATATTTAAAACAGATACATCAAAGGGTGCCTTTACTTTGGGGTTAACGGCTCCATGGGGGGCGGGGAAAACTTCCTTCATGTTGGTGATGAGGGAATATCTGACGAAGAAGCCTTCTCAGGAAGTGATTGTGATGGCCTTTAATCCTTGGATGTACCGTAAGGCTCCTAATCTGACCCAAGTCTTCTTCGAGGAACTTAGTCGCACCCTTGCTCCCTACAATTCAGATCTTGCGTCGGCCTTTATCCGCTATGTTAGGAGCCTCTTGGCGCAAGAGAGTAGTGCTTGGCTACAGCTTGCAGCTCGTCTTTTGCCTCAGGAATCTAATGAGAAGAGTATTACTGAGCAGTATGAGTCGCTAAGTCAAGAGATCTGTCGATTGGGACGGAAGATATTCATCTTTATCGATGATGTTGATCGCCTTGAGCGTGAAGAGCTGGTTGAACTCTTTGCTTTGGTACGCAACAGCTCCTCCTTCCCATGCATGAGCTACATCCTAGCTTATGATAAGGAGTATGTAGCCTCTCAGCTTAAGGGGTGCTTTGATCAGCATACCCATCGCTATGTGGAGAAGATTCTGCAAGAGGAGTATGCGCTAGCCCAGATCACCCCCGAGCAACTAGAGCAGGCTCTTAAGAGAGAGCTTAAGAGGATTGGATATGGAGCTCTTTGGGTGGCTCTTGAGGAATCTAGGATTCAGATTAGCCATCATCTACCTACAATCCGAGCTGTTAAACGTATCTGTAATACTCTTTCATCCCGTCGTAAGGAACTTGAACGTAATGTTATCCTATTTGATTGGTTTATTCTTGAACTCATACGTACCCAATATCCAATTCTATTTGATTTCTTAAGAGTGAGGCAGCAGCAGGTATTCGAGAGGAGGGGGATGCAGTGTGTGATTGGTGCTATAAAGGTGACAGAGGAAGAACTTGCTTGGGTAGCGAGTTCTCTATTAGACTATCCAAAGTATGGGGTGGTTGTTTCTTTTAGTTGCTATCTCTCGGAGCATCATGAGTACTTTCAGATTAAGAATGTTGCCTTAGTCAATGAGCTTGTGATGGCATTGTGGAGTGGGTCAAGAGGGGTGGCTGAATTGCAGGCTAATCACGTAGATTATATTGGAAGGTATTTTTACAGGGCTCTGAGAGATGATGAAATAGATCTTGGGTCCTTGTGTAAACTATTATCTAGTCCTTTTGAAGCAATTAAACCCTATATTCAGGAAAAATATGCGACTTGCCAGTGGGTGGATTTTTGTTCTAGGATATGCGATGAGGTAGAAAGACAAGAGGATGTTGTTAAGATGCTCGTAATACTCTTTTATATGCACTCTATCTCCACAGAGTTAGAAGCTATTAATTCAATAAACAGGTTGATTGATACCCTCAGAGCTGCGAGCCTAGGAGGGGAGGAGTTTAAAAGAGCATTAGATTATATTCTTGGATATAAGGATATTCGCGTGGGTATACTTCGCTATTTTGGATATGCAGGGGAGTATGGATATAGCTCCACTATTCCATTGAAGCAGGAAGAGCTGGAGGAGATCAAGGAGCGTTTGTTCCTATTGTATGTGAAAGAAGCAAATCCACTTAACCCGATTGAGTGCTATTGTTTATGGTTCCGAGATCGAATTGCGACTAAAGTAGCTTCTCCGGGTGAGACTATCCTAGAGCATAGCAAGGTGATAGCGCATCCCAAGATGGACTCGATGATGAAACAAATTATAGAGAAGAATATAGAGCTACTTATCCCCTGTTTTATCCAGCAGAGTAGCCTAGGTGAAGCAGAGTATGAACTTCTCTTACCTGATCCTATTTGGACTCTAGATAAGGGTGAGAATGATCTAGAGGTCGATTACTTTCCAGACTTTGTTTTGGGGCTAGATGGAGACTCTTCACTTATTGTTAAGGAGTTTCAGGAGTTCCTTCGGAAGTACCTCAAGATAGGATCGAATACAATCCAATTTGATTTCAACCATATTACTCCTGCAAATATCCGATGGGCTAGTATGAATAGGCTTTTATTCCAATGCTGATGAGAGGGCCTAGTATCTATCTCTTCATACTACCCTCGCTTCACCAGCTAGGAATAGTAGCGGAGATTGGCTAACTTTGCTTCTACTCCTTTAGTCTAAGGTCAATACTATGTTTGAGATACTCTCACTCTTCCCCGTGTGGCAGCTGTGGCTCGTCGCTGCATTGCTACTCTTTGCTCTGGAGGTCATTACCCCAGGCTTCATCTTGGCTTGCTTTGGTCTTGGGGCTTTGCTGGCTATACCGGCGGCGCTCTTGGAATGGAGCTGGCTGGTGCAGATCATCTGCTTCTGTGTGGGTAGCCTGGTAGCACTCTGGCTCCTTCAGCCACTGATGTGTCGCTGGTTCGCCTCGCACGATGCGAAGACGGGCATGGATGCTCTGATCGGCAGGCATGTCTTCGTCACGGAGACCATCCCCACCGGTGACGCCGGCGGACGTGTCGCCGTCGATGGCGACAGCTGGCGTGCCATCAGTCACTCTAGTCAAGACCTACCTGTGGGACAAGAAGTGCGCATCGTCGGCTACAAGAGCGTCATCCTTGAGGTCGAGCCTGTCCATCCCTAGCATTCACTCTACTCTCCATCCTTAAATACTCGCTACACCTATGCCTATCGAGCTGATCATCCCAGGCATCCTCGCCGTCCTGGCGGTCGTCACCATCTACAAGGGTCTCTGTATCGTCCAGCAGTCGCAGACCGTCATCATCGAGCGCCTGGGGCGCTACTACCGCACCCTTTCGTCGGGGGTGAACATCATCATCCCCTTCATCGACCATCCCCGTCCTATGCGTTGGCGCTACACCATCCCAGGGCCCAATGGTCAGACCTTCGTCCGCTTCACGGAGATCACTAATATTGACCTACGTGAGACCGTCTACGACTTCCCTCGCCAGAGTGTGATCACCAAGGACAACGTCGTCACCGAGATCAATGCGATCCTCTACTTCCAGATCGTCGATCCCATGCGTGCCATGTATGAGATCCAGAACCTCCCCGACGCTATCGAGAAACTGACCCAGACGAGCCTACGTAATATCATCGGTGAGATGGACCTCGACGAGACCCTTACCAGCCGAGATACCATCAACAATAAGCTCCGTATCATCCTCGACGAAGCCACGAACAAGTGGGGTGTCAAGGTCAACCGTGTCGAACTGCAGGACATCAATCCCCCACGCGATATCCGTGACGCCATGGAGAAGCAGATGCGTGCCGAGCGTGACAAGCGTGCGCAGATCCTCAATGCCGAAGGGCAGAAGGAAGCTACGATCCGTGAGTCCGAAGGGCGCATGCAGCAGGCCATCAACCACGCCGAAGGGGAGCGCCAAGCACAGGTACTCCATGCTAAGGCAGAAGCAGAAGCTAAGCTCCTGACTGCCGAAGCCGAAGCACAGGCCATCCGTAAGATCGCCCTTGCTGTCGAAGGCTCAGGCGCCAATCCTGCGCAGTACCTCATCGCGGTACGCTATCTGGAGACCCTGAAGGAGATGACTTCGGGCAAGGACAATAAGACTGTCTACCTCCCCTACGAGGCTTCGGGCGTCCTCTCTTCACTAGGTGGGATCAAGGAGCTACTGAAGTAGCCTTCCCCCTCACCCTTCCCTCCGACCGCTTCCTCAGCCAAATAATAGAGCTCCATATAGGAGCGTTATATCAGTGCTTCGAGATGCTCCACGCTCGAGCACTCGAGGCACTGATATTCATTACTCTAACCCCAGTTGCTTATGACCCAACCCTACTCCCGTACAGACAAAGAAAAACTTGATCTTATTGCCCGTACTGCCTTCGAGCGCACCCAGCCTCGGCATCAAGAGACGCTGAGACAGCTCCGCATACTAGCTGCGCTCGTCTAGCCCCCTCACCCCCTCATTCCCTATCCCAATGAGTAAGCGACAGGCGATCATATCGCCTTCCCTCCTCTCGGCTAACTTCCTACGCCTGGAGGATGACGTACGCCTCATCAATGAGAGCGAAGCCGACTGGCTACATATCGATGTGATGGACGGGGTCTTCGTACCTAATATCTCCTTTGGTTTCCCTATCCTCGAGGCCATTCGTCCTCTGATCAAGAAGCCTCTGGATGTGCACCTCATGATCGTGGAGCCGATGAAGTTCGTCCGTGAACTCGCTGCCCTCGGGGTGAACACGATGAATGTTCACTACGAAGTCAGCCCCCACCTGCACCGCTCTATCGGTGCTATCAAGGATGCTGGCATGAAGGCAGCCGTGACACTCAATCCACATACGCCCGTAGAGCTACTCACCGACGTACTCGATGAGCTGGATATGGTGCTACTGATGAGTGTCAACCCTGGCTTCGGTGGTCAGAAGTTCATCCCCCGCACCATAGACAAGGTGCGTCGCCTACGACAGATGATCGATGAGCGTGGCCTCAGTACGCTCATCGAAGTCGATGGCGGTGTCAACGCTAAGACTGGTGCTGACCTCGTCGCTGCAGGTGCTGACGTCCTCGTGGCTGGGAGCTACGTCTTCTCTCATGAAGATCCCAAGGCAGCCATCCATAGTCTCAAGGAACTCACTCGCCTCTAAAGTCCGAGCAAGCTACGAGCGAGGACGGCTAAGAGTGATCGAAGATCATTGGCTCGCTAGCCCTATCTTCCGCCTCCTTGCCCTCGTCATCACGGGCTACCTCTCCTACGAACTCATCCCCCATCGCTGGCTAAGCTTCGGCTTAGCTATCGGTGGGGGATGTGCTTTTTCCCTCGGTGCGCTGGCGAGTCTCCGTGGGGGAAGGGCGCTCAGCGGAGTGTGGTGTGCTCAGCGTCGGCTAAGCTGGGGCTTGCGCCTAGGTCTCTACCTGCTCCTTATCCTATCGGCCCGTCTCTACTATGTGCATACGATGGAGCAGAGTACGGGAGGGCTCTTACCCCTTGGGGGAAAGCTCACGGCGATCATCGAAGCTCGGGAAGCTAGCCCAGAGCCTGTCGGAGAAGGAGGTGCAGGGACTGAGGCCGTCGGTGGTAGGACAAAGGCTGTCGGTAGAAGGATTGGGGAAGTCGATAGTGCTATCAATAGGGCGGTGCATGGCGCTGAGGAAGGCGCTCCCTTCGACTCGCCTCGGGGTGAGGAACAAGGAGGCGCTACGTCCATCCCTCGTCAGCAGGGAGCGTATCAGTTGCGTCTTCGCTTGCTTTCTCCTTCGGGAGCTTCATCCCTGCTTCTGCTTTCGCTCCGCTCTGTGCCGAAGGGTGGGGAGAATCCCCTACAAGTCGGGGACACACTTGCCTTCCGTCTGCAGTGGGTGAGCTATACCCGTGATCTCCTTCAGAGGCGACCAAGCTACGGGCGCTACCTACTTAGTCTCGGTGCTGTGGGTAGGGGCGTGGGAGAAGGGCTGTACGTTCGACCCGCTTCTTTTGTCTCGCTCCTTGGCACTAGCCCTCGACTCCTGGCTCTTCGGCTGAGAGATCGGCTTGCTGAGCGTCTCTCGGATACCTCACTGCGGAGGGAGACGAAGCGCTTACTCCTTGGGATGACGCTTGGTCTCGTGTCGCACGACGCTGAGGGGCGGGCACTCCGTCAGTCATTCGCCCGGGGCGGGGTAGCCCATCTGCTGGCAGTCAGTGGCTTCCATCTCGCTGTCGTCATCGGAGCTGTGGCCTTGCTCCTCGGTGCTCTACCGAAGCTCCGGAGGCAGGAGCGCTTACGCTGGGCACTTCTCCTTGTCGTAGCCTGGGCCTTCACCCTGATCTCGGGCTGTAGTGTGCCGACGCTCCGTGCTTCGGGGATGCTGACACTCTATGCTGGTGGTCGTATGCTCCGCCGTCCTACTAGCTTCACCGAAGTGCTTGCGCTACCCGCCTTGCTCCAGCTCGCCTGTAGTCCGCTGAGTCTCTTCAGTGCCAGCTTCCTCCTGACGTACTTAGCGCTGGTGAGTATTCGCCTTTTCTACCGCCCCGTCTGGGGGATGCTGGGGAAGCTCCAGCACCCACTCATGCGCTATCTGTGGGGTTGTCTTGCCCTCAGCCTCGCAGTACAACCCCTCCTCTTCCCGCTCAGCCTCTACCTCTTTGGTACGAGTTCGCTCGCCTATCTATGGACGACCCTTCTGGTGCTTCCACTGGCTACGCTTCTCATCCCCGTGGGGCTACTTCTGATGCTCGTGCTGTCGCTGGGCTTTGTGCCACCGACGCCGATCCTGGGGCTGATGGATCAGGGGGCGTCGCTCCTGTACGAAGGGGTCGCTTGGGCCGAAGGTCTCCCCCTTCTTCAGGTGCATCTCCCCCTCTCATTACCTGAGCTCGTGGGCTACTATGCGCTACTTGCACTCCTCTTTCTCCTGAGCTCTGCCCTTCGGGATAAGCCGACTCCGATAGCCCTTCCCTCCTAATGAGGGTCGCACAAATAATAAGGACGCCCCCCAGTGTAGGAGATCCTACATTGGGGGGCGTCTCTATATCGGTCGACTAAGCTGTGGAGTGGGGGCGGATCACAAGGACCGAGCCCCTACATCCCCGCAGAAGTCTAGTCTTCGTTGATCATGCTGAAGAGCTCTTCGGCAGCAGCACGGGGGCCCGTCTTCGTCAGTCCCTCGACGGCTAGGCCGGTATGCATCTCCCCGACCTTGACATGGCTGTCGAAGAGTGCCGTGAAGAACTGACGGATCAACTGACCAGCCAGCTCCTGCTCCTGTACAGGACCGAAGGGATTAGCGAAGTACGAGGTGACAAGTCCCTGCTCTGTCGTCGTCCCCTTCGCACGACGAGCGCCGGCTTCAAAGATCTTGATCGCCTCTTCCATATCATCGAAGAGACTGATCTTCTTAGCTGCATCCTCGTAGTTATTGGCGTAGAGGAAGTAGTCTACGGGGAAGCCCTTAGAGATCAGTTCATACGTCGAGATAGGTATCGTGACACGGGCGTTGACCTTGTCGGGATTGGTGTAGATCCCTCGGTCAAGTTGGCTGAAGGCATAGGTAGGATCGAGGTCGTCTGTACGGACGAAGGCGCCGATCTCTGTACCATAAGCACGCACGATACCATCTTCGCCGAGGCGGAGGAAGCCCATATCATCGAAGATGACACGCATATGTCGGATGTACTTCTCATTGAGCGTACGGAAGGCTTCTAGGCTTTCGCTCTTCCCAGCACCGCTGTCGCCCATGATGATGATATTGGCTTCACGGCCGTTCTTCAGGATGATGTTGACCATAGCACCATGGATGGGGAGGTTGCCACGGCTCATCTGCTTGAGGTTGTGCAGTGTGAGGAGCATCTTCTTCATATAGCCGAAGTAGTCGATCTCATCGCAGTAGTTGGCGTAGCCGATGAGGATGTCGTTCTTCTTGTCCTTATAGTAGAAGGTGCGCTTCTCGTCATGCCCGTCGGGATAACCGAAGATGTAGATCATATCGGGCTTCTTGCCGACGTACTCATCTTCCTTAGCGAGCTCGAAGAGGTTGGCCAGTCCGAGCCCGTGACACATGAAGTCCTTGTGGAAGTATACGAAGGCCAGCAGGTCGCCTACCTTAGCGGGGTAGAGGAACCATTCATCCTCGTTGAGGATCATATTGGCTACGGGGTTGATCGTATGCTCACGGAAGATCCCATCACGGGTATTCTTCTTCGTGTACGTCACGTAGGGCGGGTTGATGACGATGGAGTTGATGAAGGGGATAGCGGATAGTCCCTTGTACTCCATCGGATAGTTCCAGGGGGCGTCCATCAGGATGAGCCCAGCGTTTGCCCCAGCAGTCGTCTGGCGATAGACCTTACTAGCGAAGCCGTTTACGACTTCCTTCGTCCGGCGGTAGATGGAGAGGATGAGTTCGTTGAATAGCTCGTAGGCCTGGACGAAGCGTACATTCTGCACCCCGTCACCTTGACGCTGGTTGTGGACGACGGCGATGCGCTCCATGCGACGCCAGTAGTGGTAGAGGAGTTCTACGACTTCGAGGAAGAGATCACGGTCCTTGAAGAAGGGCGCATACTTATTGTTGACCTCGAGTATCTCGTCGACGTCGCAGACACTCAGTAGACGGATGACCTCCATGAAGTCACGGATGAGCTCGTCTTCATCGCGGAAGCCCTCGATGAAGGCGTCATAGATGACGGGATTGTCTCTACGGAGCGAGGCGATGAACGACTCGACGACACGCCCATAGGCGTAGCTGGTGAGGATCTTACGACGATTGTCGCAGTACTTGGAGGTGAAGTTGATGATCGCTCGACCACGGTTGAGGGTGAATTCCTGTAGCATTTCTTATGGGATGGTTAATAGCTGAGCAGTGAAGTACTACCACAAATATAGATAAACTTCTCTAATCAAGGGTAGGGTCTACTTATCCTGGTTTTTCGTTGCTTCGATAGGTTCGTTGTTTGCTTGCTGTTTGTGGGTGCGTATGAGCTGCGACGTCGGGCTCCAGTGGCTGATCAGTGCCGTCATCCGTCGGCTCGGTGTCTACGCAAACGTACGAAGAAAGGCGAAGAAATACAAGCCCTCACCCTCGTCCTGACCAATATACCGAGGGCTAGGTATCCGTCCGCTCCTCGCTTCCGTCCTGTCACCCCCTCGGTCATTTCTCACTGTCCGCCCCGCTCTCCGCCGAGAAGCCCTCTGCCTCTACGGCTCCTTCCCCCTCTCCCTACAGCCACTCAGCTACGCCGTTATAGTTACTTTGCCTTGCCTTTACGGCTACTTCACTCTGCACTTTCAGGTCGTTGCTCCCCTTTTCCTGGGAACTTAGCACTAACCTCTCTATTCATCCTCATGAGTCCCTCCCCCGAGGAGAATATAGCTAGACTGAAGGCTGTGCTGGGGCAAAAGCTTATCCCGAGGGAGATCTCCTATGGAAGTGAAGTGTGTGTCTTTTATGGGAAGGGAGATAGGGCGATTAGAATGAGTGCTAATCTTCTGCGAGCTCTTGGGATGCTGTGGAGACGCACGGGGGAACGGCTAGGAGATCGGTTGTGGCTTGACGATGGATGGGAGGCGGAATTACAAGGTGATCGAGGGACGATTACAGAAGAATAGGGGCGGAGTGACATTAGATTAGGTCGGGACTTACGGGAGATGGACTGAGGGGCTATGGTCAGTCGCTGGAGAGATCTATCATGGGTCGCAGGGACGGCTCACTGTAGATCGGTGAAGCGATCTATAGTAAGTCCCTTTAGTATCCTTTTCTGAGTACCCCGCCGACGGTCGATTTATGGAGCAAAATCAAAACAGGTACGACCACCTGACGATACCACTATCGTCAGATGATCGTACCTGCACTTTGAGTTCGCTTAGAGTCGGTCTACGGATCGGGTGAGATCATGAGAGTAGGTACCGATAGATGAGGTAACCGATCACCACGACTGCCGCAATGATCTTGGCTATGAGCTGATAGCGAGCGCTGTCTTCTGGCCCTGCGGTATAGTTCTCATATATGATTTCTGAAGCGGGAAGTCCGAGGTCACTTTGCTTGATGGAGTGCAGTTCAAATTGATCGGGCTCTGCTTTCTTACCTAAGAGCACGTAGGGTATATCGTGGCGCAGTGCGGCCTTCCTGTAAGGGATCCCATATTCGGGCAATGTATAGATGACGATCCCATCGAAGGCATCACTGATCATCGAGATATTCGTGGGTTTTTGGGCATATACTTTGGTGTGCCTTCCCGTCTCTGGCTCCAGAGTCCAGTAGTCCGAACCCGCCCCCATCATCGAGTCGTAGCGCATAGATCCATAATCAAGAGTGGCGACACTGGCCTTGATCTGCTCTAGAGTTTCTTGAGCTATTTCCGTGCCTTCGATAGGGAAGGCATAGACGCTGTAGAAGTTCTCGCTATAAAGGAAGCGACGGATGGGATAATTCCTAATGATGCGAGCCTCGGAGAGCTTCTGAAAGTGCTTCCTTAGCTTCTCGATCGCCTTGGGATTGTAGCCATCTGGTAGAGTCCCCCCGGCGAGTGTTGATGTGAGTTTTGAAATTTCATCCATGGGATAGCCTGTACTTATTGATTGGGTATCACCTGTAAAGTTAGTAAAGTTAGGGGAACGCAAAATGCATGCGAGGTTCTTGCTCCTCCCTTGTTCTGAAAAGCTCTGATGATGCTCCCCTTCAAGGTGTGAGTAAGTACATCTTGTGTGACCATCGTAATAATGCATTCATCTCACAGTATACGTATGTTTCCCCTAGAGCCTAGCAGGCTCGTGCACAAGCTAAGCCTTACCTATAGCAGTGGTAGATTAGATTCGCATCCTTCGGGGCCGAAGGTGATGAAGGAAGATATCGTCTGTGAGTTTTGGGGGATTGGATAAGTTTTCCTACCTTTGCCGAGCAAAAAGGACGTTTTTTGCCTCTAACCTCCACGTCGGGCCTATAGCTCAGCTGGTTTAGAGCACCTGCCTTACAAGCAGGGGGTCATAGGTTCGAATCCTATTGGGCCCACATCGGAGCGCCGAGCACAAGACGTCAGAGTATGCACCTATTGGGGCCTATAGCTCAGCTGGTTTAGAGCACCTGCCTTACAAGCAGGGGGTCATAGGTTCGAATCCTATTGGGCCCACTTGAGTTTCCTTCAGCGAAGGAGCTGACTTCACAAAGCAAGCGCCCATCACTCCCGAGGAGTGATGGGCGCTTCTCCTTTTATACGGCGGTGAAGTGTAGCCAGTTGCTTCGGCGGTAGCAGGTGATCGCACGGGCTACTACGGCTCAGCGAATCGCCGCATAGCAATTAGCCCCCGATCCTCAGCGAGAGGATCGGGGGCTAACTCTTATCTATCCGTGGCGAGCGGGCGGGTAGAGCGCTCCGTGATGGAGGCCCCTCGGCTCACCGCTCGGGGGAGACTACTTCTTAGCTCCGCTGGTGCGAGCAGGTGCAGCAGGTGCAGGACGGATGCCAAGCGCATCCTTGACAGCCTGCGTCAGGTCGAGAGCAGTGCTGCCCATGGCCAGCATGACGCTCGACTCGAAGACATAAGCACAGCCCTGAGCTTCGCAGACCTTGTTGATAGCAGTCGTGACCTTGGTGCGGATAGGCGCCATGAGCTTCTCCTGCTCCTTCTGGATCTCTTCCTGCATCATCTGATAGCTGTTCTGCGTGCGGGCTTCCATCTCCTGGAGTTCCTGCTGGCGACGCTTCTTGATGACGTCCGTCATCGAGGCTTCTTCCTTCTGGTAGGCCTCGAGCTTAGTCTTCATCTCGTCCTGCATACGCTTGATCTCAGCGTCGTACTGCTTAGCGAGGTCCTGGATCTTAGTCGTCGCAGCCTTGACATCAGGGAGTTCTTCCATGATAGCAGCAGTATTGACGACACCGATCTTCTGCTGAGCCTGAGCCGAGAAGGCGAGCGGGAGCATGAGCAGGAGGGAAATCAGAAACTTCTTCATTGTTGGTCTTCTATTACGTTTTATTAGGGTTGAATAATCTTTGGCTATCGGCCACTGAGTCCTAGCATGGAGACGATGGACTCACTGACGTCTAGGGCGGGGTCGGCATATACGATCTTGGAGGAAGATCGGTCGATGATGAGCTGGAGACCACCACGACGTGCGAGCTCCTTCATAGCCGTCCACACACGATCTTGTATGGGCTTCATGAGCGCTTCACGGCGCTTGAAGAGGTCGCCTTCAGGACCAAAGTACTTACGCTTGAGGTCGTAGGCCTGCTTCTCTAGGGCTACGATCGACTCTTCACGTGCTTTCTTCTGGTCGGCGGAGAGGAAAGCGGCTTCCCCCTGATAGGATTTGTAGGCCGTCTCGGCCTTCTTTTCGATCGAAGTTACTTCGTCTTGCCAGCGCTTGGAGAGGTCATCTATCTGGCGGGTCATCGCTGTATAGGCGGGATCCTTCTTGAGGATGAACTCCATATCTACTAGGGCTACCTTCTGTGCTTCAGCTACGCCGAGGGGCAGTAGCAGGAGAGCCAGGAGGAAAAGGATCTTCTTCATAGGGCAAACTAATTAGGTGAGACTTTACTTCAACCCGTACATCGGGGAGAAGGTTCCCGTCACTAGAGGTCACGTCCGAGGACGAAGTGGATGTTGCTACCGCCACGCTCGGAGTAGCCATTAGGACGGTCGAAGCCATATCCCCAGTCAAGACCGAGGAGACCGATCATAGGCATCATCACACGGACACCTATCCCGGCGGAGCGCTTCAGGTCGAAGGGGTTGTAGCGACTGATATCTGCCCAGGCATTACCCGCTTCAGCGAAGCCGAGTACCCATACGGTCGTCGACTGCTCGAAGATAAGCGGGTAGCGAAGTTCAAGAGAAGCCTTCATGTAGGAGTAAGCATAGTCGTAGTTTGCTCCAGCGATCGAGCCGTTCTTGTAGCCTCTCAGGCCGATGGTCTCATTCATATAGTTGCCGAATGAGCCAGACATCATGTCCCCCCCCATATAATACGTACCGAAGGGTGAACGCTTGTACTTGTTGTAGCTATTGATGATCCCCCCTTCGACACGGGCCATGAGCACCGGCGTACGCTTCACCGTAGCGGGATTCATCAGCGGAAGGAAGACCTTACCCGAATACTTCCACTTGTGATACTCGATGAATCGGTATCGGTCTGCTATGGGAAGAGAGGGGTCGGAATAGTCCTTCTTGTCGAAGAGTGAATAGGGAGGCGTGAGACTTACCGAGAAGGAGAAGTCCGATCCACGACGTGTGTAGACGGGATTGTCCGTAGAGTTGCGGTCGATGCGCAGCTCAAGGTTGATGTCATTAGCGCTACCCTGGTGGAAGTTCTCAAATGTATTGTACGTCCAGTTATTGAGACGGTAGTGGGTGAAGTTGAGTGAAGCGGTGAGCTGGAACCAGTTATCGGGCCAGTTGAGACGGCGTCCGTTGGCGATGCTCATACCTATAATGCTCAGAGATTTGTCGGCATCGTACGAATCTTCATAGAGCGAAGAGCGGCCCTGTCCCGCCTGATCGTAGTAGTTGCCATAGCCACCGTAGCCCCCGTATCCGTAACCGCCGTAGTAGGGATTATAGTAGCCCGAGCCGTAGTAGTTGCGAGCCTGCCCTGAGTAATAGCGCTGGTCGATGGCCGTCATACGTGAGTAGAAGGCGCTTACCGAAAGAAGGTTGGGGCGCTTACCACCGAACCAGGGGTCACTGAAGGACACACTGATCTGATTGTAGTAGCGAGCATTCGTCTGCCCATTGATCGAGAGCTTCTGACCATCACCCTGTGGGATGATGCCCTTATACATACTCGGGCGGAAGAGATTCTGTATGGAGAAGTTCGTGAAGGTAAATCCGATGGATCCGATCAGCCCCGTCTGGCTCCAACCAATAGAGAGGTTGAGCTGGTCATTGCTCTTCGGCGTCAGGTCATACTCGATATCTACCGTCCCGCTCTGAGGATTGGGCACGGGCTTAGGTATAGACTTCTCAGCGTCGAAGTGGCCAAGCTGGTTGAGGATACGGAAGGAGTTCATCAGATCTTCCTTACTGAAGAGCACCCCTGGCTTGGTATAGAGCTCACGACGTACCACATCCTCGTAGACGATATCATTACCTCGGATGATGACCTTGTCGATGGTAGCCTGGGGCCCTTCGGTCACTCGCACCTCGAGGGATACGGAGTCACCCTGGATATTGGTCTCGATCGGGTCGACGCCAGCGAAGATATAGCCGTTGTTGTAGTAGAGATTGCTCACAGCATCTTCGTCGATGGTCAAGCGATTCTCTAGACGCTTCTGGTCATATACATCGCCCGGACGGATGGCAAGTAGCTGAGAGAGGATCTCGGATGAATACTTAGTATTCCCGACGAAACGGATATCCTTGATGTAGTACTTCTGACCTTCGTTGAGCTTCAGATAGATATCTACCTTGCGCGTACCTGGTACGGGCACGATACTATCGCTGACGAGCTCCGCATCACGGTATCCCGCCGCCTGGTATCGCTTGATGATATTCTGGAGGTCTTCCTTATAATCGGCGTCGACGAACTTCTTTTGCTTGAAGATCTTCAGCAGAGACGAGAGCGCACGTCCACGACCGAGGGAGAAGCCTTCATTCGTCTTGCCCATGGCCATACGTAGCTGGTAGTCGGTGAGCGAGCTATTCCCTTCGAAGAAGATATTACGCACCTTCGTCTTGCCACTACGATCGATGTCGAGTGTCAGGTTGACGTAGCCGGGTTGTCCTGGAGCCTCGGTCTCACGGATGGTCATCTTCATGTCTCGGAAGCCCTTCTCGTCGTAGTATTTCTTGACGAGCTGGCGTGCACGATCAAGCGTATTGGGCGAGATCAGCGATCCCTTCCTCAGGCCAGTACGTTTCTCCAGCTCCTCACGATCACCCTTCGAGACGCCGGTGAACGTTGCTTCGGAGAGGCGAGGACGTTCAGTCAGGGCGATCTCTAGGTATACTTTGTCCCCGACATACTTGGAGACGAGGACCCGAACATTGGAGAAGTAGCCCGACTGCAGGAAGCGATTTACCGCCGAAGTCAGTGCAGGCCCGGGGATCTGTATCTCATCTCCTTCGTTGAGTCCCGAGAGACTACTCAGGACATAGTGGTCATAGCTGGTCGATCCCGTGATCTTCACCTCGGCGATCGTCTTGGTGGTGGGATGCTCATAGCTCACAGTCGGGGCGATGACTACAGGCTCGCTCGTCTTGGTCGAGTCTACAGGGAGCTGTCGGAGTGTATGTGACTTGGCCTCTACTGAGCTTACCACGAGGAGCGAGGTAAGTAGTAGGAGTGCTGGGATTCTCTGCATAGGGTCTATTATCGTCGTGCTGGTCGGGGACGTTAGTCCTCCAGCTGTATTTGTTCGCTTGTCTTACCGAAGCGCCGTTCGCGTGCGGTGTAGGCCTTGATAGCATCCAGTAGCGCCTCTCGTCCAAAGTCAGGCCAGTAGACTGGAGAGAAGAATAGCTCGGTATATGCGGCTTGCCAGAGGAGGAAGTTACTGATGCGCTCCTCCCCACCTGTACGTATCAGGAGGTCTGGATCAGGGAAATCGGCGGTGTCTAGATGACGTGAGATGACCTCTTCGTTCAGCTCATCGAGGGAGAGTTTACCTGAAACTACTTCGCTCGCTATACGATGTGTAGCTCGGAGTAGCTCGTCACGAGAGGAGTAGCTCAGGGCGATGATGAGGGTGAGACCCTTATTGTCTCGAGTCTTCTCTATGCTCTCACGGAGTGCTTGCTGGGCATTCTCGGGGAGTCTAGCGATATCGCCGATGGCTCGTATCCGTATATCCTGCTTGTGGAGCTCGGGAGTCTCGGAGTGGATCGCAGATACTAGGAGGCTCATCAGCGCTTCGACTTCCTCCTGCGGGCGAGACCAATTCTCGGAGCTAAAGGCATACACGGTGAGGAAGTGTATGCCGAATTCGACCGCCGCACGTAGCGTCTCCCGCAGAGCTTCCTGTCCCTGGATGTGTCCATCCGTGCGGGGAAGCCCACGTTGCTTTGCCCAGCGCCCGTTCCCATCCATGATGATCGCCACGTGCTCGGGTATTCGGAGCTCGGGCGACAGGTCAGCTAGGTGTGAAGGCGTCGTCATTGACACGTTTTCTTTCTTATACTATTTAGGGTATGTATGGGGCACTAGCCCTATACAAATATACTTATATCTTAGTTACAGCTATATCGCTGTCGGGGCGCTAGGCTATAGTGGAGTCCGATGGACCAATAGCCGTAGCTGTCGTGGTGCTTGATGCTCCCTCGCTGATCCAGTCCGAAGGGGTTAGCCATCCAAGAGGCGGGGCCCAATCCCTCGAGATGATCGGTGAAGGTACGGCGTAGTGTCCAGCTCGCCGATAGAGCCCAGCGGGGGCTTAGCCTGTACTTCATCCCGAGACGAGCGTATACGCCAGGGATGAGCTGTAGCTTGGAGTCGCTCACTCCGCCTGCAAGTCCGAGCCCCGCACCGATGAAGGGCGTCCAAGATCTCGTCCCAAGGTAGCGCTCCCTATCGCTGTAGGGGAAGAAATGAAATTCTCCTCCGAGAGCGATATCCGTCAGTGTACGACTGAAGCTCAATGTACGGCCGTCCGATGGATAGGTATTCGAAGCGAAAGTACCTGATCCCCTTAGCCCACGGAGCGCTAGTTCGCTACTCAGTGTCCAGCGAAGAGATAGGACTCGTCTCAATTCTAACGCAATACCAAGGCTTTGTGGTGCGATGATTCCCTGTCGTCCCAGGTCGCCGATGTAGTAGTTCGACGCCAGCGAGGCGCCGAACTCATACCGATATTCCTGCGCTTCGGCTCTCTGTAGCCCGAGATAGGAGCAGAGGAGAAGCGTAGCACTGAGGAGGAGCTGTCGCATCGGAGCAGAGGATCGCTGGGGATGGGGTTAGTCTTCGATGGTCTTCAGCCCGCCGAACTTCCCTACGAAGAGCTTGGCTGACTCGCCACTCGACTTCGCTCCACGAAGCAGGTAGATCGTCTCTCCGTCTGCTGAGGGGAAGGCCTGCAGTGGATAGCCTGCGAAGTCGGTCAGTGTGAGACCGGAGAATGCCGTCGTGCGGGCAGACTCCCACGAGCGGCCGTTGTCGCTGGAGATATAGAGCTCGAGTCCCTCTGTAGTAGAGGCGAAGCGGTAGATACGCTTCTGACTGGGCACATAGGCTAGAGTCTGAGCTGTGACAGCCTTTCCTTCGCTGATCTTCCCGCCGACGATCAGCCAGTCGTGGCCGTTGGTCGTGGACCAGAGATTGGGACTTGCCTTCCCGCTAGCGGTGATCCCGCCTGCCAGATACAGGGCATTACCCTGATAGTTACCGCCAGCGAGCTCGTAGCTTACGGTCTCTCCCGAGGAGGGGAAGGCGCCATCGGGCGCTTCGCCGATATGAGTCACCGAGCTGGATGCAATACCGTAGGTGAGGAAGGCCTTAGATCCGGCGGCGTTTGCACCGAGGAGGGTGAGCGAAGAGACGCCATCGATCTTGAGCCCACCGAGTATAAGGTTAGGCGAATAGTCGCCCGAGAGCGCCTTATGAGCGAAGGTCAGCCCTGAGCCTTCGTAGAGCTTCGAGGCACTTGTCGTAGCATAGAGCTTGCCTCCGTAGGAGACGACCGAGGTGAAACGCTCTCCTGCAGGGATACCTGTCAGAGAAGCGTCCTGCCAAGAAGCCGTAGGACTGGCGAACGTGCTAGCAGCACTCGCCCCACTGGGCTTGACATAGTACATCGTACCACCGTCACCTGAGGTCATGACCGTGGAGAAGGCCGAGCCGAATGCAGGTAGTCCCGAGACCGATGCTTCGGACCAAGAGAAGGTATGTGGGTCTTCTCGGTAGCGCTTGAAGGTCACCTTGTAGGTGTAGCTCTGTAGCTGGCCGCTCCGGTCCTTGGTGCTGACACGTAGCTGTATGCCATGTAGGAGGGCATCACTCTTAAAGGTCTGCTTCTCTCCCGTCCACTTCGTCGTCTTACCATCGGCAGTGATCACCTCGATCTGTGCTCCCTGCGTGGCGCTCTTTATGCGAAGACTGAGGTCATAGCTCTTAGAGCTGTAGGGGAGTGCCTGTGGATTGTAGATTCGTCCCGTCTCAGTATTGCGGATGACAAAGGCAGCCTTGGCGAGGGCTTCCTTCATATCCTTGTCGGCTGTCGAGAGAGCGAAGCCTGTGATTTGGCTATTGTAGAGCTGGAAGTCCTCTAGTTCTACCTTCCTTTTGCTGTTACAGCTCGAGGTGCTGAGGACAAGAGCCAGGAGACCAAGGGCCACGGGGGCTATGGAGGTGATACGTCTCATGCTTATATCTATTGTATTGAGCGAGCTCATCTTGATACTTTGGGTGTCGGGCTACTTGATACGAAGCTTCAGGATACAAGAACCCAGCCTAACACTAGGGCACAAAGTTATAAAGAATCCCCTAAGTCAAGCCTCTCCACTGCAGAGTGTGTGCCTTAGGAGGAAAGGAAAAGGTTGACCCTACTCTTCGGTGGGGCCAACCTGGCTGTATGAATGGGGCGATCTCGCTACGGGAGAAGGCCGATGGAAGTGGCTGTATTGTCCGCTCTATTTACCTGTATTCGTCGGAGGATTTACGGGCACCTGTCGCCTTCTTTACCTGCGATCAGGTGGTGGATAGAAGTGCATCCGAGCGGAGCGCTCGTGTGGCGGAGGAGTGGACAGCATGACGGCTCCTCAGCGCCTTCAGTCGCTAGCGCTTGTGCCGAGCGAAGAAGCGACGGGCGAAATCCTTACAGACGAAGGGTAGCCGCACGAGTTTCTCGCCCGACAGCACGGAGCGACAGCGTAGATAATAGGTACGCTCGAGTTCGGCTTCCTTCACGTGGAAGTCCAGAGTCTGCTCAAAGAGGGAATTGAGTTCCTCTGCCGTGAGCGTCTTATCCTGACGGTGGAAGCGGTTGGCTAGGTTCTTCGAGCCCATCCATAGGGCGAAGCGCTTATCGTCAAGCTCATTGAGAATGGGCATCAGGCCGTCGATCTCGGTCGTCGATAAGCTTAATTCCTTGATGAGGAAGGCACGCTTCTCCTGACGTACCTTGTCACGCATGGCGTTCTTAGCCTGCTCGGGAGTTGGTTTTTGCTTTTGAGGGTTCGTCGCCTCAGCGGAGACGAAGAGGGTCAGTGCAAGTAGAAGGTAGAGGAATCGCTTCATAGTAGGCTCGGAGTTAGTAGGAGGTCAGGGTGGCGGTAGGGGAAGAAAGTGCGTCCTCCAGCTCGCTGTAGTAGGTCGAGTATCCTTCGGAGGCCGTCATGCGCTCACCATAATCGGCGTAGTAGTCCGTGTAGTCGTCGTCGGAGCTCTGGGTCGTCTCCGTCTTAGCTACCTGCTGAGGAGCTGGGTCGGGACGGAAAGCTCGGAAGATAAGATTCATCGAGACGAACATCGCCGCAAGATAGACGATGGGCCGTAGGCGTATCCAGAGCTTGGGCTTGGCTACGGGGAGCGCTTCCTCGGGCTGAGACTCGGGGATCTGTGCCATGATGCGATCCTCCAGAGTATCGAAGTATCCGGAGGGGACACCGTAGTGCGCCTTGCTCTCTTCGGCTGATGGGAGATTCGGTTGCTTATTCATATCTGTAGAGAAGTCCGGTGATCGGAGCTTCAACACTGAGACAATTCGTTGGGGCGAAGGTTTATTTCTCTGCTTGGAGGAAGTCAGTGACTTTCTTCACTGCATGATGGTAGGAGGCTTTCAGCGAGCCCTCGGAGGTGCCAGTGAGGGCAGCCATCTGGTCGTAGGGCAATTCATCGTAGTAGCGCAAGCGGAAGACCAGCTGTTGCTTGGGGGGTAGACTGAGGATCGCTTGCTGTAGGCGCACCTCGGCGGCATCGGCATCGAAGTACTCATCTGCCGTGAGGCGCTCCAGAAGATAGAGCGAATCGCCCTCGTCGGACGGCGAGAGGAGGTGCTCTTCTTCGTGACGACGCTTCTTGAGGAAGTTCAGTGCTTCGTAGAGTGCGATACGATAGAGCCAGGTGGATACCTTAGCTTCGCCTCTGAATCCTTCGATCGCTTCCCACGCTTTGATGAAAACGTTTTGCACCAAGTCGTCCGCATCCTCGTGGATATAGACCATCCGACGGATCTGCCAATAGATCTGCTGGGAGTAGAGTCGTACGACGGTGGCGAAGGCTTCACGTCGGCGCCGAGGATCGGCTAGTGCATCCTGAAGCTCTTCTTCGGTGATCACGGGGCGAGTCATGAGTGGCTCTTCTTGCTCTTAGTGGATGTGGAGACCTCGGGTGCCTGTACGGAGTAGGTCAGTTCGCCACGGGGCGAGAGCCCGACTTCCAGTGTCCCGCCAGGCAGTAGCTGTCCGTCGAGGATCAGCTCCACGCACTTGTCCTCGACGAGTTGCTGTAGGCGACGGCGTAGTGGTCGTGCTCCCATCGTGCGGTGGCTCTCATCGAGGGCGAGGTAGCGCTTAGCTTCGTCGGAGATGACGAGCTGGTAGAGCGAGCTGGACAGGCGCTCGGTGATGGGACTAAGCTCCAGCTCAGCGATCTTCGTGAGTGATTCGTCACTGAGACTATCGAAGGCGACAGTCTCATCTAGTCGCCCGAGGAACTCTGGACTGAAGGTACGCTCCAGCGCCTTACGGACAATACCCTCCCGTCGTACCGACTCATCTCGCTCCGTGGAGAAGCCTATGCCCCGAGCGAATGCCTTAGCTTCACGAGAGCCTACATTGCTGGTCATGATGATGATCGTATTGCGGAAGTCGACCGTACGCCCTTCGGTGTCGGTGAGTCGGCCGTCATCGAGGACCTGGAGTAATATATTGTAGATGTCGGGATGTGCCTTCTCGATCTCATCCAGCAGGACAAGGCGGTGGGGCTTGGTACGGACGGGCTCGGTGAGTTCCCCTCCTTCGCCGAAGCCTATATAGCCAGGAGGCGCCCCAATAAGGCGGGAGACGGCGAAGCGCTCGGAGAATTCGCTCATGTCGATACGTACCATAGCGTCTTCGCTACCGAAAAGCTCCTTGGCAAGTGCCTTAGCTAGATAAGTCTTACCAACACCCGTAGGGCCGAGGAAAAGGAAAGAAGCGATGGGTCGCTGGCTATCCCTGAGGCCGAGACGTGCACGCTGTATGGCACGACTTACGGTATCGACAGCATGATCCTGACCGATGATGCGTCGCTTGAGCACTGAGGGCAGTGCACGTAGACGCTCCAGCTCGGTGCGGTCTTCTATTTGGTCGAGGGGTATGTTGATGAGGCGGGAGAGACCCTTCAAGGTATCTGCTTGGGTCACTTGCATACGAGCGCCGATATTCTTGCCGTAGAAGAGGCGACCATTACGGCGTCGAGCTTCGCCCCCTGCGGCATCGAGGAGCTCCGACAGGGCGAAGAGGCGAGGAAGATGTCCTAGGTAGCGCTCGGCGAGTGCCTGATGTTCGGCGAAGTCTTGCTGGAAGTTGACTCGGTAGAAATCAGCTATCTGCCCCCGACGCTTCCTATAAGCCTGCTCGAGACGTGCACCAGAGAGGGGCTCAAGTGTATATCTCACGACAGAGCGAACTACGCCTTCACTCCGCTCGATTGCTTGTGTGTAGCCCGAGGGAGTGGTCGTACAGATGCACTGGAGTCCACGCTGCTCGAGCCCGAGGAGCAGGAGATCAAGGACGTCTATACCACCACCCCGATTGGAGCTCTTCAGTATATGGATGTCCTCGAGATAGAGGAGGGTCGTGGGGTATGCCTCTAGTTGCTCGAAGAGGGAATGTAGGAATTGCTCCGCTCCGCCCATCATCTGCCCCGAGACTAGAAGTCGGGTGAGGTTGAGCTGCAGAAGATTCGTGTAGCGGAAGCCTTGAGGAGGGAGGACTTGGTCGGGATAGCGCAGCTGTCTGGGCTGGTCCCCAGCGAGGCGCTCACGCTCTAGAGCACGGCTGAGTGCTAGGATAAGCTCCCGCTTCCCTGTATGTGCTTCGCCCACGATCACCGGTGAGCAGCGTCGCTCACGGGCAAGGATCTGGAAGATACTTCCTATCTCTTCCTCATAGAGGTTGTCGGTCACAGCCTCCTGACTATAGAGCCCCCGATCATCGATAAGCTCTTGTCCAAACTCCTCGTAGGGGAAGCCTGCCTTGCGCTTGCCCTTCGACGGGATCCCCTCCAGCATCTTGTCTACCTGAGCACCGATGGAGTCGGCGAGCTGATTGAGTAGCTCTTCGTCGGGGATGTAGCGCCCATCCTTCCCCTGAGAGAAGGCTGCGATGGGGACGAAGTCACCGTTGAGCTGGACGGCTGCCCGACGTACCTGCGGGCGCTCTTTGCGGGGAGCAGAGCCGGAGGAAGAGCCCTCACGGAGGCGATCCATCTGTAGGAGCTGACCTACGTACTTGATCTCATCATCCTGCTCCTCTGTGATCCCATGTCGGGAGAGGAAGGTAGAGAGGAGGGAGTACGGACTGAAGATAAGACTATAGAGGATATATAGGGGACTGATGGCTGGAGCTCCGACGAAGGAAGAGATGCGAGCTGCCCGTGCTAAGACCTCATGTGCATTGATGCTGTAAGGCAGATGCCCCTCTGTCCGCCCTTCGGACGGACCCAGATGCTCCTCCAGATCCTGCAGTAGTTCGGGGATAGAGAGCTGTCTATTGGTGAGGAAGGTGATCGCTCTATTCGTCCCTTCCTTGAGGATACCCCACAGCAGGAGGTCAGGGGTGAGTTCGGCTCGCCCCAACTCCTGTGCATGCTCGGTAGCTAGCTCTAGAGCACTGCGGAAGGTGTCAGTATAGTTGTATTTCATGCCGGGTCTATCGTGGCTTGCTTGGAGGGGGGTAGGGGAGGGGAAGGTGCTCTACTAAGCCTTCATCTGGATAGCGTGGAGCTTGGCGTAGTGTCCACCGAGGGCAAGGAGCTCCTCGTGGGTACCCTGCTCGACGATACGCCCACCATCGACGACGCAGATCACGTCGGCGTGGATGATCGTGGAGAGGCGGTGGGCGATGACGATGGTCGTGCGACCCGACATGAGGTGATCCAGAGCGTTCTGCACGAGACGTTCGCTCTTCGTGTCCAGGGCGGAGGTAGCTTCGTCGAGGATGAGTATAGGAGGGTTCTTGAAGACTGCACGGGCGATCGATAGACGCTGGCGCTGACCTCCCGAGAGTTTGCCCCCTCGGTCTCCGATATTCGACTGGTAGCCATGGGGCATCTCCCGGATGAACTCGTCGGCATGAGCTACCTCGGCAGCACGGCGTACGGCCTCGGGGTCGGCGCCATCGACCCCGAAGGCGATGTTGTCGAAGACTGAGGCATTGAAGAGGATCGGCTCTTGGTTGACATTGCCCATGAGCCGGCGTAGGTCGGAGACGGCTACCTCACGGATATCCGTCCCGTCGATGGTGATGCGCCCCTCGACGACATCGTAGAAGCGAGGGATGAGGTCTACCAGGGTGGTCTTCCCCGAGCCTGAGTGTCCGACCAGAGCGACGGTCTGTCCCTTGCGGATCGTGAGGTTCACATCCCTCAGCACCCACTCGTCGGCATAGCGGAAGGATACGTGCTCCAGAGTGATTGAGTCCTTGAAGCTGATGGGCTTAGGCTGCACTGGGTCGACGATGGTACTCTCGGCCTGAAGGATGCGGTCGACACGCTCCATTGATCCCATCCCCTTGCGGATGGCATAGGCTCCCTTGCTGAGGTCCTTCAGCGGGTTGATCAGGCTGTAGAAGATCACCAGATAGTAGATGAAGGTCGAAGCCGTGATGCTACTCTCCTGATTGAGGATCAGCGAGCCCCCGTACCAGAGGACGATGGCTATGGTGGTGGTACCTAGGAGTTCGCTCACAGGATGAGCCAGGAGCTGTCGGCGACTCACACCCATGACGGTGTGGCGATACTCCTCATTCGACTGGACGAAGCGCCTGTCGACGAACTCTTCGGCGGTGAAGGCCTTGACGATGCGAAGCCCCCCGAGGGTCTCCTCGACTTGGCTAATGAGCTGCCCCCACTGGTTCTGTGCCTCGAGGCTGGTGCGCTTGAGGCTCTTGCCCACACGCCCCATGATGAAGCCCGCCAGAGGCAGTACGAGGAGGACAAAGATCGTGAGCTGCCAGCTGATCAGGAGCATCGACCCCAGATAGACGAGGATGAGGATGGGATTCTTCAGTAGGAGGTCGAGTGAACTCATCACAGAGTTCTCCACCTCGCCGACATCTCCCGTGATACGTGCCAGCACATCGCCCTTGCGCTCTTCGCTGAAGAAGCCTAGAGGGAGGGCCAGGATCTTGCGGTTCAGCTGGTTGCGTAGGTCTCGTACGACGCCCGTACGGATAGGGATGAGGAAGAAGCCACCGAGATAAGTAGCTCCTACCTTCAGCAGGGTCATCAAGACTAAGTAGATGCCGAGGATGATCAGCGTGAAGGATGCTCCCTTCGTCTCGATCAGGTTGGAAACGAAGTAGCCGAAGTTATTCGTCACGACATGCGTTACCTCCGACCAACCCGCCCGAGAAGTGAGGTCGAGCGAACTGAAAGGGATGTAGGTCGTGACTCGCTCCTCGATCTGGAAGAGGATGTTGAGGATCGGCATCACGAGGGAGAAGGCCACTAGATTCAGCAGAGCGCTGAGAATGTTGAAGATCACCGACAGGCTCAGATAGCCCTTGTAGTAAGGGGCTATGAAGCGGCGGATCAACATGAATATATCTTTCATCTACTTGTCTGGGGAGCCTTGAGCCCGCTCTGGAGGGCTTCCCGCCAGAGGCCTCTGAGGCAAATTCGTCTATTACAATTATTATATCAAAGATACGACATTAGCTCGACCTCTGAGTTCGAGCTGGCGTGTGGGTCGTGAGGAGGGCTTCTGAGGGAAGGGAAGGAGTGGGAAAAAGTAGTGCTTCGGAGCACTCCCGTTCGAAGTGCTGACTTTGCGCTTGTGGAGCGGGATCTACGACCCTTTTTGAGCATACTCTTGGGAGGGGGGCAAAAGGACCCTACGGTAGGTCGTCGATGCGACCTACCGTGGGTCGTCGAGACGACCTACAGTAGGTTTTTTCGACGACCTACCGTAGATCCCATTTGGGGCTCTTCGGAGGGCGGTGTACAGCCTTCGGGAGAAGGCTTCTAGAAGGGTGCGAGTCGACCCCTCGAAGTGCAGCGAACTTCCGCCTAGCTGTGTGGCGTGCTTCTCCTCCTTCCAGAGGTGTAGGTAAAAAGGGAGGGAGACCCCAGGATAAGTTGCCTTATCGTGGGGCCTCCCTTCGGAGAGTCGAGAGTAAGGGCAGAAGCCTTACTTCGTGTGCTTAGCGAGGATTTCCTGGACGGTGTCGATCTCGAGCGTGTGAGCTGCACCGGTCTGACCGACCGTACCACTCATGTAAGCTACCTGAGTCTCAGGGGAGAGGATGCCATCCTTGATGAAGCTCTGGATACCTGCAGCAAGACGGCTCTTGGAGCAAGAAGCATCTTCAGCGTAGTGTGCGGTGACACCGTAGCTTAGAGAGAGACGGCGAGCGAGCGTAGCGTCGTAGCAGATGGCGCAGACGGGTACGGTAGCACGGAAGGAAGAGAGGTAGCGAGCCGTACGACCCGTGAAGCTGTCGGTGATGATGGCTTCGGTGTCGATCTGGTCGACGCTACGTACAGCCTGCTTGGAGAGGAAGGCGGTCGTGGTGCTGACTTCCTTAGAGTAAGGTACTTCGTTAGAGTACTCACGCTCCAGAGTCGTCTCTGCTTCGCGGATGATGCTAGCCATGGTCTTGACAGCCTCCAGTGGGTACTTCCCGTTAGCCGTTTCACCAGAGAGCATCACAGCGTCCGTGCGGTAGTAGACAGCGTTAGCGATGTCGCTGACTTCAGCACGAGTAGGCAGAGGATTGTCGATCATCGTGTGAAGCATCTGCGTAGCCACGATGACGGGGCGCTTAGCAGCGATACACTTCTTGATGATCATGCGCTGGATGGAGGGGACCTTCTCAGCGGGGACTTCGATAGCGAGGTCACCACGAGCGATCATGATACCGTAGCAGGAGTCGATGATCTCATCGATGTTGTCTACCCCTTCCTGGTTCTCGATCTTAGCGATGATCTTGATATCGCTGTTGTGCTCGTCGAGGATCGCCTGGATCTCCTCGATGTCCTTCTTGTTGCGGACGAAAGAGTGTGCGATGAACTCGATCTTCTGAGGGATAGAGTGGAGGATGTTGTTGCGGTCCTTCTCGGTCAGAGAGGGCAGGTCGATACGTACGCCAGGTACGTTGACGCTCTTGCGGCTACCGAGCTTCCCGTTGTTCTGACATACGGTGTGGAGCTTGTCGTCTTCCTTCTTGACTACGTCGAAGGCCAGCGCACCATCGTCGAGGAGGATACGAGCACCTACGGGTACGTCGTGTACGAAGTTCACGTAGTTGACATTGATGACTTCGTTGTTGGTCTTAGCCTCGGGGTTAGCCTGGAAGATGACCTGGTCACCGGCGCGGAACTCACGCTTGACTTCAGCATCTCCTTCGAGGACCGTCGTACGTACTTCTGGGCCCTTGGTATCCAGCAGGACGGCGACACTAGGCGAGACAGCACGGGTGTTGTTGATGACCGTGGTGATCCCTTCCTTGGTCATGTGGGCGGTGTTCATACGGACGACATTGACACCAGCCTCTACGAGCGGACGGATGAAATCTACGTCGCAGCGTAGATCCGAGATAGTAGCTACAATCTTTGTTTTCTTCATAATTCCTATTAGGGTAATAAACTATCTGTTGGGTGAAGCGCCCCCGAGGATCGCCTCTATAGCCAGGCGATAGCCATCCATGCCGAAGCCGACGATGACCCCCTGACAGGCGCTCGAGAGGAGCGAATGCTGGCGGAGCTCTTCACGCTGATAGACGTTAGAGATATGGACTTCGATGGTGGGGGGAGTGATAGCTCTGAGCGCATCGGCTAGAGCGAGGGAAGTATGGGTGTAGGCACCTGCATTGAGGACGAAGGCATCTACGCCAGCATCTTGGCTCTCATAGAGCCGATCGATAAGGGCCCCCTCGTGGTTCGACTGGAAGTAAGTCAGTCTCAGACGATCATCATACAGCTGGTGGAGCGTCTCTAGGCAGGAGTCCATCGACACGGTGCCGTAGATACCTGGCTCACGCTTCCCTAGCCTGTGTAGGTTAGGGCCGTTGATGATCTCTATCCACATTTGATCGTTGCTGGGGGGTATTCTTTTTGTCTGCTTATCTTACCTTTGCAAAGATAATTTAAAATTCTCACTTTCGTGATGTTGCCCTCCGATATTCGCACGCAATTCCTCTCCTATCTTCGCTTCGAACTGAACCTCTCTGCCAACACCTGCGAAGCCTACCTCTCCGACGTCGACAAGCTCCTGAGCTATCTCGACTCCGAAGGGATCCAGATGGAGGAGGTCGACTATCCACGACTCCAGCACTTCATCGCCACCCTACACGATCTGGGCATCAGCCCCACGTCGGTCTCCCGCATCATCTCGGGGATCCGCTCCTTCGGGCGCTATCTCCTCCTGGAGGGCTATATAGAGACTGACCCCACGGCTCTGCTGGAGGTGCCTCGCAAAGGGCGCTACCTACCGATGGTGCTCACCACCGAAGAGATCGACCGGATCATCGAGGCGGCTGGGAGCAAAGGTGGGGTAGAAGGTCAGCGCAATCGGGCCATCATCGAGGTCCTCTTTAGCTGTGGCCTGCGGGTGAGCGAGCTGTGTCACCTCACCTTCCCCGACCTCTTCCTCGACGAAGGTTACCTACGTGTCCAGGGCAAGGGAAGTAAGCAGAGGCTTGTCCCGCTGAGCGAAGCTGCAAAGCAGGAACTCACCTGCTATCTGGCCGATCCCGACCGTGCCACTCCTCGCCGAGGACAGGAGAACTATGTCTTCCTCAGCCGTCTGGGCAAGGCTATCTCACGCATCACCGTCTTCGTCCTCATCCGTGAAGCTGCCCAGATGGCAGGCATCACCAAGACGATCAGCCCCCATACCTTCCGCCACAGCTTCGCCACAGCTCTGCTCGAAGGGGGCGCTAACCTCCAAGCCATCCAGCTCATGCTCGGGCACGAAGACATCGCTACGACCGAGATCTATACCCACATCGACCGCTCGAAGCTCCGTGAGCAGATCGAGCACTTCCACCCTCGTAATCGCAGGTAGCGATTCGTCGAATTTCTCCACTCTTCCCCGCTACGCTTGTGCCTCACGATCAGGCGTGATTCCCTAGGAATTAGCCCCTCGGTCAGGGCGCTTCTCCTTGGGGGCGTCCCTCGCTCTTCCTTCTCCTAAAATGAGGGGTGAAGATCGGGGCTTCCGAAGGCCTTCCCTCCGCAGTTTTTGAAGCGACGATTTTGTGCCGAAGAAGGGAGCGCTACATCCCGCTTAGAATGGGCGTTTGGGAGGGGGTAAAAAACGACCTACTATGGGTCGCACTTGCGACCTACCGTGGGTCGTCGAAAAAACCTACTGTAGGTCGTCGAGGCGACCCACGGTAGGTCGCAAGTGCGACCCATAGTAGGTCGGTTTTGGGGCTCCTTGAAGTACCCCTCCGATACGCCCCTTCTTCACCCTCCTTTTGCGCCACCCAAAATGAAGGGAGGCAGCCCCGTAGGACTGCCTCCCTGATTTACCTCATGCCCTTAGATGGGTCGCTGGTGCTGGGGAATCCAACCCCATCCTGCTCGCTTCCACGAGATCGGAGCTTCGATCCGTCCCTTCGGCTCTTCGCCCCCAGACTTGCCTAAGTCGCTCCACTCGTCTCTGGTGAAGGCTTTCGACTTGCCCTCTCAGCTCTTAGCTAGAGTGCAGCCAAAGCTCTTCGCCCATTCTCGGGGAGGCCTTAGACCTTTCTTGGACTAGGAGTCCGGTCCGTCTCTCTACTCTTCATCTCGTGGGCTCGCCGTTCGCGTAAACTATTCACCGACGGTCCAAGTCGCACCGACCTTAGACGTTGCTGGAGCGACTCCAGCGGGTGTCTAAGCGACCGATGCTCAGGCTTCCAAGATGGTCCCAGCGCAGTATCCTCCGGACAGACGCTCTGCTTGCACAGACCGCCACATGACCGTAGCCCTTGCACCCTCCTCTATGTACTGACGACTCACGCACGTCTTGGTACTCTTAGCCGAATACCCATTCCGTCCAAGGCGCCCTTCCTGTGGGGAGGCTTCGTGCCTCCCACGACGTATCGCTACACAGGCTCGAGGGGGTAGCCCAGCTCATCATGCCTCATTCCGCTGTCGTCTTCCGACCACAGCTTCCTGAAGTCCTCGCTAGGATCTGCTTGGTGCTGGCCTAGCGACCAGCGACTAAGTACATCTGATGCGGCTACATCTCCTCCGGCCCCCTAGGCCAATAGAGCAGTGACAGGAGTCGAACCTGTCTATCATCGCTAGGGGCTCCGATCGTGTGTACACCCTGCTCTTCATCTTGCGATAGAGGACGATCTACTTAGCCAAGGCTTTTCCTTATCCTTCAGCGACTATCCGTTCGACGGTCGAGGTAAACCTAATGTAGATGCTAGGAACTGGAGGAGCATCTGCTCATCGCAGTCCCCGTTCTTATCTTTTCGTGCGCTCTTGCGAAGGAGATTGATATAGCCGCCGATCTCGGTGATGCTCTGCGGGGCAGGCACTCGGGGCGGGACGATCTCCGTCTCTGAGGCGATACGCCTGAGGATCGCCTTCTTGAGCTCTAGTATCTCGTCCGAAGACTCCTGCTCGAGGAGCTTCAGGACGACTGCTTCGATGGTGCTTGACATATCTCTTGGTGTTTATTAGTCCAGTGTGATCGTAGGTAGGGCTACTTAGGAGACTTGGGAGCTTCGGCTTTCGCCTTGTTGAGCTTGGCGAGTTGGTCCTTGATCATCGTGCCATACTTCTCGGCCTGCTCCCAAGAGTAGAAGCCATAGTGGGTACAGTAGGCGGCTGCCACCCTCACTATGTCGTCTCCATAGAGCTCCCGTAGTCGCTTGTATTCGGCGAAGTGCTTGAGCCGATCATCTCCGCCAGAGACGGCGGAGAAGAAGCGACACTTGATGCCCTGGGTGTCCTCGTCGGAGAGACCTGTGAAGCCCAGTTCGTCGATCTTGATGTGAATGCCTGCGATGGCCTTCCGTTGCTGGTCATAGCGATTGCCCTTGCCTGTGGAGGGAGGGATCGCAGTGCCTGGGTCAGCCTTCGGTTCGTCGGGCTTGGTCTCAGCGGGAGGAGTCGCAGAGCCCTTCCCCTTGCTCTTGTCGCCCTCTCCCTTTTCTTTGGGCTTGGGAGCTTCGGGAGTCTCCTTCTTCTCGGCTTCCTTGGGCTTGGTCTTCTCGGCTTCACGCTCCTGCTTGCGTGCTTCGGCTTCCGTCTCGAGCTTCTTCATCTGATACTCTAGAGCCTTCTTGACGATCTCCGCATTCTGCGTGACCATATTGGCCTGAGCATTGGTGTTGGCTACACCCGTCTGCTGGAGAAGCTGTGCGGTAGCGTTGGCCGCCGTGATGTCGGCGAAGGTAGGCGCAGGTCTGCTGGTGAGTGCCTTCAGGATCTCAGGTGCCGTGACTGCCGTCGGAGCGCTAGCTCCGGTGAGTCCTAGAGCGCTGATGTCCTTGGTCTTCTTGTCTGCCAGCAGGTCGTGCTGAGTGAGAGCTTCCGGACCGATAGGCATGGAGTCGATGGGCGAATCCTTCCAGTTCCAGAAGCGGGTCAGATCGATCTCTTCGCTGACATTCGTTTCGCCGAGGACGGCCTCACCTATCATCCCTTCGGTAGGTAGAGATATCGAGGTGCTTGGGACTCGGAAGCAGGAGGTATGGTAGCGGTAGAGCGATTCCTGTACCTCGGCAGATGTCTTGCCTAGCTTCTCCGCCAGCTCCTCGGGATAGGTGAAGGGGAATATCATACAGTTACCGTAGAAGCCGAGCATTTTCTTGACGTTGATACAGTTCAAGAGGGGGACCTTGACCTCATCGGTCTTCTTGCCTCCTGCCGTCTGTTTGTCGGGCTTAGCGTAGTACTGGCTTCTCTGGAAGTCCATCTCTACCGTGTACTGATCGAGCATGAGGACACGCTCGTTGTCACTGAGCGAAGCCCAGACACACTGGGAGTAGTGCATCGTCTCGGTAGCTACATGCTGGAGGGTCGCTTCGATGCGCTGCAGGTCCGCTAGCTTGAGGATGGGGATCGACTGCGACAGCTCGATGTAGACGGCATTGTACTGGAGTCTATTCGAGGAGAGCCCTGAGCTCTTGGGCGAACCTGCACTGCCGTCGCTGACACTGCACGAGAGGAGTACGACGGGCGATAGCTGTACGATGGTCTGTGGCGAGAGCGTAGCGCCGTGCTGTAGTTCGTTGACGATGAAGTTGTCGGGGAGCCCTTGGTAGTAGTGATTTAGACGGCGGATATCCTTCTTGATCTTATTGTCGTCCTTATAGAGGTCGTCTAGCCTATCCAGGTAGTTGATCACCGCCTTAGTGTTATGCTCCATCCAGCTGGAGTCGGCAGCGAGGAGCTTACCCTTGGTGTGATCGATCTCGTAGTCATGAGCCAGCTGGTACTTCAGGGGCGAGGGGTTATTCTCGATGCGGATGCGACTGAGGTCTTCGTCAGTCACGCTCGCTGGCAGGCTGAAGCTATAGCTGATCTCTTCCGTGGGGAGCTGACTACGTAGCCCACGGAGATAGGTGTCGATCTCTGAGCGTTGCTTGATGCCTTGATCCTGAATGAGGTCGGCTAGGGACCGTCCCTTCGAGCTAAAGCCTACAGCTTCCCCTATGATACTTCCCTTGTTGTTCTTCAGCTGAAGGGTCACAGAGATATTGTCGCAGGGTAGGAACTTCCCCTTGAGGGTCAGTAGGAGGGTACGCCCCGTGGACTGCGAGTCGATCCGCTCCATCTTCCACATAGGATAGGAGGCATAGCGCTGGAGAAGCTCTAACCCCGCCCTATAGCGGTAGGGGAGCCGATAATGGAGCATGTCGAAGTAGCGAAGGAGAGTGTCGTAGCGGGTCTTGAAGTGCTCCCTCGTGAACTCGGTGTGGGCAAAGTTGTCAAGGTAGAACCGCTGACCTTCGGGGAGGAAGGGTATGAGGCTCATCGGTACGAAGAGCACAAGATCAACTCCATCGATACAGGTCTCAAGACGGTAGCGGCGCATCACTTCCCAGTACTGGATCGTCATAGCATGGGAGTGGTTGTGATTGGCGATGATGCGTGTGGCTACCGAATCGGTCTCACTGCCCGTGGCCGAGGAGATGCTGACTCTGCGTGCTTGGGAGAGACGCTCCGAGGCGCTGGTGATGAAGTGCTGGAAGCGCTGGGCTGCCGAGGAGGTCTCATGCGCTGCATTGCTCTGCCGTGCCGAGGAGCTGGCAGATCCTCTTGAGGAGGAATGCCCGACACTTGCCCCGACACTTACCCCGAAGAGACTGAAGCCTAAGCTCCCTCCTACAGAGGTGCTCGAGGTGCGGAAGGCCGATTGGCTATCACCGGCCGACATCTGGTTGATCGCATAGTTGTACGCTGCACTGGTATCGTCGACCTGCGAAGAGCCGTAGCGGTCACGTACGGAGTCACTCCCCTCAGATATGTCACTGAGCGAATAGGACTGATTGCGCTCCCGGACGATGAGGCGCTGCTCTTCGCCTGGGGCAAGGACGGTGGAGTAGAGCAGGGTGCCCAGGGCAAAGCCTTCGGGTACCCACGCCTGATGCATATTGAGCACATAGCCGATCCCCAGCGAAGATGCTTGTGGGATAGCATGGGCATTCTCTGCCATGCTCCTCTTGTAGCTCATAGCGTCGATGGGGCGCTGTAGCTTGACTCGCTCCATGGCTTGTCCCTTGGAGGGATTGGAGATCGTCGGCTCTACCAGACGCTGAAGCATCGAGTAGGTGAACATACGAGAGGGGGCGGTATCTGTCGGGAGGCGTATCGCATCATCTCCCTCACCCATGAGCTTCACGCTCGGTAGGACTCGGGGCTTATCGTCGTGGAAGCCCTTGAAGATCTTCTCGCTGAGGATAAGGTCTCCTAGGTCGACGCACAGGTCGGTACGAGAGAAGAGATCGCTGAGGCTCTTCGTAGCCATCTTGGTGGGGAAGTCCACACCGAATATCATCTTCAGCAGGTCACGGCGCTCCTCTTCCTTCTTCTCCTTATGCTTCTTGACTTCCTCGGGCTTGTACTTCTTCTCAAACTCCTCGGTAGAGTAGTAGCCGGAGGGTTCGCCACTGGTGCTTCCGCCCTCAGCGAACTCTTCCCGCTCTAGGTGCTGTAGCTGCTCATAGGCATCGATGATCTGCTTGTCTGCGAAGATCTCCTTGTTGACCGAGTCGAGCTTGGCTAGGAGCTCAAGGAGTTCGTTTGCATAGAGGCGCTTGTTTGGATCGTTCGGATCCCTAGGATCCTTGCGTCCCGGTATGAACACCCGCTCCAGGATCTCTGAAGCCATACGTACGAAGGTCTGCTTGTAGCCTCCCTGTGTGAGGGTGAAGGTGATCTTCTCCTGTAGGTTGTATCGGTCGGGTAGGGTGATGACGAACTTCCCCTCGCCATCGGTCAGACTGCTGGGGTCTTCGTTCTTCTCTGGCTTCTTGTCCGTGGGGCTAGCTATCCCTTCGATCCGAACGAGGATATCTGCCTGTGGGGTGGGTGTGGCACCGGAGGATTGCTGCTCACCCCGCATCTTGACCGCTCCCATGATGGTGCGTGGTAGCGGGAGGCTCATATCTACATTGAGCAGGGCGAGGAGCCCTTCGGTGATGATCTCCGACTCGGTCTTGACCTTCGGGATGATCCTCTTCTCTCGGAAGAGATGGACGGGCTCCTTGAGGTCCTCACCATCGAACTCTATACGGAAGTTCGTGCGCTCCTCTTCCCCGCTGGGCTGTAGCCACCATGCCTGCTGAATGATGCCACCGAGCAGCTCTCTCGCTTCGTTCAGTAGCGTCTGCTTCTCATCATCCTCTCGGATGAGAGTAGGGGTCGAGAAGTTTGCTTTACTAAGGAGCTCGTAGGCCTTGTGGAAGGCGGTGTCTATGGGCATCCATGCCTCCCTCTTGGCGGGAGGGAAGAGGCGGAAGGCCTGGAGGACGACGCCGAGGAGGACGTCATCACCAGGGTTGTCGAAGTCTGGATAGATCGTGAAGATCGGGTCGATAGCCTGTCGTAGCTTGTGGGTATCGACCTTAGCAAGGTCATAGGTACAGCGTACGCCCACCAGGGTGAGCACGAAGGCTAAATCTGTGGTCATACTAGGCACTCGCCAGAGGTCGGCCTGCTTGACCCAGTTGGTCACGTACTGTGATTTAGTCTCAAGTCTCGCTGCTATATCGGCTCGAGCAGCTACAGTGCGCCCATTGAGGAGCAAGCCTGAGATATCATGGATACCACAGTCGCTGGCGAGCTTCTTCTTCATGGCGTTACTGATCCCTTTGATTGGGATGAGTGTGCTGAGGTCATCTGTTCTCTGTCCCATAAGAATCTATGTCTTTTAGGCTCCCAAGGATGAGACTTGGGAGGTGGTAGGTCTGGGTAGAAGGGTTGCGTTACCTCTCCAGTTTTGTAGGAGAAGGGGTGTATAGATAGGGGAAATGCTCTGACGAAGGAGGATGCAGATCTCTTGGAGGGTAGGAGCAGGAGGGACAGACCAAGCGTGGGGAGAGCGCAGGTGGGCGAGGGCTTGCTAAGAGCCTTCGCTAGGGCGTTTGGTCAGTCCTTCATAGTGGCAGGGCTCCACCTGAGGGAAGGGCAGTAGCGTACGGGGCCGTGGTGCGCTACTTGTCTGAGCGGGTGCGGATGAGGATCTTGTTCACAGCAGGCTCATTCCCTCGTAGGGGGAGATGAGGTGTCCAAGAGCTCCGCTTTCGTCTCGAGCGTTATGTCGAAGTTCGGACGAGGCTAGGGGTGTGGGAGGGGCTAGCTCTGTGTCGTCGTCGAAGGAACTCGGTAGAGATCTTGTTTTGGGGCGCTAGGCTCCTGTTATACTCCGGCTCTCTCAGGGAGAGCAATGTCCTTGGGGTGCGTTAGGATCCCCAAGGGACAGATCTCTACCGCAAACCTAGTGATATTCTTTTTATTTTCCAAATCATCGATGAAGATCCCTTTGCTAAGCTGGGAGGTGGTGGATAAGTGATCTTCAGCCGAAGCTATTGGGAGGCCGAAAAAACGACCTACGGTAGGTCGCATCGGCGACCTGCCGTGGGTCGATGAGACGACCTACAGTAGGTTTTTTGACGACCTACCGTAGGTCGTTTTTGGGGCGCTCGAGAAGTCGCTTGTGGAGCGGGCTGTGCTGGGGGCTTTCCTTAGCCCTGGAATGTGGGTGTGATCTAGGAGACGAGACCGAAGAAACGACAGCTCCCCCACGGGCTCTAAGAATAGAGGCCGTGGGGGAGCTTGGTTTGTGCTTAGGGGCTACTTACTCCCAGAGCTTGCTAGGCGGAAGTGCTGTCTACTTGAAGCGGGCGAGGAGCTTGTCTCTCAGGACACGACATGCGAGGCACGTAAAGAGATAGCCCTTGGCAACCTTGGCATATAGAGGTCGGTCGGGTGTCGCGATGATGGGTGTGTAGGCCTTGTTGTAGTTGGCCTTGAGTACCTTCTTATGCCCGTAGACCCCAGCGGTGTCGTAGATGGAGTAGCGCAGGCCTACATCCTGAGGCTTGTCAAGGAGGCGGTAATCTTCACCTTCGATGAGCGTAGAGCGCATGGCCTCGATGGTCTTGGTGTACATGACGGGACCCGTGGTACGTAGGACGCCCCACAGCCCAGCTCCGTGCTTGAAGGGTGTATATTCGTCGATATTGCGGAGCATCTGCAGGATGACGGCTCTGAGGAAGGGATGGCCAGCCACGGAGGCGATGCACCACTGGATGTATTCGCCTCGGGGGAGGAATTTCAGTTCGGGGAAGATCCCGATCCCTTCGTATTGCCCTCCAGGGAGGTTGTCCCAATGGGTGAGGATGAACTTATCCTCGGGGCGGAGTACTTCCTTGAGCGGTCGATCCAGGGATGACTTGATGTCGATGTACACCCCACCACACTCGTAGACGAGGAGGTAGCGGAAGAAGTCTGCACGGGCAGCTCCATAGGCAGGAGCGATACGCTGATAGTAGCCCCAGATGACTTCGCCGTAGTGCTCGAGGATGAAGGCTTTAATGTCTTCGTCATCGAAGAGATGATATTCGTATTCGGGGTTGGAGCGCTTGAGGTATTCGATGTTCTGCTCGATCTCGTGGGGCAGTCCCGTCTTAGACCGATAGGTCTGGAAGATATGGTGACTGATCTCCTTCCCCAATGCCTTCTGGGGAACTAACTCTTGATAATTTATGCTCATTGCCTTGTGCCTAACTTTGTCAATACCAGGGGAATCACAGCCCGCAGGGCAGGCTAGTCCACAAAGATAATGAAAAGGGCAGGTAGTATCGAACCACTGCTCTAACGGTGAGGGGTGGAAGCGAGCCTCAGGAGGGAGGATGCCGGGAGGCCGAAAAAACGATCTACGGTAGGTCGTCGATGCGACCTACCGTGGGTCGCAAGTGAAACCTACTGTAGGTTTTTTCGACGACCTACCGTAGGTCGTTTTTGGGGTGCTCGAGAAGTCGCTTGTGGAGCGGGCTGGAGGAGGCCTCGGAGAGAGAGGTGCGGATGGCTCTTCTTCGCTCGGGTATGAAGGGGTGAAGAAGCACAGATCTTTGGAGGGGAAAGTGTACTTTTATGACAGGGGAAATTTGGGCGCCCTTCCTCGGACTGAATCCGCTGGAGGAGGGAAGGGAGAGCAGGGAGAAGGAACCTTGGCCCTAAGGGGAAGAAGACAGCTTGAGCCCTACCCCTCGGAATATAAACTACAGCTAAAGTATTTCTATGAGAATCGAAACGCACCGCATAGGTCAGGCGAAAGTCGCCGAGATCCAGGCCGAGGGACTCGTCTTGACTTCCGTCGAGGATGGGCTTAGCCTGCTGGGCGACTTATATTATCAGGGCTTCGATAAGATCATCTTGCACGAAGAGAATATCGTGCCGGAGTTCTTCGACTTGAAGACCAAGCTCGCTGGGGAGGTGCTCCAGAAGTTCGTGCAGTATCGGATGTCGCTTGCCGTGGTGGGCGACTTCTCGAAGTATACGAGTAAGAGCCTTCGGGACTTCATCTATGAGTGCAATCAAGGTCGGCAGGTCAACTTCGTCCAAGAGCTCAGTAGTGCGCTGAAGGACCTTTGATGGAGAAGGGGCTGGGTGCTACGCCCATCCCGGCAGGAAACGAAAATACGTATCCCCTAGAGACTGCCGAGGCAAGTCTCTAGGGGATACGAGTATGTGGGGGGTAAGGGTATCGGCTACGAGGACTCAGCGTCGTCGCTGACGCCAACTCTTGACGATCGGGTAGAAGACGATCACGCCCGAGAGCAAAAGGGTCAGGAGTGTGGGGCCGTCGAGCCGAGCTCCGCCGAAGAGGATCCAGAGGACGAGGGCAAGCCATAGAGCGGAGATGATGACCATCTGCGTCGGGGTCAAGGGGCGACGATAAGCCATGAGTGTAGCGGGTGAAGGGAGGGAATTAGCGACGAAGCAGTTCGGCAGCTTCGCGGGCGAAGTAGGTGAGGATGAGGTCGGCTCCCGCACGCCTGATCGAGAGGAGGCTCTCCATCATGATGCGCTCTCGGTCGATCCATCCATTGAAGCCAGCAGCCTGGATCATCGCATATTCGCCACTGACCTGATAGGCAGCCAGAGGGAGGTCGAAGCGGTCACGAGCCCAGCGCAAGACGTCTAGGTAGGGAAGGGCGGGCTTGACCATGACGATATCCGCCCCTTCGGCGATATCGCCTTCGATCTCACGCATCGCTTCTCGGATATTCGCAGGATCCATCTGGTAGCTACGACGGTCGCCAAAGCTGGGAGCGGAGTCTGCTGCGTCACGGAAAGGACCATAGAAGGCGGAGCTGAACTTCGCTGCGTAGGACATGATCGGTAGTTGTTCGTAGCCCGCTTCGTCTAGTGCCTGACGCATGGCAGCGATACGGCCATCCATCATATCCGAGGGGGCGACGATGTCGACACCTGCCTGAGCGAAGGAGACAGCTTGACGGCAGAGATAGGGCAGAGTGGCGTCATTGTCTACCGTGTAGTGATCGTGGAGGATACCGCAGTGCCCGTGGTCGGTGTATTCGCACATACAGATATCTGCGATGACGATGAGCTCTGGGAGCGCTTCCTTCAGCGCCCGTATACCTTGCTGTACGATGCCTTCCTTAGAATAGGCTTCACTGCCGGTTTTATCCTTGTGCGCAGGGATGCCGAAGAGCATGACGGAGAGGACGCCTACCTCGTAGAGCGCCTGACACTCCTTGACGAGCTCATCGACAGAGAGGCGGTACTGGCCAGGCATGGTCTTGATCTCTTCACGGATGCCAGAGCCATGGACGACAAAGAGGGGAGCGATGAAGTCCGAGGGTTCGAGTGAAGTCTCACGGACGAGAGCACGGAGATTGGGGGTCATGCGCAGACGGCGCAGACGAGTCGTAGGATACATTGTTTAGGGTTGGTTTAGGATCGTGTCGGAATGGGGAGAGGAAGGGGCCGTCGCCCTTAGTCTATCGACGAAGTAAGGACTGAGGCGAATGCTGTCTTCCCTAGAGAAATGCCCCTCGGCACGGAGGGCGCTCCAGGAGAGCCGTGAGCCGTGTCGGAGGATGAGTTTCCTTAGTGCAGAGCTCTGCTCCCTACTGAGGTAAGGATGCCAGGGGAGTGAGTCCGCTCTGAGGTGAGTGAGGGGATGCTTCCTGGGAGGAGTCTTGATGACGAACCACGGGCGGAGCGAGAGGAACTTGTCTTCATCCATGCCGTAGACCTCCTGAAGCTGTAGGACGGTGTAGTATCCACCTAGGCGGGTGCGAAGAGCGAGGATGCGGTGGGCGAAGGCCGGTCCGATGCCTGGAACACGGAGTAGCGTCAGGGAGTCTACCGAATTGAGATCAAGGTGGACGTAGTGCCTGAACTTCTCTACGGTCTTAGCCTGTCCCACTGGAGGACCTACATAGTGGGGATCCTTGATGATCGAGTCTTGCCCTCGGTGTGAAGCACCCTGTGTGAGGGAAGCTTCCGCCTCCGTATTTTCAGGGCGAGGAGTGGTGCTGTGTGGAGCGAAGGCATAGAGCGCCAGCCCTGAGAGGGTGATCAGGGCAAGGATGAAGAGGAACATTCGTTCGCTTCGGCTGGTCGTCATCTTCCTCTGGCGCATGGGTGGGGATTAAGGGTGGGGCTCGGTCGTAAGGGCTTACCGAACGTGGATGGCTTCTATGAGGCCATCCTTGAGGCTGATCATGCGGTCCGCCTCGGCGGCGAAGGCTGGATCATGGGTGACGATGACGAAGGTCTGCCCCAGCTCGGCTCGTAGATCGAAGAAGAGCTGATGGAGGCTTTCCTTGTTCGCCGTATCGAGGCTTCCTGAGGGTTCGTCTGCGAAGATTACAGCGGGTTCATTGATGAGGGCTCGGGCTACGGCTACACGTTGACTTTCGCCTCCCGACAGTTCGGCAGGCTTGTGGTCCATACGTGCTTCTAATCCCAGACGACAGAGGAGAGCACGGGCTCGGTCCTTGGCTTTGCTTCGACGATCACCACGCAGGAGGGCTGGGAGCATCACGTTCTCCAGAGCGGTGAATTCGGGTAGAAGCTGGTGGGCTTGGAAGATGAAGCCGATCTGCTCATTACGTAGCTCTGCCTGCTTGCGTGCGCTGAGTGTCGTCACCTCTTGACCGCAGATCTTCAGCGAAGCTCCTGCACTAGGCGCCTCAAGTGTACCGAGGATCTGAAGGAGGGTGGTCTTACCTGCTCCACTGGCTCCGACGATCGAGATCACTTCCCGAGCATCTACTCGGAGATCGATTCCCTTGAGGACTTCGAGCGTGCCGAAGCTCTTGTGGATGTTGGTCGCTTCTATGATCATAGGGCTGGGGTCGTCTCTGTGGAAGGGCTGGACTTCTGTAGGTGCTGGATGACGTAGGCGGCTAGGTGACAGCCGAAGAGCGCAGGCATATAGGAGACGGTACCTGCTGTAGAGCGCTTGCACTGCTCTCCCTGGATCTCCTTGACAGCCTTCGGATCAGGAAGCTCGGAGGAGAAGACTACGGGGAGGCCTTGGTGTACGCCGAGTTTGCGTAGACGCTTACGTAGTACACGAGCCAGAGTACAGCTATTACTACGACTGAGGTCCGCTAGCTGGATCTTGAAGGGATCGCTCTTCGCCCCAGCGCCCATCGAACTGATGATCGGTAGCCCCCGCTGAAGGGCTTGGGCAATGAGATGGGTCTTAGGCGTCAGGGAGTCTATGGCGTCGACGATGTAGTCGTAGCGATGGCGGTCAAGGAGTTCGGTGAGGGATTCGTCCTTGAGGAAGGCCTGGATCGCCTCGAGCTGGAGTGAAGGGTTGATTGAGCGAAGACGCTCAGCAAGCACCGTCGACTTAGCTTGCCCGATAGTCTCGGTCGTCGCTACGAGCTGGCGATTGATATTGGAGGGCTGTACGGTATCAGCATCGACGATCGTCATGCGCCCTATCCCTGCACGAGCGATGAGTTCGGCTGCATAGCCTCCTACACCACCGAGGCCGACGACGAGCACATGGCACGCTGCGAGCTCCCTGACTCGTGCCTCACCGAAGAGGAGCTCAGTACGCTCCGTCCACGCTGGACTCTCTGGGGTAAGGCTCATTGGATACCTCGCTGATTAAGGACCTGCTGATAGCGGTTGGCATTAGCCAGATGCTCAGCGAAGGTCGAGGCAAAGTTATGGTAGCCAGAGAAGTCCTCCTTGGCACACATGTAGAGGAAGTCGTGGTGCTCCGCCACAAGGACGCTATCGATCGTACTGGTGCGAGGTAGGACGATGGGCGAAGGGGGAAGACCCTTCACTAGGTACGTATTGTAGGGGGAGACGACACGGAGATGCTCACCACGGATACGCTTGAGGGAGAAGTCTCCCACGGCATACTTCACCGTGGGGTCGGACTGCAGACGGATGTCCTTCTTGAGTCGGTTGAGGTAGAGACCTGCTATGCGTCGGTACTCTTCGGGCTTAGAGGATTCACTCTCGACGATGGAGGCGAGGGTCGTCACTTCGAGGGGGGAGAGTCCGAGGCGAGATGCTTCTTCGGTACGCTTCCCCTGCCAGAAGCGGAGGTAACCGCTATGGATACTATCGAGTAGGGTCTTCGCTGGAGCATCCCAAGTAAGCGTCATAGGTTGGCGAATAGCCTGAGCGTAGAAGTTCACGCTGGTAGCCCCATAGCTTCTCATGAGATCTGAGTCTTGCAGGAGTGCTTGTATGCTGTCGGCCTTGACCCAAAGGTGCTGGGCGAAGAAGTCAACAAGCTCCTTACTGGTCCGTAGCGCTAGAGGGGTAAGGGTGAGGGGTGTCTGCTCTCCATGCTGGAGGAGATCTATGACTTCGAGCATCGTGTAGTCACGGGGTACGGCATAGCGACCCGAGCGTAGATGGTGCTGGGGAGCATTGAGCCCCTTCCACGTAGCAAGCTGGTCGAAGATACGGGGGAAGCGTAGCCAGAGCTTCTTCTGAAGCTGAGCATGAAGCTCCTGATAGCTACTGCCTGGGGCGACGAAGATATAGGTCGTATCTGTCGACGGACGACCCGCAGGCGTCATATAGAGGTACCCACCCGAGAGCCCAGCCCCTACGAGGAGGATGAGGAAGAGGATGAGGAAGACGCGCGTCCACCGACGCCCGTGGTGATGTCCTCGGTGATGGCCGTGTGAGGCGAAGGCGCGCCGTCCATTTAGGCGCTGATAGTGAGAGACAGAGTGCTTGCTCATACGCTGGAGGGGTGGTTGGGTTTAACGAAGGATGTCAGCAGGTTCGTCAAGACGGCGAAGCTCTGTACCACGGATGGAGAAGAAGGAAGGGAGCGACTGGACGTTGTAGTCGACCGCTGCCTCACGACTTAGATCCTGAGTGCTGATCCAGGGAAGCGAGCGGGAGGCATTCTTCCAAAGGTACGCATCTTGGTCCAGCGATACTTCGAAGATCAAGAGGTCGGGATGGGAGCTCTGCAGGCGACGGAGCTCTGCCACGAGAGCGGGCGACCAGGCGGCAGCGTAGCTGGTGAAGGATACGAGCACGGGGCGACCCTTGGCTACTTCGGCACGGAGGGAGCGGAGCTGGCCTTGCTGGTCCTTGAGCTGGATCTCGGGGAAGGCTACGGCTTCTACCTGACGGGTAGCAAGGCTATCGGGCTGGGAGGCCTGCCGTCTAGCCCGAGCAAGAGCTACGGAGCGAAGGGCAGCCTGCTTCAGCAGAGGTGTGTAGGGAGCGTTGGGGTAGAAGGCTTCGTAAGCTGTCCCTACAGCTGCGAAGGCACGATCATCACCGGGGCTATCGACAGAGAAGTACGTACCGCCCTTGTAGCTCTGGAAAAGGGCGAAATACGCTGCAGGACTCTTTGGGTCACTATAGATATAGCGATCGGTGAGCGCTTCCTTGAGCTTGGAGGAAAGGGAGTCGATGGAGCTCAGGGCAGAGGCCTGTGAGATCGTTCCCGCCTCTAGGGCAGAGATGATGCCTTCGATCTTCTTGTCGGTGGCGGAGCGTAGGAGGGTGATCTCTCGGATCTGCTCGTTGGCCTTGTCGCCTGACTTGATCTTGTAGGAGGAGAAGAGATCCTTGCCTGAAGCCGAGAGAGACAGTCTCGTCGTGGAGTCTGCCGTGAAGGGGATGAAGCTCTCACCTAGGCGCAGACGGAAGAAGGAGGGATAGCTGTGTCCCTCTCTATGGAAGGAGAAGTGCCCCGCCTTGTCGAGGGTCACTGAGTCAAGGGCCTGTGGTTCGTCCGTGTCGGTGGACTCGAGGTAGAGCACTTGGCCTGAGGCATCGGTGATCGTTCCTTCAGCGATGAATTCGCCCGACTTACCCCCTGAGCAGGAGGCGAGGAGGAAGGGAAGGAGGAGGACTAGGCGGAGTGTCTTCGTATTCATGATCTGCCGTATGATGGGGATAGGAATAGGGATTCTATGGGGTGAGGAAGGGCTTAGCTCTGAGGTGCCCAATATTCGCCCGTCGCTAGAAGGAGCTCCTCTGCATGAGCGATCTCTGCGAAGAGCTCTTCGCGTGTCGTAGCACGGAGCATAGCGATGCGGACGGGGCGGAAGTGATCGATGCCCTTGAAGATGGGGCTAGCTGCTATATGTCGGCGACTATGCAGGATCCCCCGTCGTTCGTCGAGCTTACGGATATTATTGTCTACCAGCTGGCGAAGGATATCGACATAGAAGGCTTTAGCTCGTAGGGGTAGCTCTTCCCCCGTATGGAGGTAGTGCTTCATCTGCTCGAAGATCCAGGGCTGACCGATGGTAGCACGGCCGACCATCACCCCATCGACGCCGTAGCGATCGAAGGCAAGTCGAGCTTCTTCGCCCGTGGTGATATCCCCGTTGCCGATGATGGGTATGTGCATACGGGGATTGTCCTTGACGGCGCCGATGAGCGTCCAGTCAGCCTGACCAGTGTACATCTGTGCTCGGGTACGTCCGTGGATGGTGAGGGCCTGGATACCTACATCCTGCAGGGCTTCAGCTAGGGTGACGATGATCTTGCTATCGTTATCCCAGCCAAGGCGAGTCTTCACTGTGACGGGGATCTTGACGGCCTTGACGATCTCCTCGACGATACGGAGCATTTGGTCGGGACACCGGAGCATACCGCTTCCTGCTCCCTTGCCGGCGACCCGCTTGACGGGACAGCCGAAGTTGAGGTCAAGCACCTCGGGACCTGCTGCCTCAGCGATGCGGGCAGCCTCGACCATGGGCTCTACCTCACGGCCGTAGATCTGGATAGCTACGGGGCGCTCCTCGGGGTCGATCTCGAGCTTGCGTGTCGTACCTGCTACTTGGCGAATGAGGGCATCGGCGCTGAGGAACTCCGTGTACACCATGTCTGCTCCGAAGCGCTTACAGAGGAGGCGGAAGGCTACATCCGTCACGTCCTCCATAGGGGCAAGGAGTAGGGGGCGCTCCCCAAGATCGACTTTACCTATTTTCATTCGTCTGCTGTGCTAAGTATTGTGTGGCTGTGGCTAGAGCCTCGTGAATATTCGGACAAATATACGGCTCTCCTATGAGATCCGCTATCCCTGTAGCTTGGAGGGTGGTATGTACAGAGGGGCGTACACCCGAGAGTACAAGCCGGATGCCTTCGCTCTGTGAGGTCTCGATGAGGATGCGGAGGTTGCGCACGGCGGTGGAGTCCATGAAGGGCACCTGACGCATACGTAGGATGCGCACCTGAGGACGGGCCTTCGTCGCTAGGACTATCTCTTCGAAGCGGTTAGCTATACCGAAGAAGAAGGGGCCTTCGATCTCGTAGACCTCGACGCCTTGGGGTAGGTGAAGGGTCTCCGATCCATCCCGATGCTGGGTATCATCCTCCTCAGAGTGGAGGTGGAGTTCATCTCGGGAGACGACGATACGGGTCGATTCGATCACTCGGCGCATGAAGAGGAGCATCGCTAGAAGTAGACCGAGCTCAATAGCGATGGTTAGATCAAAGAGTACAGTCAGGAGGAAGGTCACCAGAAGCACAGCTGCATCGCTGCGAGGTCCACGGAGGGACGCACGTACGGAGCGCCAGCCACTCATATTATAAGAGATGACCACGAGTACTCCCGAGAGGCAAGCCATGGGGATGTAGGCCATCAGAGGCATGAGGAAGAGGAAGATCAGGAGCAGGACGACGGCGTGGGTGATCCCAGCGATGGGGGTGCGCCCGCCGTTGTTGATATTGGTCATGGTGCGTGCGATAGCGCCAGTGACAGGGATACCGCCGAAGAAGGGGACGATGATGTTCGCCACGCCCTGAGCCATCAGTTCAGTATTGGAGCGATGACGCTCACCGATGACCCCGTCGGCTACGCTTGCCGAGAGGAGGGACTCAATAGCTCCAAGGATGGCGATGGTGAAGGCTGGACCGATGAGGCGCTCTAGGGTTGCCCAGCTTAGCTCGGGAGCGACGAGGTCGGGGATACGGGCCGAGATGGTGTAGCGGTCCCCGATGGTGTCGAGGCCTGTGACGCCAGCATACTCCTTGAGCAGATAGCAGACGATGGTCATCACGACGATGGCGACGAGCGAGCCGGGGATGACTTTCGTTAGTCGAGGGGTCAGCTGGATGATGAGGATACTCCCGAGTCCGATCAAGAGCGTCGGCAGGTGCGTCAAGCCCAGAGAGGAGAGGAGGACGCCCCACTTAGGCACAAACTCCTTTGGCAGGCCTGTTAGCCCCAGACCGAAGAGGTCATTGACCTGAGTGGTGAAGATCGTCACGGCGATCCCCGCCGTGAAGCCTAGGATGATGGGGTAGGGGATGAACTTGATCAGCGACCCCAGCCTCAGTGCTCCCATCAGTAGAAGCAGGATCCCTGCCATGAGCGTGGCGATAAGGAGACCGCTCTGCCCATACTCCCCGATGATCCCGAGGACGATGATGATGAAGGCGCCCGTAGGCCCTCCGATCTGGACAGAGCTCCCCCCGAGGGCGGAGACGATGAGCCCCCCGAGGACGGCCGTGACGAGCCCTACTTCGGGCGACACTCCACTGGCGATAGCGAAGGCGATAGCCATGGGGAGGGCGACGATACCGACGATGAGTCCTGCCATCAGGTCTCGGGTAAGTGCCTGCTTCGTATAGCCTCGGAGGCTATCGACGATCATGGGGCGAAAGTTCAATTTATTCATCATTAAGCTTACTTCTAGCCAACTGGTGTTTTGGGCATACAAAGATAAGGAAAAGCCCCCGTGCCTCTGGGGGCGCTGGCCCTGTGGGTAGAGCTTTCGCATCGAAATCCTCCGGAGCAGTTGGCTCCCCCCATGCGTCACATCGTCTGCATGTGTACTCCTCGTTGTACATCGAGACCGATGCACATCCTATTCCCCGTCCAGCTAGGGTAGAGCCGGAAACAAGACAGGAGAAGGCAAGTGCCTTCTCCTGCTAGTTCGTCCAAGGTAGCTCCTACGCTAAGATGAGCTGCAGCATGCTTTGCCCGAAGCTATCCACGCATCATACAAAGGAGCTTTCCCTACTTCTTTACCCGTCGTAGCGTACAGATTTCTGCCAGAAGGCCCCTAGGAGGGATATAATCAGGGATATTCGGAATCTCATCAATTGCAATAATGAATCCCCGGCGTAGCACGATCGTATCTTGATCAGGATTCATGTAGAGATACACGACGATTGCCGCTTTATAGGGCTTGTCATCTTCCCCATAAGAGAAGAGGACCATATAGCTATTAGGGTCTATAGACTTTTTCTCCCGATCCCATCGGAAGTCAGTGCCTTGGATGAAAGAAGTCCCAGGGATTAGCCTTCTGGTCGGCGTGATAGCTGGCTTACCATCCTTAGTGATTGAGAGCTCTAAGCCCAGGGCATCAGACCAATAGTATCCGTAGCAGTCTAGCTTCTTTTGCACCGCGATACGTACGCGCCACTGGTAGCCACCAACGCCAACGCCTTCCCACTCTCCTGCGAACTTATCAAGGTCGTGGTGTTGATCCTCAAAGTAGTAGCCTCGAGGAAAGTTTCGATTCTCCTCTGGTATCCTTTCTTTGTCGCGCAAGGCTACTACTTTCGTCTGAGCAGAGCATACTTCAGTGAGGAGAAATAGAGAGAAGAAGAGTAAGGCTGAGACTGCCCTTACCAAAAACACTCCCTGTCGCTTCTTTGTGTTATTTGCAATCATGAGGCGCAAGTTCAATTTGTTCATCATTAAGCTGCTTGTCACTTCTAGCCAATAGGTGTTTTAGCCATATAAAGATAGCGAAAAGTCCCCGTGCCTCTTGGGGCGCTGGTCCCGTGGATAGGGCTTTCGTATCGAAATCCTTCCGTGCAGTTGGCTCCCCCATACGTCGCATCGTCTCTGCGTATATCCCTCGTTGCACATCACGACGTCAGCATATCCTATTGCCCGTCCAGCTAGGGTAGAGCCGGAAATAAGACAGGAGAAGGCAAGCGCCTTCTCCTGCTAGTTTGTCCAGGGTAGCTCCTATGCAAAGGCGAGCTGTAGCATGCTTTGCCCGAAGCTATCCACGCATCATACAAAGGAGCTTTCCCTACTTCTTTACCCGTCGTAGCGTACAGATTTCTGCCAGAAGGCCCCCGGCAATGACATAATCAGGGATATTCGGAATCTCATCAATCGCAATAATAGCTCCCCGACGTAGCACGATCGTATCTTGATCTGCATTCATATAGAGGTACACTTGGACTGCTGCCTTATAGGGCTTGTCAGCTTCCCCATAAGAGAAGAGGACCGTATAGATATTAGGGTCTACAGACTTTTTCTCCCTATCCCATAGAAGGCTAGTGCCTCGGATGAGAGAAGTCCCAGGGATTAGGTCCATGGTCGGCGTGATAGCTGGCTTACCATTCTTAGTGATTGATAGGTCCAAGCCCAGAGCGTCAGACCAATAGTCTCCGAAGTAGTCTACTTTCTTTTGCACAACGATACGTACGCGCCAGTGATAGTCCCCAAGGCCAACGCCTTCCCACTCACCAGCGAACTTATCAAGGTCGTGGTGTTGATCCTCAAAGTAGTAGTCTCGAGGAAAGTATCGATTCTCCTCTGATATCCTTTTTTTGTCACGTAGGGAAGCTACTTGCGTCTGAGCAGAGGCCCTCGCTCCATAGAGAAGGAGTAGAGAGTAGAAGAGTAAGGCTGAGACTGCCCTTACAACAAACATCCCCTGTCGCCTTTTGGTCTCATCTGTAATCATGGGGCAAAAGTTCAATTTGTTCATCATTAGGCTACTTGTCACTTCTAGTCAGTGGGTGTTTTAGCCATATAAAGATAGCGAAAAGCCCCCCGAGTCGTAGGGGTGGGGAGCCAGAGGGGGGAATGAGGGACTTCGTAGCGATGAAAAAGGAGGGCAAGACTACCCGCTCCCAGAGCGACTTCTCGGAGGGTCAAAAAGGACCCTACGGTAGGTCGCCGAAAAAACCTACTGTAGGTTTTGAAGACGACCTACCGTGGGTCGTCTCGACGACCTACAGTAGGTTCTTTTTCTGCCCCCTCAGAGAGCCCCCCGCCTTGCCCTAAGAGAATAGGAGGGGTCTGCACCCTGTATCGGCTTGCAAATGTGGCAGAAAATAGCGAAAATTGTAGTCCCAAAAGACCCGTGTGAAGGTGGGGCGGAGACGGACGTCTTCTCCCCACCCTCAGCGTGCATCAATGAGAGCAACATTATGATAGAAGAGAAGTACAAGGCCGTAGTCCTTGGCGCTGGCGAGAGTGGTGTCGGCGCAGCCCTATTATACCAGAGCCGTGGTATATCCGTCTTCGTCTCCGACTACGGGCACATCGCCCCGAAGTACAAGGCTGAGCTCGAGGAGCAAGGCATCCCCTACGAAGAAGGTACACACAGCACCGAACTGATCCTCCGTGCCGAGGAGATCGTCAAGAGCCCAGGTATCCCCGAGAAGGCACCCATCATGCAGGCCATCCGTGGGGCAGGTATCCCCGTGATCTCAGAGATCGAGCTCGCTGGTCGCTACCTCAAGGGTAAGGTGATCGGTATCACGGGCAGTAATGGTAAGACCACGACGACCATGTGGCTACACCATATCCTCTCCGAGGCAGGGATGAAGCCAGGTCTGGCGGGGAACGTCGGCTTCAGCCTGGCCCGTCAAGTCATCCCTGAGGACCAGCCCGAATACTTCGTCGTCGAGCTAAGTAGCTTCCAGCTGGATGATATGTACCGCTTCCGTGTACACATCGCTCTGCTGATGAATATCACGCCCGACCACCTAGACCGCTATCACTACAACTTCGAAGAGTACGCTCTCGCGAAGATGCGCATCCTGCAGAATCAGACCGCAGAGGATGCCTTCATCTACTGGGGTGAAGACGAGTTCATCTCCCGCTATGTCATGGCTCATCAGCCCATGCCCATGCAGACGCTCCCCTTCCTGACCTATCCTCAGGTGGGCTCGGCAGCGGACAAGTCGGATGACAATGTGATGCGCCTGCACTTCGACGATCATCAGTTCGAGTTCCCCATCGATCAGCTTGCCCTACAGGGACCGCACAACCTGCAGAATGCTATGGCGGCCTCCATCGCGGCCCTTCGCCTCGGTGTCTCGACGGACGTCCTTACCCGTGCCCTCAAGGACTTCGTCAATGTCCCCCATCGTCTAGAGAAGGTCGGCGTCCTCGACGGCGTACGCTATATCAATGACTCCAAGGCTACCAACGTCAGCTCCACCTACTACGCTCTTCGCACGATGACCACGCCCTACGTGCTCATCCTCGGGGGCGAAGACAAGGGGAATGACTATATGGATATCACCGACCTCATCACTGCTGGTGCACGAGGTCTGGTCTTCCTCACCACCGATGTACTCAAGCTCTACAAGAGCTTCCACGGCAAGGTCCCTCAGATCGCTTCGGCTCTCTCGATGGAGGAGGCTATAGAGCATGCCCGCCAGATGGCTCAGCCGGGGGATACCGTCCTGCTGTCACCTGCCTGCGCGAGCTTCGACCTCTTCCAGAGCTACATCCACCGAGGTGATTGCTTCCGAGAAGTCGTGCAGTCGCTGATCCAAGACGAGGAGAAGCATGTCTAGCGCTGTGCTCGACGCCCCCAAGAGTCGCTCTTGGTATCAGCGGATCTTCGCAGGGAATGGACTCCTGTGGTTCCTCTACTTTGTCCTGATCCTCGCCTCGCTGATCACCGTCTCGAGTGCGATCAGTTCGGAGTACTACAAGAGTATCTCCCGAGGGGGACTCAACCCCATCCTCAAGCATTCGCTGATGCTGGTCATCGGCGTAGCCTCGGCCATCGTCATGAGCATGCTCTCGGGCAAGGCCTACCGCTACGTCCTACCTCGGGTGAGCACGCTCGTGATGCTGATCCTCTTCATTGCCCAGATCGTCCTCGGGCATAGCGCCAATGGAGCGGAGCGCTGGATCAACCTCGGCTTCATCACCATCCAGCCGGCCGAATTCCTCCGTGTCTACATGGTCATCTGGGGGGCTTTCGTAGCGGGTAAGGATCAGGAAGAAGATCCCCGCAAGGTGAAGAGCTATGCCTTCTACTGGCTACGCATCCTGTTCTTCTCCATCTTCGTGATGCTGGGCAACCTGTCGACCTTCCTGATCTTCATCGCCTTCCTCTACCTCTATTCGTGGGTGCTGAAGGCACCGAAGCGCTTCATGTATTGGGTGTCGGGGATAGGTGCTATCATGGCAGTGCTCTTCGCCCTCTATATCCTCTTCGCTCCAGAGAGCCTACTGGTCGGGCGTACCCTCACCTGGCACAATCGTATCCATGGCGCCCTCACGGAGCAGACGGATCGCTTCGCTATCACTGATGCCAACCGTCAGGAGCAGATGGGGCGTATGGCTATCGCTAATTCGCAGCTCATAGGGCGAGGTCCCGGGAAGAGTAAGATGCGAGACTCCCTTTCGCTGGCCTATTCCGACTACCTCTACGCCATCATCATCGAGGAGTACGGGATCCTGGGGCTTCTCTTCATCCCCAGCCTCTACTTCTGCTGGATGTTCTTCGCTTATCGGGAGGCCCGTAAGCAGACCAACGTCTACCGAAGCAACCTCATCAAGGGCTTCGGTATCCTCTACCCACTACAGGCTTTGGTCAATATGATCGTAGCCTCGGGGGTCATCACCACGGGGCAGACCCTTCCGCTGATCAGCTATGGGGGCTCCTCAATCATCGCTACCAGCATGGCCTTCGGGATCATGATCGGAGCATCGCGCGTCGACAAGCCGAAGCGTGTCGACGCTCCCGTCGAAGAGGCCGTAGTGGAGGACCTCCCTCTAGAGGACGATGCCGTAGAGCCCAACGAAGACGAACAACTAGATACACTATGATACAGCGAGCCATCATTAGCGGTGGAGGCACCGGCGGGCATATCTTCCCCGCCGTCTCCATCGCCGAAGCTCTCCGCCGTCGCTACCCTGAGATAGATATCCTCTTCATCGGGGCCGAGGGGCGTATGGAGATGCAGCGTGTGCCCCAAGCGGGCTTCCCCATCCGAGGACTGAAGATCCGAGGTCTTGACCGAAAGCATCTGTGGCGCAATGTGGGGGTCGTACGTGACTTCCTGCGTGCACTTATCACGGCTCGTGACATCATCCGAGAGTTCAAGCCCCAGATCGTCATCGGTGTCGGAGGCTATGCCAGTGCCCCGACGCTCAAGGCTGCTCAGAGCTTGGGTATCCCCACGCTCATCCAGGAGCAGAACTCCTACGCCGGGGTGACGAATAAGTTCCTCGCACGGCGGGCCGACAAGATCTGTGTCGCTTATCCCGACATGGAGCGCTTCTTCCCTAAGGATAAGATCGTCCTGACGGGCAATCCCATTCGTCCTGCTATTGAGCACCTCAAGGCAGAGCGCCGAGAGGCGCTGGAGCACTTTGGTCTCCCTCTGGATACAGAGCGGGTGGTGGTCGTCGTGGGCGGTAGCTTAGGTGCTCGTAGTATCAATGAGAGCATCGGATCTCGCCTCAAGGAATGGGCAGACTCGGGTGTCGCCCTCATCTGGCAGACGGGGGTAGCCTTTGAGGAGAAAGCAAAAGAACTTCTGGCTGGCTACCACTTCCCCGTCTATTCGTCTGCCTTCATCCAGCGCATGGATCTAGCCTATACCATCGCCGACGTCGTGGTCTCTCGTGCCGGAGCAAGTGCTATCTCGGAGCTCTGTCTCCTAGGTAAGCCGACGATCCTCGTACCCTCCCCTAATGTGGCCGAAGACCATCAGACGAAGAATGCCCTGGCTCTCTCGATACGCTCAGCAGCGATCCTCATCCCCGACAAGGAGGCAAGAGAGGAGCTGACGCCTCGGGCGATTGCGCTGGTCAAGGATGCTACGCAGTGTGCTTCGCTCTCCGAGGAGATACGTAAGCTTGCCCTCACCTCCGCTGCCGACAAGATCGTCGATGAGGTAGAGGCCCTGCTCTCCTCTAAGAAGGAGTAGCTGGTAGCTACCCACACCAAAAGAGCCTCCCTACTTGCCGTCCTCGATCGAGGCGGACAAGTAGGGAGGCTCTATTATTATGGTAGGCTTCAGCTCGCTCCTAAGGGCGTAGGCTTAGAGGAAGCGCAGGTATTGGGCGATCGTCGGAGCGAAGAATCGGTGCTCCAGCTCGTGGACACGGTTCGCTAGCGTCTCTAGCGTATCCCCTTCGAGTACAGGGCAGGTAGCCTGCAGGAGATGATGCCCGTGGTCGTAGTCTTCGTCTACGAGGTGGATGGTGATCCCGCTGTGGCTCCTGCCGGCCTCCAGCACAGCTCGGTGGACGTGTGCCCCATACATCCCCTTGCCTCCGAACTCTGGGAGTAGGGCCGGATGGATGTTGATGATGCGCTGCGGATACTCCTCTATATATATAGGAGTGATCAGACAGAGGTAGCCGGCTAGGACGATGAGGTCGATCGCCTTCTCACGCATCAGAGCTAGAGGAGCCGTCCCCTCACGTAGCTCCTTGTTGGTGAAGTAGTGGCACGGGATGCCTAGGCGCTCGGCCCGCTCGACGACCCCAGCTTCTCGCTTATTGGTGAGGATGAGAGCCACCTCAGCCTCCCTAGTAGAGCGGAAATAGTGCACGATGGCTTCGGCGTTGGATCCGTTGCCAGAAGCGAGTATTGCTATTTGTTTCATAAATAGTTGTATCTTTGTGCACAGATGAAGCCTATCTGTGCAGTATCTGCTCAGCGCCTAGGACTAAGAGGTGAGGCTTCGGATGCATCAGCCCTGAGTGCTCTATAGGTACAAAGGTAACCGAATGCAAGTAAAGTAAGAATATTATAACCAAGTAAGAAACAGAATCATGTCACAGATCAACGACAAGGTAGTAGAAATCATCGTCGAAAAGCTTAACTGCGAAGCTAGCGAAGTAACTCCAGAAGCAAACTTCTCCAGCGACCTCGGTGCTGACTCCCTCGACACCGTAGAGCTCATCATGGAGTTCGAAAAGGCTTTCGATATCCAGATCCCCGACCAGGACGCTCAGGGTATCAAGACTGTCGGTGACGCTATCAGCTACATCGAAAGCAAGAAGGCTTAATCAGCCCTTTCTTCAGATATAAGGAATTCGCAGATGGAACTCAAAAGAGTCGTCATCACGGGAATAGGCGCTATCTCACCTCTCGGAGCTACGGCTCGCGAGACGTGGGAGGCTGTCATAGCAGGTAAGAGTGGGGCAGGACCCATCACACTCTTCGATGCCTCGAAGTTCAAGACTACGTTTGCTTGTGAGGTCAAGGATTTTGACGTCGCTAAGTATATCGATAAGAAAGAGGCTCGCCGCTTAGATCGCTATGCTCAATTTGCTATGGTGGCAGCTGAAGAGAGTATCGCCGATTCCAAGCTTGACGTAGAGAAGACAGATAGAAACCGTGTCGGGGTCATCATCGCCTCCGGTATCGGTGGGCTAGGTACCTTCGAAGAGGAGGTGCGTGGCTACAATGCAGAGTCTGGTCCTCGCTTCAACCCCTTCTTCATCCCTAAGATGATCTCTGATATCTCAGCAGGTCATGTGTCGATGAAGTATGGCTTCCATGGGCCTAACTATTCGACGGCTTCGGCCTGTGCTTCGTCTACGAACGCACTGATCGATGCCTGTCACCTCATCCGCCTGGGTAAGGCAGATGTGATCATCACTGGTGGGGCTGAAGCCTCTATCTGTGCAGCCGGTGTCGGTGGATTCAACGCAATGAATGCACTCTCCACACGCAACGATGATCCTCAGGGGGCTTCACGTCCCTTCAGCGCTTCACGTGACGGCTTCGTCATGGGCGAAGGTGCTGCTTGCCTTGTGGTCGAGGAGCTCGAGCACGCTCTGGCTCGTGGTGCACACATCTATGCAGAGCTCGTCGGTACGGGCCTCTCTGCAGATGCTTACCACCTGACAGCTACCCACCCCGAAGGGCTGGGCGCTAAGCTCGTCATGCAGAATGCTCTTGAGGACGCTGGACTCGCTCCCGAAGACATTGACTACATCAATGTGCACGGGACGTCTACGCCTGTCGGGGATATCTCCGAGTCTAAGGCGATCAAGGAAGTCTTCGGTGATGCAGCGTATAAGCTGAACATCAGCTCTACCAAGTCCATGACTGGTCACCTCCTCGGGGCTGCTGGAGCTATCGAAGCAGTCTTCGCTCTGAAGTCAGTAGAAGAGGATATCATACCTCCTACGATCAACCACGCTGCAGATGACGAAGATCCCGAGATCGACTATGCGCTGAACTTCACCTTCAACAAGGCTCAGCACCGTACCGTCCGTGCTGCTCTCTCGAATACCTTCGGTTTCGGTGGGCACAACGCGAGCGTGATCTTCAAGAAGTACGTCAAGTAACTCGCTCCACAAAAGCGTATCGTCAAAGATCTGGACTTAGCTCTATGATTATACGTATTGTGCGAGATGGACTCATGAGGCTCTTTGGGCGACGCCCCAAGGAGCCTCTCTTCCTACTCGTCGAGCTCCTTGGCTTCGAGCCTAGAGATCCCGAGCTCTACGATCTGGCATTCCGGCATAGCTCCATGAGTAAGCTCGACGCAGAGGGCTTCAAGGTCAATAATGAACGCCTAGAGTTCCTCGGCGACTCGGTCCTTGCCACTGCGATGAGCCACTACCTCTATCGTCAGTACCCCCATTGGGATGAGGGCGAGATGAGCAAGCGCCGTGGTGCGATCGTCAAGCGGGCTGTGAACAACGCCGTGGCTCAACAGATGGGGCTTGATCGGCTCCTCCAGATCCGGCGAGAGGCCCGTCAGGGTAGTGCCGATATCTATGGTAATGCCCTTGAGGCGCTCATCGGGGCTATATTCCTTGACCATGGCTATGCACGAGCCGAGTCCTTTGTCTTAACGAAGGTCCTCCCCCTCTTCCTCAAGCTGGAGGGAAGCCTTCGAGAGCAAACGACGAACTACAAGTCGCTCCTCCTCGAGTGGACACAGAAGCATCACCTCGTCCTAGACTTCAGGATGCTTCAGGAACCCAAGCGTGCTGGCGCCCTCTTCGTGTGTGCCGTCTACGTAGATGACCGCAAGGTGGGGGTGGGAAGTGGTCCAAATAAGAAGGTTGCACACCAAGATGCCGCCCATCGAGCTCTGCTAGCCTTGTGCCAAGCGGATGATTCGGTTGCGACAGAGCTGGGACTCGACTCCTAGGTACGGGTCGACTTCGCCACAATGTGTAGATGCTCATTTAGACTAGGGGGAAGTCGGGCATATGGGCCAGACGGGACATGTACCTGATGTCCTCCCTTTAGGGAGTAGATGTGGGGCGATTCTTGTAAATGAGGGGCAGGGAAAGGACTCTGGCGAGTTGTGAGTATTTGTAATTACATTTAAAAGCTATATCTTTGCCCTGTGTGTAAGTGTCCCTTTGTGGCGCTTGCTCGGGCTCCACTTGATATGTGGCGTAGCCTTGAAGCTTTGGTTGATGGGCTACCTCTTCCCCGAATCCTCCCACCTCCATCACGATGGCTTTGGGTGGTAAAAGGAGGGTCGGACTTCAGCTTTGCGAGAGGGGATTCCCTTCGTAGAGCTTGGTGTTTAATCCGATTACAGAACAGAAAACGTAATATATTATTTGAACATGATGTTAAAAAAGAGTTTAGTTGCAGCGGTTGCTTGCCTTGCTATGGCTCCAGCACTGCGCGCACAGCAGACGACTGACTCCGTCTATACGGTGGAAGTCAGAGACGCAGACAAGTACAGAGTCGAAACGAATAGATTTGGTGCTAACTGGTTCATCGGTATCGGTGCTGGTGCTCAGATGTATTTCGGTGACCACGACAAGCAGATGCGTTTCGTTGACCGCCTCACCCCTAACTTCGAACTTTACTTTGGTAAGTGGTTCACACCTGGTCTCGGGATTCGTCTCGGCGCTAACGGCTATAAGATCAAGGGTGTATCAGGTTGGACTGGTCACAATCTTACCCATCCTAACGTAAACTACAAGAACTACGCTGGCTACATCGTGGACTGGAATCCTGCTACTCAGACGGGTAAGGTCTATCAGCACACTCCTGCTAATGTTGGCTATCCTCTCTACGAAACGGAACAGCAGTATATCCACGCTCACGCTGATGTCCTCTTCAATCTCTCTCAGCTCGTCTGCGGGTACAATGAAGATCGTGTCTACTCGCTGATCCCTTATGCAGGGCTTGGCTTCGCAGCTAGCCTTGAGAAGGCTTCTGTCTCTGGTGAGCACTCTCACGAGCTCTCTGCTAGCGTCGGTATCCTGAATCGTTTCCGTGTTAGCCGTGCCCTCGATATCAACCTTGATATCCGTGGTGCCTTCTTCAACGACCACTTCGATCAGGAAGATGCTTCGTTCACTCCTCAGGGTAAGGTCGCTCTAACCTCTGGTAGCTGGGGTGAAGGTCTTCTGACTGCTACGCTTGGTGTTAGCTACAATATCCCTCGTCGTGGTTGGGACCGTAGCACTAACACTACGATCCGTGTCAATGAGAATGTCCTCAACGATCTTCGTAACCGCCTTGGTGACCTCGAAAATCAGAACAACGACCTCCGTCGTCAGCTAGAGGCTGCTCTCAACCGTGAAGTTACTCCAGAGAATGTCGTTTCGGCTATTCCTCTCCTCGTAACCTTCCCAATCAACCGCTGGACGCTCAGCAACAAGGATCGTGTCAACCTCGGCTTCCTTGCTGATGCACTCAAGGCTAACCCCAAGCTCGTCTACTCAGTCACTGGGTTTGCTGATAAGGGAACCGGTAGCAAGAAGCGTAACATCTTCCTCGCTCGCAAGCGTGCTGAAGCTGTCTACGATTGCCTCGTGAAGGAATTCGGTGTATCCGAGTCTCAGCTCAAGAAGGATTCTCAGGGTGGCGTAGCTAACATGTACTACAACGACCCACGTTGCAGCCGTTCTGTTCTGAGCAAGGTGGCTGAATAAGAGTATCTCGCTATTCCTAGCCTCCCATTTGCTACGTCTATCGTAGCCAGGGTGGCACACAGAAGAATGATCTCCCTCTAGAAGCCTATGTAGCGTTTCTTGGGGGAGATCATTCCTCTTTAATGATAGTACCTCATCTTGCTCTGCGGGTAGAAAATACTTCCCGATATATCAGGATAAGGAATAGATAAGGGCTAACTCTTGCGTCTTATTTCTGCGGGTGATCTCTGCAATAGATCTCCAGAAAGATCGCTGGTGGTATGCCGCTCCCAGAGGATAGAGCTCTTGTGAATAGCTACTCTTTCTCTAGTGCGAACTTACCCATCCAGCTACTCTAGACTCGCTTCTTATGACTCCCCTCGTTTCGATTATTATCCCTGTCTACAAGGCCGAGCAGACGTTGCCGGCTTGCCTAGCTCAGCTAAAGGCTCAGACCTATCGTCACCTGCAGATTATCTTCATCGATGACTGTAGTCCTGATGGTGGGCTTGTCTATTTAAAGGGACAGAAGCCACAGCTTGAAGAGCTGGGGATAGAGGTCGATATTCTCCACCATGAAGTCAATCGAGGGGTAGCTTCGGCAAGAAATACAGGACTCTCCGCCGTGCGTGGTGAGTACATCTATTCCGTGGATGCAGATGATGAGCTTGATCCTCGGGCTATCCAGCTTTTTGTGGAGCGAGCTCAGCAGACAGGTGCTGATATCATCGGATGTGAATATCACCTTTCTCAAGGATCTAGCCTACGTCATATTAGTCAACCTGAAGTGAAGACTGGCATAGAGGCGTTGCATCAGATCTTTGCTGGGAAGATGAAGTGGAACCTCTGGCTCTTCATGATTCGCCGATCGCTGATGGATGCACTTGGTGCTTCACCTTTCTTGCCTGGGGTGAATATGGGCGAAGATCTCATGGTCATGGGGAAGCTCCTCTATCGAGCATCTTCGGTCTCGATTATCCATGAGCCTCTCTACACCTACGTTCGTTCTGATCAGCAGATCACGAATGTCTATCGCCCTGAGCATTGGCAACAGGTAGAGACGAATGTTCGGGAGCTAGAGTCTTACCTCACGACACATGAAGCCACACAAGAGTTAGAGCTCCTTCACCATCTGAAGCTCAACCTGAAGCTCCCTCTTCTTATATCTACCCGCCGTGAAGACTTCGATCGCTGGGGAGCAATGTACTCAGAAAGCAATGAGTATATCATGAAGAATAAAGAACTTTCTTTCCGCACCAAACTCCTACAGTATATGGCGGCCAAGAAGCAGTTCTGGTTTGTCGTACTCTACAATAAGGTCATCATGCGATGGCTGTATAAAATCTTATACCGGTAGCCCTTAACTTCTATTGTCTATGAGGAAACTCCTCCTAATGATTCTTATAGGGGTACTGATCACATGCTCGTACTACTCCTTTGAATTAGTGGCTTTACCTAGTGGCCCCAATACAAAGATGATTGTGGCTGTCATGGGTCTAGTATGGTTTGCCTACGACAATCTCTTACGTCGTAGTCGTCGTGGTGTACAGTTACCTCAGGTGATGGTGGTTGGCTTGCTCTTTGCAGGCCTTTATTCCATCATTAATATTCTTGCCATTGAAGTCAATGGTACCGATGACTACACCTATGCCAATTACATCACGACTTTCCTGGTTTGGTTTTTTAGCGTCTATCCAGCTATCGCCTTAATGCGGATTACGCATGGTTCTGTTACACTCCCTATACTTACTCATTATCTGGTTGCAACAACGCTCTTCCAGTGTGTAACTGGCCTTATCATGGATAATAGTCCAGCTTTTGATGAGTTTAATGGTAAGATCGTTCTTTGGGAACGGGATTTCTTCGATAGAATTGAGCGTATTCGATGTTTTAGTACCTCGCTTGACTTGGCAGGGGTGCGCTTTGCTCTTGTCCTAATCCTTATTATGGCGCTACTGACGACAGATGATTCAGTCCGAACTAATAAGGGAGTGGCACTGTATCTACTGTTCTCCTTCTTTGTAATCACGGGAATTGGAAATATGGTAGCTCGTACGACCTTCACAGGGACGGCAGTAGGGTTACTTCTAGTATGTTTACAGGGGATAACCAATTTTGGAAGACGAGCACAAGGAGGGGGCTATCTTGTCTGGTGGTTTATCATATATTCCATTTTGATGACCGCTATTGGCGTCTATCTGTATAATACAGATGAATATTATCATGGCTTATTACGTTTTGCTTTCGAGGGCTTCTTTAATCTTGTAGAGCAAGGTGAGTTTACTACGGGATCTACAGAGGTCTTGGAGACCATGTGGAAATGGCCTTCGGATACGAAGACTTGGATCATTGGTAGTGGTATCTATGGCTCTTGGGCTTATGGGACAGACATTGGTTACTGTCGCTTGATCCTTTACTCTGGGCTTACGGGCTTTGTGGTCTTTGCACTGAGCTTTGTCTACTATGCTTACTACTTCGCACGGAAGTATCCTCGTTATGTTTGGCTCTTTGTTGCCTACCTAGCGATGACCTTCATCGTTTGGGTGAAGGTCTCTACGGACATCATGATGATCTATGCTTTCTTCTTCTGGTTTACCGCTGAAGAGAGTGACCGCATCAATGGTATCATCCCTGAAGAATCGACTGTCTCATGAGAATCGTCTACTGTATCCCCGCGACCTCCAACTCTGGGGGAATGGAGCGTGTCCTGACACGTAAGGTGAACTACCTAGCTGGCCTTGGTCATGAGCTCATGATCATCACGACGGACCAGCGTGGTGCTAAGCCCTTCTTCCCGCTTGACGAGTCTGTCAAGCAGTATGACCTTGGGATCAACTATGATGAGAACAATGGTCAGGGTATCCTCTCCAAAGCCTTAGCCTACCCCCGTAAGAAGCGCTTGCATAAGCAGCGTCTACAAGCATTGCTCCTGAAGCTTCGTGCCGATATCGTGATCTCTATGTTTGGGGATGACTCCTCGTTCCTCCCTACGATCAAGGACGGTAGCAAGAAGATCCTAGAGTACCACTTCTCCAAGCTAAAGCGCCTGCAGTATGGTCGTACAGGACTCTGGCGACTCGTAGATATCCTGCGCACCAAGATGGATGAATGGACTGTGAAGCCCTTCGATCGCTTCGTCGTGCTGACAGCTGAAGATCAGGGCTACTGGGGGGCACTACCCAATATCCGAGTTATCCCTAATCCCCTTCCCTTTACTTCTGAGGAGACTTCTTCCTGCAAGGCAACTAAGGTCGTCGCTGTAGGGCGCTATGACTTCCAGAAGAACTTCTCTAAGCTCCTTCAGCTGTGGGCTCGTATTGCGCCACAGTTCCCCGAGTGGACGCTGGAGATCTATGGTAATGGAGCTCTGCGAGGCGAACTAGAGCAGGAGGTGAAGGAGCTGGGTATATCCAGCTCGGTGACCCTTGCTCAGCCGACCCACCAGATGAAGGAGGTCTACCTCAGTGCCTCGATCTATGCAATGACCTCTCGCTACGAAGGCCTTCCTATGGTCTTGATCGAAGCGCAACAGATGGGGCTCCCTATCGTCTCCTTCGCCTGTCCTTGTGGGCCACGTGACGTGATACATGATGGAGAAGACGGCTTCCTCATCCCTATGGGCGAGGATGATATCTTCCTCAAGGCCTTGACTACTCTGATGGCTTCAGAAGAGAAGCGTGTCTGCATGGGTCAGCGTGCACGAGAAGCTTCCGCCCGCTATGAAGTCGATGCTGTGATGAATAAGTGGCTCACGCTCTTCTCCGAGCTTGTCCCTACTAAGCCTACCACCGGACTATGAAGCAGATCGTCATCTCCGCAGTCAATCTCCGTAAGGGGGGGACACTCACGATCCTTCGCCAGTGCCTAGCCTTCCTCTCCGAGTGGGCGCCAAGTAAGGGCTATGAAGTGATCGCCCTAGTGCACCAGCGTGAGCTCGCTGACTACCCGAATATTCGCTATATCGAGATCCCCTGGGCTATCGAAGGCTGGGGGAAGCGCCTCTGGTGTGAGTACGTCACGATGGGGCGTATCGCTCGAGAGCTGGGGACGATTGACCTTTGGCTCTCCCTTCATGATACGACGCCACGGGTGAAGGCCCGACGTCAGGCGGTCTATTGCCAGACTTCGTTCCCCTTCCTCCGGTGGCGATGGAGCGACTTCCGCTTCGACAAGAAGATCCCGCTGTTTGCCATGTTCACTCGCTTTGCGTATCGGATTGGTATTCACAAAAATCGCTATCTTGTCGTCCAGCAGCAGTGGCTTAGAGAAGGCTTCAGTCAGATGTTTGGGCTTCCCGAAGATCGGTTCATCGTAGCACCTCCGCAGCGAGAGACCCTTCCACCCCAAGCGCCAGAAGAGGGAAGTGCAGGGCGTCCCTTTACCTTCCTCTACGCAGCTACGGCGGATGTCCATAAGAACTTTGAGCTCCTCTGCGAAGCTGCTCAGCGTCTAGAGAGCAAGGTCGGTAAGGATGCCTTCCGTGTGATCCTTACGATCGATGGCTCCGAGAATAAGTATGCCTCTTGGCTTCGTAAGACTTGGGGGCACGTCTCGAGCCTAGACTTCTCGGGCTTCATGACAAAGGAGCGCCTTCAGGCTACCTATGCGAGCACGGACTGCCTCGTCTTCCCTTCTCGCATCGAGACTTGGGGCTTGCCGATCTCGGAGTTCCTACCCTATGACCGGCCGATGCTCCTCTCTGATCTCCCCTTTGCTCACGAGACAGCAGCGGGTGCTCGTGAAGTAGGGTTCTTTGATTCTACATCTGCCGATTCGCTTGCCCAGGCGATGGAGCGTGTCCTCTCGGGGGATCATAAGGGGCTGGCACCTGTCCATCCTCGCCCCCTACAGCAGCCCAAGGCAAGCTCTTGGGTCGAGCTCTTCGAGCTCCTTCTCTCCGAGGATTGAAGCAGCTTCTCTAGCTGACGAGATCCCTCCTTTTGGTCCCCCATGCATGGGGTGGATCGCAGACCCATTCATGGGTCGCTCCAGGACCCCATGAATGGGTCCCCCGTGGTACCCATGTATGGGTTCTTTTTCAGATGCTGATAAAGGCTTCACGTCCTCATCCTTTTCGCAGCTCTTGAGCTCAGGTAGGGAAGCATGGAGCGGATCACTTGAGTGAGTATCTTACACGTTCTTCGAGATGTAGTGATTGGCAAGGCTTCCTTCCGGCCCCACGCCTACATGCTCGTACATATGGCACAACATGATGAAGGTATTACAACTTGGTAAGTTCTATCCCATCAAGGGTGGGGTAGAGAAGGTCATGGAGATTTTCACCGAGGGTTTAGCCGAACGAGGCTTCCCCTCCGATATGCTCTGTGTCTCTCGGAATGGCAATACAGAGAATGTCATCCTCTCCGAGCATGCGCGTGTCCTGCGTACCCAGAAGTTGGCTGAGATCGCCGCTACGATGATCTCTCCTCAGCTCATCTGGCGTCTGCGCTGTATTCGCCGTAAGTATGACATCATCCATGTGCACCATCCCGACCCGATGGCAGCCCTGGCCCTCTTCTTCTCAGGCTATAAGGGGAAGGTGGTCCTACATTGGCATAGCGATATCCTCAAGCAGAAGTTTCTCCTCCGTTTCTTCAAGCCTCTTCAGAGCTGGTTGATACGGCGTGCGGATCTGATCCTGGGGACTACACCTGTCTATGTCGAGGAGTCACCCTTCCTCAAGGATGTGCAGCACAAGACTTCCTTCCTGCCCATTGGTGTAGATCCTTATCCCTGGCTCTCTGATGAGATCAAGGATATCCGTGCTCAGTACCCTGGGAAGAAGATCATCTTCAGCATGGGGCGCCTCGTCTCTTACAAGGGCTATGAGTATCTCATCTCCGCAATGACTCATCTGCCCGAAGAGTATGTCCTCTTGATCGGTAGTGATGGACCGCTCAAGGAGCAACTGCAGCAACAGATCGAAGAGCTTGGACTGAAGGATCGAGTGACCCTACTTGGTGGGCTCAAGGAGGAGAAGAAGCAGGCTTACTTCGGGGCTTGTGATGTCTTCTGTCTCAGCTCGGTCATGAAGACTGAAGCCTATGCGATCGTGCTCGTCGAAGCGATGTCGCTTGGACGTCCTGTGGTCGCTACTAAGATCCCAGAGTCTGGGGTCTCTTGGGTCAATGCCCATGAGGTGTCGGGACTCAATGTGCCGGTGCGTGATCCCGAAGCTTTAGCCGAGGCTATTCATAAGATCTGTGGAGATCCTGATCTGTGGAAGCGCTATAGCCAGGGGGCTCGACAGCGCTATGATGACACCTTCACTAAGGACGAGATGATCAACAACTTGATCGAGGCTTATACCCAATTACTCAATAACAATTAAAGTTCTATGAATGCATTCGAACGCGTAATTAAGAGAGCATGTGACTTCATCTTTGCTCTTATCGCCCTCCTTATCTTCTGGCCTGTGATGGTGATCATCGCTATCCTGATCAAGAGGGAAGATCCATCGGGAGATGTCATCTTCCGTCAAGTCCGCATAGGCTACAAGGGGAAGCCCTTCACCCTCTATAAGTTCCGCTCCATGCGAATGGATGCGGAGAAGGACAATCGTCCTCAGCTCTATAGCGATGGTGATAGTCGTCTGACGCGTGTCGGGGCATTCATCCGTGCTCACCATCTGGATGAGTTCCCACAGCTGTGGAATGTGCTCAAGGGAGAGATGTCATTCGTGGGTCCTCGCCCCGAGCGCCAATTCTTCATCGATCAGATCATGGAGCGCAACCCCGACTATGTACGCCTCTATGCCGTACGTCCAGGACTCTTCTCCTACGCCACCCTGTACAATGGCTATACAGACACGATCGAGAAGATGCTTGAGCGCCTCCGTATGGACCTGGAGTATCTTGACAACTACTCGCTCTTTACCGACGTCAAGATTATCACCCTTACGGCTATTTCCATTATATTTGGTAAGAAATTCTAAGCATAAATACTTTTCACGATAATGACCAAGAGATTACTTCGGATATGGGGGGTAGCTATGATGACCCTCGCACTCCTAACCCTCGCATCGTGTGACTCGGCTAAGCGTACGAACTACCTTCAGGATATCGAGGTGGCTAAGGCTTACGGCGTCAAGCATGATGTAGGGATCGTCGTCCAGAAGGGCGATAAGCTTCGTATCATAGTGTCTAGCCTCGCTTCTCCCGAGCTAGCTCTGCCCTTCAACTCTAGGCTCGCAGCTCCTCAGAGCACCGCTACGAGTGTACGTGCCGAAGCGCTCCTGAAGAACGGGCCTACGGTGGCTGCTGCCGATACCCTCAACTCTTACCTCGTCGATGCCGACGGGCAGATTCAGTTCCCTATCCTCGGTAATGTCTCCGTCGTAGGACTGAGCCTAGAGCAGGTGAGCGAGCACATTAGAAATCTCCTCGTCGGAGGCAACTACCTCAAGGACGCCCATGTCGTGACGAGCTTCGATAACCTGAGAGTTTACCTCCTTGGTGCCTTCGAAGTCAATCGTACGCTCTCTGGAAGTCAAGCTCAGCTCTTAGACCGAGGATCCTTCCATCTCGACAATGCACAGACGAATATCTTAGAATTACTGTCTCGAGCTGGAGGCTTATCTGATCAGGCTGACTACTCTAGGCTGAGTGTCATCCGACGTGTCGGTCGTGAGTACGTCTACTACCGCTTAGATATGCGCTCGAAGAGTATCTTTGATTCTCCAGCCTTCTACCTCCAGCAGAATGATATCATCTATGCTGAGTATAAGTATCGTACCCGAGATACTGATCAGAAGGTCAGCATGGCTCTTGGCTATGTCTCGACAGCCGCTTCTGCTATCCTCTCTGCCCTAGCTATTATTTCGGTCCTCAAGCGATAGACGTCTCATTATGCCTGAACAGCAAATAACTAATCGACCGAGTGACAAGGGAGCAGACCTGAATCTCGTCGATATCTTCATGTACCTCTATCGGTACAAGTTCCTCTACATCCTCTGTGTGGGGATCATCGTTGCTCTTGCCCTCTACCGCAATGCACGCCAGCCCTTCACTTACGAAGGTCAAGTCAAGATCTTTATTCGTGATGCTTCGCAGCGTACGATGGTAGATGACAATATGCTCCGCTACATGCGTAGCTCGCGACTTAATGTCTCCAACGAGCGTATTCAGCTTTCTTCTCGTCGCGTCATGCAACGTACGGTTAGACTATCGGGAGCCAATGTCTTCTACAATGTCAAGAGTGGATTACGCACACTGGAGCTTTATGATGAAGCGCCCTTCAAGGTTACCTTCTTGGATACACTAGATGTCGCTAATACTTTCCGTGTGTCTTATCAAGATGCTAGCCATGTCTCGATTAAGCTCGGTAAGGACGGGCGGACACAGGTGATCCCTGTAGGAGAGCCTATCCGCATCGGAGAGACTCGCTTCATCGTAGAAGCAAGGAAAACCTTTAATGCTCCTTGGGCTTATTCGGAGATCCAGGTGAGTCGTATCCCCTTTGTTGATGCTGTACGCTTCTATCAGCACTCTGTCGCTATAACTCAGCCTGAGGCGCAGACATCTACGCTCACTCTGACCCTCCGAGATAAGACCTTGAAGAGAGCACTTGATATCCTCTCAGCTCAGGTGATGGCCTACAATCAGGAGGAGGTAGAGATGCGTAATCAGATCTCTAAGAATACGGCAGAGTTTGTCAACGAACGTTTAGAAGATCTAAGTCGAGAGCTAGGGCTTGTCGAGCAGGATATGGTACGCTTCTCAGCTCGCACTAAGACCATCGACTTTACCTCCAAGGTTGGTAGCTATAGTGCTCGCTCCCTTGAGGAAGAAGATGCTTCTATTAAGATCGAGAAGCAGCTCAAGCTCGTCTCCTACATGCTCTCTCAGCTGAATAGCCCGAGCAAACGCAACGAGCTCATGCCTCTGAACATCGCTATGCCCGACCCCGAGCTAGATGGCTACATCACGCAGTACAACCAGCTGAAGTTCCAGCGGGACAAGCTTGTCGAAAGCTCTGGTGGTAGTACGCAGAACCCCGTCATCGCTGAGTATGATGCCACGTTGGATCAACTTCGTAAGAGTGCAACCGAGATCCTGAACCAGCAGGCAAGCGCCCTAAGAGCTCGCCTCAAGAGTGTCGAGCGAGATCAGTCTGCCCTCTTCTCTAAGCTCCCTGATGTCACTGAGGAAGGTCGAGCCAAGGCTGACATTGATCGTCGCCTGGCTATCCAGGAAGGTCTGTACACAGAGCTCCTTAGCAAGCGTGAAGAGTATGCTCTGCGTCAGTCTATGACCCAGGATAGTGCCTATATCCTGGATATGAATGATGCGCCTAACACGCCCCCTGTCAGCCCCAATACACTCCGAACGATCGTCCTGGCCTTCTTGCTTGGGTTAGCCCTTCCTACGATCTTCTTGATCGTACGTCTCCTGACGGATAATAAGGTGCGTACCCGCAAGGACATCCTGGATCGCCTCACCATTCCTTTCCTCGGGGATATCCCGAAGGAAGAGCGAGCAAAGTCTGGTCATACTCGTGGTGTACGTGAGCAGGGCGCTGATGAGACGTCAGAAGCCTTCCGCGTCCTACGTGAGAATATGCGCTTCATGATCGGATCAGCAGCAGGGAAGACGAAGAAGATCATCTTCACCTCCTTCGGAGAATCAGCAGGTAAGTCCTACGTCTCCTACAACCTGGCTAAAACGCTTACTTTCTCTGGTCACCGCGTGGTACTTGTCGACTTAGACCTGCGTAAGGGGACACTCTCCCATCGAGCCGGTATCATCGGTAAGGGGGTCACCGAGTATCTCTCCGATCCGACGATACAGGTTGATCAGATCATTCGCAAGGATCCCAACGCTCCTAAGCTCTCTGTCATCGCTTCTGGAGCAGTACCTCCCAATCCTGTGGAGCTCCTCCTGGGCGAGCGTCTCGACGAGCTGGCAGATAAGCTCAGCGAACAGTTTGACTTCGTAGTCTTTGACAACGTGCCCTTCGGTAGTGTCGCTGATGCTGCTATCGCCAATCGTGTAGCAGACCTCACGATCTTCATCCTTCGTGCTGCCAAGCTCGACCGCCGTGCGCTCCCTGAGCTTCAGCGCTTGTACGATGATCATATCCTGACGAACATGGCCATCGTCCTCAACGGTGCTACCGAGAGCGGGCACGGCTATGGCTATGGTTATGGCTACGGCTATGGCTATGGTTACGGCTATGGTTACGGGAACAAGAAGAAGAAAAAGACCTTGCTCCAGCGCCTAGGCATCCGCCGTTAAGTTTACAGAAGAGATACACTCCTCCATCCACTGGAGGGGTGTATCTCTTTCTCCTTTATAGCCTAACGAAGGGCTAATGCTTCGTCCATCTCGTGGGCAGAGGTGTCGTCTTCCCAACGTAGACGCACAGTCTTCCTCAGAGGTAGTAGTGTAGTCCCTTCAGGATCGAAGCTTCGTCTGTCTTGGCGATGAAGGTGCCGCCTGCTAAGGATTGACGTACCTTCCTGCTCGGGGCTATAAGTTCAGTCCACCCAGGATCGAAGCATCCTTCATCACAGTTAGAAGCGCCATGGCTCACCGGCTTTACTCTTTCCCTGCTCTTAGCTACGACGTCGCTCTCTTACCCCGCATAGTGCTTGGGGGAGGGGTGAACTCGTCTAGCTCCGAGACAAGAAGGCGTGAGGCGTCTAGCCCGCTATAAATGCTATGAGTTCCACCCGACCACTGCTCTCGGTACTCGTCCCCGTCTACAACGTGGCTCCCTATCTCGAGCAATGTCTAGACTCGATACTGAGCCAGCCCTATTCCTGTCTAGAGGTGCTCGTCATCGACGACGGCTCTACAGATGGGAGCGGAGTCCTATGCGATCGGTATGCGGAGCGGGACCAGCGCATCCGTGTCGTCCACCAGGCTAATGCTGGGCTCTCGGCAGCACGCAATGCAGCGATGGACCTGATGCAAGGGGAGTTCTTCACCTGTGTCGATTCGGACGACTGGCTGACGGAAGATGCCTTCTCTACCCCTATGTCCTATCTCGAGGCGAACCCGCTCGTCGACGTCCTCGAGCTAGGCTATGTCGAGGTGAACTGTCGGACGGGTGAGGAGCGTCCCGTCCTTGCTCAAGGGGCTGAATTTACTTCAGAGGAAGCCCTTCAACACCTCGCTGACCTCTCCGGAGTCACAGGCATGGCTTGGGGGAAGATCTACCGCACCGAGACGATGGGCAGACTTCGCTTCCCTGTAGGAAGGCCTTATGAGGATACGCCCTTTGTCTTCGAAGCTCTAGCTCGGGCACACCGCTACCGCTACCTCTCTTGGCTCGGCTACCACTATCGGATAGCACGCTCGGGGAGCATCACGGAGAGCTATGACGGGCGCATCGTTTACCTCTTTGAGAATCTTCTCGATCTACGGCCTACGATCGAGGCGCTACAGGCGGACTACCTCCCCCTGCTCCATGAGACCCTCTATCGCCGGCTACTCATCTTCTCGCTCTGGGCCATGCGTCATGCGCAGACGGCTCCAGGGCTACTACCCCTCCTTCTCCCCTACACGAAGCGCTTGCGTAGCCTTAGTTACCCTAAGGGCTCTCAAGCTGACCGCCTTCGTCGTAGGCTTTTCCTCTCCTTCCCTCGCCTCTTTCTCTCCATCAAGCGATGCACAGGGCATCGCCACTAAAGAGACTCATATACTGTATGGACCAGCAACTGACTTATTGTATTGCTCAGGAGTATATCCGATTGATTACCCCTTCGGCAGAGGCTACACGAGCTATACTGCCGAACTATGAGCCTTTCCATGTAGACGCCCTCCCCGAAGGAGCGTCGCTACTCTTCACCTTCACGGGGGGAGTCGACCTCTCCGCCCTGCCTCGCAAGGCCCTCTTAGAGGATAAGCTCTTCGATGGGGTACGAGCCTCTATCTACCATACCTCTGAGTCTCGTCTCCTGCTGGAGCTATCGACTCAGGAGCGCACGCACACGATGGTTATTGACCGAGATTGGCAGGAAGTCCAGTCCGACGTCCTGATGGATGATCCTTCGGACTTCTTCTTCATCAACCGCCTGGTCATGATCGTCTACGGAGTGGCGATAGCCCCGCATCATATGCTCAAGATCCACGCTTCTGTGACGGAGCTAGAAGGCAATGCCCTCCTCTTCCTCGGTACTAGCGGCACGGGTAAGAGCACGCACAGCCGACTCTGGCGCAAGTTTGTCCCCGGGGCGACACTCCTCAATGACGACGAGCCTATCCTGCGTATCATGGAGGATGGCGAAGTGCGTGTCTTCGGATGCCCATGGAGCGGAAGTACTCCCTGCTACCGTAATGCCTCCGCTCACGTCACCGCTCTTGTCCACCTCCGACAGAGCCCAGAGAATAAGCTGACGAAGCTCCGTGGACGGGATAGCTTCGACTCGCTCTACTCCTCGACGGCCTTCCTGCATTCGGACAAGAAGCGCCACCTGGCTACCTTCGACACGGTAGCGGATGTGCTGGAGCAGATCCCCGTCTACCGCCTGGATTGCCGTCCTGACGAAGAGGCCGTCCAGCTATCTCGCACGCTACTGCCCTAAGACGTGTCGATGACTGGAGGAATAGGCCTAACAGCTCTGCAGAAGCAGAAGAAGATCCAGAGCGAACTCTTCTTCGCCGAGGTCCTGGATAGGATAGCGGCGGGGAAGCATCCTCGCCTCTTGCCTCGTGGCTCGAGTATGCGCCCTTTCATCCGAGGGGACAAGGATAAGATCGTGCTCTCTCAGCTGACAGAGGCCTCCTACGCAGTGGGTCGTATCGTCCTGGTGCACCTAGATCGGGGCTACCTCATCCACCGCATCACTCGAATCGACGGCCCTGTCTACACGCTCCGAGGAGACGGCAATCCCTATCAGCGGGAGCAGTGCACACGGGATCAGATCTTAGCAGAAGTGACCGTGGTCATCCGAGGCAAACGGGAGATCCTCCTTGGGAGTAAGCTCTGGAAGCGCTACGAGCGCTTCTGGCCGGCTAACGATACCCTCCGTCGCCTAGCACTAGCCCTCTATCGACGAACGCTCTACCGCTGGGGACTTTAGGGGAGAAGGCTTTCGAGCTTTCTGTCGCTACTGTTGCCTCTAAGGAGGCGCTACTGCTACCTCCGAGCAAGCGCCAGTTGTGCCTCCCTCGTCGAATCAGGGTAACGGCTTTTTAGCCAGCCCGTCGCTTCTTCCCTCACTTCACTACAGCTACCTGCGGACCTTCGGGCTCTGCAGGTAGCTGTTTTTCGTATGACCGTCACGGAGCTTCCCGCTTTCATACGAGCGAACTTCCCGCCTTAGCTCCTTGTGGCTTCTTCGGTAGACAGTGTTCCTTTTGTTCGCTCCTTCACTTCGTCTCGAGCCTACTTCTCCGCTCCCTCTTCCTGCGGAGAGGGTGAGCTCGACAAAGGAGAGATTCCCCCCATGATCTTAGGCAAAATGAATATCTTTGCTCATGCTCATAGAGGCAATTTCTCCCTGCTCCATGCACAGAGAAGGCCTCGGGAAATCTCCTCCATCGACGACGATTCATCCCCCTCTGCTCCATGTATCGCTACATCCATCTCCTGCTCCTCATCGCTCTTGGCGGTGGTACGGCCTCCGCACAGCAGAGCTTCTCAGCTCCTGGTGGCTTCACTGTCCGTGTCGGAGACAGCCTACAGTTCGGACTTCCCGCTCCCGGTGAGAACTATACCTCTGTCTTCGATCGTCTCTCTCAGGATGCAGTGGAGCTACCTTCCCGCATCAAGGATGCTCTCCCCTTCAGCCGAGCTAAGGTAGAGGGCTGTAAGCTCTTCGCTAGAGATACGACGACTTCCAAGCTCGATACCTTCCTCGTCCTTCGGCATCCTCGTTTCCCCGAGGACTCGCTCTTCCTTGATCTTAGCTGGGCTGTCTCCTCGGGGGAAGTGTTGGTCTCCGATCCCACGCACACGCCTCTCTTCCCCGAGGCCAAAGAGCTCACCCCCGACCTCTACGTGCCGGCCCTCCTCCGAGCGGGCTACCTTAGTCCAGGGGAGGAAGCGAAAGAACTCCATCTTGATATCCTCTCCATGATGAGAGGAGACAGCCTAGAGCCTGACTCCCTAGAGTATCAGCGAGTCGTGGCAAGGATCCCTCGGGAGCTCCAGCAGGTGGCCTCTACGCTCGACCCTGCGAAGGTATACTACGTGAGCTATCCCATCGTCTGTGCGGGCTACAATACAGAGTATGGAGGCTATCCTCTGGCAGATCTTTACACAGGTGGGTTGTTAGGGATAGCTCCCCGCTATCCGAGAGTCCTCTTTGCGATTGTTTTTGCTCTTCAGGGGTACATCCCCATTATACACGTACCTGCCGAGGTGGCTAAGCGCTATGAGGAGCGTTCACGTAGAGTCGGGAGCGATGTCCACTCACTCACAGGACGGCTCTACTTCCGTATGGTGCCCGTCTCGAAGACTACGCTGTCTGAGGTGGCACTTACGATCCCAGGTATGGAGATCGAGTGCCTTGGCTTGGATCTCTACGAGTTTGCTCACTGCGAGTACTACCATCTAGGCTCAGGCCGTGCCTTAGCTCCCGATAAGTAGCCCGCCCGCTTACCTCCGTTTATTTCACCCTCCTTCTTCACCTCTCTCACCTATTATCCTCATGCCCCAGCGCCTCTTTCTCCTCGATGCTTACGCCCTCATCTACCGAGCCTACTATGCCTTCATCAAGTCCCCACGGATCGACACCAAAGGGCGTAATACCAGCGCTGTCTTCGGCTTCGTGCTTATGCTAGAAGATCTGCTGGGGAAGGAGAACCCCGACGAGATCGCTGTCGTCTTCGACCCTCCTGGGGGGACATTTAGGCATCGGGAATACCCCGAGTACAAGGCGCAGCGAGAAGAGACTCCCGAGGGGATACGCATAGCCGTACCGCTCATCCGGGAGCTCCTTCGTGCCTACCGCATCCCCGCCGTTGAAGTCCCAGACTACGAGGCGGATGACGTCATCGGTACGCTCAGTGTCCTCGCTGCCGAGGCAGGACGTGAGGTCTACATGGTCACCCCGGATAAGGACTACGGCCAACTAGTGACCGAGCAGGTGCGCATGTACCGCCCGATGCAGGGAGGAGGCTACGAAGTCTGGGGGCCGGAAGAGATTAAGGAGAAGTTCGGTCTCCAGTCGCCCCACCAAGTCATTGACTATCTTGCCCTCCTCGGGGACAAGGTGGATAATATCCCCGGCTGTAAGGGTATCGGGGAGAAGGGAGCGCAGAAGCTCCTCGCCGAATACGGTAGCATCGATAGCCTCTTAGAACACGCCTCCGAGATCAAGGGTGCTACAGGCAAGAAGATCCAAGAGGGGGCGGAGGCCATCCGTCTGTCCTATTATCTGGCTACGATCCGTAGGGATGTCCCTCTAGACTATACCCCAGGAGCATTTGCCCGAGAGGCAAAGGACGAGGAGGCTGTGCGTAGGCTCTTCGAGGATCTGGAGTTCCGTACGCTCCTCTCCCGTGTCCTAGGCTCAGCCCGCCCAGCTACCCCTAAGCCTCAGCCTGAACCTATGGGAGATCTTTTCGCCCAGCTCGAGGAGCGGGAGGAGGTCGAGATGCCTGAAGTCTCATCCCTTCCAAAACTATCGATCGAAGTGCTCGATCGCTCTTCCCTCCCCGCCTTCCTCGCTCGTGCTGAAGGGGCGAAGACCCTAGCGCTTGACACCGAGACCACGGGCATCGATCCGCTGACCGCAGGGCTCGTTGCCATCACCTTCGCCCTAGATGCCGAGAAGACTTATTACCTCGATGTGCCTGCCGACCCCGAGGAGGCTCGCTCCCTCCTGCAGGAGCTCCGCCCCCTCTTCGCCCGTGAGGGCCTCCTCAAGGTAGGCCAGAATCTGAAGTACGACCTGCAGGTGCTCCGCTCCTACGGAGTCGAGGTCGCTGGGCCTTTCTTCGACACGATGATCGCCCACTACCTCCTCTACCCAGACATGCGTCACGGGCTTGATGAGTTGGCGGAGAAGTTCCTAGGCTATCGGATGATGCCCTTCGAGGAAATGATCGCTCCACAGACGACTAAGTCCTTCGACTTGAGACTGGTCGAGCCAGAGCGCCTACAGTTCTACGCTGCCGAAGATACCCACATCACCTACCTCCTCTATGAGTACTTCTCGGCACGGATGGAGAAGGCTGGGCTCACGAAGCTCTTCGAAGAGATCGAGATGCCCCTGATGCTTGTCCTCCTCGGGATGGAGCGGGAAGGTGTGCGCCTGGATAAAGCGTGTCTTGCCCGCCAGGCCAAGGAGCTCCAGGAATCCCTTGCCCTTCTAGAGGAAGAGATCAACACCCTCATCGGCCATCCGATCAATATCAACAGCAGTAAGCAGGTAGGCGAAGTGCTCTTCGATGAGCTCCAGATCGTCGACAAGCCCAAGAAGACTAAGACCGGTGGCTACACCACAAGCGAAGAGGTGCTGGAGAAGCTTCGGGATAAGCATCCCGTCGTAGGCAAGATCCTCGACTACCGAGGGGTGAAGAAGCTCCTCAGCACCTATGTCGAGTCCCTACCCGAACTGGTCTATCCCGATGGCAAGATCCACACCACCTTCAATCAGACCATCGCTGCTACCGGTCGCCTCTCCAGCAGTAATCCCAACATCCAGAACATCCCCATCCGCACTCCCGAAGGCCGTGCTATCCGTGAGGCGTTCGTACCAGACGAAGGTTGTACCTTCCTCAGTGCTGACTATTCGCAGATAGAGCTTCGTCTGATGGCGCACTTCAGCCAAGACCCTGCCCTCATCGAGGCTTTCCGTTCGGGGCAAGACGTGCATCAGGCTACGGCAGCCAAGATCTATGGTATCCCATTAGAAGAGGTTTCTCCCGACATGCGCCGTCGGGCCAAGACCGCCAACTTCGGTATCATCTACGGGATCTCTGCCTTTGGGCTTAGCGAACGGCTCTCTATCCCCCGCAAGGAGGCTAAAGAGCTTATCGACGGCTACTTTGCCTCGTATCCTGGGGTGGCTCGCTACATGACGGAGGTCGTCGAGACCGCTAAGAAGCAGGGCTACGTGACGACGCTTCTCGACCGCCGTCGCCTCCTGCCCGACATCAATAGCGCCAATGCCGTCGTCCGTGGTTATGCCGAGCGCAATGCCATCAACGCCCCTCTGCAAGGCTCCGCCGCCGACCTCATCAAGATCGCCATGATCCGCCTAGACGAAGCGATCCGCCAGCGGGGGCTCCATAGTCGCATGATCCTGCAGGTGCACGACGAACTGAACTTCAACGTCCCCTTCGCCGAACTTGAAGAGATGACGGAGCTGGTACGCACGACGATGGAGTCGATCTACCCTTCGCTCCTCGTTCCCCTCGAGGTAAGCATCGGCCATGGTCCCACGTGGCTCGCCGCCCACTAGCCCCGTCGCCTCCTCCCCGCCCAAGCTGGTGCCTGCTCTCCAGCCCTACGGACTCTTGCATCCCCGTCCTCTCAGCGCAACAATAATAGCCCCCGTAGCAAAAGCCTCCTTTCGCTACGGGGGCTTCTCTCTTTCCTCCGCTTTCCCCCTCCTCACCCTGCCTTCGTCGTCTCTCCCGAGGCACCAGTAGCGCCTCCCAAGAGGCCCTACTGCTACCTCCGATGAGGCGCTACTACTGCTTCTAAGGTGTTGCTATTACTGCCTCTTTTGCTTTCCCTCTTCTTCTCCTCCCGAGGTAAGAAGCCCCCTGTAAGTAAGGCCCTTCTCTCGCCTTCTTTCCCTCCCACTAGCTAAGGCAAAACACCATACGAAAGCTCTTGCCTGCACGTTCCGAAACCGCTACCTTTGTTCTGATACTAGCCCCTCATTCATTACCTCCCTAATACATCTTCCTAGCTATGAGTCGCATCTGGACTTCATTCAGAGCATGGGTAAAAGACATGCACCAAGCTTGGTCAAGGCATATCATCCCCGTAGTCGTCGTAGCCGTGGCCTTCGGCATGCTCCAGAAGCCCCTCTTGATGCTACTCAGCTTCATCGAGTCGACTTGCTTAGCCCATCTATCGCCAAATTGGTTCGGTGGATTCGTTTTCTTCCTTGCCTACTACCTGTTTAAGCGGGAATGGGATTATAGGAAGATCTATGTACCTCGCCCCGTCTCCTTGTGGCTCATCCTCTTGCTTGGGATCTATCTGTACTATAGGCATTGGGAAGGCTCTTTCTCGTTTTGGGCGATTCCTTACTTTGGACAGCTAGCTTGGTCGGATCTCTTGCTGATTCCTTGGGGCGGGGCTGTAGCTATTGCCCTTCGATTAAGGTCGAAGGAAGATCGTTTCTTCCTTGTCTTAGTTCTGCTACTCCTTTGTGCCGCTCTTTATTTCGTACCTCAAGCACAAGGGAACTCTTCCTTCGTATGGCCTCTCCTGAGCCTTAGTATGGCTGTGGGCTCTTGCCTACTTGCCTACTGCATCCTACATCGATGGAGCTACGGGCCTCAGCCTAAGAGTAAAGGAGAAGCTTCAAAGGAGACGGAGCCGAGTTCTCAAGCTATTGACCCTGATGATGCCATAGAAAGTGAGGAGGATGACTGGTTGGGCTTCTCTGATATGGCTTGGGTCGTGCACTGGGATCTGAAAGCGTTAGACCTAAGTAAGGGATCGTTGACGGTCGGAGTCATTGCCCCTTGGGGGTGGGGGAAGAGTTCGTTTATTAACCTCTTGAGGATATGGCTAGAAGAAGATGGTGGGATCATTATTCCTTTCAACCCTCGTGGCTCGAAGTCGGTCTCCTCGATCCCAGAGGATTTCTTTGATACCTTTGCGAAGGAGTTGTCTCGTCATTACTTAGGCTTTGGCCTCTTGCTTGCTCGGTATACCAAACATCTAGGACTGCTGAATCAATATACGTGGACTCGCCCTCTAGGCTCTCTTCTCACACTTGTTCTTCCCGGGAAAGAGCAGGAGGCGGTCAATTATACCCTTAGAGAGCTCGGTAAGCGGGTATATGTCCTTCTAGATGATCTAGACCGTCTCTCAGGAGAAGAAATACTAGAAGTCCTCAAGCTTATGGATCGCAACGCCTCCTTCTCGAATACGGTCTTCATTGTAGCCTATGACAAGGCGTATGTGAACAATGTGCTGAAGAAACACCTAGATCACGGGCTCACTCATTCCTTTATTGATAAGTATATCTCCTGGGAGATTCCCCTACCTGCCCCGAGTAAGGAAATGCTGGAGGGACTTATGACGGTAGAATTGCAGATGAAGGTTGAGTATGGTTACCCTATTGTACATAAGGCATTTCAATGGGGGTGGAAGGAGGTCGCTAGTACAGTCGTAGAATCCTTGAGTTCGGTGCGAGATCTCAAGCGCTACCTCAATCTGATGATTCCTCGCTATAATGAGGTGTTTAGCGAGGTAGATTCTAGAGAGTACTTCTTGCTCTATTTGCTTTGCTACAAAGATTTTGGTACTTATTTAGCTCTGCATTCAAGACGAATCTTACAACTAGATGATCCTACCCAAACCTATGTGCTTATCCCAAGTTATGAGGAAGAGCTGAAGCAAGTGTCTCAATGGAAAGGAAGTAAAAGTATCCTTGAGCGATTGTTTGCTCCGAGCCCAGAAGAGGAAGAGACGTATCCAGGGTGCCTCTCTCTTCGCAGTGCGCCGGGTTTTGATACTTACTTTAGGGGCTTTAACTTCCTGGGAGGTAGTTTTTACGATCCGATTTTATTGCAAATAATCCATTCAATGAGAAGGAGGACCCTTCTTATGGATATTGATGACCTGATCGAAATGCAAGGGGTAGAGCTTGTCGTTGGAGCCTTCCGCTATCTAGTTAGATCTTCTCTTCAAGGGGGAGGAAATCGAGCAGAGGCAATTAAGGCTATGGCATATATGGCCTTCACTGGGAACTTGCCCGAGAGGGAGGCTAAGACCCTCAAGGAAGAACTTTTTGAGTTCCTTTCTTTAGATCAGTATGAGAAGTATAAAGAGCTTCAGGTTGCTCCAGATCTTCCAAGCTATAAGTCCTTGTTGGAGCCAATGCTCAATTTTGTAGTTCACGTGAACCCGCAATGGATATCTGATGTAATAAATAAGCTTAATATTGAAGGGGACAGATCTTCCAAGCGGTATGTTTACACTGCCGAGGAGCTTTCTAAGCTATTATCCGATCATCAGAAGAGCAAAGGAGCTCAGTAGGAGCTCAGCAATGGTATTTGGGAGGATCTCCTAAGCCATGTTTGTAAGAGGGATAGTAAGAGCTATGCCTAGTATCCTGCGTGGCTACTGAGCAACTTGCCTCCTTGCCCCAGAAGTGTCTAACGGAGCGCGTATGGATGGTCGCATTTAGGGATATGATTCCCGCCTAGCATCGCCAAGCTTGAGCACGCTACTGCTCAGCGCTTGCTTGTCCTGTCGGAGGAGTAGAGAGGTACACTTGAGGCGTGGATGGACGAAGAATCGATCCCCCAGCTAGCTCTACCTTAGACTAGGTGAGGAGTATCCCCAAGGATGAGCCTTGTAGGAGCTTTGAGCTCTTGTCTGGTGAAGAGGTGGATCTAGATAGCATCGACTATATCTATCGGGCGGTCTTAGCCCAAGAGGATCGGGAGCGTCAGCAGGCTTGCTCCGAGGGGTGAGGCTATGGCGCTACGGCAGGTGAGGTTATGGCGCTACGGCCCGGGAGGCGGGGCTTCCTCCTTCCCCCTTACTGGGGAAAAAACAGTACCGGCCAGCTCGCAGATGCGGGCTGGCCGGTACTGTAGGGGAGAGGGGGCTTGTGCGCCTTACATCTTCACCATGCCACTGAAGCCCATGAAGGCCATGGCAAGGAGACCCGCTGAGATCAACGCAATGGGTATGCCCTTCATAGCGGGGGGCAGTTCGGTGCGGCTGAGTTGCTCCCGGATGCCAGCGAAGACTACCAGTGCTAGGGTGAAGCCTAAGGCAATGGAGATGGCGTAGACAATGCTCTCGAGGAGGTTGAAGTCCTTTTGGATGACTAGGATCGCTACCCCGAGGACACAGCAGTTCGTAGTGATCAGGGGAAGGAAGACCCCGAGGGCTTGGTAGAGGGCGGGTGATACCTTCTTGAGGATGATCTCTACCATTTGCACTAGGGCGGCGATGACGAGGATGAAGGTGATGGTCTGCATGTACTCCATCCCCAGCGGCTCTAGTACGAACTTCTGGAGAAGGAAGGTGCACATCGTCGAGAGCGCTAGGACAAAGGTCACCGCAGCGCCCATGCCCAGCGCCGTGTCTACCTTCTTAGATACACCGAGGAAGGGACAGATACCGAGGAACTGCGAGAGTACAACGTTGTTGACGAAGACCGCAGCGACAAAGAGGAGGAGGTAATGTGTCATGGGAGGATTACTTCTTGCTGCTGAGCTTATTCTTGAGGGCGATGAGGTAGCCTAGTACGAGGAAGGCTCCAGGAGCGAGGACGAAGAGGAGTGCTCCGTATTCCTTGGGCAGGATCTGTAGCGTGAAGACGGCACCACTGCCGAGGAGCTCACGTAGCAGGCCCAGCACCGTCAGGGAGAGTGTGAAGCCGAGCCCAATACCCACGCCATCGAGGCACGAGTGGAGGACGCCCTGCTTGGCTGCTACCGCTTCGGCACGACCGAGCACGATACAGTTCACGACGATCAAGGGGATGAAGAGCCCCAGCGAAGCGTAGAGGCTAGGGACGAAGGCCTGCATGAGCATCTGCACGATCGTCACAAAGCCTGCGATGACGACGATGAAGCTCGGGATGCGTACAGCGTCGGGGACGAGGCTCTTGATCAGTGAGATGACGGTATTGGAGCAGATGAGGACGAACATCGTCGCCAAGCCCATCGCCATACCATTGAGCGCTGAGGTCGTCGTGGCGAGCGTAGGGCACATACCGAGGAGGAGCACGAAGGTAGGGTTCTCCGTCGTGATGCCATTGCGGATGATATCTAGCGGTTTCATAGGATCGAGGACTGAGGGTAGGGGGTTACTTCGAGCTCGTGGAGTCGGCGGGTACTACTGCGGGTGCTGGGCTGGGAGCTTCACCTGTCCCGACTTCGAGCGTAGAGAAGGTGCGCCAAGCACGATTGACTGCGTCGAGGAAGGCACGGCTACTGATCGTCGCGGCGGTGATAGCGTCTACCTTCCCCCCATCCTTAGAGACGGTGAGAGGGGCTTCCTTCTTCATGTTCAGCCCACGTACATCGCGGATCCCAGAGCCTTCGCTCTTCTCGTGGTACCACTCGGGTATGCGAGATCCGAGACCAGGGCTCTCGGAGTGCTGGAGGACGGAGAAGTCTACGAGCTGACCCGTAGCATCGAAGCCGACCATCACACGGATAAGCCCGCTGAAGCCCTTCTGCGTGTAGCTCTCGATAGCAAAGCCTACCAGCGCCCCGCCCTTCTTAGCAGGGTAGACGGTGAGGCTGTCTGTCTCGCCTTCGGGGAGGACGAGCATCTTCTCCTCGAAAGGGTTATTATCGAAGGCTGGAGCCACGGCACGGATAGCCTCTACCTTAGCCTTCATCTCTGCCTCGGCGATGGGAGCCGTCGTCACGTGGTTGACGACAGCGAGGATCCCCGAGACGAGGACGCATATCCCTCCGAGGGAGAGGAGCATGTTGGGGAGTGTCGAACTGAGCTTCTTCATACGGCTAACGTCCACCGAAGTGCTTCGGACGGATATACATGTTGATCAGAGGAGTGAAGCTATTCATGATGAGGATAGCGAAAGACATCCCTTCGGGGTAGCTACCGAAGAGACGGATGAGGATCGTCAGTAGCCCGATCAGTGCACCATAGAGGAGTTGGCCTCGGGCGCTCATGGGGCTCGTCACATAGTCTGTCGCCATGAAGATCGCCCCGAGCATCATACCGCCGGTGAGCAGGTGGAAGAGGGGCGAGGGATAGAGCGCTGGGTCGATGAGGTGCATGAGCCCAGAGAAGGCGAAGGCCGTCCCTAGTACGGCTACGGGGATGTGCCACGTGATCACTCGGCGATAGAGCAGGTACCCGAGCCCTAGCAGGAGCGCTAGTGCGCTCACTTCACCCAGACTACCACCGTGGATGCCAAAGAAGAGATCCATGGACGAAGGGATCTGGTCCCAGCTCATGCCAGGAGCACCTGTCTGTATCCCCTTGGCTATGCCTAGTGGGGTCGCACTTGTGACAGCGTCTGTATAGCTCATGTACTGCCCTGGCTGAGGCCAGAGCGTCATCTGAGCGGGATAGGCGATGAGGAGGAAGACACGCCCCACGAGTGCAGGGTTGAAGATATTTCCTCCGAGCCCTCCGAAGCTCATCTTCCCTACACCGATCGCCACCACAGCGCCGATGAGGATGATCCACCAGGGGAGGCTCGAGGGAAGGTTCATCCCGAGGAGGAGCCCCGTAAGAATGGCAGATCCATCGCCTATGGACGTGGGTCGCTTGTAGAGATACTTAGTGATGACCCATTCGGTGACGACACAGCCTAGGACACTTACAAGTAAGACAACGAAGGCGCCGAGCCCGAAGGTGAAGAGCGAGACTAAGCAGGCAGGGGCTAGGGCGATGAGCACCGCATACATGTTGCGCTCTACGCTGTCACCGCTGTGGATATGGGGGGAGGGGGATATGATGAGACGATCCATGGGGATTAGCTTTTGCGGGCACGGATGATGGCGGAGACCTTCTGCTTGCCTGTACGTATGAAGTCAAGGAGAGGGCGATTAGAAGGGCAGGTGTAGCTACAGGACCCACACTCAATGCAGTCCACGATATAGCCCTTCTCGGTGGCTTCCCAGTCGGCGTACTGGACATCCCGCATGAGGAAGGCGGGGTTAAGACCCATAGGACAGACGGAGACGCACTTAGCACAGCGGATACAGTTGCGCATGGGGCGACGGATGGACTCTTCACGGGGCAGGATGAGCACACCCGAGGTGCCCTTGGTCACGGGGACTTCGGTGCTCAGTAGCGCCTTACCCATCATGGGACCACCGCCGATGATCTTACCCGTGTCTTCGGGTAGACCGCCTGAGGCGGTGATGAGATGCCCTATGGGAGTACCGATGCGAGCTCGGAAGTTCGAAGGGGTCTCTAGGTGCTTGCCCGTGACGGTAGTGATGCGCTCGACAAGCGGTTTCCTCTTCTGCACGGCTTCGTAGACAGCGAATACCGTCCCGACATTCTGCACGACAGCTCCAGCGGAGATGGGTAGGGCACCGCTCTTGATTTGCTTGCGGAGGACGGCGTCGATGAGCTGTTTCTCCCCGCCCTGTGGGTACTGCACCTTCAGGGGAAGTACCTCTGTCCCCTCGTAGTCCATAGCGAGCTGGGAGAGGTAGAGGATAGCGTCCTTCTTATTGTTCTCGATCCCAATGACGGCACGGCTTACCCCGAGGGCACGCTTGAGGATCTCTACGCCGACGAGGATCTCTTCGCCCTTGCTGAGCATGAGGGCATGGTCGCTGGTGAGGTAAGGTTCGCACTCTACAGCGTTGACGATCAAGACCTCGGCCTTAGCTCCTGGGGGAGGGGAGAGCTTGACGTGGGTGGGGAAGGTCGCCCCTCCGAGCCCCACGATACCGGCGGCGGAGATGCGCTCGATGATCTCCCGAGGCTCTAGGCTACATGCCTTGACGAGGTCAGGGGTGCGGTCGATGCCTTCTTCCCATTCTTCCTCCTCGGCCGATACGCTGATGACGATGGCAGGGCGCTTGTAGCCCCCTGCATCGAAGAAGCTGTCGATCTTAGTGACCTTACCGGTGACGGAGGAGTGGATGTTAGCGGAGATGAAGCCTCCAGTCTTAGCGATGACTGTACCGACTTTCACGAGGTCGCCCTTCTGCACGGTAGGGACGGCAGGAGCGCCGATGTGCTGGCCTATGGGGATGATGACCTCACGTGGTAGAGGGAGCTCTCTGATGGGCTGCTCTGCCGAAAGCTTGTTTTCGGGGGGATGGATACCACCGAGACGGAATGTGCGTAGCATGTGTCGTAGGTGAGAGGTCTATAGGTTAGGCAGTAAGCGGTTCGGAGGGTGGTGTAGGTGTGGAAGGGGCTGTAGGCTCCTTCTCCTTCTTAGGGGCTTCTTCCTGAGGTTCCTTAGGCTTGGGGGAAGGGAAGCCTAGCTCATGGATGGCGTGGGTAGGACAGACGGGGACGCACTTACGGCAGAGGCGACACTTGGTGTGATCGATGTAGGAGAGGTTGTCGGCGATGGTGATGGCATCGAACTTACACTCCTTGAAGCAGAGGGAGCAACCGATACACGCATTGCTACAAGCCTTCTTAGCGACGCCACCCTTATCCTTGTTGACACAGCTGACGAAGATACGCCGGCTCTTAGGCCCCTTCTTACGTAGCTCGATGATGGTCTTAGGGCAAGCCTTGACACACGCCCCGCAGGCCACGCACTTGTCCTCGAGGATGACGGGCAGGCGGGTCTCAGAGTCCATGTACATGGCGTCGAAGTTACACGAGAGGACGCAGTCAGCCATGCCAAGACAGCCCCAGCTACAGTCAGTATCCCCCTTGTAGAGGGCGGAGGCGATGGCACAGCTACTAGCTCCGTCGTAGATGTTGGTGCGGGGGCGAGCCTCGCAGGTACCGTTGCATCGGACGACGGCTACCAGTGGGTCTTGCTTCTGAGCTGCGATGCCGAGGATCCCGCTGACCTTGTCCATGACGGGCGTCCCACCTACGGGGCAGAAGAGCCCTTCGAGGGTCTCGCTCTTACAACAAGCGCCAGCGAAGGCGGCACAGCCAGGGAAGCCACAGCCCCCGCAGTTCGCCTGGGGCAGGACCTCTGCGACCTCTGCGATGCGAGGGTCTTCCTTGACCTCAAACTTCCGAGAGACGAAGTAGAGCAAGACTGCTCCTATCGCTCCGATAAGCGTCAAGACGATGATCGTGATATACATAGGGAAAGAGTGCTATTCGTGGTGAGGAGCTAGGGATTCGACTCGAAGGGTAAGGCGACGCCCTAGGCGCTGACGCTGTGAGTAGAGCAGGAGATAGTAGAGGGTAAGGACACCGAGTGCTAGAGCCACCGAGCCCCCTTCACTGAGCTGGAGCAGGGATTGCCCTAGGGCAACCGCCGCCACGAGGAGCAGGAGGGGCAGGACGAAGGCCAAGAGCACAGCCAAGCGACCTACGCTTGTCCGAGCTACTACTCGGACGGGCTCGCCGATGGAGAAGCTCCGTCCGTGCGTCTTCAGCTGTAGATAGCGATCCTTGCATTCGGTGCTGACACACCAGTCCCGGGCGTGGCACTGGCTACAGGCACTCTGTTGCTGGATCTGGACGGTGACTTCGCCGGGGGAGATAGCTGTGACGATCCCCGGACGCTGATCCGTCTCTTTAATAGTTCCGTTCATGTGGTGAAGTGCTAATGGGTGAGGGGCCGTAGTTATCGACCCAATATCATCGGTGCTCTTCTCGTGGCCGATCCGCCTAGGGAGCGGGGCTGAGAAGCCGTGGCACCAGAGCCATCTTATTCACATGAGCAAATGTATATATTCAAAGAGAAAGACGCAAACCCTATGAATGTACGTTCCCTCTCCTTCCGTAGCTAACCCGCTGATCCAAGCAGGGCTAGGGTGCAGGTAGTACCGTAGGGGTATGTAAAAAAGCCCTGCCCAGAGCGCTCCGACGAGTGCTCTGGGCAGGGCTAAATATTTTAGGAAGTCTTTAGGCTTCTACCTATTGACCGAGGAGGGTGACATCGGAAGCGACAAGCTGGCCCTTGTCGTTGCGACTCAGATGGACCTCTACGAAGTCTCCGACGAGGAGGTCATTGAAGTTCACTCCGTTCAGACTCTTGTAGTGGAAGAAAGCGTTCTCCTTGACTCCGACGTCGATGAAGCCGAATCCTGCCTTGAGGGTATTGATCTGCCCCCGGATGAAGCCCGAGGGTAGCTCTTCGCCGAGGATGATGGTTGGCTTCTCTTCGGGTAGGTCTATGTGACCGATGACCTTGACTTCGGGTGCTTCGATCGAGTCCTGCACCGAGAGGGTGACCTCAGGCTCGGGAGCCTGGGCTAGGCGGGGCTTGTCGTCCTCAGCGCTAGCCTTCTCCTCCTCGGCAGGGGGCAGTTCGTCATCCTTGAGACGATCCACACTGGCCGAGTCGATGGGGCGGGCGTGAGCGGTAGGCGCCTGGTAGGGACGACCCTTGACTTCACGGCTACGCTCTTCGGAAACGCCCTTGTTGACGAAGAGCCCATTGATGATGGGGTCGCTTCGGAAGGCACGGCTGTCGATCAGCTCGTTCATCATGATGGGGTAGGTCGCTTCCTCTAGGAGTTCGAAGGAAGTGTAGGTAGTCGCCGGCTCACGACGTGCCTCACCCTCGTGCTCGAGGTCCCAGCCGAGGATCATCACACGGGTGCCTAGGGCATGGAGCTTGCGCACGAGTGGGATGTAGTCGCCATCTGCGGCGATGAGCACCACGACATCAAACTCGTGCTGTAGGGCACGCTCATAAGCTTCGAGGGCGAAGAGTACGTCGACGCCCTTCTCCTTCTTCTTGTTCCCCTTGCCCGCACGAGACAGAGGGAGGTGGTGCATCGTCACGCCTTCGGCATTGAGCACATCATCGAAGAGACGCTCGTAGTAGAGCACGTCGCCTGAAGCACGAGCTGCCTCGGGAGCGGTGAGGCGACCACGGAAGTAGTGTGCATCGACGATCTTGCAGAGTTCGGGAGAAGTTCCCTCGAGTTGAGCAATTTGATATTTGAGGAAGCGATGCAGACCTCCTACGCTGAGGCGACTTTTTCGTTCGTGATACTGATAATAAAAAGTACTGACGTGCCAGAAGTAGTTGCCGTCGTAGAATACCCCGACTCGGGTCAGGTGTGATTTTTTTTCTTTAAGCATAATTCAATCTAATTGTATAATTAACAAGCGAAAATCGGTCACTACAAAGTTACTTCTTTTCTTTTGGACTAGCACGCTCCGATGCGTGATGAGCAGAGGTTTTTCCGATTTAATGTTCGCCGTCGTCAGAAGAGGTTCGTCCGAGGTGAGCGGTCGGAGGTGATAGGACGATCTAATCGATGGATATATATGCTCGTTTCGGGTGGGTTTGTGGCTGTTTTTATGGGATTTATACTAGGTGATTTATCTTCTATCTTATTTTTATAGATATATGCGATCTGTGTGATGAGGTTCGATGCTAGAGTCAGTCATCCTACCTTCTTCCTTTAGAGGGAGGACGGGGACGGAGGTTTAATAGCTGTGCCTAAGTAGCCCCTCGATGCTCGAGGGGGACGGAGCCCTTTGCGCTCCGTGCTGTGAGGGAGGCGTGGGGGCCAATTCGTTCGTAGTCGAGGCATGGGCCTCTGTCCTACTAACGCCCGAAGGGTAGCAAGTAGTTCAGCACCCCTCAAAAGGGATCCACGGTAGGTCGTCTCTGCGACCTACCGTGGATCGTCGAGACGACCTACAGTAGGTTTTTTCGACGACCTACCGTAGGGTTCAAAATGCCCCCTCCGAAGTGCCCCGACGTGACCCCTCGAGAAGTCGCTCGGGAAGCGGGCTGTGGGCGGGTCGAGATGTCCGGGCTTCTCCGACCAAATTTCCCCTGTATTTTTCCCCTCATCTGAGCAGGTCAATTTCACCCCGAAGAATGCTCGGGGCGAAACGAAAACAGCCAGAGCTTTAGGAGGCTCTGGCTGTAGGCTCTGCGGGGTGCTGAGCTCTGGATTTGTCGGGAGCACCGCTCCTCTATTATGATGGAGCTATCGTGCCGTGCGTCTGACGACCTACTACTCCTAGAGGGATAGGCGCAGGGAGAGGATCAGCGAACGAGGACGCAGGTGATAGGTGCTCCAGTACTCCTCTAGTTGCTCCAGCCGACGGATGGAGTAGCTACGTATGTCGCTGAGGTTGTCGCCGTCGAGGACAAGTTCCACTTGTTTAGAAGGTCTGTAGTTCAGGCTTGCCCCGAGGAAGAGGAAGTCTTGCCGACCGAGGTAGGCACCGCTGTTGTGGCAGTGCTTGGTGTGGAGCTTAGCCTGCAGGCGAGCGGGCAGGAAGTCGAGGGTGAGCTGGAGGCGTTGATTCAGTTCGTTGCTTCGAAGTTCCCGCCCAGAGAGGTGTGAGTCGAGGCCCTGCCAGCGGACGTCATACTCCAGACGGTAGCCCTGGATGAGGTCTAGGCCTAGCGAACCCTGTAGACTGTAGCCTAGAGCTCGGTGGCTCATGAGATCCCCCTGGCGAAGTAGCTCCTGCTCGGCATGGGTGAGTGTAGCCGAGAGAGCTAGCTGCATCGTCTGCCAGTCGATGTCCTTACGTCCGTAGGCGGAGAGGGTGTAGCGCTCACTGTGATGGGGCATGTAGCTGGCTTCGAGGAGGGCCTGCCCCTCATCGTCGAGCGTCGCGCCGTAGGCGATGTCACTCCATGAGCGATACCATCCCGCTCCGATGTGGGCGAAGATCCGACTGAAGAGATCTCTGTAGGAGAGCCGAGCATCAGCGCTCACGGTGTGACTGTCGTGGAGGGTCGCTCGGTAGCGGGATAGGCTACGATAGCTCTGCATCACGGTCGCAGAGAGGAGTTGACGCCAGGGCGTCTCACTGGTGCTGTAGCTAGCGTTTGCCTCGAGGCTATAGCTGTCACTGGCCTTCCAGACGAGGGAGAGGGAGGGCTGGAGGTATAGGCGAAGGCGCTGGGCATCATTGCTCTCTCCCTGGATCGGGGCATTGTCTAGAGCCGTGTAGCTGAGTGCTAGTGGGAGGCTGAGTGTCCCCTGAAGAGCCCCGTGGCTGTAGCGTGCTACAGGGCCAAAGGCTAGGCGAGTATGCAGGTGGCTGAGCTTACCCTGAGTAGCCCGATGGATGTCGGGGTGGGAGAGCTGGGAGTGGAGGGTCGTATAGGTGGCGTCCAGGTGACCCGTGGCCGAGAGTGTCCAGCATCGGGACTGGATCTTGCCTAGAAGTTCGAACCGATTGACCGAGGAGTAGGAGCTGATACTGAGGTCCTGCCGAGCCGTCTTGCTCCCCTCTAGGCTGAGGGCTTGTGGGGTGGAGGAGAGGCTATTGGTAGAGCTCCATTCGAAGCCCGCTCCCCCAGCTGTGCGGTGTACCCAGCGGGTGCGATTGCTCAGACGGAGCGATCGGTAGCGGAGCGTCTGTAGGCTCTGTAGGCTTTTGGAGCCTGCTCCCACGACGAGAGGACTTCGGATACTCCTGGAGTGGACCTCGCCATGCCCTTCGTCCCACGCTCCCGAGAGGAAGAAGGTGGAGCTGAAGAAGCTCAGCGTGCGGTTCTTCTCATAGTTCAGCTGGAGCTCTGCAGCGTGGCTCCGTGTGCGGTCGCTGATGTCCTCGGTGAGCTGTAGCTGAGCTCCCTCGGGGAGGAGGTAGGTGGTCTTGGCAAAGGAACTCCCGTGGGCCAGCTGATGGCGGTAGTGAAGGTTGTAGCTGAGACTTGCGCTGTCGGCAAGTCGGGTGAGCGTGCTCAGGTTAGCCCGATGACGGTAGCCGAAGAGCCCGTTGCCCACGGGAGGGCGACCATGCACTACGAGGCCGAGCAGACGGACGTCCTCGCTGGTGAAGCCTCCGTAGTGCGCTACGGCGTCGTCGAACTCCTGCCCGAGATTGTCACTGCTGTAGCGGAGGAGATGCTGTCGCTTCTTCCCGAAGTGCATGGCCTGAAGCGAGGCGTCCCACAGCGGGCCTGGAGCGTAGGCTCCCGTACCGAGGCGAAGTGCCTTGGACCAGATCCCCTTAGCTCGGTCCTTGAGCTTGAGGTTGATGGCTGCCTGCTGAGAGGCCTGTTGGTCCTCGAGGGCACGCACCGGTTGGTGGTGCTCCAGCACCTGTACGGTGGCGATGTCCTGCGCCCTGATCCCTTGGGTAGCGAGGCCGTAGCGCCCACGTAGTAGGTCAAGGCCCTCGATGTAGAAGCGGTTGATGGGGAGGCCTTGGTACTTGATGACCTTGTTGTCCTCGATCGTGATGCCGGGCAGGCGCTGCAGCACGTCCCCTATGGTGCGATCCTGCTGTAGGGTGTAGGCCGAGACCAGGTAGTTGAGGGTATCCCGCTGTGCCCAGAGCTTCTGAGCCTTCACGATGACTTCACGCAGGAGGCGCTCTTCGTGCTCGAGGTTGAGGTCAAGCGTCTGGGACTGGGCCTTGAGGTGAAGTAGCCGACGCTTGAAGCCTAGACTTCGGATACGAAGCACCAGAGCGGGGAGCGAAGTCTCTAGCTGGAGTCGGTAGCGCCCTTCGCTGTCGGAGATGGTGTAGGTCAGGAGGCTGGAGTCGGAGGGCTGTAGCAGGGCTAGCACGGCACCCGCTACAGGCTCCGTGCCCGAGCGTAGCTGACCACTGAGGGTCACCGTCTGAGTCTGAGCTCCGACGGAGGCGAAGCTCAGGACGAGGGTGACGAGGAGCAGAAGGCGCCGACACATGAGGGCTTAGTAGTCTAGGGGCTGGAACTTCGCCGGCTTCATGTTGACTGGTACATCCCCCAGCGTCATCGTGCCATCCATGACGGTCATGCTACTGATCTCATCGGGCTTGATATAGTAGTAGGGCTTGCTCAGATAGTTGGGGTTGGTGAAGAGTCGGTTGCGTAGCTCGACGAACTTGCTCCGTGCGCACTTCACGGCTCCTTCGGGGGCGCCGTAGCGGATCGCCTCCTTCACCGCCTCTACGCCCTGGCATTCGAAGCGGTGGATACCATCCTCCGATGTGGCTCGTAGGATCAGGCCAGGTAGCCCGCCGAGTCGCCAAGGTCCGAAGCGGGTAGGTAGGCTCTCGGCGAACCAGGCCTCCCACCGACGACCAGCGTATTCGCCCGTAGCTTTCTGGCAGGAGTGCCCACAGATCGAATCATACTGGCTGAGTACCGTCCAGCGGATCTGCTTCATCGTCTCGGTGGTGAGGTAGCGATAGGGCGGGATGATCTCGATGGAGGTCATGTACCCCTTGGGATAGTTCTGCCACGTGGTGGGGACGTAGAGGAGCTGTTCACTCTGGTCCTTCTCTCCGTCGTGTCGCTTGCGTCCCATGGTGCAGGCTTGATCCTGTCCGACCTGGAGGGTGAGCCCGTAGGTGATGGTGAGCTCCTTACCTTGAGCGTCGGTGCTCCGACAGCTGTATTCGTAGTTGGCTACTAGGAGGGTGTGGGCGATGCTGTCCGTGGTGCTTTGCCTCTGAGCTGTCAGGGTGTAGCTCCCGAGGAGCATGAGGAGGATGATGCTAAGTGTCTTCATATTTATATGGAATGGTGTTACTCCTGAGACCTTGCTGGCTCTGCTCCAAAGGTAGTGATTTCGCCCCGAGTTTGTTTCGTCTCGCTGGGCTGGGGGAGGGCGGGGTGTCCAGCACCCCTCAAAAGGGATCCACGGTAGGTCGTCTCTGCGACCTACAGTAGGTTTTTTCGACGACCTACCGTAGGGTCCAAAATGCCCCCTTCGAAGCGCCCCGACCTGACCCTTCGAGAAGTCGCTCGGGAAGCGGGCTGTGAGCGGGTCGAGACCTCCAGGCTTCTCCGACCGAATTTCACCTGTATTTGCCCCAGCTCCGAGCGTGCTAATTTTCGCCGTCGCCCCTAGGGGATAAAGAGCTGTGAATGTAGGGTGAGAAGGGTGCCCTCTGGAGAATTAGTAATATCTTTGCCTTGATGTTTCTCCCCATTCGTTCACTCATTTGATACTCACGATAATGGTAGATATTCGCACTTCCTTCGCAGGCTTAGACCTAGAGAGTCCCATCATCCTCAGTAGCTCGGGCTTGACTCGCAACATCGAGCGCACCAAGTCCTTCGTCGAGGCAGGCGCCGGTGCTGTCATCCTGAAGTCCCTCTTCGAGGAACAGATACTCATGCAGACGGGGCATCTGATCGCTCAGAATGATTATCCCGAGGCCGAGGACTACATCGCCTCCTACGTCCGTGCAGAAGCCATCGAGGGCTATCTGAAGCTGATCCGTCAGGCTAAGGAAGAACTCTCTGTCCCCGTCATCGCTAGTGTCAACTGTACCACCCAGGGGAGCTGGGTGGACTTCGCCGAGCGTATCCGTCAGGCTGGAGCAGATGCTCTGGAGATCAACATCATGCGTCTGGAGACGGATCTCTACTTCGATCCCGCTAAGGCCGAAGAGCTCTACGTCTCGATCGTCTCCTCGCTTGTGGGTAAGGGTCTGCCGATCATCGTCAAGCTCTCCCGCTACCATACCAACCTCCCCGTGCTCGTGGACAAGCTCCGTGCAGCAGGGGCAGCGGCGGTGACCCTCTTCAATCGCACCTACCAGATCGACATAGACCTCAGCCGTGAGCAGCTCATCGGGGGCGAAGTCTTCTCCCATGCGGGTGACTTCACCGAGACCCTGCGCTTCACGGGGCTCATCCGTGGTCTGGTGCCCGAGGTCGAGATCTCAGCTTCGACAGGGATCTATACTTGGGAGGAGGTGACGAAGGCCATCCTGGCGGGGGCAAATACTACACAGATGTGTACCGCCGTTTATAAGCAAGGCGCTACTGCTATCCGAGAGGCGCTGGTGGGACTCCAGCGCTGGATGGTCGAGCATGGCTACCAGAGTCTCGACGAGATACGTGGTCGTCTGAGCTATGGCTCAGTGGCAGACCCCAGCCTCTTCGAGCGCATCCAGTTCATGAAGTACTTCAGTAGTCGTCAGGGCTAAGAGATAAGAGACTTTATCAATCAATTTTAATGCTATATACAAGAATGAAGAAGCAATCAATGGCGGCAGCCTTCCTCGCTGGCGCTCTCGTCCTATCAAGTTGTGGTGCAAGCAATGCAATTAAGGGAGCTGGTATCGGCGCAGGTGCAGGTGCTCTGATCGGTGCTGGTATCGGTCGTGTCGCAGGTAACACTGCTATCGGTGCTGCTATCGGTGGTGTCATCGGTGGTACTGCAGGTACGCTCATCGGCAAGAAGATGGATAAGCAGAAGAAGGAACTCGAGAAGGATGTCAAGGATGCTAAGATCGAATCGATCAACGACGGTCAGGCTATCCGTGTCACCTTCGATAGTGGTATCCTCTTCGCTACCAGCTCGTCTACCCTCAGCGCTGCTTCGCAGGCGACCCTCCGCAAGTTCGCTGCTAACCTGGCCGAACACAGCCAGACGGACCTGCTCATCGTAGGGCACACGGACAATACGGGGAACGACCGCATCAACGATCCTCTCTCCTACAACCGTGCAGAAAGCGTTCGTAACTTCCTCGCTGGTCAGGGTATCTCCACCTCTCGCATCAAGGTCGAAGGTAAGGGTAGCCACGAACCTGTAGCTGACAACTCTACCGCTGCAGGTCGTCGTGAGAACCGCCGTGTAGAAGTCTACATCCTACCTAGCAAGGATATGGTGAAGGCTGCACAGGACGGTACGCTCAAGTAGTCCGCTACCTCTCCAATAGAAACGAGCACTCGCCTCGATCCCGATGGGTCGAGGCGAGTGCTCGTTTTATACGGATATGAATGGGGGAGGAGACTGAGCCTTATTTCTTCAGTCCCTTGATGCGCGAGGGATTTTGCTTGACGAAGTCTGCCCAGTTCTTCGTAGCACCTCCCGACGCCGACCTGAGGGGCGAGGAGGTCAGGAAGTGATGACAGAGTGCGGCCGCTAGACCGTCGGTAGCATCGAGCTCCCGAGGCATCTGCTCGGGTGGGATCTTCAGATAGCGCTGGACCATCCCTGCTACCTGTTCTTTGGAGGCAGCGCCGTTGCCCGTGATGGCTTGCTTGATGCGCATGGGTACGTACTCAGTGATGGGGATGTCTCGGGTGAGTGCTGCGGCCATGGCGACACCTTGGGCACGCCCCAGCTTGAGCATGCTCTGGACGTTCTTTCCGAAGAAGGGGGCTTCGATGGCCAGCTCATCGGGGTGGAACTCATCGATGAGCCCCTGTACCCGATCGAAGATGCGCTTGAGACGCATGTAGTGATTCTCGAACTTGTCCAGTGAGATCACACCGAGGGCCAGCAGGCGGGCTGTCTGTCCCTTCACCTCGATCAGTCCATAGCCCATGACGATGGTGCCTGGGTCGATACCCATGATGATACGCTCTCCCATAGTCTTCGCTTCAGTCGTGTGTACCTATATATAATATAATTATGGTAGGGGAGGGAGGCTCCCTTACTCTACTTCGTGCATGATCGTACTGAAGCCTAGGACTTGCTCCCCGAAGCGCTTCACTAGGAGATCAGCTATGCGAAGGCCGGTGTTCGATAGGATGTCCTGCAGGTGAGGCTCCCCTTCGGCATAGAAGTGAAGAGCGAAGGAGAGGGCATTGGCGTCCTTGTCCTGCGTCGTGATGCGGTGCAGACGTGGTGTGTGGACGAGTGCGTCAGCCTTGAGCGCAGGGATATAGACCTCCCGCATAAACGAGAGGAAGTCAATCTCGGTGCTCGGTGCTAGGACGAAGGTCGTGTTATAGAGGATCATAAGTTCGGTCTTTAGTGGAGGATCAGGGCAAAATTTTTCTACCCTTCGTAGGGAACAAAGATACTTGGAAATAAAATATTTACTACCTTTGTGCCGTGAAGAGGAGCACAGCGGAAGCTCTTCACGAACGCCTCTGGGGTATTAGCTCATCTGGCTAGAGCGCGACACTGGCAGTGTCGAGGTGAGCGGTTCGAGTCCGCTATACTCCACTTCAGAAGGGTGAGGATGCGTCCCTCACCTGGCTGATGTAATACCGCAAAGACGCACTTGGAGCTGTCTCATACGAGCGCTCTGATACGTCCGACTGGCATGGGTGAGTATCTCTGATACCTACTCATGGGGTCACAGCAATGTATAGGAGGAAACGTATTGTCGAATCAGAAAGTTGCTGTATCTTTGCGGTGTTATTCATGACGAATTCGAAATTAATAACCAATTAAGTAAGAAAGAAAGATGAAGAAGTTTTTCGCATTTGCAGTTGTCGCAGTAGCTGCTACGTTTGCATCTTGTGCAGGTAACAGCGATCAGAACGCTCAGGACTCTGTAGCTGCTGATAGCGCAGTAATCGAAGCTGTATCTGCAGTCGCTGACTCTGCAGTTGCTTCGGTTGACTCCGTTGCTGGCGCTGCTGTTGCAGCCGTTGACTCTATGGCTAAGGCTAAGTAAGCATAGGATCAACCTAAAGATTAGCCACGGGCACGCTGCCTCCCTCTCGGGAGCTGGCGTGCCCGTGAGCCGTATAAGAGGCTCTGTGGGCTCCTGCCCTCAGAGCCTCTTCCCCTTATGAGCAAGATGCCGTATCTTTGTATAGCTAATAGGATAGATATGATCACAGTAGAGCGCTACCACGATATCAGTATGGGCCACCGTGTCGTCGGCCACGAAAGCAAATGCCGACACCTCCATGGGCATAACTATCGGATCCACTTCGTCTGCTCTGCCTCGGAGCTCGATCCTCTGGGGCGTGTCATCGACTTCTCCGAGATCCGTGACCGCCTCTGCATGTGGCTCGAGGAGCACTGGGATCATCGGATGATGATCTGGAGTGAAGACCCCCTGCTCCCTGAGCTTCAGCGCTTAGTGCCCGGAGATCTGTGTGTCGTGCCCTTCAATCCTACAGCAGAGCAGATCGCCATCCACCTGGTCTCCGTCGTCGGACCAGAGCAACTCAAGGGCTCGGGGATCACGCTCCTGGAGTGTCGGGTAGAGGAGACCCGCAAGTGCTCTGCCGCCTATAGGCTCTAGCTCCCCTTTCCCTTCCTCGCAGAGTGGCTTCTAGCCTCGCCCCAGACGAGTGATATTGCCTATCTTTGTGCTACCGATCAGATACTACACATCTATACATAAGGAATGATGAATATCCGTAAGTTAGCTTTGCTCGCTATGGCTGCTACAGCCCTCTCTTCGACGCCCCTCCTCTCGCAGGAGGCATCTCGCACCCCGACACTTGAGGAATACACGCTCGGCTCTCCGAAGATGCTCCGTCGTACCTCGCTACGCTCGCTCACCTGGCTGGGGAATGACTACATCTATATAGACAGCACGAGGCTGGTCATCGGTACTCCCTCAGCTCAGTCTAAGGTGACGACCCTCCTCACTCAGGACGAACTTCTCTCGATCCTAGGGGAAGCCACCAAGGGCAAGGGTGCTAAGTTCTTCTCTCCCTTCGCTGTGGTCGGGGGTAGTAGAGAACTCCTCTCCATCACCTTTGGGCAGAAGCACCACCTGGTAGATCCTCGTGCGAAGAAGCTCGTCGCCTCCTATGAGCGTGACACTAAGGAGGAGCAGGCCTTCCTCTTCTCGCCCCGTGCCGACCACGCTGCAGTAGTCAAGGGGCACAATCTCTTTGTCCTCTCTCCCGATGGCTCTTCTCGCCAGCTGACGACTGATGGTAGTCCCACGATCGTCTACGGGCAGACGGTGCACCAGAATGAGTTCGGCATCAATGGCGGTCTCTTCTGGAGTCCTGATGGCGGACAGCTTGCCTTCTACCGGATGGATCAGTCGATGATCGCTCCTTACCCACTGGTTCACACCGACGTACGTAAGGCTACCGAAGAGAAGCTCTACTATCCTATGGCAGGGATGCCTAGCCACCACGTCACCCTCGGTGTCTACGACCTCGCTTCGGGTAAGACTGTCTACATCAAGACAGGCGAACCGAAAGAAAAGTACCTGACAAACATCTCCTGGGCACCTGATGGCAAGACGATCTATATCGCAGAGCTCAACCGAGATCAGAACCACATGGATCTCAAGGCGTATGATCCCAAGACGGGAGATTACATCAAGACCCTCTTCTCCGAAACCAATAGCAAGTACATCGAACCCCAGTGGCCGATGCGCTTCATCCCAGGGCGTGATCGTGAGTTCGTCTGGCAGACGCGCCGCGATGGCTATACTCACCTCTACCACTACAATGTCGATGGTAAGCTCCTAGGGCAGATCACCCGTGGAGCATGGGAAGTCACGGACTTCCTTGGCTTTGCTGACGGAGGGAAGACACTGGTCTACACCTCGACGCAACTCAGCCCTATCGACCGGGTCGTCGCTTCAGTCAGCCTCGATGGACGGAAGACGAAGCTCCTCACTCCTCAGGAAGGCTGGCATGTAGCACGGCTCTCTCATGACGGGAAGTACCTCCTCGATACCTACGAATCACTGGAGAATCCTACGGAGCAGCGATTAGTCTCCGTCTCCACTGGTAAGCAAATCGCTAAGCTCTACCAGTCAAAGGATCCCGAAGCAGGCTTCATCAATCCCGAGATCACCTTTGGTAAGATCAAGGCTGCCGATGGAGTCACCGACCTCTATTATCGCTTGCTCAAGCCCACGAACTTTGATCCAAGCAAGAAATATCCCACGATCGTCTACGTCTACAATGGTCCCCACGCCCAGCTTGTGCAGAATCGCTTCCACGCTGGTTGCCTCGGGTGGGATCTCTACATGGCTACTCAGGGCTATGTAGTCTTCACTGTCGACGGTCGTGGTTCAGCTCATCGTGGAGCTGACTTCGAGCAAGTCATCCACCGCCACCTCGGTAAGAATGAGATGGCTGACCAGATGAAGGGCGTGGACTTCCTGAAGAGCCTGCCCTATGTGGACGCTAACCGCATCGGCGTCGCAGGCTGGAGCTACGGTGGCTTCATGACAACTAACCTCATGCTTACTTATCCCGAGGTCTTCAAGGTGGGAGTCGCCGGTGGTGCTGTCACAGACTGGGCTCGCTATGAAGTGATGTACGGCGAGCGCTATATGGACAGCCCGCAGGACAATCCCGAAGGCTACAAGGAGACGAATCTCTCTCTCCGAGCTAAGGATCTGAAGGGACGCCTCATGCTGATACATGGGACGATCGACCCGACGGTCGTCTGGCAGCATACCCAGCTATTTGTCGAGGCTTGTGTCAAGGCTGGCACCTACCCCGACTACATGATCTACCCCGAGCATCGTCACAACGTGATGGGCGTGGATCGTGTACATCTCAACTATACGATGGCTCGCTATTTCTTTGATCACTTGTAGTCGCGGCGAGACTTCGTATCCACTCTAATTTTCTTGTATGAATATTCTCCTATTGGGATCGGGCGGACGTGAGCATGCTCTGGCATGGCGCATGGCTCGTAGCCCGCACCTCAGTCAGCTCTTCATCGCACCCGGCAATCCTGGGATGTCACTCTACGGGACTTGTCTTCCACGGATCGGAGTCACGGACTTCGCTGCTATTGCCGATTTGATCCGTCGTGAGCAGATCAAGCTCCTTGTCGTCGGCCCTGAAGTGCCCTTAGTGGAGGGGATCGCAGACTATCTCCGTGAGGAAGCGGGCCTGAAGGATCTCCTGATCGTCGGGCCAGATGCTCGAGGAGCACAGCTCGAGGGGAGCAAGGACTTCAGTAAAGCCTTCATGCAGCGCTATGGGATCCCCACCGCTGGATATAAGACGTTTGGCCGTCAGTCCTATGATGAAGCCGTCGATTACCTCAAGACTCTTCGCCCACCCTATGTACTCAAGGCCGACGGACTGGCTGCGGGCAAGGGAGTGATCATTAGCGAAGACCTCGAGGAAGCGCAGCGGGAGCTCCGAGAGCTATTGACCGGTCGCTTCGGAGAAGCTAGTACACGTGTCGTCATCGAAGAATATCTGCACGGGATCGAGTGCTCGGTCTTCATCGCTACGGATGGTCACGGCTGGCGTATCCTGCCCGTGGCTAAGGACTACAAGCGTATCGGCGAAGGCGATACAGGTCCCAATACCGGCGGTATGGGCTCTGTCTCCCCCGTGATCTTCGCCGATGAGGCCTTCATGAAGAAGGTAGAGGAGCGTGTCGTACGGCCTACGATCGAGGGATTGCGTAGTGAAGGCATCGACTATCGTGGCTTCATCTTCGCTGGACTAATGAATGTCGGTGGTGATCCCTACGTCATCGAGTACAATTGTCGCATGGGAGATCCCGAGACTGAGTCCGTGATGCTCCGCATCGATTCAGACTTCGTCGAGCTCCTGGAGCGTATGGCTAGCGGTGAACTTGGCGATTATCAGCTCGAGGAGTCTACGAAGTACGCTGCCACGGTGGTGCTGGTCTCCGAAGGTTATCCAGGTACTTATGCCAAGGGTAAGCCGATCAGCTACCCGCACGAACCTACATTCGACTCGGCACTCTTCCATGCTGGCACCGCTCGTGACACGTCAGGTCACCTCATGACTTCTGGTGGTCGGGTGCTCACTGCGAGCTGTCTCGGTTCGACGCTCGAAGAAGCGCTAGAGCGCTGCTATAAGCTAGCCGATCAGGTACACTTCGAGGGCAAGGCGCTGCGCCGAGATATCGGGCAGGATCTGCTGAAGCTCTCCTAGCGATCACTATTTATGATGCCTATGGGTAAGGCTCTCTGCTCGAGATCTTGCCCGTAGGCATTCCTTTTCTCTCCATACTGACCACCTACGACTATGTATACTTCGTCTTCGGCTCGACGGCGGACGAACTGGCTGGAGATCATTCTCTGGATCCTGATCTTCCTACTGGTCTACCTGATCCCGTCGTCGCCTCACCTTGGCTTTCGGGTAGAGGGTGCCGAGGGGCTTATCCCTCAGCTCCCGGTGGCATCGTCGTGGATGAGCCGGCTCATCGGTCTTCTGGCGCTCATCCTCGTCAGTGGGCTCGCCATCTACACGGGGGAGCGCTACCTGCTCATTGAGAAGGGGGAGCGAGCTACGATGGTGCTCTTCTTCGTGGCACTGATGACGACCTCGCCCTCACTAGGGGCGCTGTCGGGACTGGCGGTGATCTTCCTACAGTTGATCCTCTTCCTGAGCTTCGGTCTCTATCAAGACACGCATCAGCCACGCTTCTATCTCTTCATCGGACTATTAGTCGGGCTCCTGTGTCTCCTTACCCCGCTCTATGGTGTCCTGCTACCGATCATCCTACTAGCGCAGTATCGCCTGCGCTCAATGGAGAATCGCTCTCTGGTGGGGCTGATAGCGGGTGTCTTCTTGCCCGTATGGATCCTTATCTCCATCCTTATCTTCCAAGGCTTCAGCGTGCTGACGAGCTATGAGCAGCTATTACTTCGGGACTTCCCTCTACCTCTTCCTCGCGAGGTCAGTGGGATGGCGTTCGTCTCACCGCTTTGTTACTGGAGCTTCGTCGCGTGCTTTCTGGTCGGTGGAGTGCTGTATCGAAGGCGCTTCTATCGGGAGAATGTTCGCCATCGGGATATGTTCGCCGTCCTACATTTCTATCCCTTGGTGCTCCTGCTACTCGTCCCGTTCACGGCAGCAGAGGCTCCTGCCCTCCTTCAGCTCACGGTAGTACCCATCGGCTTCATCGTAGCCCGAGGGATGGGTGCCGTCCCCGAGCGCATGGGTCTCGTGATTCGAGCTCTCCTGCTAGCGCTTCTGCTGGGGCAATATCTCTATACGCTCGGGGTCTTTGACCTCGTGGAGCGCCTCCTTTCCCTATAACTTATGACAGCCAGTGCCCTATGGGGCACCCATACGTATAGCTATGAATAATCCCAATAATGTGAAGGTCGGGAGCCAAGTGCGCTTCCTCAATGCCGTCGGTGGCGGGCGAGTCGCTCGCATAACGGCTGATACGGCTTGGGTCGAAGACGCTGATGGCTTCGAGATCCCTACGCTACTGAAGGAATGTGTCGTCGTAGATGCGGGGGATACCTTTATCCCCGAGATCCGTCCGCCCAAGATAATTCAGGAGAAGCTTCAGAAGACGAAGCCCGCCCCAGAGGCTCAGCCCGAGGTGAAGACGGCTAAGACCAAGCCGAGTCTTCCGAAGGCTTACCGCCCAGATGCTGATGAGCTGACGGCCACACTGGCCTTCCTCCCTCAGGATCGTACGAAGCTGGGACTGACGAATTACGAAGCTTACCTGATCAATTACAGTAACTCTTCGGTGTTTTTTACTTATATGAGTGCCGTAGGTACGGGATATAAGCTCCGTGCTTCTGGGATCATCGAGCCTCATTCGGATGCATTCCTCGAGGAATTTGCTCCTGCTGAGCTCAACGATCTCGAGCAGCTGGCGGTGCAACTCCTGCCCTTCTCCGAGGAGCGTGTGACTAAGCTCCAGCATCCGCTCTCGGTACGCCTTCGTCTGGATACCACGAAGTTCTTCAAGCTCCACTCCTTCCGTGAGAATGATTACTTTACCGACGAGGCGCTACTGATACCGATCGTCGAGCGAGGTGCAGGCCAGGAGACTCCGACCATCGACTCCGGCGCTCTGGAGCGATCGCTCAAGGCGAAGAAGACTGCGGATCGTCCCGAGCGTCGTCCTTCGCCCGCTAGTCCTCAGCGTGACGAACCTCTCGTGGTCGATCTCCATGCATCCAGCCTCCTGGAGACGACAGCGGGGATGTCGAGTGCGGATATTCACGCCTACCAGCTCGAGTACTTCCACCGCACGATGCGGGAGCATCTCAAGGAGAAGGGCCGTAAGATCATCTTCATCCACGGCAAGGGCGACGGCGTCCTGCGCTCATCGCTGGAGCGAGAGCTTAGGCACAAGTATCCCACTTGTCGCTATCAGGATGCTTCCTTCAGAGAGTATGGCTTCGGGGCAACGCAAGTCACCATCGGCTGATCGGTAGGTGATGAAAGAGATCGAACGAAAGTTCCTCGTGCGCTCCATGGACTTCGTCCCCGAAGCTATAGAAGCGCTCCCGATCGACCAAGGCTATCTGCATGCCGATAGCCCGACGGTGCGGGTGCGCCGTCGGGGTGCGAAGGCCTTTCTCACGATCAAAGGGCGATCCGATGAGCGTGGGCTGGTGCGGGATGAATACGAATATGAGATCCCACTGGCTGATGCCGAGGCCCTACTTACCCTCTGCGGGGAGCGCCGTCTCACGAAGGTGCGCCATCTCGTGCCGTACCGAGGTCACGTCTGGGAGGTAGATGTCTTCGCAGGACGGCACGAAGGGCTCTGTCTGGCGGAAATCGAACTGAGCGATATCGATGAATCCTTCGAACTTCCGCCGTGGGTCGGCGAAGAAGTGACGGGCGATCCGAACTATTATAATAGCGTCCTGGCCGAGAGCAAACAATATGCCGAGGCTCGTGGTTAGATCATTGAAAGGCCTTTCTTCTCGATAGCCTCTCCCGAATTAGATTCTATCACTGAAAATAAAGAACGCAATGAAGTTCGAACTTATCCAACTCCCCTACGCCCCTAATGCGCTCGAGCCTGCAATTAGTGCCGAGACGCTCTCCTTCCACCACGGTAAGCACCTGGCTGGCTACGTGAATACGCTCAACTCCCTCATCGAAGGGACGGAGCTCGCTGATGCTTCTCTCGAGGAGATCATCCGTAAGAGCGAAGGCCCGATCTTCAATAATGCAGGTCAGACGCTCAATCACAACCTCTACTTCACTCAGTTTGGTCCAGGCAAGGGTGGCCAGCCTACGGGCAAGCTTCTCGATGCAATCGTCGCCAAGTGGGGGAGCTTCGAAGCCTTCCAGCAGGAATTCCTCACTGCTTGTACGACACTCTTCGGCTCTGGCTGGGCGTGGCTCTCGGCTAAGGAAGACGGTGAACTTGTCATCACTAAGGAAGCTAACGGGAGCAATCCTGTAGTACACGGCCTGCGTCCACTATTTGGTGTCGACGTCTGGGAGCATGCTTACTACCTCAGCTACCAGAATCGCCGTGCCGATCATATCAAGGACATCTGGGCGATCGTAGACTGGGACGTCGTAGCTAGCCGCTACTAGTCGTCCGACTAGACTGATACGCCACCCTCGTGGTGGTGATAGCAGGAGCCAGCCCACAGCATCCTCCACGAGGGGATGGCTGTGGGCTGGCTACGTTTCGTTCGTCCGAATGGCGGAATTGTCGTAGCTTTGTCCATCATTGATATAGATAGATCATGCAGCTAGTCAAGAAGATTATCATCGCACTCATCGTGCTCATCATCATCGCCGCCCTCATCTCACTCTTCTTTCTCAATGAAGCGCAGCGGATGATCGTCGGTATGGGAGCCGGTCTCGGCATCATCAACCTCCTCGGTCTGCTCTACTTCGTCAATAAGAATGGCGATGGACGGAGCAAGCCAAGAGCTTAGTGCACCCTAGATAAGCCGTAGCGCTCCCGCTGGGATAAGTAAAAGCCCCAGAGATCAGCCTGCCCTAAGGGGCGCTGATCTCTGGGGCTTGATGCTAAGGGACGGATGAAGTCCCCCGAAGTAGCAGGCGCTACTCTACGCTACGCATAGGTGGCTTGACGACTTCGGCGGCGAGTTTACGGCCACGTACCACGATATAGATAGGCGTGCCTACCGCAGCGTGCTCCTTCTTCACATAGCCCATCCCGATCCCCGTCTTGAGAGTGGGGGACATAGTGCCTGAAGTGACTTCGCCGATGATATTCCCTTCGGCATCAGCGATCTCGTAGTGCGAGCGGGGTACACCCTTATCCGAGAGCTTGAATGCAACTAGTTTGCGGGTGATTCCTTCGGCCTTCTGCTTTTCGAGGAAGGACTTGCTGGGGAAATTCTTTTCTGGTAGGAGCTTAGTGATCCATCCAAGTCCAGCTTCTAGTGGAGAAGTGGTGTCGGTGATATCGTTGCCATAGAGGCAGAATCCCATCTCCAGACGGAGCGTATCACGTGCACCGAGGCCGATGGGACGGATACCTTCGGGCTTACCTGCCTCGAAGATAGCGTTCCATATCTTCTCACCGTACTGAGGATAGAAGTAGATCTCGAAGCCACCTGCACCAGTGTAGCCCGTATTGGACAGGATGACCTCGGGGCAACCAGCGAAGGTGCCGACCTTAAATGTATAATATGGGATGCTGGAGAGGTCGACATCCGTCAGACGCTGTAGTACTTGCGTGGCCAGCGGACCCTGTACGGCGAGCTGACCTACATTGTCACTGCTATTCTCGAGTACGGCACCGGCGGCGTTGTGTGACTGACACCAAGCCCAGTCCTTGTCAATATTAGCGGCGTTGACTACGAGCAAGTACTTCTCATCTTCGTAGTGGTAGACGAGGAGGTCATCGACGATCCCGCCCTGTTCATTGGGGAAGCAGGTGTATTGGATATCACCGACCTTGAGCTTGGAGGCATCATTGCTGGTGATATCTTGGACGAAACGGAGCGCATTTGGCCCCTTAACCCAGAATTCTCCCATGTGCGAGACGTCGAAGACGCCTACGCCCTTGACGACGGTCATATGCTCTTCGATGATCCCTGTCGGATATTCGATGGGCATGTCGTAGCCTGCGAACTCGTGCATCTTAGCTCCTAGAGCCTTGTGGATGTCGGTGAATGGAGTTGTCTTCATTGTGTTGCTTACGTTTAATGTAGTTCTGTTAGCTGTATATGCCCCAAAGTTAGTGAGATCTAGGGAAGAAACCTAGGCTCAGGTACAATTACATTACTTCCTAAAATATTATCAAATTACCCCGCCTTTACGGGAGGAATTCCCCTGTGGAATGGGTGATCTTTTCCCTGCTTTTTCGTGCCTGCTCCCCGCCTATCAGACTAGCTGTTTGTAGACTTCGATCTCTTGCTCACGGGGTAATTTGTTTCGTCCTCCCTCGCTTCGAGAGAAGGGCAATTTCTTTGCCTGTAATGGCGGTGAAGTTTGCGGAAGGTTAGGCGAAGTATTTCAGGTAATAAGCCTTGCCTTTGTAGAAGACCGAGCCCAGAAATGACTAGCCCCATGACCCTCGCACTGGAGGATCATGGGGCTAGCTACTTGTAGAGGGTGAGGCGAAGGCGTTACTTCAGAGCCGCAAGTACATTGCGCTCGATACGCCCTGCTAGGTCATCGGTGGGCTCTGCGACGAACTTACGGCCCGTGACGATCTCGTAGAGCTCGACGTAGCGGTCGGTGACGCTCTGGCAATAAGCTTCGGTCATCTCGGGGACGACTTCACCTTCACGGCCTTGGAAGCCGTTCTTGATGAGCCACTGGCGGACGAATTCCTTGGAGAGTTGCTTTTGCTCTTCTCCTCGCTCGAAGCGCTCTTCGTAGCCATCAGCATAGAAGTAGCGGGAGGAGTCAGGCGTGTGGATCTCGTCGATCAGGTAGATCTTGCCGTCCTTCTTACCGAACTCGTACTTCGTGTCTACGAGGATCAGCCCACGCTGACGGGCCATCTCCTGACCACGTGCGAAGAGGGCGTAGGTGTAAGCTTCGAGTTGCTTGTAGTCTTCTTCGCTAACGAGGCCCGTGCGGATGATCTCTTCACGGGATATATTCTCGTCATGCCCGACGTCTTCCTTAGTTGTCGGGGTGATGATAGGACTGGGGAAGGCCTCGTTTTCACGCATACCTTCGGGGAGCTGGATACCACAGAGGGTGCGTTCACCAGCCTGATAGGCACGCCATGCAGAGCCAGTGAGGTAGCCACGGATGACCATCTCGACACGGAAGGGCTCGCAGCGATGACCCAGCGACACCATTGGGTCGGGGGAAGAGATCAGCCAGTTGGGTACGATATCTCGTGTAGCTTCGAGGAAGTACGTGGCGATCTGATTGAGCACTTGCCCCTTGTGGGGGATGCCCTTAGGGAGGATCACGTCGAAGGCAGAGATACGGTCGGTAGCGATCATCGCTACCTTGTCTCCGGAGAGGAAGTAGACATCACGGACCTTGCCATGATAGACCCGCTCTTGGTGCGGGAAATGAAAGTCGGTGTGGACGAGCGTCTGTGTCATAGTTATGCTTGTATGAATTTGTGGGTGATGAGTACTGAGAGGAGGACTAATGAGTCTTGGAAGGGGAGACGGACAAGTCTTAGCAGTCGGGTTGACCAGTCTTGGAGGGCGAACTCACGATCCTTGGAGGTCAAACTCACAATCCGTGGAGGGCGGGCTGATGACTCGCTAGGAGGGGGAGTGGCTGGTGCGCTCTTCCTTTTTGTCTAGAGAGTCGTAGACCTCTACGATCTCTGCCACGAGCGGGTGACGGACAATGTCGGTCTTGTCAAAGTGAATGAAGCTAATGCTCTTGAGATCACGAAGCTTCTCCAGCGCATCCTTGAGTCCTGAAGTGACACCACGAGGCAGGTCAATCTGCGTGAAGTCGCCTGTGACGATCATCTTCGAATTCATCCCGAGACGGGTGAGGAACATCTTCATCTGTTGAGGAGTCGTGTTCTGTGCTTCGTCGAGGATGATGATGGCATCGCTAAGCGTACGCCCACGCATAAAGGCCAGCGGAGCGATCTGTATGACTCCCGTGTCGATGAGGTCTTTGAGTTTGGGCGCTGGTATCAGTTCGCCGAGCGCATCATATAGTGGCTGGAGGTAGGGATCAAGCTTATCCTTCATCTCACCGGGGAGGAATCCGAGCTTCTCACCGGCCTCTACCGCAGGGCGGGATAGGATGATCCGGCGAACTTGCTTCGACTTGAGCGCCTTCACTGCTAGGCAGATCGCTAGGAAGGTCTTACCCGAACCGGCGGCACCTGTAGCGAAGCATAGGTCTCGAGAGGCAAACTCCCGCACCATCCGTCGCTGGCGCTCTCCTCGGGGAAGGATAGCCTTGCCGTGGACTCCGTAGATGAGGACGTCGCTCTCGGCGGAGGCGGGTGCTTCTTCGCCACTCTTCTTGCTCCGATGGCGCCGTACGGTATCGATGATCTGCGCTTCGGTGAGCTGATTGTATCGACTACAGATCTGCTCCAGCGAGGAGAGGATATGCAGAAGTTCTTCGGCTGCTTGGTCTTCGCCAAGTACCTTGATGACATTTTGGTGAATGCGTAGCTTCGTCTTAGGGAAGAGGCTCTGTAGTGTCACAAGGTTGGCTCGGTTGACACCGATGAATTCCTGGACGTCGGCTTCCTCTAAGACGTAGAGTCGCTCCATCATAGGCTGATTATATTCTTTGGGAGTGGGAGATGAGTTGCTTGATGAGTGTGAGCCACTCAGGGTAGTGCTGTCTCAGCGAAGAGACGCTGAGGGGGAAGCGATGGCTCCAGTACTGCGCTGGATCTTCGGGGTGATTGATCTGTTCGTCCTCGGGGCTGGTCAGCCAGAGACGGCGCTCTAGACTCATCCAGTCGGATAGGGGAAGGATCGTCGCAAGGGCAGGTGACTCCAGATGTGCTGCTACGATCTTGCGGTAGAGCTCTTCTTCGCTCAGAGGTTCTTCTTGCTTAAGCTCTTCTTTTAGGTAGCGCTCCTGCTCGCTCTTCGGTAGTGTAGCCCACCATCCTCTTAGAGACGGCACATCGTGCGTGGAAGTCGTGGCGATGGATCGGGAGGGGAAGGTCTTGGGATCAGCCCAGCCCGTCGGGGTGAAGCTCTTGGGCATTCGTTCAAGCTCTAGGGAGAGGATCTGCAGTGCCTCCAGCACGGCAGGTACTGTGGCAGGGATCATCCCCAGATCCTCGGCGCAGAGGAGGAGGTCCGTGTGCTCGATGAGTGCACCCAGCCGTCGGAGGGCCGTCGTCTGGAAGAGCTCGTTGTGTCGGACATAGAAGAAGTCCCCGCTGATCGCCTGCCATCGTCCCTGAAGCTCAGCACCCCAGCGCTGGAAGAGACGACTGCGCTCCAGAGCGATCCGAGGATGGTAGCCTTCGCTGTACGGATCACGGATGAGTGCTGTCTCGGTGCACAGCTGTTGGAGCTGGAGGCAAGCCTCTTCTCCGAGGGCTTCCTTCAGCTGAGGCTGGTCGTAGTCGCACTGCTTCGTGTGGAGGAGGTGGTAGAAGTCTTCGAGTGAAGTCTCCTTCAGATAGCCTTGCCGGGAGAGTGCATCGAGGGCCTTCTCACCAAGGACTTCTGCTAGATCTGCTCGGTGGATCAGAGGCTGAGTTAGCAGTTCGACGGGGAAGTCCACCCTGAGGAGTTCCTGCCATTCCCCTAGGGTATAGGGCAAGGCAGGCTGGAAGTGACCCAAGAGTCCCGAGTGCTCCGATCGGGAAACTTCCCATATGCGGAAGAAGCCAAGGATATGGTCTATTCGGAAGGCATGGAAGTAGTACGCTTGGCGGGCGAAGCGCTTACGCCACCAGCGGAAGTCATTCGTCTCCATCCGCTCCCAGTCGTAGGTGGGGAAGCCCCAGTTCTGCCCGTCTGCTGCGAAGTCATCGGGTGGAGCTCCTGCCGACTGATCGGTGTGGAAGAGTCTGGGGGCGATCCAGACATCCACGCCATGAGGTGCTACTCCGATGGGGAGGTCGCCCTTGAGGAAGACTCTACGCTCCTCGGCATAGCGACGCACCGCTCGTAGCTGGCGGTCGAGGACGAACTGTAGCCAGTAGTAGTAGCGGATCTCCTCACGTACCTCCGTCTCTTCGGCGAAGGTCGCTGCACGAAGGGCATCGTACTGCTCCCAGCCCGCCCAGTGGGAGGGCGGTACGCCTGGGTGCTGATCCCTTAGGACGCAGTAGAGTGCATAGGGGCGAAGCCAGTGCTCCGATTCGGCGAAGAACACCGAGAAGTCGGGGCTCGCTAGTTCCGTACTTCCCCGCTCAGCGAACGCTAGTCTTAGGTAGCGCTCCTTGAGGGCAAGCACCCGAGGGTAGTCTACTTGCGGGAGCGAACGTAGCTCAGCTGCCTCCTCTTCGAAGCCCTGCTGTAGCGAGGGATCGGCTAGAGCACCCAGCTCAGCGGTATCTATATATATGGGGTGAAGGGCATCGACCGAGATGGCATTGTAGGGATAGGAGTCCCCCTTGTCTCGGGCGAAGGTAGTGTCGTTGATCGGTAGGAGCTGGAGGGCGTGCATCTCTGCTTCGGCCACGAGGTCGATCGCCTCACGAAGCGTGGCAAAGTCCCCGATGCCCCAGTCACGCTCGCTCCTCAGTGAGAAGAGGGGCGCCACGATACCTGTGGTGCGGATAGAGCGGGTGGGAAGGTGAAGGAAGCTATCCTGGAAGTGGATCCCGTCGTAGCTTGCCCCCGTGGGAAGCACCGCCTCACGATTCGCTCCTTCTTCCCAGAGCCATCCCCCTTCAGCCGTGCGGATCAGGTACTTGTAGCTTAGTGCTACCCCTTCTCCTAGTTCCGTCCCTAGAGGCAGTGGAAGGCTGATCATCCAGCGCCCTTGCCCTAGATAACTGAGAGGCTTAGCTTCGTCTGCTTCCCACGAGCCAAGTAGGGGCGATGCTCCCGAGATGAAGAGCCCTTCCTCGGGGCGTAGGCTGGGGGCAAAGACTGAGAAGGCTAGGTAAGGTGTGCTCGAAGTAAGCCCATCCGCCTCACCTCGGCGCTGGTGAAGGACGTCGCAGAGCGCCCGAGAGAAGCTCGGGGCATCTGCCGGCTGATCAATCCAACGGTCTTGGGTGAAGAGGTGCTTCTCCTCCGCAGTGCTTGGGAGCGTGTGCTTGATCCGCCACTCTCGACGCAGGGGCTTACCCTCGGGATCGCCGAGGTAATAGCTGTAGCTGAACGAAGGGGAGTGGGGGAGGTCAAGGGTGGTTTGCCAGCGTCCGTCACCTAGGTCTTCTAGGGGGAAGACCTCCGTAGCATCTAGGGAAGAGTCGGGGGATAGCTGTCTCTGGAGCCATATCCGCTCATTCGGAAGTGCTCGATATTCGATGGAGAAGGTGACTGTCATCTAAGAGGGTGTCCTACCATTCGTTGTCTTGGGGCAAAGGGCAGGTGCTCTGCCCCTTTTACCCGCACAAAGGTACATAATTATCCCCGCCGAGGGAACGGGGAAGACCTTCCCAGCCCGAGCCTTCCAGCTCGAGGATCTACCCCACGAGCATCGGTCAATCATCGAGGCTCCTTCATCACCTAGTTTGCCCCTCTTTTTCGCCCGCCAAAATGAGCGCTGATTACCCTAACTTCGGGCTAAGGTTTTTCGCCCCTTTTCTAGGGGAAGACCCTCGCTCTCGGTCAAGGGGCAACGACCCTTTTCCCTCGCCCCCAGCCAATACCCTCCAGAGGACCCTACGGTAGGTCGTCATTGCGACCTACTGTGGGTCGTCGAGACGACCTACAGTAGGTTTTTTCGACGACCTACCGTAGGTCGCTTTTGCCCCCTCCGAAACCCGCTTATCCAGCGATTTTGAGCGAGCCCCCAATTTTCCTCCCCACCTCCCCTCCCATTCTGCTGACTCAAGAGCCCTCCTATATAATAATGTATTGCCTTCCCTCACCATGCCCTAAGTGCTCGATACTTGCCCGTCCTCCAGCCCGTTCTCCTCAGCTCTCTTCTCCCCGCACGTAGAGCCCTTCGGCAGGGAGCAAACAGGCGGGTCTTGCTCGAATCCATCCGAAGTGCTATCTTTGCACTGCATTTCGTGCGCTCCTCTGTGGGTCTGTCACGGAATGGAAGGGCTTGTCTCGTGGTGTAATGGTAGCACAACAGGTTTTGGTTCTGTTTGTCAAGGTTCG